>Ga0222626_1000001_pt1 | contig 510071 bp, 471 predicted proteins | sample AntAcemetageno91_FD_179862 | JGI IMG/M metagenome (GOLD analysis project Ga0222626, IMG submission 179862) | Saline water microbial communities from Ace Lake, Antarctica - #91 | ecosystem: Environmental > Aquatic > Non-marine Saline and Alkaline > Saline | place: Antarctica: Ace Lake...
ATGAAGCATATTGTTCGGTCATCTCACAATGTGCAGGAGGATATAGTTTTTATCGTGATTGCCGAACCAATCGGGTCACGCGTTGGCATCCAGAAGATTATCACTGCGATCGTCCAGGAAAATATATTTTTGTTCGCGAAAATAAAAAAGCTTATTCGTTAACATATCAACCGTTGCGTGTAAAGCCATCTCATTATGCCTGCCATCATGGCCTAGGATACACTTCTATCGATGCTGTTAACAATGGATTAAAATCAAATGTTACTTATTTTGTTCCTGAAAAAGACCATTGTGAAGTTTGGATTGCAACGTTAACTAATCAAACAAAAAAGATAAAAAAATTGGAAGTGTTCCCTTATGTTGAGTTTTTAATTGGCGATTATCATGAAGAATTGCGTTATCGAAATATTATGAATCTTTATAATCTTGTCAAATTTGATAAAAAAGAGAAAGCTATTTTTGCAAAAAAAACAGCCAAATGGCAAGGAATGAATATTCAGCCGTTTTCAAGTCAAATCTTTTTTGCGTCATCTTTGAAAGTCGATGGTGCTTGCACGCAAAAAGAAGCATTTCTGGGTCGTTATAACAGCGAAGAAAAGCCCGATGCCGTTTTAAAAGAAAATGGATTTAAGAATTTTCCTCTTTGTTCTGGAGAAGATGGAATTGGGTCATTTAAACATACGCTTACGCTTAAACCAGGAGAGACAAAAGAATTCACAGTTGTTTTAGGTCAGACCGAGAAGATGTCGGACATTAAAGAAATTCTTAAGAATTATAAAAAAGTTTCCTATGCTAAGGCAGAGTTAAGAAAAACTGAGAAAATATGGCAAGATAGAATTTTAGATAATATTGAGATTAAAACGCCGGATAAAGACTTTGATACGATGACCAATGTTTGGCTTAAATATCAAACATATATTTGTAATTTATGGTCAAGATCGCCAAGCTTTTTTCATGAGGGTTCTGGAGGTCGAGGCTATCGTGATTCTTGTCAGGATTCCGAAGCGATTGTTTCCATTAATCCAGAATTAACAAAGCAGAAGATTTTTAAGATTGCTTCTTTGATTCGACGAGATGGAACTTCTGCTCCTGGTTGGTCTGAAACAGATGGACCACATAAATTTTTGCCAAACAAAGATCATCAGATCTGGCTGACAACAACCGTTGCTGCATACGTTAAAGAAACGGGAGATAAATCTATCCTTTCAGTTAAATTGCCATATCTTAAAGATCGATGGATTAAGGGGTGGAAAATTGATTCTAGTTGGAAAGGTGGCGCTAAGGAAGATGGAAAAGGAACGCTGCTGGAGCATATTGAGGCGAATCTGACATTTTGCTTTAATGATGTAGGTGTTAAGGGGTTTCCAAAGATTGGTCATGCGGATTGGAATGATGCGATTGATGCTGCCGGCATTAAGCATAAAGGTGAAAGCGTTTGGCTGGCGCAGGCTTTAGTCCGATCGCTTAGAATTTTAGCTGAGCTTTGTGATTTTATCGATGATAAAAAGAAGAAAAATAAGTATTTGAAAATGGCTGATGTTATGGATGAGCGCGTTAATAAAAAAGGCTGGGATGGCGATTGGTATGTGCGAGGATTTGATGACAATGGTCAAGTGTATGGAACGAAAAAAGACAAAGAAGGAAAAATTTATCTTAATGCACAGTCTTGGGCTGTTTTAGCTGGCATCGCTAAAGATGATCGTCTTAAAAAAGTTTTAGCTTCTGTTGATAAGTATTTGAATGGACCTCATGGATTAGCTTTGTTTGCTCCAGCATATTCATCTTGGGTTAAGCGATTAGGTCGCATTAGTATGTTCTCGGAAGGAACAAAAGAAAACGCTGCTGTTTTCTGTCACGCAGCGACATTTATGGCTGTTGCGTACGCTATGAGTGGCAAAGGTGATAAAGCGTATGAAGCGGTTAAAAGAATTATGCCAAACAAACAAGAAAATATGGAGTTGTATCGAACAGAGCCATATGTTTTTGCTGAATATTTAGTAGGACCTCAAAATCCTTATCGATATGGAGAAGGTGCGTTTACTTGGATCACGGGAACAGCTGGTTGGAATTTTATGGCTGCTACTGAATGGATCCTTGGTGTCCGACGAGAGTTTAATGGACTTCGCATTGATCCGAGCATTCCACGTTCATGGAAGAAATGTTTTGTCCGTCGTCCTTTTAGAGGTAGTGTTTATGCTATTGAAATTCAAAATCCAAAAGGAAAGCAGAGTGGCGTTAAGAAAATTACTGTTGATGGAGAGAAGATAGAAGGAAATGTTCTTCCAATCTTTGCTGACAAAAAGACACATAAAGTTATTGTCACGCTTGGTTAAGAAAAATTCTTAAAATTTAAATAAATTTTATATTTAGAATTTCTTTGTATAGAAAAGACGAAAGATGTTTTGCGTATCAATCGTTGGCGTCGTGCTTCCTAAGAACGGCGTTGAAGATGCGTATGCGCTATAAATCGATGGACCCACGCCATAGCTAAAGCTTAGCTTGTTATCCTCATCAAACAAATATTGTGTTTCAAAAAAGATGTTGTGATGATTTTCCATCTCAATGTTGTCGACGTTAAAGACAGCGTCATTAATATTCTTAATGCGACTCCAAGTGTATTTTGTAAACAGTCCTAATTTTTCCGTTGGAAAATAAGAAACAGCAAGACCTAAGTGATTCATGTTGTCACCGATAGGACCTGCATATTCATATGGATTGCGAGTAAAATCTACGTAAATATTCCACTGATCGTTAGGGGTGATGTCAAATCCTGTTCTAAAAATGTTAACGTATTGATAGGGTGGTGAGGGGAAGTGGTTTTGTCCATAAAGAAATGAATATACTTCTCGGTATGTCATGCCATAATTTTGAAATGTGGTCATGCTGGCATCAGTCAAAATATGTCGAGGGAAGTTATCGATGCCTGCACCAAAATCATTTGTGTATTCCCAAGCTCCATTCCAAGAAAGATATTTTGAGAAATCATATTTTAATCCAATAGAAGTTGTGTATCCGCTTGGATCAAGACCATCTTCAATATTTGTATTGGTAATGAATTCGCCTTCTCCTGTTGTGATGTAAGGATCGACGCCACCAGTTGTTTTTGGCAGATGATGGCCTACGAGAAGAAGTCTTGTTTCTAGCTTATCTGTTGCTTGATAGGACCATTCCGTTCGCGCAACTGTTTCAATATATTTATTAGAACTAGTTGCATGCGCATTTCGGATATCAGTTAAACCTGTTAACCTTCCGTTCCAAAATGAAGAATCTGTGCGCCAATCAATTACGTAACGGCCGTAATCAATACTGTTTCCAATGCGAAACGGTTCGATGTCACAATATTTAATGTCAGTAAAATCCATTGGTTCGCGAAACGTAATGTGTCGACTCCAGAATTGATCATCTCGAGTTTCATGATAATTCGCTAAACTTGATTCAAAACCTTTGTCCATTCGTGTCATGCGGAGTCGCGTTTTAAAGAAATATTCATTTTCATCTGGTTGGATTGCAAAATAATCAATGTCGGGGGATTCGATATTATTTGTTGTTCCAAAGATAGAAAGGTCATAGGCATTACCTCGTGATTTTGTATCATAATCATCATTAGAACGATCTTGCACCGAATACGAAAAAGCATGTTCAGCTTTCACTAACAGTCCGGGATTAATGAGTAATCCTATGTCATTGGCGCTTACGGTATTGTAAGCATCGACCTTGCCGGCATCAACGAATCCAAGATGGATATTATCTGTCATGCCCATATAAAAATTATCTGAAAGAAAGTGCTTAAGGCGGAAGCTTCCCGGGAGAGCATCAAAGGTATCGTAATCTTGCCATAGCGTTTTAGGAGAGGCAAGCACGAATTGCATTTCTGTATTATCTTCAGCTAAGTCGATAGAGAATCCTCTCAAGGCTGTTAATCTTTTTCCTTCGCTATCGCGTACTTGAAACGCTAGCGCGTCATCCCAGTATCCTTTTGTGAAATCATCGGGAGTTGTTGGCCATCCCCATTGGTCTGTTGTGTCTGTGTTTAAGTGGCCGGGTTTCCAGTTGGCAAGCCAAGGACTTTCTTCCCACCATATATGATTGTTTGATAGCGCTAAAGGATCGTCTGAGCTAAGAGCTTTGTCTTCAAGGGCGTAAGGGAAGACTTGGACTTTGAGGTTATCGGACGGTTCATAGTTAACCCAGAATTCTCTGACTGGAAAAAACCATTTATGGATATTTGTCTGCGGAAGATTGAAAGTTTGTCCACCTTTTGAGGTTATAGTCGTAGCAGGGATATATCCGTTATGTATTTTATATTCATTTATAGCAGCTAAATCACCTTTTCTAAGAGTGTCAACAAGTTGATTAACTGAATATCCTGTGTTAGACCAGTATAGCAGTTGAACATCCATAAGATCATATACTCCTGAAGGTCCGCCACTTGTTGAAACCAAAGTGATTTTGTCAGATTTTCCAATGAAACTCCACGGATCAATAGTTAGATTTGCATGATAGGAAAAATTGCTTTCTTTTGGTTCCACATCAATATCAAACGAAAGACTGTCAAAAATAGCTGGATCATATGTATTAGAACGGTTATTCAGCTGATTCCAAGAAATCAGTCTCCAGTTTTTTTCATTAAGATCAAAATTGGCTCTTTTCCAAATGAGGTCATTGTTCGAAACATCATATCCAATGCCTAGACGAATTTCGCCGTGGATTTCTGTTGTTTTATCTGAGTCTTCGATAACGGCATCGTCGTATATTTTTTCGGATTCGTAGAAGGTGCCAAAAGGAGAGATGGGTTTTGATACACGTTTTATTTGAATTTCTTCGATAGGAATGATTATTTCTTCAGATTTTTCCGTTTCTGTTGCATAAACAAGATCTTGGTGTCTTTTTTTAAGATATTCTTTTTCAAGCGCGTTTAGCTCATTTGTCATTTGTGCTTTTGCTGTCTTTAAGCTTTTGATTTTGCGAGGGTTTTGTTTTGTAAGATTTTTTCTTTCTTCTAAGAGATCTTTAGACGCTTTAACAAGTTGAAGGTATTTTCGGGCCTCTCTGTTTTTAGGATTGGCTGTCAAAATTCGTTGGAATTCCATCAAGGCTTCATTATATTGCCCTTTTTGATAAAGCATAACACCAACATCTATTGAAGAATTTGCGGCAAAAGAAAGGCATGGGGTAAAAATAAAGAATATCCACATCGCTATTGCGCAACAAGGCAACAGCTGTATATGTTTATAAAGCGCTTTCAAAATAGTCTCCTTGAAAAAAGTGAAAGCTCTTATCTTTATTAAAACTACTAATAAAGATGATATGTTTTATTCAGTATACCATATAATCTTTAAGAAAACCAAGTTATCTCAAGAATCTTTTTATTTAAAAAAGTGAGTTTTTTGGATTTTTTCTCTTGTTTATTCTAATTTTGACAAAATAAAATCGCTATGCTATACTGCCATTTCAATTAATTTGTATTCTAAATGACTCATTCATTCTATGTGACATGGGGGCAGAAATTTTAATAAGAAAACTCTTTTTATTTCTTTTTTGTATCACATTTTTCTTGATGGGATGTTCACAAGGAAATCAAGCCAATGTTGTTAATATTTGGCACTGGATGACTGACCGCCAAGAAGTCTTCGTAGAACTCGCCGAACAATATAAAGAACAAACGGGAATTGAAGTTAACTTTGAGTTATATGCGCCATCTGATGAGTATTCTAAGAAGATTGTTGCTGCGGCTCAAGCACGTGTATTGCCAGATATTTATGGTATTTTGGGAGAAAAGAAAAAACGAGCTGCGTTTATTAATAGTGGATTTGTGGCTGATTTAACTGAAAGTTTTAATGCGAGCGAAGGAGCTTGGGAAAAAAGTCTTTTTGAAAAAGCATTAAATGTGAATCGGTTTAAAGAAGACAATATTTATAACGTTAAGCCAGGTATTTATGGAGTGCCCATTGATGTCACGAATATTCAAATGTTATACAATAAAGATCTTTTGACCAAAGCTGGCATTAAGGGCTACCCAAAAACTTTTGCGCAATTTATTAAAAATATTTCTACGCTGAATCGTATTGGGATTGAAGGGCTTGTCTCGGGATGGGGGGAGACTTGGATGGTTGATTGTTTTGCATCGAATTATGCCTTTAATATTATGGGTGAAGAAAAAATAATGGCAACATATAGAGGTGAAGTTCCTTATACAGATGAAGATTGGATAAAAGTTTTTAACATATTTAAAGTTTTGCGCAAAAATAATGCCTTGGCTAAGGGCATTGTTGCCAAAGGCAATAAATATGCCGAACAGGATTTTGCATTAGGTCGCGCTGCTTTTGCATTTAATGGATCCTGGTGTGTGAATGTCTACAACGACATGAATCAAGATTTAAATTATGGAGTCATGTTGCCACCTGTTATCAACGAAGAAAGACCGATGAGCATTTGGGGGGGAGCAGGGTCATCATTTGTGGTTAATGGTATTTCGGAAAATAAACAACAAGCTATTGATTTTTTAAAATGGCTTACCGCAAAAGATCAGCAAGCTTTTTTATCCAAAAAAACAAAGAATTTACCCGCTAACCGATATGCGCTGTCCGCTATTCCAGAAATCCTTTCGCAATTCGCGAGCGCTATGGATGAAACGACACATCCTTCTATTTGGAAATACAATGAAAATCCTTTAGTTTCTGAGACATTTGACAAGGGAATCCAGTCGATTATCATTGGCGAAAAAACGCCTGAAGAAGTGGCTCAAGCTGTTCAAGAAGTTAAAGTTCGTGAGATAGAAAAAGTTAAAAAGAGATCGATGAGACAATGAAGAACAGAGTGTTTGATAAATTTTCGTTTTTAGAATTTAAAGGCGTTGCTGAAAATTATTTGTTTATCCTGCCCGCAGTTGTGATTTTTTCTATTTTTTATATTTATCCATTTTTTGAAATTTTAAACTTGTCCATGCATGAGTGGAACGGCATTAGTTTAGCTCGTGACTTTATTGGTCTTGGTAATTTTAAAGAAATTATGCAAGACAAAGTCTGGTGGTCGTCGATAGGGCATGCAGGATATATCACCCTTATTGCTCTTACTTTTCAGAACATGTTGGCTTTTGCGCTTGCTCTTTCGTGTGATCGCGATATTCGCATGCGTAAATTTTATCGTATTGTTTTTTATCTTCCACCTGTTTTATCTGAAGTTGTTGTTGGTTTAATTTGGCAATGGATTTTAAATTCTGGAATGCAATCCGGGAAACCGATTGGTCTTTTAAATTATTTTCTTACGAAAGTTCATTTAAATCATCTTGTTCATAATTGGTTATCTGATCCTGACACCGCTTTGACGTGTATCGCCGTTGTCCATAGCTGGAAAGGATTTGGATGGGGATTTATTATTTTATTGGCAGGCTTGCAAACGATTGATCGTCAGCTTTATGAGGCTGCTCATGTTGACGGAGCAGGCGTCTTTAGTACGTTTAAGAATATAACCGTTCCTATGATGGTTCCGGTTTTCGTTATGGTTATGATTTTAACAATTTTAGGATCGATGCAGGTTTTTGTCTTGGTGCTTTCGATGGTTGGCCAGGGATTGGTTTATCATACGGAAGTTCCCGTTACGCGTATCTTAGCGTCTATGACAGGAATGAGTCGGTTTGGCTATGCTTGTGCGCAAGGCATTGTATTTGGTTTGATTTTGATGATTGGCTCATTTATGCTTAATAAAATATCAAAGAAAGCTAAGCAAGAATAAAAAGAGGTCCACTGTTGAGTATTAATCGCTATAAAATAACTAAAACAATAAGTTCGATTTTTGTGCATACATTTTTAATGGCTGTAGCCATGACATGTTTGTTTCCATTTATTTGGATGTTTCGTTCGGCATTAATGACTAATCAGACGATATTTGTCGATAAAGGACTTATCCCAAGCACAATTCATTTTCAGAATTTTTATCTTGCCTGGACAAAGGGTGGCTTTGGTATGTATTTTATCAACAGCGTTGTTTACACAGTATGCGTTGTTTTTGGTATTGTTTTGATTTCGTCCTTAGCCGCGTATGCTTTTTCTCGTCTAAAATTTCCTGGAAGCAATTTTCTTTTTTATATGTTTTTGGCAGCGATGATGATTCCCTTGCCAGGGAGTTTCGTTCCGCTTTATGTTTTGATGAACAAGCTCCATCTTGTGAATACGCGCATTGGATATATTTTATGTATGATTAATGTCGGACTTTCCTTGAGTATTTATATAATGAAAACATTTTTTGATAAAATGCCGTCGGCCTTAGAGGATGCGGCTCGCATAGATGGATGCAGCAAGCTCGGCATTTGGTTGCATGTGGCATTGCCTTTGGCGCGTCCGGCGATTGCGGTTGTTGTCATTTTTAATACATTGAATGTTTGGAATGAATATATTTTAGCCATGTTGCTTTTAAACGACAAGTCATTGATGCCGTTGCAGCGTGGATTGATGGTTTTTCAAGGGACGCATAGCGTAGATTATCCTCTTTTAATGGCTGGCTTAACGATTACCGTTGCGCCAGTTGTTTTGGTGTATCTGTTTATGCAAAAACATATTATTAAAGGCCTAACAGCAGGAGCCGTCGGTTAATGAAACAAATATTATTTTCAAATCGCCCGTCCATTTTATTTCGGACATTCGTTTTTTTTATTTTTTGTTTAACTGTCACAAGCAGTTTTGCGCAAGTATTAACCTTTCAAGACTATGTTCCGAAGGCGTGGGAAGCGTCTTCAAGCGGAAATTTTGAAGAGATTGAACGTCTTACCACAGAGTGTGTTGAGAAATATAGCGATGAAGCCAAGCAACAGCAGGCAACATTAACCGCTTTTCCTCTTAAGGGGACAGAGGATGAGTACAAAGCGCTTAATGATGTTGCCACATGTTTATTTATTCATGCAGAAGCTTTGATGAATAGAGGAGAAATAGATAAAGCCATTGAGCTTTTTCAGCAAGCGATTGATGATTATTTTTGGGCACAGTCTTGGGATCCTCGAGGGTGGTATTGGTCGGTGGCTGAAAAAAGCCAGGCAAGTGTAGATAAGCTTCGAGGAAAAGAAGAGGAGAAAAAGGAAATTAAGATTGATCGTGGATCTAAAACAATGCCAACGCTTGCATTTCCTGGCACAGAAGAAGTGATTGATTATAAGAAATACGGTCATTTTGAAAATGTTGGAACAAAAGATTATCAATACGTTATGGATGATCCTGCCGGGCTAATGAAGGCTATTGGTGAAGGCATTTATCCAAATACAAGTGGTGTCTTAAAAGATCCAATGTATCGAAAATTTCAGAAAGAAGGTGCTTTATCGAGAAGCCATTGGGATTATGTTCAGACTGATGATCTTCAGAAAGCTTTTTATAAATGGGCAACGGCGTCGGAACCGCAGGGTGTTAAGCTTTTTTATCTCGGGCTTATTCTTGAGAAAGCGGATATGATTTATGATGCGCTTAAAGCTTATCGTGCGATTCAGATTCATTTTCCGTCTTCCGTAGGAAGAACATATTGGAACACGCCTTGGTATCCAGGGCAGGCTGCCATTGCAAAAATTAGACATATTATTAAAGTGCATCCAGAGCTGGATCTGAAATATGAAGATGCTAAAATTCAAGTCATAAACGGTTTCGATAATGATATCGCTAACGATATTGTTTTGACATGGCCTGGAACTTTGCGCAAAAAAACATTTTGGGATAAAGTTGTTGAAAAGTTTCAATCATTCTTTGCAAAAAGAACTTGTGATCGTCGTATCAAGAATTTTAAAAAATCAATTGGCGGTAAAAAGGTGCGTCTTATTCAATGTGCGGAGACAGGCCATTGGCAACTTTTGGTCGACGGCAAACCTTTTATGATTCAGGCTGTGACCTATCAAGCCACAAAAGTTGGGCAAAGTCCTGACAAGGGAACATTGGCTGATTGGATGATTGAGGACATTAATCATAATGGTCTTGCTGATGGTCCTTATGATTCTTGGGTGGATAAAAACTTAAATAATATTCAAGATGAGGACGAACCCGTTGTTGGTGATTTTCAGCTTTTGGTAGATATGGGTGTTAATACGATACGCGTTTATAAGCAACCTTATAATCCTAACAAAGAACTTCTTCGAAAAATGTATGAAGATTACGGCATCATGGTGATTATGGGAGATTTCTTAGGAAAATATGCACTTGGTTCTGGTGCGACATGGTTTGAAGGAACAGATTATGAAAATCCAGAGCATAAGAAGACTATGCTGGAATCTGTTCGAAAGATGGTTGAAGAGTTCAAAGATGAGCCGTATATTCTGATGTGGCTTTTAGGCAATGAAAATAATTATGGTTTAGGATGCAATGCAGATAAAAAACCGCATGCTTATTATGCCTTTGTTGAAGAAGTTGCGCAGATGATTAAGAGCATTGATAGGAATCACCCTGTGGCGATATCTAATGGAGACACGCTTTTCTTAGATATTTTTGCAGAGAATTGTCCATCGGTCGATGCGTTTGCAGCTAATGCTTATCGTGGCGATTACGGGTTTGGATCTTATTGGGATCAAGTTTTTGATGCTTCTGGAAAAGCTGCTTTTATTACGGAATATGGTTGTCCGGCTTATGCCAATCACTTAAGTCGTGAAGATGCAGAGCAGGCACAGGCGGATTACCATAATGGGGCTTGGAGTGATATTATATTGAATTCAGCCGGAACAGCGGATGGCGTAGGAAATGCCATTGGAGGTGTTGTTTTTCAGTGGATTGATGAGTGGTGGAAGAATTATGAGCCGGCATTTCATGACAAAACCGCAGGTGCCTTGGGTCCTTTTCCAGATGGCTATATGTATGAGGAATGGTTTGGCCTAACAGGCCAAGGAAATGGCAAAAATAGTCCATTTTTGCGCCATTTGCGCAAAGTGTATGATTATTATAAAAGTGTCTGGAATTAGTAAAATTTTCGGCAAAGTGCGAAAAAGTATGCTATACTTTTTAAAATTAGGTTAAATATAGTAATATAAACTATTAATAAGGAGGAGTGGGTTATGAGAAAAATCTTAATTTGTGCCCTATTGATTTTGGGTATTGGGTTTGTCAGTCCTGCGATCTCATCGGCGTATAACTTTGGTGATTACAGATCAGTCACCTTAGCGACTAAGGCCTGGGATGCATTGTCAAAAGGAGACATCGAAGCTGTTTTAGCCTACACAAATAAGTGTATTGAGCTTTACGGCGAGAAAGCTAGAAGAATGCAAGCATCTATGGATGGATACGTTGAAGGTCCAAAAGAAGATATTTTTAAGAAATGGGCTTTGAATGATGTTGCCACATGTCTTTTTATTCAGGCTGAGGCTTATCGCAAAGCTAACATGATGGATGAAGCCAAAGAAACATATCAGAAGCTAATCGACAATTATTCCTATGGTCAATGCTGGGATGTTGGAGGATGGTTCTGGAAACCAGCAGAAGCCGCACAAGAAAAATTAGATGCGATTGAAGCTGGTCTTGATGCAGATTTCAGTGATTCCACTTCTTCAGGTCTTGCAACCAAAGCCTGGGAAGCTTATGCAGCGGATGATCTAGAGTCTGTTTTGCTTTATACCAATAAATGTATTAAACTGTATGGTGCCAAAGCAAAAGAGATGCAAGCTTCTTTAACAGAATTTCCTTGGGAAACAAATGAGGAAATTTTTTCATATTGGGCTCTTAATGACGTTGGAACTTGTCTTTTTATTCAAGGCGATGCTTATAAGAAAGCCGGTATGACAGAAGAAGCAAAAATATCATTCAATCAATTGATTGACAATTATTATTTTGCACAAGCCTGGGATCCTAAAGGATGGTTTTGGAAACCAGCTGAAGGCGCAGAGCAAAGACTTCTTGAAATTGAAGAGATGTAATTTCTTCGCTTAAAGCGATAGAAAAAATTCCATGGCAAGTAAAGATGTAAAAGGCTTTATTGAAAGGGGACGTATGAACAAGATTCTCAAGGCCCTTTTTCTGTTCTTATGCGTTGTTGTGATCGGATGCGGTCAACCATCGACTCCTGCAGCAGAAAAAGAAGTGCAAACCAAGGCTGAAAATTCTTTTAAACCTTTTCCTGTTTATACCAATATTGGTTCTCGGGACAATCATTTTGTTCCTTCTGGTTTTATGCCAGATGGGTCATGTCTCGAATTTTCTAATCGTTGGATAGAAGATTGTCATTCTGAGAGAACTTGTCTTCGCATCGCCTATGATGTTGAATGCTCTAAACAAGGGGCACGCTGGGTCGGTGTTTATTGGCAAAATCCAGCTAATAATTGGGGTAATCGAAAAGGCGGGTATAACTTAGAGGGGGCAACTAAGCTAACATTTTGGGCCAAAGGAGAAAAGGGTGGCGAGCGTATTGAAGAATTTAAGATGGGTGGTATCACGGGGGATTATCCAGACACAGACACAGCGTTTATTGGACCTGTTGTTTTGACGCCAGAATGGAAACAATATGTTGTTGATTTGAGAGGAAAAGACCTTTCTTATGTTAGTGGCGGTTTTTCCTGGTCAACGAATGTGGACGTGAACCCAGAAAATTGTATATTTTATTTAGACGATATTCGATACGAATAAATTTTTAGAAATAAATGTTTTTAAAAGGGGGGGGCAATTTTATTGCCCCCCCTTTTCTATTTTTGAATTTTATAGATAAAAAAACATTCTTTTCCTTGTTTTATATTTAATAGTTTGATATATTAAAATTAATAATATAAATGTATTTATCTTTTATTTTTTAACTTTAATACAAAGAGGGGAATTATGTCAAAAGCAGCAAAACAAGTTATTTTTATTTTATGTTTGCTTTTAGCTGTAAGCGTTGCCGTTGCTTTATCGACGTTTAGCCAAAAGACTGATCTTGATGAGAAGAATACGCAATTGCAAGGACAAGTTGTCGAGCATAAGAAAAAAGCTTTAGACTATCAACAAAAGAATAAAGCCGCTGCTGACGAAGTCGACGACATAAAAAAGAAAGCCGAGGCGCTTGTATCTCAAAAAGAAGACTTGGAAGATGAGATTGATGCTCTCTCTGGTCGGATGCAAGATTTAAAATCGCGCGTCGAAGAAACGATTGATGAAAAAGAAGAATGGCGATCTCGTTATCAGGAAGTGCAGAAAGAACGCGATGACGCAATTGTAAAATTGCAGAAAGCACAAAAGCAAAAAGTAGCTGCTGTAAAAAAAGAACCTGTTGTCGTGCGCGGTCCTGATTTTGATTCTATGGGTGGAAAAGTAGATGAAGAACATTGGGCAGGAATCTTAAGAGAAAAGACAGAGCTTGAGATTCGCATTAGTAAATTAGAAACAGAGTTAGATCAAGGTGCAATGGATGTTGAAGAGCTTCGAAAGAAGAATTCTGATTTAGATTTGGAAGTTGGGTATTTAAAGAATGCTCGAGAGGAAGCTGAGAGGAAGCTGACATATAATGGTGAAATTACCGACAGTCTTTCTATTGCTTTAGTGCGTGAAAAGAATGATAAGAAATATGTTAATGAACGACTAGAAAGAATTAAAGATGAAAATTTAATGTTGCGTGCGCAAATCAAACAGCTTAATAATATTAAGCTTGCACTTGAAAAAAGCGTCGCAAAGGTTCAAGATCAGAAAGCAAAAGTTGAGAAGAGACTAGCTGAAACTGAAATTATTGTTCAAGGCCGTATTGAAGAAGTCATGGATATCAAAATGGATATCGATGAAAAGTTGCGCAAAGATGTTTCTTCGAGCGAGAAAAAAGAAGTTATCTTGCCGCCAATCATTGTCAATGGTTCTTCTTCAGCACGCGCAGAAGAAAGTTTTGGCGCTCCAATTGTTCTAATGTCATCTGGTGAGATTATTAGTGTTAATGATGAAAATAATTTTGTTATCATCGATCTTGGTGAAGAAACAGGTATTAAGATCGGCGACCAATTGACAGTGTATCGTAATGACGAGTACATCGGAGACCTAGAGGTTATTCAAGTTCGAAAAGATATCTCTGCTGCTGATATCATTAAGATATCCGCGCCGCTTAAAGCCGGGGATGTTGTTAAATAGAGTATTTCTACTACCGTGAGCAAAAAGAAAATCAGCATTGAAGACGTTGCGGCACGAGCAGGGGTTTCTATCACCACTGTTTCTCGTGTTATCAACAATGTTTTAACGGTTTCCAAGAAAAATCGCGCTAAAGTCGAAGAAGCGGTTGCCCACCTTAATTTTAAACCTAATGTTAGTGCGCAGCGTTTAGCTAAAGGCTTAAATACTGCTGTTGGTCTTGTCATGCCAGGATACCCTGGCATTTTTCATTCGTTTTATGCCATTGAAATTATTCGAGGCATTGGGCATGCCTGCGAAACACTAAAGCTTGATTTAATTTTTCATATTACTAACGGGTATAACCCGCTCAATACAAACAATGTTGGCGGTGTTATTTTTGCTGACATCATTGAGAACCGTAAGCAAATCGAAGCTACTCTTGCCGAAGGCATCCCATGCATGGTTATTAACAATGTGGTTGAAGATTTAAAGGTCAATTATATTGCTGTTGATAATGTTAAAGGGGCCAAAACAGCGACAGAATATCTTCTTGGCCTTGACCATCAAAAGATTGCCACTGTTACCGGAAGTCTTCAGACCCAAAGCGGGTTGCATAGACTCCAGGGCTACAAAGATGCTTTAAAGAAAAAAAATATCGCCATCAACGATGACTATATTTATGAAGGTGATTATTCTCGAAGAAGTGCTCGATTAGGGCTTGAGCACCTGCTTTCCTTAAAAGATAAGCCTACTGCTATTTTTTCAGCAAGTGATGATATGGCTCTTGAAATTATTAACGTGGCCATTGAAAAAGGTCTTAAGGTTCCAGAAGATTTATCCGTCATTGGATTTGACGATAATCCAGGTGGCTTATATGGTTCCGTTGGTCTTACAACGATGCATCAGCCGTTATTTAAGATGGCAGAAGATGCGGTGCGTCATCTTAACGCGATTGTCGGTGGCCGCAGGCATACGCCTGTTAGAAGCTTGCTCGACCCTGAGCTTGTTGTCCGCGAATCTTGCTCATCTCCCAAGATTTAAAATTCTTTTAAAATAATTCCAGCTTTCTTAAGTCTTGTTGACAAGACAACATGAAAAAGGTATTCTTATAGGCGTTAAAAATTAGGAAAAGCATGTGGAGGAAAAGTGAATAAATTAATTACAATTATGATGTATGCTCTATGGGTATTAACGTTAATTGGTATTTTGGTGATTACGTTTACAAGTTTTCGTTATACAGATTTAAACATCATTGTTGTTATTTTAGCTGTTCTAACTCTAGCCAATACGTATATCACGGTAAAAACAAAATAAATTAGACAGAGAATGAATGTATTAAATAAAACATATGATTGTATTGTCATAGGTTCAGGCCATGCTGGCGTTGAGGCGGCATTAGCGGCGGCTCGCATGGGTTGCGGTACTTTAATGGTGAACTTTTCGTTTGATACGATTGGTCAGATGAGTTGCAATCCTGCTATTGGGGGTGTAGGTAAAGGACAGTTAGTTAAAGAAATTGATGCTCTTGGAGGCGAAATGGGAAAAGCTGCAGATAAAACAGGAATTCAATTTCGCCAGCTTAATGCGTCAAAAGGTCCAGCTGTGCGTTCGTCACGATGTCAATCAGATCGAAAACAGTATTTGTTGTATATGCAAGATGTGGTTCGCAATCAAGAAAATTTGTTTTTTTTAGAAGGAAAAGTTTTTGATATTTTAGTGCGTGAGAATTTAGTCTATGGTATTCGATTGGAATCAGGGCAAGAAATTTATGCTAAAACTGTTGTTTTGACGCCAGGAACATTTTTAAATGGTAAGATTCATATTGGTAAGAAAACTACGTCCGCGGGTCGCATTGATGAGTCAGCATCGAATAAGCTTGCCGATAGTTTGAAAAGTTTAGGATTTGAATTGCTAAGTTTTAAAACGGGAACACCGCCTCGCATTGATGGAAAAACGATTGATTTTACGCAGATGGTTCGCCAAGATTCCGACGAGGTTCCGGTGCCGTTTTCTTTTTTAACGACAGAGATTCCGGAAACACAAAAACTTTTGTCTTGCTATATTACCGCTACGAATTTAAGGACGCATAAAATTATTAAAGATAATATTCATCTTTCTCCAATGTATTCTGGAAAGATAAAGTCTACGGGTGTGCGTTACTGTCCTTCGATTGAAGATAAATTAGTAAAATTCTCTGATAAAGAAAGGCATCAAGTTTTTTTAGAGCCAGAAGGATTGGATGAAGATTTATATTATCCAAATGGAATTTCGACAGGATTACCAGAGGATGTTCAAGAAAAAATGGTACATTCGATTAAAGGACTTGAGAATGCGCGTATTGTGCGTTATGGATATTCGATTGAACATGCTGTCATTCCGTCGACGGAATTAAAGTCTTCACTGGAATCAAAAAGGATTGAAGGACTTTTTTGTGCTGGACAAATCAACGGAACCACAGGGTACGAAGAGGCCGCCGCCCAGGGACTTGTCGCTGGGATCAATGCTGCGTTAAAGGTAAAAAATCAAGAACCTTTTATTTTAGGACGGGATGAGTCATATACTGGTGTTTTAATTGACGATTTAGTTACCAAGGGAACAGACGAGCCGTATCGTATGTTTACCTCACGTGTTGAATATCGTTTGATTGTACGTGAAGATAACGCTGATAAGCGTATGTGCGAGCATGGCCTTCGTTTAGGGCTTATTTCTAAAGAGCGTTATGATGCGATAAAAGAAAAGTATGATGTGATTGAAAAACAAATCGAACGCTTACGACAAATGCGTATTGATCCTGGAGAAGGAATAAATAAAATTTTAACGGAAAATCATAGTGCGCCTTTGCGAAACACAACGCGATTATCCGAAATTTTAAAACGTCCCGGAGTTTCTTATGAAATGATTGCACCTTTTGATGGTGAGCTTAAAGATTTTTCAAAGCAGATTATTGATCAAATTGAGTATGAAATAAAATATCAAGGATTTATCGCACGGCAACAAAAAGATGTCGAACGCTTTAAACATCTTGAATATATCAAAATTCCGTCGGGATTTGATTATTCTAGCATTTCTGGGTTGTCGATTGAAATTCAACATAAGCTAAAACATTTTGCCCCACAAACATTAGGGCAAGCACATCGCATATCAGGGGTAACCCCTGCAGCGATATCGATCTTGATGATTTATTTAAGAAAGAAGTTAAATAATGGAAAGTTCTGACTCGTCCCGCTAGGGTTTTGGACTCGCAAAATCGATTTATGTATGCTGGGCATCCTTTATTAGATCGATGCCGACTAATACATTAATCCCGACACGCTTCGCGTGTCGGGATAAATTTGCACCGTGATTTATGTTCACGGATGTTCCATGAATTACGTGTTCATTTAAAGGAGAGCAGATGAGTGAATATACTTGCCCGCATTGTGGAATGTTGATTATCGATGATGATGCTCTTTTGTGTCATCATTGCGGTCAAAGTCTTGAGAGAGCAGGAAAAGGATTTTTAGGAAGAATTCGGTATTCGAATTTTAAGGTTGTGCTATTTTTTATGACTTTTTGTGTTTTATTAGCATTTTTTGTTTTGATGATTTTTTATAATTAAAAAAGTTTTTTTCTTGCTTTTATTGATGTATTTATAGTATAAAGATAGTTATCCTATAAAATAATTTGAGTTTGGAAGGATAAAAGAAAAAATGACGAATCAAATATTTGGATATCAATTGCTTTTAGATTTATACGAATGCAAAGAAGGTGTGTGTGATGACCTTTCTTTGTGCTATCAATTCTTAGATGATATTGTTGATGCGTTAGGTATGGAAAAGCAAGCTCCGCCAAATATTTTTAGAAGTGATGAAGTTCGTTTTCCAGATAAAGCTGGTCTTTCGGGTTGGGCGCCCTTGATTGAAAGCTCTATTGTTATTCATACGCTTACGCCGAAAAATTATATTTCTGTAGATGTTTATTGCTGTAAGGCTTTTGATCTTGAAGTTGCTAGGGAGATGTGTCGAAAGTTTTTTGATCCGAAGAAAACAGATGAGCAATATATTGAGCGAGGGTTAGATTATTTTAAGACAGATACTAATTATCACACCATTGTTGTAGACAAGGCAGAGTCAACGCCAAAAGTTACGATTGATCAGAAAGATTTAGAAGTTGGGGTTTAAGAAATAAGAAGGTAAAGGAAGATAGGCTATGTTTTTATAAAAACATAGCCTATCTTTAATTTTACAAGGGCAAGCTTTTAAAAGCTTGCCCATTTTTTGTCTTTAATATTTTCCTTTAAAAATATTAATATTAGTATAAAATAGATTTCTATGAGTTACGACATTCAGACTATAAAAAGTTTAGAGAAGAAGTGGCAGGAATTTTGGAAAGACAACAAAGTCTTTGAGGTCAAAGAAGATACAAAAATTCCAAAATACTATGTCCTTGAGATGTTTCCTTATCCATCAGGCAAGATTCATATGGGTCATGTTCGAAACTATACTATTGCCGATGTGATTGCCCGCATGAAGAAAATGCAAGGATTTAATGTGCTTCATCCGATTGGCTATGATGCTTTTGGCCAACCTGCTGAAAATGCTGCTATAAAACATAAGACGGATCCTTCCAAATGGACTAATCGGTGTATTGAAGAGATGCATGAAGGTTTTGAGAAGATGGGATTTTCTTATGATTGGTCACGTGAAATCGCTACTTGTGATAAAGATTATTATAAATGGAATCAATGGATTTTCTTAAAGATGATGGAAAAGGGGCTTGCATATAAAAAAGCCTCATCTGTGAATTGGTGTCCAAGCTGTGAAACGACTTTAGCTAATGAAGAGGTTATTCAGGGTGAATGCTGGCGATGCAAGTCAGAAGTTACACAAAAAGATTTAAATCAATGGTACTTGAAGATTACAGATTATTCTGAGAAGCTTTTAGAAGATCTTGATACGCTTAAAGATTGGCCAGAGCGCGTTGTCGCGATGCAAAAGAATTGGATTGGCAAAAGCTATGGTGTCGAGATTTATTTTAAGGTTGAAAGGACTGGCGAGAATCTGCCGGTTTTTACAACGCGCCAAGATACGATTTTTGGTGCCACCTATGTTGTTTTAGCTCCGGAACATCCACTTGTTTCTAATCTCATTAAAGGTATTCCCCAAGAAAAAGAAGTTGCAGCGTTTTGTGAAAAGATTGCGAAGGTCAGCAAAACCGATCGTATTGCAGGGGGACTTAAAAAAGAAGGTATTTTTATAGGAAGTTATGCGATTAATCCTGTGAACAATGAAAAGATTCCGATTTGGGTTGCTGATTATGTTTTAATGGAATATGGAACGGGTGCAATCATGGCTGTACCGGCTCATGACCAAAGAGACTTTTTGTTTGCGAAAGAGCACAAGTTGCCAATGTGTATTGTTATTCAAGATTCAAAGAGGCCTGATATTTCTTCTGATGTTTTGGATGAGGCCTATGAAGATGAGGGTGTTCTGGTAAATTCTGAGCAATTTAATGGTATTGGTAATGTTGATTCTTTAAAGAAAATTTCTGATTGGATGGAGAAAGAAAAGATCGGTAAAAGTGTTGTGCATTGGCGTTTGCGTGATTGGTTGATTTCTCGTCAGCGTTATTGGGGAACACCGATACCAGTTATTTATTGTGATACTTGTGGCGTTGTGCCAGTGTTTGAAAAAAATCTACCTGTTGTGCTTCCTGAGGATATTAAAATTACAGGTGAGGGTGGAAGTCCTTTGGCTAAGTGCAAGGATTTTGTAAACGTGAAGTGTCCTAAATGTAAAAAGGATGCTAAACGTGAAACAGATACTATGGCGACATTTTTTGATTCGTCTTGGTATTATCTTCGTTACTGTTCAGCTCACAACGAAAAAGAAGTTTTTTCTAAAAAAGATGCGGATTATTGGATGCCAGTTGATCAATATATTGGCGGCATTGAGCATGCTATCTTGCATCTTTTGTATTCAAGATTTTTTACAAAATTCTTTAAAGATTTAGGATTGATAAAATTTGATGAACCATTTACGCGACTTTTAACGCAAGGCATGGTTTTAAAAGATGGTGAGGTCATGTCTAAATCTAAAGGCAACACTGTTGATCCTGACGCTGTGATTGAGAAATATGGTACTGACGCACTTCGTTTATCAATTCTTTTTGCGGCACCGCCGGAAGATCAGCTAGAGTGGAATGATAACGCAGTTGAGGGGGCGTGGAAGTTTTTGAGTCGCGTTTCTCATTACATTGACGATCGGTTTACTTCAGGGCAATCAGAAGAAAAAGATTTTGATGACGAAGACAAAGAGCTTAATCGTCAAATAAATGGAACCATAAAGAAGGTAACAGAAGATCTTTCAAATTATAAATTTAATACGGCGATTAGTGCATTAATGATTTTACTGAATCATGCAGAAAAATATAAATATGCTGATCCAAAACAAGGATTGGTTAATCAGACGTGTAAGGTGTTTGCTTTGCTGCTTGCTCCCATTGCTCCTCATTTATGCGAAGAACTTTGGCAAAAGATTGGCAAGAAAGATAAAACCATTAGTGAAGTCGCTTGGCCAACTTATGATGAAAAAGCGCTTGTGGTTGATGAAGTTTTGGTTGTCGCTCAGGTTAATGGTAAAGTACGCGGCAAATTCCAAGTGCCGCTGGATGCCGATGAAGCGTCTCTAAGAGAGATCGTTTTATCTGACGATAAAATCAAAGAGCATGTCGCTGGTAAAACCATAAAACGCTTTATTATTGTTCCCAATAAAATCGTAAACATAGTTGTTTGATGTCAAAATACTACGCAGACCTTCATATTCATTCAAAATATTCCCGTGCAACCAGTAAGAACCTAAATTTAGAAGAACTCTATTTGTGGGGCCAGCTTAAAGGGCTTCATGTTCTTAGTACAGGCGATTTTACGCATCCTGCATGGTTTAAGGAAATCACAACAAAACTTGAAGAGGCCGAGCCTGGATTTTATAAATTAAAAGAAGAATATGCTAAAGAAATTGATAAGAATATTTCAGCGTCTTGCCGAGGCGAGGTGCGTTTTGTTTTGTCAGTCGAAATTTCAAGCATCTATAAGAAGATGGATAAGGTGCGCAAAATCCACAATCTGGTTTTTGCGCCTAATTTGAAAGTAGCAGGAAAGATTCAAAAGAAACTCGGGAGCATTGGAAATATTTGTTCGGACGGCCGTCCGATTTTGGGCTTAGACTCACGGAACTTATTAGAAATAACGCTAGAAGCCGATGACAAAGCTTTTTTGGTACCAGCACATATCTGGACACCATGGTTTGCACTTTTAGGTTCCAAGAGTGGATTTGATAGAGTCGAGGATTGTTATGGTGATTTGACCAAGTATATTTTTGCCCTTGAGACAGGACTGTCTTCAGATCCGGCAATGAATTGGCGACTAAGTCAGCTCGATGATTATGTTTTGATTTCTAATTCAGATGCGCATTCCGCACCAAAGCTTGCGCGTGAGGCTAATATTTTTGATACAGAATTTTCTTATGATGGAATGTATAAAGCATTAAAGAATCCAAAAAATAAAGGTTTTTTGGGAACGATTGAATTTTTTCCAGAAGAGGGAAAATATCATTACGATGGGCATCGTGATTGCAAGGTGCGTTTAACGCCCAAAGAGACAATTAAAAATAAGGGTTTATGTCCTGAGTGTGGCAAGCCGGTAACAGTTGGAGTCATGGCGCGTATTGAAGAACTCGCCGATAGAAAAGAAGGTGAAAAAGGAAAGCGTGCTCGACCTTATTATAGCCTGATTCCTCTTGTAGAAGTTGTTGCCGAGGCTAGAGGCATGGGGCCAAGCTCAAAAGCTGTTCAGGAGATTTTTCATAAAATGCTTAATAAGCTCGGTGGTGAAATCTCAATTTTGCGTGATTGCCCAATCAAAGACATCCAAGCTTGTGTCGGTGATGTAGTTGCTGAAGGGGTTAGGCGCATGCGCGAAGGAAAAGTAAATATTGCACCTGGCTATGATGGTGAATACGGCATTGTTAAACTTTTTTCAGATGACGAGCGAAGTAAGCTCACCAAGCAGTTAACGTTGTTCTAATTTTTGCATTATGCATAAAAGCCTGACTCTTAATTCTCAGCAAAAAGAGGCTGTCAGCCTAGCGGATAGCCACCTTCTGATTGTTGCCGGCCCTGGAACCGGCAAAACTCATACTCTCGTAGAACGTATCCTGTCTTTTGTTCCAAATCTTTCCAAGAATAAAAAAGTTCTCGCCATTACGTTTACCAATAAAGCGGCTAATGAAATGAAACAGCGTCTCTCAAAGAAGCTAGGCGATAATATGCAAAAAGTTGATGTCGGCACATTTCACAAAATTGGCCTTAAGATTTTGCGCGAGCAGACAAAAGAAAGTTTTTCTATCGGATCGCCAGATGAGATTAGTAGAATTTTTAAAGTTTCTTTTCCTGATTTGTCGATTAAAGAGCGTCGAGAAAAGTTAAAAAAAATATCCGATGAAAAACAAAAAGATAGCTTGCAAGAGCAATCTTCTGATCGAAAAGAATACGATGCGCTTTTGAAAAGAAATAATATTATTGACTTTGATGATATTTTGATAAACACGCTTGATTTTTTGAGAAAAGATCGCGATATTTGTATAAAATTACAAAATCAATATCGTTATATTTTTGTTGATGAATATCAAGACATCAATGATGTTCAACATGTTTTTTTAAAAACAATAATATCGTCGAATAATTTTGTAACAGCGATAGGTGACCCCAATCAGGCGATTTATGGATTTCGTGGAAGTGATATACGTTTTTTTGATATGTTTACCGATGATTTTCCAGGAGCACAAAAAATGAGCTTAACGGAAAACTATCGTTCGAGTGAAAATATTCTTAAGGCCTCAGGTCAGGTGATCGAGAAATCAAGAGACTCTGGAGCTCCGAGCTTGATCGCTAAGATGCATGCCCAAGGAAATCTTGTTATCTTTGAGGCTTCTACAGATAAAGCCGAAGCTGAATATATTGTGCATACCATCGAGAAAATGGTCGGAGGACTGAGCATGTTTTCTCAGGATTCTAAACGTGTGGGCCGCGAGATTGATGGTGAGTATAGCTTTGGCGACATGGCGGTTTTGTATCGATTGAACGCTCAAGGGCGTGTGCTTGAAGAGGCTTTTAAGAGAAGTGGTATTCCGTATCAGGTTTCCGGCGATAAGCGTTTGGCGCAACAAGAAAGTGCCCTTAAGGTTATTTCGGAAACAAAAAATATGAAAGATATCGCAGAGGTTCGTAGATATTTAGAGAACTTAGAGAGTAATGAGCAAAATATTTTTCAACTCACATTATTAGCCAAAGAAGCTAGCAGTGTCGAAGAATTTACGGATATTGTTTTTTTGCAAAAGGAAGACGATGCCGGAGATCCTCGTGCTGAAAAAGTTTTACTTTTAACATTGCACGCTGCCAAGGGATTAGAATTCGATGTTGTTTTTATCGCTGGATGCGAGAAGAGGTTAATCCCGTTAGAACAAGAGGGCAGAGAAGTTAACTTAGAAGAAGAAAGGCGGCTTTTTTACGTTGGAATGACACGCGCGAAAAAAACGCTGTATCTTTTGCGATCTAAAAAGCGAATGTTTTACGGAAAAATAAGGGAAGCCCAAAGTTCGCCATTTTTGCTTGATATTGAGGAAAATTTAAAATCGTACGAACAGCAGGAAAAAAGAAAAAAGAAAAGCGAAGACCAACAGCTTAAATTATTTTTACAATGAAATTTTGATTAATAGGGGGCGCATGTTTCATTTAACAAAAGAAGAGCGACTTGTTGTTATTTATTTCGGGGTAACCGTTGCCCTGGGGAGTCTTTTTTATTATGCCTCGAAACAAAATCCAAATCTTTGGAATTTGATTAATGTTGTTGATAATCAAAGAATTTATCCAAAGGTGGACATCAATCAAGCCGACCGCAGTCAATTGATGAACATCCCTCAAATTGGTCCTATGACAGCTGATCGAATTATAGAATATCGTGATAAAAAACCGTTTGAAACATTGCGAGAGCTTAAAAGCATAAAGGGCATTAGTCATTCAAAATATAAAGTCATTATTCGGTATCTAAAGCTTTTGCCCGTATCATGACGCCCCGCCGACCATTTTTAAGCATGGTTATTTTTCTTAGTCTCGGCATTCTCGTCGGGAAATACACAAACTTTTCGTTCTATGTTTTAAGTTCTCTTTGTTTGGTCGGATTCTTTTTAAGTTATATCTTTCTGAAGAAAACAAAAGTTTCACTTATCTTTATTTTTATTTCATTGTTTTTAGTTGGAGCGACCCTTGTTCAGAATACAAAGAGCGTTGGCCTTGATGATATTTCAAATGTTGTGCGATTCTATCGAAAAACACCTGTTACAGTCGAAGGGATTGTTGTTTCTGATATTCAAGAAAAATATTTTCATGCAACAAAAAAATATTCCTTTGAATTTGTTATTAAACGTATCAAAAGTCCCTGGGGCTGGAAAAAGAAAAGCGGAAAAGTTTTGGTTCACGTTTTTGGCGAGAGAGATATTCATTATGGGGATGATCTCAAAATTGAAGGAAAAATTTATCCGGCGTTTAATTTTAAAACAGATAATCGTTTTTCGTATAAAGAATATCTTTTGCGAAAAGGTGTTCGTGCCATTTTAAGTGTAAAAAAAGCATTGCCTGTTGAAATTATAGGGCGCAACCAAGGAAATCCTTTAAAAGCACTTTCGCTTCGTTTAAAGAAGAAATTGTCGCGTATTCTCGAACAAAGTTTTACGCCGAATCAATCGGGTATCATGCGTGCGATTCTTTTGGGGGAGCGGCAGAATATTCCAGCACATATTCGCACACTCTTTATCCAGACAGGGACAGCACATATTTTAGCGATTAGTGGACTTCATATTGGGATTGTGGCGTTTCTCATTTTTCTTATGCTTAAAGTTGTTCCTTTAAAAAGGAAATGGCGATATATTCTAACAGTGGCTTTTCTTATGTTTTATTGTTTTTTGATTGGGTCTCGACCCTCAGTTGTGCGCGCTACAATTATGGCGAGTGTCTTTCTGTTTAGTTTTGTATCAGAAAAGGAGGCAGATCCGCTTAACGCATTGTGTTTGGCAGGTTTTGTCATATTGCTTATCAATCCGCTTTATTTGTTCGGTGCGGGATTCCAACTATCATTTGTGAGTGTTTTTTCGATCTTATGCTTATATCCAGTCTTTTCAAAAAATCCATGGATGATAGAAAAATTAAACAAACGAAAGACTTTAAAGGTTTTTGTTGAATCGTTGCTTGTTTCTTTGGTCGTTTGGATAGGGGTGCTGGGCTTAATTGGGTATTATTTTGAGATCGTTACGCCGATTACCATTTTGGCGAATTTTTTCGTTATTCCTTGTATTTCCGTTGTCATTGCCCTTGGCTTAAGCTTAATGTTTTCAGGTGTTTTAGCTCCAGGATTAAGTGTCTTTTTTGCGTACTGCATCAAAGTTGTTTTAAACGCAATGGTGGCAGGTATTTATATTATGGCACAGATCCCCGGGGCGTATTTTGAGCATTTTTCATTTTCTTTTAGCGCTGTTGTGGTTTATTATGTTGTATTTTTTGGGTTTTGTTTCTTTAGAATTTTAAGAGAAAACAAGGATTTGTCGTGATGTTGACAAAATTATTTAACTATGATAAAGTGGACGACATGAAAAGAATAATACTTATATCTATTACTATTATTAGTATTTGTGCAACAAATGCTTCTGCTTTTTGGATTTGGACGCCAGAAACAAATAAATGGATTAACCCGAAATATGCCGTTAAAGAAACCCCTAAAGAACAGTTAGAATACGGGCTGGAATTCTTTAACGTTCAGGAATATAAAAAGGCCATTAATGAGCTTGAGAAGCTTTTAAAGCATTATCCTCGCGCAATGGAAGCGCCAAAAGCGCAGTGGTATATTGGTGAAAGCTTTGAGAAGATGAACAAGCCGTATAAGGCGTTTCAGGAATACCAAAAGATTATTGGAAAATATCCTTTTAGTGATTTGTCTCCTGTGGTTGTTGAGCGTCAATACAAGATTGGCGAAAAAATGCTTTTAACTCCATCCACAAATCATTTTGTTACGACGTTAACGGGTGGAGAATATGACGTGATTGATGTTTTTCGTACAGTTATTAAGAATGCGCCATATGGCAATTATGCGGCTGTTTCACAATATAAGATTGGCTTGTACTTGGCTGAGAAAAAGATGTATTCAGAAGCACGCGATGGGCTTGAGAAAGTTATTAACGATTATCCAGATAGTGAATGGGTCAAAGCTGCTCGATATCAGATCGCACTCGTTGATGTGGAGCGCTCAGTAGGTCCTGCGTATGATCAAAAGATCACGCAAGCCGCAGCCGAAGAATTTGAAGATTTTATAAAAACATATCCAGATGCGCAGTTATCTCAAAAAGCACGTTCTGAAATTGCGCAGCTGCGTGAGAAAGAAGCTGAAAATAATTTTTTAGTTGCTGAATTTTATCAAAAACAAAAAGATTATGAATCAGCAAAGATTTATTTTTCATCGATTATTGATGAATTTCCTGCAAGCCTATGGGCGGTTAAGTCTTTAGAGCAGATAAAAATTATTGAAAAGAAGTGTAAAGGTAAATGAGAAATTTTTTAAAAGTTTTTATTATTCTTTTTGTCTGTATCGGCTTTGTTGGGTGTGGATACACGACGCAATCCTTGTCTCCAATCTTAGAAGACATTAATACGATCTATATTGAACCGTTCGTTAATAATGTCGATTATGGAACAGCGCGGGGAAGCAAGAATTTGTATATTCCAATGTTGGAAGTCAAGGCCACAAATCAGACTATTGATCGGTTTATCTACGACGGCAATCTTAAGGTTTCTAAAGAAGACGAAGCGGATGTTATCCTCAAGGCAGAATTGATCAATTATAGCCGAGATGCTTTGCGATACGATGACGATGATAATGCTCAGGAATATCGTGTAAATGTTATTGTTTCTATGGTGCTTTGGGATGTTGCAAACAATGAACCTCTTTGGGTTGAGCCAAGTTTTGCAGGGGAGGCTACATTTTTTGAATCAGGACCAGCTGCTAAATCGGAGAGCACAGCTATTGATGAAGCGGTTAAAGATCTCGCAAAGAGAATTGTTGAACGAACTGTTGAAGACTGGTAGCCGGAGTTGGTACTAAACGATGACTTATCTTCTTGTTGGTCAGAGCCCATCTAAAGAAAATAAAATTTCCGAAATAAAAACGAACATATTAACTTCTAAAGAATCTTTATTTTTTGATTATGAAGTTTTGTACGCACATAAGCTAAGCGTAGAAGTCTTGAAAAAATCTCTTATTTCTCTTCCAAGTGTTTCTCAAAAAAGAGTTGTTTTAATTCGTCAGGCGCATGATTTAAATGCGCAGGCTAAGAAAATAATTGCAGGTTGTCTGAAAGATTGCTCGATATCTTTGGAGTTAATTTTGGACGCAGACTATTGGAGTCCTAAAGATAGTCTTTTGAAGAGTTTTGGCAAGTTGGTTAAGGTTTTTAATTTTGAAAAGGAACAAAAGGTTGATGTTTTTGAATTGACAAAAGCTATTTCTGTAGGACAGAAAGTCAAAGCGTTAAAGTTGGCGGATCAATTAATAAAAGAAGGAAATCATCCGCTAAAAATTATGGCGCCTATTCTTTGGGCTTGGAAGAAATCAAGAAATAGAATATCAAAAGAGAAATTTCGCCAAGGACTTACTGCATTACAAGAGGCAGATTTTTGCATTAAACGAAGCCGTTTAAAGCCAGAATATGCCTTGGAAGTCCTGGTGGTTAAGCTATGCTCTTAAGCAGTTTGCTGAATTGAGATTTTCTTCGGGCAGCTGTATTTGTTTGAATAAGATTGCGTTTAGCAGACTTATCAATCTTCTTAAATACAGTGTTGAGAAGAGTTTCCGCTTCTTTAGCGTTTTTGGATTCAACCGCTGCGCGAAAACCTTTAACTGTCTTTTTAAGGTCAGTTTTGATGTCTAAATTATGTAAACGTTTCTTTTTAGTTAAACGCAACTCTTGGATGCCTGATCGTCTTTGTGGCATAAAGAATCACTCCTTTCTTTAGGGAGCCAATATAGCAGAGAGATAAACGCATGTCAACTAATAAATATTCACATCACGACACGAATAGCGGAATTGCCAAATCCACATCGATATTGTCTTTAGGGACTTTCGGTTCCAGGGTTTTGGGGTTTGTGCGAGATGTTCTTTTGGCTAAATTCTTAGGAACGGGTTTTCAGGCAGATGCCTTTTTTGTAGCATTTCGCATTCCGAATCTATTTCGCGACACGGTTGGAGAAGGAGGAATCAATTCTTCGGTCGTGCCTGTGGTTTCGGAGTATGCAGAAAAGAAGGAAAAGAAGGAACTTTTGGAGTTCTTAAGCGTTGTTTTTGTTTTAGCAGCGATTGTTTTAAGTGTGATTGTGATTTTAGGGATTGTTTTTGCGCCAATTATTGTACGTGCGATTGCACCTGGATTTGTGGTAGATCCCGAGAAGCTTAAGCTAACGATTAAGTTAACGCGGTTGATGTTTCCATATTTAATCTTTATTGGTCTAACGGCGTATGGTGCAGGCATTCTTTATACATTGAGATCTTTTGTGGTTCCAGCGTTTAGTCCATGTCTTTTGAATATTTCAATCATTGCAAGTGTTTTTGTTGCTCTTAAGACAAAAACAGATTCTGTTTTATGTTTAGCTGTTGGTGTTTTGATAGGTGGTATTTTGCAGCTTGGCGTTCAGGGCATTCCCATTTTTAAAAAGGGCATTCGATTTAAAATACCAAAAACGCTGAATCATTCTGGGGCTAAGAAAATAGGTAAATTACTTCTGCCTCGGCTTTTTGGATCGGCCGTCTATCAGCTCACTGTTTTTGTGGATACTTTTTGCGCGTCTTTGGCAATGATTGTTGGGGCTGGGGGAATTTCTGCGATTTATTATTCTAATCGTATTTTGCAATTTCCTATGGGACTTTTTGGGATTGCGCTTGCCTCAGCACTTTTGCCGTCAATGTCAGGATTTGCGGCACGCAATGATTTTGAAGAATTTAAGCGAATACTTAATTTTGCCTTAAAGAATATTTTGCTTGTCATGTTGCCGATTAGCATATTCCTAATGCTTTTTTCTACATCTATTATTCGTCTTCTTTTTCAAAGAGGAGAATTTGGCATTTATTCGACATCGATTACTTCGTCGGCATTATTGTTTTATGCAATTGGACTTTTTTGTTTTGCGGGAATTAAAATTTTAGTAACATCGTTTTATTCGCTTCAAGATACGGCAACACCGGCAAAGACCGCAGGACTTTGTTTGAGCATTAATGCGATGTTGAATTTTCTTTTGATGGGACCTTTAAAGGTCGGTGGAATTGCGCTTGCAAGTTCGATTGCGGCAACGATTAATTTTTCTATTCTATTTTTCATTTTAAATAAGCGCTTAGGACGCATCGGGCAAGGATTTTTAAACTATGGGCTTAAAGTTCTTTTAGCAGCGGTGATTATGGGATCAGTGTCGCTATGGCTTTGGAATCAGGCACAGGGCATTCCAGAGGTATTTCGCCTTGTTTTGATTAGCGTTGTGAGCGTTATTGTTTTTTTCCAGTCGTGCTATTTTTTAAAAATTCAAGAAGCACAAAGATTAGTCCAATGGATATCAAAAAGAAGATAGAACAAATTCCTCTTTCGAGCGGTGTGTATTTAATGAAATCGAAGAGAGGAAAAATTATTTATGTCGGAAAAGCGGTTTGTTTACGTAAACGCGTACAGTCGTATTTTCGAAAAGCATCTCAAAGTTCTCCAAAGACAGCATCGCTTGTTTTAGAAATTAAGGACATTGATTATATTGTAACGTCGAGTGAGGCTGAAGCATTGATTTTGGAAGCGAGTCTCATCAAAAAATATAAGCCAAAATATAACGTTGATTTAAAAGACGACAAAAGCTATCCGCTTATTCAAATGACGGAAGAAGATTTTTCGAGAGTTTCGATTGTGCGTCCTCGCTCCAAGAAAGGCGGGGCAAAGACAGCAAGGATGTTCGGTCCATATGTTAATGCGAAGTTGATTCGAGAGGCTCTTGGGGTGATTCGTAGAATTTTTCATTTTCGCACGTGTATGAGTTTTCCTAAAAAAGCTTGTTTAGATTATCATATTGGTTTGTGTGATGCGCCGTGTATTAAGAATATTACAAAAAAAGAATATCGAAAGATTATTCGAAATGTGTCGCTTGTTTTAGAAGGAAAAAAAGAAAGCCTATATCGTTTTCTTCGAGAAGAGATGGAGAGGGCATCTAAGAAAAAAGAGTTTGAGAAAGCAGGAAAAATTCGTGATCAAATAAGAGCTATTGGAGCTCTTTATTCTGGAACAAAGGACGTTAATTGTTTTAAGGAGGCCGAGCAGTTGCAGCGTGTCTTGAAGCTTCCACGACGGCCAGAGCGTATTGAAGCCTTTGATATATCTAATACCATGGGACAGCAGTCTGTTGGGTCAATGGTATCTTTTTTAAACGGAATGCCAGATAAAAAGAATTATAGACGTTTTCGTATTCGTGAGACGCAAGGCATTGATGACTTTAAGATGATTGGCGAAGTTGTTCAGAGGCGATATCAGCGTTTAAAAAAAGAAGGTGCACTTTTTCCAGATTTGATTTTGGTTGATGGAGGGAAAGGTCAATTATCTGCGGCTAAGAAGAAGCTAGAAGGAATGGATTTGGGCATTCCTGTTGTGTCTATTGCAAAAAGAAATGAAGAAATTTTTATGCCATACAAAAGAAATCCTGTGATTCTTTCCAAGGATGCCTTGGGGTTAAAATTAATTCAGCGTATTCGAGATGAGGCGCATCGTTTTGCGATTAACTATCATCGATTGTTGCGATCCAGAAAGGTGTTTGATGCAAAATAATTTAACTGATTTTCAATGGAGTGTTCTGACCGCGATTCAAAAGATTCCGTTCGGAGAGACTCGGTCGTATCAATGGGTGGCAGGCAAGATTGGAAAGCCAAAAGCGGCCCGCGCTGTCGGTCAGGCATTAAATAAAAATCCGTATGCCCCAACAATTCCATGTCATCGCGTTGTTTGCGCAGATGGATCTTTAGGTGGATATGCTGGAGGATCCAGATTAAAGAAATTTCTGCTAAACATGGAGAAGGAATCTTTAAATCATTTTTGTAAAAAATAGATTTTGGTAATAAATATTTTAAGATACAATACTTATATTAAATATTAAACGAAAAACTGAGGAAACATTATGAAATTATTAAGATTTTTTAAACTTATGGTTGAAAAAGAGGCGTCGGATTTATTCTTGCGTTCTCATGCTTTGCCTAGAGCGCGTATTAACGGCAAGGTTCAGCATTTAGATGACGAGTCTGTTTCTGAAGCAGATATGAGCGAGCTGTTGGCTGTCATTTTTAATGATAAAAGAAAAAGAGATATTTTAGAACAAAACAAGGATGTTGATTTTATTTATAACGATCCTGATTGTGGTCGTTTTCGTATTAACATATTTTATCAGAGAACAGTTCCAGCTTTGGTCGCGCGTTATATAAAGAATCAAACTAAAAGTTTTGAAGATTTAAATTTGCCGAAAGAACTTTGTGAAATATTTGCTAAAGAAACAAGAGGACTCATTCTTGCCTGTGGACCGGCAGGCGTTGGCAAAACTACGACGATTGCAAGCATGATTGATTATATCAATGCGCATCAAGAAAAACACATCGTAACGCTAGAGGATCCCATTGAGTTTTTGTTTAAAGATAAAAAAAGTTTGATTAATCAAAGAGAGCTTGGTATTGATTTTTATTCGTATCCCATGGCCTTGCGGCATGTCACACAACAAAGTCCTGATGTTATTTTTGTGGGAACCATTCGAGATGAAGAAACTATGCGCGCAGCACTTTCAGCGGCTGAGCTGGGAGCCCTTGTTTTAGCGACATTTCATACTAATAATGCAGTACAAACATTAGAACGTATTATAAATTTTTTTCCGCCGCATCTTCATTCCGAGATGAGCCTTCAGCTTTCTATGCTCTTAAAAGGTGTTTTGTCGCTTCGACTTTTATCGCGCAAAGATGGAGAAGGACGTCTTCCTGCTTATGAATCGATGATCACAACGCCTACTGTGGCACGTCTTATTCGGGAACAAAAGGTCAGGGAGATTCAATCGTTTATTAATGATGGAAAACTTTTTGGCATGAAAGCTTTTAAGCAGACTTTAGCGAAGCTTGTTCGCGAAGGATTAGTTTCAGAGGAAGACGCGAGAGATGCCTCTGATAGTAGAGATGAATTTGATCTCGAGTTAAGCGGAATGAAACGACTTTAGTTTAATAAATCTGCCTTTTTTGTCATTTTTTAGCCTCCAAATTCGAAATTGTATTCCAAAAAAGATGTGATATAATACAGTTCAATTGTGACATTTTATACTAATATTATTATAAATATATATGTTAGACGAAATTAAAAAAAGAATTAAAGAGCTCGGAAAAAAGCTAGAGAGCCTAAAAGGGCTTTTAGATCTTCCAGGGAAGAACGAGCAAATTGTATCTATTCAAGATCAGATGTCTCAGCCAAATTTTTGGGATGACAACAAGAGTTCAAATAAAATTATGCGGGATTTAAAGGCTTTAAAATCTGTTGTGGAGCCTTTTGAGGATTCTGTAAAGCGGCTTTCGGATCTTGGCGAGTTTAGCGAGTTTGCAGAAGAAGACGCTTCTCTTGTTGATCAAATTCAATCTGATTTAGATCAGCTTTCTGTAAGCATTAATCAAGTCGAGATTCAAACGATTTTAGGTGGCGAATTTGATCAAAACAATGCACTTTTAAGCATTAATGCTGGTGCAGGCGGAACGGAATCTTGCGATTGGGCCAACATGCTTTTACGCATGTATACGCGGTGGGCTGATAGCAAGAAATATAAAGTTGAAGTTTTGGATATTTTAGCTGGAGAAGAGGCAGGCATTAAGAGTGCGACACTGCGTATTAGCGGGGTAATGGCGTATGGATTTTTAAAGGCAGAAAAAGGCGTGCATCGATTAGTGCGCATTTCACCTTTTGATTCCAATAAGAGACGTCATACATCTTTTGTTTCTATTGATGTGATTCCGGAAATAGAAGGAGATGTCGAGATTGAAGTGAATTCTGATGATTTGCGTATTGATATTTTTCGCTCCTCTGGTCCAGGGGGACAAAGCGTTAATACCACAGACTCAGCTGTGCGCTTAACTCATATTCCGACAGGTGTTGTGGTGCAGTGTCAAAATGAACGTTCGCAGTTGCAAAATAAAGAATCAGCTATGCGTGTTTTAAAAGCTAGATTATATGAGCGAAGAAGAAAAGAGCAGGATAAAAAAATGGCTTCTGAGTATGGTGAAAAACAAAAAATTGAATGGGGTAGCCAGATTCGCTCATATGTTTTTCAGCCGTATTGCATGGTCAAAGATCATCGCACAAATTGTGAGAGTGGAAATGTTCAGAAAATTATGGATGGCGATTTAGATATGTTTATAGAGGCTTATTTAAAAAAAGGGAAATGAGGTAGTTCCGATTTTTCGTTTTGCGAAAAATGGAATAAATTCATTCAGAAAATTTACGTCATTGACGTTCCGTAAAATTGGAGTTTATGTATGTTTGATTTCTTAATTCGAAAAAGTGTTATTCGAAATGCACAAAAGTCTATTGATCGACTAGAGCCGAAAGTTAATATTCATCTTCCGGTAGACTTGCCTCTGCCGTCTGTGGGAGTTATTAAGAAGATGGCGTCGATTGTCTCGAAGGTTAATAGTCTTGAATCAGAAATAAAGGCAAAGACAGACGGTGAGTTGCGCGCTAAAACGCAAGAGTTTCGTTTTAAGATTCAAGAAGGAACGCGTTCTTATGAGCAGCAATTTATAGATATTGAAAAACAGTATCGACAAGAAGCGGATCATGAACGTCGTGATAGTCTTTTGAATGATACGGATAAAGCGAAGCAACAGCTTATTGAAAAAAGAGAAGAGATTTTAGATTTGATTTTGCCTGAGGCGTTTGCTGTTGTAAGAGAAGCAGCATGGCGAACTCTAAAGATGAGACATTTCGACGTCCAGCTCGCTGGAGGCATGATTTTGCATAAAGGCAATATCGTTGAGATGGCAACGGGTGAAGGAAAAACTCTTGTGGCGACAGCTCCAGCATATTTAAATGCTCTTTCGGGCAAGGGCACGCATGTCATTACGGTTAATGATTATTTAGCCAGACGCGACAGAGCCTGGATGGGTCCTGTTTATGAATTTTTAGGATTAACGGTCGGTGTTATTCAGCACGATAACATTCCGTCTGAACGAAAAAAAGAATATGGTTGCGATATTACATATGGAACGAATAATGAATTCGGGTTTGATTATTTGCGCGATAATATGGTGAGTTTTAAAGAAGAGATGGTGCAACGCTCCCATTATTTTGCTGTGGCTGATGAGGTTGACAGTATCTTGATTGATGAGGCGAGAACGCCTTTGATTATTTCTGGACCTGCAGAAGAATCGACGGATAAATATTATCGAGCTAATCAGATTGTGCTGCAGCTCAAAGGGCGACGCATTACTGAAAAAGAAGAGATTGATGCAAAACATAAAGGTGAAGATTTGACAGTTGGACTTGATTATGGTGCAGATGAAAAAGCGCGTTCCATTTCAATGACGGAAGAGGGGGAGAAAAAAGTAGCGCAAATGTTTGGCGTTGATAATCTTCATGATATGGAAACGATTGAATACCGTCATCATATTCTACAGGCCATCAAGGCCAGAGAATTTTTTAAGCTGGATGTGGATTATGTTATTCGAGATGGTCAAGTTATTATTGTTGATGAATTTACTGGACGCATGATGCCGGGTCGACGTTGGTCTGATGGGCTTCATCAAGCTGTCGAAGCCAAAGAAGGCATAAAAATTGAGCGAGAGAATCAAACACTTGCAACGGTAACGTTTCAGAATTATTTTCGTATGTATGAAAAGCTTTCCGGTATGACAGGTACCGCCTATACAGAAGCGAGTGAATTTAAGCAAATTTATAAGGTCGATTGTATCGTCTTGCCGACGAATCGTATTTTACAGAGGAAAAATTATCCAGATTGCATCTATAAGACGGAACAAGAAAAGTTTAATGCTGTTGTTGATGAAATTGCAGAACTTTCTGCTAAAGGTCGTCCCGTTTTGGTGGGAACCATTTCGATCGAGAAATCAGAACTTTTATCGTCGATGTTAAAGCAGCGCGGCATTGAGCATCAAGTTTTAAATGCCAAGTATCATGACTTAGAGGCACATATTGTTGCGCAAGCAGGTCGCTATAAGGCTGTGACGATTGCTACAAATATGGCAGGACGCGGAACAGATATTGTTTTAGGGGGCAATGCCGAACACTTAGCAAAAAGTTTGTTAGAAAGTCATGCCAAGGATGATCAAGATGGTGCTCCACCGCTAGAAGAATTGTATCAGAAATTTTTATCGCAATTTACGAAAGAAGTTGAAAAAGAGCATAGCCAGGTGATTGAGTTAGGAGGATTGCATGTTTTAGGAACAGGGCGCCATGAGTCTCGACGTATTGATAATCAGCTTCGTGGTCGTAGCGGACGACAAGGAGATCCAGGGTCTTCTCGATTTTTTGTTTCCTTGGAAGATAATCTGATGCGTTTGTTTGGCTCAGATCGCATTATGAACATGATGAATACTCTTGGCATGGAAGAAGGACAGGCGATTGAACATCCTTTGGTAAGTCGGGCAATTGAAATTGCTCAAAAACGTGTTGAGACGCATAATTTTGAAATTCGAAAACAACTTTTGGAATATGATAATGTTATGAACCGCCAGAGAGAAGTGGTTTATGAGCTTCGACGCTCTATCCTTGAAGGTGAAAATATAAAAGAGCGCGTACTCGACGGTATCCATAATGCAATTCGTGTGATGGTTCCTCAGTATTTATTTTCAGGTGAAGAAGTTCAGTGGGACATTGAAGGGCTGGTTGTTGCGTTGAAAGCAACATTTAGATTAGATATTCAGCCGATTCAAAAAGATTTAGTTGAAATGACACAAGAGCAAATTGAAGAGCTGATTTCTGAGAAATTATATGCTATGTACGAGCAAAAAGAAAAAGATATCGGCATTGATCAAATGCGACGGCTCGAGCGCATTATTTTGCTTCAGACGATTGACAGCAAGTGGAAAGATCATTTATATGCCATGGATCAACTTAAGGAGGGCATAGGGCTGCGCGCCTTTGCTCACAAAGATCCTTTGGTAGAATATCAGCATGAAGCATTTGGCATGTTTGAGATGATGTATGATTCGATTATGCAGGATGTGGTTGAGACTGTCTTTAAAGTCGAGCCTGCCAAAGAAGAAGCAAATTTTAAGAATGTTTTTAATTCTTTACCACAAGAGTTTGTACATACAGAATTTTCTAGTTTGGATAAAAGGCAGGCACCAATGCCTCAGCAGCCTACAGATCAATCTTCGAGTGAGCCTGCACGCGAACCACAAGTACGCTCTCATGAAAAAGTTGGACGCAATGACCCATGTCCGTGCGGGAGCGGAAAGAAATATAAAAAGTGTTGTGGGCGATAATTTAAAACGTAAAATATGATAAATAATTTTCTTTTGAAACGTTCTTTGATAAACAAAATGGTTTTATATTTTTCATCAGCATTGCTGCTAGTACTTTCTTTTCCAAGTATGGAATTTTCATTTTTAGTATGGATCGCTCTTGTTCCGCTGATGTTGGTGTTAGACGGCAAAAGTCTGAAAGAATCTTTTAAGATAGGATATTTTACAGGTATCATATTCTTTGGTTTCACGATTCATTGGCTTTTTTTAGTGACAACCTTAGGCGCTGTATTATCTATTGCCTATTTGGCTTTGTATTTTGCTCTTTTTTCGATAGGATATTTCTATTTTTCTAAGCAGTCGTTAAAGTTAAAGATTATTCTTATTCCATGCCTGTGGGTTGTGCTTGAATTTGTGAGAGGACATTTGATTGGCGAATTCGGATGGGTGTTTTTAGCTCATACGCAATATAAAAATCTTATTCTTATTCAGATTGCGGATATTACAGGAGCATATGGTGTTTCGTTTTTGATTGTAGCGGTTAATGTTCTTTTAAAAGAATACATTTTTGCTCAGATTGCAAAAAGGAAATTTTGGAAAGACAAAGAAATTGTTATTGTTTCGCTTTTGACTTTTGTTTTGATTGGAGCAATTTGTTTTTATGGATTGTATAAAATAAAGCAGCCTTTGCCTAAACGCTGTTCAACGAAAATAGCTGTTGTGCAAGGAAATGTTTCGCTTGAGAAAAATTGGCACCCGGATGCGTGGCCTCTTATTTTAAGAGATTATTTTGATCTGACAGAACAGGCTGTTAAAGATGAGCCTGACCTTGTCATTTGGCCAGAATCAGCTTTTCCTGGGTATCATTGGGAGAAACCCGTTCTTTTTAATAAGCTTAAAAGTTTTGTCAAAAAGATTAATAAGCCATTTTTGATCGGAATTGTTGACAAAAGAGAAGATCGTTATTATAATTCAGCTTTTCTTTTTTCGGCCAGGGGTGATGTCCAAAAAGTTTACGATAAGTTGCGTTTAGTTCTTTTTGGCGAATATATTCCTTTGCGTAACATTTTTCCATGGCTTGTCAATATTGTACCGATTGATGATTTTACTCGTGGGAAGAAATATATAACATTTCCGGTTGGGCCTTTAGAGATTGATTGTGCGGATAAAAGATTTTCAACTTTGATTTGTTTTGAAGATACTATTCCTGAAGTTGTCCGCGGTTTTGTTAAGGCTGGAGCTGGATTCTTGATTAGCTTAAGTAACGATGCATGGTTTGGTGATACAAAAGAGCCGTTTTTGCATCTACAAAATGCTGTTTTTCGTTCAATTGAAAACAGAAGATATTTGGTTCGATGTGGAAATGTGGGGGTGAGTTGTTTTATTGATGCCTTGGGCAGAATATTTAGCACAGCAGCTGACGCACAAGGAAAGAAAGTTTATTTTAAAGGACACCTGACAGATCGAGCTTTTGTTATTGTACAAGATAGCCCGAAAAGGAATTTAAGTGTTTATACAAAGTTTGGAGATGTTTTTACATACCTTTGTTTTGGCGGTATACTAATGGGGACAATTGCTTTTGTGAGGAAAAAATAGGTTTTTAACAGCGTAAATCGGAGGATACAAATGGCTCAAACAATTTTAATCATTGACGATGACAGAGGAATGGTTAAGCTTTTAGAAAGTGGACTAGCGGACGTTGGATATTATGTGCTTTCGGCTAATACGGGTGAAGGAGGCCTTCAGATTGCAGAAAATAAAGATGTCGATTTGGTTTTGCTCGACGTTATTTTGCCTGGCATGAAAGGTCGAGAAGTGTGCATGAAACTAAAAGAAAACGAAAAAACAAAACTTATCCCGGTCATTTTTCTTACAGCAAAGGATTCCGAAGATGATATTAAAGCTGAAATGGAAGCAGGGGGTGTTGCGCATATCACAAAACCGATTGATTTAAATGGTCTCATTCCAAAAATTATGGAAATTTTGCCACGCAAAAGCAATTAAAAAGATTTTTAAGGAGTAGGGCAGATGGAAATCAGAGCGATTAAAATTAAAAAACCTGAAGATGTCAATGTGGTCATCGGACAAGCCCATTTTATCAAGACCGTTGAAGATTTGTATGAAACAATTATTGCAGCCGTTCCTGCAATGAAATTTGGCATTGCGTTTTGCGAGGCATCTGGGGCATGCAAGATTCGTGTTGAGGGAAACGACGAGGATTTAAAAAAGATCGCAGCCGACAATGCGCTGAGCGTATCGGCAGGGCATATGTTTATTATTGCTCTTCGAGAAGGTTTCCCGATTAATATTTTAAATCAAATTAAAGGCATTCAGGAAGTCTGTTCGATTTTTGCGGCGACAGCTAATCCTGTAGAGGTGGTTGTTGCCGACACAGGAAAGGCGTGTGGTATTTTAGGCGTGATTGATGGGCTAAAACCTAAAGGCGTGGAAAACGAAGAAGATGTTGTCTGGCGCAAAGATTTTTTACGCAAATTTGGATACAAACGTTAGAAGAATTTATTATGTCAATTCGTAGAATTAAGAAGTTTGAGCGCGCTGTTGCACGGCAGGCGCTTTATGTGTTTACTTTTATTTTAACGCATTTGCCTTATTCGGTTGTGTGTTTTTTGGCACACGCATTTATCTCAGCAGGGTTTTTATTGCTTGGTGAGAAAAAGCGTAATGCGATTGAAAGTCTTCATATTGCGTTTGCAGGTGAAAAGAGTGAAGACGAAATTAAGAATATATTTAAGATGTGTTTTCGTAATTTTGGTAAAGGGATGATTGAGCTGATTTATTTTATGGCGCATCCTAAGATGATTAAAGAAAAAGTGGTCTTTGAAAATAAGCATTATTTAGACGAGGCTTTGAGTCAAGGCAAAGGGGTGATTGCCGTGAGCGCACATTTTGGAAATTTTCCTTTAATGCTTTTACGTGTTGCCCAAGAAGAATACCCGACAAACGCGATTATTCGATCTGCACGTGATAAAAAGGTTGAACAATATTTTCAGAAATTGCGAACGGATCTTGGGCTTAAAACCATTTATAGTCATCCACGACAAGTGTGCGTAACAGATTCGATTAAGGCACTTCGCAATAACGAATTTTTGTTTATTCCGTTGGATCAGCATTTTGGAAGTGGGGGCGCGGTATTTGTGGATTTTTTTGGTGAGAAAGCGGCAACGGCTACAGGTCCAGCTGTTTTTGCAATGCGCACCAAGGCGCCGATTGTACCGATTTTTATAGTCCGTCAAAAAGATGATACGCATAAAATCATTGTAGAGAAGCCGCTTAGCCTTGAACAATGCGGGAATGAGAAAGAAACGATTCAGGTGAATATTGCGCGTATTACAAATGTGATTGAACAATATATTCGTCGATATCCTGAGGAATGGGGCTGGATGCATCGTCGGTGGAAAAAATAAGAAGGAAAGAGATATGAAAAAAGTAGCATTGTTGGTTTTAGGTTTATGCGTTTTGATCGTAGGTGTCAGCTGTATATTATTCTTTTGGAAAGATGTGGCAGGCCTATTTAAAGGGCTGATTGGTGGAATCTTGGTCGTTGGTGGCCTTGCGATGATGTCGGTCGCTCGAGATTAATATGGTAAATTCGATGGTTTGGTTAAAATTTATTATTAGTGCAGGATTGGTTGTTTTTGCTGGAATTAAGCTGACGAAATATGCAGATATTTTAAGCGATCGATTTTCGATTAGCAAAGCCTGGATGGGGATGATTCTCTTGGGAGCGATTACGTCACTTCCAGAGGCAACAGCAAGCATCGCTTCAGCAGCAGTATTTCATGCACCGAATTTAGCGGTTGGAAACATTGCAGGAAGCGTTAATTTTAATTTGATGATTGTCGTGTTGATGGAATTTGTGTATCGTAAGGGTTCTATCACTGCTCAAATTCAAACAAAACGGACGTATGAGTGGTCTGCGGTATTTTACAGTCTTCTTTCTTCGATTGTTGTTATTGAAATATTTTTATCATCAAAAACGAATTTGATTGCGTTTGGCCCGATAAGCTTGGGAAGCATTTTGATTGTGGTTTTTTATTTTTTGGGGTCAAAATTTATTTTTAAGAAAGAAGCTAACGATAAAAGCAATAGCGTTAAGCGCGTGGTTACTTCGCAAGACAAAATATTGATTCTTAAGATGGCAGCAGGTGCTTTTGCTGTTATTCTCGGCGGTGTTTGGCTCTCAGATTCCTGTAATCAAATTTCTGCTATCACAGGATTGGGTCAAACTTTTGTGGGGATAACTCTTTTAGGTTTTGTAACATCGCTTCCTGAAATCGTGGTTTCGGTTTCGGCTTTAAAGATGGGAGCATTTGATTTAGCTTTTGGCAATATTTTTGGCAGCAATATGTTTAATATTTTGATTTTGGCAATTTGTGAAATTGTTTATCGAAAGGGTCCTATTTTTGCAGCTGTGGCTCAAACGCATATTTTGATGATGACGTTAAGCGTTGTTTTGACCACGATTTTGATTGTTGGGATTCGAAAGGGCGCGAAAAAAACATTTTTTGGATTTGGATTTGATGTGATCTTAATGATGATTTGTTTTGCAATTGGCATGAAGTTTTTGTATGATTTGAGATGAATTTTGAGATAAGGAAATCCCTCGTCCTTCTGGGTCAGGACTGGGGTAAATTCGGATCGATAGCTTACGAACGCTTTGTTACGTAAACTATATCCTCATTTAAGGAAAAAGAGATGAAAAAGAAATTGAGATCGTATTTTGTTTCAGGGCTTATTATATTTTTGCCGTTATCGTTAACGGTCTATTTGTTTACTTTAATGTTTAACGTGGCTGATAATTTTCTAGGTAAATATATTGAGCCGTATTTTGCGCGTGAGTTTGGATTTTATATTCAAGGCATTAGTATTTTAATATGTTTTCTTTTTATTATTTTAATTGGATTTTTTGCAACAAATTTTTTAAGCCGAAGAATTTATCCAGTTATAGAGGGGTGGCTTTTAAAGCTCCCATTCTTTAAACAGGTTTATCCGGCGATTAAACAAATGGCGATTTTTTTATTTTCTCCTACGAAAATGGCTTTTCGTCAAGTTGTTCTGGTGGAGTATCCTCGCAAAGGTGTATATTCTTATGGATTCCTTACTAATGAGGCATCCGAAGAAGTAGTAGAAAAAGTACGACAAGATGTTTGTCATGTATTTATTCCAAGCGCTCCCGGTCCGTTTACGGGTTTTGTTCTTTTGGTTCCTCGCAAAGAATTGATTTATGTTGATATCAGTGTGGAGCAAGCCATTCGAACGATTGTTTCCGGCGGCGTTGTTAATTCTATGGAAAGGAGATAAGAAATGGGAAAACAAGCAAGACGCGGCAAATTAAGCTGGCGTAATAAAAAAGCACGACATGGAAAAAGCCCAAATAAGGGGCATTGATTTTTAGAAACTTAATTTAAGGAGGGAAAAAATGTCAGAAAACATTTTATTATTAGTTCCCGTAGGCGGACTGCTTGCCTTGGCAGTTGCTATTTTTTTGTTCTTTTCGATTATGAAAAAAGATGAAGGAACAGACCGAATGAAAGAAATCGCATCGGCTGTACGCGAAGGTGCTAGCGCTTATCTATCTCGACAGTATAAAGCGGTTGGCATCTTTTTTGCAGTTGTTTTTGCTATCTTGCTTCTTTTAGCATCAATGGGATATTTAGTTATTTTTGTTCCATTTGCATTTTTAACAGGTGGATTTTTATCTGGATTATCAGGGTTTTGCGGAATGAAGGTTGCAACATTAGCATCTGCTCGAACAGCAAATGCATGTCGCACATCTTTAAATGGTGGACTTCGCGTTGCATTTTCTTCTGGATGCGTTATGGGATTTTCTGTTGTTGGTTTTGGACTTTTAAATTTAACAGCATGGTATTTTTTCCTTAAATGGTATTATTTAGGACATGCTTTACCGACTGGGATTCCGGATGTTCCAACTGCGATTACGAGCGTTATGCTAACCGTTGGTTTAGGGGCAAGTTTCTTGGCATTGTTTTCACGCGTTGGTGGAGGTATTTTTACAAAAGCGGCTGATGTTGGAGCTGATCTTGTTGGTAAGGTGGAGGCAGGAATTCCAGAAGATGATCCAAGAAATCCTGCGGTTATCGCAGATAATGTTGGTGATAATGTTGGCGATGTTGCGGGTATGGGAGCTGATCTTTTTGAATCATATATTGGATCTATTGTGGCAGCGGCAGCGTTAGGTGTTGCAGCTGGCTTAGGTTTTAAGGGAATGATTACTCCTTTGGTGATTGCGGCCATTGGTATTGTGTCATCTATTGTCGGTATGTTTTTTGTTCGCACAGGTGAAGATGCATCACAAAAAGTTCTTCTTAAGGCATTGCATGCCGGTGTCAACGTGGCATCTGCTTTAGTTTTTGTATTATCTGTTGGATTTGTTTATCTGTTTTTAGGAAAAGAAAATATCGGCGTGGCTGGTGCTGTTGTCACAGGTCTTGTGGCCGGCATCTTGATCGGTCATGTGACGGAATATTTTACATCAGCTCATTTTAAACCAACACAGAGAATTGCAAAAGCATCTGAAACGGGACCTGCGACTGTTATCATCGAAGGGTTGTCTGTTGGAATGATTTCAACAGCGATTCCTGTTGTGATTGTTTCTGTTGGCATTCTTTTGAGCTATTATTGTGCAGGTCTTTATGGTATAGGAATTGCTGCTGTTGGAATGTTGAGTACTCTTGGCATTACGCTTGCAACAGATGCGTATGGTCCGGTTGCCGATAACGCCGGCGGAAACGCAGAAATGGCAGGGCTAGAGCCTGAAGTTAGAAAAAGAACAGATGCACTTGATTCTCTTGGAAATACAACCGCTGCAACTGGAAAAGGCTTTGCGATTGGATCGGCTGCGTTAACTGCACTTGCTTTGATTGCAACTTTTCAAGAAAAAGCAGTTTTGGAAGCAGGGGCGTTGAATATGCCAGATTTTGGAATTAATCTAGATTTGATGGATCCAAAAGTATTGGTTGGTGTTTTTATCGGTGTCACCATGCCATATGTTTTCTCAGCGTTGACTATGAGTGCTGTAGGGCGTGCGGCTGGACAAGTTGTTGTGGAAGTTCGACGACAATTTAAAGAGATTGTAGGCATTATGGAAGGAACAGGCAAGCCAGATTATGCTAGTTGTGTGGACATTGTAACCACGTCAGCTCTTAAAGAAATGGTTTTGCCATCGATGCTTGCAATTTTAACTCCAATCGTTATTGGTCTCTTGTTAGGTATTAATAGTTTAGGCGGGCTTTTGATGGGTGCTACCGCATCTGGATTTGTTTTGGCTGTTATGATGGCAAATTCTGGAGGTGCTTGGGACAACGCTAAGAAATATATTGAAGAAGGTAATTTTGGAGGGAAAGGATCAGATTGCCATAAAGCAACTGTCACAGGTGACACAGTTGGTGATCCTTTTAAGGATACTTCAGGGCCAAGCATCAACATCCTTATTAAGCTGATGTCTATGGTTTCAATTGTATTCGTTGCTTTTATTATTCAAAATACACTTGTAAAATAAAAAATGTAATTTTATCGTTTTGCCATAAGGTAAATGATAAAATAAGAAATCTAGGGAAGCTTTTCTTTATTTTACATGATGACAAATACAGTAAATCAATTGAGTGAACCTCACCATCCGCGCCCGCAATGGCGGACGCGGATGGGATTTATCTTAGCGGCGTTGGGATCAGCCGTCGGTCTTGGAAATATTTGGCGGTTTTCGTATCTTTGTTATAAAAATGGGGGAGGTGCGTTTTTAATCCCTTATGCGATTGCACTTTTTGTTGTTGGGATTCCTCTCATGATTTTAGAGTTGGGTTTAGGCCACAAGATGCGCGGCTCAACGCCTTTGTGTTTTGCTAAAGTGGATCGTCATTGGGAGTGGGCTGGTTGGTGGGCAGTCAATTGTGCCATGTTTGGTATCATGGTGTATTATGCGGTTATTATTGCCTGGTGTGTCAGCTACGTCTTCTTTTCTTTTAATTTGTCTTGGGGTGCAGACCCAAACGATTTCTTTTTCAATCAATACTTGCAGGTCAGTGCTAGCCCGGGAAATATTGGAGATATTCGTACTCCGATCCTTTTCTCGCTAAGTGCAGTTTGGTTTTTGAGTTGGATGATTGTATTTTTTGGTGTGCAAAAAGGAGTAGAGCGCGCTAATAAGATTTTTATGCCGCTACTCTTTGTGCTCATTTTAATTTTGGTAGCTTGGAGCGTAAGTTTAAAAGGAGCGGCGATTGGAATTGAGAAATATTTAAAACCAGATTTTTCTCTTTTATCCAAACCTCAGATTTGGATTGATGCTTTTTCTCAGATATTTTTTACGCTATCTTTAGGTTTTGGTATTATGATGACATATGCATCATATTTACCGCGTAAGACAAGTATCATTAAAGATGCGCTAATGATTACTGTGGGTAATTGCTTGTTTTCTTTTATTTCAGGATTTGCGGTCTTTGGCGTTTTGGGTTATATGTCGTTTACAACAGGGCTTCCTGTTGAAGAAGTTGTTAAAGAGTCGATAGGTCTTGCGTTTGTGACGTATCCGAAGGCGATTAGTTTAATGCCAGGATTTGCTAACATATTTGGTGTTTTGTTTTTTGTGACATTGGTGATTGCTGGGTTGTCGAGTGCGATTTCATTGGTCGAAGCTTTTGCTTCCGCTGTGATTGATAAATTTCATTATCCACGTCGAGTTATTGTGTCAGTGGTGTGTGCAGCTGGGTTCTTTGGAAGCATGGTTTTTTCAACTAAAGCAGGTATTTATTGGGTTGATATTGTCGATCATTTTATTACGCATTATGGGCTTGTGGCTATTGGTATTATTGAATGTCTTTTGGTTGGTTGGGTTTTAAAGTCAGAGAAATTGCGTGATCATATTAATCATGTAACGCAGAAAAGTTTAACTCCAGCATGGGATGTGTGTGTGCGTTTTGTGACACCTACCGTGTTGGGAATTCTACTGATTAATGATTTGGGTAAAGAGATTGCCCAGCCTTATGGTGGATACTCGTGGATGGCGATTGTTTTGATTGGACGCGATTGGCTTTTGGCAGCTTTAATTGTGTCTTTGTTTGTGGCGGCACGGCATTGGAAACGAGACTTAGAAGTTGTTGAAGTTATAAAGAAGTAGAATTTAATTCTAAACGGGAGGATGTTATGTTTGATTTGAGGAAAAGAAATGGTTTTTGGATCGCACTTGGACTTGTTTTTTTATTGACATCAAGCGGTTGTATTTATGCTGTCGCTGGTGGACTTGGCGCTTTGGGTGGTTACGCGGTTAGTCCGGACACTGTCGAAGGAGATTCAGAGCTTGATTATGATACGCTTTGGGATTCGGCTGTTGAAATTGTGGGCATCATGGGACTTATCCGAACCAAAGATTATAAGCTTGGAAATATCAAAGCTTCGATTAGTGGGGCAGCGGTTACCATTGATCTTGCACAAATTTCTTCATCAGAAGTCCGCATGCGAATTAAGGCTCGAAAGAATATGCTTCCGAATATCAAGATTGCCCAAGATATTTTTGTGAAGATTAAGAATCACGCGAGACAATAAGAGATTTGTTGATAAGAGGTGTGTTTAAACCCGTTGACAACTTTATGAACTTTGGTACAATGGGATTTTCAATACCAAGTTTTATGAATTGTAATTTGCGAAATGTGGTATTAGACATTGTCATCATTGATGTTGTGAGTCATAAAACGGCTCAATCATTAATAAAACAATGTGTTAAATATAAGAAATTTGATTTATGCCGAGATAGCTCAGTAGGTAGAGCGAAGGCCTGAAAAGCCTTGCGTCCCCAGTTCAATTCTGGGTCTCGGCACTTTCTTTTTGTTCGCCAACATAAAGATATCTCTTAGAGGAGGCGAACAGATAACCCCGCAAAGCGGGGTTTTATAAAAGAGGCAAGGAAGAATGAGAAAGCGTACAGGAACAATAATAACGATGTGCTTTATTTTTGTTTTGTGCGCTTGTTTTGTGTTTGCGTAAAATAGTGCACTTGACAGTCTTTGCGGCCACTGGGTCATTGACGTTGACAAAACGCTCGAGAATGCAAAGAATAACCCAAAATATAATGGCGAGGAAGACGAAAAGATGCGGCCGATGATGGAGAGAGTGATGAGCCGCATGTCGATTGAAGTCAAGCCTGATGAACTTGCTTATTACAGAGGAATCAAGAGAAGCGACGAAACGCAGATCGTTCCTTTTTAGGTTGATTTTCTGGATTCGAAAAAGGTTGTGTTAAAAGTGGTTAGTCCTTTTGGGGAGGCAGCGCAGATAATTTTGACTGCCTTGGGTCCTGATCAAATGAATTTTAAATCAAGCCAAACAGACGATTTTGATTATTACATTTGGCAAAGGGCTCAGTAGGCTTGTTTAAAAGAATTTTGTTGCATCGCATTCTTTTTTGGTTTGATATTAATGTTTTTGCTACACCGCACCTTTTCTAGATTAGATTTTAAGGAAAGTGAGTGTGGCGCAAATTCTTGCTCAAAAGAAGTTTTAAGGAAAATTTGTTGGCGGCTGCCTTTTCCAAAAAGAATTTTAAAGGAAGACCGCATTGGCAATTTTGCTCAATTTGACATCAATGAATTTGCTGGCGTAGCTCAGTTGGTAGAGCAGCGCATTCGTAATGCGCAGGTCACCAGTTCGACCCTGGTCGCCAGCTCTTCTTATTTTCCTTCCTCCAAGTTTTACTCAAAGGGAGGAAAATAGAAGACCCTCGGAAATTTAATTAAGAATTCAGAGTTTTCGGGGGTACGAAAAAGAACAAGAGCCTTATTTTTTGTAAGCAGGCAAGAAGACCCTCGGAAATTTCGTCGAGAAGTCAAAGATTTTTGGGGGTACGAAAAAGAACAAGAGCCTTATTTTTGTAAGCAGGCAAGAAGACCCTCGAATAGTCCGCTAAAATATTTGAGCTATTCGGAGGGTAAAAAGTCTTTGTAAATCCCAATGACAAAAAAACAAATTTTTCATTTCTTCTCCCGAACATCCGTCCAAATTTTTATTCTTCTTAGTGTTGTTTTCTTTCTTTATTCATTTATGTTGTCCGCTCCATTTTGGACGCTAGATGATAAACTTTCTATCTTAGATAATGCGCAGATCCAAAGCTTAAAAAATATTCCCATTATTTTTAAGACTTCCTTTTTTGGAGCCAGCCGATATTATCGCCCGCTGGTCACGCTTAGTTTCGCCCTTAATTATCGCTGGTTTGGGTTCAATCCGTTTTTCTTTAATTTGACAAATTTATTCTTACACCTGCTTGTTTCCTTGCTTGTTTTTAAGGCCGCAGCTTTTTTACTTAAAGATAAGACGCTGGGATTTCTAACAGCTTTTCTTTTTGTTGCCCATCCGATTAATGCGGAGGCGGTGTCTCACATTGCAGGACGCTCAATCTTGTTGTGTGCGTTTTTTGAATGGTCGAGTTTTATCTTATATTGCATGGCACGCGAGAAGAAAAGAGTTGCGCTCTACATTTTGTCTTTGATCTGTTTTTGTTGTGCCCTTTTGAGTAAAGAATCCTCAGCGATGTTGCTAGGCGTCTTGTTGGCCTACGAGTTTTTCTTTAAGAATTCTTCTCTTGAGCCTGTCTTCAAGAAAGCCAAGAATGTTTTTCCGTTTCTAATCATTTTATTAATCTACATTGCGGCTCGAAAGATTCTCGGCATTATCTCAATCCCTTATGGATTTACGTTGGGCGATACGCTTTTAGGCGTAGCGACATTTCTAACATCTGTCTTTAGCTATTTGCGAATCTTTATTTTTCCGGCTGATTTATACTCTGAGCGAATTTTCATACTTCAAGAAAGTTTTTTAAGCCCGTTTGTTTTAGCAACGCTCGCCTTACTTGGCGCAGGCTTGTTTGTTTTAATAAAGTTACGCAAACATATTAAGAAAGAAATTATTTTTTTCTTAAGCTTTATCGTACTAACGCTTTTTCCTGTTTCCCAAATTGTTCCGCTTCGTCTTCAGCCAGGTTACATTTTCTTCCCAGATCATTTTTGGTATGTTCCGTCGGTTGGCGTGTTTGCGCTTTTGGTCACGTTGGGTGTTTTTGTTTCCAGGAGAACCCCGTCCATTATTTTCAAAATGGTTGTTGGCATTTGGATTGTTGTTTTATTGTCCATGACCGTTCAGCAAAATATTTATGCAACGAATGAAACAGCTTCTTTTAAGAAAGTTCTTTTTTATCAGCCAACCCACGCATGGGCTCATACCATTATGGGGATGAAAAGCGTCAAACAAGAAGATTTTAAAAAAGCGGAGCATCATTTTAGGCAAACACTTGAAAGCAATCCTTTTGATGTGCGAGCGCGCATCAGCCTTGGAAAGACATTGATTGATCAAGGTCGATATTGGGAGGGCCTTAACCAGTATGATCAAATTGCTGATGCAGAAAATTTAGAAACGATGTTAAAGGATAATAAAGCCAAAACATACAAGATTTTGCAGGACAAATATGAACAGATGCTTAAAGAAGATTCCAATAACGAGGTGGTTTATTACAGCCTCGGGGTTGTGTATTCTAAAAAAGGTGAGTTTAAAGAAGCCGCAGCGCTTTATCGTCAGGCACTATCGCTTGATCCTGGGATTAATAATGCCCGGCAAAATTTGTGTCACGCCTATCATATGCTTGGGGAGGAGGGCAAGGCGAAAGAATGCTTGAATGGGATTTTGCCTTGAAAAGTTTGTTTAAATAAAAACTAGTGTTATAATAACTTTGATTTTACTTACATGTAAATATTAATAAAATATGATCGAAAACTTTAAAAATAAGAATTTTACCCTTCTTTGGCTTGGTCAAACTATTTCTCAGTTTGGTGATCGCATTAATCAGATGGCTCTAATCGGTCTTGTGGCTGGCCGCATGCCAGGCTCTACTTTCGAACTTGCCAAGCTTTTGTCGTTTACCATTATTCCTGTTTTTATTATAGGCCCCATTGCAGGCGTTTATGTGGATCGTTGGGATAGGCGCACCACGCTTTTTGTGTGTGATTTTTTGCGTGGGTTTTTGGTTTTGATGATTCCAACGATTTTTATTTTTAAAGATTCCATGGTTCCTATTTACCTGATTGTTTTCTTAGTTTTTTGTTTGAGCCGTTTTTATGTTCCAGCTAAGATGTCCATTGTTCCTGATCTCGTCGCTAAGAAAACATTGTTATCTGCCAATTCGCTCGTCTCTATGACAGGCATGATTGCCTTTGTTTTAGGTTGCGCCTTTGGCGGATATTTAGTTGAAAAGGTAGGGGCTCGAGGTGGATTTTTTTGGGATGCTGCTACATTTTTTGTATCTGGCATTCTTGTTTTCTTGATTAATACAAGAATGAATTTTCATCTTAATAGAAGGAAAATTATTGATACCGGCAAGGAAATGATTGGTGAAATTAGAAAATCAGTCTTAGCTGAAATCAAAGAGGGCATTGTTTATTTGATTCATCACAAGGAAATTCGTTTTGTGGTGAACATGATGTTTATTTTAATGGCTGCCGCGGGTGCTGTCTACGTGGTTATCATTGTGTTTGTTCAGCAGGCATTTCAAAGCATTACCAAAGATTTGGGATTTTTGGCTGTGGTTTTGGGTGCTGGACTTTTTTGTGGGGCGATCTTATACGGACGGTTTGGTCGAAAAGTTTCACGTTTTAAAGTGATTTTTTCATGTTTGATTCTTGGTGGATTGATGATGATGGTTTTCGCGTTTGTGGTTCAGAAGATTCCGATATTGTCTGTCGCCTCGAGCTTGGCGTTTTTGTTAGGTCTCATTGTGGGTCCTATCTTTATTGCATCGAACACCATCATTCACGCACTTAGCAAAGATGAGATGAGAGGTCGTGTGTTTAGCTCGCTTGAGTTTATGACGCACTTAGGATTTTTGTTATCGATGTTTTTAAGTTCATGGTTATCGGACAAAATGCATGTCGAGAATTTTAAGATTTTAATGGGTGTAGGGCTTGTCTTTTCTATTGTCGGTTTAATAAGTTTGCTGCAGCATAAAAACAATAAATTTGATGTTCTCAGGGGAGTGTAAAAAAGATGAATTTTGCAGTTTTAGCAAGTGGGAACGGTTCGAATTTGCAGGCGATTATTGATGCGATTAAGAAAAAAAAGATTAAAGCTAATCTCAATGTGGTTATTTCAGATAAAAAAGATGCATTTGTTCTCAAGCGTGCATTGAAGGCAGGCATTCCGACAGTCGTCATCGACCTAAAATTTTTTAAAAGTCGTGCAAGCATGGACAAGGCAATCGTCAAAGAGCTTAAAGGTTTTGGTATTGATTTTGTTGTTCTCGCAGGATACATGCGGATATTAAGTTCGTATTTTGTAAAAGCGTACAAAAACAAAATTTTAAATATCCATCCAGCGCTTCTTCCTTTATTTAAAGGGGCACATGCGATTAGAGATGCATTTGATGCGGGTGTCAAAACAACAGGTGTCACCGTTCATTTTGTTGATGAAAAAGTTGACCATGGCCCAATTATTGCACAAGAATCGTTAAGAATTAAAAAAGGCGAAAGCCTAAAAAGTTTAGAGGCACGCATTCATAAAGTGGAACATAAAATGTATCCGAAGGTCATTGATTTTTTTGCTAAAGGGCGTATTTAATGGACGAATATTTAAAAGCTGCGATAGAAGAGGCCAAGCTGGGATTGCAAGAGGGTGGCATTCCTATCGGCTCGGTGATTGTGCATAAAGGAGAAATTATTGGTCGTGGCTATAACAGGCGTGTCCAAAAACAAAGTGCTATTCTTCATGCGGAAATGGATGCCTTAGAGAATGCAGGACGACTTTCGGCTTCTATTTATAAAGAGTGTACGCTTTACACAACGCTGTCTCCGTGCCCTATGTGTTCGGGTGCAATTATTCTTTACAAGATTCCACGGGTTGTGATTGGAGAGAATAAAACTTTTTTAGGTGAAGAAGAACTTTTGAGATCCAGGGGAGTTTCTGTTGAGGTCTTGCAGGATGAGATTTGCGTTTCTCTGATGGAGAATTTTATTCAAAACAATGCAAATCTTTGGAATGAAGATATCGGAGTTTAGATTTTCTTAATGTTTGGAGACTTGGATCTGGAATGGAATGCTTGATGGAGCGCAATCTCGGTGAACAACCTATAAAAAATATTTTACAAGAACATCGCCTCAAGTCGCATGACGTTGTTGCCGCTTCTGATGAAAATATCACGCACAAGATGATTGCCCGTGCTGCAAAAGGGCGATGGTTGACTCCGCAAGTGAGAAGAAAAATCTTAAAAGCGCTTAACAAAGCCTGCCCAAAACGATACACGCTTACCGACCTTTTTAATTATTAGTGCTTTTTTATAAAGAATTGAAAGCGCTTTCTCGCTTCCATGCAAATGCCGTTGTTTTTTCTCTTTGGCGTGCTATCCTTTACAAGGAAAAGAAAAAAGGAGGAGATATGAAAAAAGCAATTATTATATTTTTTGCATTAGCTTTGGTTGTGTCTTGGGTAAACTTTGGGTTAGCAAAACAGCAGGGTGGGACAAAGATACCTTGTGAATGGAAAAATAACGAATGTATGTGTCCAGACAAGTGTCTTTCAAATTCTGAGTGTAGAGGGAAAGATAGGGATTCATGTTTAAATGCAAAGAAGAATTGCACTAAGGGCGGTGCTGCTAACGCAGACTAATTTAGATTAGGATATAAGACGTATAATGAAATACCCTCTGTGACTTTATATCACAAAGGGTATTTCTTTTTTGGTAGAATATAAGCCGTGAGCGTCATTAAAAAATATATAAAGAAAATAGCATTTGTTATCCTATTTCTTATTTTTTTGTTTCCCCGTATATCAAGTTCCCAAATCGAGAGCGTGCCTGCCAAAAAATCTCCACTCATTTTTATTGGCCAAGATATCGATTCGATCGATTCTTATATTATCGATATTGGCCATGTTCCAGATGGGTTAATGTCGTATACCTCTATTCAGCGATTAGAAGGCCTTGATTCTGCTTTTGATAGCGGGGGAGGCACACAATATGCTCAAGGGTTAATTGAAGAATATCTAGGTGTTCCGCTTCAAATTGGACTTTATCTCGTTGGAGCCCTAGATGATATTTTGGCAGGTCAATACGACAAAAGCATCTTAAAGCTAGCCGATTGGTTTAACAAAAATAAGAATACAACAATTTATCTTCGCATTGGCTATGAATTTGACAATCCAGAAAATAATTATGAATTTGTTGCTTATATTCAAGCTTATCGTTACATTGTTGATCATTTAAGAAAGCTTGGAGTAAGAAATGCTTTGTATGTCTGGCATTCCTACGGAGCTTTTGTGATAGGGGATATTGAGCGTTGGTATCCGGGAGATAGCTATGTTGACTGGGTTGCGATTTCTTTTTATGATGCGTTTGGTAAATCCAATATGATGCGCACCTTTAATATTGCTAAAAAATATAACAAGCCTGTGATGATTGCAGAATCAACGCCACGGGGCATGAACGTTGAGGATGGAAAGAAAGTTTGGAATCTATGGCACAAGCAGTTATTTGATTTTGCAGAGAAAAATGATGTCAAAATCATTTGCTATATCAATTGGGATTGGGAAGATGTCCCCATGTTTCAGGGTCAAGGTTGGGGCAACGGACGAATTCAGGATAATGATTTTATTAGAAACAAGTGGCTTGATGAAGTGCTGAAAGACTGACTTTTCATTTTTTTCAGTTGACTACGTAGTCGCTACGTAGTTATAATATTTTTAAAAGAACACAGTAATCTCTTTAAACGAATAAATAGCTTATGCATGGTTTGATTTCTGATTTGAGCGTTGTTTTGGTTGGGGCAGCATTGCTGTCTGTTTTGGCGATTATTTTAAAGCAGCCGATTATTATCGGCTATATCGCCTGTGGCATCTTGGCCGGCCCTTGGGGTGTGGGTTTAATCAAGGAAGTCGGCGTTATCGAGACGATGTCGCATTTAGGGATCACGCTTCTTTTATTTCTAGCAGGACTTTGTTTACACCCGCAGCATTTGCTCAGGCTTTTTAGGCGCACGAGCCTTGTCACAATCACCAATTGTTCGGTATCGTTTATCCTCGCGTTTTTATTTGCCTTTCTTTTTAAGTTTTCGTTTACCGATAGCCTTTGGATTGGTGTGGCGTTGATGTTTTCAAGCACGATCTTAACGGTTAAACTTCTTCCCACCACACGATTGCATCAAGAAAGAATGGGGGCGGTGTGTATTAGTGTCTTAATTGTTGAAGACCTTATCGCTGTCGGGGCGCTTGCATTTTTGCGTGGTATGCATGTTGGAGGCCTTACGATCTTAAGTGTAGGATGGCTTTTAGTTAAACTAATATTTTTGATTGTTGGTGCGCTTTTATTTGAACGATTTATTTTAAGAAGAATACTTGCACGTGTTGAGCGTTTGCATGAAGCGATTTTTATTTTAAGCCTCGCATGGTGTTTTGGCGTTGCCAGCATATCCAACCAAATGGGACTTTTTTATGAAACGGGTGCATTTTTTGCAGGGGTAGCTCTTGCTCAGCATCCGATTGCACGATTTATCTCAGAGGCGCTTAAGCCTTTGCGCGATTTCTTTCTTGTTTTATTTTTCTTCGCTCTTGGCGCAGAATTCAATTTGTTTGTGATGAAGGGAATCTTTGTTCCAGCGCTTATTTTGGCTGTTATGTTTATTATTATAAAACCATGGCTGTTTAAGAAAATGTTTGTTTTGTCCGGCGAAGAAAAGCCGTTTGCAAAGGAAGCTGGCGTTCGCTTAGGACAGTTGAGTGAATTTTCTTTGCTGATTGCACTTCTAGCTGTGAGCATTAATCATATCAGCGTTGAGGCCTCGCAGTTTATCCAGCTTGTCACCATCCTCACCTTTATTATCTCAAGTTATTATGTTGTTTATCGATACAAGACTCCTATCGGAACAACAGAGAAGATGATTAAAGACTAGTAGATTCTTTTGGATATAGATATTTTTAGAAAGAAATAAAGGTCTTTGTTTTGAAGATTTCTATTCTTTTTAAAAGTACTATTTTTTCTTGGCCCCTTGACAAGTATGAATAAATAGTGTACTCTAATAATAGAGTACACCCTATAAATATAGAAAATGACCAAGGGGGATCAATGAAATTAGATGTCACCAAGTTTACTCTTAGAGAGCGGAAATACGCAAAAACAAAAATAATGCTGGTCAATGAATTTATTGAGAGGCTAAAAGTTTCCAGGCTTGATGATATTTCAATTAAGAATGTTTGCGATACGGTTGAGATTTCAGAAGCAACTTTTTATAATTATTTTCCGAAAAAAGTTGATTTAATTTGTTTTGCCATTAATTTGTTGAACCTTTATTTCTTTCATGAGGTAGAAAAGAAAGAAAAAAATAAATATCCATTACGGATGATTGAATTTATTTTTAAGCTTGTAGCAAGAAATTGCAGCAATTCTTATTTAATTAATGAAGTTGCAGCAGTTTTTACGAAGGAACATATCGAGCCGGGGGTCATCGATGTTACGCCTCTTGAAAGATTTTATGCGTATCCAGATATTAAGGATATAGAAAATGTTTCTTTAGTAAAAATTGATACTTTCTTTGAAAAAAAGATAAAGGCTGCGATTAAAGTTGGACAGCTACCAAAAAGAACAGATATCCAGAGCGCGGTAGTGTCTCTCAAGGCAATTTTTATTGGAGTTCCCCTTGCTTTAAGATCGAGCAAGGTCATATCCGTTGAGAATCAATATAAAAAACAGCTATTTTTGCTATGGAAGGGGCTGGCAAACAAGTGACACTTGCAACAACATCCATAGCTAATATTCTTTTTTCCCCCAATTCTTCCCAAAGCATCCTTAGCCTTTCAAAAGGCTGCATGGTCTTTCAGCGATAATTATTCAAAAAGCGTAATATTAAAATTTGTTTTATAAACAGTTAGTTTTCCAATGAATTTAATAAAGGGATGGACTATGAGTAGCAGGGAAATAGATAAAAATTTTTTTTTGATCATATTGATCGTAGTAATATTTTTAACTCCGATGAATGTTTTAGCAGAAGAAGAACTTTTTTTAGACATAGAAAAAGTGATTAAAATGTCTTTGGAGTCCAGTGAAGATTATAAAATAAAAAAGAATGAGATTGTAAAAAGTCAATCAAAGTGCAAAGAAGCGAAAGCAGATCGATACCCTCATGTCGGCAGCACGATCACTTGGCGCAATAATTTTGAGTATCCAAACAATCCTCTCCTTCTAATAGATGATTATCAGGGCGAAGCTGGCATCAGGCTAACTCAGCTATTGCATTCATTTGGACGCGTTTCAAACGCAATTAAAGCAGAAAAAAGAGGGGTAAATATAAGTAGGCTGGACAAAAATCGGATTGTTTTAGATATTATTTTTAGTGCCAAAGTAAGCTATTATGCTGCGATCCTTGCCCAGAGATCTTTAGTGATTCTTGAAGAATCTTTGAAGAATTCTGAAAAAAGTAAAGAAATGCTGAAAAACGCTTCGTCATTGGGGCGTATTTCAAAGAAAGACAATATTAAAATGTCTGCTGATATTTCATCTCGAAAGCCAATGGTGAATAATGCAAAGATCGCGCATGACTCTACCATAAAGTCTTTAAAGAACATGATTGGCATTGATGAGAATGTTGCAATCAGCTTAACTGATACTTTAGGTAATTGTTACGAGCTTATAGAGAGTGGAATATATTTTGAATCTTTCGAAAACAATGAACCATTGATCAAGGCATTAGAAGAGCGAGTGAGAATGACTGAGGACATTGTCAGAATCAAGCGAGCAGAGTTTATGCCTGTGGTATCGCTTTTTGGAGCCTGGACTAGCGCAGGAGCATCTAAAGAGGAACATATTGGTAATCATTTTGATGACTATGGAGTTGCGGGGATTTCTGTTTCTTTTCCTATCTTTGATGGAGGAGAAACAAAGGAGCGTCTTAGCCAGGCGAGAGCTGATGTGAGAAGCACGGAGCTGGCATTGAAGAAAACAAAAAAAGATTTGAGGCTTGCCTTAAGCACAGCTATTTCTGAATATTATCAATATGTAGAAACGTTAGAAGCAGATGTTGAATCCGTTAAACTTGCACGTGATTCGTTCTCGATGCATCAAGATTTGTTAATGTCGGGAAAAATTACGTTGACGGAAATTAATGATGCGGAACTTTTATTGACAAGGATGATGCTAAACAAAGAAGTGACCTTATTTAATTTAAAGAAAACTATGGCTTTGGTTGAACGACTTTCGGCGTCGGAGGAAGAGCGATGAAAAAAGAAAATATTATCAGGATTTCATGTTATTTGTTTTTTTTAGCCTTGTTTGTTTCGCTTATTATTTTAAGACAGGGAGAGATTAGAAAAGAATTAGATGTCGATACGATAAGCATTATAAACGATTGGAAGATAGGTGGCAAACCTGTTGCTGTCAGTAAGGTTTCTTTAAAAGATGTTGATGTGTATACAAAATTGACGGTCGTGTTTGATGAAGATGGAATTTTTAAAAGTTATGTTGGCCGAAATGTTGTAGAGAAGTTGTCAGTCGGACAAAGCGTGTATCTTGATAAAGAAAACAAGAAAATTCTTGGAACAATTTCTTCTTTATCCAAGGAAGAAGATCTTGATACGGGGCTTTATTGCGTAGAAATTATCAGCAACGATAAATTTTTTACGAGTAAAAGAAATGTGTGTCATGCGCGTGTCGGCGCTGTAAAACAGAGCATTGTTGTCCCTGGTAATATTGTTGAATTCTATCAGGGGAAGAATTTTGTTTGGAAAGTAGTTGATGGTCAGGCAAAGAAGGTCGAAGTAAATATTAAGGAGTGTTTTTTGGATGAATGTGTAGTTGATGAAGGGCTTGACCTTGGAGATCTAATTGTTATTTACGGACACACAATGCTTGACGATGAAAGTAAGATAAAAATTATTAATGATTTTTAATAGGAGAGAATATGATTGAATTCTTTGTAAAAAGACCTGTTACAACAATTATGTTTGTTTTATTTTTTGTTGTTTTAGGGATTGTTTCGTATTTTAATCTGAATGTCGAAAAAGACCCTGAAATAGATTTTCCAATTGTTACGGTGTCGGTTGTCTATCCGGGAGCGACACCTCTAGAAGTGGAAACTCTTGTTACCGATAAAATTGAAGATGCTGTTAGTGAGCTTTCTCAGATTAAAAAACTTCGAAGTTATTCTTATGATAGTTTTTCATTTATTTTTGTTGAATTTAAGATGAGCGCGGACGTTAACGTTAAATCAATAGAGGTAAAAGATAAGGTTGAGGCGATTTTAAACGATTTGCCCGGTGACGCTGAAGCTCCAGTTATTGAGAAATTTGACCCTTTAATCGAGCCTGTTTTGGATTTAGTTTTAACGAGCGATGTTCTCGATGGACGCGATTTATACGAGTACGCAGATAAAACGCTTAAAGATCATTTTTCAAATATTGACGGTGTTGCCAATGTGGATATATATGGAGGAAAGAAAAGACAGGTTAATGTTGTTTTAGACCCAGCGTTAATGAAGAAATATTATATTACAATTTTTGATGTCATTCGAGAGATTAAAACAAGGAATAAGAATATTCCAGGAGGGCTTCTTGAAAAAGGAGAAAATTCTTTAAGCGTTCGCTTTGTCGGAGAGTTTGAAGATGTTGAAGAAATAAGCGCTATGATGCTGACATCGCGTGATGGTTTTAGTTTTCCGCTCAATGAAATTGCTACCGTTGAGGACGGATTTAAAGAAATAGAGACAATCGCGCGATTTAATGGGCGCGATGCAGTAGGCTTGTCCTTAGAAAAAGTTTCTGACGGAAACGCAATCAATATTTCAAAAGAAGTGCGAAGACAACTTGACGATTTTCGGGACATGCTTCCTGCTGGAGTAGATTTAGAAATCGCTTCTGATACGACAGATTTTATTTTAAAAGAAAATAGATCTACGCAATGGAATATTCTTTTAGGTATTATTCTGACAATTATTATTTTATATCTTTTTACCGGAAGAATTAAAGTGACATTTATTTCAACGATTATTATTCCAGCATCTATTGTGTCGACTTTGTTCTTGATGGACATTTCACAGCTCACTCTTAATTCGATGACACTTTTGGCCATTGCCACTTCTTTAGGAACGCTTATTGCGAACGCTATTGTTATCATTGAGAATGTCTTAGTCCATGTCGATGCAGGAGAAGAGTCTCAAGAGGCTGCGATTAATGGGACAAAAGAGGTCGCGAGTGCGGTTCTTGCGTCTGCAGGGACAAATTTGGTTGTTTTTACGCCGATTGCTTTTATGCAAGGGCTTGTTGGTCAGTTTATGTTGTCTTTTGGATTAACGGTTGTGTTTGCAACGATTTTTTCGCTTATAGCCTCTTTTAGCTTAACGCCGATGTTGTGTGCTTTGATGTTAAAGAAAGGGAAAGAACAAAGGAAAGATCAGGCATCAAAATTAAAGATTTTTAATCCTTTCGTTGCTTTGTCGAATCTGACGAACAAGGGCGTTGTGTTATTGAAAAGTGAATATAAAAAGATATTTGATTTTATGTTCAGATTTCCTAAATCAACGCTTTTGGTTGTTTTAGTGATATTTCTTTCAATAAAGTTCATTCTTCCTTTTGTAGGCAATGATTTTTATCCTCCTTCTGATGAAGATAAGTTTAAGATTAATATTGTTTTGCCTCAGGGAACGACGGTTGAAAAAACGCTTGATGTCGCAAAAGAGATAGAACGGATCGTCAAAAGTGTCCCTGAAATGAAATCTTATTTGACGTTTGTCGGCGACAACGGAGTTGAGAATGCATCAATTACAGTTGATTTAGTTTCATCTGATAAGCGAAAAAGGTCGGATATCGAGATTGTCAATACGCTGATTCCTTTGGTTTCCGACATTACAGATGCTGACATTAATTTTAGAAGGCAAAGGCGGGGTCCAACGGATGAAGGAGACATCTCTATCAACTTGTATGGAGTTGATTACAATAAAATGATTGAGCTTTCGAAGCAGGCAAAAAAAATAATGGAAAAAAGTGGTTATTTTCGATCTGTTGTTTCTTCTTATAAGGTCCCAAGAAATGAAGTGAGGTTTGTTCCAAATCAAGAAATGGTTAAGACTTATGATTTGGTTAATGTTGGTCTTGGCGTTGTCTTGAGAAGTTCGATCTATGGAGACGATTCAAATGTCTACAAAGAAAATGGTGAGGAATATGATATCAACGTTGTTTTAGATGAAAAATATATTGAAAATTTTGAAGATTTAAATCAAATAAATATTATTACAAAAAAAGGGCTATTTCCGATAACGCATTTTGGAAGCTTATCGAAATCTAGGGCGACCCCGATGATTCGGCATAGAGAAAAGAGGCGAGTGATACGCCTTGAAGGTTATTTGGCAAAGTCTTCAACGGGATTTGTTATGGAGCAACTTGACAAGGTGTTTGACCGTGAAATAAAATTTGATAAAGGATATGGATATCGATATGTTGGATCTTCAGAATATCAAGAAGAGTCGCAGCGTGAAACAATGAAGGCATTTTGTATTGCCGTTATTTTAACATATATGTTGCTGTGCGCGATTATGAATTCATTTAGCTATCCGCTCGTTATCATCACATCAATTGCAACATCTTTTGTTGGCGCTTTTTTGATGTTATTTTTTCTTGGAGAATCAATTAATCTTGCTTCAATGTTAGGGCTCGTTATGATTGTAGGGCTTGTTGTGAACAATTCTATTCTTTTGCTGGATCATGCGATTGTCAAAATTAAGGAAGGAGTTCCCATCAAGCAAGCTATTTGGCTTGGAGCCTCTGAGAAGTTCCGGTCAATATTGATGACATCTATCGCAATTATTCTTGGACTTGTCCCACAGTTAGGAGCTTTAGTTGCACTAAAAACGTCCATGGGGACGGTTGTTATTGGCGGAATGTTAGCGTCGATATTTTTTACTTTTATTTTGATACCAATTTTATTTTGGTATGTTGCTCGACCAAGAAAATGTTTGGATCAAGAACAAACGTAAGAAGAATAAATTTTTAAGGAGAATTTTATGAAAGATTATCTTTCGCGAAAAATACCTCACATAAAGGAAATTGTCATAAAAGATGATTATATTATTTTTAGAATGATTGGTTCGGTCGACATGTTGACTATTCCAGCTTTTCCTGATCCTCCTCGGAATAACAAGAAAATGATTAACAAGCATATTATTATTGATTTTTGTGATGTTGATAATATTGATAGCGCAACGCTTGCCTCTCTTGTTGCTATTTTATTTGAACTCAAAGAAGCGAAGAGGAAGCTAGCGATTATAAATGCGACTTCATTGCTGAGAAGATATATAGACATTTTGCAATTAGGATCAATTGTTAAAATTTATAGGAATGAAAAAGCGGCTATTAAGGATTTTGGTTTATTCAGAGAGTGAAGAAGTATTATTATCAACATCAGGATTCGCATGAAAGAACAAGTTATTTATAGATGCAAAGAATGTAGTAGTTATTTTCGATCAAAGAATAATGATCTTCTGTTGAAAGTAGAGTTTTGTTGTCCAGAATGTGGCCAGAGGCAGTATAGCGGTATTTTAAAAAAAGTAACTGATCATTTGTCGAATGTTCACATTGGGGTATGTGATAAATGCCAGGTAGCGCTTCAAGAAAGTGTTGTTTTGATTTGTTCGAAATGTTTATCTGAAAATTTTGATGTGATGGGCACGATTAGCGTTATTTAGAGCATAGCGCTTGGCCTGTTGTGCAAATATTTTTTGTTGAATGTTTTTGTCATCTGCCGGGATAAGGCAGGATGATTAGTGTTCTCACCCGAGTTTTATTCATTTTAAAAGTTTATTTTAATTTATTTATTTGACAAAGAGTCTTTTTTGTTCTATATTTGATAATGATAATCATTGTCATAAAGGAGAATGTTGTATGAGAGGATCAAGAGCGCAATGTTGGCGAGGACGTTTTCAAGGCGGAGGATATCGGCTTACAAAGCCAAGAGAACTTATTTTGGATGTCCTTGCAAAATCTAAAGAACATTTAAGCGCAGAAGATATTTTTTTATCAGTGCACAAGATATATTCGAATATTGGACTAACAACGGTCTATCGTAATTTAGAGCTTTTAGTTGAAATGGGAGCTGTAGCCAAGCTTCACTTCGGTAATGGCAAGGCCAGTTATGAGTTTTCAAGGGATGGAGAAAAGGATCATCATCATCATTTGGTTTGCCGGAAATGTAACAAGGTCATTGATTATGCGGATTTTATGAAGGAAGAAGAAGAATTTTTACAGAAGATTGAAAAAGGGTTAAGCAAGAAATATAAGTTTGAAATTCAAGATCATGTGATTCATTTTCATGGTTTTTGCAAAAGTTGTCAAACATCATAAAAGGGAGGGTATTGTTATGCCAGCAAGAAATGGAACAGGGCCTCAAGGAACAGGTCCCATGACAGGATGGGGAATGGGAAATTGCGTTGTTGAAAATCCGAGCAATGCACAAGCTGGTCAGCCGCCAAATGTTGGTCTTGGCAGGGGATTAGGGCGTGGCCGAGGGCTTGGAATGGGCAGGGGATTAGGGCGTGGCCGAGGGCTCGGAATGGGTCAAGGTTTTGCTTGGCAAGCTCAAGGCGCTCAAGGAAATGCTCCTGCGCTGAGCGCAGATGCCTTAAAACAGCAAGCAAAAATATTAGAGCAAGAACTTGATTTTGTAAAAAAACAGATTCAAAGTTCAAGCGATCAAAAATAAATTAATAAAGATTTTTAAGGAGGTTATATTGAAAATTGCTATATCAACAGATGGAGATCGTGTATCTTTGCATTTTGGACGTTGTCCGAGTTTTACCTTGGTAAATATTGAAGATAATAAAGTTGTCAACCAGGAGACGGTTGCAAATCCTGGTCATCATCCAGGATTTTTGCCAGAATTTTTAGGGCAAAAGGGAGCTAATTATATTATTGCGGGCGGCATGGGAGAAAGAGCTAGGATACTTTTTGAAGAAAAGAAAATAATTCCAATTTTAGGAATGGATCTTTCTATTGATCAAGCGATTAAAGGATTTATAGAAGGCAGTCTTCAAAGTGACGATAAACCTTGTGAGCCTCGTTCTGGCAAGGGATATGGATTGGATAAAACTGAATGTGATCATGTTAATGAATAAGCTATTTTCTATTTTTTAAAGAGATAGTTTGTTAGCATCAATGAATTTAAAATTTATTAAATAGGAGGCAAAGATGAAAGTTTGCGTTACATCACAAGGACCAGATTTAAATTCAAGCGTTGATCCAAGATTTGGACGCGCACAATATTTTTTATTTGTAGATACGGATTCGTTAGAATTTGAAGCAATTGATAATGAAAATATTAATGGCACTGGAGGCGTTGGTATTCAATCAGGAAAAGTTATGGCGGACAAAGGTATTGAATGTGTTTTAACTGGCAACATTGGCCCAAACGCTAGCGCTACTTTAAGCGCTGCTGGTATTAAGTTTTGCCTGGGTGTCGCAGGGACTGTTCAAGAGGCTGTTGAGCGATATAAAAAAGGAGAGCTTGTTGCTTCTCAGGATCCTAACGTTCAGTCAAAGTCTGGATTATAATAGTGGATTCTGATATAGAAAATTCTTATAAAAGTTTTTTAGAAAGAAATAAAACTTTTAAGCATTTTGGTTATGATATCGATAAAGAGCGTGATGCAATCATCTCAAAAGCTGATCCTATTGGCGAAAAGATATTAGAAATCGGTACAGGCAAAGGATATTTGACTATAGCACTTGCAGCAAAGGGTTATAGTCTTTCGACTCTTGATATTTCACAAGAAGAGCAAAAGATTGCAAAAAACAACATTAAATATCTGCATCTTAGTGATAAAGTTGAGTTTTATACTGGGGATGCGTGCAGCCTTCCATTTGAGAAAAAAAGTTTTCATTCTATCTTTTGTATCAATACCTTTCATCATATTAAGGATTGTTTTGATGTTTTAAGCGAGTTTTTGAGGGTTTGTCATCAAAAAGGAAAAATTATTATTAGTGATTTTAACGACAAAGGGTTAAGTGTGGTAGCTTCTATCCATAAGAGTGAGGGGCGTACTCATAAAGCTTTTAGAGTGCCGTGGAGAGAAATGGAAAGATTTTTAAAGCGAGCGGGGTTTGCTGTTGAATTTTTTGAAACAATGCATCAGAAAGCATTGATTGCGAATAAAGATAAGGGTGGGAACAAATGATTATTTCGATTGCAAGCGGAAAAGGGGGCACAGGAAAAACAACGGTTGCAACTAGTCTTGCGCTATCGCTTTCTAATGCACAAATCCTTGACTGTGATGTCGAAGAACCCAATTCGCATATTTTTATTAAACCAGAAAATGCTAACAAAGAGTTTGTTTCTATTCCTGTTCCGCAGATCAATAAGGCAAAATGTGATTATTGCGGGAGATGCCAAGAAGTTTGCGCTTACAACGCTATTGCTGTTATAAAAAAGGATGTTTTGGTTTTTTCTGAATTATGCCATGGGTGCGGGTCTTGCGCTTATTTTTGTTCTCAAAATGCAATTCAAGAAGTTGAGAAACAAATTGGCGTTGTTGAGTTTGGAGAAAATAACGGTTTGCAGTTTGCTTATGGAAAGCTTAACATCGGGGAGGCCATGGCTCCGCCACTTATTAGGGCTGTTAAGAAACACATTGATCCGTCACGTATTGCTATCATTGACGCGCCTCCTGGGACAAGTTGTCCCGTTATCGAATCTATAAGGGAGAGCGATTTTTGTATTTTAGTAACGGAACCAACACCTTTTGGGCTTAATGATTTAACATTGGCTGTAGAGGTTTTGTTTAAATTAAAAATTTCTTTTGGAGTCATCATTAATAGATCTGATCTTGGAGATGATAAAACTGATCGTTTTTGTAAAGATCAAAATATTCCGGTTTTAATGCGCATTCCATTTCAACGAAAAATAGCCGAAGGCTATTCAAAAGGTAAAACAATTGTTGAAACACTTCCAGAATACAAGGGAATGTTTCAAGAAATGTTTAGAAATCTTAATATTAAGAAGTAAAATTTGATCAAAGAGGGGTTATGGAGAAAAAAACAGAGATTTTAGTCATCGGGGGTGGGCCAGCAGGTATTGTTAGTGCTGTGACGGCAAGGAAGTATTATTCTTCAAAGAAAATTTTAGTTATTAAAGATGTTGAGGATGGCGTGATCCCATGTGGTATTCCGTATATGTTTGCTAGTTTAGAAAATCCTCAGGATAACGCTTTAGGATCAGCGTCTTTAGAACAGAATGATATTGATGTTGTTATTGATAAAGCTGATAAGGTTAATCGACAAGAAAAATATGTGCAGACAAAAAAAGGTGATAAATATTTTTACGAAAAATTAGTTTTGGCTATGGGATCTGTTCCAGTTGTTCTGCCTATACCAGGGATTGATAAAAAAGGTGTTTATGCCATATATAAAGAAATGGGTTATTTAAAAGAAGTTATAAGTCAAGTTAAGCAGATTAAGAATGTTTTAATTATCGGCGGGGGTTTTATTGGCGTAGAGTTTGCAGATGAATTGTCAAAAATAAAAAATATGAATGTAACTTTGGTAGAGATGCTTCCGAATCTTTTTGCAAATTCTTTTGATGAAGAATTTTCACAGATGGCTGAATGTCGATTAAAAGAAAAAAATGTTAATATTTTAACGAATACTCGCATTGATGCAATCCTAGGAGACGAAAAGGTTCAAAAAGTTCGTTTTTCTGATGGACAAGAATTGTTAGTTGATGCGGTGATTCTTGGCATTGGCTCAAAGCCTAATGTGCAATTAGCTAAAGAAGCGGGATTAGAAATAGGAAATTGTCAGGGAATTTTAGTTGATGAATATATGAGGACAACATCTGATTCTGATGTCTTTGCTATTGGAGATTGTTCTTGCAAGAGGGATTTTTATACACGAAAAGCCATCTCTGTCATGTTGGCTTCAACGGCTACTGCAGAGGCAAGAATTGCTGGAGCAAATCTTTATCAAATTAAGATTGTTCGTGAAAATAAAGGGACGATTGCGATTTATTCAACATATCTTGATGGATTGGTTTTAGGTTCTGCAGGATTAACGGAACAGACTGCAAGAAAAGAAGGGTTTGAAATTGTTGTTGGAGTCTCAGAGGGAGCTGATAAACATCCTGCAACTTTACCTGGGTCTAGTAAGGGCAAGGTTAAGTTAATTTTTTCAAAACAATCAGGGATTATTCTGGGTGGTCAGATCAGCTGTGGAATGTCGTGTGCTCAGCTTATTAATGTGATCGGCATTGCAATTCAAAAACGCATGTCCTTCACAGAATTAGAAACTTTACAGGTTGCAACTCATCCTTATTTAACAAGTTCACCGACGATGTATCCAGTTATTCAGGCAGCTCAAGATGCCTATAGCAAAATGTAGTTATGAGGAGTATATGAAACAAATTGTTGTTATAAGTGGGAAGGGCGGGACAGGAAAAACAGTCATTACAGCGAGTCTCGCGGCTTTATCTAAGAATAAGGTTATGGCGGATTGCGATGTAGATGCTGCGGATTTGCATTTATTGCTTGAACCAAAAATTCAGCATAGACAAGAGTTTCGGAGTGGATCGACAGCAAGCATTGATCAAGAAAAATGTATAAAATGTGGAAAGTGTCGTGATGTTTGTCGATTTTCTGCTGTTAAAGTTTGGAGTTCAGATAAGCAGGAAGCTATCTTAGGTGAAAAAGATGCGGACTGTAAATTCGAAATTGATTCTGTTTCTTGCGAAGGGTGTGCGTTTTGCCACTTTGCTTGTCCCTCTGGGGCAATAGAGATGGTTGAAAATATTTCTGGTGAATATTTTGTGTCAGATACAAGGTTTGGTTCTATGGTTCACGCTAAGTTAGGCGTGGCTGAAGAGAATTCAGGAAAGTTAGTTAGCTTAGTGAGAAATAAAGCCAAGAAGTTAGCAGAAGAACAAAAGAGCGATTGGATTATTATTGACGGTTCTCCTGGTATAGGATGTCCTGTGATTGCATCGCTTTCTGGTGCTGACTGTGCGATTGTTGTTACAGAGCCGACGCTTTCAGGGCTTCATGATGCTTCTCGGGTTATTGAAGTCGCTAAGCATTTTGGGATTTTAACAAAAGTTATTATTAACAAATATGATTTAAATTTAGAAATGACCTCAAAAATAGAAAGTTTTTGTCAAGATAAGAAAATAAGCTTACTAGGTAAAATTAGTTTTGATAAAGCTGTTGTTAATGCCATGGTTGATGGCAAGACTATTATCGAATATGAAGACGGAAAAACGAAAAACGAAATTATTAAAATATGGGAAAATATAAAAAAAGAAATTAGCGAAAAAGATGCAAAAAGTTAACGAAAAAAAAGAATCTGTTCAAGAAAAACGTCTTCAAGAGAGAATGCAGAAGATAAAGCATAAAATTATTGTTATGAGCGGTAAAGGAGGGGTTGGCAAAACTACGGTAGCTGTTAACATTGCTTATCAATTAGCTGTTCAAGGAAGTCGAGTTGGAATCTTAGATGTCGATATCCATGGACCTAATATTGCAAAAATGTTAGGGATTGAGGACGCAAAGCTTTCAACAACAAATGAAGAAGTGCAAGCATTTTCAGTGCTTCCTAATTTAAAGGCTGTAAGTATCGCCATGTTAATGGAAAACAAGGATCAGCCGATTATTTGGCGAGGACCGCTTAAAATACAAGTTATTAAGCAATTTTTGAGTGATGTTGATTGGGGAGAGCTAGATTATTTGGTTGTTGATTCTCCTCCAGGCACAGGAGATGAACCGCTGAGTGTTTGTCAGCTTATTTCTGATATTAGTGGTGCCGTTATTGTAACGACTCCTCAGGATGTTGCTATTTTAGATTCTCGAAAAAGTATTTTGTTTGCAAGATCTATTAATGTTCCAATTCTTGGTATCATTGAGAATATGAGCGGTTTTGTTTGTCCTCACTGCAAGAAGCCTATCGAGATGTTTGGGCAAGGAGGAGGAAAAAAGGCAGCTGATGATTTAAAGGTTCCTTTTTTAGGGTGCATTGAGATGGATCCTCAGATTGTAAAACAAGGTGACATGGGAAAGCCTTTTATTCAGTTTAATCATAATCAGCCTTCCGTGAATTGTATGGATAATATTATTAAGAAAATTATTGATGGTCTAAAAAATGAGTGAAAAAAAATATAAATATATTTATGGGCCGGTTCCGTCATGGCGCTTGGGTCGATCTTTGGGAGTCGATCCTGTTTCCAAAGGGAGAAAAGTTTGTAGTTTTGATTGCAATTATTGCCAACTTCAGAAGAAGAGTTTGTTAATTGGTGAACGAAAACTTTTTATTGAGTGTAAAGATATTATTAAAGAAATAAATTCGTTGCCTCCTTTAGAAATAGATTATATTACATTCTCTGGGGCTGGAGAACCAACATTGGCTTCTAATTTAGGCGAAATGATAAAAGAGGTAAAACAAATAAGGCGAGAAAAAATTGCTGTTATTACAAATTCTTCCTTGTTGTATAAAAAAGATGTTCAAGAAGATTTGATGTTGGCAGATTTTGTTATGGCAAAACTTGATGCTCCGACGCAAGAAGTCTTGAGCGCCATCAACAGTCCTGTTGAAACAATTACAATGAAGCATATCGTTTCTGGCATAAAAGAATTTAGAAGCAAATATAAAGGAAAGTTAGCCTTGCAGATTATGTTTATTGAGCAGAATAAAGAATTCGCCTCAGAAATAGCAGAAATTGCCAGAGATATTCATCCTGATGAAGTTCAAATCAATACGCCTCTTAGGCCATGCAAGGTAAAGCCTTTGTCTGAGCCTGAGCTGAATCGGATAGAAGATTGTTTTTTTGGACTTAATACTCTTTCTGTGTATAGGGCTGAAAAAAGAAAGATTAAGTCTATTAGTGATGATGACACCTTGGCAAGAAGAGGTAAGGTGTGATAATTTCTTAGAGAATATTTTTTTAACGTATTATTTCTGAATGTTAAAAATATGGATGGTTTATAAACAGGGGAGGGCAATTCGGATGCGCGAAGAAAGGAGCTTAGTATGAAAATTGGAATTGTTATTGCAAGCAATGATGCCGAGACATCTTGGAATGCTTTGCGATATGCTAACTTTTGCAGAAACCAAGAAGATGAAGTTAAAGTTTTTTTTATGGGAAAAGGTGTTGAATATCAAAAAGTAAGCACAGATAAGTTTAATACGGTTGAACAAGCGCAGCAGTTAATGGATTCTGATGGAAAAATTTATGCTTGCGGGAGCTGTATTAATTCAAGAGAGCAAGAAGGCTCAGAGATGTGTCCTATTTCTACAATGAAGGATATGTATGATATTGTGAAAGAAAGCGATAAGGTTATAACATTTTAGAAGTGAAAAGTTTAATGAAAAAGAAAATTTTTAATAAAAAGAAAAATAAAATTATAGGTGTTGGTCCCAGCGATGATTGTACTTGTGCGATTTGTGTGTTTACAAAGTCGCATGCGCCAGGGGATTCTTATGATGTTGAGAAGTGTCCAAAGTACAATTTAAAGAAATCTCAAAATGATATTAAATCAGGCAATCAAAAAAATTCAGAAAAATCTTCTCGATCTTAATTTTTTAAATCAAAAGATTAGAATTCGAGCTAAAGTCTTGTCGCCTGAGGAGGCCATCGGCAATCCTGAGGAATATGATTTTCCTTTACTCAAAGGAAAAGAATTCATTGTTGAAGCGAATTTTCGAGGATGCCTAGGGCATGCTTTTACAGATATGTACGGAGGGTTCGAAGGGAGCTTAAAGGAAGTTTTCGAAATGCCGTCTGATAATAATTATCGTCGATCATTGCAAGTGGCATCGATTAATGCGTTTTGTCGATTTTTAGGAGAAACTCGAAACACGGTGCATTGTCGAGATTCAGAACCAAAGCAATGTGCCAGTGAATCTGTGCAATTTATTAAAAAAGAATATCCAGAGACTAAGAAAATTTGTTTTGTTGGTTTTCAGCCTGCACTAGTGGATGCTTTTTCTAAAGAATATGAACTTAAAGTGTTGGATTTAGATAAGGATAATATTGACAAAGTTTTTTTTGGTCAGAAGATTTTGGATGGCAGTAAAAATATCGAAGAACCTCTTCGCTGGGCAGATCTCGTTTTGGCGACGGGAACAACAGTTGTTAATGGAGCCATTGATTCAATATTAAAAATAAGAGACAAAGACAGTGTTGTTTTTTATGGTGTAACGATTGCTGGCGTGGCGGCAACAATGCGGTTGAATCGTATGTGTTTTGCAAAGGAACAATAGAGCTGTGTTATTTTTAAGTGTTTTTTTGATTGCTTTAATTTTTTCAATGTTTGGGTTAGGTGGCGGACTTTTTTATATGCCGGTCTTTATGTTATTTTTTGACGATCCTCAAAAAGCCGCATTTTTAAGTTTTTCATGCATTCTTGTTACCGCTGGCTCATCGGCATTTAAATATTATAAATTAAGAAATATTGATTGGCGTCTTGTTTTTTTCTTAGGAATTCCTTTAATTGTGATGGTTTTTGTGTCGGGTTTTGTTGGTGATTTCTTTAATAAAAGATGGATTATGTGTATTTTGAGCGGTACATTGATTTTGGCAGGATTTTCTTTGATGATGCCTGTTAGGATTTTGGATTTTTTGAGTCGAATTTCAAGGTTTTTGCATAAAATATTACCTTGCAAGAATTTTTCTTTTCATCCACTGATAGCATCTCCTTTAGCTGCATGCGTTGGTTTTTTCTGTGGCATCTCCGGCGTGGCTGGTGGAGTTTTTGAGGTTCCGATGATGGTTGGATTTTTGAGGGTTTCTCCTCATCTTGCGATCGGGACATCTTCAGTAATTGTTTTTTTGTCTGGGGTTTTTGGAGTTATGAGCCGGTTTTCTTTTTTAACTCGAGAATTTAATGTTGAGCCAATAACGTTGGTAGGAATTTTGATTGCTGTTTTTGCTGGAGCTTACACAGGCCCATCTTTAGTTGTTCGGATTAATAAAAGAATTCTTAAGAAAGTTTTTGGTGCTTTTATTGTTTTAATAGGATTATATTATATTTTTAGAGTTATTTTTTAGGAGATTTTAATGCTGACATATAAAGAATGTATTCCATGTTTTGTTCGCCAGATTGATGAAGCGGCTAAGCTTGTGACCAAAGACGAGAAAGTTCAAAAAGAAATTATAAAAGAGGCAACAGAGCTTCTTAATAATATTGATTTTCAAATGCCGCCACCTCAAATGGCACAAAATATTTATCGAATGATTGAGAAGAAGTTAGGGCGCCAGGATCCTTATTATCAGATAAAAAAGCAAAGCAATGCGATGGCGCTGTCGCTTTATCCTAAATTAAAGAAGAAAGTTGAAGAGTCAAAAGATTGTCTTTTGGCGTCTTTAGAAATTGCCATATCCGGAAATATCATTGATTATGGGGCGAAGAATTCTTTAGATATAGAAAAAGAAATTGATAATCTTTTTAAGAAAGATTTTTCTGATGAGGATAAAATAGTTTTTCAGCATGAGGACTTCCGAAGAGATTTGGATAAAACAAATGAGATTCTGTATCTTGCAGATAATGCAGGAGAAGTTGTTTTTGATAGAGTTTTAATTGAGGAACTATCAAAGACAAAAAAAATTATTTATGCTGTTCGGGAAAAACCGATCATTAATGACGCTTTGATGGAGGATGCCTTAGAATGTGGGATTGATCAATTTGCAGAGATTATTTCAAGCGGGTCAGATGCTCCTGGAACAATTTTAAATGAATGCGATTCTCGATTTATTGATATTTTTAATAAAGCTAGGCTAGTGATTAGCAAAGGACAGGGAAATTATGAAACGCTTAGCCATATGGAGAGTCAATTGATTTATTTTCTTTTTAAAGCCAAATGTCCTGTTGTGGCAAGGAATGCTGGCGTTGACGTTGGGAATATTGTCCTAATGCGAAATAGGACACAAGGATAAAAGAGCTTATGATTTCTCAAGTGAAGATATGTTTTAAGCATCAGGCAAGAATTGATGGCCGAAAGACGATTCGATTTTTAAAAGGGATTAATGTTATTGTTGGTCCTAATGGCTCAGGAAAAAGTTCTTTGCTTGAAGCCATTTATCGGTGTTCAGATTGTAAAAAAGATTTTGATAAGAATACAAAGTATCATTATTTTAATAGCGAGACAATGAATCCACATCGCTTTCCGCATCGCTTTAAAGGCCTTGCCGGTTCGGTAATTCGTGTTCGAGCAATGTTTTCTTCTCATGGAGAGACGATGAGAGATGTTTTGCGGAATTTTAAGTTTTCACCTGGGGATTGTTTTCTTTTAGATGAGCCAGAGGCAGGTCATGATTTAGAATGGATTATTAAAATTTATAAAGGGCTTAAAAGAATCAACCATTTAGGTTGTCAGATTATTATTGCATCTCATCATTCGGTGTTTTTGAGCAATGTTAATATTATTGAGCTTAAAAGGGGTTATTTAAAAAAAATTATGAATTTAGAAAGAAAATATGTAAATCATGATAATAAAAGAATTAAATAAAATTGTTTTAATAGATGAAGAAAAATGTATCAGCTGTGGACTTTGTGTCGATATGTGTCCGATGAAAATACTTTACTTAGATGACGAGTCTGGAAAATGTTAAGTTACAGATGAAAACAAATGCGATCGACTGGCTGGGTGCGCGCGTGTTTGTTCTGTTGAGGCTATTGAAATATGCAAATAAAAATTCTTTTTGACAACGAAACGGTTGGGTCTGATTTTCAAGCGGGAATAGGGTTTTCTTGTCTCTTAAGAGAAGACGTGTTGTTTGATGTTGGGGCGGAGGATGTGAGTTTAAGAAAGAATATCGAAACTTTTGGCATCGACGTTTCTTTAATCAAGCATATTGTTATTTCGCATGATCACTGGGATCACATTGGGGGTCTTTGGTGGATTTTAGAAAAAACAAAAGAGGTAACTGTCTATATTTGTCCTGGTTTTTCAAAAGATTTTATCGATAAACTTTCTTCGACCCATGCCAATATTATTCAGTGCGCTGCCCCACAACCAGTCGTCGGGAACATATTGACAACAGGACAAATGGAATGTCAATATAAAGATAAACCTATTTTTGAGCAGTCCGTTATATTAAAAGGAAGTCAGAGTGTTAGCGTTATCACAGGGTGTGCGCATCCGGGTATTGTTGAGATCTTAAGAAAGGTTAAGGCGTCTTTTCCGAAAGATTCTATTGATCTTGTTTTAGGAGGCTTTCATCTTTCGTATCATTTCAACGATGACATTGAAAGCATTATTAAAAATTTTCGTACCCTTGGCGTTAAGAGAGTCGGGCCTGCCCACTGCACAGGGGGATCTGCCCAAAGATTTTTTAAAGAATCCTACCAAGAAAACTGTCTGGATGTTAAGACAGGCTGCATGTTTGATATTTAAAGATAAAAGTGAAGAGAACTTGTTTTAGTTGACAGGAATTTCTTTTTTGATAGAATACTAGGAATACTAAATCAGTATTTTAGATATTTATAGAAAAGGAGATGAAATCATGGTGAAAAATACAGCTGAGCAGAAAGTTTTAGATCGAGCGCAAGCGCGTATGATTCGATTTGGATATCGCAAAACATCTATGGATGAAATTGCCTCGGATTTAAAGATGAGCAAAAATACGATTTATAAGTTTTTCCAAAGTAAGGCGGAAATCGCTCAACAACTTTTTATGCGATTGAAAGAAAATATCAATCGGCAGCAAATCGTCATTGAGCGAAAGGAAAAAGATCCTTTGAAAATCATTACTTCTAATACCGTGTTTTTACAGGAATCTTTGGCTCCCTGGTTTGAGCATTTCTTACCGGATATTAAAAGTGAGTTGCCTGGGCTTTGGTCAGATTTTGTTTTTTTTCGAACAGAAAAAATTATGGATATCGAAAAGCTTATTAAAAAAGGAATTAGAAAAAAAGAGTTCCGGAATATCAATACGGCTATCGCGGTTCGCGCGTATTTGGGCGCTATTGATAGCGTTATTAATCCTGATTTTTTATCTAGACATAAAATTTCATTTAAGGAGGCGCTTGAAAATGTTTTGGATATTTGGTCTAAAGGGATTTTGTTCGATTAGCCATCAATCATAAAAAAATAAAATAGGAGGTTTTTATGGATGTATTATTTCTTACGCCAAACTTAGGTTCATGGGCGACACACGGACATCACGTGGCCCCTAATCAGATGCATGCTCAATGGGCGGCTTATGCTCGGGAAAAAGGAACGATTGTTGCTGAAGTCTTGGATTGTAAGGCCCTCGAAATTCCTTTTGATCAAATGCTTAATATTGTTAAAGAGAAGAATCCACAAGTTCTTGTTTTAGGAGATATCCTTCATTCTTACGGAGGCTTTGCTGTTCAAAAGTATTTTAATGATTCGGCGAAAGCGATTAAAGAGTTATTGCCGGAAATTAAGATTGTCGTCGGAGGTTTGTGGTATTCCTATTTGAGCAAAGAAACGTTAATTAAAAATTCTGCTATTGATTTTGTCGTTATGGGGGAAGGGGAGATAACGTTTAATGATTTGATGGATGCCTTGAATCACAAAGCTGTTTCTTTTGAAAATATTGCCGGTTTGGCAAGTCGTCAGGGAAATGATGTTGTTTTTGGTCCGGTTAGAGAATTGATCAAAGATTTAGATGTTCTTCCGCTTCCAGCCTATGATTTATTTCCGATGGAAAAATATGTCGGACATACGTATTGGAAACCTTTTGTTGAGATTGTGACTTCTCGGGGATGTACGCATGGATGTACGTTTTGTTATGAATGGAGCGAACATGATCCTCGTGCTTTGCATCATTTTAATAAATGGCGGGCAAAATCTGCAAAACGGGTTGTTGAAGAAGTGGAATTACTTGAAAAAAAGTTTGGCGCTAAGGTCATGGTTATTCAGGAAGATAACTTTAATCTTAATCCAAAAAGAGTTCGTGAGTTTTGTGAAGAAAAAATTAAGAGTAATTTAGATATGAAATGGGTTTCTTTGGGCTGTGCCAGTGACTGGGTAAGGCTGGAAAAAGACATTCCTTTGATGAAAAAGGCCGGAATGTTTATGGCGGTGTTCGGTATTGAGGTTGCCAGTGACGATGAACTGCGTAAATTGGACAAAGGAATTTCGGTCGATCAAATTTATAAGACAATAGAAATTCTCCGCAAAAATGATATCGCGATCGTAGGAGATATTATGATAGGGTTTGATTACGATACAGAAGCTATTATTAAAAAACGTTTTGAATTCGCGGATCAGGTTGACCCTGATGTGATGTGGGTCGGATACTTGACGCCTCCTCCAGGGTCGCCTATTTGGGCAGATGGCATTAAAAGAGGATGGATCGATCCTGATAATCTCGACATGCTTCAATGGGATTTTCTTCACCCTGTTGTGCCCACAGAGCATTTGAGCATTGAAGATTTAGGGCGTCTTGGGGCATGGGGAATGAGAGAGTTTTATTCGAAGTCGGGACGCATTCAAAGAATTTTGATGAGTGATTTTGACGAGCTAGCTAAACTATGTTTTAAAGATGTTATGGCAGGTGTTGGCAAATGGGAGCAGGCCGCGACAAAAGGCGAGAAGCACGTCTAGAAGATTTTATTTTTCGTTTGTATCTTTGTTTTTATTTTTCATTATGTCCGAGAAATCAATCGTAATAATTTTACCTTCTGAGGCAGGTTTTTCTTTTGGTAAAGTGTTTTCGATTTCAAGAATTTGATTGTGTGAAAATATTGTCTCAGTGTTTGCGCGCAAATTAATGAGAACAACAGAGGAAAAATCGTTAAAGTTGTAGGCATGAATCGTTTTGACAATAGCGTCTAGGACTTCGTCTTCAATGCTTTTGTCTGGCGGAAAATCGCTATTTTGAAACTTAAAAGTAATTCTATAAGCGATTTGTTTAGCGATAAAATTTTTGATGTCAATGTCAACGTATTCGATGTGCTTGCCTTTGGTGTCATTTTTAATTGCTTCATCACCAGCCGGTTGGCTTTGGATACGAAGCGTGTATTCATCTGGAGGAAGCGCTCCAGCTTGATATTTTCTTAAATCCTCGGTATAAAACGTTGTAATCGTTTCGAGACCTTCTTTAATATCTGCAATTATCATGACAATAAATGTTGGTGGGTTTTTTGTATTAAAAAATACGCGAGAGATCGCCATTGTGGCATTTCGATATTTTTTATTAAAGTCTTTAGAATAGCGCGTGGACATGCCGTTTCCGCTTGAAACCTTGGTGGCTTGGATAACATCATATTCAACTTTTATAGTGTCGCCTTCAAAAGCGCTTTGAGCAAACTGCAGGCTATATTTTTTTTCGGTTGGCTTTGATGACTTTTTTCCACCGGAAATTGCATAGAGAGGATTTTTGCTCCAAGTGTAAATCCAGAATGTGTCACCTGTCCAAGTGACAATAGAGGGGAGATCATAATCGTTTTCTAGGATTTGGATGATTTTTTTTTCAGCCTCTAGACGAGAAAGAGGCTGTTCTTCTTTTTTAGAAGAACAGCCCATTAAACTCATCAGCCAAAAACCAATAAGAATAAAACAAAAACTTTTTGCGTATTTTCTCATATTTTTAATTTTGCGACTGGTTTCGCGATAGCGGCGTTACGCCAAATTGCTTAAAGATATCCTCAATTTCGTCGTACTCAAGCTCCTCTTTCTTAATAAGCTCTTGGGCAAAATTTTCAAGTAGGTCAATTTTATCTTTTAGAAGATCAGTCACCTCTTTTAAACAGCTTTGCAGTATTTCTTGGGTGTCATTATCTAATGTTTCTTTAGTTTTTTCACTAATGGTAGATTGTCCCTGCGGGTTTATTAAGGAGTGGAAATCTCCAATGAGCCCAGTTTTGCCCATACCAAGTTGCCAGACCATATAATGGGCATAACGCATAGCTGTATCAAAGTCGCTTCCTTGTCCGCCACCAACACCGCTTGAAGTTGTGCCAAATTTTAATTTTTCGGCGACATAACTTGCAATGCTTACCTTTATATTGGCCAACAAGTGGTCTTTATTGGTTGTATGCAGTTCTTCAGATGGCCTGTGCGACACAAAGCCAAGCATCCCTTTATGAGGAACAATAGTTGCCTTTATGACATCGTCGGTAGGATGAAGAATATAGGCGACGAGCGCATGACCAGCTTCGTGGTAGGCTGTCCAAACTTTTTCTTTTTCTGTCAGAGTAATATTAGATTTTAAACCAAAGGTAATTCTGTCATAGGCTTCAGACAAGTTTTTCATCGAGACTTTTTTTGCATTTTCTCGAATAGAAATAATGCCAGCTTCTCGAATCATGTTTTCAATATCTGATGGAGAAAACCACAATGCTTTGCGTGCAAGGATTGCAGGATTAACTGTTTCGTCAGATTCCACTTTTTTAAGATAAAATTTAAAAAGTTCTTCGCGTTCTGTTAGGTTTGGACGCGTGACATGAATTTTTCGATCAAATCGTCCAGCGCGCATGATTGCTGAATCCAGTTCATTTTCTGCAACGTTGGTCGCGGCAATGACAACAATATTGTTTTCTTGCTGACGAAGTCCGTCGAGTTCTGTTAAAAATTGATTGATGGTGGCATTCATAGACATTGTGCCGCCAAAGCCTTTGTCGGCTTGACGGGGGCGGGCAAACGAATCAATTTCATCGATAAAGATAATGCATCCGCCTTCTAAAGTAGCTAAGGCGCGCGCTTGTTTAAAGAGTGATTTCATACGCGACACACCTTGTCCAACAAAGATTCCAATAAATTCACTTCCAACAGCTGGAATAAAAGGCAAGTCGCACTCAGTGGCAATGGCTTTGGCTAGATATGTTTTTCCGCATCCAGGAGGCCCTAACATCATGGTTCCTTTAACAATTTTTCCGCCAACGGCTTTGACCATAGAACGATCCTTAAGAAGCTTGATGATTTCCCACGCCTCTTTTTTAGCGCCTTCCATACCAATAACTTCGTCCCATTTAACATTGACTTTGGCTTTTTCGATCTTTGTGTCAAAGAGTTTGCTAAAGCCGCCTTGCATCATGTAATACTGCATGCCCATCATAATGGGCATGGTGATCATATACACAATGACAAACATTGGAAGCATGATGGCCATTTGGCCTGCGATTTGTCTTTGGCTAAAGGATTCAAGCTGATTAAAGCTGGTTGCAGCATAATGGATAAAAAATCCCGCGGCGATTATCGCAGCAGCTGTTAGAGCCATTATTAGCATTTTGACCCAATTGATTTTAAGGAAAATAGTAAATTTCTTTATATTCATAAAATAATTCCTTTCGAGAAATGAAACCTGCCGTTAATGAAAAAAAAGATCCTTGGCAGAACTTGTATACTTAGTCAAGAATATCACATCATTTCTTTTAAGTCAATTGTAGAGCATAACTTACGCTATTTTAAGAAAGTCGACGCTATTTTATCAAAAGCACAAAACCAATAGCTCTTGACTTCAAAATTGATTTGTGATAATGTTGTCAGACATTAATCGAGAGTTTAAAGTCTAATTGCTAGAGTCAGTTAATTTATTTCTTATAGGAGGGCTAAAGCGCATGTCAAAAATCACAAAAGTTAAAGCACGTCAAATTTTAGATTCCAGAGGAAACCCAACGGTAGAGGTTGATGTTTATCTTGATACAGGCGTCATGGGTCGAGCGGCTGTTCCGTCAGGGGCTTCCACAGGTGAGCATGAAGCCGTTGAGCTTCGCGATGGCGATAAGACTAAATATATGGGGAAGGGCGTTTCTAAGGCTGTCAACAACGTCAATACTGTTATGGCTGAAAAAGTTGTTGGTCTTGAGCCAAACTATGAAGCGATTGATCAGAGTTTAATTGATTTAGATGGCACAGAAAATAAATCTAAGCTTGGCGCAAACGCTATTTTAGGTGTTTCTTTGGCAGTTGCTAAAGCCGATGCCTTAGACAAAAAAGTTCCGTTGTATAAATATCTTGGCGGAGATGATGCCAAAATTTTACCTGTTCCTTTGATGAATATTTTAAACGGCGGCATGCACGCAGATAACAATTTAGATATTCAAGAGTTTATGATTGCCCCTCTTGGTGCTTCCACATTCAAAGAAGCGCTTCGCATGGCCACAGAAGTTTTTCATAATCTAAGTTCTATTTTAAAAGCAAAAGGTCTTTCTACCTCTGTTGGAGACGAGGGTGGATTCGCACCAAACCTTGTTAACAACGAAGATGCTTTAAAGCTGATCATTGAAGCGATAAAAAAAGCAGGATACGAACCAGACAAAGATATTTTTATCGCAATTGATTCTGCGTCTTCTTCATTTTATAAAAATGGTGGTTACGAGTATAACGGCAAAAATATTTCAGCTGAAGAACTGGTTGAGGTTTATGGCGACATGATTAAGCAGTATCCGATCATTTCTGTCGAGGATGGATTGGATGAAAACGATTGGGCAGGCTGGCAACATATGACAGAAAAGCTCGGCGACAATATTCAAATTGTCGGTGATGATATTTTTGTCACCAATGTTAAGCTTTTACGGGAAGGCATTAAGAAGAACGCTGCTAATTCTATTCTGATTAAAGTCAATCAAATCGGAAGCTTATCTGAAACACTTAAGGCCATTAAGATGGCCAAAGAAAATAAATTTACATCGATTATTTCTCATCGATCAGGTGAGACAGAAGATGTGACGATTGCGCATTTAGCGGTAGCCACAGGGGTTGGACAGATCAAAACAGGATCATTGTCTCGAACAGATCGTTTGTGTAAATATAATGAGCTTCTTCGTATTGAAGAAGAGTTAGGCGAAAAAGCTGTTTATGCTGGTCCTCTTTGGGGAAAAATAGTATAAACGATGCGTAACGCCATTTGGCTTTTTGTCGTTGCGTTTGTTGTTTTGATTACGTTCTTGCCATCGTATCGAAAGATGCAGGATTTAAAAAATATAAATTTGCAGTATCAAGCGCAGATTGAAGATTTAAAAGAAAATCAAGTTCGTCTTGTAGAAGAGCTTAGGCGTCTTGAGGATGATCCAGAATACATGGAAAAGATTGGCCGAGAAGAAATGGGCCTCATCCGCAAAGGCGAAATGATATATAGAGTTGTACCGGAGTAAAAGTTTTTTGACAGATTTATGGGGAAGTGGTCGCGGGTTAGTTTTCGAATTTATAAGAAAACTGCCAAAGTGTTTCCTAGAATGCTAGGAAAAAGTCCGCGGGCTAATTTTCGCTTTACTCGAAAATTGCCAAAGCGTTTTCCACAATACTCCATTAAGAGAAAACGCGGGGTAGAGCAGCCCGGTAGCTCGTCAGGCTCATAACCTGAAGGTCGCAGGTTCGAATCCTGTCCCCGCAACCAATACAAAGACCCGTTCCTCGTTTAGAGAAGCGGGTTTTTTGGTTATATTCCAAGCTAGCAATTGCTATAAAAATGAATTAGAAAGGAAACGTGAACGGTGTCGATGGAACGAACAGAAGAAAGTAATCTTTCAGAAAAGATCAATGAGTGTGTTTCTTTTCTGGGAACTCTGGCGGATGATCCCCAGATGTGGGTGAACCTCAAAGAAGAAGAGAAAATTGCGCTGATGAAAATTGCAGGACGTATTTCTCATCCCGAACGTGCGGAACTTCGTCAACGGAATTATGTGCGTGCAAAAAGTCGTCGTCAGAATGTTGTCAAGAAAGAGCGGAAAGCTCGAGCAACAACCGGCATTCGTAGCGCACGTGATGTGGTGGTTTTTGAAGCGCCAGAACGATTGTTGGGGGTGGATGCCGGAGCTTTGATTGAGGATTATGAGCTTAAGATTCCGCGCACGTGCTATGTGTGCCATGCCGAATATAATAAGTTTCATTTTTTCTATGATTCGATGTGTCAAAAATGTGCGGAATTTAATTATAAGAAACGTTTTCAAACGGCAGATTTGTCAGGCCAGGTTGCTTTGATTACAGGGTCGCGTTTAAAGATTGGATATCAGGCGACGCTGATGATGTTGCGCGCGGGCGCATCTGTCATTGCGACAACACGTTTTCCTGTTGATTCGGCCATGCGCTATGCGCGTGAAAAAGATTTTGGGAAGTGGAAGGATAAACTCCATATTTACGGACTCGATTTACGGCATACCCCGAGTGTGGAAATCTTTTGCCACTCTGTTGGGCAGCGATATGAACGCTTAGATATCCTCATCAATAATGCAGCGCAAACTGTCAGGCGCCCCCCGGGATTTTATGCGCACTTAATGGCGAATGAACAACTATCCATGTCTGATCTTCCGAAGGATACGCAAACATTGCTGGGATCTTATGATGAATGTAAAAAGCAACTCAATTCCTATTCAGCTTCTAATTTCCAAAAAGGTAAAGCGCTGACGGTGGGTTGGACGGGAAAGGCCCCCGGAGTTGGATTGCGGGCGTCCGCTGCGCTTTCTCAAATTCCTTACGCATACGATCACTCCCTAAAGACATCAGAAATGTTTCCCAAAGGCGAGCTTGATGTTGATTTACAGCAAGTCGATTTGCGTAAAACCAACAGTTGGCGCCTGCGTTTAGGAGAAATTGAAACTTCTGAAATGTTTGAACTTCAGCTGGTCAACGCGATTGCTCCTTTTGTTTTATGCAATAAATTAGAGCCCATGATGAAACGCGATTTTACCGGAAAAAAACATATGGTCAATGTCAGTGCAATGGAAGGCAAGTTTCATCGGTTTAAAAAAATTGATCGCCACCCGCATACGAACATGGCAAAAGCCGCGCTTAATATGCTGACACATACGTCTGCCGGAAGTTTGGTGAAAGATGGTATTTATATGAATGCTGTCGATACGGGGTGGGTGACGGATGAAGATCCTGCGCATCTTTCACAACAAAAGCAAAAGACGCATGACTTTCAACCACCGCTTGATATTGTCGACGGGGCAGCGCGTGTGTGCGATCCTTTTTTTAGTGGAATCAATACAGGAAAACATTGGTGTGGAAAATTCTTGAAAGACTATTCCCCGATTGATTGGTGAGTGAAGAAAAGAGAAGGGGAGCAATAGGGGACAGCGCCTTAATTTAATAATAATTGCTTAAGCATTTTTAATTTCATTCATTACATTTATTATGCAGACAAAGGATCAAAAAGATTTAGTCCGGATTGATCGTTGGTTATGCGCGGTAAGAATTTGTAAGACGCGTCCAATGGCTGCAGATTTATGTAAACGTCAGCGCGTTAGCATAGACGGTCAACATGTTAAGCCTTCACGAGAAGTTAAGCTTGGACAAATCATAGTACTTAAACGGGATGGTATTACATGGCAATATAAAGTTCTTCAATGTATTACTAGTCGTGTTGGCGCTAAGTTGGCTGTTACTTGTGTTGAAAATTTGACTGAACAGGAAGAGCTTGATAAGTTAAAAATAGTTAAAACAGGATGGACACTGAGACGTGCCAAAGGGCAGGGACGTCCGACTAAGAAAGAGCGTCGTTCGCTAGATGCGTTGCGCGATATTTAAAAATGATCGAAATTCCTGATTCTATATTTTCAGTCAATGAAGACGGTGTGGCTGTATGTCCAAGATGTCAGAAGCCGATTAAAGAATGTAGTTGTGTTTCTTATGATCCCTCACAGCCAAAGTATGATCAATTTAGTCTAACGGTACGATTAGATCGGCGTAACCGTAAAGGAAAAAAAGTGATGATAATCGAAGGCTTGCCAAGAGATGAGGTGTATTGCAGGAAGTTGGCCAAAATTCTTAAAACGAAGTCTGGATGTGGCGGGACTTGTTATGTGGATGAGTCAGGTGGCATTATCGAGCTTCAAGGTCAAAAAGGGGAATTAATTAAACAATTACTTTCAAAAGAAGGTTTTGTCCATATTTATTAAGGGCTGTATGAATAATAATGAAATATTATAGAAGCTTAGAGCGGTGTTAAAATTAGATGAAAAGAATAAATATGCACAGAAAGAGTTGTTTAATTATTAAGGAGAGTGTGTTTTATGGAACATGGTAATTTTTCTAAATTAAGACGGGATCTTGATGAGGCCATTACATACGCAGGTATTTCGACGGCTGAGCAAATAGTTGAAGAAGGCTTACGTGAGGCGCAGAGTCAGGAAGTTTTAGGTGAGCTCATGTATTTTAAAGCTCAAAAAGAAATTATTAAAGGAAATTATGAGGAGGCTATTCAATTCCTACGGCGTGCGATAGAACATAATCAAAGCGATGGAGCGGCCTATAATGATCGGGCTTTATGCTTGATTGAGTTAGGTGCAGATGAAGATCAAGTCTTGGCTGATTTTGATAAGGGGATTGAAGTGGAGTCAGATTACGCGACCGTTTATCACAACAAAGGCTGGTATTTAAATCAGCTTGGAGTGCACGATGAGGCGATATTGTATTTTGAGAAAACTCTCAAGCTTGAGCCCAATCGGGCTGTGACGTATGAGAATTTGGCAGATGCTTATCTTAATTTAGGTAATAAACAAAAGGCAATTGAGGTATTTCAAAAAGCTATAGAAGTGCTTAATTTACGTTATACAGATATCAAAGATCAGATTGAGGCTAAGATTAAAATAATAACTGACAGTGAATAAAGAGGCTGAGTAATAATAGGGCTCTGTCTCTTATTATAAGGACATGAAAATGACAGCATCCAATTTAGAAATACTAGCCTATGAACAAACGTCTTTGGGGATGTTGTGTCTAAGGCGCCGTCAGCCGTTACATGATCCAACAATAACCTTGACAGAAATTACACTTAATCATGAATTCTTAATGAGTAGTTATTATATGGATTCTGAAACACAATTATCAAAGATTGCGCTCCAGATGCATGGGGGCGATCATTTAAATATTTTAGTTGGAGGGTTGGGTTTAGGATATACGGCCTACGAAGCGTTATGCAGCAAACAGGTTCAATCTGTGAGGGTCGTTGAATTCCTACCACAGGTTATTTCTTGGATGAATGAAGGGTTGGTGCCGTTATCTAAAGAGCTTGTGTCTGACAAGCGCTTGTCAGTTGTTGAAGGAGATATTTATGGGCAGCTGGCTGAGTCGCCAGAAAAGAAATTTGATGTGATTCTCATTGATGTTGATCATTCTCCTTGTGAGCGATTAGATAACAAGTGTGGACGGTTTTATACTCGGGAAGGACTTGAGCGGGCGAGTAAGCATTTAAGGGAAGACGGAGTTCTTGCTGTTTGGTCTTATACGAAAGATTCTCCTTTTGCGGACGCCTTGCGGGATGTATTTACAGAGGTGCGCATTGAATCCATAACATGTAAACATAAATTTTTTAATAATGAAAAGCATACGGATTGGTTATTCTTTGCTCAAAATAATAATAGGGAATAATAGGAGCCAGCGCCCTAATTAAAGTTGGCATAAATCTGGCATCCCACAGAATCTGAAAGATTCTATGGGACTAATCTCCTACGCAAAATGAAGTTTTGCATAGGATTAATCTTGAGCAAATCTATGATTTGCGCAAGGCCATACAAAGCTTTGCTTTGTGTGGGGCATCGCAGGACACTCTGCAGATCTCAACTAACAACATTTCAAGCATTTACGCACTAAAATAATCAGGTCAGTAGTCTGAGGGTCGACTTGCAAGGTTATGTGTTTTTTTGTTTTATTCTAAAGAGGTGCATGTTAAAATCATTAGGTAAGGTGTTTGAAGGTGACATGATAAATTCTCGGATACATACTGTAACTTTAATTTATTAATTAGGGCGCTGCCCCTATCATTATGTAAATAAAAGGAGCATGAAAAATGGGAGAAAAAGATCAAGGTAGGTTGGAATTTTTACAAAGTCTGATTGTAGATCTTAAAAAGATTGAAGGTGATCAACAAGTCATTATTCAACACATAGCCAAAGTTCAGGGAGACTTGCAGAATGAAGGGAAGGAAACCATTGCATCGAAAATAGGGGAGATTTTTTCTAATGCATCCAAGAATACTGATCTCCTTCATGAAATAATTAATGAATACCAGATGGAAATAAACAAGCTCAAAGCCGGAGGTTAGCAGTTAGGGCGCTGTAAAAGCGATAAATGCCCGGTTGTGTTAACTATTATAAAACAAGGAGGAAAGTCATGGGCGATAAGGGTAAGAAAGACAAAGCAAAAAGTAGCAAGCATAAAGAAGCAAAACACGGTAAAAAAGTAAAAAAAGACTAGAGAAAACGAATAAATAAAGAAAGATTTAGTCGCTTAGAGAAAGATAGTAAATGATAAAAATAAGGCAAAGAATAAAAGTCCTTCATATAGCGACTTTGAATCGGCCAATTAGGAAAGATTTGGGATATGGCCCAATTGAGACGGTTATTTACCATATCGACAAGGGGTTACATGAGCTAGGTCATCACTCGATTGTTGCCTGTTCAGGTGCTTCTTATGTTGCTGGTGAACAGTTTACAACCATTGAAAAGAGTTTCAGCGAATATTGGAGTAAGTTTACACGCCTCTAGCGCTTGCCAACATATTTTTGGCATGGCTAACTGAAACATTACTTTTCTTCTCTCCACTCATCATTTCAGAAAGTTCTTCTACCTGAGTTTTTGAATCAAGCGGGATAACATTTGTTATTGTTCGACCGCCTACAATTTCCTTGGTAACCTTAAAGTGCGAATCAGCAAATGATGCAATTTGAGGTAAATGGGTAATCAAAATAATTTGTCGATCACCGGACAATTCTTTGAGCTTGGTGCCAATAATGGTTCCGAGTCGTCCTCCGATTTGCGCATCAATTTCATCAAAAATTAATACTGGAATAGGGTCGACTTTTGTTAAAGCTTTCTTTAGCGCTAGCATGACTCGAGCAGCTTCTCCTGAGGATGCGATTTCCGCCAGTGGTTTTAAATCTTCGCCAGCATTCGGACTGATATAAAAAATAACTTTGTCCTTTCCTCGAGCGTGTAAGTCAACGGTAGATATGCGTGCTTCAAAAGTAACATGTTCAATGCCTAAGCTTTTGAGCTCTTTTTCGATGGTTTTTCTTAAATCTTTAGAGGTTTTTTCGCGAGCTGAAGTTAATTTTTTTGCTGAGTTTTTTAAGAGGACTTCTTTTTTGTGAAGTTCTTTTTTTAATTCAGCATCGTTGTGTTCCATATTGCTAAGAAGATCATATTTTTCTTTTGCTTGCAAATAAAATTCATGGGCGTCTTTTATGCTAGGACCGTATTTACGCTTGATGTTTTCGTAGAGATCATATTTTTGGTTAATGTCATGCGCTTCGCCAGGTTCAAAAGAGAGGCTCGATAAATAGTCTTTAAGCTCAGTAAGAAGCTCAGTGCTATTTTCCTGAATATTGTTAAGATGTTCTTCTAGTGGGGATGTTTTATCATCTATCTGAACTAAGGTGCGCATAGAGCTAAAAGCTTTGTGGATTGTATCTGAAACACCGATTTCATCATTTTCAAAAAGTTGTATTAGTGAAGCTGCGCATTCGTGGAGCTTCTCGGCATTGTTGATTTTTGTCTGATTTTTGCAGACTTCTTCATATGCTTTTTCATCTAAAGCAACTTGGGAGAGTTCTTTGGTTTGGTGTTCAAGAAGATCCAAGTCCCTATCTTTAGAATGAGACATGTTCTCAAGGTCATCTAATTGTGTTTTGAGCAAAGTGTATTGTTGATATGTTTTTTCGTATTCGTTTTGATCATTTTTAAAATCAACCAATTGATCCAAGAAATTGATATGAGATTCTTCAGAAAAAAGCATTTGGTGGTCATGGGGACCGTGCAAGTCAACAAGATGATTTCCTAGGATCTTTAACTGGGCAATGGTTACCGAAAATCCATTTATTTTAATTTTACTTCGTCCGTCAGCGAGAAGTTGTCGATTGATAATCAGAGTGGATTCGTCATTTGAAATAAAGTCGCTAAAAATTTCTTTTTTCCTTAATTGAGAATTTCTTAATTCAAACACAGCCTCGATAATGCAGGGTTTTTTATTGTCTCTGATTTGGGAGGGTTTGATTTTTTCGCCTAAGGCAAAACGAAGGCCCCCAATAATGATAGATTTTCCTGCTCCTGTTGAGCCGGTTAGGATATTGAGTTTTTCTGAGAAGTCGATGTTGACTTTTTCAATGAGGCCAAAATTTTCTATATTCAACTGTGAAAGCATAAAAATATATTATCATAGAAACAAGTGCCCAGCTATTTAAAAGATAGGCACAAAGATTACTCAGCGTACAGGAAAAGAAAAAAGGTGACAGTCACCAAAAAGGGGACAGGCATCTCATTAGCTCCGACACGCTTCGTGTGCGGAGTAAATTCGCACTAATGACTTACGTTCATTAAAATTCCGTAAGTCAGGTGCTCCTTTATTGACACAAACCTCGCCTTCATCTAAAATGTTTTCATGACAGAAAAAGCTTTAACCACCTTACCCTACAAAACCTTCTTAACCGCTTTAGAAAAACAGCTTAAAAGTTCTCAGGAAAATATTCAGCGTCAGCTTGTCATGACGTATTGGAATGTCGGAAAAAGCATTGATGTTTATTTAAAGAAAAGTTCACAAATTTATCTAACCGCACTGACCCGCAAACTCTCAAAAGATCTTAATATCCACGAGCGGACCTTGCAGCAATGCCATCAATTTTTTAGTGTGTTTCCAAGTCTTGATTTTAAAATACCAGTTAGCTGGTCGCATTATCGGGTGTTGCTTTCTTTGGATTCTGATAAAAAAAGAGCGTATTGGCAAAAGCGCATCGTTAAAGAAAACATTAACTTCAAAGAATTACTTGGGTTACTGCAACAAGAGAGCACTGATGTGCCAAAAGACAAACTCGCTATACCTGTCCGTGGACTTTTATACCATTATCGGCTGATGAAAGTAAGCTATGTGGACAAAGGGCAAACAAGTATTTTAGTTGACTGCGGTTTTGAAAATCGCATTGTTCCGCCGGCCCATCATGGGCAGCTTGAAAACAAGCGTATTGTAATCTCCATCAAAGAAGATGATGAATATCAAATAAAGCTCACGAGTGGTATTCTAAAAGACAAGCTTTATACATTCAAAGCGCATGTTGAGCGCGTGATTGATGGTGATACATTTTTGTGTAATGTCGATTGCGGTTTTGGCATCTGGTCTCGTCAACGATTTCGCTTAAGCGGCATTGATGCACCGGAAATTGACACTGTCTTAGGGATGAAGGCTAAAAGTTTTGTTGAAAATGTTTTAAAAGATTGCGCTTTTATCATCGCCAAAACCTCCAGGAGCGACAAATACGACCGTTATCTTGTGGATATATTTTTAAAGACGGGCGAGAGCGATGCAGGTGTTGTGGTGAGGGAGGGCGAGTATTTGAATCAGATTTTGTTGGATAAAGGTTTAGCGAAAATATATCAGATAAGTTAGGCGGTTTTTAGCTTACTTTTAGTTGTCACAAGTTTAGCACATGACAAAATTGTTATGTGTTATTTTTATTAACTTTGGCCTTTGACACAAGAAGGGTCGAGGAGTAGAATATTTTTATTATATTTATATATAGATATATACACTAAGTTTATAAAATCGTTAAAGAAAGTAAAAATGAAAAAAATAGGATTTTTAGTCGGCATTTCTTTTTTAGGTGTTTTTTGTTTAAGTTTTTTTGCTTTTGCTCAGCAAGAGGAAGGTCAAACTTTGACACTTAGCATTTCTGATGCCATCTCTATGGCGCTTGAAGAAAGCGAAGACCTTCAGCTTAGCGAAAACGAGGTTAGGCAATATCAATCTGAGAAGAAAGAAGAATTGTCTGATGCCTTGCCGCAAATTGGTGGCCTGGTGCAGTGGTCAAACAATTTTCAATATCCAAATATTCCTGCTACTGCTGGAACAAAAGAATATCATTTGGACACTGGTATTTCTGTATCTCAGGCGTTGTTTACTTTTGGGGAAATCTCGAGCGCTGTGACCGCTGCAAAGAAAGCTGTTGAAGCTAGCCGTTATGATAAGCAATCTACAGAGCAAGGTATTGTTTATCATGCAAAATTGGCTTATTACAATACGCATCTTGCTAAAAGAACGCTAGAGATTTCGCAAGAATCTTATGAGAACGCTAAAGAGAATAAGGAAATATTAGAAAAGCGAAGTGCACAAGGACGGGTTTCGAAGTACGATAATATTAAGATATCTGCTGATATTTCTTCGCGTATTCCAACCGTGAGCAATGCCCGCGCTGATTTTGCTTCGGCTATGGATGCTTTGAAGGTTGCGGTTGGCGCACAAAAAAAAGACACTGTTAATCTTTCGCAGGGTTTTGCGCAAGCGTATCCAGATTTTGACAGAGATCAATTGGCGCTATTATTGTATCATCATCAGCCAGCGATTAGAGCCTTAGAAAAGATGATCGATGAAAAGCAATTTTTAGTTGCTTCGAAAAGAGCGGCGCTTTTTCCGGATATTTCAGCATTTGCTACTTGGAATCGCACAGGTGGTAGCAGTGAACATTACGTGAAGAATAATGATATGTATGATTATGGCGTTGCTGGTCTTAAGATTGATGTTCCAATCTGGTCGGGCGGGATTGATCGAGAAAAGCTGTATCAGGCAAGGTTGGATAAGCAGGAGGCAGAACTTGAATACCAGAAAGGGAAAAAAGATTATTTGTTGATGCTTGATCAGGCCCTTAGTAAATATCAAGAATACCGCAATACGTTAAAAGCTAATGTTGAAACAATACATTGGGCAGAGGAGTTTTTTAAATATAGCCAGGAGCTGTTAGGGACTGGGCAAATATCTTTGACTGATTTAAATGACGCCGAGCTTCAGCTCACTGGTGCAAAAATTAACAAAGAAGTAACATTGTTTAATTTGAGTATAATTTTGGCGCAGATAGAAAGATTGACGCTGACAGGAAGAAAATATGAATAAAATTTGGTTATATGCTGGCATCATCGTTGTATTCTTTTTTTCAGTTATTTGGAAACAGCATGCTGTGCTTCACGAGAGGAATCAAGTGGTTTTAAGCGCTGTTTCTGAATGGGAAGAAAAAGGCAAGCCAGTTATTTTGTATGAAATTAAGAAAGAAAACATTCCTGTCTATATAAAGATAACAGTATGGAAAACTTCTGATCGTATTTTAGAAGGATATGTTTCACAGGATGTTCGAGGTCAACTTAAAATAGGGCAAGAAGTTATTCTTGATATAAAGAAGAAGAAGTTAAAAGGATCTATTGCAACGATTGCTGATGAAATCTTTCTTGATAAGGGAATGTATAAAATTCAGGCCTCTTTTGAGGAGTCGTTGGATATTGAGGGGTGGATTATTGTTTATGTGCGGATCAATACTTTGAATGATGCAATTTGTATTCCTAGCGAAATTGTTAATAAGGAAAAAGATAAGTTTTTTGTTTGGAAAATACAGAATGGGAAGTCTGTTCGTCAAGACATGGTATTTGGAGATAGAGGTAGTTATGGTATTGAGATAGCGCAAGGGTTGAGCGAGGGAGATTTGATTGTCATTGAAGGCGCTTCGATATTGCGTGATGGCGATAAAGTAAATATTTTGAAAAAAGTATCTGCGCAGGAGATAAGCAATGATTGAGTTTTTTGTAAAAAGACCAGTAACGACAATTATGTTTGTTTTAGTGTTTGTTCTTTTGGGCATTGTTGCAATTTTTAGTTTGCGTGTAGAAAAAGAACCTAAGATTGATTTTCCTATTGTTACGGCTACAGTAAAGTATCCTGGGGCGACGCCAATTGAGGTTGAAACGTTAGTTATTAACAAGATAGAAGATGCTGTAGCGGAATTATCCGAAATAAAAAAGATGAATAGTTATTCTTATGAGAATTTCGGATATGTCTCTATTGAATTTCTTTTGTCTGCTGATGTTAATATCAAGTTTATTGAGGTTAAAGATAAGGTTGATGCGATTATCAACGACCTTCCTGATGATATTAAAAAACCAGTTATTGAAAAATTTGATCCTTTGATGGAGCCGGTTATGGACTTGGTTCTTTCTAGTACAACTCTTGATGGAAGAGATCTTTATGAGTTCGCTGATAAGAAATTAAAAGATCATTTTTCTTCAGTTGATGGTGTTGCTAATGTTGATCTTTACGGAGGAAAGAAAAGACAGATTAATGTTTTTGTTGATCCGATGTTGATGAAACAGCGCTATTTAACAATCACAGACATTGTTAGCAGTATAAAAGCAAAAAATAAGAATATTCCAGGTGGATTGCTTGAAAAGAAGATGACATCTTTAAGCTTGCGTTTTTTAGGAGAGTTTAAGAATCCAGCTGACCTTGCGGATATGATTATTGTTTCTCGTGACGGCAGTTATTTTCCTCTTAAAGAGATAGCTCGCGTTGAGGATAGTTTTGAAGAAGTTGAGACTATCGCGCGCTATGATGGCAAAAACGTTGTAGGCTTATCTTTAAATAAGGTTTCTGATGGAAACGCTGTGGATATTTCGAAAGAAGTTCAGCGTCGTCTTCCTGAATTTCGAAAGATGCTCCCCAAAGGCGTTTCTTTAGATATAGCTACGGATACAACAGATTTTATTGTTAGCGAAACAAATCAAACGTATTTAAATATTCTTATTGGTATTATTTTAACAATTTTCATTCTGTATGTTTTTACAGGACAGCCTAGGCTAACGTTTATTGCAGCTATCACAATTCCGTCCTCTGTTATATCTGCTTTGTTTCTTGTTAATGCTTCTGGTCTTACGATTAATGCGATGACTCTTTTGGCCATTGCAACGGCGTTGGGAACTCTAATCGCAAATGCAATTATTATCATAGAAAATGTTTTAGTTCATATTGACAAGGGAAGCAACCCTATTGATGCTGCCATTAATGGGACCAAAGAGGTTGCTTCCGCTGTTTTGGCATCGACGGGAACTAATTTGGTTGTTTTTACTCCTATTGCTTCGATGGGTGGGATTGTCGGGCAGTTTATGAAATCATTTGGTTTGACTGTTATTTACGCTACAATTTTCTCTCTCATAGCTTCGTTTAGTTTAACGCCAATGTTATGCGGTCTTATTCTTAAGTCCAAGAAAGGATCAGAAAAAAAAGAGTCACGTTTTTTCAATCTTTTCAAATGGCTTGTCCACATAGTTGATGTTTGGATAAAGAATTTTAAGGATGAATATCATAAAATTTTTAAACTGACGTTTAGATTTCCCAAGGCAACTATTGTTTTAATGATTTTGTGTTTTTTTTCGCTTAAATTTATTATTCCCTATATTGGCAATGAATTTTATCCTGATTCTGATGAGAATATGATTACGGTAGCTGTTGAAATGCCACAAGGGTCTACTCTTGATAGAACCTTGGAAGTAACGGATATCATTGAAAAAAGATTAGAGAAAATACCTGAGACGGAATCGCTATTAACATCTATTGGAGATAACGGTGTTGAAAATGCTGCAGTTGTTGTTAATCTTGTGCCTCTTGCTAAAAGAAAGAGAAGCGATGTGCAGATTATTCAGGAGCTTGTTCCTTTTATGGCACAGATTCCAGATGCAGAAATTAGTCTTGAGAGAGGTGAGGCTAGAGGCGGGATTCAAGCAGACATGACTATTAATGTTCATGGCAAAGATTACCAGAAGATGATAGATGTTTCTAAAGACATGAAAAAGATAATGGAAGATACAGGATATTTTCGTTCTGTGGAGTCTTCTTATAAGGTTCCAAAAAATGAAGCCATCCTTACTCCTGATCAAAAGAAATTAGTGGCTTCAGGCCTGACGGATGTGGAGATTGGAGACATTCTTAGAACTTCTGTTTATGGTGATAGTGATACAAATGTTTATAAAGAAGCAGGTGAAGAATATGACATTAATGTTCAACTGGATAAAGAATATATTCGGGATTTTGATGATATTAATCAAATTAATGTTATTTCTAAAAAAGGCTTAAGCTCAGTTAGTGAATTTGGAGAGATTACAGAAGATAAGTCTGTGCCGATGATTCAGCATCGCGACAAGAACAGAATCATTGTTTTGTATGGATATCTTGCAAAATCTAATTCTGGGTATGTGAGTGATGTATTAGATAAAGCATTTAAAGAGATTAAATTTGAAGATGGTTACGGTTATATTTATGCTGGTGATTCTGAATATCAAGAAGAATCTGCAAAAGAGACTGCAAAGGCTTTTTCGTTGGCTGTCATTTTAACATTTATGCTGTTGTGCGCTCTTATGAATTCTTTCTTTTATCCTCTTCCTATTTTGCTATCTGTTGTAACATCTTTTATTGGGGTTTTTTATGCACTTTTCTTTTTAAATCAGTCGATCAATGTAGCCTCAATGCTTGGAATGATTATGCTTGTCGGTCTTGTTGTTAACAATTCTATTTTATTGTTAGATTATGCTTTGCAAAGAATGGAAGAAGGTGTTTCAGTTATTGATGCATTGTGGCTGGGGGCTTCTGAGAAGTTTCGCGCGATTATTATGACTTCGTTTGCGATTGTTTTAGGAGTTTTGCCGCAATTGTGGTCGGTGGTGCCTTTGAAGTCAGCGATGGGCACGGTTATGATAGGAGGCATGCTGGCATCAATTGTTTTTACGTTTGTTTTTACGCCGGTTTCGTTTTGGTATATTGTTCGGATGAAAAACTTTTTTACTCGAAAAAGAAGTTAAAGAAAAAAGAATAGTCACAAATCTGGTCCATCAAGACACCCCTCAGGCTTCAACAACGATACTTCAAATATTTACGCAGTAAAATAAGCAGGTTACTATAAAGTCTAACGCTGAACATAAATGTGTTCGGTGCAAATTTAGACTTATGGCTTACGAGCGCTTTGCTTCGCAAGTTATGTATTCATTAGATGTAGTGCGGTGAGCCATGCTTGGTGAATAAGCCTTTGTTGCTTTCCACATATTTGCTGACATGGACATATTTTGGGGGTGGGGCTTTCATCAAGAATCCCCAAGCATTTTCGATATCTTCTGGTTTAAAGTATAGCGTTGGAGTTTCAGCAAAGATTGATTCCGAGATAATTTCGCTCATAACCTTTTCCCACGAATGAGCACCCACGATTGCAATAATTTGGATATCGTGGACATGCTTTCTTAAGAATTCAAATGTCTCCCATTCTGATTTGATGTCTGCGTTTTTCATTTTGGTAACATTAATCAAAAGTCTAAGCTTTCCGTTGCTGTCTTCAATAGCTTTTTCCATAGAGGGAAGAAAATTATCAATTTCATTTGTAGTGAGTTTTTCTATAATCTCAAAGCCAAAAACATTTGTATTTTCGTGGTGAATTCTTTTTATGCTCATAAGTCTCCTAGGTTAGCCCCTCCGAGCATAGCTCGTAGAGTTGTTCGAGCTGTTTCCATGATGCCTTTTGATTTGGTGCGAAGATTGTCATAATCGCTACTGAATAAGGCGTATTGTTGTTCGAAATCTTGGTCGCTTAAGCTGTCTTTCTTTTTTGGTTCCTTAATCTCTCGCCATAATAAAGAAAGCATTCTTTCAATTCTTTCTATTTGGTCAACACATGCTCTGTAGTCTCTGAAAGATTTATTGTCTGATAGGGTTCCTAAAAGAAAGGTAGAGATATTGTATTTCCATTTGGCTGTATCATAATTCCAGCATTTGATGAGAAAGTTTAAAGTTTGTTCATAAGCAAAGTTTCGATTGTTAATCAAAAGATTGCGCAAAATAGATGTTTTGATGTTAAGGAATTCAGATCTTGCTCTGTTTAAATGAATGGACTTTATGCCTTGTGAGATGTTAGGGAACCAGTTGGCCAGAAGGGAATATGTGCCATACGTGTCCACGAGACTTTTTGATCCGTATTTATCGCCTGTTTGAAAATCGCCGATGGTTATATCTGAATCTGTTATTTCGATAAACTTTTTAAGATTATCGTAAAAATCAACATCTTCATCAACATAGTCAAGATCGCCTGGTATTTGTACAATTCTTTCTGCTTCAGGGTAATTGTCAATTACGTGGCCCCAGCCTGCGAGCCAAGTTTGGCAGGTATCAACAGCCCATGTTTGTACAACCTCGAGAGTTTTGTATCTTTCGTCGTTTATGAAAGAAGCCGCATCTCCTCGGATGACCGTATCTCTAGGCAACATAACAATGGGTTTAGAATCAATTTCTTTGCATTGATCAATTGTCCACCAAAAATACCACTCGCATTGCTTGTTATTTTCATATCCGCGATATGGAAAAATAATAATCGGTTTTGAATTAGTAATTTCTTTATTAGGTAATTTTGTCATTTTAAAGAACCTTTTTTAAGCTTTTCCTCGTCGCTCTTCTAGTTGCTTGCGAACGTCATAGGCATCTTTTTTTGTAAAATGAATAGTTGCAATAACAACAATTGCGATCAAGGAAGCTACAATTGGAATACTGATATCAAGAATTCTCATCCACAATAAAGTGCTTAGAGATTGACCAATACCTTTTGCTTGGTTGAATCCTGTCCAGGTGAGCATGGCTCCACCAAGGAGACCTGAAACGGCTAATCCCATTTTGACCATCCACCAGTAAACCGCAGTAAACATTCCTTCGCGACGTTCTCCGGTTTTAAGTTCATCAATATCGCAAATATCTGCAAGCATCGATAAGAAAATAGTAAAGATCGATCCTAGCCCAAAGACAATAAACGGTGCACATGCTAAGAGAAGCCAATGATCGACAGCAAGAAGCCAGCAAACTTTTATAAAGTTGATAAAGCCTGATCCGTTTAGCATTGTCCAAAGTTCACTGTTTGCCGGATGGACTTGCAGGTATGCCGGCCATTTCATTGCAAAACCAATAATAGAAAGAGGAATGGTGACAAAAAAGGCACTCTTTTTTCCTAGCTTTTTCGTAAGCCATACAATTTTTGGGATGATTAGGGCGGTGCAGATTGCGCTAAAAGTTCCGTAGACACCAAGAAGTTGTCCTCCGGCTGAGTAAGCAAGGCCTGTATCAGGAGCATTTTTAAAAATATGGAAGAAGATAACCCAAAGAATAAAAGTAGAAGAGAGCATAAATCCGTTGAAGACTAAAAATGTACCTGCACAAATTTTAACAAAGAGTTTAATCTTAAACGTAAGGGCAATATTATCAAACAATTTTTTAAGCACAGGATGGGCATAGAGCAGTAAAAAGATGCTTGAGAGCACTGCACCGCCTAAAAGAATAGCCGTAATCCTTACGGGCAAAGTAAACCAAGGGAAACTTTCTGAACTAACATAAAAAGAAAAGAGGAAGGAAAGTGCCGAGCAAGCAGCATAAAGCCTGGAAATAAACTTTATGCTTTGTGATTTTATATTTTTAATAAAATCACCAGTTATTTTCTTTGGTTTGGGAAGATTGGCGAAATGTTCTTTATTAAAAATAGCTGGAAGCACGCCGCCGGCGATGATAACAGCGCCGATAATCATTGCAATAACCCTAGCCCCTAAAACAGGATCGGCTTCACCTGTTTGAGGATTAGAAAACCAATTCTTGTTGTAGAGAATAGCCCAACACCAAGGAGAGATGAGCCAAGGTATCTGCGCCATGATTCTGCTCCAGCCTTGTAGGGCTGTTCTCTCATGATAGTCAGGTGTTAATTCATAACCTAAAGCAAGCCAAGGAATAGAAAAGCAAGTGAAGGCCCCAAAAAAGATGATTTGAAATATTAAAAAATACCAGCCATTAAAAGTATTACTGTTTTCAGGATAAAGCTGGAACATAAGCGCATAGCAAATACCTGCAATAATCGCTCCCCAGAAAATAAATGGCTTACGTCGACCATATCTTGTTCGTGCATTATCTGAGCTAAACCCTATAATAGGATCCAAAATACCATCAAAAATACGAGGAATAAACCCTATTAAACCAACCAAAGCAGGGCTGATGCCTAAGCCAAGGATTAAAACAGCGACCATCTGGCCGATCCAGGCAGCTTGACTATCATTAGCCATTGACCCCATACTGTAGACAAATTTTTGAGAAACTGGGATACGATCTTCGCGCGCTGTTACGTGGCTTGCCACTTCCGACATTAACTACCTCCTCAATAGTAATATTAGATATGACTAAAAATATTCTTCTATAAAGCTTTATAAGTTTCGTATTATAACAAACAAGTCCAGTGTGCACAATACTATTTATTTACAGGATGGGTGGGGCGTAGCCTTTTAAGTACTGGTTTTTCTGTGAAAGGCTTGAGCGTAAACGAGGGCATTCAAATTCTGAAAAATCTGAATTAGTTGCGAAATGGGTTTGTTTGGGATAGAATAGGTGGAAACAATTTCGGGGATATACTTTTAATCGACATGCCCCAGAACTTTATAGAATATATTTGAGGTTATTATGAGAAATGAAAGAAAGAATTTAATTGTAGGAATTATTAAAGAAGAGAATGAGAGGGAAAAAAGAGCCCCCATTGTTCCGGCAGATGTTAGGTGGCTTACAGATATGGGTATTGAATTTGAGGTTGAATCCAGTTCAAACCGTATCTTTAGTGACAAAGAGTATTCAAGAGCTGGAGCGAAGATAGTAAAACGTGTGCGAAAAGCCTCTTTTCTTGTGGGTGTAAAAGCCCCATCTCCGTCAAACGTTATTAGTGGTAAAATTTATATGATATTTTCTCATACTGTTAAAGGGCAGAAAGATAACATTTCTTTATTGAAAGAGATGATGAAAAAAAGAGTGACCTTGCTAGATTATGAGAAAATAAGGGATTCAAGAGGGAAAAGGCTGGTTTTCTTCGGAAGGCATGCAGGGATATGTGGATTTGTTGACAGCCTTAGTTATTATGGAAAGAAGATGAAACATGCAGGTATCGATACGCCTTTTCTTGCGTTGAAACCTAGTTGGAAATATGGATCGATAGATCTTCTTGAGAAGGATATGATCAAAGTTGGGGAATTGATACGACAAAAAGGATTGAGCAAGAAGCTTACGCCGTTTGTTTTAGGCGTCATAGGGCGGGGGAATGTTAGTAGCGGTATACAAGAAATGTTGGGATTTTGGGATTCAGAAGAAGTCCATCCGCAGGATATGAAAAGTTTTATAAAACGAAAAAGTCCTGATAATAAGAAAATATATACAATTGTATTTTATCGAGAGGAAAAACTGCGGGCAAAGAGTAAGAAGAAATTTTATTTTGAAGAATATCTTAAGTGTCCGGAGAAATTTGAATCCAATATGAATAAATATCTTCCTAAGCTGAATATGCTTTTTAATGCAAGTTATTGGGATCATCATTATCCAAGATTGGTGACGAAGAAGATGATCAAGAAAATGTTTCTTAAAAAAAATTCACGTTTGGAATTTATATCTGATATTTCTTGTGATATTGGCGGGTCTGTGGAGCTGACCTATAAAACCACGACTCAAAAGAAGCCAGTATATACTTATGATCCTTTGACGGATAAATATAAGGAGGGCTATAAGGCTAAGGGGATAACGATGCTTGCCATTGACAATTTGCCCACGGAGTTGCCAGGAGATTCTTCTAAAGATTTTAGCAGGCTTATTCGTGAATATGTATACCAGATAGCTGCTTATGGAGTCGTGAATATAACGGATTATATTGCTATTCCTGGAGAATTGAGAAGGGCTGCCGTAACGCAGGCTGGCGAGCTTACTGAAAATTATCAGTATTTGAGGCAGTATTTGCAGTAGGTGGATAAAAGATATGAGAAAAATAACAATACTTGCTATAGGGGATTCAGCTGATTTTGATTCTTTCAAGAAATTTGATAAAGAAAAAAGGTTTATTTCTTCTAAGGGATTTGATTATGTGGCGATAGATTATAAAGCGATTTTTAAAAAATGCCATTTAGATGTAACTAGCAAAAAAGTTATTGTTGTGACTTTTTTTCCTTTTGAATATTGGGATAAACATGTTGAGTGTAAAAAATATAAGGGTTTGTATGGGAATCTTCTGTTTTTAAAGAAGTTTTCAAGGTTCTGCGATGATGTTTCTAGCAGGGTCAAAGATTTGCTACCGGGTAAGGAAATAGAATTTGTAAACAATCCAAAGTTAACCTCTGCTTACAGAGATAAAGTGGTTGCTATGGGGAAGCTTTCAAAGGCAGGGGTGAAAGTTCCGCCCAGGATTAACGCTAAAAGCGTTAAAGGTATAAAGAGTTTGCTTTCGTGTGGCAAAAAGATATACGTTAAGCCTCGGTGTGGCTCTATGGGTAAAGGAATAACTTACTTGACCGAGGACAGGTGGCAGACAAACTTCACGGTTAAGAGTGGCAAGATTGTTCAGCGTTGTTCTGATTATGGCTGGAAATTTAAGGATATTACCGGTGATACAAAATTTTTGAAAAGTCTTGTTCGTGGTGATTTTATAATGGAGGAAGCTGTATCCCCATGCAATATTGGTGACAACAAAATAGACCTCAGGGTCTATGCTTGCTTTGGTAAGGTGCTCTATATTTATCCAAGAAAAAATAGTATACATGCAGTTACGACGAACATTTCTCAGGGAGGAAAGGGCAGCCCTGCTATCTTAAAGAAGTTGCCCAAGGCGACACTTGATAAAGTTGAAAGACAAGTGCGAAAAACAATGCGTGCTCTTAATTTGAACTTTGCTGGAATCGATGTGATTTTGGATAAAGATTTGAAAAATGCTTATGTGATTGATGTCAACATGTTCCCCGGATTTCCAAAGAGAAGAACACATAATTTAGCTCGCGATATCATCTGTCAGTTAAGAAAGTCATTTTAGATTAACAGAGCCGTAGCCCGCAACATTAGACTTTTTTACGCCAAATCAAATTGTTTATAAAATTAAAGAATTTATCAATCCAGCCTGGGAAGGCTTTTGTAGAGGTGTCAAATAATACCAGGTAAGCGTTAAGATGACCATAAACCCTGCTCTAATAAGGTTATCGGTGAGCCAGTGGGTGCCACTGACTAATCTTGGAAGAGAAAAAAGAATTATTAAAGAGATAATGATGGTTCGATCTATTTTGCGAGAAGCAATTTTAAAAGCAAAGAACGTAAAGGCCATTAGAAAGAATGAATGATCTCCAGGAAACGAAACAGAGGAAGAATCTTTTGTTTCAATGCCAGGGAACATCTAAGACAGTCGAAAAATAGGCTCAAGAACAAGCGAAGGGCTGCGATGTCTAAAATCTTTTAGAAAAAGAGTATCAATCGCATGGTAGAGAAGGATGAAAAATCCTAGGAACGTTCCGAAGGCGACAAGCTGACAAATAAATGGTTTTCTGTCTAAAGAGGGTGTTTTAAGATAGATGTGCGCAAAAAAAAGAACCCATTGCAAAAGGCTTATGATATCGATAATGCGTTTATTGGCTAACGTTTGGTTAATAGTTTTTTGTTGTCTCAGTCGATAAAGAGCTTGACAAAATAAGGATGTGCAGTACAATCATTTATTGTTTACAGGGATTGTTTTAAGTATTTACTATATTTTATTTTTATAATCATTTAACAAGGTCTACAGGTAAGTTAGTTAAATATGGATTTCCAAATACCGGATACACCAGAAGAATTGTTTCGCCAAGGAAAGAAGTATATTCCCAAAATTAATAAGGGAATGTCTTCCGCTGTTATCATGTTGGCTGTTGCAGTTTTATTGGTTTTATCAAGCTTTTATTCTGTTGGTCCTGACGAAGTCGGTGTTATTCGTCGTTTTGGAAAATATGTCAAGACAACTCAGCCAGGCTTACACTGGAAGCTCCCGTTCAATATCGAGAAATTAAATAAGGTAAAAGTAAAAAGAATTTATAAGGAAGAATTTGGTTTTAAAACTGTTCGCGCAGGTGTTAAGACTCAGTATTCTTCTAGAGCATATTCTGAAGAGTCGCTTATGCTAACAGGTGATTTGAATGTTGTAGACGTCAATTGGATTGTGCAGTTTAAGCTTGAAGATCCGGTTAAATCTTTATTTAATATTCGAAACGTAGGTGCGACAGTAAGAGATGTTTCAGAAGCTGTTATGCGTCAGGTGATAGGAGACAGTTCCGTAGAAGAAGTTTTGACGACACGCCGTATTGAGATTAATCAAGAAGTGCAAGATAAGATGCAAGAAATCTTAGATAGTTATAATATTGGCATTCAAATTGTTACAGTAAAGTTGCAGGATGTGAATCCCCCTGATGAGGTTAAAGCTTCTTTTAATGAGGTTAATGAAGCGAAGCAGGAAAAAGAAAAGGTCGTTAATCAGTCTTGGGAGGCCTATAACAAAGTCATTCCTAAGGCTCGGGGAGAAGCAGAGAAAACAATAAGGGAAGCTGAAGGTTATTCTTTAAAGCGTATTAATCGGGCTAAAGGGGATGCCGCTAAATTTATTGCGACATGGGATGCATACAGGGAAGCCAAAGACGTAACCTTAAAGCGTATGTATCTTGAAACGCTTTCTGAGGTGCTGCCTAAGGCTGGACGGATTTATGTTATGGGGCCAGAAGGAAACAAAATTTTACCGCTGCTTAATCTAACGCAAGAAGGTCAAAAATAATGGCAAAAATAGGAAGCATATTATTAGGTCTTATTGTGATTGTTGTTATTCTTTTTGCTAGCGGGGTTGTTTATACCGTTGATGAAACTCAGCAAGTTGTTATTACGCAATTTGGTGAGCCAATGGGTCAGCCTATCACAAAGTCGGGCTTGTATTTTAAGTTACCATTTGTTCAGGTTGCTAATTATTTTGATAAAAGAATTTTGCACTGGGATGGCGATCCAAATGAGATTCCTACGTTGGATAAAAGATATATTTGGGTTGATACAACAGCGCGTTGGCGAATAGCGGATGCATTAAAATTTATGCAATCCGTTGGAACAGAAACAGGTGCCTACGCTCGACTGGATGATGTTGTGGACGCGGCGACTCGAGATGTAATTTCTAATTTAAAATTAGTTGAGACGGTACGCGATTCTAACCGTCTGCATGAGCAATCGGTGAATATTAAAACAACAGAGAACATAGGCGCTGAAGACACCAATATCGAGCGTATCAACGTGGGACGAGGGGAACTGACTCGAGATATTTTAAAACGTGCTTCTAAGATTACACCACAATACGGCATTGAACTTGTTGATTTAAGAATTAAGCGGATTAATTATGTTGAGGAAGTTCGCAGAAAAGTTTTTGATCGAATGATATCAGAACGTAAGCGTGCGGCGGAACAGTATCGTTCTGAAGGTCAAGGTAAAAAGGCTGAAATAGAAGGACAAATGGGCAAGGGGCTTCAAAAGATTAGATCCGAAGCTTATCGTAAAGCTCAAGAAATTAAAGGTAAGGCCGATGCCGAAGCGATCAAAATTTATGCGAATGCCTACAATAAGGATCCTGAATTTTATTCCTTCATTATGACCATGGAAACATATCGAAAAACCATCGGTCCTGACACAACGTTGATCTTGGATACGGATAGTGATTATTATAAATATTTAAGAAGTATTCAGGGTAATAGGTAACTGTTCGCGATCCTTTCCTAAGGTAAACTCCAATTTGTTTCTCAACAGTTATTCGGCATGGACAATAGAGTAGGCCAATATTTTTTTAATTTGGTTTTTGTTGTATAGTTTGTCTGTTTTTTAAGAAAGGAATTATTATCAAAAAAATAAAAACTTCCGCAAAGGGAAGGCGATGCAAGCATCCTCATTGTAAGCATCTCTTGAGTATTTATAATGAGGGTGATTATTGCAATGTTCATTGTGATCATTCATCGCAGGAGCAGAGGACACAGCCTAGGAGTGCTTGATGAAGGATAAAATGATTAATAAAAATGATGTTTTACAAAATTCTGCGCATTCTCCGCTTAGTTTTTACGGATTAGGGATTGCCCCGAAAAGCATAGAGACGATTGCTAAGCTAGGGTTTAAGGAGGCTACGCCTATACAGCACAAGGCGATACCGATTGCTTTAGAGGGTAAAGATTTTATTGGTATTGCGCAGACGGGAACAGGAAAGACCATGGCGTTTGTTATTCCTATTGTTCAAAATCTTGCTAAAAATGATTCTTTGGCGCTCATATTGGTTCCAACGCGGGAGTTAGCATTGCAGGTAGAACAAAGTGCCTCAAAGATTGCTCGTCCTTTTGGAATGAAATCAGTGGTTTTAATCGGAGGCGCTCCAATTAATTCTCAGATAAAGGCGTTGAATCAGCGTCCGAGGATTATTATTGCGACTCCAGGGCGTTTGATTGATTTGATGCAGCAACGCAAAGTTCAATTAAACAAGGTGAGCGTTTTAGTTTTAGATGAGGCTGATCGTATGTTGGATATGGGATTTGCTCCGCAAATTGAAAAAATATTAAAAGTGATGTCTTCGCAAAGACAAACGATGCTTTTTTCAGCGACGATGCCATCAACCATTGTTCGTATAGCGACTTCTTATATGAGGTCTCCGGTTCAGGTGGAGGTTGCTCCTTCAGGGACTTCGGCTGAGGATGTGTCACATGAATTCTTTATTATTCGACAAGAAAAGAAACTAGAGATTTTAGAAAAGTTGTTACGTCAGTATCGAGGATCAGTTTTGTTATTTTGTCGAACAAAACATGGGACTAAAAGAATTGCTCGCGCAATTCGCAATGCAGGGCATCGGGCTGCGGAGATTCATTCAGATCGTTCTTTGTCTCAACGCAAAGAAGCACTAGAGGGATTTCGAAACGGCCAATATCGAATTTTAGCAGCAACAGATATTGCGGCCAGAGGGATTGATGTTGTAGGAATTGAATTAGTTGTTAATTATGATTTGCCAGATGATACAGAAAATTATGTTCATCGTATTGGCCGCACAGGCCGTGCTGGAAAAGCCGGTCATGCCATTTCGTTTGCGAGACCTGATCAGCGAGCAGATGTTCAAAAGATTGAGAGACTGTTAAATATTACGCTTCCGATTTCATCGCATCCCGATGGATCATCTGAGAAATTTGATAAGCCAAAGACGGTGTTTAGTTCTCATAAGGTTAATGGACGTCGTCGAACAACTAATTCTTATCGTGGTGGTGGAAAACGTCGATAGTTTTTTGATTTAGATTTTATTTCTAAGTTTTATTATGCATAGAAAATGCCTGACTTTTTTGAAGTCAGGCATTTTCTATTGTAAACATTTTTTATCTTTGAGGACGATGTCTTTTTCTTGAATTTTCTTGTCCCCTTGATCGTCCCTGTCTTTTCGGTCGGTCTTGTCTTCCTGAACTTTTTTGATTTCCTTGCCCTTGATCTTTTTTTGCTTTTGTAATATAAAGGCCTGATTGATTTCTATTTTTCTGAAAATATTCAAGAATTTGTTCAGCTTCATTAAAAGGAAGGCTGATGAATGCGAATTTATCGCGGACTTGAATATCATGAATTTTATCAGTGGAGATATTACAATGTTCTTTAACAACATCGATTAATTTCTTGCGAGTTAATCCGCTGCTTTTTCCAAAACCAACAAATAATCGTGTTTTTCCGCTATTATCTAGAGGTGTATTGACAATTTCTGTATAACTTTTTTCGTCTAGTTCTCCTCGGAAAGAATGCTGTAAGAGAGCTCCTAGCAAATTTTCGGATTCATTTTTATTGAGTAAATCTTTTGCTAATTGAAGATATTCTTGCTTTGGCCCTTTTTCGATAATGTCTTCAAGCCGAGAGTGAATACGTTGTTTTTTCATTTCAATAATATCTTTAACTTTTGGTAATTTCTCACGACGGATATCTGTTTTGGCTTTTTGTTGAATAAATTGTAGCTTACGATACTCAGCAGGCGTAACGAAGGTGATGGCATGGCCTGTTTTTCCAGCACGGCCTGTGCGTCCAATGCGATGTATATAAGCTTCTGGGTCTTGTGGCAGGGCATAATTGATAACATGTGAAATGTCTTGAACGTCAATGCCTCGAGCAGCTACATCTGTTGCGACCAAGACGTTGATTTTTCGTTTTTTGAATCGGTTTAAGATTTTTTCTCTTAAAGATTGGCTAATGTCGCCGTGTAAGGCGTCTGATTGGTAGCCACGTTCTGTTAATCGGTTTGCGACACGACCGACATCAATTTTGGTACGGCAGAAGATCAATCCAAAGAAATCTTCTTCGATATCAATAATTCGACATAAGGCTTCGAATTTATTTTGTTCATTAACTTCAAAATAAATTTGTTCTGTAAGGTTAGAAGTTGGTTTATCTTTTGTTATTTTTAAAATAACATAGTCGTTCATATATTTTTTTGCAATTTGCATAATGGCGCTTGGCATTGTTGCGGAAAATAACATTGTGCGTTTTTCTTTAGATGTGTGATTCATGATTTTTTGGACGTCTTCCAAGAATCCCATGTTTAGCATTTCGTCAGCTTCATCTAAAACAAGATGAGTAATGGAGCTAAGATTTAAAGATTTGCGTTTTAAGTGATCTAGAATTCGTCCTGGTGTTCCGACGACGATATCGATACCTTTTTGAAGACTACGCAATTGCAGCTGAATAGCTTGTCCGCCATAAATGGGAATAGTGGTTAGGTGTTTTTTTCCTCTCAAAGAATGGATTTCTTCAGCGACTTGGATGGCTAGCTCTCTCGTAGGAGTTAGAACCAGAGCTTGAACATGTTTTGATTTCTCTTCTAAAAGCTCAACTAAAGGAAGACCGAACGCAGCGGTTTTTCCTGTACCTGTTTGCGCTTGTCCGACAACATCTTCGGTTCCTGACAAAATAACAGGGATAGTTTTTTCTTGAATGGGCGAAGGTTCTTCAAAGCCTTTTGCTTTGATTGTTTTTAATGTGTCTACGGATAGACCGAGTTCTTCAAATGATTTCATAATGAATCACTGCCTTTCTTTACAGAATTAAAATAAAATTTTCACCAGATTCTTCTAATCTATTTCTAGAAAATAAGAATCAAGCAGACGATAGATCAACAAAAGTCTTTGGCCAAGCCGAAACCTTCTTTGTCTATCCAGGAGTGATGCTTTAAGGATGAATGAGATCGATATTGATGATGTATCTCATTAAAAAGGGCGTGATCAATGACTTTACGTTATATTAAGAATCTCTCTTAATAAAACGCTAGAATAACACTAAATTCATTGAAAGTCTATTTTATTTATTTTGAAGGAAATGTTTCTTTGAAAGCGTGTAATTTTAAGGTTTTTTGTATATAACATGTATGCTTATAAAAAAAGAATAAGAAAATATTGATATATAACATAGGAGACATTATGACAAGAAGCCTAAGAACATCATGGATATGCATTGTTGCAATTTCTTTGTTTTTTTCTTCTCAGGCGCTAGGTGGAGAAATAAATATTCCTTATGGGAAGAATATGAAAGCCGGAAGCCCTTTTGAGAATAGCGACCTGGGTGTTCCTGTTCCAAAAGGGGTAAGTTATCATGTGTCTGTATCTGGATCTGCAAATGGCACAGGAACTCAATTGGATCCAGTTTCTTTTATTCAGCAGGCGGTAGATATTGCAATATTTGGAGATACGGTTGTTGTTGGACCTGGAATTTATTATGAGAACATTGTTGTTGATGGAAAAGATATTGATATTGTAGGATCGCCTCAGGATCCTAGCCTTACGATAATTGACGGCGGAGGACAAGGAAGTGTTGTTTCTTTTATTAATGTAGAAAGCGATGAAGTCGTTTTTGACGGATTTGTTGTTGAGAGTGGATCGGGAACAAACCTTGGACAAACATACGGCGGAGGCATTTTTTTGTAAATACAGTAAGCTTATGTTAAGAAATTTTATTGTGCGCAATAACAGCGCGATGAGCGGAGGAGGCATTTATTGTGATTCATGGCCCTTGTATGTTTCTTCATAAAATTCTCTCTATGGACAGCTCGGCCCGTCTCCTAAATTATATAATGTTAAGATTACTCAAAATACAGGTAATGCTGGAGCTGGAATTCATTGTGTTTCAACGGAGAATCTCGGCTTAGAGAATGTCAACATTGTTAGCAATGAAGCAACGTTTGTTGGCGGTGGAATTTATAGTAGTCATTCTTTCTTGGATTTAACAAAATGTTGTATTGTTAAGAATGTTTCGTCGAGTGCTGGAGGAATTTATATAAATAATCCTGCAACGACATGCAATCATCCTCATTTCTTTGTTAATGTTCTTATTGCTGAAAATAAAATGTTGCCACCTGGAGGCTGCGGCATTGCATCTAATGGAGGAGCTTTTTATATTGGTATTGCTGATCCAAGCATAGCAGTTAATTTGATGAATGTTACAATGGTCAACAATGGTCGAATCCTAATCTGCCGGCTGTTGATATGGGTGTTTATGAAATTGAAGAGCGTATGAGATGTTGCCTGAGTTTAAGCGCATTGGGACGGTAAATATGATTCGTAAATAAGTTTTATTTTTTCAATTTTTATTTTCTTCGACGAGATTTCTTTTATTTTTTATTTCAAAGAAATCCTACTCCGACATTTTTCCATATGGTTTTACATCTGTGATTTATTTCACACATTAGAGTGATTTACTGATATCTTAAGTCATTGGTGTATAGATATTTATGATTTATAGTCAAATATAATAAAAGAATATTAAAATAATTTCTTGACAAAGTAATTATTAATGCTATATTAGTGAAATAATTCACTAAGGAATGTGGAGGAATTCATGGACTTATCTAACAATACAATTGAAAGAATTACAAAAATATATGGATATCTTGATGCATTAGAGGAAAGAGGAGTAGATTTTGTTTCGTCTAAAGAATTAGCTGAGGCGCTAGGTACTACGGATCATACGATTCGAAAGGATATTAGCCTTTTAGGGATGACAGGTTATACGCGTAAAGGGTATTCAGTTCGATTTTTTAAAAAGGAATTGGCTAAAAAACTTGAACTTAATAAAAAGCGAAAGGCTTGCATTATTGGATTGGGCCGACTTGGCACAGCGCTTTTGGATTATGAAAGAGCAAAGGAAGATGGATTTGAGGTTGTAGCAGGATTTGATTGTAGCATTAATAAACTTGAGCGAATTCGTACTCATATCGAAGTGTTTCCAATGAGTGAGCTTGAGAATATTATTAAGGGAAGGTCGGTTGATTTAGGGATTATTACGGTGCCGGCAAAATCAGCACAGCAGGTGGCCGATCAATTGATTGAAGCTGGAATAAAAGGAATTTTAAATTTTTCCCCGGCAAAAATTGTGGTGCCTAAAAATATTATTTATTTGGATATGGATTTTACAAATGCTTTGCGCTTTGTTGCAGCAAAGTTTATTACTAAACAATAATCATGGAGGTTTAAAATGACAAGAGTGTACAATTTTAGTGCAGGACCAGCAACATTGCCAGAGGAAGTTTTAAAGAAAGCTGCAGGAGAAATGCTTGATTATCAAGGAAGCGGTATGTCTGTGATGGAGTTGTCTCATCGTGGTAAAGAGTTTACGCAAATTTTTGATACGGCTGAGGCGACTTTGCGCGAAATCATGGGAATTCCTAATAATTATAAGGTTCTTTTTTTGCAGGGCGGGGCATCTATGCAGTTTACCGCGATCCCGCTAAATTTAATGACAAAGAATAAAAAAGCAGATTATGTACACACCGGTCAATGGACGAAGAAAGCAATTGCCGAAGCTAAAAAATTTGGCATCGTTAACGTAGTGGCAAGCTCTGAAGATAATAATTTTACTTATATTCCAGAGCTTGACCCAAAAACGTTTTCGAAGGATGCAGATTATTTTTATATTGTGACGAACAATACTATTTATGGAACATGTTGCAAGAGTATTCCTGAAACAGGGGATGTGCCGATTGTTGCGGACATGTCGTCGAATATTTTATCTGAGCCAATTGATGTTAAGAAATTCGGCGTCATTTTCGCAGGTGCTCAGAAAAATATCGGACCAGCAGGACTTACGATTGTGATTATCCGGGAGGATTTAATTGGCAATGCCGTAGAGAACATTCCAACATTGCTTAATTATAAAGTGCAAGCGGATAACGGATCTATGGCTAATACGCCTCCATGTTATTCAATTTATATAGCAGGGCTTGTGTTTGAATGGATTAAAGAAAAAGGTGGTTTAGTTGCGACGAAGAAAATCAATGAAGAGAAGGCAGCAATTCTTTATGATTTTTTAGATCAGTCAAAGCTTTTTAGTAGTCCTGTAGATAAGGCAAGCCGATCGCTGATGAACATTCCTTTTGTGACTGGAAACGACGAGCTAGACGCTAAGCTTATTGCAGAAGCTGCTAAAAAAGGATTTAAGACTCTTAAGGGACATCGTACGGTTGGAGGCATGCGTGCAAGTATTTATAATGCTATGCCGACGCAAGGCGTCAAGGCTTTGGTAGAGCTTATGAAAGAGTTTGAAGCTGCAAACGGATAAGTTTTATTAACTTTTAAAATTAGCGAGGTTTACAATGTATAAAATAAAAACACTTAACAAAATTGCCGCTGATGGGTTAGCAGCATTTCCTTTGGATCAGTATGAAATTGGAACAGAAATTGCGCAACCAGATGCGGTTATTCTTCGAAGTTTTAAGATGCATGATATGGAACTTTCCTGTTCTTTGCTTGTTGTTGGTCGTGCAGGAGCAGGTGTTAATAATATTCCAATTGAGAAATGTTCTGAAAAAGGCATCGTTGTATTTAATACGCCAGGGGCTAACGCCAATGCCGTTAAAGAGCTTGTTATTACGGGGTTATTTTTAGCCTCTCGCGATGTGGCTGCAGGCATTGGTTTTGCACAGACTTTAAAAGAAAAAGGCGTTGAAGTTCCAGCGCTAGTTGAAGAAAGTAAAAAGAAGTTTGCAGGACAAGAAATTGCTGGAAAAATATTGGGTGTTGTTGGCCTTGGTAAGATTGGTGTTATGGTGGCCAACAGTGCGCTGGATCTTGGCATGGATGTGATTGGCTACGATCCTTTTATTTCGGTTGAATCAGCCTGGGGATTATCTCGAGAAGTTAAGCGTGCCGATGGATTAGATGCGCTTATCGCTAATAGTGATTATATTTCTTTGCATACACCTTTGACTGATGAAACACGCGGAATGATTGATGCTGAGAAATTTGCTCGCATGAAAAAAAATATAAGAATTCTAAATTTTTCACGTGGAGGTATTGTCAATAACGATGATTTACGCACAGCCATAGAAAAAGGAATTGTGGCACGCTATGTGACGGATTTTCCAGATGATGAACTTTTAAATATGGATAATGTTATTGCGATTCCTCATCTTGGGGCATCAACAGAAGAAGCCGAAGGTAATTGTGCAGCTATGATTGCAAAGCAATTGCGCGATTTTATTGAAACAGGAAAAATTAAGAATTCTGTTAATTTCCCAAACTGTAAACTTGAACAGAGTTCTGATTTTCGTCTTGTGATTATGAATGAAAACATTCCGAATATGGTTGGTCAGATTTCATCTATTTTAGCTAAGGCGAGTATCAATATTACTGAAATGTTAAATAAGAGCAAGGGCGACTATGCTTGCAATATTATTGATATTTCTGATGAACCGACAGAGAAGTTGATTAAATCGCTTTATGGCATTAAAGGGGTTATAAAAGTTAGAGCGATTAATTTAAAAAAATAGAGAGTTTTTTCATGAGTTTAAATCAAATTGTAATTATTGGCGCGGGTCCCTCTGGCATGATGGCTGCTATTTCTGCTAGTGGTGCCGGTGCCAATGTTATTTTGATTGAAAAAAATGCTGTATTCGGTCGCAAGCTTCTTTTAACCGGCAAAGGTCGATGTAATCTCACCAATAGATGTTCTCTCGAAGAATTCTTAAAACGTTTTTCTAAAAATAGCGGGCAATTTCTGCGTGATGCTTTTAAAGCTTTGTTCAATGAAGATCTTATTGATTTTTTTGAAGATCGTGGATTGGAGATGAGAACAGAGCGTCAGCAAAGAGTTTTTCCTGTAACAGATAAATCGAGTAGCGTTATTAGAGTTTTAGCCAAAGAGCTTCAAAAGAAGAATATAAAAGTTTGTTTTAGTACGACAGTTAAGAATATTTGGACTGATGAAGAAGGCCGCGTCGCAGGAGTTTCGTTATCTGATGGAAAAAAAATAAAAGTAGATAAGGTTATTTTGGCAACGGGTGGATTGTCATATCAATTTACTGGGTCAACAGGAGAAGGTTTTAAGTTTGCTGAAAGGTTGGGTCATCGAATTATTCCTTTGAGGCCAGGATTAATTGCACTTAAGACAAAGAAAAAAGATTTAAAGGTGTTATCTGGAGTTGCTCTTAAGAATATAAGACTGTATTTTAAGGCTGGCAAAAAAGAAGTCGCGTCTTCTATTGGAGAATTTTTATTTACAGGATTTGGAATTTCTGGACCGCTTATTTTGTCTATGAGTGGAGTTGTGGTTGATTGGATCCAAGAGGGGATTGGAGCTTTTGTTTGTATTGATTTTAAGCCAGCACTTTCTTTTGAGCAGCTTGAAGCGCGTTTTTTAAAAGATTTTAAAGCATCTCCTAAAAAAAGTATTAAGAATTCTTTAAAAGATTTTCTGCCTAAGTGTTTGATTGATATCTTTCTTGAGCGTAGCGGTATTTTGCCAGATAAAAGAGTTAATCAGATTACGCCAAAGGAAAGAGAAAAGCTTGTTTTGCTTTTTAAGCGATTTTCTATTGAGATTAGCAAAAGTTTACCTTTAGAGGAAGCTATGGTGACTCGTGGCGGCGTTTCATTGAGAGATATAAATCCTCGAACGATGGAGTCTAAAAAAGTGAAAGGGCTTTATTTTGCTGGCGAGATTATTGATGTCGATGGAGATACGGGAGGTTTTAATTTGCAAGCTGCTTTTTCGACAGGGTATCTAGCTGGCAAGAACGCGGTTATATGAAAATGAATAATTTAGAAAATCACCTTAGAGTAATGTTAAGTACGTGGTACGTCTATATCCTGGAGACAAAAGATAAAAGGCTTTATACAGGCATTACTAATGATGTTGATCGTCGCATGATAATGCACAAAGAGGGCAAAGGTGCGCGTTTTACGCGCATCTTTGGGTTTAAGAAGTTTTTATATGCTGAAGTTTGTGGAAAAAGTAGGGCGCAAGCGCTTAAGAGAGAAAGAGAAATTAAGAAATTCTCGAGAGAAAAAAAGTTAGCGCTTATTCGCACAAGCTAAATTAAGATTTTATTTAATGTCGATTGCAAGGACAAAGATATCATCTTGAAATTCTTTATCTGTAAATAAGGTGAGGTCTTCAATAAGCTTTTGATTAAAAGTTCCTGCTGGAAGATCAAAATGATTTTGAATAAAGTTTTCAAAACGTTCTGCACCAAATTCTTCGCTTTTATCATTTCTTGTTTCGGTTACGCCATCTGTAAAAAGAATAAGCTTATCTTTTTTCAAAAAAGATATTTTTTTTTCAACTCCGTGTTCATCTTTTTTCTCAAGAGGAATGCCCAAGAGAGCATTCATTGGGTCAAGCCGTTCAACCTTAGAATCACGTGATCGATACAGATATTGACTCGGGTGTCCATGATTGGCGTAAACAAGTTTCATTTCTTCAAAATCAAGGAGACAGCAAAAGGCGCTTAAAAACATATTGGTGTCTTTAAAATCAGTTTTAATAAAGTCATTGAGGTGTTTAAGCAAAATATTTGGATCTTGTGTTTTTTTGGAAAGTGTTTCAAATTCAGAATGAATGCGGTTGACCAAAAGAGCGGCTGAAACGCCGTGACCGGTGACATCGCTAATAAAAAATAGAATTTTATTGTTATTAATAAAATGAAATTTAGCGTAATCCCCACCTATATAAGACATAGGAAGATAGCTAACAGCAATGTCAGCTAGGTTCGTGCTGATTGATTTTGGGATAAGTGTTTTGTGAATGCGCGTTGCAAGTTCGAGCTCGTTTTGCATTTGTTTATTTTTTTGTTCAACTTCTTTTAAAAGTAAAAAGTTTTCGAGCTCGCGAGTTGTTTCTTTTTTTCGTACAACAAAACAAAGAAGTGCTGATAAGGAAAGTAAAATAAGTCCCATAACCCAGGATTCGCTGATTTCAGAATTTGTTTGAAGATAAGCATAATGCGTAAAGATATAAGAGCTGACAGAAAGGTATAATATAAAATAAACAGAAATGATCGGAATAATTTCAAGAGCGCTCCATGGCAGAATAAAACATCCAACAAACAAAGAAAATAAGTGTGTAGAGACAACATCGTCAATGGTTGTGGGATAAAGGATATCCAGATATGACATGAAACTAATAATGGAAAAGACTGCGCAGTATCCATAGAGCTTGACGTGAGAAAGGTTGGTTGTTTTTCTAGACACGACTGAAAGAATAAATATTGTAAGTACTAGTGCTAAAAAAGTAACGTATTCAATTGCATAGAAAGCAAAGTCATAGCGATAGATAAAGTATAAAATATCATGGACAATGTATGCAGCGAGATAAAATCCTACGACAAGATAAAAAAGAAGACGTATTCGCTCACGGAAGAAAGAGATATTTTTTTGAGCAAATTCATTTGCATATTGATCAGGAATAAGTAAATTTCTTTTAAACATTTTTATCCTTTGTCAGGTAGAAATTTAAGCCAGACTTCTCTTGAGCGAGGCCCATCAAATTCCATAAAGAAAATTCCTTGCCATGTGCCTAGCTGAATTTGTTTGTTCTCAATAATGAAGTTTTGGGAGAAGTTAACCAAGCTTCCCTTTATATGCGCATCAGAATTTCCTTCTGCATGTGCGAACTGATTGTTTTGAGGAATTGTTTTTTGCAGGAATGACACAATGTCGTTTTTTACGTCTGGATCGGCATTTTCATTAACTGTGATGCCAGCAGTTGTGTGCGGAGAAAAGACAGTAAGCAGTCCTGATTGAAAATTGTTTTGAGAGATATATTTTTGAAGCTGAGATGTGATATCAATAATTTGATTTCGAGTATGTGTTGAGATTTTTATTATATGCATAGATTAATTATATAATGCATTTTTTGTTTCTCAACATATTTTCTTGCGATATTATTCATAACTTAAGAATTTAGACTTTCTTGTTTTTGTCTTGTTTCGTATTAGGGCGTGCAGTAAAATAAATATATATTTAAATATAAATTGTTTTCTTTATAAGGAAATCCCTATTCGGCTGCTAGGTCGCAGCCTCACGGGATAAATTCACGTGGCTGACTTATGTTTGCCTCGAGGCTCCACAAGTCAGACGTTCATTTAAAAGGAGATTGTATGGAAATAGGAAAAAGAGCAGTAAAAGTTTTTAGGATGAAAAATCGTAAAGGATATGCTGCCCTTTGTTGCGATCATTTAACAGAGGGAAGCACGCAGAATCAAGCACTAGATCGTATGGAAAAAGCCTTGGCAAGAACGGATAGGAAACTTAAAAAGAAGAAGTAGACATTAATTTATATTGCCTCACAAAATGTCCAAAATAGGCAATTATTTGGGATTTTATCCTATTCTAATGGAAGTATTGCATTTTTCACTCCACCTAAAAGTATTTGGCGTATAAAGGCTTAGGCAAAAGCAGAAGGAATGGAACTTTTTAGATTTTTCTTTTGTCTAAGATAGTAGAAAGGAACGTTATGCAAGAAATTGCACAAGACATCCTAGAGCGATCAGCTGAAGGCGATCTGGATGCATTTGAGTGTCTCTATAGAGTTAGTAGTGGATTTGTTTATAATGTAGCTTTTCGCATTGTTCATAGCCATGAAGACGCTCAAGAGGTGACTCAGGATGTTTTTGTAAGCGTGTATAAAAATTTGAAAAAGTTTGAGTTTCGGTCATCATTTAAAACATGGATTTATCGAATTACGATTAATGCAGCGCTCAATCGATCAAAAAGAATTATTAAGGAAAAGAAGAGAACTGTTGTTTTAAGTGACTATCAAATGGAAGCAGTTGATTTTGAGGCTCAAAAGACTAATCGTTATCAATCGGATGCTGGATTGCTTAAACGCCTTTTGGATAGCCTTAATCCAGATCAAAAGGCGTGCGTGGTTTTAAGAAACATTGAAGGCTTAAGTTATGAAGAAATTGCTCAAACTTTGCATATTAACATCAACACTGTTCGGTCGCGACTTAAAAGGGCTAGAGAAAAAATGAGCGAGTGTTATAGAAAAAGAGGTGATCATGATGAATTGTAAAGACATTCGAGAATTGTTATTAACTGATTACGTGGATGGCGAGATCAACGAGTCAGCACGTAAAGCAATTGATGATCATTTAGTAAGCTGTCAGAGCTGCAAAGAATTTGCTTTAGCGGCGAAGCAGGCAGCTTTTGACCCTTTTTCTGATGCTGAGAGGTTTTCACCTCCAGAGAGCGTGTGGCATAGCATCAAAGAGAGAATCGTCGAGGTTTCTAAGGAGGATAGCATTTCTGAGAATATTCTTTCTTTAGAAAAGATAAAGAAGGTTTTTGTCTTGCCTCGGCCTGCGATTGCTTTAGTGAGTATTTTAATCGTTGTTTTGTCGGTGACTTCTTTTGTAAGAACATCAAGTCAGAAAATAGCACTTGAAAATGAAGAGCAGGCGATTGTTTATCTTGCAATGCTAGACGAAGAAGATGATTCTGAGCCTGGAGAATTTGGGACAAGCATCGAGGAATATTTTTTGTAAAATGAGGGAACTTTTTTGTTAGAAGAAGTGTCTAAGGTAGTGAAAGGAGGAAAAGTTATGAGAAATAAAAAATTAATGTTGTTAGCAGTTGTTGTTATGGTTTTTGTTTGGACTAGCATTGCTCAAGCAAGGGGACATGGTGAAGGGTATGGACGAGGGGATCGGCAAGATGGGCAAGGGCCAAGCGAAGAGATGGTTCAAAAGATGGAAGAGAAACTAGGAATCACAGAGGAGCAGTCTGTACAGCTCAAAGCGCATCGCATAGAGCATAAAGAAAAAATGAAAGCTCTTAAGAATGAATTAAAAGAAAAGCGCGAAGCGCTTAAAGAAGAGCTAGAAAAAGGAGACGCAAGCGAATCATCTATTCAAGGTGTTGCCAGCGAGTTAAAGAATGTGCAGTCCGAGCTTGTTGATGAGCGCATTAATGGCATTTTGGCGGTAAAATCAATTTTGACGCCGGAACAATACGAGAAGTTTAAGGAAAAAACGAAGAAGAATCATTCTCGCAAAGAAAAATCTAGGGAAAAGGGCGGACCTAGATCGCGTTCTGAAGAATAGAATATTTGGAGGAGGATTTTAGGAAAGGAAAAGGGCTCTACTTTAAAAGTAGAGCCCTTTTCCTCAAATTTTGCCTTATTTAAAAGTTTTGAGTAACTCCCAAGTTTGATTGCCAATAATGCTATCAGACACAAGCCCGTGTTCTTTTTGAAATTTAGCGATTGCATTAATTGTATTAGGCCCGATCTTTCCGTCTACAGTGCCTTCGTAATATCCAGAATTTTTAAGAGCTGTCTGGATTTCTGCAGGGCTTGCATTAACGCGAATAATGCCTAATCCATCTTTGGCTTCAAGAACTTCCAGTGAAAGCTTTTTGGGTTTAGTCAGATTAGCTAGTTCGCTATCTTTTTCTTCGACCTGTTTTGAAAGATCGCTGATTTCATCATAAAGACGAGTAATTTCTCGATCTTTTTTATCGACATTATTTTCTAGAAGATGAATGCGGTTGTTGAGTTCATCGGTTTGAGGTCGATATCCTTGTGTTGTTTGGCATCCAGTAAAAATAAGTACTGACAGAATAAGAAAAAGAAATGTTTTTTTCATTGGAATCTCCTTGAGTTGAGGTTTAATCTTTATGCTGATTGTAGTAGATAGAAAGGTGCATTTCAAGAAGCATTTTGTATTTTAGAAATCGGTTGACAGTGTGCATATTTGCTTTTACTATCAATTAATAATATTAATAAATATAAAAAGGAGTGTGATATGGGTTGTTGTGATCAGAAAAAAGAGTGCTCTATTGTTAAATGGTTTAAGAATCTTATTGAAAAAATGGATAAAAAGATGGAGAAGGAAGCTCAGAAGAAATCTTGTTGTTCAGATAAGAAAGAGGGTGGTGGTTCATGCTGCAGCTAGTTGTTGATTGGATTGTTTATTCTTTGTTTAATTTAGATCCTGCGTCACATTGGGCAAAAGCATTGAATTTCTTTATTTATGATACGGTAAAGATTATGCTTTTGTTATTTTTTCTTATTGCGATTCTAGGGTTCTTTCGTAGTTTTATAGATCAAAATCGAATTAAGGCATGGCTTGTTGACAAAAAGATTTTTGCTAATTTTTTTGCATCTCTTTTTGGAGCATTGACACCTTTTTGTTCGTGTTCATCGATTCCGATTTTTTTAAGCTTTGTAAAGCTTGGTGTTCCTTTAGGAGTTATGTTTTCTTTTTTGATCACATCTCCTTTGATTAATGAGTATTTGGTTGTTTTAATGCTCGGGTTTTTTGGGTGGAAAATAACAGCTATTTATATTGTTAGCGGGATGTTTATTGGAATTTTTGTGGGAGCAATCCTTGGAAAGATGAAGCTTGAAAAATATTTGGTGAGAGATTTAGCCGGAAATGAATTGGAAGATTCGTCTGTTGTTGAATATAGCGGAATGAAACAAAGAATTTTGTTTGGCATCGATGAGGCTAATTCTATTTTAAAAAGATTATGGATTTGGATTGTTGTCGGCGTTGGTATTGGAGCGGTTATTCATAATTATGTTCCGAAAGAAGCTATCGATTCAGCGCTTAGCAAAACAGGGATTTTTTCTGTTCCGATTGCAACGGCTTTGGGTGTTCCTATGTACGGAAGCTGTGCGGCCATTGTGCCGATTGCGGTTGCTCTTTTTAGAAAAGGCGTTCCTTTGGGAACTGCGCTTGCTTTCATGATGGCCACATCTGCCTTAAGCCTTCCAGAGGCTGTCATCTTAAGGCGAGCTATGAAGTTGCAGCTTATTGCTATATTTTTTGGAATTACAACGCTTGGCATTATTTTGACGGGATATCTTTTTAATTTCTTACAAGAAGTTTTAGTTCATCCATAGAGAATTGATGAAGAAAAAAGTTTTATTTGTTCGTATCCATAATTCTGCTTAAATTTCAAGGAACAAGTCAGGAAAAAATAAAGAAAATTTGTGTGATTCGAGATCAGATTCGCGATAAAATTAAACAGTGGCTTGATACAGAATTTTAATCTTAAAGGAGTTTGAGATGTCCACAAAGAGGTTTTCAACACTTGAAGGCGTTTTTATTCCGAGTCTTTTAAGCATTTTTGGCGTCATTATGTATTTGCGACTTGGCTGGGTTGTCGGTCAAGTTGGCTTGTTTGGTGCGATCGCCATCATTTTGCTTAGCAATGTTATAAGTTTATCGACAGGATTGTCCGTTTCTTCCATTGTGACCAATATTCGCATCGGTCACGGTGGCGCGTATTCGATTATTACAAAATCATTAGGCGTGGAAGCTGGTGGCGCGATTGGTCTACCACTTTATTTTGCGCAAGCGATTTCTGTAGCGTTTTATATTGTTGGTTTTACAGAATCTTGGATTTATACATTTCCTCAGCATGATTTCTTGATGGTATCTTTAATTGTTTGGTTTGGTGTTTTATTTGTGTCGTATCTTAGCGCGCGGCTCGCTTTCCGTTTGCAGTATGGTGTTTTGGTCATTGTGGCCATATCACTTTTTTCAATATTTTTAAGCACATCGACAGCAGGGAATCCGGGAGCGTTGCATTTTCCAAAATTTTCAGGTGACTTTTTTAAAGCCTTTGCTGTATTCTTTCCAGCGGTTACAGGATTCATGGCAGGACTCTCAATGTCTGGTGAATTAAATGACCCTAGAAAAGGCATCCCCAATGGGACGCTTTGGGCGATTTTTGTAAGCATTGCTATTTACTTAGCGTTGACCATTTGGTTTTGGAGCCATGCTTCATCTGAGGCGCTGACATCTAATACAGCGTTAATCATTGACTTAGGTCGCTGGCGTATTCCTATTATTGCTGGGATCATGGGAGCAACTCTTTCTTCGGCTTTGAATATGTGCGTGACAGCTCCGAGAACGCTTTTTGCTTTGAGTCAAAAATCAGGTATTTCTATTTTAAAGCCTTTTATTTATCGCAATAAGGGAGGGGAGCCAACCACAGCGATTCTCCTGACTTCCTTTGTGGCTTTGATAACAATTTTAGCAGGGACCCTTAATCAGGTTGCGAGTCTTTTGACGATGTTTTTTTTAATTACGTACGGATTGATTAATCTTTCAGTCTTAATTGAGCAGAGCATTGGTATTGCAAGTTTCCGTCCGTCTTTTCGAGTTTCAAAACTTATTTCGTTTATTGGAGCTTTGGGATGTGTGATTGTTATGTTTTTAATTAATTCTTTGTTTAGTTTGATTGCGATTGGCACTATTGTTATTTTGTATTTATGGCTTATTCAAAAAGAGACAAAAAAATATTCTCCAGATGTTCGGAGCGGGCTTCTTATCTTTTTAGCCGAACAAATGGCCAAAACTGCATCCAGACTACCGTATTATCCTAAAATTTGGAAACCGAATGTTGTTGTGCTGGTCGAAGATATTGAAAACTTTTTTTTTGCAGTTCCTCTGATTCACTCTATTATTTATCCTAGTGGACGCTTGACGGCATTTCAAATCTCAGATAAGGAGAATAAAAGAAAAGATCGTCAGAAGCTTTGTGAAGTCTTAGAGCCTTTTAAGGAGGATGGTATTTTAACAGAAGCCCTTGTTGCGGAGTCTGCTGATGTCGTTTCGGGTGCGATTACGGTTTTGCAAACGGTTAAGGACACGCATTTTCCTCCGAACACATTCCTTTATTTATTATCTAATGATTCGCCGGGAGATGAAAAAGCATTTCAGATTATCAAGCAGGCCTGCCTTGAGAATTTTGGAGTTATTATTTTAAAAGAAGGAATTGAGGTTGAGTATGGGGAAGATCGAGCGATTAATTTATGGATTCGAAAAGGAAGTCCGAATATCGATCTTTCGATTTTAACAACATTACAACTTCAGAAAAATTGGGATGGATTTATTCGTATTTTACAGATTGTTGATTCTAAGGAGGCAGAGGATGATTCGATTGCTTATCTGGTACGTTTAGCAGAGCTCATGCGTCTCCCAGAAGGAGTTGATGTTCAGGTTTTGGTTGGTCAGTTTCCTTCGATCTTAGAGCAAGCGCCTGTTGCAGATATTAATATTTTTGGAATGGCGGAGAATCCAGACCTAGGACTTATTCGAAAAGTTTCCGATGCTATTAAGACGCCAGTTTTATTTTTAAGAGATTCATCTCAGGAAAGTGCGACGGCATAATAAAAGGTCTATGCATTCTTTTTAAATACAGTATAATAGAATAAATTTCTTAATCATTTACTTGAAGGGGGCATGATGAAAGAGTTAGAGATAAACAAAAAACTTAACCTATGGCAAGTTATTGTTTTGGTTCAACTTGTTTTGATTATTTTTTTAGGGCTTTTAATTTATGGGCAGCAATCGTCGCTAGTTTCACAAAAAACATATATTAATGCATTAAAAGAAGGCATATCGATACGAGAACAGAATGCTCAGATTTTATCTAAGCGACTTATTTCTGCTATGACGCTTTTGCAGTCAGCGACACGAGAAATTACACAAGATGGGGTGTTGACTCAAGAAGAAATTTTGATACAGAAATAATAAGTTTTAAGAGTAAGAAAACGTTTTCTTTTTTGATTGTTTTGAGCCTTCTTTTTTGTTGTTTTTATGCTATATTTTATGTAGTCGTAATTGTTCTTTGTAGTTGTAGTTCGGTATTTTTTTGCTAGCCCCGCCAGGGGAGGTTCCTCTGGCGGGGTTTTTAATTAAGCCTAATCTTTTCATTGGTAAAATTTGGATTAAAAGAAGCGACATTTTCGATTTTATTTCAATATTCTTGAAGTATAATAAAGATATGTTTAAATTTACGAGAGAACAAATATGATTCCAACAAAGAATTTAATTATTTTACTGAGTGCTTTTGTTTTAGTTGTCTTTTTTGTTGTTGTATTCTTTTTTCCTTTTGAAGAAAAAAGAAAGAAGAAAAAGAAGAAAAAAACACTTGAAGACCAGATTTCTCTAGATGAAAGAAAGTGGCAGGAAGCTGCTTTTAAGTTGAAAAAACATATTGAAAAATTAAATCAAGAAATCAATTCTTTGAAGATTGAGCAAAGGAAAGCATCGGGTCGACTTAAGGAAGAAAAGCAAGCGGCATTAAAGTTTGAAGAAAAGCTAAAAAGAGAAAAGAAATGGTTTTCTGAACAAGAAGCGTCTTTGGGTCAGCGTACCAAAGAGATGCGTGAATTAAAGATGGAAATCACTCGTGCTGAAACTGAGCGCGAGAAAGAGTATTCGCTAAGGCTTGGGACTGAGCGCGAGACGAGAGATCTAAAAAAAGATATGGGAGCAATTAATAAAGAAAGAAAAGATTTGCTTCTGAGAGTCACCGAGCTAGAGTTTCAGCTTAAAGCACAAAAAGAAGAGACGGCTGAGCTTAAAAAAGCAAACAAACAATTGCTCAAGAAAAAAGAAATTGAAGAAAATCAATGGATTGCAAAATCTGAATTTCTAAAACTAGAAAAAGCTCTTAATGAAAAAGAAAAAGAGATTCAAAAGCTTCAAGAAGATTGGCGTCGATAACATTTATGTTTTCCAGAAGAACCAATTGGCCCTTAGAAAAGAATCCCCTCACCTGCCTGCTTGAGGATTTTAAGAATAAAAACTGTGAAGTTTTTGATTTAACAGTATCCAATCCCACGAAAAGTAATATTCATTATCCCGAAGAGCAAATTTTGCAGGCACTTTGTAATGATAAAAATATTTCTTATGATCCGATATCGTTTGGCGCTTTAAGCGCACGTAAAGCCGTTGCATCTGATTATCAGAAATCAGGACTATTTATAGATTTTAATCATGTGGTTTTGACATCAAGCACGAGTGAAGCGTATTCATTCTTATTCCGTTTGTTGTTAAATCCAGGCGAACATATTTTGTTGCCTAGGCCAAGTTATCCTTTGTTTGAGTTTTTGGCAAATCTAAATGATGTTGAGATTGATTTTTATCCTTTTGTTTATGATAAAGAGTGGAAAATAGACTGTGATATTTTGGAAGGTCTAGTTAAAAAGAGCACGAAAGTCATTGTTTTGGTTAATCCTAACAATCCGACAGGCTCTTTTGTAAGACCTTTTGAATTAGAAGCGATTAATCGGACATGCAAAAAACATAATCTTTCTCTTATTTGCGATGAAGTCTTCTCGGATTATGGTTTTGAAGAAAAAAAAAGCACTTTGCGCAGTGTGTCTTCAAATAAAGAGGTTTTAACTTTTGTTTTAGGAGGGTTATCAAAGGCGTTAGGTTTGCCTCAGATGAAATTATCTTGGATTTTAACATCTGGGCCCGAAGCCACAGTGAAAGAGGCCTTGAATCGTTTAGAGGTGATTGCCGATACGTATCTTTCGGTTTCAACGCCTTCTCAGAATGCATTGGCGCAGTGGTTTGATTTTAAAAAAGATATACAAAAAGAAATCAAAGTTCGGTTAGAGCGCAATAAAGATATTCTTAAGAATATCTTTTCAGATAAAAGTCAGCTATGTCAAATACTTAAAGCCGATGGCGGATGGTATGGCGTTATTAAAGTTTTAAAGGATGTCCAAGAAGAGAGCTTTGTTTATAATCTTTTAAAAGAAAAACAGGTTTTTGTTCATCCAGGCTATTTTTTTGATTTTGAAGATGAACCTTATATGATTGTTAGCCTTCTGACAGACCCGAAAATATTTCAAGAAGGGCTTGAGAGGGTTGTATCCTATCTTGATTTGATCTCAAAGGTATGATGGATGAATAGACTTGCAAACTTTTTTGTATTTGATAATATGGTAATGCTTATTACATATTTATATACATATTAGTAGGGGGAAAAATGGAACAAAGACCATCTTGGGATGAATATTTCTTGAAACTAGCTATGTTGGCCTCTGAAAGGGCGACATGTCCGCGTATGCATTGTGGGTGCGTTCTGGTGAGAGATAAAAATGTTATTGCCACTGGGTACAATGGATCAATTCCTGGCGATGATCACTGTGAGGACGTGGGCTGCTGGGTTGTCGATAATCATTGCATTCGAACAAACCATGCGGAGATGAACGCGTTGATGCAAGCCGCTAAAAAAGGTCATCCTGTGGATGGATCGACGGTTTATGTCACAAATATGCCTTGTACAACTTGCGCTAAAGCACTTATTGCCTCTGGTATTAAAAGGGTTGTTGTGTTTTCAGATTTTCATGACACGCTGGCAGTTCAATTTCTTAGAAAAGCAAACATAACTATTGATAAGCTTGCTAAGCCATCAAATGAAATTAGGTATGATTTAGACAGTTATTCTTCAGCGAGGAAATAATTTTAATCGATTTTTGCTTAATATGCTTTAATTTGATGCAAGGCAACCTCTAAAAAGATAAGGTTGCCTTGTTTAGTATAAGAGGAGAGAATGCAAGATATAAAAGTTTTAATGGCAGATGATGAATCTGATACTCTTAATGTGATGGCAAGATCTGTTGAGCGAGAAGGCTATCGTGTTGTTAAGGCTTTAAATGGTCAGGAGGCTTGGGATAAAATAAAAAAAGAGAACCCAGACATTATTTTACTTGATTTGATTATGCCTGATATGCATGGTTTTACTATTTTAAAAAAGCTTCGCGAAGATCCGTTACCCCATAAATGGCAACCTGTGATTATCATTTCTGCTTTAGGAGAGCTCGGTGATGTGAAAAAAGGATTTTCTCTTGAAGCGGATCATTATATTACAAAGCCATGTACGATGGAGACTGTTTTAAAAGCTTTGCGAATGATGAGAGAGGCCATTGATCAGAAAAATAGCAAGGATAACAAAATTATATGAGATTGTTTATTATTGTTTTAATTATTTCTTTTATTTTTATCTTATTCGTTCGCTATATTGAAAAGCAGAGCATTTTCTTTCCAGACAAAGAGCTTGTGATGCAGCCTCATCGTTTTTTTCCTAGCGGTCAAGATATCTATTTTACAACAAAGGATGGGATTGTCTTAAATGGATGGTTTTTAAAGAATAAGAAGGCAAGAGCAACGGTTTTGTTTTTTCATGGGAACGCTGGAAATGTAAGTCATCGACTGGAAAAACTTTTGATGTTTTACAATATGGGGCTAAATGTTTTTATTATTGATTATCGTGGATATGGACAAAGCGAAGGGGTCCCAAGCGAAAAAGGTCTTTATCGAGATGCCCAGGCTGCTTACGATTACCTTATGACTCGCGAGGATGTTCAGGATGGAAGAATTATCGGCTATGGAGAATCTTTAGGAGGAGCAGTTGTCGTTGATTTAGCGCAAAATCGCGAACTTGCTGTTTTAGTTGTTGATTCGGCTTTTCCTCGGGTTGGTGACATGGCTAATCTTGTTTATCCGCATATTCCAGGGTTTTTGTTATCGACAAAGATGGATTCTTTAAATAAAATTAAGACAATCAATATTCCAAAGTTATTTATTCATAGTTTTGATGATGAAATTGTTCCGATAAGTCTTGGAAAAAAGCTTTTTGATGCGGCGCAGGAGCCAAAAGTTTTTTTAGAAATACAGGGTAGTCATAATGACGGATACAGAGAGTCTAAAGGGGCGTATGATAATGGCATCAAGAATTTCTTACGAGAACGGAGGATGATTTGGTAAATCATAAGTTTTTACGAACATGTAAAACAAAAGTTTTAGACTCAGATTCTAAGCCAATTATTTTAAAAGGTGTCAATTTAGGCGGATGGCTTATGATGGAGGGCTATATTTTGCATGCGCCAAATGAGGGAGTGCAGAAATTTAAGAAGAATTTTGCGAAACGATTGAACCTGAAATCGTTAGAAGCATTTGAGAAGGAGTTTACGAAAATATTTATTCAGGAAAAGGATATTAAAAATATTGTTCAACTTGGGTTTAATTGCATTCGTTTGCCGTTTCATTATAGATTAATTGAAACTAAGCCTTATCAATATAGCAAAAAAGGTCTTCAGTGTATTGATCAGATTATTGCATGGGCAAAAAAATATCATATTTATGTCATTCTTGATTTGCATGCTGCTCCAGGATGTCAAAATCATGACTGGCATTCCGATAGCTTGGGAAAAGCCGAGCTGTGGAATAATAAAAGTTTTCAAGACCGCACATGTGCTCTTTGGAAACTTTTGGCAAAACGATATGCCGATAATCCGATGGTAGCTGGTTATGACATTTTAAACGAAGCCGTTATTCAAAGCTCAAAAAAATTGAATAGTTTTTATAAGAAAGTTATCGTGAGCATTCGTTCTGTTGATAAAAATCATATTCTTTTCGTTGAGGGTAATCTTTGGGCAACGGATATTGCATGTTTGGATAATTTTAAGGACGATAACTTGGTTTTAAGTGTTCATTTTTACCATCCGATTGATTTTGTTTTTAATTTTACGCCAAAGTTATCCTTGCCTTTGAAAACGATGTGGAACAAAACAATGCTTAAAAATATTGTCGAACAATATGCCCAATTTGCTAAGAAACGAGGTTGTCCGATTTTTGTCGGAGAGTTTGGTGTTAATTATCGTTATAATCAATACGGAGAAGTGGATTGGCTCGAATATGTCTTAGGGCTTTTTAAGAAGCATCAATTTCATTGGACATATTGGACGTATAAAGCTATTAAGAATGCACATTTTCCAGACGGAATGTTTAGTTATCATCCAAATAATTCTTGGATTCATCGAGAAGGACCAAAAACTGGCTGGGAAACATATTCAGATTTATGGGAAAAAGCGAAGAAGGAAATAATTCAATCTTGGGATACAAAGCATTTTGATCCTAATACAAAAGTTGTTGAGGTTCTTAAAGATGCCGTCCGTAGTTGAAATTACAAGTTTTAGTAACCCTCGCATTAAGGAAGTTGGCAAGCTTAGAGAAAGAGATGCTCGTGATGAGACGGGTTTAATGATCGCTGAGGGATTGCGAGAAACAACAAGAGCTTTTGATGCTGGCGTTGTATGCCAAGATGTTTATTTTTCTAAAAGTTTTTTTGATCAGAATAAAGAAGATAGTTTTGTTAAGGAAATTACAAAGAAGGCAGAAAATGTCTTTGTAGTAAAGGATGAAGTATTTGAGAAAGTTTGTTTTGGAAAAAGAAACGAAGGCGTTGTGTTTACATGTAAGCAACCTAAACGTAAGATATCGGATTTAAAATTATCCCAAAACCCTCTTGTAGTTATTGTTGAATCGCTTGAAAAGCCAGGGAATTTAGGTGCAATTTTAAGAACTTGTGATGGGGCTGGGGTTGAAGCCGTTATTGTGTGCGATCAGGTAGCTGATATTTATAACCCGAATGTTGTTCGGTCAAGCACAGGGGTTATTTTTTCGATACCGATTGTCAAAGCAACAGGTGAAGAAGCTGTTCGATTTTTAAAAGAAAAAAAGATAAATATTTGCGCAACATTTTTAGAAGCTGATAAGAAATATACGCAGATCAATATGGGCAAACCAATAGCGATTGTTGTGGGAAGCGAACAAAAAGGGCTTGATGATTTTTGGCGTCAAGCGGCCGATGATCTTGTTTTTATTCCAATGGCAGGAAAAGCCGATTCTCTTAATGTTTCTGTCGCAACATCAATTGTGCTTTATGAAGCCGTCCGTCAACGAAGTGAATAATATTCGACTACAGGTTTTTTTGTCACGTTCTGGAGTTTGTTCAAGGCGAAATGCCATGGATATAATCCAGTCTAAAAGGGTGTCTGTGAATGGACAGATTGTTTCTGAGCCATCGACGCCTATTAATCCAGAAAAAGATAGTATATGCGTTGATAAGAAGCTGATTAAATCAAAGCAATATGATTATATTTTATTAAACAAACCAGATGGATACACAACGACGTCAAAAGATCCTTTTGCAGAAAAGACTGTGTTTGATCTTTTGCCAAAAGAATCCAAAGGCTTAAATCCTGTTGGGCGCTTGGATAAAGAGACCGAAGGATTGTTGCTTTTTACTAATGATGGTGATCTTGCCTATAAGTTAACTCATCCGAAGTTTAATATTGATAAAGTTTATAAGGTGACAATCATTGGACAGTTAAAACCAGAGACCCGTTCTTCGTTAGAAAAGGGTATTGTTTTAGAGGGAAAAAAGACAGCAACTTGCAAGATTTTTGATATTAGAATATCTACTAATCAAACAACATTGTTTATTAAGATTCATGAAGGAAGAAAGCGACAAGTGCGACTTATGTTTGGGAAGATGAAACATTTTGTTCGATATTTAAAACGAGAAGAACAGGGGCCTTTAAAATTAGGGTCGCTGAAATTAGGAAAATGGCGACGATTAACGCCGCAAGAGCTGAGAAGCCTTAGAGCGTTATGATTACAATTACAAATCTTTCAAAGAATTTTACCAATCGGACATTGTTTAACGATGTTTCAATTAGCATCTATCGTAATGAAAAGATTGGTCTGACGGGCCCCAATGGTGCTGGTAAAACAACATTGTTTTCCATTATTCGAGGTGAGATGGAGCCGACTGGTGGAGAAATCCAGATGCAAAAGAATCTTAATATTGGATATTTGCCTCAGGAGACATTGTTTTCTTCTGATCGAACAGTTTTGGAGGAGTTGACCTCTGGGGATGACCGAATGATCGCGTTGATGAAAGAAAAAAGAAAACTTGAAGATGAAAATAGGGCAGATACTATGCGCTATGGTGATGTTTTGCACGATCTAGAACAATTGGGCGTCTATGAGCTTGAGCATAAGGCGGAAAAAATACTTTCTGGACTTGGATTTCATGTAAAAGATTTTCATAAATCAGTGCGTCAGTTGAGTGGTGGTTGGCAGATGCGAACACTTTTGGCAAAACTTTTGACATATCAGTATGATTTGCTTTTGCTAGATGAGCCTACGAATTATCTGGATTTAAATGCGACGCTTTGGCTTAAAGATTTTTTGGGCAATTATCAGGGAACGTTTGTTATTATTTCGCATGATAAAATTTTCTTAGATGATGTTACGAATTATAATATTGTTCTTGAAAATGCGCGTATCGTAAAGGTTAAAGGAAATTATTCGGAGTATGAAGCACAAAAGATGCAGGGTGAAGCTTCACTCGAGAAAAGACAACGTATTGTTGAGAAGAAAAAACAACAGCTTGAACGTTTTTGCGAACGTTTTCATGCACAGCCTAACAGAGCATCAGCGGTTCGCAATAAGAGAAAAATAATTGAACGCATGGAAAATGTTGAGATTGATTATAGGCGAAAGAGTATGAAAGATTTTGAATTTTCTGACATAAAGCGGAGTGGGTATAATGTGATTTCTTTAGAAAAAGTTTCTAAATCATATGGTGAGACAAAAGTTTACGAAAACTTAAATTTTGAAATTATTCGAGGGCAAAGAGTTTGCCTTGTTGGAGAAAACGGAGCTGGAAAATCGACATTGTTAAAGATGTTCGCTGGTGTTATTAAAAGTAATGGTGGCACTAGAAGGGTTGGCCATAATGTGGATATTGGATATTTTTCTCAGACGCGATTGGATGTTTTAAATCCAAATAGCACAGTTTTAGATGAGGTGGCTTCAACTGCTCATGGAAGAGTTCGCGCGCAAGAGGTGCGCAGCCTTTTGGGGCTTTTTAATTTTCATGATGATGATGTTTTTAAAGCGATTCGAATTCTGTCTGGAGGAGAAAAGAGTCGCGTTATTTTGGCAAAGCTTTTAATTGATCCTCCAAACTTTATTTTGCTAGATGAGCCGACAACGCATTTGGATATCGATGGGGTCGAAGCGCTGACAAAGGCCTTTTGCGCATATGAAGGCACGCTGTGTTTTATTAGTCACGATTTATTCTTTGTGAAAGAAATTGCAGATCATATTGTAGAGGTTGATCATGGGTGCTTGAAGCAATTTCATGGGGGTCTTGATTATTATCTTGAGAAAAGGGAATTGACACAAGAAGAAGTGATGAAAAAACAAAAGAAAATAAAACAAGAACAAAAACAAGAAAAGAAACAAAAGAAAAAACAAGAGAATTCCAATCCTGCTATTGAGCAACTTCATAAGAAACATAAAGAGGCCTTGAAAAAGATTGAAGAGAATAAGAAAGAAATTAAGAAGTTAGAGAAAGAAAAGCAAGATTTGGAAACAGAAAGCTATATTAAAGCGCGTGTTCTTTCTGATTCACATAGCCAAAGAGATAGTGAAACGCTTAAAAACTACGGGAAGCGTTTGAAATTTATTTATAAGCGTATTCGAGAAATTGAGACATTAATTGAACGCTTGATTAAAGAGAATAGAGAAATTAAAAGTTGATATGAAGCTAAAAGTTGATCTTCATGATATCTTTTCCGATGATCGCAAACTTGAAAAAGCGCTTACCAGTATCATGGAAGATGCTCAAAGGAAACGAGTAAAGCTTGTTGAAATCATTCCAGGAAAGGGATCTGGACAGCTTAAAAAACATGTTTTAAGATTTCTGGAAAAAAATTACAAAAACGTTTATCATAGAATAGAAAAGGATGATAAAAATTGGGGTCGAATTTTTGTTCACTTTCGCTTTAAATAGATTTATATTATAAATAGGGGGAAAGAAGATGCGCCATATCGTATTTGTTTTACTAGCTAGTTTTTTATTTTCAGGTTGTAATATTATTCATATTCCAGAGATTATGCGAATTCGATCTGTATCTGCTAATCAGGATCAGCAGCAAAAGTATGTGCAAGCTAAGAATAAAGAATTTAAGAAACTTTTAAAAGTTATTAAAGAGGGAAAGATATCTCAATATAAGACTCAAAAAGATTTTATTAAAGGATTTGGTGATCCAATCTTTAAAAAGAAATTCTCGCAACCAGAAAAATATTCTCAGCTTTGGCTTTATCGATATTGTGAAAAGATGTTCGGGTCTGAGAAAGTGTATCTGTATTTTGATGATGCAGGAAATTTAACTAAATGGGAACATCGACCCGCCACATCGCAATAAAAGAAATTTATAAGACGCTTTTTTCTGTTTTTGGTCCGCAAAAATGGTGGCCTGCCAAAACTCGCCTTGAAATTATTGTCGGCGCTATCTTGGTTCAAAATACTAATTGGAATAATACTGAGAAAGCGATTTCGAATTTACGCAAACATAATTTATTGTCCATAGAAAGATTAAGATCTGTAAGTACGCGACAGCTTTCTTTGTTGGTTAAGCCGTCTGGATATTTTCGCGTTAAAACAAAGAGATTAAAGAATTTTGTTTATTTTCTTTTTAAAGAATTTGATGGTGATCTGAAAAAGATGGCTAAAGAAGAAGCATGGGCTTTGCGTCAAAAGCTTTTGTCAGTCAATGGCATTGGGCCGGAGACTGCGGATTCAATTATTTTGTATGCGTTTAATAAGCCAATTTTTGTAGTAGATGCGTATACCAGGAGGATTTTCTCTCGTCATAAGCTTGCAAAAGGTACTGAGGATTATCGGACTCTTCAGAATTTATTTTTAGAGAGCTTAGATTCTAATGTGGCTATATTCAACGAATATCACGCGTTGATTGTCCATCTCGCAAAAACGTTTTGCAAATCTAAAAAGCCATTGTGCAAACAATGTCCTTTAAGAGATTTTTCACATACGATTTAAGAAACAAGAAGTGCTTGATCTTTAGATGATGCAGAATATTTTTTTAAGACATCTCTTAGACGTTTATCAAACAAGATAACGGTTTGATAAATGAGTTTGATAGATGTTGTATTCTTTTGAGATGATCGAAGAATTTGCGCCTTGAAGCGAATCCTTTTTGGAGTCGTTTTCTAGGAAAAATAATTCTTACTTCGATGGAAGAAATGTTTTCTAGGCAAAAACGGGTTTCGTATGAAACGTCAAGAAGACTCATGTTTTCTAAGGATGTTTTAATGACAACATTATCAAATATAATTTCAACAGGAAGATTTATGTCAAAGCGTTGATACTGTCTTTTTTTTAAGAAAATATTTATTTCTTGAGAAGATTTTAGTCGAGTTAGTTTCCAGGTATGGCCATATTTTTTGATCCAATCAAGAGCAGCTGTTGCAAGCCCGATTTCTTTTTTACGTTTTTCGCTTTCAATCCATTTATGTTTTCGGATTTCCATCAATGTTAAACTGTTTTTTAAGAATGAATATCTTTTTGCATCTCGCTCCTTCTCTTTGTTGCTTTAATGAATAATAAAGCATGATTATGACAATCGATGAGGTAAATTTAAGGTTTAAAACAAATATTTTAAAAGGTAATTTTAGTGTTTATAATAAGTAGGCAAACAAAAGGAGGAGAAATATGATGTGTCCAATGATGTTTGATCCAAAGATGATGGTGTATATGATTATTTTTAAGGCAGCAATTGTTTTGTGGGTTTTAGCTGTACCTTTGATGATTATTTGGCGTCTTGATAAAATTTTAAAATTGATGGAAGAAAAGAAACAATAGATTTCTTATTTTATTTATGTCTGTAAATATTATTGCACATATTGATATGGATGCTTTTTTTGCAGCTGTTGAGCAGGCTGATAATCCTGAGCTAAAAGGAAAGCCTGTTGTGATTGGCGCAAACCCTAAGAACGGCAAGGGGCGCGGCGTTGTCTCGACGTGCTCATACGAAGCAAGAAAGTTTGGCATTCATTCAGCAATGCCTATATCCAAAGCATACCAGAGGTGTCCTCATGCGGTATTTTTACCTGTTCGGATGTCTCGTTATCATGAAATTTCAGATTGTATTTTTAGAATTTTTTATGATTTTACTCCGGATATTGAACCGATTAGTATTGATGAGGCCTTTTTGGATATCACAGGAACAAGGCGACTGCATGGACCTGCTTTTGGAGTGTGCTTGAAAATAAAGGAAAGGATTGCTAAGGAGACAGGTTTGACTGCTTCTGTTGGCATTGCCCCGATTAAAATGGCAGCGAAGATTGCATCAGATTTTTGTAAGCCGGATGGCATTCTTGAGATTAAAAAAGACAAGCTTATTGATTTTTTGTGGCCACTTCCGGTAGAAAAATTATGGGGTGTGGGTCCTAAGACAAAATCTTATTTAAACAATCTTGGCATTCGAACAATCAAGGATTTAGCTAAGCGTTCTAGAGAGGAACTCTGTGAACAGTTTGGTGAATCTGGAGATCACCTTTATTGTTTATCTCATGGAATTGATCCTCGCTCTGTTGAAACAGAAAGTGAAATAAAATCCATTAGCCATGAGCATACATTCGAACGTGATGTTAATGATAAAGAAGTTTTGCATAAAACGCTATTATGCCTAAGTGAAAAAGCTTCGCGTCGTTTAAGGCTTGAAGGGCTAAAGGGCAAGACAATTACAATTAAAGTGCGATACGAGGGATTTCAGACATATACGCGCGCAGCAACGTTTGGGTTTTCAACAAATTTTGTTGATAATATTTATGGTAAGGCAAAAGAATTGTTTGAAGGATTTTATTCTGCGGCGAATAAGGTGCGCTTAATCGGTGTTAAAGTTTCGAATTTTAAGAATTTGTATGTTCAAGAGAGTTTATTTGAGGAAACAGCGAAAGAAAAAAAAGAGCGTATTCATAAAGCTGTTGATTTTATTAAGGATAAATATGGAGAGAGATCTATTCATCGAGCAGCATAAAAAATCCTTTACAGAAAAGGCGAGTTTGAGGATACTATATATCATATGAAAAATATTATTATTCGTATTGGAACTTTAGAGATTCGAGCTAAGCTAAATGGTTCTCAAGCGGCGGGTCTTGTTTGGGACAAGCTCCCTATCAAATCTTTTACGAGTATTTGGGGTGAAGAAATTTATTTTCAGATACCTGTTAAATGTGATTTGGAGGAAGGGTTTTTATCTGAGACTGCTGAAATAGGAGATCTTGGATATTGGCCTGAAGGAGATTGTTTCTGCATATTCTTTGGATCAACGCCGATTAGCAAGCCAGGCGAGATTCGTCCGGCAAGTAATATTAATATTATCGGAAAGATTGAAGGTGATTGGGGAGTTTTAAAGTCTGTTGGGGAAAATGAAACTGTTTTAATTGAAGAAGATGAGAAATAAAGAAAAAGGAGTTTTATGGAAATTTCTGTATGGGTTTTAGTCGGGTCTGTGATTGCCATTGTGGCTTCATTTGCTGTATCGATTTTATTATTAAAAGAAATTATTCGAAAAGAAGTGCGTTACGAGTTTGATTTTTCGAGAGGGCAATTGGAGGAAAAATCAGCCGCTGAGATGGAAATAAGAAAACAAGCGGTCGAGAATTCAGTCAAAGATTTAAAGCAGACCATTGAGAAATATGCCGAGTTAGTGCATCGTTTTGAAAAAGATCGAGATGAAAAATATGGAAGCCTTGCCAATGAACTTAAGAACACTTCTCAGGCAACAGTTAGGTTGCAGGAAACGACAAATCAATTAACAAATGTTTTGGGGAACAATCAGAAGCGTGGCGAGTGGGGCGAGCGCATGGCCGAGGATATTATTCAACTCTGTGGTCTTCAAGAAGGAATTAATTATAAAAAACAGGCTAAAATTGATTCAACTGGAACCAAACCAGACTACACATTCTTGCTCCCTAATAAACATAAAATCAATATGGATGTAAAGTTTCCTTTAAGTAATTATCAGGAAATGGTTAATGCAGAGGATCTTGGCCAGAAGGATGCATACAAGAAACAATTCTTGTCTGATGTGAAACAGCGTCTGAAAGAAATACAGAATCGATCTTATATTAACCCAGCAGAGGGAACGCTTGATTTTGTGTTGGTATTTATTCCCAATGAACAAGTTTTTGCTTTTATTCAGGAAAATTTTCCAGGGTTGATGGATGAAGCGCTAAAGCAAAAAGTTGTTTTATGTTCACCATTTACTTTGTATTCGATGCTTTCTGTCATTCGTCAAGCATTTGAAAATTTTTATTACGAAAAAGCTACAAAAGAAATTATTCGTATGATTGATCTTTTTATTAAAACATATGCGACATTTAAAGATCGCTTTCAGTCTTTAGGGGATTCGATGAAAAAGACTGTTCATTTGTATGCTGATATTCGAGATAAAAGTTTTAAGAATTTGGATACAAAGATTAACCGTATTGAAGATTTTAAAAAAGGGAAAATGCCTTCTTCAGAGGAGCCTCTTGTTATTGATGCTGCAAAAGACGAGGAGTAAGTTTTGTCGATTGTTCGTTATCCAAAAATTTTCTCAAAGCAAGTTGTTGCCCTCACAACTGATCGAAAGTGTGATTTTTTCTTTTCCGAAAGCACGCCGAGATTAAGTTCCAAGCAAAAAAAGTTTTTTATCCAGAATCAGATAAAAGGTATTAATAATTTTTATAATATTCAGCAAATTCATGGGAAGCGCGTGATTTTTGCTAATAAAAAGAATTTTGATAAGCAAAAAAGAATTCCAAAGGCAGATGCGCTTGTGACAAATGATAGAGGTGTTGCTCTGGCTGTTCGCACAGCCGATTGCATTCCATTGTTTTTGTTTGATCCTAAGAATAAAGCCATTGGGGTGATTCATGGAGGATGGAAATCAATTAAAAAGGAAATTATAGCCGCTACAATAAAAACAATGTGTTATCAATATAAAACAAAAGCAAAAGATCTTAAGATTGCTTTTGGGCCATCTATTCGAGCATGTTGTTTTGAAGTTGAGAAAAAGTTTCTGAAGAATTTTCCAGACCAGGCCTTAGGAAAGAGTGGGAAATATTATATTGATCTTGTTTCTATTGTCAAAAAACAGCTTAAGCGTCTAGGCGTTCAACAAAAGAATATATTTGATTCCAAAATGTGCACTTGCTGCGATCATCGCTTCTTTTCTTATCGTAGAGGAGATGTTCTCTCTGGGAGAATAGCCTCTGTGATGATGCTTGTGTAAGTCCAAAAACGGTTAAGAAATCGTTTGTAAAATAGCAGCATTACGATAAAATAAGGCGCAGATAAAATTGATTAACAATCGGACTTGGTAATGAACATCATTGTTTTAGTTGTAGCAAAGAACGAGCGTGAAGCAAAAAAGATTAGTAACAAGCTTTTGGAGAAGAAGCTTATTGCTTGTTGCAATATCATCAAAGGAGTGAAGTCTTTTTTTTGGTGGCAGGGAAAGGTTGAGTCTGCGAGCGAAGTGCTATTGGTTTTAAAAACAAAGAAAAACCTTTTTCAGAAAATTGTTAGTTTGGTTAAAAAATTTCATAGTTATGAAACGCCCGAGATTATCGCTTTGCCAATTATTGCAGGGGATAAAAATTATTTAAAATGGATTGATACTTCTGTTGAGGCGTAATGAAAGGAAAAAAAGGATGAAGATGTTCGGAAGAATTTTTCTTGTTTGCGTGTTTATTGTTTTAGTTTTTAGTATTCCTCGGGTGTCAGGACAGTTTTTTATTTTTCAGAATCCTTTAGAAGGAGAAATGGCGCCTGATTTTAATCTTGCAACTTTGGATAATGATTCTGTTAATTTTTTTGAATATCGTAATGGTAAAAGGGCGATTGTATTCTTCTGGGCGATATGGTGTCCTCATTGTCGAACGGCTTTAAGAGATTTGAATTTAAAGCAGGACATGATTAAGCAAAGGCAAATCAAGATTGTTTTAGTCGATATTGGGGAGAACCGAGCTAAGGTAGAAGCTTATTTTAAGAGAAACGATATTAACCTTAATGTTTTTCTAGACAAGGAATCTTCTGTCGCAGAGCTGTATTCGGTCTCTGGAATTCCAAGTTTTTATTATGTTGATGCCAACGGCATTGTTGCAACAGTCGGCCATGACCTGCTCGAAGATTTTGAAAGTCTTTTTTAGAAGTTATCGAGCAGTTCCGCTTTGTGTTTCTTTAAGTTTTTTAATGTGATCAACAAGATTTGCTTTTTGGCGTAGTTGAATTAAGAAATTGCTAAAGGTGTTCTCTTTCTTTTCTTCAAGTAAGCGTGTTTTCAACTCTTCTTTTTTTTCCTCAAAGACATTTTCATCAATCGGAATAAAAGCGTTTAGATGTAAAAGACAGTACGCGGTGCTTGTTTCGACTGGATTGCTTAAGCGATTACCTACAGTGAGAGCAAATGCGGCTTTGTGAAATCCAGGGGCAGCGCCAACATGAGAGAGGTATTGACCTCGGGCGAAGGGCTCTGGCTTTTCAATTTTTAGACCAAGCTTCTTTGCCGCAGCATCAAATGTTTGATTAGATTTATTCTCAAAGGATTTCTTAATTTCTTCCAAATCTTTTTGTGCTTTATTTTTTGCAAGTTCTTTGGATTTAATGTGAGCAAGAACATCTTTAACTTCGTCTTTTGTCTGGTCTAGTGTCGGAACATATGATTCTTTTTGCTCTTTAAGTCTTAAGACGTAGAATCCTTTGGATGCTTCAATGGGGCCGACGACAGTGTTCGATTCCAATTTTAGTGCTTCTTCAAAAATTTCTAACGGCCAGCCGATATCAAGATTTGGCTGTTCTTGGCTAAAAAATCCACTTTCTTGAATTTTAAGGCTATATTTTTTAGCTAAATCAAGCAGTTCGATGCTATCAGCATTAAGGTCTAACGCAAGATCGCCAGCTTGATTCTGAATATTTGTTTTTTGTTCGTCCGTTACGTCCTTTGGATATTCAAGTGCCAAATATTCAACGTTAATCATAAGAGGAATTTTAAAATTATCTGAATGTTCTTGATAGTAGTCGGCTATTTCTTCATCGGTTAGCTGAATATTTCTTTGATAGTCTAAGAATGGAAAAGAAGCATAGGAAATGTCGATTTTTTCATTCTTATTTTTATAGGCCTCAAGCGCTTCCTCGTCAGAGACGGTGATGAGATTTGTTTCTTGTTTATAAATTTTTGTAAAAATGAGAGAACCCCTAATTCCTTCTTCAAAATTACGTGGTTTACATTTAAAAACATATTGCACGATCTGATTATATAAAGCCGGATCAAACATTTCATCTCGTTTAAAGAAGCTAAGAGTGGAAATGGTTTTGATCACCTCATCATTTGAGATTTTAATTCTTCGTTTTTTCCCTTCATGCAAAAGAATGAGTCTATCCCATGCCTCAGATTCAAGATTAAGAAAATCTTTAACTTTAAAAAAGTTTTCTCCATAGCGCATGATGGCTTGATTTTGAACATGAAGCAAAGCATCCTGAAAGTCTTCAAGAGAGACTTTTTTTCCGAAAATTTTTCCAGCACAAGAAATAGAGCCAGGTTCGGTTAACAGCGAAGAAGAAATTCCCCAAAAAACAAAAGAGACGGTGATCATAACAGCCATAACCCACAAGAGTTTTTTGGCGATGCCTTTTTTTCGTAAAGTTTTTAACATGGAAGCTCCTAAATTAATGATTTGATAAAATATTAAAGAAATTGCATAAAATTTTTTATTAAGAATTAGTATATCCTTAGCCATGATGTTTGGCAAGGGGTTTTAGGCTTAAAGCGGGGACAATGGTCGTTTCATGGCAAAGTCTTTAGAATATGCTATACTTGAAAAAATTTCACCAAATAAACTAATATGAATATATCTATTAATTTAAGAATTGGAAGAAAATCCTTTTTGAGGGCTATCTCTTTATTTGTTATTTTGGCTTTTGGGGAGAGTGTGCTTATGCCTTCGTATATTCCTAAGGCATTGGCGCAGAGTGCATTAGGGATTCCTGCACCAGGGATGATCGTTTCTTTGAGCCAACAGTTTACGCCTGCAATTTTACGGGGACTTCAGGTTTTTCCTAAGGATCCCTTAAGGTTTGATTTTATTGTTGATAGGGCTGATTCTGAGCTTAAGAATAAAGAATTCACCCAGGAAACTGAGAAATTAATTCGTTATTTTCTGGCGTCGCTTACTATTCCGGAAAAAGACCTTTGGGTCAATCTCTCTCCTTATGAGCAAGATCGTATTATTCCAGATACCCTTGGCAAGACAGAGATGGGTAAGGATATGCTTGTTCAGGACTATTTGCTTAAACAAATTACAGCTTCTTTGATTCATCCTGATGGAGACATCGGAAAAGGTTTTTGGGATCGAATCTATAAGAGCGCTTATGACAAATATGGAACGACCCAGATTCCTGTAGATACTTTCAACAAAGTTTGGATTATTCCTCAAAAGGCTGTTGTGTATGAGGTTGGAGACAGAGCCTTTGTTTTAGAGAGTACGCTAAAAGTCATGTTAGAAGAAGATTATGTCGCCCTTTCTAAAGGTGAGGCAAAGATTCAATCAGATTCTGATAACAAATTAGCTTCTGAGATTGTTCGTGAGATTGTTATTCCTGAGTTAGAAAAAGAGGTTAATTACGGAAAGAATTTCTCTCAGCTTCGTCAGATTTATCAGTCTATGATTTTAGCGACATGGTTTAAGAAGAAGCTGAAAGGTTTTATTGTAAATCGCATTTATTCTGATCAAAAGAAAATTGAGGGTGTTGATTTAGTTGATAGTAAAGTTTCTCAAGAAATTTATGAAGAATATTTAAAAGCTTTTGAAAAGGGTGTTTGTGATTTTATTAAAGTTGAGCATGATCCTTATACGAATAAAAATATTCCGAGAAAGTATTTTTCAGGAGGGATTGAGTGGGTGGCATCAAGCAATATTGAATATGTAACAAGTTTTTCATCGCGTTCGCCTGCCTGGGTGACGAGCCAGGGAATTCAGGGGGTAGAAGTTAATCTCAAGCCTGTGATGAGCGCATCACCTATTGGTATAAAAAATAAAAAATTAAATGATTTAGCTAGTTATTTAATAAAGCAGGGAAATACTTTGGAAGATATTAATAAGGTTGTTTTAATTTTAAAGAATTACGATCAAATATATATTGATGTCGGAACAGGACAGGCAGGGCTTCCTTTAGAAATTGCTGAGAAAAATCCGAAGATTGGCGTTATTACTATTGACTCTTATTCTTCTAAAGGGTTTTATTATCTTTATGCGAATCAATGGAAAAACAGAGAGCTAGACGCTCAAAAACAGAATTTAGACAATTTGGTTGTTTTAAAAGCAAGTTTTGGAAAATTTTTCTGGAATATGCCGTATGACTCTATTGACTATATGTCTTTGATTGCTCCTGCCAAGGCTGTTGAGAATGATTTTGAATTTTACCGTGATAACAGCCTTCTTAAAAAGAAGATGAAAAAAGACGGGAAGATTTATTACGAGCCCTATAAGGGAGCAATGAAACTTAAAGAAATTAGAGAACTTGAAGCAGTGCGTTCAAAAGAAATCTTAGGTGTTGAGATAAAGAAAGGTGAGACAACAAATTTTGATTCAGATGATTTTCTTTATGTCTGGGATTTGGATCGAGACAAAAAAAGTTCTAGCAGTTTAGCCGAATGGACAAAGATTTCTTTTGACGATTCAGGAAAGGTGTTTGTTACCAAGCATGGGACTTCGGTGAAGTATTATATGGGATATGACAACTATCATTTTAGCGTAAGAAATCAAGAATTTTTTCCTCTTGATTATTTTATGACAGAGTCTGAGATTAAAGAGCTAGAAGATTTTGGTCTGAAAGAAAAAAATATGAGAATAGCATTAGCCGATGAGTTTAGGACGCAGCAATTTAGCTATCCTTTAGCGGCTGATTTTTCTAAAGGGTATTTGGAAGATCTTAAAAATATTTTTAGAGAAAAGGAGAAAATGGGGGATTGGAATTTAAGAATTTATGAGATTGGCGTTGGGGAACAATCAACTGAATTTAATGAAATCATAAATCTTCTTAAGCAGGCTTTTCAAGAGGTAATTCCGGCGCATGCGCGTGCAAGATGGCAAGTTGATATGATGGTGTGTGATTTTGATCGACCTCTACTTGGAAAAATTTTTCATTCTAAAGAAGATAGTAAATTTTTGCTAAATGATGTACCTTTTTATCTTGACGTTCATTTTCTAGAGGTTGATATGCTTGATTCTAAAAGAATGAAATTTATTGGAGAGACATATGGAAAAGCAGATTATATTTTTAATCGAAGAACCATATATGCTCAGGATAGAGTATCTCTTTTAAATCTTAAAGAGTTAGAAAAATATAAAGGACAAGACACGCAGGATCAGCTAAGGGCAAAAAATCTTTTTGATATTTTAAAAGTTTATCTAGCAACAAAAAATGTTGTTTTAAATTTTGCTCGAGAAGGGGCTCATTATGTTATTGAGGCATCAGGAAAAAAAGATGTTTTTAGGTTTCCAGGATCTCAGATAATTGGAATTACAGGTCATTTTGACGATTACTACCAAACAACTCCACATGCATATGTTAGCGAACAGGGGACAGGAATATATGAAATAACTGATTCTGCTATTATGGCAAGACAAGGGATTCTTTCTTTCTTGAATTATGTTGTTCAAAAAAATTATAATATTTTAAATTCTTTTGGCAAAACATTTGATCAGGTTATAAATGAGATGGCAGAGGGAACTGATATCAAAGAAGTTTTTGTTGATCCTCGGCTTTGGTTAATAGAATCTGAAGAAGAGCGAGAATATGCTAATGAATATTCAAGTATGAATTTTTATAGTTTTGAGAAGGTGTTTGCTGGTCTTGTTAAAAGACGTGTTATGGAATCCTTAGAATTCTTGTTTAAAGAAAAAAGTTCCCTTTTAAGTTTTATTGACTATTTGAGTGTGGATCATAAACCTATGACGCACCACTTAAGGACACCAACGGGACGGATTCAATCACTTTCAGAAGGTTTTCAACGTCTTGATTTAGATGAAGAGGATTCTTTAGTATTTAAAGGGCACCTTCGAGATGCGTATAAATATAAAGCATTTATGAGAGAGTTGATTAGCCATTGGGGTGATGAAGAGAAGTCTTCAATTTCCTCTAGCTCTATTGATTCATCAGATGACGCTTCGGGTTTAGCGGATGCAGATTATCAAGCGGAGTATTGGGATCGATTAAAGGGAAAGCCTTCGAGGATAAAAAACTGGTGGACTGGCGAGAGAATAATGCTTAGTGTTGTTTCTGCAGATAAAGATACGCGTCAAAGGGTGATAATGCAAGTTTCGGGAAGCTTGAGAGATGTTTTTGGAGAAAATTATAAGGAAAAAGATATTCTTTTTGATGGTGCAGGACAGGGGCATCTGGCAAGAGATTTAATGGATCAAGGGTTTAAGAAAATCAAAGCTATTGATGTTAGCTCAGAAAATGTTGCTTCAGCAGAAAATCGCAATGTTGATATTCAGCAGGCGAGTGCATATAGCCTTCCTTTTGAGGATAATTCGTTTGATTCAATTGTTATTAATGAGGCCATAGGGTCTATGGATATGCAGGCGGCATTACAAGAAGCTAAAAGAGTGCTTAGGTCAGATGGAATCATTATGATTACAACGTATTTTCGTAGTCCTAGTTTTGAACTTAAAACAGCAGGGTATCGGGCTTATTCAAGAGATGAAATTTTTGATGCCTTAAGTAAGGAATTGTTTAGCGATATTAGAATTGCCCAGATTCCGTCTAGCATTGTATGGTTAGATTTTATTGTTGCGCGGAATCAAAAAAAAGAGAAGAAGATTTTTTCGCCAGCACAGCGAGATATTAGCTCGAGCGTCAGTCCTTCTTTTTATAAATTACCAGTTGTTAAAAATAATCTTGCTAAATTTTATGAACTGGAAACTTTTTTAACTTTTTCAGCTATCAGTCAGGCTCACGCATATGATGATCAGGGATTTATTAGGATTCTTGAAAAGATTTTTGCCAACTGGAAGAAATTTAAATCTTTAATCGAAATTTTAACCCCTGAGACTGTCAGTCAGACTCTTGCTAATAATTCTTTTTGGCTAGCTCGTACTCTTGAGGAGCTTTTTCTCGCATGGAGAAGTTATAAGAAAATAATCATTAAGCTTCAAGTTTTGCTGGGCTTTGAGACTGTCAGCCAAGCTTTTATGAAAGGTTCTTATGGATTTTTTAAAGCCCTTGATGAGATTCTAGCTAACGGGAAGAAGTTTAAATTTTTAACTGAAATTCTAACCCCCGAAGCTGTCGGCCAAGCTTTTATGAAAGATTCTTATAGATTTGCCAAAGCCCTTGAAAAGATTTTTGCCAACTGGAAGAAATTTAAATCCTTAACCGAAGTCCTAACCCCTGAAGCCGTTGGTCGGGATTTTGTGAATAATCCTAGCGAGTTTGTCGTTCGCCTTGATACGGAGTTTGGAAAATCTTTTTCTGCTGCCAGCAGTATTGATTCAGCCAAAGACTCCAGCGCATCGAGCGGGGTTGGAGCCCTAAGCTCTTCTGATGTCTTTTTTGAAGAAATTTTAGATAGGCTATCAATACTAAAGGAAGTTTGTCAAGTGAAGCCTGGGTCAAAGATCTTAGAGGTTGGAAATCAGGTTGATTATTCTGGTGCGGCTGCTGCTTTGCTGGGATTACAGCACACCAGTTATAGTTTAGAAAAGCAATGGGCAAAATCAAGGATTGCAGAAAAATATATTAGTAAAGATAGGAGTGGGTCTGTTAAAAATATTCTTGGTGAATTTTCATATCGAAAAGAATCCGTATCAAAGAAGATTCCTGACCATAGCCAAGATATTGTTGTTATAGAAACGGGAGCGCTATCAGACCCGTATCCAGAATCTGATGCGAAAGAAATTTTCAGAGAGGCTTTACGCGTTATAAAGCCGGGCGGAAAATTGATTGCAGGAACAATAGGACTTTGGACATCCTTTGAAAGAACAGGTGCCGAGAATGTTATGATACAGGTTCTTCAGGAAGAAAATTTTGAAAATACCGAAGTCAAGCTTATATCTGACTATGAATTCGAAAAGGGACTTGTCGATGGAGTAAGTATTTATGAAGTTACTCTTTCAGATAAGAAAATTTTATCAAACACAGAGGCCCCGGGAAACACCGGTGGTATCGATTTTGTCAAAGACAACTGGGAACTGGAGACTAAAGGCGAAGGCATTGAATTTGAAATTCCAGCTGAGCTTCAAGGGATCGATTTTGATTCGATTCAAGGATTTGTGCCGATTATCATTAATATTGTGCCTATTACAAATATTTTGTCAATTTTAGGGTTAAATGGCGAAGATTTAGAAGGTTTCGAGTGGGCTCAAGAGATACAAAAAGCAGATAGGCCTAAGGAATTAAGCCTGCTTTAAGGGTCATATAATCTTTCCTCTTTACAACTTATTACCTCAAATGTATAATGCAACCTACTTTGTTTCTGATATAATAAATAATCTATTTATAGCTATTTAACAGAAGGCATAAATAATGAAAAAACTTAAATTAGGATTACCAAAAGGAAGTCTTCAGGAGTCAACGATTAACGTTTTTGAGCGTGCTGGGTTTAAGGTGCGAGTGTCAAGTCGTTCATATTTTCCTGTGATTGATGATGATGAGATTGAAATCGTGTTATTGCGTGCACAAGAAATGTCGCGATATGTGGAAGATCTAGCCCTTGATTGTGGTATTACAGGTAACGATTGGATTGAAGAAAATGGGTCAGATGTTGTACGTTTAGCGGATCTTCTTTATGCCAAGCAAAGTGCATCAAAGGTGCGTTGGGTCGTCGCTGTTCCGGAGTCATCACCGATTAAGACAGTTAAAGGTCTTCAGGGAAAACGCGTTGCAACAGAGCTTGCGAATGCTACAAAAAGATATTTAAAGAAAAATAAAGTGAAGGCGGAAGTTGAGTTTAGCTGGGGAGCCACAGAAGCGAAAGTGGCCTCTGGATTGGTTGATGCGATTGTTGAGTTGACCGAAACAGGCAGCAGCTTAAAAGCCAACAAGCTTCGCATTGTTTCAACCGTGTGTGAGTCTACGACACAGTTTATTGCAAATAAAAAAGCATATAAAGATTCTTGGAAAAGAAAAAAGATGGAACAAGTGGTTATGCTTTTAAGGGGTGCTTTGGATGCCGAGAGCATGGTGGGTGTGAAAATGAATGCAAAGGAAAAAGATTTGAACAAAATTTTAAAAGTGCTTCCAGCACTTCAAAACCCGACGGTTTCACCATTGGCTAAAGAAGGTTGGGTTGCGGTTGAGACAGTGATTCGAGAAAACGTTGTTCGTATTTTGATTCCAAAGCTAAAAGCAGCTGGAGCATGCGGCATTATCGAATATCCATTAAACAAGTTGATTAATTAAACAAGAAGAAAGAAGTTGTCATATGCCTTGCGGAAAAAAGAAAAAAAGAAAAAAGATTACAACGCATAAAAGAAAGAAATTAAAGAAATCTTTGCGTCATTTGAAAAAACGCGATACAAAATAATCGTTAATGCGACTTTTAATTAGTAGAATTTTTGTTTGCGTCAGTTTGTTAGGACTTTGCATGGCAGGGTTTTTAAGCCCTGCCATTGCTGTTGAATCTACGGATGCAAAAGCTCAAGCACTTGCCCATTACACCATGGGTTTAATTCATGACTGGAATGGATCTGCCGACGAGGCAATTGGTGAATATCAAGAATCTATTGATATCGAGCAAGATAATTACGCCACGCATTTAAAACTCGGATCAAATTATGGTCGCTTAGGCGATTTTGAAAAAGCTGTTAAAGAATTAAAGGTTGCAGCCGATCTTAATCCAAAAGATATCCAAGCCCACTATCTTTTGGCTCTCATTTATTCTTCCCAATCAAAAGAAGAGAAAGCCACTGATGAATATGAAATTATTTTAATGCGTATTGCTGAAGAAAACCCAGAAAGTGCAGAGGTTGTTGCGTTTTTAGGCCAGCTTTACTATGCTGAAGGAAAAATAAATCAAGCGATTGAGCAGTTTGAGAAAATTATTTTGATTGAGCCAAAGAATGCTGAAATTTTATCTATTTTAGGGTCTCTTTATTTAGAAATTTCTCAAAAGGAAAAAGCTATCGATTTTTTTAAGCGCTCTATTGTTATTGATCCCATTCATGATGGAAGCCTAAACTCGTTAGGGTATTTGTATGCCGAAGAAGGGATAAATCTCGACGAGGCGATTGATTTTGTTCAGCGTGCTTTAACTGTTGATCCAGAAAATGGCGCTTATTTAGATAGCTTAGGATGGGCCTATTACAAAAAAGGTGATTATGATAAGGCTCTTTTGTTTTTGGAGAGGGCTGAAAAATTTATTAAGGATCCTGTTGTCTATGATCACATCGGAGATGTTTATTATAAAATGGATAATCCAAAGAGCGCGGTTCGTTTCTGGCAGAAATCTGTTGATATGCTGCCAGGCCAGACAGAAATTTTAGAAAAGATACAAGATACGCAGAATAACTAGAGACTAGTGAAATAAATTTATGAAAAGCATTTGCCTTCGATCTCCCGCCAAATTAAACCTTTCTTTGCATGTTGCTGGTAAAAGACCGGATGGATATCATAATCTTTCAACTCTTTTTGAGAAGATAAACTTTTTTGATGATATTCGATTAACTCTTCGAAAAGATAAAAGAATTCGTATTTTTTGCAATTGGCCTGGTGTTCCAAAGGGTCCTAAGAATTTGGCATATAAAGCGGCTCAAGTGCTTCAAAAAGATTTTCAGGTTTCGAACGGCGTTGATATTCATATTAAAAAACGTATTCCTATTGCTGCGGGATTGGCTGGAGGATCGAGTAATGCGGCCACAACTCTCTTAGGCCTTAACCGACTTTGGCGCTTGAATCTAACTGAAAAGCGACTTGTGAGTTATGCAAAGCAGATCGGTAGCGATGTGCCTTTATTTATATATAAATATATATGGTGTTTAGGGGCAGAGCGCGGAGATCGCATTAAAAGTGTTAATTTAAGCAAAAAAACATGGCATATTTTGATTATTCCTGGCATAAAAGTGTATTCAAATGAGGTATTTAGGGCATTTAAAATGAAGTTGACAAAGAGAAAGGATAATGTTAATATTCTTACTCGCGCGTTGAGGGAAGGCACCTGTGAGAAAGTTGGCGGGCTTCTCTCGAACGATTTGGAGGCAGCCATTGTGCGTGTCCATCCATTATTATTAAGAATAAAGAATAATATAGAATATATAACCGGACTTAAAGTATGCTTTTCCGGTAGCGGGCCTTCGATTTTTGGTGTTGTTAAATCAGAAAAAGAGGCAAAAAGAATGCAATCTATATTGTCAGATCGCTATAAGCAAGTGTTTGTTGTTAGGACATTGTAATTTCAGCCTTTTAACAAGGGGAGCAACAATGGAAATAACAGAAATTCGAGTATTCTTAAGAGATGGACAAGATAAAAAGCTGAAAGCGTACACAACAGTTACATTTGATGACTGTTTTGTGGTTCGAAATATTAAGGTGATTCAGTCGACAAATGGGTTTTTTATTGCGATGCCTTCACGAAAGGTGAAGTTGTCGTGTTCCAAATGTCATTTTAGAAATGAAGTTGGTAGCAAGTTTTGTAATCATTGCGGCGCTTCGATAAGTGTTCAAGATGCGTCTCGAAAGACTGAAGATTCAAAGTCAGAGCATCGTGATATTGCACATCCTGTGACAAAAGAGTTTCGTGAATATCTTCAGAAAAAAGTGTTAGAGGCATACGAAAAAGAAACCGGAAGTAGTGGTTCGTCGGAGATAAAGCCTTCAGAGGATGACGTTGCAGATATTATTCCTGCGACTGAAGATTTTTAAAAAAGATTTTAAGCTATTGCCCGGTGGTGTAATGGTAACACACGAGAATTTGGATCTCGCATTTCAGGTTCGAGCCCTGGCTGGGCAGTTGATTTAGTAAAGGTGTTTTGATGATTAAGACGAGTGCAATTATTTTGGCAGCTGGAAAAGGAACTCGGATGAAATCTGAGGTTCCAAAAGTTTTGCACGATGTTTGTGGATGTCCAATGATTCAGCATGTTGTCGATGCAGCAAAAGCCGTCAGTTCATCTGTTTGTGTTGTTTTAGGTCAAGGTCATTTGCTCGTTAAAGAAAAGCTTTCATCAGATGTTTCAACAGTTATGCAAAAAAAGCTTTTAGGTACAGCAGACGCTATTAAGGCGACAAAGTCTTTTCTTAAGAAGCATAAGGGTAATGTTTTAATTTTGTGTGGTGATGCGCCGCTCCTTGAAGTTTCGAGTATTCGTAAGCTTTTATCTGCTCATAAAAAAGCAAAAGCTGCATGTACATTTTTAACAGCAGAACTTGATGATCCAAAAGGATATGGGCGAGTGATTCGAAGCAGCGGTAGCAATGTGATTGCGATTTGTGAAGAAAAAGATGCAAGTTTTGAAGAAAAACATATTTGCGAAATTAATACGGGTGTTTATTGTTTTAGGGTGCAGGATTTGTTTGATGGGTTAGATAAGATTACGATTAATAAAAAGAAAAAAGAATATTATTTAACAGATATTATTTCTGTTTTTGTTCGACAAAAAAAGATTGTTCGTGCGGTTAAGCTATCCGATTCTACTGAAGGGTTGGGCATTAATACGCGAGCGGATCTTGCAGAGGCAAATCGTATTTTGAATAAAAAAATATTAGATAAGCTTATGGCGCAAGGTGTTACTATTGTTGATCCGACGACAACATATGTTGGGGCGAATGTTAAGGTTGGGCAAGATACGGTTGTTTATCCATTTACGTTTATTGAAAACGATGTTGTGATAGGTAGCAAATGTACATTAGGGCCATTTTGCCATATTCGTCCTAAGTCATATATTAAAAATGGTGCTCAAATTGGAAATTTTACAGAAGTATCTCGTTCAATAGTTGGTGAGCAGAGTTTAATGAAGCATTTTGGATTTTTAGGTGACACTGTTGTTGGCAAAAAGGTTAATATTGGGGCAGGTGTGGTAACGGCGAATTATGATGGAACAAAAAAAAGCAAGACTGTCATTGGTGATCAAGCTTTTGTTGGATCGGATTCGATTTTAGTCGCTCCTGTCAGAATTGGTAAAAAATCTGTGACAGCCGCTGGATGCGTTGTTCCTAAAAATAGAAATGTTCCTAACGGAAAAACAATTATTGGAGTTCCTGGAAGAATAAAATCGAAAGGAAAAATAAATGGATAAGTTAGCAATTATTACAGGTAACGCTAATCCTGAATTAGCAAAAGAGATTTGTCAGCACCTTGGGATATTTTTGACAAAAGCGCTTGTTGGACGTTTTAGCGAAGGTGAGATTCGAGTTCATATTGAGGAAAATGTTCGTGGAAAAGATGTTTTTATTGTTCAGCCAACATGTCGTCCGGCGAATGATAATTTTATGGAACTTTTAATTTTGATCGACGCTATTAGGCGGGCATCGCCTAGACGTATTACAGCGGTGCTTCCGTATTATGGATATGCTCGGCAAGACAGAAAAGATCAGCCAAGAGTTCCGATTACGGCTAAGCTTGTGGCAAATTTGATTACCGGTGCAGGAGCCAGTCGTATTTTGACAATGGATTTGCATGCCAGCCAGATTCAAGGATTTTTTGATATTCCCGTGGATCATGTGTATGCCATTAATACGATGAGTGAGTATTTTATTAGTAAAGAAATAAAAGATTTAGTTGTTGTGTCTCCTGATGTTGGTGGTCTTAAAATGGCACGTGCTTATGCTAAGAAGTTATCTGCTGGTTTAGCGATTGTGGATAAAAGACGAGATAGTCCAGAAAAAACAGAAGTGATGCATATCTTAGGTGATGTTAAAGGCAAGAGAGCTATTTTGGTGGATGATATTGTTGCAACGGCAAGTTCTTTGGTTGAAGCTATTGAGGAGCTTGGAAAAAGAGGCGTTGTTGAAGCATACGCAGCAGTAAGCCATGGAGTTTTATCTGGAGATGCTTTAAAAAGAATTAAGGAATGTGATATCCTGAAGGAAGTTGTAATTACTAACAGTATTCCTTTAGGAGATCCTGAAAAGAATCCAAAGGTAAAAATACTAAGCATTGCTCCTTTGTTGGCAGAAGCGATTAAGAGAACTCATAATGAAGAATCTATTAGTTGCTTGTTTGATTAATCAAGAATGAAAAATTAAGAAGAAGGCGGGTAGATGATAAAATGGAAGAAATAAAATTAGATGTACAGATTAGAAGTAAAATAGGAAAAGAAGGTTCTCGAAAAGTTCGCAAAGAAGATTGTATTCCGGCTGTTGTTTACGGAGGAGATAAAGATCCGACCACGATCAAGGTTGATCGTAGAGCATTTGAACGCATTGAACGCGCTCATCATGGGGAGAGCGTTGTTTTACGTCTCAATGTTTTGGATGGCGAAAAGAAATTGCGAGATTATTCAGCTCTCATAAAAGAACTTCAGTATCATCCTGTGACTGATTGTATTTTACATATTGATTTTGTTCGTATTTCTTTGACAGAGCAAATTGAGGTTAAAGTGCCGATTCGTGTGCAAGGAGATGCTATTGGTGTTAAGAAAAATGACGGATCAGTTGATCATCATCTTTGGGAGGTTGATATTGTTTGTCTGCCAACACAAATTCCATCGCATATTGATGTAGATATTTCTGAGCTAGATATTCACGATGCGGTTCATGTTAAAGATCTTGTTTTTCCAGAGGGAGTTGTGACGGAGCATGATCCAGAAGATGTTGTTGTTTCTATTGTTCCTCCGATGAAGGAGATTGAAGAAGAGCCATCTGAAGGAGAGGATGTTGAGGCAGAGCCTGAGGTCACAAAAGAGAAGAAAAAGGATGAAACTGCTGAACAGCAAGCAGCTTCTGCAAAAGAAGAGAAATCAGAAGGTTAATAGTTTGTCTAAAAGACATCTTATTGTTGGGTTGGGAAACCCCGGAAAAGAGTATCAGTTTACGCGGCATAATTTTGGATTCTTGGTTGTTTCGAAATTAGCCGAACAATATAAAATAAAGTTTGTTCGAAGTTCAAAGTATCAAGGGTTTTTAGGTCATGGTAATATTGAAGGTGAAGATGTTTTTTTGCTTCTGCCTCAGACATATATGAATTGTTCTGGTGTTTCTATAAGAAGCGTTGTTGCAGATAAGAAGATTGAACGCCAAAGTATTTTAGTTGTATATGACGATTTTCATATTGATTTTGGTTCTTTACGCATACGAAATAAAGGTAGTGCTGGCGGACACAATGGGCTTACATCGATTATTGAGAAGTTGATGACACAAGAGTTTTCGCGATTAAGGCTTGGTGTTGGAGCGCCAAAGGGAAGAAAGAGTGCAGCAGATTTTGTTCTTTCTGATTTCAGTGTGATAGAAAAGAAACAATTGAATACTCAAATACAAAATGCTGTTGATTGTTGTGCGGTTTTTTTAAAAGAAGGAATAAGTCAAGCGATGGCCATATTTAACAAAAGGAATAAAAATGAAGAAGTATGAATTAGCTGTTGTCCTCGATGCCCATTTAAGTCAGGATGAAAAAGAAAATGTGATCAAAAAGGTAGCGGATGGCATTGCCAAGGGCAAAGGCAAGGTTATCAATAGTCAGGTTTGGATAGAGAAGTACAAGCTTGCATTTAAAATTAGACGGCGAACAGAAGGAACCTATTATTTAATTAATTTTGAAAGCGAGCAGGCTTCTGTTGCAAAAATTAGACAGATTTTAAATATGAACGAAGATGTTCTTCGTTTCGCAATTACTAATGCTGAGTAGAAAAAAGGAAAAGAGAGGAAAAACGGGATGGCGAGTTTAAACAAAATATTTTTGATTGGGAATTTAACGAAAGATCCTGAGTTGCGTTATACACCGAATGGTGTTGGAGTTGTTAATTTGCGTGTTGCGGTGAATCGGAAATATCGCGATAGAGCATCAGGAGACTTAAAAGAAGAAACATGTTTTATTACAGTAACGGCTTGGGACAAACAAGCAGAAGCATGTAATCAGTATTTGTCAAAAGGGAGTCCTATTTTTGTTGAAGGAACGCTTCAGTCGCGCTCATGGGAAACAAATGACGGACAAAAGAGAAACACAATTGAAGTGAGAGCTGAACGAGTTCAATTTTTAGGTTCTTCAAAAGATTCTGGAGTAAAGGTTAACGGAAACCTTGATGCAGATACCTCGGCCCCAGCAGAAGACTCTCTAAAACCAGAGAGTATTTCTTGGGATGAAGAAGAAAATGCGGTTTAAAAAAGGAAAGAATAATGTTAAGAAAAAAAGATGATAAAAAGAAAACAGCTAGAAAAAAGACAGCTCGTCGTCCACGTGTTCGAGTTGCTCTTCCTAAAGACACAAAGATTGATTATAAAAATCTTGATTTGTTGCTAAAAGTTACTACGACAAGTGGTAAAATTATGTCTCGTCGTTTCACAGGGGCAAATTCAAAGCAGCAGCGAGATTTAACAAAAGCGGCAAAGCGAGCTAAATTCTTGGCTCTTCTTCCTGTCGGATCATCAAAGAGGTTTTTAAAATGAAAGTTATTTTATCACAGAATATAGACAGGCTAGGGGAAATTGGAGACGTTGTAAATGTCAAGAATGGCTTTGCTCGGAATTTTCTTATTCCTCAAGAGAGAGCATGCTTAGCAACCGCAGAAAATTTAAAGAGGGTTGAGAAGCAAAAGGCAAAACGTGAAGAAGAAATGGCAGATAAAAAATCTAAGGCTGAAGAGTTTGCGAAGAAATTATCAGGTGTTTCTTGTACGCTTAATGTTGAGGTCAATGATTTAGAAAAACTATATGGAGCAATTTCAGAAACGGATATTGCAAAAGCTATTAAAGATGAAGGTTTTGAAATTGACAAAAAAGATATTACTATTGAGAAACCAATCGAAGAGCTAGGTATTTTTGAAGTTGGTATTCGTGTTCATCCAGAAGTAATTGCAAAAGTGAGAGTATGGGTAACCAAGAAATAAGAGTTGCGCGCACATCGAAAGATGCTATTCATTCGTTTGCGGGCGCAAAAGTGACACCTCAAAATATTGAGGCAGAGAAGTCTGTTCTCGGATCAATGATGATTGATCAGGAGGCCATTGGCCTTGCTGCAGAAAATCTCAACGCCGATTCTTTCTATGAACCTTCTCATCAAAAAATCTTTGATTCTATTTTAAGGCTTTATAATGATCGAAAGAATGTCGATCTCATTACGCTTTCTGATGAATTAAAATCTCAAGGTAATTTGGAAGATGTCGGTGGTGTTAGTTATTTAACAGTTTTAATTGACTTAGTCCCCTCTGCGGCTAATGTTGAGCATTATGCGCGCATTGTTAAAGAAAAAAATATTCAACGTCAGCTTATTAAGAATGCGACTCAGATTATTGCCGAAAGCTATAAGCCAGGTGTTGATATTGACGAGCTTGTCGATGGTGCTGAAAAACTTATTTTTCAGATTGCAACAGCACGCCTAAAGCAAGATGCGATGCATATCAAAGAGTTGATTAAGGAGACCATCGAAACGATTGATAATTTGTACCAGAGAAAAGAATATATAACTGGTATCTCAACAGGATTTGTTGAGTTCGACAAAATGACGTCTGGCCTCCAGAAGTCAGATTTGGTTATTGTGGCTGGTCGTCCATCTATGGGAAAAAGTTCATGGGCAATGAATGTTGCAGAACACGCCTCAATAGAAAACGGTGTTGGGGTTGCTCTTTTTAGCTTGGAAATGTCAAAAGAACAGCTTGTTCAACGTATGCTTTGTTCGCATGGACGCGTCGATGCGCATAAAGTGCGAAGCGGATTTTTGCTTCCGTCTGATTGGCCTAAGCTGACAGCTGCTGCAGGAAAATTGTCAGCTGCGCCTATTTTTATTGATGATACGCCAGCAATTTCTGTTTTGGAGTTGCGTACAAAGGCAAGACGATTGAAGGCAAGTCATGATATTCAGCTTATTATTGTAGATTATTTACAGCTCATGCGTGGAAGTGGGCGTGCAGATAGTCGTCAGCAAGAAATTTCTGATATTTCTAGATCGCTAAAAGCTCTTGCTCGCGAAATTGGTGTTCCTATTATTGGCATTAGCCAGCTTTCTCGTGCCGTAGAAAGCCGACAAGATCATAGACCGCAACTTTCTGATCTTCGTGAATCTGGAGCGATCGAGCAGGATGCTGACCTTGTCATTTTACTTATGCGTGAAGAATATTATAATCCGACTGAGGAAAATAGAGGTATTGCTGAGGTTATTATTGCAAAACAAAGAAATGGACCTGTCGGAACACTTAAGACGACATTTATTAAAGAATATATGAAATTTGAAAATTTAGCAACCGGTTCTGAATAAAAGAGAGGATATGCAATGAAAAAAATAGTTTGTTTAATTATTTCTTGTTGTTTAGGGTTAGCGTTGGCAAGTTTTTGTTTTGCTCAAAACAGCGTTATTGAGGGAGAAGTTGACCCATCTTTTTTGAAGGAACAAGCTGAGCAGGCCGGAACACCTGAGACTGTTAAGGCGATTGATATTCAAGGAAATAAAACAATTGGCACGACAGCTATTTTAGCAAAAATTAAAACACGTGTCGGAGATCAATATTCATCAAATATTATTGGGGATGATATCAAGAGACTTTTTAACACTGGATATTTCTCTGATGTTGCTATTGAAAAAGAAGCTTATGAGGGTGGCGTCAAAGTGGTTATTCATTTAAAAGAAAAACCCGTTATTGATAAAGTTACATTTTCAAAAACACGTTTTTATAGCTCACGTGCGTTGACGCTAAAGATTAAAAGCAAAAAAGGGCGATTTTTTGATCGAAAGAATTTAAAGGATGATGAAAAGATTATAAGAGATTTGTATGCTAAAAAAGGCTTAACAGATGTTGCGATTGATGTCGACACAACAGTTGACGAAGATAACAATAAGGCAACCATCCACTATATTATTCAAGAAGGTCAGCGAGTAAAGATTAAGAAAATTAACATTTTAGGAAATAAGAAGTTTAAATATAAGCAAATTATCCGCGCGATAAAAACTAGGGCGGATTCTCTTTTTACTTCTGGATACCTAAAGAATGATGTTTTAGATGAAGATAGGGAGCGCATTGTATTATTTTATGCTGATCACGGATTTTTAGATGCAACGGCAACATACCGTATTGAACAGGCTCTAAAATCAAAACTGATTATTAATATTAGCATTGAAGAAGGAAAGCAATATTTTACTGGAAATATTTCTGTCGAAGGCAACGACATTGTTTTTAAAGATGAAGAGATTTTTAAGGCGATGGGAGATTTGAAACCAGATGCAACGTTTACTCCTCAGAAGATGGATGAAGCTCTTTCGAAGATCAATTCAAATTATTTCGACAAAGGATATATTTTTGTCAACATTGAAGAAGCAACCTCTATTAACCCTGAAACGGGAAAAGTAGATGTGCGTCTTGATATTCAAGAAGGCGATATTGCGTATGTTAATAAAATTGAGATTCAAGGAAACACAAGAACACGTGATATCGTTGTTCGACGAGAATTGCGCCTAAAGCCAGGTGATGCTTTTGACGGAACTAAATTGCGTCGAAGTAAAGAGCGTTTGAAGAATTTAGGGTATTTTGAAGAAATTGATTATGATGTTCAAGATACGCCGTATGCGGACAGAAAAGATTTAGTTGTCCAGGTCAAAGAAGCCAAAACGGGAAGCTTTAGTTTCGGTGGTGGATACAGCACGGTTGATCAATTGGTTGGATTTGTTGAAGTTGAACAAAAGAATTTTGATTTTACAAATTGGCCAACATTTACAGGAGGCGGGCAGAATATCTTAGTTCGAGCTGAGGTCGGTTCTGTTCGGAATAATGCACGACTAAGTTTTACAGAGCCATGGATTTTTGATTATCCAATTTCCGGAGGTTTTGATCTTTATCGTACAAAAACAGATCGTGAATCAGACACAGGATATGCGTATGATGAAAAACGCATGGGTGGAGATATTCGTTTTGGAAAACAGCTTACAGAATATTTGTCTGCAGGAACAATGTATCGCAGAGAAGAGATTACGATTAGTAATTTAGCAACTGGTGTTAGTAGTGAGTTAGCAAAAGAAGCTGGGAAAAATGTGGTCAGCGTTACGAGTTTTACTTTGACACATGATTCTCGTGACAGCATCTTTAGTCCGACAAAAGGACTTGTTTTAAGTGGAACGGTTGATTATGCTGGCGGACTTTTAGGAGGCGATAAAGATTTTTATCGATTTCAAACAAAGGCAAATTATCTTATTCCGATGCCAAATGATTCGGTCTTGGAATTTCGTTTAAGAACAGGGTTTGCTGATTCCTATGGAGATTCAGATGAAGTTCCAATTTATGAGCGATTTTTTGCTGGTGGTGCAAAAACAATTAGAGGGTACAATGAGCGAAAAGTCGGTCCATTAGATGCTGCAACAAATGACCCTATTGGTGGCGAGAGCTTGCTGGTTGGTAACATCGAGTACACGATTCCTTTGCTTGATTTTGTTAAGCTTGCAGCGTTTTTTGATGTTGGTAATGTTTGGAAAAAGATTGAAGATTTTGGAAAAGGAGATCTTAAAACAGGAACAGGTTTAGGGCTTCGTGTTAAGACACCGATTGGTCCGATTAACTTGGATTACGGATATCCACTTAATGATGAGCCAGGGGAAGAAGAAAGGTCGGGGAAGTTTTATTTTAGTATTAGTCGATCATTTTAACATCTAGTTTAAGGAGGGTTTTATGAAAAAAGTTTTCAGTTTATTTCTGGCAGTTATTTTTGCACTATCATTAACAGCGGTTAGTTATGCGCAGACGACTCTTAAAATTGCTTATGTTGATCTGAGTCGTGTTTTTGATGAATATTCTAAGACGGGCAATTATGATGAAACGCTAGAAAAGAAAAGCGTAGAATATCAAAAATCGCGCAATAAAAAGCTTGAAAAGATTCAAGAAGCAGAACGTAAACTTGTTTTGCTTAAGGAAGCAGAAAAAGAGAAGTTAAAAGTAGCGATTAATAAAGATAAAAATACTCTTATTGAATTTGATCGTCAGAAACAAACAGATTTGCGTAAAGAGCGTGATGAAAAGATTCGTGAAATTTTATTAGAAATTGAAGAGGTTGTTAAGAGTTACGCTGAAAAAGACAATTATGACATCATTTTAAATGATCGTGTTTTAATTTATGGTAGCAAAACACTAGATTTAACAGATAAAGTTTTAGAGATTCTTAACAAAAAGAAATAACTCAAAGTTGTTTTCAAATGCAAAAAACTCTCGCTGAAATTGCACAGCTGATTGACGGAAAAGTCCATGGAGATGACAATGTTGTCATCATGGGCATTTCTGGCATTAAGGAGGCCAGAGAGGGAGAGATTACCTTTGTAGCTAATCCAAAGTATTTTTCTTTGATAGAAGAAACAAAAGCTTCGGCCGTTATTGTTCCTGAAGATGTTTCGCTGTCAAAGAAAAACTTGATTCTTACAAAGAATCCATCTCTCGCATTTTCTAAGCTAGCGGCTATTGTCGTTGGCGATTTGTCTCATTATGTTAAAGGTATTCATCCGACAGCTATCATTGCAGATGATGCTGTTATTGGAAAAAATGTTTGCATTGGCCCTTATGCAGTTATTCAGAGTAAGGCTGAAGTCGAAGATGACAGCATTATTTATAGCGGATGCTTTGTTGGATATGAGACGAAGATTGGGACAAAATGTTTGATTTATCCAAACACAACAATTCGAGAGCGAATTACAATTGGTAACAATGTCATCATTCACTCAGGAACAGTGATTGGATCTGATGGTTTTGGATTTGCTGATGTTGATGGCATGCATGAGAAAATTCCACAAATTGGAACTGTTGTGATTGAAGATAATGTTGAGATCGGTTCTAATGTCACTGTCGATCGTGCACGATTTGATAAAACATTTATTGGCAAAGGAACGAAGATCGACAATTTAGTTCAGATCGCGCACAACGTTGTTATTGGTCAGAATTGCATTGTTTGCGCACAAGCAGGTATTTCAGGTAGTGTTGATATTAAAGACAGGGTGATTTTGGCTGGACAAGCAGGCATTGCTGGGCATTTGACGATTGGTGAAGGTGCTATTGTCGCTGCACAGGCAGGTGTAACAAAATCAGTTGCCCCTAAGACGATTGTTTCAGGATATCCAGCTAAGCCGCACGATAAGGCAAAAAAGGTTAATGCATCATTGCAGCGTCTTCCAGAATACATAAAGATGATTCATGATTTAAGAAGAAGAATTGAAATTCTTGAAAAAGATAATAACAAATGATAAGTCGAAAACAAAAGACAATTAAAAAAGAAATTTTTGTGGAAGGCATTGGCCTTCATACTGGGAATAAGGTAAAACTTGTCTTTAAGCCTGCAGAGAAGGATACAGGGATTCAGTTCGTAAGAGTTGATCTTGCAGATAAGCCAGTTATTGAAGCAAGCCATTCAATGATTGTTGATGATAAAGCAATGCCACGATGCACGTCTATTGGCAAAGGAGAAGTTATTATTCATACGGTTGAACATGTGATGGCAGCACTTTATGGCATGGAAATTGATAATGTTGTTATTGAGATTAATGGCGATGAGCTACCAGGACTTGATGGAAGTTGTATTGAATTCTTAAAAGCTTTAAAGGTTGCTGGCATTGTCGAGCAAGATGCTCCAAAGGAAGTTTTTGATATTAAAGAGCCTATTTGGGTGAAAGATAATGGGGCTTCTATTTTTGTTGTCCCGTCAAATTTTTTAAGAATTTCATATACGTTGGATTATGATCACCCTGCGTTGTCATCACAGTTTTTTAATGAAAAAATTGACATGGAAACATTCGAAGATCAAATCGCATCTTCACGAACTTTTTGCTTGGAAAGCGAGGCAAAAGCGCTTCAGGAAAAAGGATTGGGGAAAGGTGCTAATTATAAAAATACTCTTGTTGTTGGAGACGATGGAGTAAAAGATAATGTGCTTCGCTCTGATCAAGAATTTGCTCGGCATAAAGTTTTGGATTTTATTGGGGATTTGTATCTTTTAGGGATGCCGATTTGTGGGCATGTGGTTGCAGTAAAAAGTGGACATAATTTAAATCGGCAACTTTTGCAAAAGATCGTGGAGCAAAAAGAGAAATACGCGTCTCGATTTACGCCAAAAGGGCACGAGTTTTTTAATAAAACAGCTCTTGATATTAATGGCATTCAGAAAATATTGCCACATCGATATCCTTTTTTACTTGTGGATCGTGTTGTTGAGCTTGAATCTGGAAAAAGAGCTGTTGCGATAAAAAATGTCACAGCGAACGAAGAATTTTTTCAGGGACATTTTCCTCAAAAACCTGTTATGCCTGGAGTCCTTATGGTTGAGGCTATGGCACAGGTTGGAGGAATAGCTGTATTAACAGATCCTCAAAATAAAGATAAATTAGCGCTTTTTATGGCGATTGATAAAGTAAAATTTAGAAGAGTTGTAGAACCTGGTGATCAACTTGTTTTCGAAGTGGATGTGATTCGATGCAAGTCTCGCATTGCACAGGTCAAGGGTATCGCTAAAGTAGAAGGTAAGGTTGTCGTCGAGGCAGAGCTTGGCTTTTCGTTTATGGATGTTTCTTATTTGGATCAATAAATCTATGGAAATACATAAAACAGCAATTATCCATTCTAAAGCAAAATTAGCCGATACGGTTATTGTCGGGCCTTATACGTCCGTCGGAGAAGGTGTTGTTTTATCTGATGGAGTCAAAGTGGGTCAGGGTTGTGTCATAGAGGGAAATACAGCAATTGGAAAGAATTGTGAATTGTTTTCAGGAGCCGTTATTGGAAGCATTCCTCAGGATCGGAAATATAAAGAAGAAGAAAAGACGTATCTTGAGATTGGTGAGAATAATATTTTTCGTGAATATGTAACCATTAATCCTGGAACAGGAGAAGGCGGAAAAACAGCTATTGGGAATGATAATCTTTTGATGGCTTATTCACATGTCGCCCATGATTGTGTTATTGGTGATAATTGTACGCTTGCTAACGTTGGAACCCTTGCTGGACATGTGACATTAGAAGATGGAGCTGTTGTAGGTGGACTTACGGCGATTCATCAATTTGTTCGCTTAGGAAAGCTTTCTATTATCGGGGGATGCTCTAAAGTTGTGCAAGATATTCCACCTTTTTCAACATGTGATGGGCATCCAGCACGTGTATATGGGCTAAATTCTATTGGGTTAAAACGTTCTAATTTTTCTTTGGATTTAATACGAAACTTAAAGAAGGCATTTAAATTATTGTTTTTCTCTAATTTAACAAAAAAGCATGCTGTTGAAGAAATGAAAAAGCAAATTTCGTTGACAGATGATATTAAGCATTTAATTGATTTTGTTGAGAGTTCTAAGAGGGGACTTTGTAGCTGATGAGTAAAATAAGTAAAAAGAATCTTGGGCTCATTGCGGGAAACGGAAAGTTTCCCTTTCTTTTTGCCCATGAGGCTCGACGACAAGGGTATCGAGTAACTGCGGTCGCTATTAAAGGGGACACGTCTATTTTTTTAACACCTTTTGTTGATAGAATTTTTTGGGTAGGGGCCGGTGAGCTTAAAAGGCTTTTTGAGTTTTTTAAGTCTGAGAATGTTGAGAATGTTATTATGGCGGGTCAGGTTAGCCAGAGAAATCTTTTTGATGAAAAGGTTGCAATTGACGGAGAGCTTCAGAAGCTTTTTGAAGCGCTTAAGGATCGAAAGGCAGACACTATTTTTTCTGCAGTAGCAGATGCTTTAGAAAGAAATGGAATGACGCTTTTAGATTCGACAATGTTTTTGAAGGATTATATGGCAGTTAAAGGAACGTTTACAAAAAGAGGTCCAAGTGAGCAAGAGCTTGTAGATATTGAATTCGGGGCAACGATTGCAAGGCAAATGGGAGAGCTTGATGTGGGACAAACTGTTGTTATAAAAGAGAAGGCGATTGTTGCGATCGAAGCGATGGAAGGAACGGATCAAGCGATTTTGCGTGGTGGAAAAATTGCGCAAAAAAATGCGGTTGTTGTCAAAACTAGCAAGCCGAATCAAGATTTGCGATTTGATGTTCCTGTTGTGGGTCCGAGAACAATAAAGAATATGATTAAAGTTAAAGCTTCTTGCCTGGCGGTTGAGGCAGATAAAACTATTGTGATCGATGAGGAAAATTGTTTGCGATTAGCCAATGGGCACGATATTTGTATTGTGGGTATGTAAATTTTATTGACAGAAAAGGTCATGTATGGTTTAATCAATGGACATAAAAACCGGGGAGTGCGCGTAACGCTCTGAGAACGCTGTGATGTAGACAGAAGACCCGCTATCTTGTTTTTAACGAGATTTACCTGATCTGGATAATGCCAGCGTAGGGAGAAAAGAGAAATTTTATTTTCCACTTCAGATCAGAAGTGGATTTTTTTTATTTGGCTTCTTTGCATGTTTTTTAGGAAAAGCCAAATAGAAAGCCCAACGCAAGTTGGGTTCCAAAATGAAATAATGATGATCAAAATAAAAGATTATAGCTTATATCTTGTCACCGGTGAAGAATGTAGTAGCCCTAAGAAAACAGCGGAAGTTGTTAGAGATGCTATCTTAGGCGGTGTTGATATTGTGCAAATGCGTGAAAAGAATAAAGAAAAAAATGAATTGCGAAAGATAGGAAAAGAGTTAGTTAATCTTTGTCGAGAAAACAATGTTACTTTTATTGTTAATGATGATCCTTTTTTAGCAAAAGAAGTTAATGCTGATGGAGTCCATTTAGGCCAAGAAGATTTAAAGCAATATTCTGTCGATCAGGTTCGATCTATTTTAGGTAATGAGAAAATAATCGGCATATCGACTCATTCTATGGATCAGTTTCAAAATGCACAAAGTAAAGATTGTGATTATTTGGCATTTGGCCCAATCTTTTATACGAAGACAAAAGATTATTTTATTGGACTTGATGATGTTGAAAGTATTTTAAAGATTGCGCAAAAACCTGTCATATTTATTGGCGGAATCAATTTGAAGAATATTGACTCACTTCTAGAAAGAGGAGCGAAAAATATCGCGGTTATCCGTTGTATTGTAGAATCAGATAATGTTATCGAAAGAACAAGAGTGCTTAAAGGTAAAATAAAAAGTTTTCAGAAAGGCTTATGATGGAAGTTCGCATTAACGGAGCAGAACAGGTATTCGAAACAGAAACGACTCTATCAGAGCTTTTAGACCAGAAAGGCCTTAATAGAAATAGAGTCGTTGTAGAATATAACGCTAAGATTGTTGATAGAAACGATTTGTCGTCTATTGTTATTAAGGAAAAAGATATTATTGAAATTGTAAGTTTTGTTGGAGGAGGATAAAAATGAATGATATTTTAGAAATTGCTGATCAGAATTTGGAGAGTCGGTTGTTTATTGGAACGGGAAAGTTTCCAAGCAAAAAGATTATTAAAGATGTTTTGGAAGTTTCAAATGCTTCTGTTGTCACTGTTGCGCTTAGGCGTGTAGATCAAGATTCGGATGATGAAAACATTCTAGACTATATTCCAAAGGATTGCTTGCTGATGCCAAATACATCAGGAGCGCGTAATGCCGAGGAGGCTGTACGCATTGCTCATCTTGCCAAAGCTTCTGGGTGTGGCAATTGGATAAAAATAGAAGTCATTTCAGATAATAAATATTTGCTACCTGACAATTTTGAAACGATTAAAGCTACAGAAATTTTATCAAAAGAAGGATTTATGGTTTTGCCTTATATGAGTCCGGATCTGATGGCTGCAAAAAGATTAGTTGATGTTGGCGCAAAAGCTGTAATGCCTTTGGGCGCGCCTATTGGAAGCAATCGTGGATTAAAAACAAAAGAGCTAGTTCGAATTATCGTTAGTGAAATTAATGTTCCAGTTGTTGTTGATGCTGGCATCGGAAGTCCGGCGCAAGCTGCGGAGTGCATGGAGCTTGGGTGTGATGCTGTTTTGGTTAACACGGCGGTTGCTATTGCCGAGAATCCTGTTTCGATGGCAAGGGCGTTTAAATTGGCGGTTGAGGCAGGGCGACTTGCTTATCTTTCTGGATTAGGCTTTAGCGTAAGCGAAGCGAGCGCTTCGTCACCTTTGACAGGATTTTTAAGAGAGGAAGAGAAATAGTAGCGATGAGTTTTTTTGATATTTATAAGAAATATGAGGATTTTGATGTTCAGAATTTTTTGAATACTGTTGATCCGCAAACAATTCAAAAAGCTTTGAATGCCTCTAATGTATCGGCATTTCAATTCCTTTCTCTTTTATCAATAAAGGCAGAGCCTTTGTTAGAGCAGATGGCAACTCGAGCCCATGCGCTTACTCTTCAATATTTTGGAAAAGCAATTCAGCTTTACACTCCAATGTATGTTTCAAATTTTTGCGATAATGAATGTATTTATTGCGGTTTTAATCGAACAAATAAGATTCAAAGAAAGAAATTAAGTTTTGATGAAGTTGATGCTGAGGTCCAGTTTATTTCAAAGACGGGGTTAAAACATGTTCTTCTTTTAACAGGTGGTTCTCGAACATATAGTCCAGTAAATTATGTAAAAGAATGTGTTAAAATTTTACAGAAATATTTTAGTTCAGTTTCTCTTGAAATTTATGCATTAGAGGTTGATGAGTACAAGGAGCTGATTGATGCCGGTGTCGACGGACTTACGATTTATCAGGAAGTTTACGATAAGGAGACATATGGTCAGGTTCACCGTTCAGGACCGAAGGCAGATTATCTATTTCGTTTAGATGCGCCAGAGAGAGCATTAGCTGTAAAAATGCGCACAGTTAATATTGGTGTTTTGTTGGGACTATCCGATTGGCAGAGAGAAGTTTTTTTGCTCGGTCTCCATGCGCAATATTTGCAGGATAAATTTTTTGATTCAGAAATAAGTATTTCGCTTCCACGTTTAAGACCTGCTGAGGGAAACTTTCAGCCAATCTGCATCGTAACTGATAAGAATGTTGTTCAGATGATTTTAGCATTAAGGATCTTCTTGCCGCGACTTGGTATTACGATATCGACGAGAGAATCTTCAGAATTTCGAGAGAATGTATTGCCGCTTGGTGTCACACGTATGTCGGCAGGCTCAACAACGCAAGTAGGCGGACATACCGCTATTGCTGATGAAAATAATAAAATATCTCAATTCGAAATATCGGATAAGCGTAACGTTTCTGAAATTATTGAATTTCTTCATCAAAAAGGATATCAGCCTGTATTAAAAGATTGGATGGCGATATAAAATGAATGATTTTGAGCAAAAACTTTTAGAAGTTTTTGGAAAAGAAAAGTTTAAGAAAGTTCGATCTGTTAAGATTGGTATCGCTGGTGCTGGGGGACTGGGATCTAACTGCGCATTTAATTTAGTTCGTGTTGGATTTAAGCATTTTAGTATTGTTGATTTTGATTTAATAGAATTTTCAAATTTGAATCGACAATTTTATTTTTATGATCAAAATGAAAAAAAGAAGGTTGAAGTTTTAAAAGAAAATCTTAAACGCATTAATCCTGATATTGACATTGAAGTATCTTCGCAAAAAGTTGAAGGAAATAATATTGCTGACTTGTTCGTTGATTGCCATATCGTTGTTGAAGCCTTTGACAAAGCAGAATATAAAAGTATTTTTGTTGAGTATTTCTTAAAAACAGACAAATTTATTGTATCTGCATCGGGGATGGCAGGAATAGGTAAGAGCGATGACATCAAAGTTCATCGCATCAAGAATAATTTTTTTCTGATAGGTGATTTAAAAACAGATAGTTGCAATGCTCCACTATTGTCTCCAAGAGTTAACATCGCAGCCGCTAAGCAAGCGGATGTTATTCTCGAGCATGTCCTTCAGATGTAAACATTTCAAAGATCTCATTCTTAAAATTATTGACATCCACACAAGCGTGTGGTAGTATTAATTCATGGTTAAGAATCTTACAGATAAGCAAAAAAATGTTTTGCGATTTATTTTTAATCAAATCAAAGATGAAAAAATTCCGCCGACAATTCGAGAGATTGCTCAAGAATTTGGCTTTTCTTCAACTGGAACAGTACGAGATTATCTTAAGGCTCTTGTTGATAAGGGCTATATTAGGGTGAGTGAAGGAAAAGCGCGGGCAATTGAATTGGTTAAGGAAGCTTTTCGCGTGCCTATTTTAGGAGCGGTTGCTGCTGGCAGTCCGACTTTGGCTGTTGAAGATATTGAAGGATATGTGGATTTGGACGATGTTTATTTTTCAGATTCAGATATTTTTGCATTGCGCGTAAAAGGCGATAGCATGATTGAAGCGGGTATTATGTCGAATGATCTTGTTTTGGTCCGACGACAAGCAGTTGCTCAGGTTGGCGAAATTGTTGTTGCTTTGATAGGCGAAGAGGCGACGGTTAAGCGATTGAGTAGAATAGGGACGCATTATTTTCTTGTTCCGGCCAACCCAAAATATGAGCCGATTCCTGTCACAGAGGAGACTTCGATTGTTGGTAAAGTTATGACTAGCATTCGAAGATATTCGTAAAAAGAAATCATTTTTATTAAAATCCTACCATTTCTAATTTTTTAACCTTTGTGTTTGTTAGATATTGAGCATTTTTTATGCTTTTTATACTCAATATTTTGCGGGTGCTTTTCGTTGACACTTTTTGTCCTTTTCTATATAATAAACTACTAAATATTTAATATTAATACTAATAGTAGGAGAGCCTTGTGGAAATTGAAGAAATTAAACAAATTCGTAATGAAAAACTAAAAAATCTTAAAGCCAAGGGTTTAAAGCCGTATGGTGGAAAATTTATTCGAACAGCAAGTATTTCTGACACTTTAAGCAATTTTGAAGAAGAAAAAGAGGTTATTGTTGCTGGCCGTATTATGGCGAGTCGAACACATGGCAAGGTTATTTTTATGGATCTTGTGGATGTGACTGGAAAAATACAGCTTTTCATAAAATTAAATAATGTTGGTGAAGAGCTTTTTGATATAGCGCATCATTTGGATATTGGCGATATTATTGGCGTTGAGGGACAGTTGTTTAAGACAAAAACAGAGCAAGAGAGTATTCGTGTTTTTAAAATTACGATTTTATCAAAATCTTTGATGTGTCTTCCTGAGAAATGGCATGGTTTAAAAAATGTGGAGATTCGATATCGTCAACGCTATGTGGATTTAATTGCTAATGAAGAAGTTAGAGATTTGTTTGTTAAAAGAAGTAAGATTGTTTCAATGATTCGTTCTTTTTTAGATAAAAGAAATTTTTTGGAGGTGGAGACACCAATGTTGCAGCCTATGGCAGGTGGCGCTAGAGGAAAACCATTTAAGAGTTTGCATAATGCGTATGACATGGAAGTTTTTTTACGTATCGCTCCAGAGCTTTATTTAAAGCGTCTGCTAGTTGGCGGGCTTGAAAGAGTTTATGAAATGAATCGTAATTTTAGAAATGAAGGTATTTCAACGAGACATAATCCAGAGTTTACGATGATGGAAGTATATGAGGCGTATGCTGATTATGAGGACATGATGAAGCTTACGGAAGATTTGGTTAGTTTTTTAGCAAAAGAGTTGCACGGAAGTTATAAAGTAATGTATCAAGGAAAAGAAATTGATTTTACTCCACCATGGGAGAGAAGATCTTTTACAAAGATTGTTAAAGACATGTTTGATATTAATTCAACAGATGATGCAAAAGCTATGCTTGAGAAAGTAAAGGCAAAAAGAAAAGTTGCTGCGGTTGATACGTTAACGCGTTCTGCTGTTATGAAGATTGTTGAAGATCTTTTGGATGAAGAGTCGACGATGAATCCAATATTTTTAGTTGATTATTTTACGTTTTTATCTCCTTTGGCAAAAGCAAGAGAAGATGATCCTTCCGTTGCACAACGTTTTGAATGTTTTGTTGCTGGCATGGAGATTGGAAATGCTTATTCTGAGTTGAACGATCCAATAGAGCAGCGTCAGCGCTTAATTGAAGATTTAAAAGACGACACCGAAACAGGTTTGCGTAATGTGGACGAAGACTTCTTGAATGCACTTGAATATGGCATGCCACCGGCAGGAGGATTAGGTATCGGCATTGATCGACTTGTGATGCTTTTAACAGATGCGCCATCCATCCGAGATGTTATTTTGTTTCCGCTTCTAAAGCCGCAAGCAAAAAAAGATAAGGGCGAAAATGAATTATGAAGGTTGGATAAGCTTTCGTTATTTGTCAGCTAAAAAAGAACCGTTTTTATCGCTTATTAATTTTGTGGCAATTGCTGGTGTTGCAATTGGCGTAACAGCGCTTATTATCGTTATCGGGGTTATGACAGGATTTGATCGGGATTTACGTGAAAAGATTATTGGAACGAATGCTCATATTGTAATTGAAAAAGAAACTGGTTTGCATTTTTCTAAAGAATTAGAGAATAAAGTTGAGTCTATTGACGGTGTTGTTGCTACAACTCCATATGTGCAAGGCCCCCTTTTTTTAGAATACGACGATCAAGTTATGAATATTGTGGCGCGTGGTGTTGATCCTCGAACGGCAGGAGATGTTACAAAGATAAAGGAATATCTTGTTCAAGGAAATCTTGAGAGTTTAGTTGGCAATGGGGTGGTTGTTGGAAGTGAACTGGCTGCTTATCTTGGAAGAAAGGTAGGCGATATAATTACGGTGATTGCGCCAGTGGCAGGGCGTGCTGGAAAAGGGTGGCGTCACGAGCTTGTCATTACAGGTATTTTTAGTTCTGGAATGTATGATTACGATATGAGTTTGGTTTTGATTAGTCTTAAACAAGCACAAGAGATTTTTGGTTTTCCAAGCGGTATCGTAAGCGGAATTGCGTTAAAACTTAAAGATGTCTATGCAGCACCTGAAATAAAAAGAAAAATTTATCAGGCGATTGGATATAGTTTTTTAGTAAAAACTTGGATTGATTCAAATCGAAATTTTTTTGCAGCGCTTAAGCTTGAGAAATTTGCTATGTTTATAATTTTGACGCTCATTGTTTTGGTTGCGTCGTTTAACATTGTCAGCACTCTTATTGTTACTGTGACTAGCAAGATTAAAGATATTGGTATTTTAAAAGCTATTGGTGTTCCAAGAAAAGCGATTGAAAGAATTTTTGTCATGAAAGGTATGGCCATTGGGATTATCGGAATATTTTTTGGTTTTGTTGGCGGCGTTGGATTAAGCTTGCTTTTAAAAAAGTACCAATTTATTAAGTTACCTGAAGATATTTACTATATTGATCGATTGCCTGTTCTTTTAGAGTTGGGCGATCTTTTAATGATTGCAGTGGCAGCTCTTTTGATTAGCTATTGTGCGACAATCTATCCGGCGAAAAAAGCAGGTGCGTTAGGACCTGTGGAGGCGTTACGTTACGAATAAAAATGTTTAGTACAGTTAATGTTCATAAAACGTATTACGATGTTGGTCAGCCTGTAGAAGTTTTGCGGGGTGTCAACTTGACGATTCATGAAAAAGAATTTGTTGCGCTTGTTGGTCCTTCGGGTGCTGGTAAGTCAACGCTTTTACATATTTTGGGTGGGTTAGATCGCCCGAGTGAAGGTAATGTCTTTTTTGATGGAAAAGATATTTATGAATTAAATGATGCAAGACTTTCGTTTTTGCGTAATACACAGATAGGTTTTGTTTTTCAGTTTTATCATCTTTTACCGGAATTTACAGCAATTGAAAATGTTATTTTGCCAGGATTGGTTAATCAAGTTTTTAGCAACAAGAAACAGTTAGAGCAGGCAGGACAAGCGCTTTTGGAAAAAGTTGGATTGGGTCATCGCATTGATCATAAGCCGGCTCAGTTGTCTGGCGGTGAGCAGCAAAGAGTGGCCATTGCTCGCTGTTTAATGAATGATCCAAAGGTTGTTTTGTGTGACGAGCCAACCGGAAATTTAGATTCAAAGTCTGGTGAAAAGATTATCAATCTTTTGCTGCAGCTTAATGAAGATTTTGGTCAAACGGTTGTGATGGTCACTCATGACCAAGGCATTGCTCAAAGGGCAAAAAGAGTTCTTCATGTTCAGGATGGAAAATTATCTGGTTAAACTATTTTTTAAAAAGGGGTTAGCATGAAAATCTATTTAAACGGAAAACTTGTAGAGAAAAAAGATGCAAAAATATCTGTGTTTGATCACGGATATCTTTATGGGGATGGTGCATTTGAAGGAGTTAGAACATATAAGCGCAATGTGTTTAAGTTAAAAGAGCATATTGAAAGGCTTTATGAAACAGCACACAGCATGATGCTTAGAGTTCATCTGACTCAAGATCAGATGATTCAGGCGATTGTTAAAACACTTAAAGCAAATAAATTATCGGATGCGTATATCCGCGTTATTATTAGTCGTGGCGAAGGAGATCTTGGCCTTGATCCTAGAAAATGTAAAAGCAATGCAACGGTTGTCATTATTGCAGATAAGATTGCCCTTTATCCAAAAGAGCTTTATCGAAACGGCATGGAGATCATCACTGTTCCTACGGTTCGCAATTTAAATGAGGCGCTTAATCCGCAATTAAAGTCTTTAAATTATTTAAATAATATTCTCGCAAAAATTGAAGCAAGCACTTCTGGATATATGGAAGCACTTATGCTTGATTCACAAGGATATGTTGCCGAGTGTACAGGTGATAATATTTTTATTCTAAAGGATGAAGAGCTTTTGACTCCACCGAATGGGCGTCTATGTGGCATTACACGTGATGCAGTTATCGCTCTTGCTCAAAAGAATAAAATTAAAGCATATGAACGGTTGATGACACGTCATGAAGTATATACAGCAGATGAATGTTTTTTAACAGGAACAGCGGCTGAAGTTATTCCGATTGTTAAGGTCGATGGGCGGGTGATTGGTTCTGGAAAACCAGGAAAAACAACGCTGAAGCTGATCAAGTTGTTTCGATCTATTACGCCAAAAGATGGCGTAAAATATTAAAATTATTATTTGGAGGATTCTATGCAGTGCGATGCCTGCGGAAAGAAAAAAGCAACAGTTCATCTGACAGAGATTGTCGATGGACAAATGACAGAGATGCATATTTGCGAAGATTGCGCTAAAGAGCGTAGTGTACAAATGGAGCAGCAGTTTGGATTAGCTGATCTTTTAGCTGGATTATCTGATTTTGGTAAGCAGATTAAGGCTGAGGAGAAGGAAAAGCTGCAATGCCCAAATTGTGCATTGGGTTATGATGATTTTAGAAAGTTCGGTCGCTTAGGGTGTAGTGAATGTTATACATCGTTTCGATCGCATTTATCCGCGCTTTTAAAAAAGATTCATGGCTCTGCTCATCATTTAGGCAAGACACCATTACATTTTAAGGAAGAAGTTGACACAAAGCCTTCAGGTGAAATTTTAAATGATAAAGAAGATCCAGAGCAGGTGCTGAAAAATAAATTGCAACAAGCAATTTTATCTGAAGATTTTGAACAAGCTGCAATTTTGCGAGATGAAATTCGATCTTTTGAAAACAAAGGAGAGGGCGCATGAGCTTAGAAGATTTAATTCAGCATACTGGCGAATGGCTTAAGAGCACAGGTCCGCAGTCTCACATTGTTATGTCTTCTAGGATTAGACTGGCGCGTAATCTGGACAAGATTCCATTTCCAACAAGAGCAAACCGAAAAGATTTAGCTGAAGTTTTTAAAACGATTCAAAGTGCGATTACGTCGAGTGAGTATTTTAAAGATTCAATTTTTCTTAAAATTAATGAGATGGATAACCTTGATCGTCAATTTTTGATTGAGCGTCATTTAATGAGCCATGATCATGCCGCCTCAGGCGAAGGCAAGGCAATTGTGATTTCAAGAGAAGAAGTTTTATCGATCATGATTAACGAAGAAGATCATCTTCGCATTCAAGCGATGCAGTCCGGATTTAATTTAACAGAGACCTGGAAGATTGTGAGCATGATCGATGATTTGTTGTCTGAGAAAATTAATTATGCTTTTCGATCTGACTGGGGTTATTTAACTGCATGTCCAACTAATACTGGAACTGGTATTCGTGGGTCCGTGATGTTGCATTTGCCAGCACTTGTTATGACAAAGCAGATTAATAAAGTTTTAGAGGCGATTGCGAAGCTTAGTTTTGCATCGCGTGGATTTTATGGTGAAGGAACACAGGCGATAGGAAACTTTTTTCAGATTTCTAATCAGGTTTCTTTAGGTCATAGCGAAGAAGATATTTTGCAAAACATTAATGGGCTTGTTCGACAAATTATTGAGCAGGAAGAACAGGCTCGACAAGCATTGTTGGTTCAAAACAAAGCTATTCTAGAAGATAAAATTTGTCGATCATTAGGTATTTTAAAGAATGCACATATTATTTCAAGCCAAGAGACTGTTGATCTTTTATCGATGGTACGTCTTGGGATTGATTCCGGAATTGTGAAAGATGTTAACACTCAGTCTATTAATGAATTGTTTATTATGATTCAGCCAGCGCATCTTCAGAAAATTGAGGGCAAAAAACTTGGCGCTTCCGAGAGGGATGCGAAGAGGGCAGCGCTTATTCGAGACAAATTAGGTAAAGCATAAAAAGAAATTATTTTAACATTTTTTTATTATTAGGAGGATGTATATGTTTAACAGATTTACAGAGCGAGCAAGAAAAGTTATTGTTTTAGCTAAGGAAGAGGCTAAGCGATTTAATCATGATTATATCGGAACAGAACATTTGCTTCTTGGGCTGATTCGAGAAGGTGAAGGTGTGGCCGCTGCGGTTTTGCAAAAACTTGGACTTGATCTTGAGTCGATTCGAATTGAAGTTGAGAAGGTTGTTCAGCCTGGACCTCAAACGCAGGTCATGGGAGATATTCCATTTACTCCGCGATCTAAAAAGGCTTTAGAGCTTTCCGCTGAGGAAGCTAGGGCTTTGGGTCACAATTATATTGGAACAGAACATTTGCTTCTTGGACTTATTCGAGAAGGCGAAGGAGTGGCATATCGCGTATTTTTAAATATGGGTGTAGATTTGGAGAAGGTGCGCAATGAAATTATGGAACTCCTTGGTTCTGGCATTCCAGGATTCGGAACAGAAGAAGAAAAACAAGTAAAAAAAGGAAAAACGCCTGCTATTGATGCCTACGGGCGAAATTTAAATAAACTTGCAAGGGATGGGAAGCTTGATCCTGTTATTGGACGTAGCATGGAAATCGAGCGCATTATCCAGATTTTAACGCGTCGCAATAAAAATAATCCTGTTTTGATTGGTGAAGCCGGTGTTGGAAAGACAGCGATCGTTGAAGGTCTTGCGCAGTTAGTTGTGGCGGGCGATATTCCAGAAAATTTAAGGGATAAGAATATTATTGTTCTTGATTTAGCAATGATGATTGCTGGAACAAAGTATCGTGGTCAGTTTGAAGAGCGTATTAAAGCGATTATGGATGAGATTAAACGATCGAAGAAAATTATTTTATTTATTGATGAAATTCATACGCTCGTTGGGGCTGGTGCTGCTGAGGGTGCGATTGATGCTGCTAATATTTTAAAGCCAGCTTTAGCTCGAGGAGAAATTCAGTGTGTTGGGGCTACTACGATTGATGAATATCGAAAAAATATTGAAAAAGATGCTGCTCTTGAAAGACGATTTCAGACGATTATGGTTGAGCCTCCATCGGTGGATGAAACGATCCAGATTTTAAAAGGACTTCAAGATAGATATGAAGCGCATCATAGAGTTAAATATTCTCCAGAGGCTATCGAGGCTGCAGCAAAATTGTCAGATCGATATGTTTCTGGGCGATTTTTGCCAGATAAGGCTGTCGATCTTTTGGATGAGACGGGTGCACGTGCAAGCTTGGATGTCATGATTGTTCCTGAAGACATTAAGAAATCTGAAGAAGAAATTGAACACTTTAGACAAGAAAAAGAGGCATTTATAAAAAGTCAAGATTTTGAAAAAGCAGCACAGATGCGCGACAAAGAAAGAGAAGCGAGAGAAAAGCTTGATGTGATGCGAAAAGAATGGATGCAGCATCGAGATAGCGTGACACCAACAATTACCGAAGAAGATATTGCCAAGGTTATTGCGCAGTGGACTAGAATTCCTCTGATTCGTTTAGAGCAAAAAGAAACTGATAAGCTTTTAAAGCTTGAAGAGAGCTTGTCAAAGATTGTTATTGGTCAAAAAGAAGCTATAAGCGCAATCGCGCGTGCTGTGCGTCGTTCGCGAGCAGGGATTAAGAATCCTGCGAGACCGATTGGTTCATTTATGTTTTTAGGGCCAACTGGCGTTGGAAAAACGCTTTTGGCACAGGTGCTTTCTGAATCTATGTTTGGTGACGAGAATGCCATTATTCAAATCGATATGTCTGAGTACATGGACAAATTTAATGTATCTCGATTAATTGGTGCGCCTCCTGGATATGTTGGATACGAAGAGGGCGGCCAGTTGACTGAAAAAGTAAGGCGTAAGCCTTATGCGGTTATCCTTTTAGATGAGATTGAAAAAGCTCATCAAGATGTCTTTAACCTTTTGTTACAGGTTTTAGAAGATGGACGCTTGACGGATAGCTTGGGCCGACGCATTGATTTTAGAAATACAATTATTATTATGACATCTAATGTTGGAGCAGAAATCTTGAGACAAAAGGGTTCTCTTGGTTTTGCTTCTCAGGACAAAGAGGTGACCTATCAGGATATGAAGACACGTCTTTTAGATGAAATCAAAAACACATTTAAGCCAGAGTTTTTAAATCGATTAGATGATATTATTGTTTTTCAGTCGTTGACAAAGGAAGATCTTATTCAGATTGTTAACTTAGAAGTTCAGGAAGTAACGGATCGGCTTAAGGAGAAAGATATTCATATTAATCTTTCTAACGATGCTATTGAGTTCTTTGTCGAGAAAGGGTTTGATCCAACTTTTGGTGCGCGACCACTTAAAAGAATTATCCAGCGGTTTTTAGAAGATCCTTTAGCAGAAGATATGATTTCTGGTCGTTTTAAAGAAGGCAGCACAGTTAACGTTAAACGAAAAAATGAAGAACTGATATTTGAATAAATGATAAAAAAGATTATTGTTGTTGTTAGTGTTTTGCTACTTTGGGCAAAGGTAGTTTGCGCGGATCTTTCCTTTCGAGGGAATGCGAATTTATTAACGAAAGAAGTGAACCTAGAAGTGAATGTTCTAGATAACGGGGTCATTTTTTTCCAAGGTGTTAGTGCAGAAGACGATATTGTTCATTTCGATCTAGCGGTCCATGGGCTTAAGGCTTTTGTTTTTGATATTTCAACAGCGTTAAGTGGGACTGCAAGAATCATCGAGCGCCCTAACGCAGAACCTTTTATCAGAGGGTCTGTTGGACGAGACGAGAGAAACCTGAAGGCAGATGAGGGAAAACATGTTTCTCTTGGAACGTTTGAATTTAAAGATGATAAGTTCTTTCTTGATCCGATATCTTTTAAAGGAATGACAGCTCGAGGAAATTTTTCGCTGCTTAAACCGTACAATATCGACTTGTCCCTGTTTTTTTTAGATGTGCCATTATCTGATTTCTTGCACTGGATTAATCCAGAGCATAATGTGTATGCGGAGGGTGATGTTTCAGGTCAGATTCAATTAGGTGGCGTTGCGGGTCAGCCAGCCATTAAAGGAGGCTTAAATTCTTATAGCGGGCAGGTTGAAGATTTTAAATATGATAATATTATTTTGAATTTTCAGGGCGCATACCCTGTTTTAGAGTTAACGCAGACAAGTATTACCGAGGAAGGCGGCGTTAGCGGTAATGTCGAAGGGATGATTGATCTTTCTAAAGGATTTGATGATTTTGAGGAGCAAATAGCAAGATTAAAATTTTCGCCGTTAATTCGTGAGACGGATGTTCAAAGAGAGTGGATTATTAAGCGGCAAAAAGGGCAAAAGGGTGAGAGTGAGACGCAATTTAAATATCGTATGCGTAAAGATCAAGGTTTTCCCGGATACGAAGAGTCGGATATGCTGACGATACAACGTAGTATTAAGTTTTAAAGAATATGAAAACAAAAACATTATATGTTTGCCAAGAGTGCGGGGCTCAATCATCAGGATGGCTTGGGAAGTGCCCGAGCTGTCAGAGCTGGAATTCATTTGTCGAAGAACGTATGAATCCAATTGAAACACCACGAGGAGAAATGTTTTCAAAGCAAAATCCTGTTTTGCTAAGCGAGATCTTGATTCAAGACGAAAATCGTTTTGAAACTGGTAATCAAGAATTTGATCGTGTTTTAGGTGGAGGTGTTGTTCCTGGGTCAGTCACGCTTTTAGGGGGAGATCCCGGCATTGGAAAATCAACATTGGCTTTGCAAGCAGCTTGTTTATTAAGCGCTAAAGGTCAGAAAGTTTTTTATGTTAGTGGCGAAGAATCTGTAAAGCAATCAAAAATGCGTGCAGATCGTCTCGAAGAACAAGATAAAGCAAAGCTATATATGGTTAATCAAATTGATTTGGATTTGATTATTGACCAGATTAAAGAATTAAAACCTGATGTGGTTGTTATTGATTCAATACAGGTTGTGTATAAAAGAGATTTTTCTTCAAGTCCAGGAAGCGTTAGCCAAGTTCGAGAATGCGCGTCATTTCTAACGCAGCTTGCAAAGACGCAATCGATTGCTTTAATTTTAATTGGGCATGTGACAAAAGAAGGTGCGTTAGCAGGGCCACGCGTATTGGAACATTTGGTTGATACTGTTTTGTATTTTGAGGGAGAACGATATTCGAGTTATCGTGTTTTGCGTACAACAAAGAATCGATTCGGATCGACAAACGAACTTGGTGTTTTTGAAATGACATCAAATGGATTGAAGGAAGTGAGAAATCCATCTGAAATATTTTTATCTGAGCGAGCGCTCGGATCTTCAGGGTCAGTGGTTGTTCCGATTTTAGAGGGGACACGGCCATTTTTAGTAGAGATTCAGGGGCTGGTCAGTCGTGCAAATTTTGGAGGCGCAAGACAGAAAACGCAAGGATTTGATGTTAACCGTTTGGCGCTATTAGCTGCAGTATTAGAAAAAAGGAATGGGCTGTCGCTTCAAGATAAAGACATATTTTTAAATGTTGTTGGTGGCGTCAGAGTGATGGATCCGGCAGCAGATTTGGCTGTTGCCTTGGCCATAGCCTCAGCGTTATTGGATAAGAAAATTTCTCCTGATCTTGTTGTGCTAGGCGAGGTTGGGCTTTCGTCGGAGGTGCGCAGCGTTAGTCAATTTGCCTTAAGGATTAACGAGGCACACAAGTTAGGATTTAAGAAATGTATTTTACCAAAAAATAATTTAAAGAACCAAAAGCAATTTAAGTCATGCGGACTTGAATTTATTCCAGTTGAAACTGTAAAAGAAGCCTTAAGCTGTCTATAAAATAGAATTATTTATTATCCATCATAAAAAGGAGTTGTCATGACATTGTTTATTGTGCGAGCATTCTTCTTAATTTTAAGTGCTGTTGTTGGTCAGCAAATTGGGGATATTAATGGCAATGCTTTGATCGGCGCCTTAGGTGGCGCTGGCTTTGGTCTTTTGCTTATTGTTTTGGAAGGAAGTATGTATCGCGTTTCTCTTCGAGGTTTGTCAAGTATGGTGTTTGGTCTTATTTTGGGTATGGTTATCGCTAAGTTAATTACAGATATCTTGGCATTGCTTCCATTGGATGTTTACTCGATTTCAATTTTTCGCGTTATTTTAACAATTGTATTTTGTTATCTGGGTGTTGCTATGGCACTTCGAGGAAAAGATGATTTTAATTTGATTATTCCTTATGTGCGATTTCGTAAAGAAAGTTTTTATGAGAATGTCGTTATTTTGGATACAAGCGCTATTATAGACGGGCGTGTTGTTGATATTTGCAAGACAGACTTTTTTCAAGCACGACTTGTTGTGCCTCGATTTATTTTAAAAGAATTACAGCATTTAGCAGATTCTAAAGATGGGTTGAAGCGTGAGCGGGGAAGACGGGGTATGGAGATTTTAAGCTCTATGCAAAAAGATCCAGCCATTGACATTAAAGTGCATGAAGACGATATTCCTGATGTGCTCGAAGTTGATGATAAACTTTTGCATTTGGCAAAGCGCATTGAAGCTAAGATTTGTACGACTGATTTTAATTTGAATCGAAATGCAGGTATTCAAGGAATTAGAATTTTGAATGTAAACGAACTTGTTAATGCTGTTAAGCCTGTTGTGTTTCCAGGGGATCAATTGCTTGTGAAGTTAGTTAAAGAAGGAACAGAGTCTAATCAGGCTGTAGGATATATGGATGATGGAACAATGATCGTTGTTGCAGATGCACGATCAAAGATTGGTGAAGAAATTAAAACTGAGGTAACTTCAGCGTTGCAGACACAGGCAGGGCGAATGATTTTTGCAAAGCTTGCTTAAATAATTATGAAAATACAAGCAATTATTCCATCGGCAGGGATTGGGTCTCGGCTTAAGGCATTAATTTTAAAGCCGTTGGTTATGTTAGATGGAAAACCAATTTTTATTTATTGTTTAGAAACTTTTGAGTCTTGCTCATTGATTGATAGCATGATCGTTGTTGCTAATTCTAATGGCATTGAAGACTTTAAGGTTGCCATAAAAGAAAGCGGGCTTAAGAAAATAAAAGCAGTTGTCTCGGGAGGAAAGGAACGTTTTGATTCTGTTCGAAATGGTCTCAGGCAAGTTGATGTCGATACAGATATTGTTCTTATTCATGATGGGGCGAGGCCTTTTGTGTCCGTCGATTTGGTTGAGAAGTGTATTAAAACGGCTGAAGAAAGCAGTGCTGCCATTGCCGCTGTTGCTGTTAAATCAACGATTAAGTTAGTTGATCTTAAAAGTATGACAGTCGAACGAACTCTTGATCGCACAAAACTTTGGGATACTCAGACGCCTCAAGTATTTAAGAAAGATATTATTGTAAAGGCGTATGACAATATGTTGCAAAAGAATCCAACGGACGATGCTACTCTTGTTGAGCAGATGGGCGCTAAGGTGAAAATTGTTGAAGGAAGTTATGATAATATTAAGATTACAACGCCGGAAGATTTGAGATTGGCTGAGCTCTTGCTTATGGCAAAAGGAAAAGAATAATGGAAAGAATTGGTATTGGATATGATCTTCATCGCTTGACGGAGGGAAGAAAATTAGTTTTGGGAGGATTGGAGATTCCTTTTAAAAAAGGATTGGTTGGTCATTCCGATGCAGATGTTTTGACGCATGCGATTTGTGACGCACTTCTAGGTGCTATTGGTAAAGGAGACATTGGTGAACACTTTCCTGATACAGATGATGAATATAAAGGAATTTCAAGTATGATTTTATTAGATAAAGTTAAGAATTTAGTTGATGGGCAAAATCTAAAGATAGCAAACCTAGATACAATTATTATTGCTGATGAGCCAAATTTAAAACCTTTTAAGGCAAAAATAAAATTAAGTTTGGCTCAAGCTTTAAATCTTGCCGAGGAGCAGGTAAGCGTTAAGGCAAAGACAACAGAAGGCTTAGGTTTTGGGTCTGGGAACCAAGAAGCGATAGCTGCACATGCAGTTGTGCTGTTAATAAATAATGGAGGGATATAAATGATGATATCTTTTTTTATTAATTTAGGCGTTGTTTTAGCGCTTTGGTATTTTTTAGTTATTATTAAGTTTTCTGATGAAATTAAATCTGCTAAAGAAAAAGATCCTGCAGCTGCTGGAAATTTACAGATTGTATTTTTGTATTCTGGATTACACGCAATTGTATTTTATCGCATTGCGCATATGTTTTTAAAGCAAGGAATCCCGCTTCTTCCGAGATTTATTTCACAGTTGGCAAAATTTTTAACGGGTATTGAAATTCATCCTGGTGCCAAGATAGGTAGAGGACTTTTTATTGATCACGGTATGGGTGTTGTTGTTGGTGAGACGACAATTATTGGAAAGAAGGTTACGCTGTTTCAAGGCGTTACGCTTGGGGGGACAGGAAAAGAAATGGGTAAACGCCATCCAACTTTAGGCGATAATATTGTCGTTGGTGCAGGGGCAAAAATATTAGGTAATATTAAGATTGGAAGCAATTCTTATATTGGAGCTAACGCTGTTGTTTTAAAAGAAGTGCCGTCGAATACAACTGTGGTTGGCGTTCCTGGGCGTGTAACTAAACAGGATGGCAAGAAAATTGATACGATGATGGATCATGTTCATGTTTTGGATCCCGTTATGGAGCAAATGGAAGAGCTTAAACAAAAAATTTCAGAACTAGAGAAGAAAGTTAAGTAGTTTTATGTCTGTCGAAATTTATAATTCTTTAACAAAGAAAAAAGAAGTTTTAAAACCTATCAAGAATAAAGCTATCAACATGTATTCTTGCGGAGTGACGGTTTATGACAAGTGTCATATTGGGCATGCACGCAGTTTGTACATTTTTGACGTGATTAAGCGCTATCTGAAATTTAGCGGATATTCGGTTAAGCTGGTTCGAAATATTACTGATATTGATGATAAAATTATTCAAAAAGCTAATGATTCTAAGAAAGATTGGTCGTCTGTTGTTAAGGAGAATATCGATAGTTATTATCAGGACTTAAAAGGATTAAACGTTTCTATTGCTGATATCGAGCCTCGTGCGACTGAAAATATTCCAGAGATGATTAAACATATTGAAGGGCTTATCAAAAAAGATTTTGCTTATGAATCTGAAGGTGATGTTTATTTTAATGTCAGGAATTTTAAAGATTACGGAAAGCTTTCAGGCCAAAGCATCGAAAAAATGAAAGAGGCTGTTCGTATCGAAAAAATGAGCACAAAAAAAGATCCGCTTGATTTTGCTCTTTGGAAAAAATCAAAAGAAGGTGAGCCTTCATGGACTAGTCCTTGGGGCGAAGGAAGACCTGGTTGGCATATTGAGTGCTCTGTGATGAGCATGAAATATTTAGGGTGCGAAACGCTTGATATTCATGCGGGTGGACGAGACCTTGTATTTCCGCATCATGAAAACGAAGTGGCGCAAAGTGAAGCGCTTACTGGAAAACCGTTTGCTAAATGCTGGATCCATCATGGACTTTTAACGATCAACAGTCAAAAGATGAGTAAATCTTTAGGAAATTTTATTACTGTTGAAGATGCTTTAAAGAAATATAAATCCGATGAGCTTAAGTTGTTTTTCTTAACATCTCATTATGCAAGTTCGATTGATTTTAATGAAGAGAAAATGTCGGATATGCATAAAAATATTGAACGTTTTAAGATTTTTAATACAGAAGCAAGCAAGGGTCAATCGGGTAAAGGAGAGAATCTTCCTGAGGAAATCGAGAAATATCATAAAGAATTCCTAGTTGCCATGGATGATGATTTTAATACTCCAAGAGCATTGGCTGCGCTTTTTGAAATGATTACGCAGGCGTATAAAACGAAGAATCAAAATGTTATTTATCAAACGAATCAACTTGTTTGCAAGCTGGGGCAAGACATTTTCGGGCTTTCTATGAATTTTGAGGAAAAAGATTTATCTAAAGAAGAGGGGGTTCTTTTAGAAGAGCGTAAACAAGCCCGTCATCATAAAGATTTTAAACGCTCCGATGAGCTTAGAGATCTTTTAAAAGAGAAAGGCATCATTGTGGAGGACAGCAAAGAAGGGCAATCATGGCGAAGAGCGTAAAAGGAAAATTTATCACATTTGAGGGTTCCGAAGGTTGCGGGAAAAGCACGCAGGCAAAATTATTATGTAGTTATTTAAAGAAAAAAAAGAAGAAAGTTATGCATATTCGTGAGCCTGGTGGAATTAAAATTAGTGAGAAAATTCGAAATATTTTATTAGATGTTCGAAATAAAGAAATGACCAAGGAATGCGAAGTTCTTTTGTATATGGCAGCACGTGCTCAGCTCGTCGAGGAAATCATTGCTCCAGCTCTTAAAAAAGGGATTATTGTTGTTTGCGACCGATTTCTGGATTCAACGCTTGCTTATCAGGGATACGGATGTGGTATTGATGTTAAGCTCATTAAACGAGTAGGATTCTTTGCAACTACGGGTATTGCACCTGACGTTACGTTTTTGTTAGACATGGAAACATCCAAAGGCTTATCTCGTATTCAGCAAAGCAAAGATAGAATCGAACAAAGATCTTTAAAATATCACAATCTTGTTCGGCAAGGGTATTTGGCTTTAGCAAGAAAAGAGCCAAAACGTATTAAAGTTATTGAAGGTAACGATAGCAAAGAAAAAATTCAAGAGGTGATACAAGCTCTTGTTTTAAAAGCATTAAAAATATGACAGTAAGTACAGATATAGTAAATTTTTCAGTTGTTGAGCGTTTTTCTTTGTTTTTGAAGTCTAGACGTCTTGCGCATGCGTATTTTTTCTTAGGGCCAAAAGGGATTGGAAAGTTGGAGACAGCCTTAGCTGTTTCAAAACTCGTTAATTGTGAAAATTTAAAAGAGGGTATGTTTTGTGACGAATGTTCAGTTTGTGTAAAGATTAATAATGGCAACCATCCAGACATCCATGTTTTAGAAGATGATGGAGAAAGCATTAAGATAGAAAATATTCGAACGCTTATAAGCTCGATCCAGCTTCGATCGTTTGAAGCGAGAACAAAAGTTTTTCTAATTCAGAATGCAGAACGCCTAACGATTGAGGCTAGTAATGCTCTTTTGAAAACCTTAGAAGAGCCAAGCCGAGGTAGCTTGATTATCTTAACGACATCAATGCCGGAGCATTTGCTTGCAACTATTCGTTCGCGTTGTCAGGTGGTTCACTTTTTTTCTTTGGCAAATGCCTCTGCAAAAAAAGAATTGATAGAGCGTCAAAGGTGCGAAGAAGGCATGTCCCATTTTCTGGCTCACTTCTCCGATGGATGTTTGGGCAATATGGATCAAGATTATCAGGGCATTTTTGACCGGAAAAATAAAGCGATCAATGAATTTATATTTGAGGAAGATAGCGAGGCATATTTCAAGACCATTTTGTCGGATAAAGACATGATGCGGGAGAGTATGCGATTCCTATTTCTGTGGTTTAAAGATTTGATGATGATTAAAAATGGCGTGCCTCAGCAATATTTGGCAAACATCGATCGTGTTAGTGATTTAAAATATTTCGAAAAACGATATTGTTTTAAAAATATTGAAGAGGTTTTAAGCGATATTATCATGACCCAAAAGGCTGTTGATGAAAATTTTAATGTCAAAGTGCCTTTAGCTATTATAAAGGAGAAAATATGGAAAAAGTAGTTCAGGTTGGATTAGGGGAGTTTAGAGGCATTGGCCTATACAACCTTAAAGATATTTCATGCAATCGTGGTGATACTGTTATTTTGAGTATTGATCGTGCTACAGAATATGGAAAAATTATTTCTGATACAGATGCTTCTCCGGAAGGGCATGTTGAAAATCTTCCCGGGAAAGTGCTACGCGTTGCCAGCGAGGAAGACTCAAATCGGATTGAGCGGAATAAAGAAAAGGCCAAGGAAACGGCACGGACATGTGAAAAAAAGATTACTGAGCAGAAGCTTAGCATGAAAGTTGTCCATTGTGAATTTAGCTTTGATAGCAGTAAAATTGTATTTTTCTTTATTTCCGATGAACGTGTTGATTTTAGAAACTTGGTTAAGGAGCTCGCTGGTATTTTTAGAGCACGCATTGAACTTAAGCAAATTGGTGTACGCGATCAAGCTAAGACCGTTGGCGGTGTTGGGTGTTGTGGGCGTGCGCTTTGTTGCTGTTCCTATATGAGAGACTTTCATCCGCTAACCATTAAGATGGCAAAAGAACAAGATTTGCCAATTAATCCGTCGAGGATTTCCGGAGTTTGTGGGCGTATTAAATGTTGCATGTCATATGAATTTCCGCTCTATAAACAGTATGCCAAGGGCATGCCAAAGAGAGGTGCTAAAATTAACACTCCGCAAGGAAAAGGCAAAGTTTTTGATGTTAATATTTTACAACGATGCGTTAAGGTGGATTTAGGGGATGGAAAGAGTACGAAAGTATATTTTGGAAAAGGCGATGAAGAATAAGATTTATATCACGACTCCTATTTATTATGTAAATGACAAGCCACATATTGGCCATGCGTATACGACGATCTTGGCGGATGTGCTTGCTCGTTATCATAAGGCTGAGGGTGATAATGTTTTCTTTTTGACGGGTCTTGATGAGCATGGTCAAAAAGTTCAGCAGGCTGCGCAAGAAAGGAATTTAAGCGAGCAAGCTCACTGCGATGACCTTGCTCCTCGATTCACTCAGCTTTGGGAAAAACTTGAAATTCAAAATACTGATTTTATTCGTACAACGGAGAATCGTCATATTAAAGTTGTCCAAAATGCGCTCCAGAAAGTTTATGATGCAGGCGATATTTATGCGGATGAATATGAGGGGTGGTATTCAGTTTCTGAGGAAAGATTTATTACAAAGACCGAAAAAGAATCGGGAGCGTTTCGAGATGTTAAAAAATTAAAAGAACGTAATTGGTTTTTTAAAATGAGCAAGTATCAACAGAAACTCATTGATCACATCAATGATAATCCTGATTTTATTCAACCCGAACATCGCAAGAACGAAGTTTTGGGATTTTTAAAGCAGCCTTTAGGTGATTTATGTATTTCTCGACCAAAAGAGCGTATGAGCTGGGGTATTGAAATTCCATTTGATAAGGATTATGTCACATATGTCTGGTTTGATGCACTTTTAAATTATATTACTGGCATTGGTTATGGCGTTGATGATGAAAAATTTAAGACCTGGTGGCCACATGTGACGCATTTAATGGCTAAAGATATTTTAACCACGCATTGTGTGTATTGGCCAACGATGTTGTTTTCTTTAGGGATTAGTTTGCCAAAGAAAATTTTTGCCCACGGGTGGTGGCTTATCGGCAAAACCAAAATGAGTAAATCTCTTGGAAATATCGTTGATCCGCTTGATTTGGTTGATCAGTATGGCGTAGACGCTGTGCGTTATTATTTAATGGGAGAGATGGTGCTAGGGCAAGATGCTAATTTTACTGTTGAGTCTTTTATTAAAAGATATAATAGTGATTTAGCGAATGATTTTGGTAATTTGTTAAATCGAGTGAGCGGTCTTATTCAGAAGAATTTTAGCGGCATCGTGCCTGAATGCGGTCAGATGGTGAAAGAAGACGAAGAACTTAAGCAATTAGCCAAACGCGTAAACGAATTGATTATCAAATCAATTAGAAGTCTAGAAGTTCATACAGCAATTTATGCGACTATGGAGTTGGTGCGCATGACTAACTTGTATCTTGAGCGTCAAGCACCGTGGAAGGTTGCAAAACAAGATTTAGAGAGGGCAGCAACGATTCTTTATGTGGCAACCGAAGCTTTAAGAATTGCCGCAGTGCAATTATTGCCCGTTATCCCATCAAAGGCACAAGAAGTTTTAGATATTTTAAGCGCAAAAGAGACACCGTCAAAGTGGGGAAGCCTTGTCAGCGGTGTAGCGCTAAAAACTCACGAAGCATTGTTTCCACGCATTGAAGTTGAGAAAGAATAATTATGGCTATTCCAACGATTAAATGGATTGATAATAGTGTTCGCATTGTTGATCAAACCAAGCTTCCCGGTAAGCTTACGTTTATTAATTGCAAAGATGTTAAGGCTCTTTGGAAAGCGATTAAGGTTTTAAGTGTTCGCGGTGCTCCAGCACTTGGAGCTGCTGCCGGCTTTGGTGTTTTGCTTGGTATCCGGAAAATAAAGACAAATAATCGTAAAATATTTGAACAAAAGTTCTTGAAGATTTGTGATTATATTGCTACGTCTCGACCGACGGCAGTTAATTTATTTAATGAGCTTGAGCGTATGAAAAATGTGGTCATAGATAATCCAAAGGATACCGTCTCGCAACTACGCATAAAATTAAAACGTCAGGCTTTTGAAATTTCTGAGAGAGATAAGCGTGTTTGTCGCAAGATGGGATCTTATGGTGCAACGTTAATCAAGAATGGAGATACGCTTTTGACTGTTTGCAACGCAGGTGCGCTTGCGACTGTTGACTATGGAACAGCTTTAGGCGTTATGTATTCGGCTAAAGAAAAAAAGAAAAAGTTTAAAGTTTATGTATGTGAAACGCGTCCTCTTTTGCAAGGAGCGCGACTTACTGCATGGGAATTGTCTAGAGAGAAAATTGATACAACACTGATTTGTGACAATATGGCCGCAACGCTAATGGCTCAAGGAAAAATCGATATGATTCTTGCTGGAGCTGATCGAATTGCTTTAAATGGAGACGCAGCTAATAAGATTGGAACATATGGCCTAGCGGTTTTAGCCAATTATCATAAAGTTCCATTTTATATCGTTGCACCAAAGTCGACTTTTGATGCGAATATCAAGACTGGCAAACAAATTCCAATCGAACAAAGAGGATCGATGGAAATTACTCATATTGCAAGAAATCAAATAGCACCTAAGGGTATAAAAACATATAATCCTGCATTTGACGTTACTCCTCATCAGCTGATTTCAGCAATTGTAACGGAAGAAGGAATTTTACGTTCGCCGGTTAAAAAAAATATTTTTGGGTTACTTAAAAAATGAGATCTTTGAAAAAAATAGGTGAATTTGGACTTATTGGTACGATTAAAAAAAGTGCTCATATAGAAAAAGAAGTTATTAAAGGCATTGGCGACGATACCGCTGTTTTGCCTCTGGATAAAAAAAGAAATCTTCTTTTAACGACAGACATGCTTGTTGAGGGTGTGCATTTTAGCGTAAAAGAGAATCGAAAGCTTGTTGGTAGAAAAGCGTTGGCCGTTAGCATCAGCGATATTGCTGCTATGGGAGGGGTTCCAAAGTTTGCGGTTGTGTCTATAGGGATTCCGAATTCTGCGTGCGAACGCGGAATTAAAGATATCTATGAGGGTCTCTCAAGAATTGCTAAGGAGTTTGGCGTAAGCGTTGTTGGCGGCGACACTGTTCAGTCGAAGAAATTAGTTATTAATGTTGCCCTGACAGGGGAATCTGGGAAAAAAGATATTGTTCTGCGTTCGGGAGCAAAGCCAGATGATGTGGTTTTCGTGACAGGTGCTTTAGGTCAATCGTTAAAAACAAAAAAGCATTTGAAGTTTATACCTCGACTTGCGCACGCACAATATTTAGTTAAATGTTTTAAGCCTAGTGCAATGATTGATATTTCTGATGGGCTTTCATCTGATTTAGCGCATGTTTTAAATGAAAGTAAAGTTGGCGCTGTGATTGATGAAAAAGCGATTCCGCGAGCTAAAGGTGCGACCGTAGCTCAGGCGCTATCTGATGGTGAGGATTTTGAGCTTGTTTTCACATTACCGAAGAAAGAAGCAGAGTTTTTTAGGCGGCAAAAGAAATTTAAGGTTTATGAAATCGGAATAATTGTTCAAAAGAAAAAAGGGTTTATGTTGCGAGATTCAAAGGGAAAATTGAACAAGATAATCAGAAAAGGGTATGGGCATTTTTAGTTATGAGTTTTAAATATTTATCTGAATCCACAAAAAAGACAGAACAGCTTGGAAAGGCTTTAGCGAAGGGTTTAAAGCCAGGGGATATCGTATGTCTTTTTGGTGACCTTGGATCTGGCAAGACAGTTTTGACTAAGGGTATTGCTCAAGGATTAAAAATAAAGAAAGCAGCTGTGCATAGTCCAACGTTTACGTTGATGAATGTTTATCCTGCCCCAAAGGTACCTGTGTACCATTTTGATTTATATCGTATTGAAAAACCAAAAGAAATTCAGGCTATCGGTTATGAAGACTTTTTTTACGGCGGAGGTATTTCTGTTGTCGAATGGGCTGAACGGCTTGGGCGACTTTTGCCAAAAGTATATTTGTCTGTCGAGATTCATCATAAAGCAGAAAATGAAAGAGTTTTTGTGATTACTGCCAAGGGGAAGCGTTTAAAGGAATTGGTTAAGAAAATAAAAATATGAATATTTTAAATATTGATAGTTCAGCAAAAGTATTTAGTATTGCAGTCTCGAAAGACGAAGAAATATTGTCTTCGAAGAATTTGAAATTAGAAAAAGCGTTATCAAAGTCTATTGTTCCTGTAATTGATTCTGTTTTTAAGAAAGCGAAGCTTTCTTTAGAGAATATTGACGGATTTGCTGTTGGTCTTGGACCTGGTTCTTTCACGAGCCTACGTGTCGGCCTATCGACGATCAAAGCTTTTGGCATGGTAACCCAAAAGCCTGTGGTGGGCATTTCAAGCTTAGATGTGATTGCGCAAGGCGCAAAAGCTTTAGGGTCAGATCAGATTTGTGTTTTATGCGATGCAAAACGAAATATGGTTTTTGCTAGTATTTATAAAGTAAGAAATAATCAGGCAAAAAGAACAAGTGTTTATTTTTTGTCTGAGATTAAAGATATTTTAAGAAAAGTCAAAGGGGATTGTCTTCTCGTTGGCGATGGCGTAGGCCTTTTTGAGAAAGAAATTAAGTTATATTTTAAAAGTAAAAAGAATAAACCGACATTTGTTGATGAAAAATATAATAACGTGCAGGCACGTGATTTGGCCGCACTTTCTTTCAATCGTTTTAAGAACAAAAAGACAGACAATGTTAATACGCTCAAGCCAATGTATTTGTATCCACAAGATTGTCAGGTAAGGCGATGAAAAGCAAGCCGATGTGTCCGTCGATGGCATGGACAGAGATAGATGCTAAAGCACTTGTTTCGAATGCGAAAGCTGTTAAGCGGCTGGCCGGCAAGGACACAGGCATTTTGGCTGTTGTGAAAGCTAATGCTTATGGCCATGGATTAGAAAAAGTTGCTAAAGTTTTGAACAAACAAGATGTTAAGTTTTTTGGTGTTTCTGATATTAATGAAGGAATTGTTCTTAGAAATTTAGGAATTAAAAAACGCATTATGATTTTAGAAAATGTTTTGTCGAAAAATGCAAAACATTTAATAAAGTATAATATTGCACCTGTTCTTTGTACGATAGAATTAGCCAAAGCCTTAAATAATTTAGCAGTTAAAAAGAGAATAAAGGTTCCGGTTCATATCAAGGTGGATACGGGCATGGGTCGTCTTGGTGTTTGCCAGATAAAAGCATTTGATTTTATTCGAGAGGTTGAGCGCTTGCCAGGAATTGTGATTGAGGGGCTTTGCACACATTTTCCTCTGGCAGATATTGACAATAGTTTTACTAAAAGGCAAATTAAAACTATTCTTTGTTTGGCTGATAAAGCGAAGAAAGAAATAAAAACAATTAAATACGTGCATGCGGCGAATAGCGCAGGGCTTGCAGTATTTAGTCATCAGGGTTTTAATCTCGCGCGCACAGGATTAATGCTTTATGGTCTTTATCCATCGAGGAAAATGAGAAATAGAATTAATCTTACGCCTGTTATGAGCGTGAAATCTCGGGTTTGTTTTATTAAGAATATTTTTAAAGGACGTGGCATTAGTTATGGACATACATTTATTGCTAAAAAGAAGATGCGCGTGGCTACTGTTTCTATCGGATATAACGATGGATACTTAAGAAGTCTTTCTAATAAAGCTAAGGTGATTATTCGCGGTCAACGATGTCCTGTTGTCGGTAACGTGACCATGGATCAGATTATGGTTGATGTTAGTCGAGTTAAAGATGTCAGCATTGGAGATGAAGTCTGTGTCATGGGAAAACAAGGAAAGCATCAAGTAACGGCTGATGATTTAGCAAAAATTGTAAAGACAATAAATTATGAAATTATATGTCGGCTTGGCATAGCCGGTAAACAATATTAATTATATTAAGGAGGATAAAGTCGTGGGACCTAGAAAAGCGTGTTTATTAACAAATGAGGCAATGGTTGCTGCGGCAAGTCGATTAAAAGAAGAACTTTTTAAAGATTTCAGGGAAAATTCTTTAGAAAAATGTGAGACTTGTTCTTGTGGTTTTAGTGAAGAGGTCTCGCAGCGAATGCATATAAAATTAATGAGCATATATGCTGATCTTGTTGAGATTGAGAAAATTGTAAAAGAGAATATAGATAAAAAAGAAAGTTCTTGATAAGTTTTTATTAGAACTTTGTTTTGATTAAGTAGAATGATACTAAAAGGCAGATGCCTGGAGTCATCCATGCAGAGAGAGCTGGAGGGAGCAGTCCTCCTTTTCCAAAAGCCAATCCTACCGCATTTAGCACATAAAAAATAAATCCAACACCAATCGCAATCCCTAGAGATGTAAAGGTGAGCGCTTTTCGTCGGCTAGTCATCAAAGCGAGAGGAAGCCCAACAAGTAAAATAACGAGGTTACTAAACGGAAATGCAATCTTTTGATGAAGATCAACGTTTAGATTGTTTAATGCTTTTTGTGCTCCACTTCGCGCAAAGCGTTTAATGTATTGATGAAGTTGCTTGATATTCATAGAATCGACATCTAAGCGTTGGCGTAAGAAATCTTGGGGAGTTTCTTTAATATCCATTAATTTGTTATCGTAATATCTCACACTTTCAGTGGACGTGTCTCCGGGGATATCGAAATTTGTGATTTGCAAGCGATAGAATTTCCAAGCAATGCCTGTCCATTTTCCATTTAAGGCGACAACTTTTTCTATAATTTGTTGGTTCTCGTCTTGCCCGATAATAGTGATGCCATGCAAAGAAAAATCACCAGGGTCAAATTTATCAATATAAAACAATCGGTTTTTAAGTCCATAGAATGTTAGGTCATCGATAACTTGTTTCTTTTTTATGGCATCAGCTTCAAGAATAAGGTATTCATCTTCAATGGATTGTGACATAGACGTGGCTTGCGGGACAAAACGTTCATTGACCCAAAACATAAGAATAGAAACGAGGAGTCCAAAGAAAATTGCAGGTTTTGCAATTCGCCAAAAACTTAAACCCCCTGAACGTAAAACAATAATTTCATTATTGCTATTGGCATGGCTAAAGGTCAAAAGGCATGCGATTAGACACGCTAAAGGAGACGTCTGTGCAATAATGATAGGCAAAAACGAAAGATAATACTGAATTAAGATTTCTATGGAGACTTTTTGTCGGATAAATTCATCCAAGTTACTAGCCAAGTCGATGAGCACATATAAAAAACAGAAGATAGTGAGTGCCGAAAGAAAGATAGTAACAATGGTCCCTAAGAGATAACGTTCTATGATACGCATAATCGATAATTTAATATAGAGGCGATGGTTGCGCCAATAATGTTAGGCATCCACATCGTAATGCCGATGGGTGCAATTTTTTGAATACAAAGAGCTTCGCAGCCCAAAGTTAATAGATAATAACTTGCTGCGCAAAGCATCGCTAAAGCGACATTGGCAGTCTTTTCTCTTCGATGAGTTACAACCGCAATAGGAAAGCCGAGCATCATAAATACTAAGACTGAGAATGCCCAGGCAAGTTTCCTGTGAAATTCGATTTTTAAAGGCGTGGTATCAATGCCTAAGGAATCCATCTCTTTAATCTTGTCCGTTACTTCTTCTAAGGTCATGCCTTTAGGTTTTTTATCGATTTTTTTATTATCAGTTTGTGATAAATCAAGTGTGCGGAAAAAAGTATTAAATTTTAATTTATAAAAATTATTAGGATTTTCTAAGTCTGGTTCATCGCTGGTACCGTTGATTAATTTAAGCTTAATTTTGTTCTCGCCAGGCACTTGGGTAAATTCACCTTCTTTGGCGGTAATGGTACGCGTCATTTTGCCATCAGGCTGGGGTTGGTAAATGCGCACGTTGTACATCTTGTTTCCTTCAATACGGTAAATAAAAAGAATTTGGTCTTTAAAATCTTTAATAAACGTTCCAGCCTCTAGAAGAGCAGTCGGATTTTTTGTGCCAACTTCTTTTAAAAGTTTGCGTTGTTGATGATAAGCATGAGGAATAATTCGAATATTTAAGATGATTGAAAAGAGACTTAAAATAAGGCCTAAGACAAAAACAGGCCACAGAAGCTTTCTGAGACGAATGCCATTTGCACGCATAGCCAAGATTTCATTATCGTTTGAGAGTCGACCAAAGGTCAGGATGACTGCCACCAAACAAGAAATAGGAAGCGTGTAAGTCAAAAAGAAAGGGATATAGTATATAAAAATTTGTCCGATAAGGGCTAGACTTACACCTTTGTTGATAACCATGTTGGTAAGTTTGATCAAATTGCCGAGCAAAAAAACACTAGTCAAAACGGATAGTGATAGAATAAACGGTAAGACACATTCTGCTAATATATAATTACGTAAGATTTTCATTTGTTAGGTAATGGACAACGCCAACACTCCTATGTATTTTGTTTGGGCTCGTTTTAGGGCATGTGCAGCTTCGCAAACCGTTGCGCCCGTTGTAATAAGATCATCCACGATCAGGATAGATTTCCCTAAAAAGTTTGATGGATGTCTTATTCTAAAGGCGTCTTTTGTATTTGTCCAGCGCTCTTTTTCATTAAGTAAAGCTTGTGTTTTTGTGTATTTTTGGCGGATGAGATTATTTTTGGATAATGGGATGTGAAATTCTTTAGATAGCGTTTCAGCAAGCAGATCAGTTTGATTATATTGGCGTTCGCGTAGTTTTGTAGGGTGCAGAGGAATAGATATAATATAATCATATTGATTCATATTAATATGATAATTTTTGATAAACAAAATTATTATGTTGGAGAATAAATGACAAAGGGCAGTTTTATTTTTATATTTAAATAGATGAATAAGATTCTTCATGGCATTTGTATAGCGTGTCGCAGCCCAAGCCTGGTCGAAAACAGGATTGGTTTTTTGGCATTGAGGACATAGGATATTTTTTTCGGGATTTCTAAGATGCCGAGAACATTTGGCGCAAAAAGGAGGCAGATTGAGTGTGATCATTTTTTGGCACGGCGTGCAGATAAAAAACGGATTGTTGGTATGAGGGGATTTGCAAATGGTGCAATTATCTGGATAGACTAGAGAAAGAAGTCCGTTTGTGATTTGTTCTAAAAAAGAAGTCGACATGAAATGATTTCGTTATGCGGCAGCAAAAGGCATCTTAGCATGAGTGCTTTTTTGTGTCAAAGGTCTCTTTGAATATGGGTTTGATTGAGATTTTTTAATATATCAACTTGTCAGAAAAAGCGAATCATCGTATAATAGCCACAGATTTCAAGAGAAACAATTTTACGAGAAAGGTTTACTATGTCTTCCCTTGATCAAGATCGAGCACGTCTTTTAGAAATTCTTAAAAAAGATGCGTTTTTTAAAGAAAAAATTATTCTCTCCTCTGGTAAGGAAAGCGATTATTATATTGATGCGCGTCGTGTAACGCTATCAGCAGAAGGCGCATATCTTTGCGCTAAGATTATTTTGGACATGGTCAAGGATGACGGTGTTTCGATTATTGGAGGGCCAACGTTAGGCGCGGATCCTTTCGTGGGTGCCATCGCCTCGCAGAGTTTCGAAAATAAAAAACCAGTCAGTACATTTATTATCCGTAAGGCTCCAAAGGCGCATGGCAAGCAGAAGCAAATTGAAGGACCTGATATTCCAAAAGGCTCTAAAGTTATTTTGATTGACGATGTTGCTACGACAGGAAAAGCTTTTGTGCAATCTTTGGAAGTGATGAAAAATGCCAAAATGGACGTCGTTAAAGCCATTTGTATTGTCGACAGAGATGAAGGCGCTAAAGAAGCGATTGCTAAATATAATTGTCCGTTTCAATTTATTTTTCAAATATCTGATTTTCTAGATTAATGAATTTCAAGTTAATACTAGCCTCACAGTCATTTCCTCGTAAACGATTGCTTAAGAAATTAGGCATTCCGTTTCACGTTATTTCAAGTAAAGTCAAAGAATATACAGATTCCTCTAGAGGGTGTGCAGTGCTTGTTAAGAAAAATGCACTTTTAAAAGCGCTTGATGTTTCATCGCGTCTCAAAGAGGGTATTGTTATTGGATCTGACACACTTGTATATGCTAAGGGTAAAAGAATTATTGGAAAACCAAAGAATTTAAAAGAGGCAAAGAAAAGCTTAAAGATGCTTTCACAAAATCCACATTGGGTTTATTCAGGAATAGCGATTGTGGATGCTAAAACAAAAAAGAAGTCTGTCGGGTTTGAAAAAACAAAAATTTATATGACTCCCTTGAGTGATCAAGAAATTGATAATTATTATAAGATTACGCCACCGGGGAGCAAGGCAGGTGGATTTGATATTGAAGGCAGGGGTGCATTTTTTATTCGAAGAATTGAGGGATGTTATTTTAATGTGGTCGGTCTTCCTATGGTTCGACTAAAACAAATGTTAAAAAAATTTGGCGTAAAGATTTTAATGCTTTTAGTATGTGTATATTTTTCAGGGTGCATGACAACGGAATATAATTTAGCAACACAACAGCAAGAAACGCTTTTTTTTGGTACAGAAAAAGAAGTTGCTATCGGAGATTCTCTCGCACGATATATTAATAAAGAGTATGAAATTAATACAGATATTGATGTTAATGAGCGTGTATCAAGAATTGCAAAACGTATTGAAGATGTAAGCGACCGTGTAGAAATTTTTTATACAGTTCAGGTGATTAACAAAGATGAGGTTAACGCTTTTGCGCTTCCGGGTGGATTTATTTATTTATACAAAGGTTTGGTTGATGCGGTAGATAATGATGATCAGCTTGCGGGTGTCATTGCTCATGAAATAGGTCATATTACAGCGAAGCATGCAATGAAAAGTTTGCAGGCTCAGTATGGATATAATTTTCTTCAAGTTTTGGCGATTACGACGGGAAATTCTAGCATGGCGCCAGGAATTAATTTGGCATTTGGATCTATTCTTACAGGATATGCAAGAGAGGATGAGTTTTTAGCGGATCGTTTGTCTGTTAAGTATATGGAAAAGGCTGGGTACGATCCTAACGAAATGAAAAAGTTTTTAGAGAAGTTACATGAGATTAATGCTAAAAAGCCGATACGTAGGTTTAGCTATTGGAGAACACATCCGGCTACAACACAACGCATTTCAGTGGTTAATCAAGAAATTACAGGGGAGACGACATTTCGCGATTATATTCGTTTGACAGAAAAGGAAGGATTGTAAGATGAGGCATGTATTTATTATTGGCTTGGTTGCAATGTCCGGTTTGATAATTGGGTGCAAAGGCCAGGTATCAAAAGTGTGTTTTGAATCGAAGTGCGTTGTAGTGGAAGTTGCTCAAACGTCGGAGAAATTGTCTGAAGGCCTGCAGTATCGAGAACGTTTGGATAAAGGCAAGGGAATGCTTTTTGTTTTTCCTGGACCGTCTAAGGCAAAGTTTTGGATGAAAAATACACTTATTCCTCTAGACATGATTTGGCTCAATAGCATTGGCGAAATTATTTATATTAAGAAGACTGCCCCGCCATGTTTTTCTGAAACATGTCCGACTTATGGAACGGATGATTTGGCACAGTATGTCTTGGAAGTTAATGCTGGATTTGCTGATGCTTATAATGTTAATGTAGGCGATGGAGTACAAATAAAAATAGAAACAAAATAATTCTTTGCAAAGGGACGCAGTTTTCGGAATTTTTGTGTTATAATTCTAAAAATGACAGATTTTTCAACTATTATTCAATCACCGTATTATTATTTTAATATTTCTTCTCTGATTCCATTTGTTTTTTTCAGTATTGCGTTTTTCTTTGCCCTTTTTGTTTTAGGGCTAGGAACGCGTCTTAGCTTTCATCGATCTATTTTTTATTTTTATATGAGTTCTGCGCTTTGGTTTTTGGGATTTGCCCTTGGCTTAAGCGCGTGGGTTGATTCTGTGACATTTTTTTGGGGACGCGTTATCTTTTTAAGTATGGTTTTGGTTCCAGCAACTCTTTTGCATCTCTCCATCGTCGTAACCAATCAATATAAGAAAAAGAAATATTTTCTTTGGATAGTTTATTTTGGTGTCTTTCTATTTTTAATCAAATCTTGGGTGAATCCGTTTTTTACCGGCATCGTCGAATATCCGTGGGGGTTTTCCCCAAAAGCACAAGGTGTGCAATGGGTTTTTCTTGCTTTTAGCTTTTTTTGTTTTACGTACGCACTTTTAAATATTCTTAGGCATTATTTTGAGTTTATTAAATCTCCTCAGCGACGACGTTCGGACCTCTCGTACCGACGGAAGCTAGAGTTTGTGATGGCAGCTTTTGTTTTAACAACATTAAGCAATGTTACAATTCTTAATAATCATGGTATCGGTATTTATCCATTGGGACCGTTGTGTTTGTTTTTTTCGATTGTTATCATGTCGTATGCGCTTGTAAAATATCATAATGTTTCATTCTTGCTTGAGATTCGAAAAATGGGCACAGAAGTGCGTCTTAAAGGGGTAGAGGCCGAGGCCGCCAAGCAAGAAGCTGAAGAGATAAAGCTTAAACTTGTGGATGTTGGTAAGGCTTCTATTTTTGCTTCTCTTTCAGCCGGTATTTTGCATCAGATTTGTCAGCCGATCACAGCTACGCATGGACTTGTAAAGTTTATGCGAAATGATATGAAAGAGGACGATCCGTATTATAAAACGGTTGATCTTATTTTTGAACAGTCAACGTATATTAAGGAAATGCTTAGTGACTTGATGGACTTGATGCGTCACAAAGAAGTTAAGAGAGAATATATTGATGTTAACGATTGCATAGATCGTGCATTGCGTCTTTTAAAAGATGAGTTTCGCATTAAGCGTGTTAACTGGGATTTTGATCGCGAAGAAAATCTTCCAAAAGTGTATGCTGACGCAATACATCTTCAAGAGATGTTTATGAATATTTCTGTTAATGCATTAGATGCTATGAGTGATTTACCTAAAGGAGAAAAACGATATATCAAAATGATTTCTGGTTTTGATTCTTCAGCTAATGAGGTTTTTATCATCTTTGAGAATACGGGGCCAACTTTATCCGATGAGCAGATGCAATATATTTTTGAACCGTTTGTATCAAATCGAGAAAAAGGAACAGGTATTGGCCTTGCGTTATGCCGAGATTTAATTTCAGATCATGGCGGCATCATTAGCGTTGAGAATATGGAAGGAAAAGAGAAGGGTGTGCGATTTTATTTGCGCTTTCCAGTTTCTAAGTCTTCACAGAATGAGCATTAGTGCCTAGAAAGCTTTGGGCACATTCTTTTAGTGTTTCCGATAGCGTCGGATGCGGAAATATGGATTCGGCGAGTTGTTTTGCAGTTAATTTATTTTGAGCAGCTATGCTAATCGAGCTGATAAGCTCTCCTGCCTCAGGTCCGACCACGACAGCCCCAATAACATTTTTAATTTTAGAATCAAAGATTAATTTTGTAAATCCTTCTGTTTGATTAATGCCAAGAGCTCGACCGTTGGCCATCATTGGAATCTTAGAGATTTTGATTTCAATATTTTTTTCTTTGGCTTCAGCTTCAGTTAAACCGCACCATGCAACTTCTGGATCTGTAAAAACAACGCAAGGAATAATGCCTTGAGCTTGATCGTTAGATGGATTTAAAATAAATTCAATGATTCGATGGGCTTCATCCGAAGCTTTGTGTGCTAAAAGAAGTCCGCCAGCTACGTCGCCGATAGCGTAAATATTTTTAACTGGAGTTTGATTGCTTTTATCAGTCTTAATGAATCCGTTTTCATCTAGAGGGATGTTTGCTTTGGAAAGATTTAAGTTTTCTGTATTTGGAACACGCCCTGTTGCAATAAGGACCTGATCAAAAGTTTCCTCAAAGATTTTTCCCTCAGGTCCGTCAAAAATAACCAAGATACCTTGATCTGTTTGTTGATAGTTTTCGACAGCTGTTGAAGTATAAATATTGGACAAGGTCAAAGAAAGTTTTTTTGATAACACAGATATGATGTCCTGGTCGGCCCCTGGCAAAAGAGTTGGCATAAGTTCGCAAATTGTTACATCTGAGCCAAAGTTTGAGTAAACAGTTGCCATTTCAAGTCCAATATATCCACCACCAATAATTAGAATTTTTTTAGGAATTGTTTTTAGTTCTAGAGCTTGTTCGGAGAAAATGACACGATCATCTTTTTGGGCATCAGCAAAAGGATTAGCTGGTAGAGAGCCCGTGGCAATAATACATTTTTCAAAGTTAAGCGTAATCGTTTCGCCTTTTGTTTTTACAGCAAGAGACGTTTCACTTGAGAATGTTGCTGCGCCTTCAATAAGGGTGATGCTGCGTTTTTTAAGCAGTTGATTGAGTCCGCCGCTTAGCCGTGCGATAACTTTGTCTTTAAACGATGCAATTTTTTCAAAATCTAAGGAAGGTTCACCAAAAGTGACGCCTATTCCAGACGCGTTTTTAGCACCTGAAATGATTTTAGCAACATGTAAAAGAGCTTTGGACGGAATACATCCATGATGAAGGCAGGTGCCGCCTAATTTTCCAGTGGCATCAATCAGGGTAACTTTGAGCCCTTTATCTGCAGCTAAAAAAGCTGCGGTATATCCAGCCGGACCTGCTCCAATAATTGCGAGTTGTGTTTGTTGTGTCATGATTTCTTTTGTTTGCGGTGACTCTGTTATTTTGGTTTTTTTAAAGTATATCGATAAAACTTTGATGTGTCAATTGTTTGCATAGGTGGGTTTTTAGCCAAGCAATTGCGCCCGAATAGCATTGTGGTATAATATTTGAGTTATGTTTAATATTTCTTTTCATATCGTATTTCTTTCTGCTGTAGAAATTTTTTTAATGGGTGCGGTAGGCTATTGGCTTATTAAGGCTAAGATTTTGCCTCGAGAAGGGCTAAAATTTTTAAATTATTTATTTTTACATATTTTCTTGCCTTGTTTTATTTTTTCGGCATTTATTGAAAAATTTAGCTTTGATCAATATCCCAATTGGTGGATTTTTCCGTTGATTGGAATGATCATGACTTTTGCGGCTATGGCTGTAGGGAAGATTGTTCTTTTGGGAGTGAAAAATATTCAGAATAAAAATGAATTTTTAGCGTTGAGTTCGTTCCAGAATTCAGGATACATTCCTCTTGTTATGGCGTCAACGATTTTGCCTGCGGCACAAGCTCAGGAAGTTCATGTGTATATTTTTCTTTTTTTAATTGGATTTAACCTTTTAATTTGGTCTTTTGGTGTTTGGCTGATCACAAAAGGTAAGGGTCAAGGATTTAATCCAAGAAATTTGTTAAATCCGCCTCTTGTGGCAACAGCTGTTGCCTTATTGGTTGTTTTCTTAGGTGTTGATCGTTTTCTTCCGGATGTGATCATGAATCCGGTTCGAGGATTTGGAGCGTGCGCCCTTCCAATTTCTATTATTTTTGTTGGTGGCAATTTGGCGTTGATTGACATTACAGAAAAAAAATATTTAAAAGAGATTGTTGTGGTTGTTTTAACAAAGTTAATTTTGTTTCCTGCAATTGTGTTGTTTGTTGTTTATCTTTTAAAGATTAAGTCTCTTGTCGGGTTACTTATTGTTTTGGAGGCCACTGTTCCAAGCGCATTGACACTTGTTGCTTTGTCCCATTATTATAAGAGTAAGGAGCATTATATTAGTCAGGCTATATTTTATGGATATCTTGTGAGTATTGTGACAGTCCCAATATTTCTTACACTTTATCAAATATTGATTAAGGCTTATTAAGATGGAAAAAAGAGTTTCTTCGACAAATAAAAAAGCATTTCGTGATTATTTCATCGTTGAGCGATGGGAGTGTGGCATTGCTTTATCCGGAAGCGAGGTTAAGTCGATTCGAGATGGAGGGATAAGCTTTAAAGATAGCTTTGCGCGCATCGAGGGCGACGAGGTCTATCTTTACAGTCTCTATATCAATCCGTATTTACAGGCTAGCTATCTTAATTCTGATGCGGATAGAAAGCGTAAGCTTCTTTTGCATAAAAAAGAAATTAAAAAGATTCTAGGGCGCATGACACAGCGAGGTCTTACGCTTGTGCCAACAAAAATTTATTTTAATGCTCGAAATTTTGTTAAGGTGGAAATCGGCCTTGCGAAAGGCAAAAAGTTTTTTGATAAGCGTGAAACGATAAAGAAGCGTGATATCAAAAAAGAGGTGGATAGAGCTGTTCGTAACCACCAGTCTCATCGATAACCATTTCTTGAAAAACATTAAAAATCAGCTATAATTGAAACGTTGTTTCAGTAATGCTTGGTTTATAGCATTACACTTACGTTCTTTAAAAGGGGGTGACAAGGCTTCGACTTGAGTTTTCACCCGATATTGGTGGCATGCCGAGGATGTCTAGTTGGCCTCGTTAAATATCTAGGCAAATAATAAACGCAGATAACCTAATCGCGAAAGCTAACGAGATTGTTGAACCAATCTTCGCTGGCGAACCAGTTCTTGCTTAAATAAGCAAGGCCCTTTTTCAAGATTTTGTCTACGGGTTTTGAAAAAGGACATTTAGTAGGCTGGCTTTGTTGATCGCCTTTGTTGACAAAGTGAGACTCAAAGGCTAGTTTTGATAATGTTTGTTTGTTTAAAGTGATCAAAGCGAAGTTCAAAAAACAAACTATGCATGTAGAGGCTTTTATTAGGTATCCCAAGGACCGGGGTTCGATTCCCCGCACCTCCACCAAAATTCTAAGGGCTCATAACATATTGTTAATCAATAAGTTGTGAGCCTTTTTTATTTCTGAAAACGATTGGTGCCCAAATAGAGCCTATTTATTGAATTATAATAATTTTAAATTCTTTTTAGATATGGTAAGATATTTAAAAAGGAGATGATAATGAAGAGAATTTATTTAAGAAATTTATTTTTAAGCTTTATTTTATTAGTGTTATGCTTAGTTAATCTTGCCAGGGTTTATGCCGAAGAATCTCCAACTTTTATAAATTATTATGAGAAAGCTTTAGAAGTGTTTCCTGGTGACCCCAGACAGGGCACTGAACTAGCAATGAAGGCTCGACTATATGCAACATATGATATCACAAGAGTGGCTGACAAGACATCGCATCAGGCATGGTTAACAGTCAATAAGAATTTTATTCCTATTTATAGATGGGCAGCGTATCATCCCAAAATTTATAAAGAAATAGTAGTAGATGCAGTAAGTTGGGCTAAAAGAAATCCTCCTCCTGATTATTATCCTAGCTGGATGATAAATCATGGAATGAGCGTGTTGACGGAAGCAATGACAGGTGACAACGTTTCAAGTCTTTTTAATTCAGATCATGATCCTGAGGTTGATTGGCAGGAGTCAATAGGATTTTTAGAAAAGCTCGTTAATGATAAAAACTTTTGGTTAGAGCTTGAAAATAATCTTGAACCAGGAAATGCTTTAAAAATATTAAAAGCTCAAAATGAAAAAATTATTCATCAATATGACGGAACTGTTAATGATGAAGAAATGCAATTCCTTAAAGAAAAATTGAATAGCTTTTTAGCAGATTTTGATAGTAATAATGCTGGGGACACCATGGTTTCTGTTGCCGAGAAAATAGATGAGTTGGTGATAAAGCAGATGGAGACAGGGTCGTTTACTGGCAAGGTGTCTTTTGAGAAAAGTCAAAATATGACAAAAGCTACGTTGAGAACGCTTTCATCTGCTTTTGAGAATTATGCAGATTCGAATAAAAATATATATCCCATTGAAATTGAGGAGTTAAATTTAAGATTTGAAGTGTGTGATCAGATTATTCTAGGATATGTTTATGACTGTCAATTGAGTGAAGAGGGCTATGAAGTTACAGCAACGCCTGAATTTTCAGATGGAATGGGAATTATTAGGCTTAAAACAGGTGGTGTGTTAGATTATTGATTGGTGCCCAAATGGTGCCCATCCCACATCAAAACCCTCGCACTTCAGCGTATCTAAATGTAACTCCTCGCACAATTTTTGAAGAGCGTTTCTCGACGGTAATTAAGCAATATCATTGAAAATAAAGGAGTTAGGGAAAATAAGCTAATCGTATCCCCGCACCTCCACGAAAATTCTAAGGGCTCATAACATATTGTTAAGCAATAAGTTGTGAGTTCTTTTTATTTTGTGAAATGAATGGTGCCCAAATAGAGCCTTTTCAATTTGTTTAGTAATTTTTAGAAATTGTTTTGATGGTAGTTTTGATAGTATTTTGGAAGCAAAAGGGTATTCAAAATATTTGATTGATGATATTAAGGCAAACTTCGAAAGGTGATATACGAAGTTTTTTGTGCTTGTTATTTTGATTTTTATTTTTATTGGCGTATGCATAATTAGTTTTATTGAGAAATTAAACAAGAAGTTGAAACATGCAAGAAAGCAACCTGTGCATAGGTAAGTTTTTTTAAAGCGCTAAATGCCCAACTAGGGATATCCATTGGATATCAAAATCAGCCTTGTAAGTGACGTGGAGGCGGGTGTTTTTATATGTTGTACATAATCGATAGTTTAAGCTACTATATCTTCTATGTTATTTTCTAAATTAGGATTATCTGAAGATCTTTTGAGAGCTGTTAAATACGCTGGGTACCAGAAGCCAACGGCTGTCCAGGAACAGTCTATCCCGCTTATCCTTAAGGGGAAAGATGTTATTGTCGAGGCAAAGACCGGAACTGGTAAAACAGCCAGTTTTGTATTGCCGCTGCTGCAGTTATTGCAGGAAGACCCTGATCAGAAGCGAAAAACGATTAAAAAGCTTATTTTAACACCAACGCGTGAATTGGCTGGGCAGGTTAGTAGTGCGATCAAGATCTATGGACGGCATTTAGCTGAACCGAAACGGACGGCGCTGATCGTTGGTGGGTCAAATATTAATGTGCAATTAAGAAGCTTGATCCATGGCGTCGATATTGTTGTGGCAACGCCAGGGCGCCTATTAGATGTTGTGGGACGTCAGGAAGTTAATTTTGATGATCTTCGATTTTTGGTTGTTGATGAAGCCGACAAGATGTTTGACCTTGGATTTTCTAAAGAAATTGAATTAGTTCTGAATTTATTGCCTCACAATCGGCAGAATTTATTATTTTCTGCGACGATCAATGAAAAGGTTAAGGCATTGGTGCAGCATTTTATGCCGAAATCTGTCGAGATCAAAATAGAAGATGCTACTCCAACCGTTGATTCTATTCATCAGCGGGTCATTGAAGTCAATCATACTAACAGAGGACCATTGTTACGTCATTTGATTCAAGAAGAAAAATGGGAGCATGTTTTGATTTTTGTCGCAAGATCAAGAGACGCGGATATTATGGTTTCCAAACTTAATAAGGCAAATATTCGCGCAGAAGCTTTTCATGGCGGATTAACTCAAGCGCAGCGAACCGATGTGCTAGCGGACTTTAAGAAAAAAAATATTAATGCCCTGGTCGCGACTGATCTAGCCGCGCGCGGGATCGATATCGACAAACTTCCCTATGTTGTTAATTATGACCTTCCACGTTCGCCGGATGATTATATTCATCGCATTGGCCGCACTGCACGAGCCGGAGAAAAAGGAACGGCAGTAACTTTTGTTGGACATGAAGGTCAGGCGCATTTTAAATTAATTGAAAGGCGCACGCGGATGCGCTTACCGAGAGAATTTATTAAGGGGTTTGAATTAACGGGGAAGCCGCTGCCGAAAGCAAAAGGCAATGCCCCTGTCAAAGGGTTGCGCATGAGCAAAAAAGATAAGGCGCGTGCCGCAGCCGCAAAAAAGGAAAAAGAGAATGAGTGAGTCATCAAAAGATTTTAAAAATATAGGTTTGAGTAAGCCAATACTTGATAATTTAAAGACGTTGGAATATGTAGAAATGACGCCTATTCAGGAAAAAGGTTTGCCAGATATTTTAAGCGGGAAGGATTTTATTGGTCAAGCGAATACCGGCAGCGGTAAAACAGCAGCATTTGCATTGGGCATTTTGGCTAAATTAGATGTTACCAACAGCAATCCTCAGGCGCTTGTGATCGTTCCGACGCGTGAATTGGCGGAACAGGTGGCTAATGAGACGCGCCGTTTGGCAAGGTTCACCAGCAACATCAAAGTTTTAACATTATCGGGGGGAACAGAAGAACGACATAAAATTAAGTCGTTGAAGCAGGGTATTCACATTATTGTCGGGACGCCAGGGCGTATTACAAAACTGTTGAGCAAGGGAATGCTAGTTATGTCTGACATTAAGATACTGGTATTAGATGAAGCTGATCGCTTGCTTGAAATGGGAACGATCGATGAAATAGATCACATTGCGTCATTCACTCCGATCGATCGTCAAACGATGCTGTTCTCAGCGACGCTGCCTAATGGCATTAAAACATTGAGCGCTAATTTGCAGGAAGATGCCGTGCAGGTGACGATCGATTCACAGCATCAGATGAGCACTGTTGAGCAATTATTTTTTAAAGTTGCCGAAGAAAAGAACGCGGCGCTGCTTCGTGTGTTGGGACATTATAATCCAGATTCCTGTATTATTTTTTGTAACAGCCGAGTGACCTGTAATAAAGTGGCAAAGTTTTTGCGTTCATTAAGAATGGATTCGTTGCAGATCCATTCGGATTTGGAGCAGCAGGATAGGACGCTAACGCTAACGAAGTTTGATAATAAAAGTTGTCGTATTTTGGTCGCGACTGATCTGGCTTCTCGAGGAATTGATGTGAAAGATGTGAGTGCGGTTATTAATTACGATTTACCGCGCAATCATGAACTTTATGTTCATCGTATTGGGCGCACAGGACGCGCAGGCAAAAAAGGGTTAGCGCTTAGTCTGTATGCTAATAAAGAGAAGGCTATGCTTGATACGATCGGTAATTATTTAAAAATGGAATGTTCGATCATTAAATTGGAAGAGCTTCAAGAGTTTAAGCCGACGGAATTACATTCATTAATGTCAACGATGTATATTAGCGGTGGCCGAAAAAATAATATACGTCCCGGCGATATTTTAGGCGCTTTGACCAAAGAGGCGGGACTTAAAGGCGAAGAAGTTGGAAAGATCCATATTTTTGAAGTGAATAGTTATGTGGCCATTGCTAACGATAAGATCGATATGGCCATTAAATGTTTGAGCGCGGCTAAAATCAAAGGGAAAAAATTTAAAGTTGGCAAAGCTTAAGGTATAAACAAAGGAAATCATGGCGTTAATTAGTTTACAGGAAATTTCGCTCGCATTAGGCGGACCGTTATTATTTGATCAGGTAAGTTTGCAGCTAGAACCGGGTGAGCGGGTTGCATTGCTTGGCCGTAATGGCGTTGGTAAAACAACGTTGATGAAAGTGATGGCTGGCCAGATCGGTGTAACTGGTGGTAAGATTATTTATCAAAAAGGTGTTAAGGTTACACATTTGCCGCAGGAAGTTCCTTCCGGCATTAAAGGAATGGTGTTTGATATTGTATTTGAAGGTTTGGGAGATCGCGCCAAGACCTTAAGTGATTATCATCACGTTCTTCATCGCATGCACACTAATCATTCTGCACAACTGATGCGTGAACTTGATCGCTTGCAGGCTGAAATTGATCATTCAAACAGCTGGGATCTGGATTCTCAAGTTGAGAATGTGCTTTCTCATATGAAATTAAATGGAGAGGCGGATTTTGAGACTTTATCAGGAGGGCAAAAGCGTAGGGTTCTTTTGGCTAAAGCGCTGGTCATTAAGCCGGAGATTTTACTTCTTGATGAACCTACTAATCATTTAGATATCGAAACGATTGACTGGCTGGAAGGGTTTTTAAAAGATTATTCGGGGACCTTATTTTTTGTAACGCATGATCGTCAGTTTATGATGAATTTATCTACTAGAATTATGGAACTTGATCGGGGTAAAATTTTCAATTGGTCATGTGATTATCAAACATTTCTAAAGCGTAAACAAGCAGCGCTAGAATCTGAGGTAGCCCAACGAGCTGTTTTTGATAAGAAGTTGGCCGAGGAAGAAGTGTGGATCCGTAAAGGCATCAAGGCAAGACGTACGCGTAATGAAGGGCGTGTTCGCGCGCTTGAATGTTTACGTGAGGAGAAAAAAGCTCAGCGCGAGGTAATTGGTCAGGCGCGCATTCAGGCGCAGGAAACAGGGAATTCTGGACGCTTGGTTGTTAAGGCTGAGCATTTAAATTTTAGCTATGGAGATGACTGCATCGTTCGTGATTTTTCGACCAAAATAATGCGTGGAGATAAAATAGGCGTGATCGGCGCTAATGGCAGCGGTAAAACAACATTACTGCGCATTCTTTTAGGTCAATTGAAGCCGGACGACGGCGTTGTCCGTTTGGGTACAAATTTAGAAGTGCTTTATTATGATCAATTGCGGGAGCAATTAGATGAAGAAAAGACGGTGATTGAGAATGTCGCTCAAGGCGGAGATATGCTGACGATCAATGGAAAGCCGCGGCATGCTATTAGTTATTTGCAGGATTTTTTATTTACTCCTGACAGGGCGCGAACACCGATTAAAGTCCTTTCAGGCGGTGAGCGTAACCGTATCTTTTTAGCACGCCTGTTTACGAAGCCATCTAATTTTTTGGTGATGGATGAGCCTACCAATGATTTGGATATTGAAACTCAGGAACTGCTTGAAGAACTTTTGATGGAGTATTCCGGCACATTGATTCTGGTAAGCCATGATCGTGTTTTCTTAAACAATGTCGTCACATCAACGATTGTTGTTGAAGGTGAAGGGGAGATTTATGAGTACCCCGGTGGATATGACGATTGGTTGAGACAGCGTCAACCTGTTGCGGTAGCAGGTAAGCCCAAAGGTAAAAAGAAATTGATCGTGAAGGAGAATAAATCTGCTGCCCCTCGCAAGCGCTCTTTTAAAGAGAAGCGTGAGTTGGAATCTTTAGTGGCGAAGATCGAAAAGCTTGAAGCCACGCGAGAGGAGCTTTATGTCCTTTTAGCGGATGGTGATTTTTATAAAAAAGAAGCTACGGAAATTGCTCAAACTAAAGCAAAGCTAGAGGAGGTTGAAGATGAACTTCTTGTTGTCTTTGAACGCTGGGAGCAGTTGGAAGAATTGGGGAAATGAGGACCAGCATGAATGTTGAAAGGGAGCTAGGGAGCTGACCCCTGTTGTTAAATAAATATGTGTCACTATAGTGCAATATAAAAAAGATCGTCTCAAAAATATTAGGAGGAATTGATAGATGAAAAAGCACTTGGATAAACTTTTAAAATTCCAAAATGAACGTGATTGGAAGCAATATCATACTCCAAAAAATTTGGCGATATCTTTATCATTAGAAGCTTCTGAAATTTTAGAATTGTTTCAATGGACAGATGATAATAAATTACCTGAAAAAAAGAAGGATGCCCTTTCTGATGAGCTTGCGGATGTTTATTCTTACATGTTGTTATTAGCACATGAGACAGGTATTGATCTTGATCAAGCATTTAAAAAGAAAATTGAAATTAACAATAAAAAATATCCAATATCAAAATCTCTTGGTAATTCAAAAAAATATACAGAGTTTGATTAAAGATTAGAATCAGAAAAATAGTCATGGATAAGGAAAATAAAGAACCAGTTAAGCGTAAAAGACGTGTTAGATATAAAGGTGCTCATCCACGTCATTTTAAGGATAAATATAAAGAACATAATTTTGAAAAATATCCTGATGATGTGCAAAAGGTTATTGACTCTGGTAAAACTCCTGCAGGGATGCATAGACCGATCTGCGTGAATGAAATCTTAGAAATTCTGAAACCCGCTCCTGGTCAAATTGGCTTGGATGCGACATTAGGTTTTGGTGGGCATGCTGTTGAGTTACTTAACAAAATTGCACCTAATGGTCGCTTGTTTGCAATAGATGCTGATCCTATAGAAATTGTTCGCACAGAGAGTCGTTTGCGAAAACTGGGATTTAGCGATAAAGAGTTGATCATTAAGCGTAGTAATTTTGCTGGAATGCCCAAACTTTTAAGAGAGGCTCCAGGAGGTTTTGATTTTATTCTAGCTGATCTTGGAATTTCTTCTATGCAATTAGATAATCCTGAGCGTGGTTTTACGTTTAAACGTGAAGGCCTGTTGGATCTGCGACTTAATCCTCATCGTGGACGATCGGCTGCAGAGTTAATAAGAATTTCAGATCAAGAACAGCTAGAGAATTTATTCATTGAATATTCTGATGAGCCTCGTGCAAGAAAGATCGCTGCAGCAATCTTTGAGAATAAAGATACAATTAATAAAACTACAGATTTGGCAAACGTTATTGCATTTGCTTTAACTAAGAAATCTTTTTCTGATTGTCCAACAAGCGCAACAACTTCTATTCGCAGGGTTTTTCAAGCATTGCGCATTGAAGTTAATGATGAATTTAATGTGCTTGAACAATTCTTGAGAAATTTGCCATTTTGTTTGAAAGATCAAGGGAGAGTCGCTGTTTTGTGTTTTCATTCTGGGGAAGATAAGCGTGTGATGAAGTATTTTGAGCAAGGACTTAAGGATGGTTTATACTCAGATATTAGCCGTGAACCTATTCGTCCAAATGCAAATGAACAATATTCTAATCCTCGCTCAACAAGTGCTTTATTGCGTTGGGCAATGAAAAATACGGGATAGATATTTATTATCTCTATTTAATAGCAAACCATCAATTTTGAAGCATTCTCATGCATCAAAAAGTTGCAAAATTCGTCCACTTGGGGGAGGCATATTCAAAAAGGACAACTCAATAATTTGGGTTGCTTTTTTTGTGCCCAAATGGTGCCCATTCAACTTCAAAGCATATCGAAATAAACCAAAATAAACCTAAGCATCTGGACAGTTAAAAAGAGTTGACTCTCGACGCTATTTGAATTAATATATTGAAGTTAAAGGAGTTGCGAGAAATTATCTAATCGTATCCCCGCGCCTCCACCATATTTAAAAATATGAAAAATAAAATAACACCTTCAACGATTGTATTTTCAGTTCTTATTTTAATGAGTTCTGCAGCTGCAATTCATCAATATATAACGAGCCACCAATGGTATGGATATGTGGTGAGCGCCTCAATGCCAGACTGGCTTGTGCCTATTCGATATTATTTTTCTTGGAGCTTGCGCATTTTTGGCATTGTAGTGGCGGTCGGTCTTTTAGCTCAAAGGGAAATTTTTAGAAAGCTAGGTATTTGGCTTGGGGTTTTTACGCTGCTTACAGTTTATTGGAAGCACCATCCAGACACTTTTTTTAGACATACGCAATATTTAACAGAAGAATATGCGTATCGTTTTCCTGGGCTAGTGATAGATTTTTCTGTATTTGCGAAAGATGCATTGATTGCTTTATACGTTTTTGAATTTATATTTTGGGGACTCTTTATATTTTATTTTACAAGACCTTCCATTAAGAAACATTTCCGTTAACGAAAAGACAAGTATTAGTACTTTTTTTGTATCAAGGTAGGGCCTAGAAATCAAATCAAAATAAAGTGTTTTTTTAGCAGAACAACGGTATAATTAATATCGTGCAAATTATTTCATCTTATTATTTTAAAAAATTTCTCAATCGACTTTCAATCGCAAGTCTTAAGTTTTTTTTGGGCGTGATGCGGGTTTTGCCGCGATGGTGCGTTCAAGGGCTTATTGGCGGTATGTTTTCTTTAGCATATTCATGGATTAAGGGTTTAAAGAAAATTTGCAAAAAGAATTTGTACGTTGTTTATGGCGAAAGAAAGACGGCTGAAGAATATGAGTTTATGACAAAATTGTGTTTTAATAATTTTGGTCAGGCTATGATTGACATGCTTTATTATGTGAATCGGTCAGAAGAACTTTTAAAAGAGTTAAGTTTTCACGGTGAAGAACATCTAGTAAAAGCACAAGAAAAAGGTAACGGTGTTGTTTGCGTTACTGCACATTTAGGGAGTTTTCCCCTAATGTTTATGGGTTTGGTGCAAAAGGGATATAAGGTTAATGTGATTATTCGGCCAATGCGCGATAAAGATTTTAGTGAATTTATGTTTGGGCTTTCCTCTAAGTGGGGGATTAACATGATTCAAACAATTCCTAAAAAAGAGTTTATTCGAAAAACACTAGCATGTTTGCAGAGAAATGAGCTTTTGTTTATTTTGCTTGATGAGGTTGCCCCTGAAGGCGCAGGGATTGATGTTGATTTCTTAAATTGCAGAGTAACGCGATCGGTTGGACCTGTTTTGTTTCATGAACGTATAGGGTCAGCTATTGTTCCGATGTTTATTGTTAAGAATGAAAGTGGACGTTTTAATATTTTTATTGAAAAAGAATTAGATGTTGAGAAGGATCTTGGTTCAGAAGAAAATACAATAAGAAATATTTCTGCGTTAAGCCGTATCATTGAATCTTTTGTTAAGAAATATCCTTTACAATGGGGCGGTTGGCTTAATAAAAGATGGGCTTCAAAAAGAATGTCATAAAAAGGTATTGACTATGTTTTAGCAATAAAGCATAATGCTGGTGCGTTTTAGTAAAAATGATTAGGAATTTTTGTCACAAGGTGAGAATATCTCATTTTGTGGTTTTTTATTATAATAATCGAAAGGAGTAAATATGAAATTTTTAACAATCCTATTGTCATTATCGCTATTGGTGATGGTTAATGGAGTAATTGCAGAAGGGGGAAACGCGATGATTGATGATGGAAAGACTGTGAAGTTTGATTATACCTTAACTGTCGAAGGCCAAATCGTGGATACGTCTGAAGGAAAAGAGCCCTTAGGGTATGTGCAAGGTTCTGGCACCATTATTCCTGGGCTTGAGAAGCAGATGGTTGGATTAAAGCCGGGGGACTCTAAGAAGATTACCGTTGTATCTAAGGATGCCTATGGTGATATTAACCCAGAATTATTTCAGGAAGTTCCAAAAACAATTTTTCCTCCTGACCTTGAGATAAAGCCAGGAATGATGGTGCCATTGCAGAACAATGATGGAAAGCCAATTCCTGCAATTGTTACAGAAATAAAAGAGGAAACTGTTGTATTTAATTTTAATCATCCCTTGGCGGGCAAAGATCTTTTGTTTGATGTCAAAGTCGTTGAAGTTAAATAGCAGATTTTATTTTATTTAAAGAAATTTTAAAGGAGAGCTTTTTAAAAGCTCTCCTTTTCATGTATAGGTATTATGGATTTAGTCGCGTAGTTTTATATTAAAAATAAGTTTTATATCCGATAGATATTTCAAATAGGAAATGCTAAAATAAAACAAAAATCTTTTATTAAGGCAGGAAGCTAAATGAAGAATTTCTTTAGTCAGAAGAAAAATGTTTTAATTCTTATCATTATAGGTGTAGCATTCTTTGTTTTATCTGGAATTATCAATAGTTCAATTTCTTCAAAAGAAGAAGAAAAAGCTGTTGATCTCTCAATAAGAATAGAAGTTCCATCAGATCCTGAGCTAGAAGAGTCACGGAAAATAATCTGGGGTAAAATTACGAGGTCTTCCCGTTTAAATCCAAATAGAACATATTACGATACAATTTTTTTTGAAGACGAAATAGCTTTTGCGCAGTGCAAAAGCACAGATCATAAGACATATGATTGTACGCAAAATATTCCAGATGGTCTTGTTGAATTTGTGAATAAAACAAAGAATACTTTTGGTGAAGAATATTATCGGAATGGTAAGCGAGATCAGTCGTACAAAGAGTATTATTCTGATGGACAGCTTAGACGAGAGTCGTTATATTTTCTGGGAACTATGAAGACTAACAAAGAATATTTTTCCGATGGCATTGTGAGCAAGCAGGAAGATTTTCAGGATGCTTTGTGGATTCCTGAAAATAAAAATCGGGAAACAGGTTCTGGTAAGGTTTATTTTCGCGATGGACGGTTAATGTACGAATGGCACTTGACCAACCAGAGTCAAGGTGGGTACACAAAGTCGTATGACTATAATGGCCGATTAGTCGTGGTTAGTTATTTTGATCAAAATGGTGATTTGATAGAAGATTTTTTTAAATCTAAATAAAATCAACTCTTAAAATATTTTAGGATACTGGATGAAAATATTTTATACTTATAGTAGAGGGAGGTGCTAGCCTATGCGTTGCAAGGTAAAAGACCTCAGATTTTTTAAAAGAAAATTTTTCTTTTGTTTTTTGCAGAGGGCGCTGAACTTTTTTAGAAATCGTTTCTCGGTTTCTCATCCTTTATCTAGAAAAAATTTAAATGCTTTTACATTAGCTGAGCTTCTTGTTGTAACTGTTATTTTGGGCGTTGCGATTGTTGGGATGGTTAATCTGTTTATTTATACATCTGTGGCAGCGACCTTAGCTGGTAACAAAACTCTTGCGGTTGCTGCAGCACAATCAAAGATGGAAGAAATACGCAATCATGATTATAGCTTGATCGCAACAGATTATGCTTCTGGGGGAACGCCAGGAGATACGTTTTTTTTGAGTCAAGTAAATGGCACAGGTGTTATTTATATTGATTCAAGCAATGCTCAATTGCTCGAGATAAAAGTAGTTGTTTCGTGGGAAGATAAATACGATAGAATCATTGGTGAAGACATTGATTTGGATGGGATTCTTGATACAGGTGAGGATTCAAATTTAAATGGAGAGCTTGATTCTATTGTGAACTTAGTTATGTTGTTTGCGCAGAAGTAGGGGAAAAATGAGAATGAAGGAAGCTAAAATAAAAAAAGAATTATCCAGAGGCTTTACGCTACTCGAAGTCATGGTGACTGTTTTAATTCTTTCTTTTTTAGTGGGTGCTTTATATGTGTCGATGAATGCAGGGCAACGCACATGGGAAGTTAACAGGGCTCAGATTGGTCTTCAGAGAGAATTGCGTAAATCTATGGAGCAGATTAAGAAAGATTTACTTGAAACGGGATCGGCTGCAATAGTAGATGTGCCTGCAGATGATGTTTGGTATACGTCGATTACGTTTCATATTCCTAACACAATTTTAAATGGGTCTATTCTTTGGGAAGCGAATACGTTTCAATATATTTTAGGAGGAACGGGTTTAACAGAGCTTCATCGGATTAATAGCATGGGACCAGCAACAGATATTGTAGCTCACGATATTCAATCAGTACAATTCAGGCGGCAATTAGCAACGCCAAATATTATGGAGGTTGCTCTTGTTGGGGAAGATATAACATTAAAAGGTAATTCACTTACGTATCAGTTAAATTTTGAATTGGAATTGAGGAATTGATATGAAGGGTAAAAAAAGATATCCAATATTGAAACGACTAAATAATCGACGAGGAAGTTTGCTTTTAATTTCTTACCTTGTGATTGTTGTTTTGATTGGGTTGAGTGCTGCTTTTGTGATGTACGCTGCAAGTGAAATGCGCATTTCAGAAAGACAAAGGCTTGAGACTATGACATTTTATATCGCAGAGTCTGGACTGCAAAGAGCGATATATGATTTAAAGCAAGATTATGCTTCAACCGGGAGCTGGAGCGATGGAAATATTGGTTCTTTTAATATAGGGCCGAATACGGGCGTATTTTATTCGGTTCCGTATAGCGGCACGACTTTAAATGGAGGGCAATATTCAGTCTTGCTGAAGAATACAAGCAGCCCTGATGAAATATGGATTCGCTCAACTGCAGTCCTTAATGGAATAGTAATAACTGTTCAGATATATGTTTCTATGTCAAGCTCTTCTCCTTGGGATTACGTTATTTTTGCTGGAGAAGGGCAATCAGGGGCAATGATTAATGGGACGGTTGATATTGCAGGGTCTGTTGTTGTTTTAGGAAGCGGTCTTAACCCGACAGATTTAGCTGCTAATTTAGGCGGAACAGCACAGTTTGTTCAAAATAATTACACAGGTCTCAGCGCAGCTTTGCAGGCAAAAATTCCAGCGCTTCCGACAACAGTTTTTAATGGAGAAACGGTCTCAACTTTAAATGCGGAATTGCGCGTTAAGACAGGTGTTGTTGCTTTAAGCGGAAGTGCGGGCGTAGGAAACACTGATGTTTCTGGCAATTCGATTAAAGAAACTGTTGATGCAGTTTACGTGACAGATGGATGGGGAGGAAACCAGGGGGCGTCAAACGTTTATTCTGATAATGGAACAGCAAATGCTTATGATTTAGGAGATTCTATGACATTCCCAAGTTTGTCTGACCCTGATCCGAGTAACCCAAGTTTAACTGTTCAACAAAAATTTCAATCAGAGGCCCTTGTTTTAACAAATGAGCTTAATGATATTAAGCCGAATAGTGTTTTTAGTTATACGGATGGTACGAATAGTATTAGCATGGATGGAAGTGGGAGTTTGACGATTGCCGGAAAAATTTATATTGATGGAGATAATGCTTTAAATTTTAATAAAGTTGGTGGAAATACAACAATAACATATAGTGGGATAGGAACAGTTCTTGTGACGGGTACGGCGGAAGTAAATGCTAGTCTTGTTACGTCAGGAAACGTTTCTTTTCCGATAAATTGTTTTGGAATTATGACGCCTAATACAATTGGTTTTTATGAAGCGCAAACAGCAGCTATGGGTGCGTTTTATGCTGAAGATACAATAACGATTACTAAGCAGACAGATGTTATTGGTTCGATTGTTTCAAATTATTTTAATATGGGAACTAACGTTCCTTCGATTTATCAAGTCCCAGATTTATCTGCGAATCTTCCTCCTGGAATGATTGCTGGAAGTTCGGGGGTGACTCTTAATGTTGTCCTTTGGCAGGAATTTTAAGAATATAAGGTAAATGGAGAGTATAAGAAATGGTTTTGTTTGATCTTTTTTTAGTTTTTTTTCGTATTGGTTTATTTGCTATCGGAGGCGCGTATTCTTTTTTGCCTCTAATTGAAAAAGATGTTGTTGAAAGATATCATTGGCTTACAAGAGAAGAGTTTTTAGAAGTTTTAGGCATTGTTAAAATTTTTCCAGGTGCGATTTCAGTTAAGTTTGCAACCTATACAGGCAATAAGGTTGCTGGTATTTCTGGAGCAATCATTGCGAACATTGCAAATCTTTTATCGCCAGTCATCCTCGTTTTAGTTGCGACCTATTTTTATAATCAATATAAAGATCTTCCATCGATTAAAGGGGCTTTTAGTACAATTCAGGTTGTTATTTTCGCGATGATTGTGGCTGTCGCTTTTCAGACAGTTGGTGTTACTAATTTAATGAATTGGAAAAATGTTGTCTTAATTATTATTGCATTTGGATTGTTTATGTTTACTAAAATTCATCCCGCTTTAATTATTGTTGGGGCAGGGTTTTTAGGGGCGTTAGTTTGCCGATAATATAATTATTTTAGATGGTTCTTTTCCTAAAATTTAGTTTATGTTAATATGTCTGAAGAATAATTTACCAATATATGCTACATAAGGAGGAAAGATGTCTTGCAATAAATCTGAGATTTATACATGTTCTAATGATGACAGCTGCAATTGTTTAGTGGAAACAATAAGAGGATGTGAAGAAAATTGTGAGATTTCTTGTTGCGGAAATTCTCTTAAAAAAGCAGAACCAAAGACTGCAGATCAAGGAAAAGAAAAGCATGTTCCTGTGATCGAAAAAATAGAGGGTGGCTATAAAGTTAAAATTGGTGAAGTTCCTCATCCGATGGAAGAAGATCACTATATTGAATTTATTGAACTTAAAAGTTGTAGTGAGATTCAGCGTAAATATTTAAACCCAGGCGTGGCTCCAGAAGCTGTCTTTATGACAGAAGCCGAAGATGTTAAAGCTATTGAATTTTGTAATAAGCATGGACTTTGGATAAAATAAGTATGTTGAAAGTCATTGTTCACGAGCTTAAAAGTCATTCTCCGTTTACTCTTTTTGGTGCTTTATTTGGCATTGCTTTGATGGTTGCTTTTCAGAACATCCCCGAGGGTGTCGCTTATAATACATTTTATGTGCTTCACCCTTTGCATGTTTTTTTGAGTGCTCTTACTACGGCTTCAATGTATCATCGGCATCAATGTGAGAAATCAAAAAAAAAGTGTAACATTTGGATGTTGCTTTTAATCGGGTATGTTGGATCTATTGGCATTGCAACATTAAGCGATTGCGTGATTCCATATCTAGGAGAAACGCTTCTTAATATGCCACATCGAGAACTGCATATTGGATTTATCGAGAAGTGGTGGATTGTTAATCCTCTTGCTATTGTTGGTATTGCTATTGCATATTTTAAGCCAATGACTAAGTTTCCTCATGGAGCTCATGTATTGATAAGCACATGGGCTTCGTTGTTTCATATGATTATGGCTGCGGACGGTCCTTTAGGAATTAGTGTTTATATTTGTGTGTTCTTCTTTTTATTTCTAGCTGTATGGATGCCGTGTTGTGTTAGCGATATTATTTTTCCACTTTTGTTTGTAAAAGACGACAAGCATGCAAATTGCAGTTGTTAAATGTTTAGAAATAAAGAATTGCTTTTGCAGATATTTTATTTTTAACATAAAATGATGATAACAAAGGAGATGAGATGAGTTTTTATTCATGGATTGATGTTCTTATCATCAGCATTCCGCTGGCACTTTCATTTGGAAAAAAGATATTTTATTTTAAGAAATGGAGCTATGCGCTGGGAGCTATTTTAATTGCTGCTCCTGCGTATATTGCTTGGAATGTTTTGGCAATATTTCTCGGGGATTGGTTTTTTAATCCGCGATATATCGGAACAGTAAAATTTTTAAATTTACCTATTGCTGAAGCCTGCTTCTTTGTAGCGATATCGTTTAGTTGTATTTTTGTTTACGAGGTAGTGCAATGTTTTTCTAAGGATCGAGAAATTAGTTTTAATAAAAATATTATTTATATTTTTATTATTTTTTTAATGGCAGCAGCTTTATTTTATCAAAATAAGAATTATACGTCGATTAGTTTAATATTCTTGGCAGCATTCTTTTTTTTATCCGTAAACTTTTTTAAGGAAATTGTTTTTACAAAGAATTTTGTTGTTTGTTTAACAATATTTTATGCTCCGCTTCTAATATCTAAAGGAATTTTAGCAGGACTTCCAGTTATTATATATAATCCTCAAGCGATATGGGGAGCTCGTATTCTTTCTATCCCGATAGAGGATTTTATTTATACGTTTACTTTTTTAGGTTTTTCAGTTATTGCATATAAAATTTTAATCCGCAAGAAATCTTCTTAAAACCTTCTCACGTTTTTAAAACAACAGGTTTTATCTTGTTTAGAGTCAAAATCAAGGTTAAAATAGAGTTCAATTCGTAAAACCAAATATGTAGGAGGATGTAATGTCAAAAAGAGCTATTAATGAGGGAATTGAAAGTGTTCGCAAGAATGGAAGTAATGTTTTTCGTGCAGGACCTCATATGCTTCCAAGCGTATCGTTGATGATGGCAGAGGGTGTTTTGAAATCTGTTAAAGATTTAAAGAAGCCGTTTGTCACAATCATCAATTCTTATACAACTCAGATTCCAGGACATGCCCATTTGGATCAATTAGGTGTGATTGTTAAAAAGGAACTGGAAAGTCAAGGCGTGAATGTTTGGTACACTAACATTGGCGGGGCTATTTGTGATGGAATCGCGATGGGGCATTTTGGCATGAAATATTCTTTAGCTTCTCGAGAGCTTATCGCGGATCAAATTGAAACGATTATTGGGGCTCATCCATGCGATGCTTGGATCGGTATTGGCAATTGTGACAAAATTGTTCCCGCGATGTACAACTCTATGGTTCGAATAAATATTCCTGCAATTTATGTTAGCGGAGGGCCTATGCTAGCTGGCTCGCGTTGTACGGATCTTATTTCTGTTTTTGAAGGCGTTGGTCAACATAGCGCTGGAAAAATGAGCAAAAAGGCTTTGGAGAGCTTAACATCTTGCGCTTGTCCAAGTTTTGGAAGTTGTTCGGGTATGTTTACGGCAAATTCAATGAACTGCTTGGGTGAAGCTTTAGGTTTTGCGCTTCCTGGAAACGGAACTATTACAGCAATGGTTCCTGTAAAGGGTAAGAAAAATCAATATAAAATAAATCCAAAAAGAATTGAGCTTGTTAAAAAATCTTCAAGCCAACTTTTGTATTTATTAAAGAAGAAAATACGACCTTTGGATATTTTGAAAAAGCATTCGATTGATAATGCTTTTATTCTTGATATGGCCATGGGTGGATCTACTAATACTGTGTTGCATGTTTTGGCTTTGGCGCACGAGGCTGGCATTAAATATGATTTAAAACGCATCAATCAACTTTCTAAGGTAACGCCGAACGTTATTAAGATTTCTCCATCGAGAATGGATGTTCATATTCAAGATGTGCATCGTATCGGCGGCATGGGCGCGATCTTAAGATCAATTTACAAAGGAAGCAAGGCACCGCTAAAACTTGATGCAAAAACGGTTTATGGAACCCTTGGAAGCTATGTTAAGAAATCTCCAGCACCAGATGGAAAAATTCTGAAATCTGTTAAGAATGCTTTTTCAAAAGAAGGAGGCTTGGCGATTTTATTTGGTAATATCGCTCGCAAAGGTTCTGTTGTAAAAACAAGTGGTGTAGATAAAGATATGTTTGAATTTTGTGGTCCAGCACGTATTTATGAGTCTCAAGAGGATGCTTTAAAAGGGATTCTTAAAGGACAGGTTAAAGATGGAGATGTTGTTGTTATTCGCTATGAAGGACCAAAGGGTGGGCCTGGTATGCAAGAAATGCTTTCGCCGACATCTGCTATGAAGGGCGCAGGAATAAGAGCTGCTTTGATTACAGATGGACGATTCTCGGGTGGAACAAGAGGGCTTTGTATTGGCCATGTTTCTCCTGAAGCCGCTGCAGCTGGTGAGATTGCGATTTTGAAAAACGGAGATATTATTGAGATTGATGCGCATAAAAATAAATTACATGTAAAGTTGTCTAGTGCTGAAATTAAAAGACGCTTAGCTAAGCTGCAGCCGTTTAAGACTAAGGTTCAAGGGGGCTGGCTTAAAAGATATGCTGCGTTTGTTACAAGTGCGGATACAGGCGCTGTTTTAATAAATCCAAAATAAAACTCAAAGGAGCTAAGGGGTCTAAATGAAAAAGAATTTTGTTTTAGATACTAATGTTTTAATTCATAATCCGCATTCTATTTATTCGTTTGCGGATAATAATGTTATTATTCCAGTGATTGTTATTGAGGAGTTGGATGAGTTTAAGACAAGTCCTGATAAAAAAGGAATGCATGCTCGAGAAGTTTTAAGAGAAATTGATGGCTTGATTAAGAAAGGAGCCCTTAAAAAAGGGGCGAAGATGTCAAATGGAGGAACGCTGATTCTTTCGTTTGGTCCAAAAGACGTCGAACTTCCAGATATTGACGCAAGATTAAATGATAATAAAATTCTAGCGGTTGCATGGGACCTTCAGAATAAGAAACAAGATGTTTTTTTTATTTCTAAAGACATTAATGCTCGCATTAAAGCAGAGGCCTTAGGAATTAAATCTGCAGATTATGAAAAACAAAAAGTTGAATATTCTCATTTGTATAAAGGGTGGCGTGAAATTGAAGTCTCAAAAGAGGAAATTAATCAGCTTTATACGCAAGATAGTCTTGAGGTTAAAGGGTATACTTTATTCGAAAATGAGCATGTTTTTGCAAGGGCTAAAGAAGATCCGTCTTCTTCAGCTATTTGCCGATATGATAGTGCAGAAAACGCATTGACTCCGATTAAAAAGGAATTCTCTGCCATGGGGATTCGTCCTCTCAATATGGAGCAGAGCTTTGCTTTCGACCTTCTTTTAAATGATGATGTTAAGTTGGTTACATTGGTTGGGCAGGCAGGAACAGGAAAGACGTTGATGGCGATTGCATGCGGGCTTTCTATGGTTATAGATAAATCTTCTTTGTATGAGCGTCTTTTAGTGGCACGTCCGATTATTCCTTTGGGTAAGGATATTGGATATTTGCCTGGAAGCAAAGAAAAGAAGCTGACATATTGGATGCAGCCTATTTATGATAATCTAGAATTTATTTTAAAGCGTTCTGTGATATCGAAAATTGAAGGTGTGGCAACGAGTGAGCTAACGGTTGATCATCTGATGCAATCAGATCTCATTGAAGTCGAAGCGTTGACATATATTCGAGGACGCAGCATTCCAGATCAATTCTTGATTGTGGATGAGGCGCAGAATTTAACACCACATGAAATTAAAACGATTGTTTCTCGTGCGGGTGAAGGAACAAAGATTGTTTTGACTGGTGATCCGGATCAGATTGACAATCCTTATTTGGATGCAAATTCCAATGGACTTTCCTATGCTGTTGAACGCTTAAAGAAGCATAAAATTTTCGGCCATTCATTTTTAACAAAAAGTGAGCGATCAGAGTTAGCTTCGTTGGCTGTGGATGAATTGTAGATAAGATTTTTTGGGGAAAGAAATAAAAAAAGGGCTAGTTTCTTTATTAGAAGCTAGCCCTTTTTAAAAAAATTTATTCAGCGACAATCGCTTCGGTAGGACATACGCTTACGCAAGCGCCGCAGTCGATGCATTTTTCAGCATCAATTGTGTAGATAGGATCGCCAACGTTGATCGCTTCTACTGGACATTCTGGAACACATGTTCCGCATGCAGTACATTTTTCTGTAATTTTGTGAGCCATTGCAACATCCTTTCCTTAAAATGCTTTACTAAATGAAATTGTAACATATTTTCTTTATAACACAATAGTTAAATTTAGGATTTCTTAAAAACTTGACATTTTATGTTTAATTTGTTAGACTTGTCTAACATTTTAAGGAGAGATTAGAATAGATTATGATTGAAGTTAAAGAAAGACGAGAAAATATATTAAGCTCAAGCATGGAAGATTATCTTGAATGTATTCTTGTGCTTAAAGAAACAAAAGGTATTGTCCGTGTGCGTGATTTAAGTCAGCTGATGAATGTCAAAACATCAAGCACAACAAGCGCTTTAAGGTTTCTTTCAGAAAACGGCTATGTGGTTCACGAGCGTTATGGCGATGTGCAGTTGACAGGGCAAGGAAAAAGACAAGCAAAGTTTATTTACAAAAGGCATAAAACGCTTATCCGTTTTATCAATGAAATTTTAGGGGTTGATAAGAAAAATGCTTCACAAGATGCATGTAAAATTGAGCATGCGATTGGTTCACATACGTTTGAAAAATTATCAAAATTTCTAAAATTTATTGACGAAGGTCGCCATGCTAAATGGCTCTCTGATTTTCGTCAATATTGTAAAAATAATCAAAGTTTTAAAAGAAGGACAAGAGGATAATTATGCTATACGGAGATTTTTATATTATTTCAAAAGAGGTTCAGGATCATCTTTGTGATCTTTTGCACAAAAAAGGGCGTATTGATAAAAGCATTTGCCCTGGCATTGTACAAGAATTTTCTACCTGTGAAAAACATATATCAGTCGATGATTTTTACCAAATTCTTCAAGGCAAAGGAATTAATGTAAGTAAGGCAGACACTGAAAAGTCATTAAAGCTGTTTTCTGAGATTGGGTTTGCTTCTGAGCTTCAATTCGAAGGAGAAGATTTTAAGCGTTATGAACATTTGCATCCTGAGAATCATCATGATCATTTCGTTTGTGTAAAATGTAAGAAAGTTATGGAGTTTACAAGTGATCAGCTTGAATCGCTTCAGAATTCTTTGATTTTTCAAAAAGGGTGTCGACCGCTATTCCATAAGCTAGAAGTTTATGGCATTTGCGAGCAATGCCAACAAACATCCAACGAAGTTATTCCTGTTACGCTTGTTTCCGAAAACCAAATTGTTCGGTTAGCAAGAATAGATGGAGGCGCAAGCCTTCGTAAGCGTCTAACGGACTTGGGCCTTGTCCCTAGCGGAGATTTTAAAATTGTTAAAAATTCTCATTTTGGTCCAATTGTTTTAGAGCTTAAAGATGCACGCATTGCCATTGGTCGTGGCGAAGCAAAACAAATCTTAGTTCATAAACCTTAAAAATATGCAGAAAAAATTAACTGTTGCTGTGGTTGGAAATCCAAATTGCGGCAAAACTTCATTATTTAATAGTCTAACAAAGTCTCGTCTAGAAGTTGGCAATTGGCCAGGCGTTACGGTTTCGCGCGAAGAAGGAAACTATACGCATCAAGGGAGATCTGTCCGGGTCGTCGACCTTCCTGGAATTTATTCTTTATCAGCATCTTCTCTAGACGAGAAGATTGCTAGAGAAAATATTTTTACCCAAAAGCCAGATTTGGTGATTAACATTGTTGATGCGTCAAGTCTTGAGCGCAATTTATATCTCACAACTCAGCTTATTGAGATGCAGGTTCCATGCGTTGTCATTTTAAATAAGATGGATATTGTGAAGGATCTCGGAATTCGCATCAAAATTGAAGAGCTTTCAAGAGACTTAGATATGCCGATTGCCTGTACTGTTGCAAGTAAAAATCAAGGTATTGATGATGTAAAAGACTTAATTGAAGAGGCTCTAAACAAGAAAATAATTTCTAGAGCAAATATTTATTTTCCAGATGAGATTGAGCAAGGCATTTCGGAGATTGCATCGCAGCTCAAGAATACTTTGGATGTTCAAAAAGATTTTAATAATATTCGATGGGTGGCTATCAGGCTTTTAGAGGAAGAAGATTTTTTAAAAGAGATACGTGGCAAGAATTCTTTGACGGATATCCTTGATCGCGTGAAGCAAAGATCTAAGGAAATCCTAGGAGAAGACGCAGATGTTATTATTGCGGATAGCCGATATGGATTTATTAATTCTGTATGTAAGAAGGTTATTAATAAAAAAAGATTGGCTAAAAAAGATATTTCTGATTTGATCGACAAGTTTGTTCTTAATCGATATTTAGGTATTCCTATTTTTCTTTTAGCTATGTATTTAACGTTCTGGATTACGATTAGCTTTGGAGGATGTTTTATTGATTTTTTTAATTCTTTGTCTGGCACGATTTTTGTTGATGGATTCCGAGCTGTCTTGACGTTTATGCATGTGCCAGAGATCGTTAAGATATTTTTAGCTGATGGAGTAGGAGGAGGGATTCAAACTGTCTCAACGTTTATCCCAACGATATTTTTTATGTTTTTTTGTTTAGCAATTTTAGAAGACTCGGGATATATGGCGCGAGCTGCTTTTGTCATGGATTCAGCGATGCGTGCTGTAGGGCTTCCAGGAAAAGCATTTGTTTCAATGTTGATGGGCTTTGGGTGTAATGTACCCGCGATTATGTCGACGAGAACACTGGAAAGTGTTCGTGATCGCACGTTAGCCATTGTGATTAATCCTTTTATATCCTGTGGAGCCAGGCTTCCCGTGTATGCTGTGTTTGCCGCCGCTTTTTTTCCTTCCAATGGAGGCTTGGTTATTTTTGCTTTATATATGATTGGAATCCTTTGCGCGGTTATGACGGCATTTTTGCTTAAAAATACTGTTTTGAAAGGAGAGCCTTCAACCTTTATCATGGAGCTCCCTCCGTATCATAAACCGACCTTAAAAGGAATTTTGGTTCACACATGGGAGAGGCTCAAAGGATTTATCCTAAAAGCAGGAAAAGTCATTCTCTTTGTTGTGGTTATTTTAAATCTTTTGTATGCTCTTGGAGGTGGATTAAATTCAAAAGGGCAACAAAAAGATTCTATTTTAAAACAGGTTGGACAATTTGCGCTTCCAATTTTTAAACCAATGGGGATAAGGGAAGCTAATTGGCCGGCTGTTGTTGGAACTTTTACTGGAGTTTTTGCTAAAGAGTCTGTTATTGGCACATTGGATTCATTGTATAGGAAGACTGAAAGCAGAGAAGGCCTCGATGAAGATTTTAATTTTGGGTCGAATATAAAGCAGGCATTCTTATCTATTTCAGAGAATATAAGACAATTAAATCTTCCGGTTTTTGTTAAAGAAAAAAAAGGCGATGCCAAAGGGTATGATGCATCAGAAGATTTTCGATCTTCTTTGGTTAATAATTTTGATGGAAAAGCTGGAGCGTTTGCATATCTCTTGATGATCCTTTTATATATGCCTTGTATCGCAACTGTTGCTGCTATCTATGCTGAGCTAAATTTGAGGTGGACATTGTTCAGTATTTTTTATTCTTCCTTGCTGGGATGGTCTGCAGCTGTTTTGTTTTATCAGGTAGCTCGGTTTTCTGTGCATCCGGAAGAATCATTAGGGTGGATTGCGTTTGTTGGAGTGATGTTTTTTGTATTTTTTACTTTTTTAAGGATTTTGTCAAAAAATAATAATTAATATAAATATTAATATGCTTATTAAAATAAAAGAACTATTTGAAAAGCAAAAAATTTTATCTTTGGAAGAACTCTCTATTCATTTTCAAGTCGATCCAACGGCTATGGAGAAAATGCTTGATATTTTGATTAAAAAAGGAGTTATTCGAAAGAAAAGTATTGAATGCCGATCAGCATCATGTGCAAGTTGCGCTCAGTCTTGCGCCTCTGAAAAGTTCATTCTCTTTGAAAGGCTATAGCAACGGGATTTTAAAAAGTCGTTTTTGTTTATAAGCTTTTGCGGTATAATGAGTTCGCATATTAAAGTCGAACTTAAAGAGAAGAGGTATGCTGTGGAAAATCGAAAGAAAACGCTGGAAAATAAATGCGGTATTGTTCTGGCTTTTATTATTGGACTTGTGGCTTTTGCACTTCAAAAGATTACCGCAAATCCTTTACTTGATCCTCTTTTTATAGCTATGTTGTTAGGTATTTTTATCAATTCTTTTTTTCGTATTCCCAATCAATATTCTTCTAGCATCAATTCTGCCCCTGCCTTATTGATTCCAATTGGAGTCGTTTTGTATGGGTGCGTTAATTTAAATTTTAAAGTATTTTCATCCATTGAGTTTGATTTTATTTTTCTAATTTTGTTCGTCTTTATTATTTATATTATTACGGCGCTTTTTTTATCTTCACTTTTGAAGCTTAAGGAAAAAGTGGGATATCTTTTGACAACTGGCTCCACCATTTGCGGTGCTTCTGCGATTGTGATTGCCTCTAAGGCTATCGATGCTGATTCTGATGAAGTTTCTGTCAGTCTGGTCCCAATTTTTATATCAGGGATGATCGGATTATTTATTGTTTTGCCGCTAGTTTCTGCTTGGCTCAAAATGTCAGATGTAAACTATGGTGTTCTTTCTGGGAGCGTTTTGCAGTTTACTGGATTTGTAAAGGTCGCTGTTCGAGATTTTCCAAGTCATATAAAGTCTTTGGCGATTTCTGTTAAGGCAATTCGGTATGCAGGATTGTTATTTTTAATTCCTCTTTTTGCGAGCTTTTCTAAAGGAAAGTTTTATATTCCCTGGTATCTATGGGGATTTTTATTGGGTGGATTGATTTTTACTTTTTTCCCAGCTGTTGGGTTTTTGCGTCCAGTATTAAAAATTGTTTTGACGTTATTTTGGAGTACTGCTATGGCGGCGATTGGGTTAAATGCAAGCTTAAGAAATGTATTCTCGAAAGAAGGAATGAAAGCATTTGCGGTAAGTTTATTTTCTTTTTTAATGGCTGTTGGTGTTTTTTTATTGGGAGCGTATTTTAGCGCATAATTATGAAAATAGGCATTAAGTTAATCTTAGGTTTTTTAGTTGTTGTTTTTCTCATGGCGGTTGCTGGGTATGTGGCAACAAGCATAAGCTATAAGGCGCTTAAGAAAAACATTGGAAGAAACTCTGTGGTTTTGACCAGAACAGCATTGGGCAAAATTGACAGAGATATTTTTAATAAGATCCAAGTATTTCGTGAAATTCTTTTTAATCCAGAGCTTCAAACAAGCCTTCAAGACTCTAATCAAGAATTTTCTCGAATTGATAATCTCTTTTTATATATTGAGCAGCACGAAGAATTTTGGAAAAAAAATGAACAAGGCGAAGTCCCAACATTTGTCCGAGATCTCTCGGAAAATCCTTTAGCACAGATTCTTAAGAATCGATTGGCGTTTTATTCGGGTGAATATGGGTATCCTGTTTTTGGAGAGGCTTTTGTTACAAATCAATATGGTATTAATGTTGCGCAAACGGGTAAGACCACTGATTATTATCAGGCTGATGAAGATTGGTGGATTCAGGCGAAAGAAAAAGGGATTTTTGTGGAGGATGTTAATTTTGATAAAAGCTCTAACATGACTGCTATTAATTTTTGTTTGAGAATTAATGATGCCAATGGAAAGTTCTTAGGTGTTTTGAAAGTTGTTTTTAATCTTGAGGGAGTTTTTCAGATTATTGATTCTGTTGAGCAGGCTGAAATTGAGCAAACGCAGGAACTTGTGGGATCGAAAATTGCGATTCCAGATTTTCAGCTTTTTACAAGAAATGGAGAATTAATCTACCCTTTTAAGATGCATCCCGTAAAAACAGCTTCTGTTCAGGGTTCTTTTTCGTTTTTTGAACAATTTTTGCATGCCCAGCCTCGTTATTTTGTTGTAAAAGAAAAAGATCGAGAAGTAAAGCTTGTTTCCTACTCGCAATCGAAAGGGTTTGGTGATTACAAGGGGTTAGGATGGCTTTTAGTTTCGTCTTATCAAGGTAATGAAGTTTTTTCTGATGTGAATCGGATAAAAAGTATTATGCTTTTGGTCTCTTTAATTTCTATGGCGTTATCTGTTCTTATCGGTTTCTTGATTTCTAATTCGATTTCAAAAGAGCTGATTAAGCTTAAGAATGCGGCATCGGAAATAGGAAAAGGAAATTTGGATACAGTGATTCAGATTGACGTGCAGGATGAGTTTGGTGAATTGGCTGAAGCGTTTAATCGGATGACGATAAATCTTAAAGATATTACGGCAAGCAAGAATGATCTTGATTGTGAAGTTTTGAATCGAGAGAAGGTTGAGCAAGCCCTTCGAAGAGAAAAAGATTTAACGAAACAATATTTGGATGTTGCCGGCGTGATGATGGTCGCGCTAGACAAAGAGGGAAACATTGTTTTGATCAACGAGAGAGGATGTGAAATTTTAGGCTATAAAAAAGAAGAAATATTTGGGAAGAACTGGTTTGATTTATTTTTGCCTCATAAGAGCGCAGGGCGAATTAAAGAAGTTCATAATCGCTTGATAGCTGGAGAATCGGAACTTTTACGTTATTATGAAAATTCTATCTTAACGAAGCGAGGAGAAGAAAAAGTCATTCTTTGGAGCAATTCAGTACTTAAAGGAGAAGACGGCAAGTGTATCGGTATTTTAAGTTCAGGGGAGGATGTCACAGATCGCAGGAAGAATGAGAAGGTTATATCTCTTCAAAGAGATTTGGGGATTATGCTATCTTCGAGGCATAGCTTAAAGAATGCCGCTGAAGACTTTCTTCATATTATGTTGCAAATTGAAGAGTTTGATTGCGGTGGCATTTATTTGATTGGAAGGGAAACAAAAGAGCCTCAAATGATTATTCAAAAAGGGTTTACTGAGGAATTTGCAGCTACTTGCGAGAATTTAAATATCAATATGAACAAAGTTCAGTCTGTTTTAGAAGGACGTGCGGTTTATGGGCTTCATTCAGAAATTGCATCTGAAATGGATGAAATTCGTCACAATGAAGGTCTGCGCGCCATGGCAATTATTCCTGTTGAAGATCGAGGAGAAGTGGTATCCGTTATTTTTCTTGCTTCTCATTTTCACAAAGCGACTTCTCTTTTAACGCGTAATGCTATTGAAATTATTGCCTCGCGTTTAGGAGGTGTGATTGCACGCATTCAGACAGAGGAAGATCTTGTCACAAGTGAAAATCGTTATCGTATTATGGCTGAACAGACTGGGCAGCTTGTTTATGACTATGATATTATTTCAGGAAAAATTTATTGGTTAGGCGCTATTGAAGAAGTAACAGGATACACCCCAGAAGAGTATGCACATGTTGGTTTGGCGGAATGGGTTCAATATATTCACCCAGACGATAGAGCTGAGACTGTAACTGCGCTTAACGAGAAAATGAAAGATTTGCAACCTTATGACATTGAATATCAATTGTGTAAAAAGGATGGTAAGTATATTTATATTGAGGAGCACGGTGTCTTTTTGGTAGACGAACAGGGTGTTGCCAATCGGATGATTGGAACAATGAGTGATGTGACAAAACGTAAGGGGGATGAGAAGGCACTTAAAAAGAGTGAGGAAAAATATCGAGAGCTTGTTCAAAGTGCTAATAGTATTATTTTGCGCATGGATGAAGAAGGAAAAATTTCTTTTGTAAATGATTTCGCTCAGAAATTTTTCGGGTACGAAGAAAACGAAATTTTAGGAAAGAGTGTTATCGGAACGATTGTTCCGGCTACGGATGATTCGGGCCAAGATTTAAGGCGCATGATTGATGACATTTGTAGTTATTCAGAGAGATATGCGAGTAATGAAAATCAAAATATGCGTAAAGACGGAAGCAGGATGTGGGTTGCTTGGACAAATAAAGCTATTGTGGTAGATTCTGGCATAAAGGAAATTTTATGTGTTGGAGTAGATGTCACAGAGCGCAAAGATGCAGAGCAGAAGCTTGAATCGATGTTTTTAGATCTTCAAAAGGTACATAAGCGGCTAAAAGAAGCGCAGCAGCAACTTTTGCAGTCAGAAAAGATGGCAGCTATTGGTCAGCTTTCTGCGGGTGTTGCCCATGAAGTGAAAAATCCTTTAGCCATTATTTTGTTGAGTGTTGGCGCGCTAGAGTCAACGATACGAGATTTAGGTGGCGAAGGGAAAAAACATCTGAAGATGATCAATGATGCGGCTGAGCGCGCAAACAAGGTTGTTGTGGAACTTCTTAACTTTTCAAGATACTCTCAGCTTGAGTTATCTGACGTTTCTTTACATCAGGCATTAAATAATGTTATTTCGCTCGTCGGAAGAACACTAAAAAATAAAGATGTTGTTTTTAATACGGAATTCATAAACAAAGACGTTGTCGTGCAGGCTGACAAAATTTTGCTTGAACAAGTTTTTTTTAATCTATTCGGCAATGCTGCTGATGCTATTGAAAGCAATGGAGAGATTAGAGTAAAGACATATGTTTCAGAAATTGCAGAGGAAAATAAAAAAGAAGTGATTATTGAGGTTTTAGATACAGGAGAAGGAATGACAGAAGAGGTTCAAAAGAAAATCTTTGAACCATTTTATACGACAAAAGAACCGGGCAAGGGAACTGGACTTGGCTTAAGCACGGCGTATATGATTCTCGAAAGGCATGGCGGCAAGATAAGCGTTGAGAGCGAAGTTGGTAAAGGGACTAAGTTTTTTGTCACTTTTCCAATTACAAGCATTGGATAACCAAATGTTTTTGTTATAGGAGAAAATATGAAGATACAAGTAAAACTTGTTTTGTTTTTATTGTTAACAATTGTATTTTTTTCGGTGGGATTATTTTTTATCGATCAAATTCAGCAAAAAGAGTTTTTTACTATTCTGGAAGATCGCAAAGAACACACAACGTACTTTTTTAATGAGATTTTTAATCTTAAAGGAAACTCTTTAGATGCAATTTCTTTTGATTATACTTATTGGGATGAAATGGTTGATCTTATAGAGCGAAAAAATCAAACAGATGAAGAGGCTGAAGAATGGGCTGAAGAAAATATCGGTAATGCTATGGAAACTTATGATATTCAGTTTGCTTGGGTTTACGATTTAGACTCAAGGCTTATTTATTCTATTCAGGAGGAGGAAGAGGGTTTTTTAAAGGAATTTCCTATTTCTTTTAATAAAATTAAAGAAAAATTGTATAGTGAACATTTTGTCGATTTTTTTGTATGGTCTAAAGAGGGACCTCTAGAGGTTCGAGGGGCAACAATTCATCCTACCTCTGATGTTGATCGAAAGACTCCTCCGAGAGGATATTTTTTGGTTGCGCGTGCTTTAAATAATGAATTTGTTGAAAATTTTTCTCAGCTAATGGAGGGAAATGTTTTTTTAATGGATCGGTTATCGTATAAAGATGAGGACGTTAAGGAGCTCCATCGTGACTTGGAAGATGTTTTTTATATTTATAGAGAGTTGTATGGATTTGATGGAGAGGCTGTTGGATCTCTTGTTTTTCGAACACAGTATCCTTTGGCAGACTATCTTTTAAGATCAAAACAAAAGAATTTTTATTATTTTATCGTATCTATAATTTCTTTTTTGATATTTTTCTTTTTGTTTGGATTTGTTTGGATTTCAAAGCCTTTAGGAAAAATTTCGAAAGCATTGTCTTGTGAAGAAGTTGATCAGCTTGAGGATTTAGAAAAAAGTGGCGCAGAGTTTGGTGTTATTGCGCGATTAATATCAAAGTTTTTTAAGCAGCAAAAGCAACTGAAGGAAGCGCAGGGTCAGATTTTACAATCAGAGAAAATGGCAGCCGTTGGGCAGTTGTCTGCAGGAGTGGCTCATGAAGTTAAAAATCCTCTGGCTATTATTTTGCTTAGCGTAGGGTCTCTAGATCATGAGATCGCTGAATCCGATGAGAAGACAAGGAGTCATTTAAAAATGATTAAAGAGGCGGCTGAGCGTGCAAATAGTGTTGTTGTGCAGCTTCTAAATTTTTCTCGTTCTTCGGACATTAAGATGGAAGAAGTTTCTGTTGAAGAAATTCTTAATAACGCAACTTTATTAGCGAAAAATGTGTTTAAATCTAAAAATATTATTTTTCATTGGGAGTGTTTTATCCAAGAAATAATAATTTTTGCGGATAAGATTCTAATGGAACAGGTTTTTTTTAATCTTTTGCTTAATGCTGGAGACGCCATAGAGGGCGCAGGAGACATTTTTGTTAAGACATGTTTAGAGAAAGATAAAACGCAAAAAGATCAGATTGTTGTAGAGGTATCAGATACGGGTCCAGGCATGTCCAAAGAAGTGATGTCTAGAATTTTCGAACCTTTTTATACAACAAAAGAACAAGGAAGAGGAACCGGATTGGGTTTGAGCACCGTTTATATGATTTTAGAGAAACATCATGCAACGATCGAAGTGGAAAGCGAAGAAGGCAAGGGCACTAAATTTATTATTCGTATTCCTTTTTCTGCTAAGTAAAAGAAAGGATTTTTATGGAAAAGAAGAAAATTGTTATTATTGATGACGAAAAAGATTTTTGTTTTCTTATGAAATCACTTTTAGAAGGCATGGGACCCTTTGAAGTTGATACCGCATTAGATGGCGAAGAAGGGTATTATATTGTTTTAGAAAAAAAGCCGGATTTAATTTTTTTAGATTACGTTATGCCTAAAATGAGGGGTGATGAAGTTCTCCGCCTTTTAAGGCAAAATTCCGAAACGGATAAAATTCCAGTTGTTATTACAAGCGGGTTAGGGGAAGCTACTTATTTAGAAAAAGAAGAGTTGGACAAGCAGGGGATTTCTAAGGATAGGATTGATCGAAAGAAGATGCCAACGCCAAAACGTATGGTTGGAGAAATTTTTAAGAAAGCGCAAAATTTTGAGAGTATAATGTATTTAGAAAAGCCTTTTTCAAGAGAAACTCTTTTAGGGCTTGTTCGGAAAATTTTAGGAGATTTCTAAATATGAGTATGAAAAAGATTAAAGTTCTTTTAGCTGAGGATGAAAAAGATCTGCGGATTTTAATTGCTGAAGAACTCGAGAAACAAGGATATGAAGTTTACCAGGCAGCTGATGGTGAGGAAGCCCTTGCGTTGACTGAGAAAGTCCGTCCGGATGTTATTTTATCGGATGTTCTTATGCCAAAGAAAAGTGGGAATGATTTTTTAAAAGAATTAAAAGAAACAGATTTTGGAAAAAATATTCCGTTCATTATTTTAACCGCACGCGCTGGTATGAGAGATTATTTTGAGGTCGTTAAGGTTGACGGTTTTTTAGAGAAGCCGTTTAAAATCAACGAGGTGGTTCAGCAAATCGAACATGTCATAAGGCGAGATTTAAAAGATTATGGTGCGCAAAAAGAGAAAATTGAGAAATTGAAGGAACAAGATTCTTTGGATAGCGTTAGTACGCCTGAATCTATGATTGAAGGCGTTATTGGACAGCAAGAAGAGGGTGATGATGGAGGTGTCCTCATTGGAGGCGCTTCTCTTTCAGTGAAAAAAAGAAAAAAAGTTTATAAAATTCTTTTGGCTGAAGATGATGATCAACTTTGCGCTAAGGTTGAAGAAATCTTTTTTAAGAATGGACTTCTTGCTCACATTGCTCGAAATCCTTCGAAGTGTTTGGAAGGGGCTATTAGCTATTTGCCAAATGTTATTTTTATAAAAGAGATTCTTTGTGAAATGCGCGCTGATAATCTTATTGATCTTTTAAGAGGCGCAGAGCGTACGCAGGATATCCCGGTTATTGTCTACGGAGGTCTTGGGCTTGAGAAAAGAAAAAAGGAAATATTAAACAAAAAAGGAGTTTCAATTCTTGTTTATGATGGTGAGAGTCAGCTTTTGGAGCGAATTGATGCCTTGTTAGAAGGAGATATTTAGAAATGACAGAAAAAAGAGCGTATAAGAGAGTAGATGTTAATTTCTCTGGGCGGTTTAAAATTTCTAGTATTTCAGAGGAATTCTTTGAAACAACAACCGTTAACTTAAGCGCAGAAGGTATTTGTTTTCGTTCAGGGCTGAAGATAGAAAATGGAGAAGAAATCGATCTGTTTGTTCAAGTAAAAGATGGTGAGGAGGTTTTGCTGAAAGCGGTGGCTATCTGGGCGTTAAAACTTGATGATTTTGATTTATATCGAATTGGTGTCAAAATTTCTAAAACAGACAGTGAAGATGAAAAGAAGTTTTTTAAATTCTTTTGTGAACAAATGATTGTTTTGTCCGATCGAAAAAAGAAAATTTTAATTATTGATGATGAGGAAGATCTGGTTTCTCTTTTGCAAGCTTATTTTAAGAAGGAGGGATATGAGACGGTGGTAGCATTTGACGGTGAAGAGGGATATCGAAAATATTTAACAGAGGCACCAGATTTAATTGTGCTTGATTTAAAAATGCCAAAGTTAAATGGATTTGAAGTCTGTCGAAAGATTCGTCGGGAAAGCAAGGATGAATCCATTCCAATCATTATGTTAACGGCACTTCAAGATGATGCAGATCGTCTTATTGGTAAAGTTGTGGGTGCACAAAAATATATGACAAAACCTTTTAAGATTGAAGAGCTCTTAAAGGAAATTGAGTGGCTTATTCCGATGCAATAGAGTTTTTGGATATTTTCGAATTAATTTTATTAAAAATTAGTATTACAGTGATTAAGATTTAAGAAAAGGAGTTATTTTTATGTTAGCATTTGGATTATTAATTTTTGGTGTTACGATGCGGTTTGTTGTTCATCCGGCAAATTTTACGCCAGTCCTCGCACTTGTGCTTTTTGGCGGTGTTTATTTAGACAAGAAATATGCAATGTTTTTTCCTATTCTTTTAATGATGGCAACAGACATCATACTAGGAATACATTCTGTGATGCTTTTTACGTGGGGTAGTTTATTTCTGATATCCGCAATTGGACTTTGGCTTCGAAACAAGAAAAGTGCAAAGAATGTTGTTGTGTCTAGCGCTGCATCAGCATTTGCTTTCTTTGTGATTACAAACTTCGGTGTTTGGCTTTCAGGATATTATCCATTAACACTTAAAGGGTTGGCGACCTGTTTTACGCTTGCGATTCCATTTTTTAGAATGACTCTTTTGAGCACGGTTGGATATAGTATTGTATTCTTTGGAGTTTATGAGTTTTTAGTGAAACGAATAAAACAAACTTGTTTTGCGTATGTTCTTTAAAATTTTTTTATTTTAGGTGTCTCTAAAGAAATTTAGAACTTAAGAGGGAAAATCTGTGAGAATCAGATGCAGTCCCGCTACTGTAACTAGAATGTCTTCTAGGAGCCAGAACGCCTGCCTAAAATTATATATTTATATGCCGCGAGAGAATGGCATACGGATAAATGTTGAGGACTAGAGTTTCGAGGATGCACTCCCAGCTGAATTTTTTGGTTGGGAGTTTTTTTATCTACCTTATATTGTTTCTTAGAGCAGATAAAAAGAAGATCCTGAGCGTTTTTGCGAAGGATGTATTTTGTTAATGTTTTTAAGAAAAGGCAGATAGATAATCCTGAGGAGTCTCTAAAATTAGCGAGACGATGAAGGATGTTTCGTTAATTTCTTAGATTAGCTTGACAGAACATCTTCAACAAAGAATTATTTTTTAAAAAAGGATAAAAATGAAAGAAAGAATAAGTTTTTTATTATTAACATTTTTTTTAATTCCAAATATTTGCCTGGGAAGCAATGATTTTGATTTAGGAAAGATTAATGTTTTGGCGAGTCGAAATAGTTTAAACATATCGGATGTGACGCAAGGCGTTTCCATTATTACGAGAGAAGATATCGAGCAATCAACGGCTACATCTGTGCCGGAAATCATTGGAATGCAGAGTGGTGTTTTTGTTGCTGATTATTTAGGAAATCCTAAGGGAGTAAATATTGACATTCGTGGCTCTGGGGAAACGAGTAAAACAAATGTGCTTGTTTTGATTGATGGTCGAAGAACGAATCAGGTTGATCTTTCTGGGGTGGATTGGGGACAGATTGGTCTTGATTCTATTGATCATATTGAGATTTTAAAAGGAGCTTCGACGGTATTGTATGGGGATAATGCTTCTGCGGGTGTTATTAATATTGTTACAAAAAAAGGGCATCAAGCGACAGAATTGCCGTTTCGTATTGGTACAGAGATTGGCAGTTATCAATATATGAAATCGTTTTTATCCGCTAGCGGGACAGCGAAGCAGATTGATTATTTCTTTGATTATTCTCATCAACAATCTTCTGGTTATCGAGCTAATAATGATTATTGGTCTAATAATTATCTTTCTAATTTATCTTTTTCCTTAACCGATCGATTTTCTTTAGAATGCTCAACGGGTTATCATCGAGATCGCTATGGAATGCCTGGCGCTCTTTTTGCGACAGATATTGATGCTGTTGGGCGAAGAGGAACAATGCATACAGATGATAAAGGATGGACATCTGATTATTTTGTGAATGTAGAGCCAAAAATAAGCTTTACAATTAAAGATAGTGATATGGAATTTTCTTCGGCATTTTCTTATCGAAAAAGAGATAATAAGTCATTGTCTGTTTCGAGCTGGGGACGATACGAAACGCTTCATCAAATTGAGTCTTTTGAATTGCGCCCAAAGCTTCAGATAAAATCTATGATGACTCAAGATATTTTTAGCGATACAACGATAGGGCTTGATTATTTTTGTGCAAAAGATAAGGTTCGAAGCGGAAATCAACGTTCAGCCCAAGATTTTGTTGATATTACAAAACAAACAATTGGCGTTTATGTTTTAGAAAATATTAAAATTAGAGATAAGCTCTTAATTAGTTTTGGTGGTCGAGGAACATGGGCTGAGTATGATTTTGATCAAACGGCTGTGTCTGTTAACAAAGATTCAAAATCTATTAATGATGGTTCTTTTAGTTTTGGATTAGGATATAAGTATCATGAAGATTCTCAGCTTTTTTTTGATTATTCAAGGTCATTCCGATTGCCAGTAACAGATGAATATTATCAAAACGTTTATACTGGTTTTTGGGGTAGCGGAGGGGGACTCAATACGAATTTAAAACATCAAGTGGCGCATAACTATGAACTTGGTGTTCGCGATGTCTCTTTGCCCGGGTTTTTTGCAGATGCTAATATATTTTTGATGGACATTGATAATGAAATTTATTATGATCCGATTACATATAAAAATTCGAATTACGATCCTCAAACAAGACATTATGGTTTTGAGGTGAACAGCAAGGCAAAGTTTTTTGAAGATTTCTTAGAGCTATATGTTAACTGGACTTATCAGGATGCCTTTTTAAAAGGAGGATCGTATTCAGGGAATAAGGTTCCATTTGTGCCTCGAAATAAAGTTTCAGCTGGCATTTCTGTGTATCCGCTTGATGATTTAAGCACAACATTTTCTATGAATTATGTGGACAAATGTTTTGCCATTAGTGATCAAGCTAACGTTCAGCCCAAATTGAATTCGTATATTACGTTTAATTTTAAATTAGATTATCAGTATAAAAATATAAAATTTTGGTTTAGTGTCAAAAATATATTAGGTCGAATGTACAATGCGTATGGTGTTTATTCTTTTGGAAGCAATGCCGTAGGATTTTACCCAGCTGAAGGGCGAAGCTTTTATTCAGGTGTTAGTTTTGAGTTTTAATATCCGTAAAATAACAATATAATTGACTATAAAACGGCTATTGAAAAATAGCAATTATTTGTTATAATAACTTCGTTCATTTCTTATAAGTCATTATCATTAACTTTATATTATTTTCTAAGAAAGAAGGCATCTTATGTCGATTAGCGATTTGTTTCGTCTTAATAAAAAAGAACCAGAAGATCAAAATCATAAAAAAGATCTCAATGCTATTTTTAAACCTCGTGGCGTAGCCATTGTAGGAGCTTCTTCCAAGCCAGGAAAAGTTGGCTATCAAATTTTAAAGAATATTATTGATTGTGGGTATGAAGGAGAAATTTATCCAGTCAATCCTCATGACGATGAGGTTTTGGGCAAGAAAGCATATAAAATGGTTGAAGAAATTCCGGGGGATGTCGATGTTGCGATTATTTCAATTCCCGCACCGCTAGTCATCCAAACTTTGGAAGGATGTGCACGTAAGGGTGTTAAAGGGGTTGCGGTTATCACTTCTGGTTTTGGTGAAGTTGGAAATATTGAAGATGAGGAACGTTTAAAAAAGGTTGCCGATAAAAATAATATTGCACTTTTAGGGCCAAATATGTTTGGATATGTTTACACGCCATCAAAGTTAAACGCAAGTTTCGGGCCTTCGGATATTCGTCCTGGAAAGATTGCTTTTATTTCTCAGAGTGGAGCGCTTGCTATTTCTCTTATGGGGTGGACAGCTATGGAGAAGATTGGGCTTGCTTCTTTAGTTAATCTTGGCAATAAAGCAGATATCGATGAGAAAGATTTGATTGAATATTTTAATAATGATGACAATGTGGATGCGATTTTGATTTATATGGAAGGTATTAAAGAGGGAAGAAAGTTTCTCGAAACAGAAATTAAGAAGCCAGTTGTGATTTTGAAAGTTGGATCTTCGACCAGGGGTGCTAAAGCAGCAGCATCTCATACTGGGTCACTATCCGGATCAGATAAAATTTATGAAGGTGTTTTTAAGCAATTGGGTCTTTTGCGCGCTAAAACATTTACGCAAGCATTTGATTGGGCGCGTGCATTTTCGCTTCCTTTGCCTAAGGGGGATGAAACTGTGATTATTACAAATGGTGGAGGCATTGGCGTTGCGACAACAGATGAGTGTGAAACCGAAGGCATTAAGTTAGTTGATGATTCTAGGTGGCTAGAAGAGAAGTTTCGAAAAACTATGCCTGATTTTGGAAGTACAAAAAATCCGATTGATATTACTGGTGGAAGCGGAGTGAAAGGTTATGAAGAGTCAACAAAAATTGCTTTGACTGAAGACAGAATTAAATCTGTAATTATTCTTTATTGCGAAACAGCGGTAACTAATCCAATTGATATTGCTAAGACTATTGTTGACGAATATAAAAAAGTAAATCGTAATAAACCTGTTGTTGTTTCAATGGTTGGTGGTGCTCGTACGACAGAAGCGCTTCATTATTTAAATGATCATCATATTCCAGCTTTTAGCGAGGTAAGTGATGCCGTTTCTTCTTTAAGAGCGCTTTATAAATGGCAAGAAATTTCAGGACGTAAAAAAGAAATACCAAAAATTGATCCAGCACCGCAAGAAGTAGTGGACATGATTGAGAAAATTAAGAGTGTCGGACGAAGTATATTGTTAGAACATGAAGCGAGAAAAGTTCTAGAGCTTTGTGGGGTTCCGACGCCAAAATGGGGATTTGCGCGTAATATTGACGAGGCAGTAACTCAAGCGAAGGATATGTATCCATTGGCTATGAAAATTACATCTCCTGAGATTATTCATAAATCGGATGTTGGTGGCGTTGTGGTCAACATTCAAAACGAACAACAGCTTAAAGAAAAGTTTGATAAGATGATGAATAATGTGTCAGCTGCGATACCGGATGCGAATATCTTAGGGGTTAATCTTATTCAGATGGTTAAAGGTCTTGAGTGCATTGTTGGTATGAGCAACGATCTTCAGTTTGGTCCTGTTGTTATGTTTGGTCTTGGCGGAGTTTTTGTTGAGGCTTTAAAAGACGTGTCTTTTCGTATCGTACCGTTTGGAAAAATGGAGGCGGGGCGGCTTTTAAATGATATCAAGGCAAAGAAAATTTTAGATGGATTTAGAGGTGTTGAGGCGCATAAGCCGTCTATTATTCAAACGTTATATTCAATTCAACGCTTAGCACCATTAGTTAAAGAGATTGATATCAATCCTTTAATTACTAATAAAGATGGCAGCTTTGCTGTTGACGCACGTATTATTCTGTAGGAAACAATGTCTAACGAAACAATTATTCTAAGCATTACGGCTGCTTCTATTGGGTTTTTTCATACCCTTTTTGGCCCAGATCACTATGTTCCGTTTATTGTGATGGCTAAGGCAAGAAAATGGTCTTATCTTAAAACCATTTTGATTACGTTAGGTTGTGGCATTGGACATGTTGGAAGTTCAGTTATTTTAGGATTAATTGGCGCAAGCCTGGGACTTGCCGTATTAAAGCTTGAAATTTTTGAGTCTATTAGAGGAGAATGGGCTGGCTGGGCATTGATTACTTTTGGTTTTGTCTATTTTGTATGGGGTATTCGACAAGCTATTAAAAATAAACCGCATACTCATCCTCATGTCCATAGTGATGGATCGATTCATAATCATACGCATAAACATAGTCAGGAACATGCTCATGTTCACGAAAAGAGTTCTCTAGCAAAGCCGATTCCTTGGGCTTTGTTTGTTATTTTTGTTTTGGGCCCTTGCGAGCCATTGATTCCTCTTTTGATGTATCCAGCTGCTAAACACAGCTTTTTTTCTATGGTTGTTATTGCTAGCATTTTTAGCGTTGTGACAATCTCAACAATGCTTGGGGTTGTTCTTTTGGGCACTTTTGGTATGAGCTTTGTTCCATTTAAGCGTTTTGAACGCTACAGCCACGCATTAGCAGGTCTCGTTGTTTTCTTTTGTGGATATGCCATCAAATTCTTAGGTCTCTAAAAATTTCCCTATAAACGCATAATTTATTTCTTGAATTCGTAAAGTCAAAGAGTATAATGGCGTTTATTGTTATAAATTTTATGATTTTGAGGACAAATGGTTAAAAAAATATCAAAAAAAACAATTGAACGTGCACTTCTTTATATCCGCACCCTTGAAGGATTGGTTAAGTCTAACAGGTATTTGGTGTCGTCAGGCGAGCTTGCAAAAATGACAGGGTTTAGCGATGTGCAAATTAGAAAAGATATTTCTAAATTTGGAAAAGTAGGGACACCTCGTATTGGTTATAAAACGATTGAGCTTAGAGATATTTTAGAAGGATTTGTGCTTCAGCAGGATTCTGTATATGCAGCGCTTTTTGGAGTTGGAAATTTAGGTTCTGCTATTTTAAAATATCCTGGTTTTCATAAGGGTCGCATTAAGATCATTGCTGCATTTGACAAAGATTTAAAGAAAATTGGAAAGAAAATCAATGACGTCAATATTTATTCGATTGATAAAGCACCCAAGATTATTAAGAGAACAAAAATCGAAATTGGCATCATTGCGGTACCTAAAGAATTTAGCCAGGAAGTGGCAGATATTGTTGTTTTGTCCGGCCTAAAAGGGATTGTTAATTTTAGTCCGATGTCTATTGTAGTTCCGAAGAATATTGTTGTGCGTGATATTGATTTTACAATTGAATTTTTGTCACTTTTTTGTGATATCCAGAGATAGGAAATAAAATGCATGAAATGTCGATTGCTGTTGGGTTAATGGATCAGGTTTTAGAGATAGCGAAAGTTAATGGGTTAAAGGAAATTGATGAGATTGAAGTTGAGACAGGTTTTTTAAGGCAAGTTATTCCAGAAGTCATGCAAGAGGCGTTCCTAGCGGTGAGGAGAGAAACAATTGCGCAGAATGCGACGCTAAAGATTGTAGAAATTGCTCCTTTGTCAGAATGTAATATTTGTAAAAAACAATTTGAGCCACAATTGAATGATTTTTTGTGTCCGGAATGTCAGAAAGCAGATGTTAAAGTTTTAAAAGGAGATGAAATTATTTTAAAATCAATTCAAGGTAAGGAATCTAAATGAAAGTTACAGTTGCAAAAAGAATTTTAAAAGACAATGATATGATTGCAGATAAAAATCGAGAAATTTTTAGAGACGCCGGTCTTTTAGCTGTTAATTTTATCAGTTCACCCGGAAGTGGGAAGACGACGCTCTTAGAAAAAACAATTGCAGAGCTTTTGCCAGAACAAAAAACAACAGTTGTAGTAGGCGATCTTCAAACCACGCGTGATGCTGACAGGCTTGTGCCTAATGCGCTTGACGTCGCACAGATTAACACAGGCATGAGTTGTCATTTGTATGCGAATCAAGTTGCCGATAGCCTTTTGGGATTAAATATAAGTGAAGCTGATTATGTTTTTATTGAAAATGTTGGCAACATGGTCTGCCCAGGGGAGTTTGATCTTGGCGAAAACGTAAAAGTAGTTCTTTTAAGTATTCCAGAAGGGGATGATAAGGTTGCAAAATATCCTACCATTTTTAGAGCAGCTGATCTTGTGCTTTTAACCAAGGTTGATCTTTTAGGTATTTTGGATTTTGATCTTGAGCGTGTCACAAATGATATTAAAAAGCTCAACTCCAATTTAGAAATCCTTCACATTTCCTCCGTAAAAGGCCAGGGCATGAATGAGTGGGTTTCATGGCTTAAAGCTAAGCGTCAACAGAATGTTGGAGCAAAAGCGAAGTTTATCACAGAGTAATAAGTTCGTATTTTATTATCTTTCCTTTAAATATATATCAATTGACACAGTTTTTGTTTAAACTTATAATCTTCATGCAGGTGAAATTATCGAATAGTATTAATTTCGGCACGCTGCACATTCGGGATAAATTCGCAGTTTTAAGTTATGTCGCCTGCGGCTCCATAACTTAACTGCTCATTTAAAGGAGGGGGAGATGAGCACAGTTAGACATCTTTTGGGAGAAAAAGGGAAAGAAATCTGGTCTGTTGCACCGAAAGACATGGTGCTGGATGCTCTTAAAATTATGGCAGAAAAGAATGTTGGAGCCTTGCTGGTTTTAGACAAGGACAAGCTTGCTGGCATTTTTTCGGAACGCGATTACGCCCGTAAAATTGTTTTAGAGGGAAAAGAGTCTAAAGATACTCCTGTTGAAGAGTTGATGACAAGAGAAGTTTTTTGCATTGCCCCAAATCGAAGCACTGAAGAGTGCATGGCGCTTATGACGGATAAACATATTCGTCATCTTCCTGTTATGGAAAACGACAAGATTCTTGGAATTATTACGATAGGAGATGTTGTTAAAGCTGTTATTGCACACAAGAATTTTATGATTCGAGATCTCGAGAATTTTATTGCTGGAACAGGCTACGGAGCTTAAAGAAGCGTTAATTTTAGATCTTTTTGACCGCTGAATAAATTCAGAATTATTTCTTGCACAAAAAGAAGAATTCTGTATAATACTTTTAATTGTTCCAAATTTCACGATTTAAAATACACAAAACATTTACTTTTCGACGAGACATATAACATATTAAACCATATTAAATATAAAGGTATTCTTATGAGCGATTCATTACAGCAGAAAATTCAAGAAATTTGTCAATCTAGCAACAACGATCGCGTTCGTATGATGGATATTGTGCAAGGCGTGCAGAAAGAGCTTGGATGCGTTAGCAGCGAAGCTATGAGTATTATTGCCAAAGCAACAAAATCGCATCATGTTGAGGTGGAAAGTGTTGTTTCTTTTTATTCTTTTCTTTCAAAAGAGCAAAAGGGAAAGACAGTCATTAGACTTTGCAATGATACAGTTGATCGCATGAAGGGGTGCGAAAAAGTTGCTGAAGCATTATCTTCTGAGCTTGGCATTGGGTTTAGCGAAACAACAGCTGATGGTAAAATTACTCTTGAATATACACCTTGTATCGGCATGTGTGATCAAGCTCCAGCTGCTTTGATTAATGATGTTGTTGCACCTAGTTTAACGGTGGAAAAAGTAAAAGAAATTGTACAAAATTTAAAAAAAGATGCCGATCCATCAAAGCTTTCTTTAGGTATTGGGGATGGAAATAATGTTGATAGTCTTGTTCGGTCTGCTGTAAAAAATAATATTTTAAAAACAGGCGATGTTATTTTTACGGATAATGAATCAGGTAAAGGCTTGGAAAATGCTCTTGCATTAAAGCCAGAAGAAGTTGTTGAGGCTGTTAAGGTATCTAAATTACGTGGTCGCGGGGGAGCAGGTTTTCCCACAGGTTTAAAGTGGCAATTTACACGTAGTGCTGAAGGAAAAGAAAAGTTTGTGATTTGTAATGCTGATGAAGGGGAGCCTGGAACATTTAAAGATAGAGTTCTTTTAACAGAAAAGTTTGATCTTCTTTTTGAAGGAATGACGATTGCGGGCTATGCGATTGGCGCAGCTACGGGCATTCTTTATTTGAGAGGTGAATATGTTTATTTGAAAAAGTTTTTAGAAGCAAAGCTTCAAGAGAGACGGGATCAAGGGCTTCTAGGAGATAGTATTAAAGGAAAAGATGGATTTAATTTTGATATTCGTATTCAGTCAGGATCTGGCGCTTATATTTGTGGAGAAGAAAGTGCATTGATTAGTTCTTGCGAAGGATTAAGAGGAGATCCAAAAACACGCCCTCCATTTCCTGCACAAAAAGGATATTTAGCGTCCCCCACTAGTGTTAATAACGTTGAGACACTTTGTTCTGCGACTCGTATTTTAGAAAAAGGTTCTGATTGGTTTTTGTCTATTGGATCAAGAGAAAGCTCTGGAACAAAGGTTTTAAGTATTTCAGGATACTGCAAGAATCCAGGCATTTATGAAGTTCCATTTGGCACAAAGGTTTTTGATCTCTTAAAAGAGGTTGGCGCGGAAGATGCCAAGGCCGTTTTAGTGGCTGGCCCATCAGGACAGTTTATTGCGCCAAATGAGTTTTCTCGTGTTATTTGTTTCAGCGATTTAGGTACGGGTGGTGCAATTATTGTTTTTGGACCAAAATGCGATTTGTTAAAAGCTGTTCATGAATATATGGAATTTTTTGTTGAAGAAAGTTGTGGCTATTGCACGCCTTGTCGTGTTGGCAATGTATTACTCAAAAAGAAATTAGAAGAAATTATGGAAGGCAATGGTCAGCCAGCTGATTTAGATTATCTTCAATCTTTAGGTGAAAGCGTTAAAAAATCAAGTCGTTGTGGACTTGGACAAACATCTCCGAATCCTATTTTGACGACCTTGAAGAATTTTAAGCCTCTTTATGAAGCTCTTGTTAAAGTTTCAGAAGATGGTATGCAGCCAACATTTGATATTCGTGCTGCTTTAGGTGATGCCGAACAAGCGGCAGAACGAAAATCAGTTCTTTATACAGACTAAAGAAAAAGGAAATATTATGAGCGAAAAGATGATTACATTTAAAATTGATGGAGTTGAAATAAAAGCTAAAGTTGGTCAGACGATTATGCAAGCAGCTGATGAGGCTGGAGTTTATATTCCAAGGCTTTGTTATTTAAAAGATTTAACACCACATGGGAGCTGTCGAGTTTGCACTGTTAAGGTTAATGGACGATGTCAGACGGCTTGTACAGAACCAGCGGTTGACGGTGCGGAGGTTGAAAATAAGACAGAGGAGATAGAAGGCATTCGACGAGATATTGTTGATATGTTATTCGTTGAAGGAAATCATTTTTGCATGTTTTGTGAAAAGAGTGGTAATTGCGAACTTCAGGCCGAAGCTTATCGGCTAAGTATTTGTGCTCCAAAGTTTCCGTATTTGTTTCCAGCTAGAGATTTAGATGGAACGCATCCTGATATTTTTATTGACCGCAACCGTTGTATTTTATGTGGCCGTTGTGTTAATGCTTCACGTGATGTTGACGGTAAGACAGTTTTTGAATTTGTTGGGCGTGGCAGCGAAAAAAAAGTGGCTGTTAATGCAGATGCAAATTTAGGTGATACGAATATGGCTATCACAGATAAGGCTGCTGATGTTTGTCCTGTTGGAGCTATTATTAAAAAGAGAGTTGGATTTGCAGTTCCAGTTGGAAAAAGAATTTATGATGAAAAACCGATTGGCTCTGATATTGAAGCTAAGTCGTAGTTTTGATTGAAAATAGAAGATAAAAAAATAATTTAGTTAAAAAATTTTAAAAGGAATTTAAAAATGGCAAAACCAAAAATCGCAACAGCTTCTTTAGCGGGATGTTTCGGGTGTCATATGTCTATTTTAGATATTGATGAGCGCATCTTAAAACTTATTGAACTTGTTGATTTTGACAAGTCTCCTATTGATGATCTTAAGAAATTTACAGGTCGATGTCTTGTAGGTTTGATTGAAGGCGGATGCGCTAATGAAGAAAATGTTCATAATCTAAAGTATTTTCGTGAGAATTGTGATATTTTAATTTCTCTTGGAGATTGTGCGATCAGTGGCGGACTTCCTGCGATGCGGAATAGCATGCCTTTAAAAGAATGTTTAGATGAAGCTTATTTGAATGGACCAACTGTTTACAATCCATCAGGAAAGATTCCATCAGATAAAGAAATTCCTTTATGTTTAGATAGGGTTTATCCTTGTCATGAAATTGTTAAGATGGATTATTATCTTCCAGGTTGTCCGCCATCAGCGGATACGATTTGGGAAGCGCTTGTGGCACTTTTAAACAACAAGCCATTGGATTTACCATACGAGTTAATTAAATACGATTAATAAGACAGGAGTTTAAACGTGAGCGATAATAACTTAAAAAAGATCATCATTGAACCAGTGACACGTGTTGAAGGTCATGGCAAAGTGTCACTTTTATTAGATGAACAAAATAATGTCAAACAGGCTCGTCTTCATATTGTAGAATTTCGAGGGTTTGAACGCTTTATTGTTGGAAGGCCTTATTGGGAAGTGCCCGTTTTAGTTCAGAGATTATGTGGTATTTGTCCTGTAAGCCATCATTTAGCAGCGGCTAAGGCGATGGATATCATTGCTGGCGTTGATGAGCTGACTCCAACAGCTGAGAAAATGAGACGCTTGATGCATTATGGTCAAATGTTTCAATCTCACGCGCTTCATTTTTTTCATCTTTGTTCTCCAGATCTTTTATTTGGATTTGATGCTGATCCAGCAATTAGGAACGTTATTGGTGTTGCTCGAAAATTTCCAGAGTTAGCTGTTCAAGGTGTTATGATGAGAAAATATGGTCAGGAAATTATTAAAGCGACTGCTGGAAAGAAAATTCATGGAACAGGCGCAATCCCTGGAGGCATTAACAAGAATCTTTCTATTGAAGAGAGAGATTTTCTCTTAAAAGATATTGATCAAATGGTTGAATGGTCGATTGGGGCAGTTAATATTGCTAAAGATTATACGTTAAAGAATGTCGATCTTGCCAAATCGTTTGGAACTTTTGATTCTAATCATCTTGGTCTTGTTAGAGAAGACGGAGCGATGGATCTTTATCATGGAAACTTAAGAGCTGTTGATAAAGATGGTAATAAGATTTTTGATCAAGTCAATTATAAGAATTATCTTGATTATATCGCTGAAGAAGTCAAAGATTGGTCTTATATGAAGTTTCCGTTTATTAAGTCTATTGGTCCGGAAAACGGATGGTACCGTGTTGGGCCTCTATCGCGTGTCAATATTTGTGATTTTATTGATACGCCTTTGGCTGAAAAAGAACGTCAAGAATTTATGGCAATTACAGGCGGTAAGCCAAATCATATGACACTGGCTTATCATTGGACACGTATGATTGAAACATTGCATTCTATTGAAAAAATAAAAGAACTTTTAAATGATCCTGATCTTCAGGGAACAGATCTTGTTAAAATTGGTAAACGCAGAGGTGAAGCTGTTGGTCTTATTGAAGCACCTCGAGGAACATTATTCCATCACTATAAGGTTGATGAGCACGATCAGGTGACAATGGCGAATTTGATTGTTTCAACAACAAATAATAATACGCCAATGAATACAGCTGTTCAAAAAGTAGCTGAAGAGCACTTAAGCGGAAAGCCAGAGATCACAGAAGGATTGCTCAATCATATTGAAGTTGCTATTCGAGCATATGACCCATGTCTTTCTTGCGCAACGCATGCCATGGGAAAAATGCCTTTGATCGTAAGCTTGTTTGATCATAAAGGCGAGCTTGTTGATAAAAAAGTAAAGGAATAGTTTTTTACTTTGAGTAAAGTATTACTGATTGGCTATGGCAACCCAGGACGACTTGATGATGGATTGGGTCCTGCCTTGGCTGATGCTATTGAAGAACTCAATCTCCCTAATGTGACTGTTGATTCGGACTATCAACTGACTGTTGAAGATGCAGCTAGTGTTTCCGAGCATGATGTTGTTATTTTTGCAGATGCGGCAGTCAAAGGGGAGGAACCATTCTTCTTCAAAGAAATTCAACCTAAAAGTGATGTAAGTTTTTCGACACACAGCATTGAGCCAGAGGCTGTTTTATTTCTGGCACATGATTTATTTAAAGCGAATACAAAAGCATATGCTTTGGGTATGCGCGGATATGAATTTGATGATTTTGGAGAAAAACTTTCCGATAAGGCCCAAAACAATCTTTTAGAAGCTATTGAATTTATTAAGACGCGTCTTTTAGAAGAAAAATTTGATTAATCATTTCAAAGATATTTTATACCATGGAAAACTTAAGACTTCGAATTATTATCCGCGGTGCTGTTCAAGGCGTTGGCTTTAGGCCGTTTGTTTATCGTCTTGCCAATGATTTGAAGGTTGTTGGTTTTGTTCAGAATTCTTCATATGGTGTTATTGTTGAAGTTGAAGGGAAAAAGAATATTTTAGATCAATTTCTTTTACGTATTGAAAAAGAAAAACCTGCCACGTCTTTTATTCAAAGTCTTGAACATTCTTTTTTAGATCTTGTTAGTTTTAAAGATTTTCAAATCAAGGAAAGTATTTCTGGTGAAGTCGAAGCATTTATTTTGCCAGATATTGCCACCTGTCCGGAATGCCGCAAAGAAATTCTAGATTCTAAAAATAGACGACATCAGTATCCTTTTACGAATTGCACGCTTTGCGGACCTCGCTATAGCATTATTCAAAACCTTCCTTATGATCGAGCTAATACAACGATGAAAAGTTTTAAGATGTGTTCCGATTGTCAAAAAGAATACGATAATCCTAAGGATAGAAGATTTCACGCGCAACCTAATGCGTGTGCAAAATGTGGTCCTAGCATAGAGCTTTGGAATAAGGATAGCAAGGTGCTTGAGAAAAATAGCAGCGCTCTTTTAAAGACAGCTGAAATGATTAAGAATGGAGATGTTATTGCAATAAAGGGTTTAGGTGGTTTTCATTTGGTTGTAGACGCCAAGAATGAGGGTGCTGTACAAAAACTTCGTGATCGAAAAAAGAGAGGGCTAAAACCGTTTGCGGTAATGTTTAGTTGCCTTGAAGAAATCGAAAGTGATTGTGAAGTGTCTGCCCTGGAGAGACGAAGCCTTCTGTCCTCTGAAGCGCCTATTGTGCTTTTAAGGAAGAAGCAGAGCCTAAAGATTGCTGACAATGTCGCGCCTCAAAATCCTTATCTAGGAGTAATGCTTGCTTATACGCCGCTACATATTTTGCTACTTGATATTTTAAAAGGTCCTATTGTTGCAACGAGTGCAAATTTATCCGAAGAAACAATTTGCGTTGATAATAGGGAGGCATTGAATAGCTTAAAATATATCGCTGATGGATTTTTAGTGCACAACAGAGACATTGCGCATCACGTTGATGATTCTATGGTTCGTGTTATGGCAGGGCGAGAAATGGTTTTAAGGCGTGCGCGTGGATTTGCACCGCTTCCTATTTTTGTTAAGAATGTTGAAGATTCTATTTTGGCTGTTGGTCCACATTTAAAGAATACAATAGCATTTTCAAATAAAGAAAATGTTTTTGTTAGCCAGCATATAGGAGATTTAGAAACACCAAAAGCACTTGAGACCTTTGAAAAAACAATTAAGGATTTAACAAAGATATATGATGTAGATGTAAAGTTAATTGTGTGCGATGAACATCCAAATTATCTATCAACACAGTTTGTCGAATATTCTAATTTGCCAAAAGAAAAGATTCAGCATCATTATGCACATGCATGTTCATGTATGGCTGAAAATGAGATTAACGATGAAGTTTTAGGTGTTTGTTTTGATGGAACAGGATATGGGCAAGATCAAACAATTTGGGGAGGCGAGTTTCTAAAAGTTGATAAAGATGGATTTAAACGATTTGCATATTTTTCTCCATTTCCTCTTCCTGGAGGAGAGGCAGCTGTAAGAGAACCAAGACGGTCAGCAGCGGGACTTTTGTATCATGTTTTAGGTGAAAAAGCATTTGAAGAAAAAGACGTAGAATTTTTAAATGCATTTAAGCCTGAAGAATTAGTGAATCTAAATTCAATGTTGAGAAAGAAGATAAATAGTCCGTTAACGTCAAGCGTGGGACGTATTTTCGATGCTGTTAGTTCGTTCTTAGGGCTTTGTCATTATGTTGATTTTGAGGGGCAAGCGGCTATGAGTGTTGAGTTTTCTATTTCTGATGAAAAATCAAACTGTGTTTATTCGTTTGGTATTAAGAAAAACGAAAGTTTAATTGTTGAGGAGTTATTTGTTAGGGATATTTTGAGAGATATTAAGAATGGTGTTAAAAGTAACGTGATTGCCAGAAAATTTCATGATACATTAGTTGATATTATTATTGCGATTGCAATTCGAAGTGGTTTAAAAAAGATCGTTTTAACAGGAGGGTGTTTTCAGAATAAATATCTTTTAGAGCGTTCTATTTATCGACTTAAGGAGGAAGGATTTTTGCCTTATTGGCATCAAAGGATTCCTACGAATGATGGTGGAATTTCTTTAGGGCAAATTGCTGCGGCATCAAAGAAAAATGTGTTACAATACGATTTTAAACAAAAGGAAAAATAAATGTGTTTAGCTGTTCCTGGAAAAATTATTAGTATTGAGGGTGAAAATTCTTTAGAGAAAAAGGGTAAGATCGATTTTTCTGGTATTCAAAAAGAGGTTAATTTAGCCTATGTGCCAGAGGCAAAGATCGGAGATTACGTCATTGTTCATGCTGGATTTGCTATAAGTCAGGTGGATGAAGAAGAGGCGCAGAAGACTTTGGAATATTTAAGCGAAATTGATGATTTGTACAAGGGCAAATAGATGAAATTTGTTGATGAATATCGCAATAAAGAAAGTGTTCAGAAAATTGCGCAAGCAATTAAAGAAATAACAAAGCATCCATGGACAATTATGGAGATTTGCGGCGGACAGACGCATTCTATCATTCGCTTTGGGCTTGATGAGCTTCTTCCAAAAGAAATTACGCTTGTTCATGGTCCAGGATGTCCTGTTTGCGTGACTCCTTTAGAGTCGATTGATCGAGCTATTGCAATTGCAGCTAGAGAAGATGTTATTTTTTGTTCTTTTGGAGATATGATTAGAGTTCCTGGGAGCCAGAAAGATTTGCTAGGTGTTAAGGCAGAAGGCGCAGACATCCGCATTGTTTATTCGCCGATGGATGCACTTGAGATTGCCAAAAAGAATCCTAGCAAGAAAGTAGTTTTTTTTGCAATTGGATTTGAAACAACAGCACCTGGCAATGCGATGGCAGCTTATATGGCTAAAAAGCAAGGCATTGATAATTTTTCTCTTTTAGTTTCTCATGTGTTAGTGCCGCCGGCAATTGAGACAATTTTGTCATCTAAGCAAAATAAGGTGCAAGGATTTCTGGCTGCAGGACATGTGTGTACAATTATGGGATATGAGGAGTATGAGCCAATAGCTAAAAAATATAAAACGCCAATTGTTGTAACCGGATTTGAACCGTTTGATATTTTGCAAGGTGTGCATATGTGCATTAAGCAATTGGAAGAAAATCGATATGAAGTTGAGAATTCATATGCTCGCTGTGTTCACAGAGAAGGAAACAATAAGGCGATGGAGATTATTAAAGAAGTTTTTGAAGTTTCATCAAGAAAATGGAGAGGCATTGGAATTATTCCTCAGAGTGGACTTATTTTAAGAAAAGATTATTTTCAATTTGATGCTGAGAGAATATTTGATTTGGAAAATATTAAAACATGTGAACCTGAAGAATGTATTAGTGCTCTTGTTTTGCAGGGAATAAAGAATCCGCATGAATGTGCTGCTTTTGGAAAGCAATGTCGGCCGGATCATCCTTTAGGCGCACCTATGGTTTCATCTGAAGGAGCGTGTAATGCTTATTATCGGTATAAAAGAAGATGACAAATAAAAAAGAATATAATTTTCCAAGTTGCCCTATTCCGATCTCGGATTATCCTCGTGTTTTGCTTGCTCATGGAAGTGGAGGGACCTTGACGAATCAATTGATTGATAAAATATTTCGTTCTGTTTTTAACAATGATTATCTTAATCAATCTCATGATGGTGCGATTGCACAAATTTCTGCAAATAAAATTGCAATGACAACGGATTCTTATGTGATTCATCCTATTTTTTTTCCAGGAGGAGATATCGGGTCTTTGGCTATTCATGGAACTGTTAACGATCTTGCAATGTGTGGAGCGAGACCATTGTATTTAACAGTTGGTTTTATTTTAGAGGAAGGACTTGCCATGGAAGATCTTTGGCGAGTTGCAAACTCTATGCAAAGAGCAGCCGAAGAAGCGGGTGTGCAAATTGTTTCAGGAGACACAAAGGTTGTAGATAAAGGAAAAGCAGACGGCATTTTTATTAACACATCTGGCGTAGGGGTTATTGAGCATGATCAGAGTATTTGTCCTCAATCTATTAAAGAAGGGGACTGTATTATTCTCAGCGGGGATATTGCGCGTCATGGCATGGCTATCATGGCCGTACGTGAATCTTTAAGTTTTGAGAATACAATTGAGAGCGATTCAGCATCTTTATCGGATTTAGTGTTGAAGCTTATAAAATCAAAGGTTACAATACATTGTATGCGTGATTTGACACGCGGAGGACTTGCGACCGCACTTGTTGAAATCGCTAAAGCATCTAGCATGGCGATTGAGATTGACGAAAATGTTATTTCGGTTAGAGAAGATGTTAGGGGTGTTTGTGAAATTTTAGGGATAGACCCTTTATATGTTGCAAATGAGGGACGATTTATTTGTTTTGTTCCTGAATCTGAAGCTAAAGAGGTTTTGGCGATTATGAAAGCAAGCCCTCTAGGAAATGACGCTTCTATTATAGGACATGTGGTGAAAGGCAAGAAAACATTGGTAATAGCTAAGAATCAGATTGGAACAACGCGTATTGTGGACATGCTTTCATCAGAGCAGTTGCCACGGATTTGTTAATGATTATTACAACAAAGAAATATTTTTTTATTGTTTTTCTTCTTATTTTATGTGTATCGCAAACCGGATGCGCTCTTCTTAAGCTTCCTTTAGATCTTCTGGGAGGTCTTTTTGGTATTTTGAAACAAGTTCCGATGCCGCCACCTTGGGTTTTTTTATAGAAGTGATTATATTTTTCTAATGAATGTTTATTGACAAATAAATATTTGTCGTGTATTGTGAAATTAGGGTAAGAAAAAGGAGAAGAAAAGGATTTTAAAGATCTTAACTTCTCAAAACGTTTTAAGAAGGAAGGCAGTAATGACAAAAGGTAAAATAAAGTGGTTCAATGCCAAAAAAGGGTACGGGTTTATTGCTTCTGAGTCTGGCGAAGATGTATTCGTTCATTTTAGTGAGATTCAACAGGAAGAAGGTTATAAAACATTAGATGAGGGACAAGACGTCGAATTTGAGTTAGAAAAAGATGACAAGGGCTTTAAAGCCAAGAAGGTTAAAGCGCTTTAAGATAATCATATAGAGGGAAGACAGTTTAAAGGGGGGTTAGCTTTTAAAAGCTAACCCCCCTTTTTTTATTTTTTGTCTTGACAAATATATCGTAATATCGTAATATTACGATATATGAAGTTAGATTGATTTTCAAGAAAGGAAAAAGATGGATTATATCAAGACAGCTGATATGCTAAAGGCGTTGGGGCATCCCGTTCGATTAAAGATGGTAGAAGGGTTAATGAGAAATCAATGCAATGTTTCTAAAATTGTCAAAATTTTAAAGTTGCCGCAATCAACAGTGTCACAGCACTTAGGGATTTTAAGAAACGCGGGTATTTTGTTTCCAGTTAAGAACGGTGTTGAGACTTGTTATCAGGTTTCAAATAAAAAGATTAAAATGGCTATAGATATTTTTAAAAAATAGGAGAAGGATATGATTAAGAAATTTATGGAATATGCTTTAAACAAGCCAAAAGTTATTATTTCGCTGGTTGCGGTATTTGTTGTTTTGTCTTTGACCCAATTTGTGAGAATTAAGGTGGATACCGATCCAGAAAATATGCTTCCCAGTAGCTCGTCGGCACGTGTTTTTAATGATGAGATGAAGAAGGAGTTTGCACTTTACGATATTCTTGTTATTGGCGTTGTAAACAAAACAGATTCCAATGGTGTTTTTAATGTTAAGACACTCACAGATATTTATCACATCACAGATGATATTAAAAAACTCGATGGCGTTATTGCTTCTGAAATTATTTCTCCATCGACAAAAGATAATATTGAACAGGGAGACATAGGAAGTGTCCGCTTTAATTGGTTGATGCCAGAGCCGCCAAAAACAAACGAGGAAGCACTTCATGTTCGGGATGAAGCACAAGACAATCCAATGTTTCATGGAACGCTTGTATCAGAAGATGGTAAGGCGTTGGCTTTATATATTCCGATTAAGCGCAAAGATTTAAGTTATGAAATTTCTCAGAAAATTAAAACTATTGTAAAGAAATATCCATCTGATGATAAGTATTACTTTACAGGATTGCCTATTGCTAATGATCAGTTTGGGGTTGAGATGTTTAAGCAAATGGCAATTTCGGCACCTTTAGCAGGACTTGTTATTTTTCTTTTGATGTGGTTTTTCTTTAAATCTGTAAGTCTTATCGTCGCACCTATGCTCATTGCTATGGCAACGGTTTTAATTACCATGGGGCTTTTAATTGCATTTGGTTTTCCTGTCCATATTATGAGCTCGATGATTCCTATTTTTTTGATGCCGATAGCCGTGCTGGATTCTGTTCATATTTTGAGTGAATTTTTTGATAAGTATCACGTCTATCACGATCGAAAAAAGACACTTGTTTTTGTTTTGGACGAGTTGTTTAGCCCAATGTTATTTACGTCTTTAACATCAGCCGTTGGATTTTTTTCACTTTCCTTTTCTCCAATTCCTCCCGTACAGGTTTTTGGTGTTTTTGTCGCTGTTGGCGTTTTAATTGCGTGGGCTTTAACGATCTTGTTTATTCCCGCTTATATTATGTTGATGAATCCTAAAAGATTTGAAGGGTTTGGATTATCCGGTAAAGAAGAGAAGTCGGTTTTTCTTGATAAAATTTTAGGAGTTATTAGAATTATTACAACAAAATATTTTAAACCTGTTTTGGTGATTACTGTTATTTTGGTTGGAATTTCGATTTATGGAATTAGCAAGATTCAAGTTAATGATAATCCTGTGCGTTGGTTTGAGAAAAAACATCCAATCCGTGTAGCGGATAAAATTTTAAACGAGCATTTTGCAGGAACGTATGAGGCGTATCTTGTGCTTGATGCAAAAGATAAGGAAGACGAAGTATTTATTGAGCCGAAAATGCTTCATTATGTTGAGAATCTTCAAAACAAGCTTCTTGAGACAGGTTTAGTTGGCAAAACAACTTCTTTGGCAGATATTGTTAAAAAGATTTATTATGAACTTTTAGGTGGCGACAAAGTTAACAATGTTATTCCTAAGAGTAAGCCTGCGGTTGCACAATGTTTGATTTCGTTTGAGAACTCTCATAAGCCAGATGATCTTTGGCATCTAACGACTCCTGATTATTCAAAGCTTAACATATGGGTTCAGCTTAAAAGTGGTGACAATAAGGATATGGACAAGGTTGTCAAGTACGTTAAGAAATACATAAAAGACAATCCGCCACCGAAGGAACTAACTTATAATTGGGCAGGATTAACTTACATCAATGTTGTATGGCAAAACAATATGGTAGGTGGAATGCTTAAAAACTTTTTAGGAAGCTTTGTGATTGTTCTTTTTATGATGTTGTTTTTGTTTCGCTCTCCAATTAAGGCATTGATTTCTATGATTCCTTTGACAGTTACAATTTTATTTATTTATAGTTTGTTAGGATTCTTTGGAAAGGATTACGATATGCCAGTCGCTGTTTTATCGGCGCTGACGCTTGGGCTTTCGATTGATTTTGCTATTCATTTTATTCAGAGAACGGTTGAGGTTCATCGAGAGAAAGGAACGTGGGAAGAGACATCTAAAGAAATGTTTGCCGGACCAGGCAGGGCTATTATTCGAAATGCCTTGGTTGTTGCCATTGGTTTTTTGCCGCTTTTAGCTGCGCCGCTTGTTCCGTATAAAACCGTCGGATTCTTTATGTTTACGATTATGGCAGTTTCAAGTCTTGCGACTTTATTTATTTTGCCAGCTATAGTATCATTAAAACCTAGCTGGATGTTTGAAGAGAATAATAAAGCGTTAAGCTGTAAGTGTAGCTATTGTATGCTTATTGCTTTGTTTGTCGCTGTGGCTGTGGCATATGTTTTGTTTGGATATACCACTGCTGGGTGGAAACCAATTACATTTATTAGCATTGGAATTGTAGTTATGTTTGCAGGTATTTGCCATATGGCGTCGAAAAGGAAAATATGTTTAATGGAGGAAAAATAAATGAAAAAAATATTTTTATTATTGGTTATTTTAGGTTTTTGCGCAAATTTTGTTTTTGCACAAAATGTTGACGAGATTATCAATAAGGCTAATCTTGTTTCGTATTATGCTGGGAAAGATGGAAAATCTAAAGTCAAGATGATCATCACAGATTCTCAAGGAAGAAAACGCAATAGAGAATTTAAAATATTGCGCTTTAATGTCAAAGACGGTGGCGAGCAAAAGTTTTATGTTTATTTTGAAAAACCTACAGATGTTGCGCGCATGACATATATGGTTTGGAAAAATTTAGGAAAAGATGATGATCGCTGGATGTATTTGCCAGCGCTGGACTTGGTTCGACGTATTGCGGCAAGCGATAAACGTTCAAGTTTTGTTGGGTCTCATTTTGTTTATGAGGATGTTTCTGGACGAGGTGTCGATACGGATATTCATGAGCTTTTGGGTGAAGAAGATGGATTTTATAAAATCAAAAATACACCGAAAGATGATCAAGGTATCGAATTTAGTACTTATGCAGTTTGGATCGATAAAAATAATTTTATGCCGATGAAAGCTGAATACTATAATAAAGCCGGTGATTTAATTAGAACGATTGAGGCTCTTGAGGTTAAAGATATAGACGGACATCCAACGGTTTTTAAATCTCAAGCGACTGATTTTGAGCGAGGTGGGCAGACGGTTATGGAGTTTAGCGATGTTCAATATGATATTGGGCTCGATGACAATATTTTTACAGAAAGATATTTAAGAAAACCACCGATGCAATGGATTCAATAATGAAAAGAATATTTTTTATTTTATTTTTTATTTTTATTTTAGTACAACCAAGTTTTGCGGCTTGGCCTCAAATTCATGGATTCATTGAAACAGATTATGGGGTAAAGCTTAGCGATGATGATACAAAAAGAGATAATTATAATCTTTTTGAACAACGACTACAGCTAAGGGCTAATCATTATTTTTCAGGTGATAATTATTTAGCTCAAAAAGGTGGGGCGCTTAGCTTTAGAGGGGATTTTACTGTTGATGAGTATTATAGCGGTAAAACAGATTTTGAGCTTCGTGAACTTAACTTGTCTTTGACTCCTGTTGATTTTATGGATTTAAAGATTGGCCGTCAAGTTTTGACGTGGGGGACAGGAGACTATCTTTTTATTAATGATATGTTTTCAAAAGATTATGTATCTTTTTTTACTGGGCGTGATGATGAGTATTTAAAGAAACCATCTGATGCGATTAAAGCATCTTTGTATCCAAAGTTTGCAAACATTGATTTTATCGTGATTCCTTATTTTACACCAAACACAATTGCTAAGGGTGATCGCCTGTCGTTTTTTGATAGCTTTCAAGGAGGCATTACAGGCGTTAATTCAGATCGAGATATTATTAAGCCTCCATTTCAGATGAGCAATAATGAATATGCTCTAAGGTTTTATCGTAATTTTGGTAGCAATGAAGGCGCATTTTATTTCTTTCATGGTTTTGACAAGAATCCAAGGAGCTATAAAAATGAAGCTTTAAAGCAGCTTTATTATGAGCCGGTAGATGTTTATGGAGCAAGTTTGAGAGGGCCCTTTGCAAGTGGTATTGGAAATATTGAATTTGGCTATATTAATTCACGAGATGATAGTGACGGAAATATTAGAACAGTTGAGAATTCATTTTTTAAAACGATGGCAGGATATACTAAAGACTTGGGAAATGATTTAAAAGTGGGATTTCAGTATATGTATGAGCAAAGACTTGATTATAGCGAGTATCGCGATAATCTTTTGCCTAATGATTATAGGTGGGATGAATATCGACATTTAATAACCAACCGGATTACAAAATTATTTAAGAATCAGACGGTAATGGTTTCGTTGTTTACATTTTATTCGCCATCAGATGATGATGGATACGTTAGGTCATCTGTCAGCTATGATATTAGCGATCAGTGGAAAGTAACATTTGGTGCGAATTTACCTTGGGGCGAGGACGACACAACAGAATTTGGCCAGATGAAACGAAATAAGAATATTTATACGCGCATTCGCTATTCATTTTAAAAGGATTGGAGGTTTTAATGGAAAGAATTCTAAGAGGGATTGCAGGTTTTATGATTTTGCTTAGCCTTGCGCTAGCTGTTTGGGTTGATATACGCTGGCTTTGGTTTACGGCGTTTATTGGAGCTAATTTGCTTCAGTCTGCTTTTACCAATTGGTGCCTGATGATGATGATTTTAAAAAAAATAGGGATTAAATAGCAAAAGGTAATAAGATGTGCTATATTTGGGGCGACTTGAGAAATCAAGTCGCCCCTTAATGTTAATCTTAATATGGATAATAAAGAAAACGTTTTCCTGAAAGGGTCAAAATGACCTTTTTTTCTTCATATTATTGTATATACTTGGTGTGTTAGGGTAGATTATTTTTATATTTATATTTTAAGGAATATTACTTATGAGTAGAAAGTTTATACAAAAACCTTATTGTAATCTCTTAAGCTGGTTTGTAATTTTTGCATTCTTGGTCAATATGATTATGCCTTCAGCTGCTTTTGCGCAGAGTTTAAGTTTTTTGCCTGTACCTGGAGAAATGGTTACGCTTACTCCGAGCTTTGCGCCTGTTTTGCTTCGAGGTGTTCGGGTTAATCCTGAGAATCCTTTTGAGCTTGATTTTATTGTTGATGTGGGGGACACATCTTTAAGTGATGCAGACTTTGAGAAGGAAAGCGAAAAACTTATTAAATATTTCTTGGCATCACTGACTATTCCAGAAAATGATCTTTGGGTGAATCTTTCTCCGTATGAAGAAGATCGAATCATTCCAGATGCATTTAGCCAGACAGAAATGGGGCGTGATCTTTTAGCGCAAGATTATATTCTAAAGCAAATTACAGCTTCGCTTATTTATCCGGAAGATGAGCTTGGAAAGCGATTTTGGGATCGAATTTACAAGCAAGCCTTTGAGAAATATGGGACTACGCAAATTCCTGTTAATACTTTTAACAAGGTATGGATTGTTCCAGAAAAAGCGGTTGTTTATGAAAATGGACCTCGTGCATTTGTTGTTAAAAGTCATTTAAAAGTTATGCTTGAAGAAGATTATTTGTCCCTTGAAAATAATTTGGATAATCAAAAAATAGGAACAAAAATAAATAGCGCTCAGGAAACAAAAGAAGTTAATAATATATCTTCTCAGATTGTCCGTGAGATTGTATTGCCTCAAATTGAAAAAGAAGTGAACAGCGGCAAAAATTTTGCAAGCCTTCGTCAAATTTATAATTCTTTGATTTTGGCAACTTGGTTTAAGAATACTCTTAAAAGTTCGATTTTAAATCAAAAATATAGCAACCAAGCAAAGATTTCTGGTGTGGATGTTGAGGATAAGGAAATCCGAGAAAAGATTTATAATCAATATCTTGATGCATTTAAAAAAGGTGTATGTGATTTTGTTAAAGTTGAATATGATCAGTATGAAAAACGCAATGTTCCCCGCAAATATTTTTCAGGAGGGATGAGTTTTCTTGGCAATACACAGAAAGCCATTGTTCCAACTAATGATATCAGGCAAGCGACCGGATCTGCATCTCCTGTTAAGCTTCGACATGTTTCAAGCACGCTAAAGAATTCTTCCTTGCTTATTGGAAGAGCTAACAAGATTTCTGAAGAATTGAATGAAAAAATGGCATTGTACGTTCGAGATGTTTTAAAGATTTATGAAAATACAAGGAGTGAAATTGAGGCGGCAAGAGATAAAGGATGGATTTTTTCTCGAGACAAGCTTGAGTATGTCTTATTATCTTTTGATAATACAAAGGAAGAAATTGGGAAAGTTTATAATTTAGTTAATGAAAGCAAGAAAAATGGTAAAAAGCTTTTGTTAGAGTTTGGAGGAGGAGATGCTGAAGCTGTTAGGGCGATTGCGGAATTGAATCAAAAGAAAGATATTGTGTCCATTACAACAGATCAATACGCTATTGACAAAGAAAGAGCTCCAAGACTTTATTTAGACAATGCTGAAGAGTTTGAAAAAAGACGACTTCCTGCGCAAACGCAAGGTTTAGAGAATTTAGTTGTTGCTCGTGCTGAAGCAGATATTCTTCTCTATTTGCCCGATAATTCTTTAGACTATATTCTTTTGGTAAATCCTAATTCTATAGCAGTGGAATCTCTCGTTGCCGTAATTAAGAATTTTGATGTTATGAAAAAGTTTAAAAAAGGAGCTAAGATTATTATTAAGACTAGCTCAAGAGAGGGTAAATATATTCCAGCTTTGATGGAAGAGTTTGATATTAAAAAGACTATTTTATCCGATGAAGACAGCTATGATTTTTTAGGAACTAATTTACACGGTACTCATTTCGAATGGGGAAAAATAGGAAAAACGGTTTATGAGTTAACAAAAAAACAAACGGCTTCTCCTCTTAGTAGTATTGATAAGACATTTTTTAATAATTTTTATCAAGGTATTAACAAGTATCTTCAAACGATTCAAAGTGCTATTTGGTCGACAGTTTTTTTAGGAAAAGACCAAAAAATGAAAATTTTTGGCATTGGTCCAATGACGAGTATATTTTTGAAAGAATTTTTTGTGGATTCCGAAAAAAAGAATATTGAGATTTTTGTGGACGATCCTCTTGCAGGAGCAGATGTTGTTTTTAATCGTACGAGATTTGCTGGAAGATTTTTAGATGAAGAAAATAATCCGATTGGCGCCGATAAGGTTATTTCCGTAATTAATTGTATAAACCCTGAAGAAGAAGTGGCCTCTTATTTGAATCAATTTATTTCAGCATATAGCAATGTGAACGCGGGAGGCAACCTTTTTGCTGTTTTTAGTTTTCTGAAAGATGAAGCTGCGCAAGAAAAAATTCAGATTATTAAAGGTTTATTCGGCGAGATGATTCGATTAGGAATGGATCTTAATCTCTTAGAACATGAGATTGTCGCAGAGGGTCAAGAGTCTGCAATAGCGATATTAGTTCGAGTTAAAAAGAAACAAGAGCAAGAAATAAAAATAAGAGATGTTTCTGGAGATTTAGAAGTTGATGTTATTGATGGCGTTTCTCCTATTTTAACAGGTAAAATCCTTGATGAGATGTATTCTGTTATACCGCTTGCGGGGCTTAATCCTGTTTTGCGAGCTCGCATATTTAGTATTGAAGGCATAGATTTTAACCCTCGTTATCATAGAATTCTAGGCGTCAAGGCGCTTGTTAATAGAGAAACAGGTGAGACAGTATTTTTTAGCCGAGATCAAAATGGAAATATTATCAATCATATGGATGTAGCAAGTCAGTATTTTGGAGGAGTTTCTGGAGATATTATTGGATATCAGCTTCAATTTGTTTTTGATAAGAGGACGGGAGAGAAAATTTTTATAGGATTTCAGATAGATTCTAAATTGTCAGCTATGCGAGACCTTTATAATCCAGAAAAAGGGGGTAAAGCAATAACAGAAGACCAGATTATTGACACTAATCAAGTTTTGTTAGATAAAGTTTATATTCCTCACCATTTTTCTGCCGATCAAGGGTTAGTTCATCAGGATTTCTTGCCTAGTATCTCCGGAATTGGTGTGATAAATAATAACGATGGGAAAGGCAATACTTATGCTATGAAGACTCTCAAGGCTTTTGGACCATCTCTTGAGATTCAAAGCACCGTTTTTTTAAATAAAAATAATTGTTCGCTTTTTGAAAAATTGTTTAGAGAATATGTTCTTTTTTATACTGAAAATTTGAAATTAAATATTGAACTTAATTCAGGAAAAGATATTGAGGAGAATGGATCTGGTGATGAATATGTGTTTCAGAAAGGAGAATTTAACAAGTTTGGAGCTATGATGGGGTATTTGATTATAAAGAGTTTTTTTTCTGATACACAAAAAAGAAGAACTGGGTTTAATTTATTCTTAAAAGATTTAAGAGATTTCGCAAAGATTCAAGAGCAGATTAAATTAGAATCAAGTCCGAATCTTATTGTAGAAAGAGATAAGTTAATTCTTGAAATAGCTAAAGTTGTAAAAGAAGAATTTTCAAAGGATAGGCTAGTTGATCTTATGGCAACAATTTCAGATATGGGGCTTTTTATTTCTGATCTTGGATTTGTTTCTGATTTAAACATATCAAAGTTAATGCGAAAAGATATAATCCATGATCTTAGGAACCCAATTGGTTCTATGTTTGCATTCTTGAATCTTCTTGCAGGAGAAATTGAAGAAAATGGTGATGAAAAATTGTCTACGGATATCTTGCTTCTTGTAGCTAATCTGATTATCAAAGGGCGTAAATCTTATCATGATATCTCTAATCAAAAACTTTTTAATGTATTTTTTGTCGATGATTTAGGCGAACAACGTGAAGGTATGGTGTTAGATTCAAGAGCGAACCGAAAAGAGGTCCGAGAGATTTTATCCTCTATTTTCAATAAACTTACTTTTGAAGAGAAATTTGAGACTACCTGGCCAAGAATTCTCGCTGAGAATGAATATCTTTTTGTGGTGCGTAATCCTTTTGGTGAATACTCAGAGAATGGAGATGTTTTATTTGCTGTTCATTATGAAGTTGACGTCGCCTTTGCGGATGATGCCGGAGCTGTTTCCTATTTAATAGATGATCAAACTAAGGGTGAGAAAGTGAACGTCGTTCATATTCAGGATTTTTTTGTTGATTTAAGTCAACAACAAAGTCATTCTTGGAAAATGGCTTTTGCTTTGTTTTTAGAGCATTTTGATAAAGTTTTTGATGGTCAGGAATTTTCTATTATATTAGAACCAAAATCGGAAGAAGAAGCTAACTATGCCAAAGCTATTTTTTATGCGCAAGAAGTTTTGGGACTAAAGCCTAATCAACGGACGATGACGGTTAACTTTGAAAATCAAAAAAGATTTCTTAAACAGTGGAGTTCGAAAATAACTACGGTTAGAGAAATTGCTTCTAGAGTTAATTTAAGCAAAATTGTTGCAGATGATGGTCTTGTTTTTACTGGCAAACCTAATGAGGAAAAAAAGGTTGTTATTATCAATAAAGGAGTAAATTTGATTCATTTTCGTTATAATGGGACGCCTTATATTTATGATACGAAAATGGAGCAAATGCAGCTTTTAGATCCGAGCGATTTTAGAGTTGTGAGCGGCAAAGAGCGCGGTGAAATTAAATTAAAGCTTGATGAGGCTTTAGCGTCAAAAGGTGGCATAATTTCTTCTGCTCTCATAATCGATGGTTTTATGGAATTTCGAGGGCAAAAGGTTTATGTTCAAGAAGTTGGATATCTTGATGAGAATTCTAATGATGAAGAAAGAGAGCAGGCACTTGAAAAAAGAAAGAAAGCTAGGGACGAGTGGGTGGCTACGAGAAAACGTGAAGCAGAAGGTAAAAAAGAGGCGGACAAAAATGTTGATCAAGTTGAGGATTTTTATTGGGATAAACCTGTTGACAATTTAAATGATTATAGAATGGTAGTTGTTCGGTTAGAAGGTAAGGATGGAGAAATCGTTGCAATGCAAACTTTCCGGAAGATTAAAAGTCCGGTAACTTCTGACGGAAAAATTTCTTTTAAGAAAGATGCTACAACAATGGAGCTTGTTTATCATCTTGATGCTATCGAAGTTGCGGAATTTCACAAAAAGAAAGGTTTTTCAAATTTGCTTCTTGCTCGGCTTATTGAAGTGGCAAAACAAGATTCTAGTGAAAAGCCAATATTTTTTGCTGAAGCTGGAGATCAGGCGGCCGAAGATGCATTAGGGGGTCAAGGGTTTGAAACAATTCCTATTGAAGAAGAGCGTTTGCCGCCGGTAGAAAAAGACGGTGAGGGTGAGAACCAAGTTTATCGGTGGTTATATTTATCGAGTGAAAAGGCTGATGATATCTTAGATGAGGTTGAGGGTCAGATGGAAAAGCAGCTTGAGATTTCGTTTGAAGATTCGAAAGAAGAACTTGGGGGTATCGATCTCGGAGCTGATACAATGGATATGGATATTCAATCTAAAGGAGATGGTTTTGAATTTAATTTAAATAATGCTAATTTTAGAAATATTCAGATTAACGGACTTTATCCTGTTATTATCAACGTCACACCGGTTGTTAATCTTCCTGCGTTTCTTGGCGCAGTCGAAGAAGATGACCAAAACCTCCAATTAAGTTACGCACATTAAACTAAAAGAAAAATTTTAATCTAAAAAAGTTGCCCAGTGGGCAATTTGGGCAACTTTGTTTGGATCGACGGAGAAGGTAAGAGTTGCCCGGCCGGGCAATCCGGGCAATTGCATCTATTATTTTCTTCTTGACAACAGGAATAGTTTCTATATAATAATCATTCCTAGATATAAAAAGTATGTTTTGGAAAGTTCTTTGTGGTAATATGTTTAAAGTTTTAGATAAGGAATTCCAGATTCGTTGCGCTAGGACGCGCAGCTCACTGGATTAATTCGTACAGGCTGACTTGATGTTTGCCTTTAAAGACAAGAGGCTGCATAAGTCAGGTGCTCATTTAAAGGAGGTTATTATGAAGAAATATAAATGTACAGTTTGCGGTTACGTCTATGATCCAGCTGTCGGAGATCCAGATAACGGTGTCGCAGTAGGAACATCTTTTGAAGAGATTCCAGATACATGGGTTTGCCCAGAATGTGGCGTATCAAAAGAAGATTTTGAAGTTGTAGAAGAATAAAAATATTAGGAGAGAACATGCATCAAATTGTTAAAGATATCCATTGGACAGGTTATATTGATTGGGATCTTAGGAATTTTCATGGATATGAAACGCCGGTAGGTTCAACGTATAATGCGTATCTTATTTTGGATGAAGCTCCAGTATTAATCGATACAGTTAAGCATTATGGCGCTGAAGAAATGATTGATCGTATTAAAGAAGTCATTGATCCTGCGAAAATAAAATATATTATATCCAATCATACAGAGATGGATCATTCTGGATCGATTGATGCAATATTAAAATATTGCCCGAATGCTGAAGTTGTTTGTTCGCCTAAGGGGGCCCAAGAGCTTAAAAGACATTTCAAAAAAGATTGGAAGTTTAAGATTGTCAACACAGGCGATGAGCTTAACATAGGAAAGAGAACATTAAGCTTTCTTTTAACGCCAATGGTTCATTGGCCAGATTCTATGGTCACATATTCTGCGCACGATAAGATTCTTTTTTCGAATGATGCTTTTGGCCAACATCGGGCAAGCGATGAACGCTATGCCGATGAGGTTGGCTCTGACATTGTTTTTGAGGATGCAGCTAAATATTATGCCAATATTGTCATGCCATATGGCAATCAGGTTTTAAAGGCTTTAGAAGCAGCCTCAAAGCTCGCTATTGAGATGATTTGTCCGTCACACGGACTTATATGGCGAACAAAAGAAGATTTATTAGAAATTTTATCTTTGTATCATAAATGGGCTAATTATGAATCAGAAAATAAATGTTTGATTGCTTATGATACGATGTGGAATTCAACGCGTCAAATGGCCACAAAGTTTAAACATTTGATTGATGCTCAAGGTTTGCCAGTTAAAATGGTTGGGCTTCAAGAGGTGCATATTTCTAATATTGTGACAGACATTTTGACTTCAAAGTTTGTGCTTTTTGGAACGCCAATTTTAAATAATCGCATGCTTCCAACAATGGCAGCGCTTTTAATGTACTTAAAAGGTTTGAAAACAAGAAATCATTATGCCACTACATTTGGTTCTTATGGTTGGTCCAAAATAGGATTTAAAGAGTTTGAGCAATCGATTGCTGATGCTGGTTTTGAGTTGATGGGTGAAGGGCGCTATAGTCAGTTTGTTCCTGATGACAGCGAATTGGAAAATTTAAAAAGTGTTGTCGATAAGATAAAAGAGAAGATAGGTTAAGAATGAAATTACCAAAAGAGATTGTTCAGTTTTTTGAAAAAAGCCATGCCGTTATTGTTTCAACGTTGAATGAAAAAGGCGCGATTCATTGCTCGGTCAAGGGTCTTGTGGGCGTTGGAAAAAAGGACAAGCTTTTTTTAACAGATCTTTATTTGTATCGCACATTTTGTAATTTAAAAAAGAATCCAACGATCAGTGTTACAGCGTTAGATGAGCATGCTTTTAAAGGGTACGTCCTTCAAGGAAAAGCGAAAATTATTCCAAAGAGTGAAATAAAAAAAGAAATTCTTGATCAATGGGAAGCTCGTGTTGTTCAAAGAATTACAAAGCGAGTACAAAGAAGCGTAAGCATTGGAGCAAAATCAAAAAAGCATTTTGAGGCACACCTCCCGATAGATCCAAAATATCTCATCGAAGTTAAAATTGATAATATTATCGATTTATCGCCACCGACGCGAAAGACAAAAATAAAATCATGCAGCAAACAAGCGAAATCTTAAGAGAACTCAAAATTAAAGTGACACCACAGCGTTTATCGGTGTATCTTGCTTTCAATAAAGCGAGAGGGCATTTGAGTGCTGATGAAGTTTATCGGGCAGCACAAAAAAAGGTGCCAGCTATTTCTTTAGGGACTGTTTATTCAATTTTAGAGAATTTTTGCGCTAAGGGATTGCTTCGGGAAATAAAGATTGATTTTAACAAATCTTTTTATGAGATGAAAAAAGAACCGCATCATCATTTTTCATGTCGAATTTGCAATAAAATTTTTGATGTTCACATGCCGGTTTGCAGTGCCCTTAGAACAAATACGGTGGATGGGCATATTATTGATGATTTTCAAGGATATTTTTATGGAACCTGCGCTGGATGCTTGAATGGAAAGAAGAAAAAATGAGAGAATTTAGGGTAAAATTTATAGAGCGGATTAAGAGAGCTGAGGCGATTGAAAGTTTTCGGTTTTCACCAGAGAATAAGGTCGAATTTGCTCCAGGTCAGTTTTTAAAAGTATTTTTTGATGAGCTGAACAAAGATAATAAAGATTTGAATAAATATTTATCCTTTTCGTGTGCGCCGGAGAAAGAATATATCGAAGTGACCAAAAGACGTTCAGAAAGTAATTTTTCTCAAAGGCTTTGGTCGTTAAAAAAAGATGATGAAGTTTTAATGAACGGACCGATGGGAACCTGTACGTTTGATTCTTTGCATGAAAAGGTTTCTTTTATCGTCGGAGGAATTGGGATTACGCCTGCAATATCTATTATTGAACATGTTTTAGAGAATAATATTTCTTCTGATATGAGGCTTCTTTATTCGAACATGAAGGAAGAGGATATTGCTTTTAAAAAAGAGCTTGAAGATTGGAACAATCAGCATCATAATTTTCAAATTGTTTGGACGGTTGCCGAAGGTGAGCCAAAAGATAAGAAATTCTTTAAAGGATTGATTGATAAGAATTTTATTTTAGAACATCTATCTGACTGTAAAGAGCGGCTGATTTTCATTTTTGGACCGCCGAAGATGGTTGTTGTTATGAAAAATATTTGTTTAGAAATTGGGTGCGATGAAAAGAAGATAAAGGCAGAAAATTTTGTAGGGTATTAATAAAGAACCAAAAGACAAAATTTAAATAATGCCAAGCAGGCCCAGATATTGAGATTCAAAAGTCGCTTGGGTTTAAAAAGTTAACAATAGTAACATTATAATACGGAGGAAACAAAATGGCAGATATCAAAGGAACAAAAACGGAAAAGAATTTGATGGCAGCTTTTTCGGGTGAATCGCAAGCGCGAAATAAATATACTTATTTTGCAAAGATAGCCCAAAAACAAGGCTATGTGTATGTGGCGAAGATTTTTGAAGAATCAGCAGCCAACGAGATGCAGCATGCCAAAGATGAGTTTAAGCTTCTTAATGGGATCGGAGATACGGTTAAGAATTTAAACGAAGCCATTGATGGTGAGCATTACGAGAATACAGAGATGTATCCGACTTTTTCAAAAGAAGCAAAAGAAGAAGGCTTCGAAGATGCTGCGCGTCTTTTTGAGCAGATTGCAAAAGTTGAAGTTGAGCATGAGGCACGCTATAGAAAGCTTTTAAAGATGGTTGAGGATGGCACCCTTTACAAGAGAGAAAAGTCGATTAAATGGAAATGTGCCAAATGTGGATTTATTCATGAAGGCAAAGAGCCGCCAGAAACTTGTCCATCTTGCAAGCATCCAAAAGAATATTATGAGCCTGCAGATTTAAGCTTTTTGGGATAAAAAAATAGCGATTTTTTTAAAAAAGAGTATACTTATTTTATTAGAAATCGAAGAGAGGTTTATAATGAATAAAACATTAGTTAAAGAGATGAACGATCAGATTAATAGAGAGTTATTTTCAGCGTATCTTTATTTAGCGATGTCTGCATATTTTGAGAGTGAAAGTTTAGATGGATTTGCTCATTGGATGAAGATTCAGGCATCAGAGGAGTTTTCTCATGCGATGAAGTTTTATAATTTTATTGGTGAGCGAGGAGAAGCGGTTGAGCTTCAGGCGATTGATAAACCAGATTCTAAATTTTCTTCTGTTCAAGATATTTTTGAGAAAACATTGACGCATGAAAAGTTTATTACAAAAAGTATCAATGATCTTTATGTCATGGCTCAAAAAGACAACGATAATGCGTCTATAATTTTTTTAGATTGGTTTGTCACTGAGCAAGTTGAAGAAGAAAAGAATCCGAGTGATATTTTAGGAAAACTAAAATATATTGGGAAAGAAGGAAATGGTATTTTGATGATGGACAAAGAGCTCTCCGCTCGTGCGTTGCCAACATTTTTGCCAAGCGGTGAAATTGCTGGAGAATAATTCTAATTAAAGAAAATTATGCATAATATTGAAATTCATGAGATTATGTGTGACCATCCCATCAAGATTAAGGAGAATATCTCGATTGGGAATGTCGCACATCTTCTTTTTCGTTATCAGATTAACGGTATCTTGGTCATTAGCAATGACAGTGAAGAAAAATTAGTAGGAGTTTTTACAACCACAGACCTTCTTAACTTGATGGCCAAAGCTGTTTCAGAAGGAAAGCATCGCATCGATGAACTTCAGGTTATTTCTCAGAAACCCGTCGGAGAGCATGCTAGTCGCAATATCATTTCTCTTCAGAAAACCGATAAAGTTGCCAAGGCTATTGCGACGATGCATAGAAAAAGAGTTCATACAATTCCTATTTTTGATGGGGACGAGCTAGTCGGTGTTTTAGGTCGGCATGATGTTTTAAATATTGCCCTTTCGTAAAAATTCTTAATCTTTGTTTTTCTAAAAAATTTGATATTGTAGACTAAGACTTATTCTAAAATGCAAAACCAATCCTACCAATATATTTATGGGCCTGTATATTCTTGGCGCTTAGGGTTCTCTCTCGGGGTAGATCCTATTTCCAGAACAGAAAAGATTTGTAATTATAATTGCGTGTATTGTCAGTTAGGCGACACGCTTGATTTCGGCGTTAAAAGACAAGAATTTATTTTGACAAATCAGATCGTCGACGAGATTAAGATGGTCAAGGATTTGAACATTGATTATATTACGTTTTCTGGATCTGGCGAGCCGACGCTTGCCAAGAACTTAGGCGAGATGATTGACGAGATCAAAAAGGTACGAAAAGAAAAGATTGCCGTGATTACAAATTCATCTTTGATCGATCGGGCGGATGTGCAAGATGATTTGATGAATTGCGATTTTGTTTTAGCAAAATTAGATGCCAATAACGAAAAAACTTTTTTGAATATTAACAAGCCGGTAGACACAATTAATTTTGATTCTGTTGTTGATGGACTTTTAGTTTTTAAAAAAAGATTTAAAGGAAAATTGGCCCTGCAAATTATGTTCGTCGAGGAAAACAGGGAAAGAGCTGAGCAAATTGCTGAAATAGCAAAAAAGATTGCTCCAGATGAGGTCCAAATCAATACGCCGCTTCGTCCTTGCGCAACAAAACCATTGACAAGAGTTCAAATGGATGATATTAAAAAGTACTTCATTCATCTTAATGTTGTTTCTGTTTATGATATCGAAACTAAAAAATACAAGCCCTTGGACGATGAAAAGACCGCGCATCGTCATGGAAATTTCAAAGAATCCCAAAGCAGTTAGATTTTCAGCAAGTACAATATATGGCTAAAATAAATGCTTGACACACCATATATTGTGGTTTATGATAGGTAATCATTGGTTGAGGTAGACGTTATTATTCATTAATTTTTTATACGGAAGGGTAGGTGCTTTGATGCAGGCAACAGATGTTCTCGCAAAAATTATGAAGCGTAACGGCGTAGAAGAGTTGTTTGACGCTGAAAAAATTACAAAAGCGATCCAAAAAGCTGGTGAAGCAACCGGTGAGTTTGGACGCGATGTTGCTGAAAAGCTAACACTGCGTGTTGTTAATATCGCCATTCAAATGGCAACTGTTGATGAAAAGCCAAATGTTGAGCAAATTCAAGATATCGTTGAAGAAGTCCTTATTTCTTCCCCTTATAAAAAGACGGCTAAATCTTACATCATTTATCGTGATCAGCATACCAAGATTCGTGAAATTACTTCAGCGAGTAATGTTAATTTGGTGGATCAGTATTTGAGTCGAGCTGATTGGAAGGTTAATGAAAATAGCAACATGGCATTTTCGCTTCAAGGATTAAATAACTATGTTTCTTCTGAGATTAGCAAAGTGTATTGGCTTAATAAAATTTATCCTGAAGAAATTAAAACAGCTCATACCAAGGGTGACCTTCATGTTCATGACCTTGGTCTTTTAAGTGTTTATTGTGTTGGATGGGATCTTGAGGATCTTTTGACAGTTGGATTTCAGGGAGCAGTTGGAAAGATGGAATCAAAGCCAGCAAAGCATCTTCGAAGTGCTTTAGGTCAGCTTGTTAACTTCTTTTATACTCTTCAAGGAGAAGCATCAGGAGCTCAGGCATTTTCAAGCTTTGATACATTACTTGCTCCATTTATCCGATACGATAATCTAAAATACAAGGATGTAAAACAAGTTTTGCAAGAATTTGTTTTTAACGTCAATGTTCCAACGCGTGTTGGATTTCAGACACCATTTACAAACGTAACATGTGACCTTAACGTTCCTTCACACTATAAAGAGAAGTCTGTTATCGTCGGCGGTGTTCCACAAAAAGAAACATATGGGGAATTCCAGGAAGAAATAGATATGTTCAACAAGGCATTCCTTGAGGTTTTAATCGAAGGTGATGCTAAGGGACGCGTATTTACATTTCCAATTCCAACATATAACATTACAAAAGATTTTAATTGGGATAATCCAAATCTTTCTATGCTTTGGGAAGTGACTGCAAAATATGGTATTCCTTATTTTGCCAACTTTGTTAATTCTGATATGAGTCCAGACGATGCGCGCAGCATGTGCTGTCGTTTACGTATAGATAATAGAGAATTGCGCAAGCGTGGTGGCGGACTTTTTGGTTCATCTCCGTTAACAGGTTCTATTGGTGTTGTTACAATTAATACACCAAGATTGGCTTATAAGACAAAGAATGAAGAAAAGTTTTTTAAAGAATTAGATGAGCTTATCGTTTTGGCGAAAGAAAGTTTAGAGATTAAGAGAAAAGTTTTAGAGAAATTTACAGATGGTAATCTTTACCCATATATTAGCTTCTATTTGAGAAATGTGAAAAAACGTTTTGATGCGTATTGGAAGAATCATTTTTCAACCATCGGGCTGGTGGGGATGAACGAAGCATGTTTGAATATGTTTGGTGAAGATATCTCTTCAGAAAAAGGTCGTACTTTTGCAGCTAAAGTTTTGGATCATATGCGCGATAGAATGATCGAGATTCAAGAAGAAACAGGTAATAATTATAATTTGGAGGCAACTCCAGCCGAAGGCGTTTCTTATCGTTTAGCACGGCTAGATAAAGATGAATTTAAGGATATTAAATGTGCTAATGAAGATTTTTATGCCGAGGGACGAGAACCTTATTATACGAATTCAACTCATCTTCCTGTTGGGTATTCTGATGATATTTTTGAGGTTTTAGATCTTCAAGATGATTTGCAGAGTCGATATACAGGCGGTACGGTTTTGCATGGTTTTGTTGGTGAGAAAATTGATGACACTGAAAGTTTGAAAGCGTTGATTCGCACAGTTTGTCATAAATATAAATTGCCATATTTTACGATTACACCAACATTTAGTGTTTGCCCAAATTGTGGCTATATTGCAGGCGAAACTTTTTTCTGTCCAAAATGTGAGAGCGATTGTGAAGTTTATTCTCGCGTTGTTGGATATTTGCGTCCTGTGCAACAATGGAATAAGGGCAAAAAAGAAGAGTTTTATCAAAGAAAAACGTATAAAATTTCAAAACTCAAATGTTGCGAATAGGTGGTTTTCAGAAATTTTCTTTAATTGATTTTCCAGGAAAAATGGCAGCGGTGGTTTTTACCCAAGGGTGTGACTTCCGCTGCCCTTTTTGTCATAACCCCGATTTGGTTCTTCCAGAGAAATTTAGCGAACCAATTTTAGAGCAAGAAATTTTAGAGTTTTTAGAAAAACGTCAAGATCAGCTGCAAGGTGTTGTTGTCACTGGCGGTGAGCCGACTATTCAAGGTGATTTAAAGGCATTTTTAAAGAAAGTTAAAGATCTTGGTTTTTTTGTGAAATTGGATACAAATGGTAATAATCCAGAAGTTCTTGATGATTTGATTAAAGAAAAGCTGATTGATTATGTTGCTATGGACGTAAAAGCGCCTTTGGAGAAATATAGTGATGTTACTGGTGTTCAGATTGATCAATCCAAGATAAAAGAGAGCATTGATCTTATTTTGAATTCTGGCATTGATTACCAGTTTCGCACAACTGTAGTAAAGCCATTTTTAAGCGATCAAGATCTTTCTAACATTGCTTCTTTTTTGCAGGGAGCAAAGCGTTATATTTTGCAGCCATTTAGCGCCAAAGGAGACATTTTAGACGCGTCTCTTTTGGACGTAGGTCATTATACTTCTGATGAATTTGACAATTTAAAACAAAAATGGCATAGAGAATAGTTTTTTTCAGACACATAAAATAACCAAGATTTAATTCTTCCAATTTATATCAATCGTGGTATAATTCCATTTATTATTTAGTTTAATATTATTAACTGCTAAAAAGGAGAAGGAAATTGGCAAAAATCGATCTATCCCAATATGGCATAACAGACGTACAAGAAGTTTTTTACAATTTGTCTTATGAAGAGCTTTTTCAGCATGAAATGAATCCAGCACTAGAAGGTTACGAGAGAGCAACATTGACCAATTTTGGAGCTGTTACGGTTGATACTGGAAAATATACTGGCCGTTCCCCAAAAGATAAATATATTGTTGATGAACCGTCTTCTACAAAAAATATTTGGTGGAAAGATGGGGATAATGGTTCAGATAATCGACGCATGAGCCAAGAGGCTTGGGCTGATTTTAAGAAAGCCGGTCTCAATCAATTAAGCGGAAAAAAGCTTTATGTAATGGATGGTTTTTGTGGTGCTTTTAAAGAAACAAGGCTTTCAGTTCGGCTGGTAACAGAGGTCGCGTGGATGGCTCATTTTGTTAAAAATATGTTTATTCGTCCTACCGAAGAAGAATTAAAGGACTTTAAACCTAATTTTGTTATTTTCAATGCCTGCAAGGCGACATTTCCTGATTTTGAAAGCCATGGTATGCGTTCAGAAGTTGGTGCTGTGTTTAACCTTGGCGAAAAGATGGCTGTTATTCTTGGCACTTGGTATGGTGGAGAAATCAAAAAAGGTATTTTTTCGGTTATGAATTATTATTTGCCGCTTGATGGCATTGGATCATTTCATTGTTCGGCAAACGCTGGAAAAGATGGGGATACAGCCTTTTTCTTTGGTCTTTCTGGAACTGGAAAAACAACATTGTCGGCCGATGTTAAAAGAGATTTGATTGGTGATGATGAACATGGATGGTGCGACAAGCATGGTATTTATAATTTTGAGGGTGGATGTTATGCAAAATGCATTAATCTTTCCCAAAAGAAAGAGCCTGAAATTTACAATGCGATTAAAAGAAATGCACTTTTAGAAAATGTTGTTGTTGATGAAAAGGGTAATGTGGATTTTTCATCTTCAGCAAAAACGCAAAATACACGTGTTTCGTACCCGATTGAACATATTGAAAAGATTGTTAAGCCAGAATCAGTTGGTGATCATCCAAAGAAAATTATTTTCTTAACATGCGATGCTTATGGAGTATTGCCTCCAGTTTCAAAATTGACTAAAGAACAGACGATGTATCAATTTCTAAGCGGATATACAGCTAAAGTCGCTGGAACTGAGCTTGGCGTCAAGGAGCCTCAGGCGACATTTTCATCTTGTTTTGGACAAGCATTTTTATTGCTTCATCCAACAAAATACGGGGAAGTTTTAGGACAAAAAATGGAGAAGCACGGTTCTCAGGCTTATTTGGTTAACACTGGATGGGTTGGCGGAAAATATGGCGTTGGGAAAAGAATGGATATTGAACAAACACGTGCCATTATTGATGCGATTTTAGACGGTAGCATTGAGAATGCAGAGTTTGAAGCTTTTCCGATTTTTGATTTACAAATTCCAAAGAAGTTAGAAAATGTTGATGAAAATGTTTTAAATCCACGTAATGCATGGGCTGACAAGGATGCCTATGATCAAACATTAAAAGAGCTGTCAGAGATGTTTGTTGAGAATTTTAAAACATTTGAAACAAATGATAAAGGCAAGGAAATTGCCGCAAAGGGTGGACCAAAAGTATAAAAGGTGGAAATCTCGACACCCTTTGGGTGCGGGATAAATTCGCACGCATAACTTGGCGCTCCTTTTAGTTGCGCAAGCTATGTGCTCATTTAAGGAAAGAGGTATCAAGATGGCAAAGAAGCAAATTATGATCGACGGAAATGAGGCGGCCGCACATGTGGCGTTTAAGACAAGCGAGGTTGTTGCGATTTATCCAATCACTCCCTCGTCGCCAATGGGCGAATGGGCAGACGCATGGGCAGCAGCTAAGCAATCCAACATTTGGGACACCATTCCTCTTGTTCAGGAGATGCAAAGTGAGGGTGGAGCCGCTGGTGCTGTTCATGGTTCTCTTCAGAGAGGCGCTTTGACTACAACCTTTACAGCGTCGCAGGGATTATTGTTAATGATTCCAAACATGTTTAAGATTGCAGGCGAGCTGACTTCAACAGTTTTCCATGTTGCTGCTAGATCTGTTGCTACACATGCTCTTTCTATTTTTGGTGATCATTCTGATGTTATGGCTACGCGTGGCACAGGATTTGCTCTGTTGGCTTCTGGTTCAAATCAAGAAGTTATGGATTTGGCTTTGATTGCGCATGCAGCAACTCTTGAGTCAAGAATTCCATTTCTGCACTTTTTCGATGGCTTCAGAAGTTCTCACGAGATAACAAAAATTGAGCAGATTGATGATGAAGTAATTAAACAAATGATTGATGATGATCTTGTTTTTGCTCATCGTGCTCGCGCACTTTCTCCAGAAAAACCTGTTATTCGAGGAACTGCACAAAATCCAGATGTATTTTTTCAGGCTCGTGAGACAGTTAATGCTTATTATGACAAATGTCCTGATATTGTTGATGGAGTTATGAAAAAGTTTGAGAAGTTGACAGGTAGAAAATATGAATTGTTCCAATATTTTGGAGCAAAAGATGCTGAGAAAGTTATTATTTTAATGGGTTCTGGTGTCGAGACTGCTCATGAAACAATAGATCATTTGGTTAAGCAAGGTGAGAAAGTTGGTGTCTTAAAAGTAAGACTTTATCGACCATTTTCTCTTAAATATTTTATTGATTCTTTACCTGAAACAGTAAAAACAATTGCTGTTTTAGATAGAACAAAAGAACCTGGTGCAGGTGGAGAGCCACTTTATTTAGATGTTGTTCATGCTCTTTTCGAAGAAGGTTCATCTAAGTTTAATCAATTGCCAAAAGTTATTGGAGGACGTTACGGTTTGTCTTCTAAGGAATTTACTCCAGCGATGATCAAAGGTCTTTTAGATGAAATGTCTAAAGATAAACCAAAAAATCATTTTACTGTCGGTATTAATGATGACGTAACTAACACATCGATTGAATACGATTCAACTTTTTCAACAGAAAACCCAAAAGGTGTTCGAGCTGTATTTTATGGTCTAGGATCTGATGGTACTGTTGGGGCTAATAAGAATTCGATCAAAATTATTGGTGAGAATACAGATAATTATGCTCAGGGTTATTTTGTTTATGATTCTAAAAAGGCTGGGGCCGTTACGGTGTCTCATTTACGTTTTGGCCCAGATCCTATTCATTCTCCATACTTGATTACACGTGCAAGTTTTTTAGCTTGCCATCAATTTATTTTTGTTAAGAAGTATGATATTCTACGCCATGTTGAGGAAGGCGGAGTATTTCTTTTAAACAGCTATTACAGCAAAGATGAGGTTTGGAATAATTTACCAAAACAAGTTCAGAAACAGATTATTGATAAGAAGTTGAAGTTTTATGTCATTGATGCTTATAAAGTAGCTGAAGCAACTGGCATGGGTGCACGTATTAACACAATTATGCAAACATGTTTTTTTGCTATTTCAGGGGTTCTTCCTCCGGAACAAGCAATCGCAGAGATTAAGAAAGCTATTAAAAAAGCTTATAGTAAAAAAGGTGATCAAGTCGTCGAGATGAACAATAACGCTGTTGATAAGGCTATTGAGAATATGAACGAGATTGATTATCCTAAAGAGGTTACAAGCACAATTGATATGCCGCCTGTTGTTTCTGCACAAGCGCCTGAGTTTGTGCAAAAGGTCACTTCAGAAATCATGGCAGCTTGTGGCGATGATCTTCCTGTAAGTGCGTTTTCTTGCGACGGAACATTTCCTACAGCAACAACACAATGGGAAAAGAGAAATATTGCACTTTCGATTCCTGTATGGGAGAAAGATGTTTGTATTCAATGCGGAAAATGTAGTGCAGTTTGTCCTCATGCTGTTATTCGGGCAAAAGTTTATGAGCCAAAAGATTTAGAGGGCGCACCTGAAACCTTTAAACATGTGCCTGCAAAAGATAAAGATTTGGCTGGTATGGATTTTACACTTCAAGTAGCTCCTGAAGATTGTACGGGTTGTGGGCTTTGTGTTACGGCATGTCCTGCAAAGTCTAAAGAGAATCCAGAGCTTAAGGCAATAAATATGCATTCGCAGCCACCATTGCATGATCAGGAAGTTAAGAATTGGAATTTCTTTAATAAGATTCCTTATATCGATCGAAGCAAGGTTAAGACTACTATTCGTGGATCACAGTTCTTGCAACCATTGTTTGAGTTCTCTGGTGCTTGTGCTGGATGCGGTGAGACAGCCTATATTCGTCTTATTAGTCAGCTTTTTGGTGATCGTATGGTTGTTGCAAATGCAACAGGATGTTCTTCGATTTATGGAGGAAATCTTCCAACAACGCCATGGGCTAAAAATAAAGATGGCAGAGGACCAGCTTGGTCAAATTCTTTGTTTGAAGATAATGCTGAGTTTGGATTAGGTTTTAGACTTGCAATTGATAAGCAAAAACAATTTGCTTGTGAACTTGTTAAAAAGCTTGAGTCTAAAGTCGGAGGCGATTTAGTTAAGGCAATTCTTGAGGCGAATCAAGTTGATGAAGCTGATATCTTTGCTCAAAGAGAAAGAGTTGAAATTTTAAAAGAAAAAATTAAGAATGATAATTCTTCAGAAGCAAAACAGCTTTTGAGTCTTGCTGATACGCTTGTCAAAAAGAGTGTTTGGATTATGGGTGGAGATGGATGGGCCTATGATATTGGATATGGTGGACTTGATCATGTGTTGGCATCTGGATTTGATGTAAACGTATTGGTTGTGGATACTGAAGTTTATTCTAATACAGGTGGTCAGATGTCTAAGGCAACTCCAAGAGGAGCAATCGCAAAATTTGCTGCTGCTGGAAAGCCAGCTCCAAAGAAAGATCTTGCTCGCATGATGATGAGCTATGGCAATGTTTATGTTGCTAATGTTGCTATGGGTGCAAGAGACGAACATACGGTCAAGGCACTTTTGGAAGCAGAACATTATTCAGGACCATCAATAATCATTGCTTATAGTCCTTGTATTTCTCATGGTATCGAGATGGTACGCAGCCTCGAGTATCAAAAAGACGCTGTTAATTCTGGATATTGGCCATTGTTTAGGTTTAATCCGCTTCTAAAAGAAGAAGGTAAAAATCCTCTAGTTTTAGATTCTCAAGCTCCAAAGATTCCTTTTTCAGAGTATGCTATGAAGGAAAATAGATTCAAAGCACTTTTTAAGAGCGATCCTGAAAGAGCTAAAAGATTGATGGAATTAGCTCAACAGGATGTGGATGAGAAATGGGCTACTTATGAGGCTATGGCATCAGATGCATTCGCGCCAAAGAAAAAAGAACAGTAATCTGAAAAAAAATTACTGGTTGTAGTTTTTAAGGGCCCCCAAACTTAGTTTTGGGGGCCCTATTTATTTCTTTAATTTTTGATAATTTATTTTCTTACTAATAAAAAAATGATACAATACGTTCATGGAATTATCTGGTAATTTTTTTGATTATTTTATTGTTTTTGGTGCTGGAGTTGTTGTTAGCTTTAGTCCATGTGTTTATCCTTTGATGCCGATTACAGCAGGTTTTATTGCTGGCGTTAATACCAGCGGCACAAGGATGAGAGGGTTTGTTGCGTCTCTTGTCTATGTTTTGGGTCTTGCCATAACTTATTCTGGGCTTGGCATGTTTGCCGTCTTAACAGGTCGTCTTTTCGGAAGCTTTCAAGCAAATCCATTTGTTCCTTTATTCGTCGCATGTATTCTGTTGTTTTTTGGGTTGACGACTCTAGATATCATATCTTTTCCTTTTTTTGGAAAAAAATTTCAGGGTAAAATCAAGCCTCGAAATCTATGGACTGTTTTTTTATTCGGCATGATTTCTGGCCTTGTTGTTAGTCCTTGCACAGCTCCAATTTTAGGGACGCTTTTTCTTTATGTTGGATCAAAGCAGAATTGGTTGCATTCAGCGAGCCTTTTGTTTGTTTTTTCCTATGGGGTTGGATTTTCCTTAATTCTTGTTGGAACGTTTAGCGGTCTTTTAGCAAAGTTGCCAAAGTCTGGGAAATGGCTTTTTCGAATTAAGCAGGTGTCGGCCCTAATTTTATTTTTAGCAGCAATTTATTTCTTTTTTAAATTTATGACTTTGTTTGGATTTTTTTCGGCAAGTGCAGCGCCGTGCTGTTCTAAGTCGTTTTAGTTTTAACCAATTATCGGGAGGAGAAAATGAGAGGTAAAATTCTTTTAGTTATTTCTTTACTTGTTGCCGTAGGGTGTTTAGGATGTGAGTCCATGGGGGCGAATACCAAAAAAGGAGCAGGCATCGGAGGGCTTTTGGGGGCTGTTGCAGGTGGAGTTATTGGACATCAGGGAGGTCATGGCGTTGAAGGAGCTTTGATTGGAGGCGCTGTGGGTGCTATTGGAGGAGGAACTATCGGCAGCGGTATTGATGATCAGCAAGCAGCCGAACAGCCTGCAGCATCGTTAGAATCAGAGCATATTCCGATTATGAAAATTGTTGAAATGACAGGGCAAGGCGTTCCTGCCGAGGTTATTATTGATCAGCTTAAATCATCAGGTTCGTTTTATGAATTAGATGCGGATACGATTAAATATCTTGAAGACAAGGGAGTTGATCCAAAGGTCATCACCTATCTGGTTTCTAAAAAGTAAGATTAATATTTAAAATAAGTTGTTTTAAAATGCTCTTTTATGAAAATAAAGGGCATTTTTCTTGGTATTTTTAAATATTTCTTGAATAAAGTTATAACATTATGTTGCGCAATATCTTGCAATATATTAAGAGTCTGTTCATGCCTTGATTTTTCCCAAGAATATGCTATCTTTTATAAAACGTTTTTAAAAAGCGTTTTCTTATCAAAGCTTTACATCAAAGTGTTTGTTTAATTGCCACGGACAACATAAGGAGTATATATATGCTGACTTTCAAGAGAGAAAGGCAAGGCCATTTTTATAAGGTCGTGTCGATGTTTGTTGCTTTTGCTTTCTTAACAAATTTTATTATTCCCGCTCCTGGCTTTGCACAAACGCTAAGTCTCTTACCGACTCCGGGGTCCATGGTTCATTTAAGCCTAGGATACAATCCAGCGCTTTTAACAGGCATTCAAATTCATCCTGAGAATCCTTTAGAATTTGATTTTATTGTTAATGATGGCGATGATAACTTGTCTGGCGATGAACTAACGGGTGAAGCTGAGAAGATGATTAAATATTTTCTTGCGTCTCTAACAGCTCCAGAAAAAGATCTTTGGGTTAACCTTTCGCCTTATGAAGAAAATCGTATTATTCCAGGCTCTCTTGCGCAAACCGATATCGGAAGAGACCTCTTGGCTCAAGATTATATTTTAAAACAAATTACAGCTTCTTTAATTTATCCAGAAGATGATCTTGGAAAAAAGTTCTGGGATAAAGTTTATAAAAAAGCTTATGAGGTGTATGGCACAACAGAAATTCCGATTGATACATTTAATAAGGTTTGGATTATGCCCGATAGAGTTTCTGTCTATGAGCAAGGCAACATGGTTTTTGTTGCAGAAGCAAGTTTGAAAGTTATGCTTGAAGAAGATTATGTGGCCCTCCAAAGCAGTGATGAATCCTTAAAGAATATAAAAGGAACGACAGAAAATAAATTAGCTTCTGATATTGTTCGAGAAATTGTTTTGCCGGAGCTTGAAAAAGAAGTTAATCAAGGTAAAAATTTTGCATCACTTAGACAAGTTTATCATTCCTTAATTTTAGCGGTATGGTTTAAAAAAGCTTTAAATCAAAGCTTGTTAGGACAAATTTATGTAGATCAGAATAAATTTAAAGGACTAGGTCTTGATGAAGAGGGTATTAAAGAGAAAATTTATCAGCAATATTTAGAGGCTTACAAAAAAGGTGCTTACAATTACATTAAGCCAGAATATGATCAGCATTCTAAAAGAAATATTCCTCGTAAGTATTTTTCAGGTGGTATTCAGATTGCCGCAGAGGTGAGCTCTAGGCTAGAATTAATTTCTTCTCCGACGAAGATTCATCAAAAGAATATTATTAAAGATGGTGATAACACAATGTTTACAGCTGCCCTAGTAGGATCTGCATCTCCTGTTGTAAGGATTACGAAAGCTGACGGGACAGTGAAAGTTGTAGATTTTGGGCAAGGAGTAGGAATTGGAGCGGCGAATCGAGAGACGCTTGATCTTTTAAGGAAAATGAAAAGGGGAATCAGTGCTTCTGCTCGGGGCTTGGGGGAAGGGTCTAACCAGAAACGTTTTCAGACAAACAGAGAACCTGATAGTACGATTCGAGGTTTTTTTGGCAATGCTCAATATTTTTATTATTATGGGCCTAGTAATGTTGCTGGGGCTCTTGAAAGTGGAGTAAATAGAGATATTCGTATTTATAATAGAAGAACTTTAAAGCCAATAAATATTTCAAAGGCAAAAGAAATTATTAATTCTTCTAAGGGATGTGCGCTACATATTATTAAGGGAAATGAAAAGATCGCGTTTTTATCTTCATCAGGCATAGCGCTCCGAGAGGGAGATAAGATCAAAGGATCGTTAACGGCTGCTTTTGAAAGAATTGATCAAGCTTATCCTGGAGTTTTACCAGAACGAGTTTATTTAGAGTTTTCTGATGGAGAGAAGGACGAGATACCAATGCAAGGTATTTTTAATTTGATAGATGCTGTCGAAGATATTCCAGTAGATGAGGATATTGATGTAGTTGAAGTTTTTCTTTCGGATGCACGCGTTGTTAGAATTGCATTCGATCAGAACGCTCCGGAGGAGACCTGGATTGTTAAAAGGGCTGGAAGGCTTACTCAGAACAAGAGAAATTCTTCTGCATTAATAACAAAATTTTCTTCTAGTTTAACATGGGAAGAATTGATTCTTGAAGTTAGTAAATCTAGTTTATTTAATCTAGAGAATATTGATTTAAAAGGAACGAATTCTGTAGGACTTATTCAGGCTGGGCGCATTATTATCAATGTACAAAATAATTCTCAGGTAGGATTTTGGGAATTTTTTGATGTTATTATTCCTGAAGTTTCTATGCTTCCTGAAGTGATTGAGTTTTTGCCAGAAGATATTTCTTCTGAGAATCTTTTTGAAGTAATCAAAAGTATTCGCGTTGTTCAAGATGGACGAGCTCAGCCGATCGAGCATCTTATTAAGTTTGCTGGAGAAGTAGAGGAAGATTATATAAATTTTGATCTTGAGCACCACATCATTAATGTCATGCGAGATAATGAGACTCTTAAGTGGTTTGCTGATGTTTCGTCGATTGAAAATGAAACAGAAGAAGAATCTTTTTCGAGTAGCACTGTAGGAGAGAAATTAAAGAAAATTGAAGGCAGAATCACAGGATATTTAGAGACGCCTTCAGAGGTTATTAAAGAGGTGGAAATATACCTTGGGATAGCAAAAGAAGTCCGTCTTTACACTTCGGTAGGAGAAAAGCCTCTTCTTGATTATGTAGAAGGAAATGAAAGGATAGAGCATCTTGATTTTACATGTAAATGGGGGAAGTTTCGACTAGAAAAGCCAGCGTTTAGACGTGGGGTTTGGACAGCAAGCGAGATTATTTCGCCAGCATTTTCTGCGAGTCCCGTTTTGGCTTCGTTGGATAAGATGAGTTTAAGAGATATTGATAATTATGACGGGGCTGTTGTGTTTGTTTTAGCTGATTATAATGTTCCAATAGACTTTGATGGCAATATTACAGACGATTCTCGTATTTCTGCATCGAAAGAAACTTTAAAATATCTTGTAAGCCGTGGAGCAAAAGTTATTGTGGCGTCTCACTTAGGTCGACCAAAAGGAAAAAGAGTCTTTGACCTTACCTTATTTCCAATTGCTAAACGATTAGAGAAAGATTTTAAGAAGGTGCATTTTAATACAAATTATCAGACTGTAGCGGATGCTAAAGATTTTATAAAGAATGATATGAAAAAAGGCGAGATTCTTCTTTTAGAGAATACGCGTTTTAATGAAGCTGAAGACATTGTTGTTTCTGCAACAAGTAAGTTAAAGGCTGCAGAAAAGTCTGAGGAAGGCCTCCGAGAAGCTCAAGAGGCATATAGTGAGGCTCTTCAAAGGAATAAAGAATTGGTTGATAAGTATTTTGATGGTGTTGATATTTTTGTTAATGATGCTTTTAGCGTTTCCCACAGAGTGAACGCATCTGTTGTTGGTGCGCCAAAAAATATTCTTCGAGTAACAGGTCTTTTAGTTCAAAAAGAGTTAGAGGCGTTAAAGAAATTTTTAAAAGGCGTTGAAGTTGTTGTTATGGGAGGTAGCAAGGTTTCAGATAAGATTAAAGTGATGAAGAATCTTTTAAGATCAGAAAACCTTAAATTTCTTCTTGTTGGTGGAGCTATGAGAAATGCTTTCTTAAAAGCGTTAGGTGTTGATGTTCAGAATTCTTTTGGCGCTAATCAAGCAGAAGTTGAGAAAGCTCGAAAACTTCTTGATGATCCAGCTAATAAAGGAAAGCTAGTTTTACCGGTAGATGTTTTAGCTGCAAGTAGAGTCGATCAAAGTGCAGAGACTAAGGTTTTTAGTACAGATCGTCTTATTTCAGGAACATCAAAAATTCCAAAGGGGTGGGAAATTGTTGATATTGGACCAAGAACAATTGAATTATATTCAAGAATTATTGGCTTAGGGGAGTCATCTTCTTTTGCGAACGGTGCAATGGGTATTTTCGAGATAGAGAAGTTTTCTAAGGGAACAGAAGGTATTTTAAGGGCTATGGCAGATTCTTCTGGGTATGCTGGAATTGGAGGAGGAGATTCTGTTGCTGCGATTAATAAATTTGGAATTTCGCATGATAAATTTGGGCATGTTTTTTTGGCTGGTGGGGCAACTTTAGAAGTTTTTGAGAATACAGTTTTGCCAGGACTTGATGCGCTTAGCTTAAAGCCATATGACGAAGCAAAGCGCAAGATCGATTTATTTTTAGATAATACTGAGAAGTTAGCTCAGAAATACAATACATCGTTAAAAGAATATGCTGAGGCTTTAAATGGACAACAAATTATTATTTACGAAGTGATCAGAGAACTTTTGCAAACTCTTAAAACGGGAAATAATTTTTTTAATATTAAAATAGCTAAAGAAGCTATTCGAAGAATAATTAATAGTTTTGCGTATGAAGGAAAGGGACCGAAACCAAGGATTGAGGTTACATCTTTTACGCAAGCAGATTCTTTTCCATTTATGAGGGATTATACCGAAGAGCTTACGGCTTATGTTAGCGCTGAGTTCTCAGCAAAGGATGCAGAATTTGGTTATCTTGTTTTTAAGAAAGATCAAGTTAATAAAGCTTTTGAGCTTCATCCTAATTTAGATGAGATTTCTATTGTCGTTGGTGCTTCTGATATTTATCAGAGAAGAAATATGGGAAGAGATTTAGATGATGAATCAGTCACTGCGGAAGGGTCTTTAGGATATAAGCAGGGAACGATTAATCGAGTTCGAGAATTAGAGAAACAATATCGGGACGAGGAGCAAAGAACGAATCCTAATCCTGTTCGAATTCGTTTTTATTTAAGCAATTCTTTTGGGTATAGCTATAAAGACAAAGAGGGAAAAAGGCAATTTGATAAGATTTCTTCTGGAAAAGTCGTTCGCATGTTTCAGCAGGCTGTAAGAATGGGTGTTGATGAATTAGTTGTTTGTGATACGACGAGTGAGGCGTCTCCGTCTGAGATTACAGATTTAATTGAAGAAATAAAAGAGAGAATAAATCTAGATGGAAAAACATTGGCTTTGCATGCGCATACAAGAGGTGTCTACGGAGTTGCAAAGGGTGTGGCGGGGATAAAAGCAGGAGTTGATGTTCTAGATGTTTCTATTTTGCATCAAGGAGGAAATCCTTTATCTGGAAGCAATGTTGGAAATTTAACAACAGAAGATCTTTTGTTTGTTCTTGACGCTTTGGGCGTAAAAACAAATATTGATACAGAGAAAGTTATGACAGAGGTAGTTCCTTTTATTCGTAAGAATTTAGATTCTCATTTTATGAGAGGAATGCATTCGTTTGGATTAGATCGCCTTTTTGTTGCCCAGAGAAAAGAATTGAAGAAATATATTAAAGATAAGGTAAACGCGAGCAGTAGCTTGGTGGTTAATTTTTATGATGTTGCGGAGAAAATTATTATTGAAAAAGCTGCGCTTATTGAAACTCGCAGTCTTTCTAAATTTTATGAAGGTCTTCAGAAGATTATTGATGAGAATCTTATCAATATCAAGTCTTCCCTTAAGTTTGTTACGATTGAGACTGCTGAGAGAAATGGAGACATAGAGTTTGTAAAACAAGGGAAATTGTATTGTATAAAGTTTAAGAATGAAGGTAAGAAGAAAGATTTTAAGAATTTTCCATTTATTTTAGAGCATATTGAAAGTCTTAGCGCTCAGAAGAAGCTTTCTCTTGTGGATTTATGGGGAGATTTTATTGAGGATCCTTTTAGCATGGGTGATCTAGCTAATGTTAAAGATCTTTATTTTAACGATATTCCTTATATGCAGGTTGCTAGAGATGCGGAAGGTTTTTATAGATTGAGATCTAGCTTAGATGGATCGATTCTTCTTTATAAATATCCTACGGTTGAATATTCTGTATTTTCTAAAAAAGGTTTGTCCTGTGGGGTGGCCAAAGATTTTGTTTGGGATTTAACTTTTGGGATTAAGTCAGCAATTGATGAGCATGCTCAAAGAAGTCGTAAAGATAAGGAAGAAGTGATGGAAAAGGAGGTTGACATTAGCGTATTGCCAAAATTAGCAATATCATTGCTACCGACAGGTAATGCGATTTCGAGATCGATACCGTATTCTTATAAAACAGATATTAATGATTTTAAGGTAAATTTTGAGAAAAAATTTAATCGAATTTCTGGAGACCCAACAAAATTTATTTTTGATAAAACAGCAGACCCTTTGAAAGTTTCAATTCGTTTTCCAAACGGGACTGAAGTCGAAATTAGTTTTGTGAAAGATTCTTCTTTGTTTAACGTGCGTGTTTTAAGATTTGGCAAACCTTTGAAGCTAAAATATAAAAATGGTCAGAAATTAAGAGTTAATGCGGATCTCGAATATAAGCAAATGATTAAAGATGTTATTTTTGATTTTGAACAAAAGCTTTTTTTATTGTCCGCAAAGTATGAGAAAGTGGTTTTAAGTGAGAAAGTTTTTCGAAATATTATAGAAAAGGTTGCATCTAAAATAGGGCGGAAGCCTTTGAACATTATTGTTAATCCTGAATTTGACAAGAAAGGCAAGCTTTCTTCTGAGCAAGATAGAATTGCTTATAATGTGTTTATAAATTCTATAAAATCACAAGAAGCACTTTTTGATAAGGGCTGGAGAACGGTTCTTGTTGAATTTGTATCCGGAAGGGGTCTTATCCTAGAGATTGACGAGCATTTTTTACCCTTTATGCGTATTGCAGATATTAATTTGCCGAGCAGGTTTACCAGTTTTAAGAAAAAGATTGAGAATGCTACAAAAGAAGCTGTTTTTGAATGGATGAAATTTGGTGTTGATGATTTAAGCGAGCAAGAAATTATTGATGATTTAAACAGGAATGCGGGTCCAAGCGAGCATTCACAACGAAAAAGTTCATCTATTTTAGCAGAAGTTAAAAAACAATCTGCAAGTTCAAGTATTAACAAAAGTAACCCTAAGGTTCAAGAACAAATTATTGATGGTCTTGTTGCTTTGATGCAATCGTCAAAAGTTGCAAATGCTCGACTAAATCTTTATACAATAGGCCTTGCTAAAGAAGATGATGGAAGGCAGCATGCAATTTTAGATGCACCAATGGCAAAGCAATATACAGGTGAGAACGTTACAGCCGTTTTAAAGGAAGTTTTTGGTTTTGATGTAACACTTAAAGATCTTTATGAGACTTCACAAATTCTTTTTAGCAGCGGCTATGAGGAAGCTTTAAGCGAGGCAAAAAAGCGTTTTGAACAAGTTTCAAGTAGTTTAAGTTTGAAGTCAGCACGAGAAATTATTAAATCCTTTAAAGATCCTTTAGTATCAATTCTTCCGGTTAATCATCTTGATGTATTGCTGGGGAAAGTGTTTGTTGTTAAATCTGAGATTATCAATGATGTCAAAAAAGAGATAGGAAAGTGGTTTTGGAAACTTCATGTTAAGACTCTTAGCGTTAAAGAAGAAAATGGAGAGCTAAAAGAGGGTGAAATCGAGATACATTTTCCTTCCGCTTCGCTTGAATTTTATCGCATGACAGAGGAAGGATTCTTTGTTATTTTGAGTAGTTTGTTAGAAAAGAATCAATCCATTGCTCGTGAATTTGTTCGTGCTCTTGCAAGAAACAAAGGTTCAGGAATTGGTAGAAAGTCGATCGTGAAAGCTGCTAGAGATCAAATCCAGAAAATAAGCGCTATCATTAGCGACACTCTTATTACTGTTCCAAATATCGATCAGCTTGCAGGAAAATCTGTTATTGTTCCAGAGCTTATTTGGGATGGAATTTCTAAAGACGAAATTTTTCAAGATCTTTTTGCAATTTATAATAATAAAGACGGTAGCGCTGAAAGAGATAATTTTGAATTGATATTTAAAAAGAAAAAAGAAGCTCAGCGGAGTCTTTATGAGTTTAAGGCTCCTATAGGTGATTTTATGATTGTTATGAGCGAGCTTGCCTCTACAGTTGAAGGGAGACAAGTTGCACGAGAGATTTTGCGATTTGGTCTTTCAGATTTTGTTGAAGAAAATGAATTAGGTAAAAATTCTTCCTCAATAGGTGGTATTGATTTAACAGGAGTTTATGAAGATTTAAATATAAAGATAGATATAAGTGGATCGCCTCTTCCAATGGAGTTTCAAAATCTCAATCAGATCAATGTAGAAGGATTTATACCAGTGATTATTAATATTAGGCCAATGCCGCATCTTCCAGTTCTTTTGGGATTTGATGATGACCTAGAAAAGCCAGCCAAAAGTTTGGCGCGTTCTGCGCTAGGGCCACTCGATCACAGCTGGTCTTCGGATTATGCTATAAGATAATAATAGAAATAAAAATATAAGTATTTAGAAAAGCCCCTTTGTCAATTGACACAGGGGCTTTTTAGTGGTATTCATAAAAGAGATAAAAGGAGACGTATGGACGACAGAAGATCATATAAACGTTTTTCAATGATTTTACCTGTGGAATATAAGCTTGCTGCTTTTCAGGATCAGCCAGTCATGACAGCTAGTTTGGATGTTAGCGGCAATGGTATGCGTTTTTGCATCAAAGACAAGGCAAGTGTTGGAGAAGAAATTCATCTTTTTGTTGGACTTCCTGATTCAGAAAAAGTGCTTTTAGCCGCAAAGGTTGCTTGGGTAAAATATATCGAAGTCGAGGAAGAGTATGAAATCGGCGTTAGGCTTGCAGATACAAAATCAGAAGACGGGAAGAAATTTATGGATTTTTATTCGCAGCAAATGCTTACTTTTTTAGAAGAAAATAAAGATCAAAATAAGATAGAGTAAAACTCTCAAGCCTCCAAATATCCAAAGGACTTCCGTGAAGGCTTTACATTTTCGTTATTTCTTTACTGTTATCATCACTATTATCTCTATGTGCGCTAATGCCAATAGTCAGAACTTTATTAAAGCTCCAAATGTTAGCGGGCAGTTTTATCCTTCCGACAAGGCTCAGCTTGTTTCTCAAATTGATGAATTCTTTTTGCAGGCAAAATCTGATTTAATAAATGAAAAGATAAAAATTATTATTTCTCCCCATGCTGGATATATTTATTCTGGGCTAGTTGCTGCTTATGGATATAAGGCAGCAAAAAAACAAAAATATTCTACAATCGTGGTCTTGGCTCCAACTCATCATTTTAAATTTTCAGGGGTATCTGTTTGGGCAAAGGGTGCATTTGAAACGCCTCTAGGGTTGGTTGCGGTAGATGAAGATTTTACTAATAAGCTTATTGAGAAGAATAAGAATGTCAATTTTATTCCGGAAGTTTTTGTTAAAGAACATTCGCTCGAAGTTCAGATTCCTTTTTTGCAAAGAACTTTTAAAGATTTTAGAATCGTTCCTGTGATTGTTGGACAGATCGATTACGATCAATGTGAAAGTTTTGCATCATCATTGGATGAAATTATCGGTGACCGAGAGGATGTTTTGATTGTCGTCAGCACAGACATGTCGCATTATCATAATGCGAAAATAGCAAAGAATATGGATGACAAAACTATCTCGTTTATTAAAGATTTAGATGCACGAGAGTTGCTGGAGAGATGTTCGAAAGGCTTGTCTGAGTTGTGTGGTGTTTTTTCTGTTTCAGCTGCTCTTTTATATGCTCAAAAAAGAAATCTTGATGTTTCAATCTTGAAGTATGCTGATTCAGGAGATGTGACTGGGGATAAAAGTGCTGTTGTCGGATATTTATCAGCTGTTTTTTATAAACAAGATAAGCTGAGTGAAGACAATGATAAAACAATTCTTTTGAGTGATGTGCAAAAAAAACGTTTGATTGAGATTGCAACGAAAACAATAAAAGAATATGTTGAGAATGAAAATATTTTGGATGTTAGTGAGGATGATGAGCGATTTTTAAAAGAAGAAGGAGCGTTTGTTACAATTCACAAAGATGGGAATTTAAGAGGATGCATTGGAAATATTTTAGGTCGAGGACCGCTTTATAAAACAGTTCGAGATATGGCGATTGCGTCTTGTTCGCAAGATCCGCGCTTTCCTCCTGTTAGCAAAAAAGAGCTGGAAGATTTGGAGATTGAGGTTTCTGTTTTATCGAAGCCATGGAAGATTAGTGATTCAGAAGAAATTGAGCTTGGTGTTCACGGTGTTATTGTGACCAAGGATTCAGCTCATAGAGGATTATTTTTACCACAGGTTGCAACTGAGCAAGGATGGAATCGCGAACAATTCTTGTCTTATTTATGCGCGCATAAAGCAGGGCTACCTGCGGATGCATGGAAAGACCCTTCTATTACTTTGGAAATTTTTTCTGCACAGGTTTTCTCGGAAAAGGATTTTTAAACCGCTACAATGAAATTTATAAATATTCTTAGAAGAATTTTTTTCTTTATTTTACTTTTTTTTATTGTTTTTTATTTTCAAAAAAGTTTGTATGCGGAAAATCTTGATACAGAAAAAGTGCATCGTTATTTATTGTCTCAACAAAATTTTAAAAGTGGACTTGCAAAAAGTTTTAGCAATACATTTGATAGGCAATTGCATAATCAGTCTTCGACCTATGACCAAGCTTTAACGGCGATTGCCTTTTTGTTACTGGATGATTATAAATCCGCTGCTAAAATTTTAGATTTTTTTAAGGCACATTGGAATGGTCTTGGATATCCAAATTTCTTTGAGACTCAGACAGGTGGGCGAGGCATTGAGTCAACAGTGCATTTAGGCCCAAATATGTGGATTGCTATCGCTTGTCTTCAGCATGATGCTTTTACAGGAAAGCGGAAATATACGGATCTTGCGTATAAGATTGCCATGTGGGCAGTAGAGCTTAATCATATTGATGGCGGGATTGTGATGGGACCTTTTATGGATTGGGCGGCGGATTGGAAACATGTTTTGTCGGCAGAAAATAATATCGATGCGTATGTTGTCTTTAATTTTTTGCAGAAGAAATTTTTAAATAAATTTGATCAGAATCTTTTCTCCAAAGAAAAATTTGGGATTGTTAGCTTCTTAAGAAAGAAGATTTTTTCACAAAAACCGCGTATTCCTATAGGGCCAGATACGGATATTATGGCGTCTGATGTATTAGCTTTTTCTATTTTGGCCTTTAGCCCTGAAGAGTTTCAGATAGATCTTGGGCTTAGTGTTGACGAGGCGCTTGATATTGTTGAAAGTAATTTTTATATTGAGTCTGATGAAATCGCTGGATATGATTTTACGGATTTTGAATCAAAAGAGACCTTTGAGCGAGAACCGATGATTTCGATTGAGTGGTCTTCAATGATAGCCATTAGCTATCTTAAAGCAGCTGATTATTATAAGCATCTTTATTCTTTAAGCGGAAAAGAAGAAGAGAAAAGACGTTTTGATAAATATGCAAGCAGGGCAAAAAGAATTTTAGATAATTTAGACAAGAAAGCTTTGCCTTATGTTAGGGAACGCATTGCTTATCCGTATGCAACAAAGTCATCTGAACAGGTTTTTCCTTTTGCGCCATGGTGGAGGACGCCTACAGGGGGAAATCAAAACAAGCTCGCAGGATCTTTAGCCGGAACATGTTGGAGACTTTTTGCTGAGAAAGAATTTAACCCATTTGAGGTACATAAAAAATGAAAATACCAAAAGTTTTATTAATTATTGTTGCCGTTGTTCTTGTTCTCATTGTTCTTATTTTTTCTGGAATTATTATTTTTGTAAATACATTCGATATAAAAAAGTTTCAGCCTCAGATTGTCTCGCAAGCTCAAGATGTTCTTGGAAGACAGGTTTTGTTAAAGGATTTGGCGCTTTCATTTTCTATTGCAGATGGTTTGATAGTTTCGATAGAAGATTTTCAAGTTTTAGATGATCCATCTTTTTCGAAAGAAAACTTCTTTTCGGTTTCGCAGGCACGACTTGGTCTTGATTTGATCCCAACGATATCGAAGCGACAAGTTTTTGTATCTAGTATTGAGTTCGTTGATCCGTCTATTTCAATTATTCGAAACGCGCAAGGTGTTTTCAATTTTCAGACGTTTAAATTCTTAGATTCATCTTCAGAATCGGCAAAGACGAAAACTGTTTCAACCGATACGGAGTCTGTTCCTGATCTTTCATCAGTAGCTGCTCTGCCGTTGGTTTTGATAAAACATGCAGCAGTTAAGAATGGAACCTTAAGCTTTGCTGATGACATGGGTGGCAAGTCTGTGGCGACCAAAGTATCAAAGATATCTCTCGGGATTAATAATTTCTCTTTAACGAATGCTTTTGATTTTGTTTTGGAATTAGCGATATTCTCCGGCGAGAAGAATGTAAAGGTTGATGGAAAAATAAAGATAGATCTTAAAAAACCAGTTGTTTATTTTAGAGATACAAATGTTGCGTTGAATCTTGCATCACTTAATCCAGAAAAGATTGTGGAAATGGTACCTGCTATGAGTCAGGTTGAGCTTATAAAAAGTCCGCAAGGAGTTTTGTCTTGTAAAATTGATTTAATGGAATTGGGTCCTGAAAATGTAAATATTGTTTATTTAAAAGGAAGCCTTGAGAATGGAAGAGTTGAAAGTGCTCGTTTAAGAGAGCCTTTAAGCTCTATGGCTGCAAGTGGTGAAGTTAAGGAAAATAATATTTCTATTGAAAATGTTTCAGCGAATTTAGGAGGGGGAAAGATTTCTGCTAAGGGTTCTGTGCTAGGGTATCAGAATAATCAACAGTATGATATTTCTTTAAATGTCTCGGATATTGATTTAGGAAAAGCGATTAATCAAGATTTTCAAGACATAAAATTATTGGGACTCTTGTCGATTTCTGCAGAAATTGAAGGAAAGGGATTTTTATCATTACTATCTTTTCAACCGCAGATGGGGCGGCAGAGCTTGACTCTTAAAGAGGGAAAGCTTGAAAATATCAATGTTTTGGAAGTTGTTTTGAGTAAACTTAATTTTGTTCCTGATCTAGTTGAGAAGCTAGAGCAAAATCTTCCTGAGAAGTATAAAGAAAAATTAAAACAGAAAGATACGCCGTTGACCGACGTAACGCTTAGTTCTTATGTTGAAAATAATAAAATTTATCTTGATAGCATGAATGTTTCGACTGATGCTTTTCGGTTAGAAGGAAAGGGAACTCTTGATTTTGATCTAAATGCAGATATTCATGCGAACATTGTTATTTCACAAGATTTGTCAAAAAGCATGGTTGATTCTACAGAAGAGTTTAGTTTTTTGATGGATGAAAATAAAGAAATTGCTATCCCTGTGATGATTACAGGAAAAGTTCCAGATAAGCTTATTTATCTTCCTGATATAGGACATCTTGGGACAAAAGTTTTGAAAGGCAAAGGAAAAGAGGAGCTTAGAAAAGTTTTGGGCAAAGTTTTAAAGATAGGAAATGGATTTGATGAGCCTTCCGATTCGGATCAAGGTGAACCTAGGTCACAACAGAAGCCTTCTGCTGAAGAACAAGTTATTGGAAACGTCTTAGATATGATTTTTAAGTAATGACAATGGAACGAAGAAAAGAATATAAGAGATCAAGAAATTTATTTAATCCGCAATCTAAGACTCCGTTTCGTTTGAGTCGTTCCCGATTAGAGAATTTTGTAAAATGTCCTCGATGTTTTTATCTAGACCGTCGTCTTGGAATTGATCATCCGAGCATGCCGGCGTTTACTCTTAACAGTACAGTTGATGAACTTTTAAAAAAAGAATTTGATTCTTATAGACGAGAGAAAATGGCACATCCTTTGATGCAGAAATATAGAATCGATGCAATTCCATTTTCGCATCAGAGCATGAATGAGTGGCGTGAGAATTTTAAAGGTGTTCGATACCACGATGAGACAAGAAATTTAATTATTTTTGGTGCTGTTGATGATATTTGGATAAATCCAAATGGCGAATTGTTTGTTGTTGATTATAAAGCAACAAGTACGAATGGAAAGATTTCACTAAATAGCGAGTATCGTCAGGCATACAAGCGCCAAATGGAAATTTATCAATGGCTTTTACGAAAACAAAGCCTCAACGTTTCTAATACTGGTTATTTTGTTTATTGCAATGCTGATAAGAATCGAAAGTCTTTTGATGGGCGCTTGGATTTTGGTATTGAAATTTTGGGTTATATTGGTGACGACACATGGGTTGATGATATTATTCAAAAAGCTTATGATTGTTTGCGCAGCGACCACCCGCCAGAATTTTCCGAAAATTGTGAATATTGTCAGTATTATAAATCTATTGATGATCTAAAGAACCAAAAAGTTATTCGAAAAGAAGAACAGCAGCTTTTGTTTTAAGAGAATTTATTATGAATATAAAAAGATTTTTACTAATTTTTATTTTATTTTTAATCTCAGGGTGCGCCTATACACAAGAAGATTATGATCTTCAAGAAAAATATAATGAACGACAGCAGGAAATACGTGAGGTAGAGAAAAAGGACGCTGTAACGGTTCGCTGGTAATTGAAACCTTTATTGTCAAAAAGTTTATTTGTGCTAAAATATAAATAATAATATAATATATATACTATGTATACTCATAAACAAAGATTTAATGAAGCAGCCCTAAAGCCAAGGGGTTGCTTTTTCTATTTTTGATGTGTAGATAATACGTATGTTCGAAGGAGGGGCTATGTCTCGCAATTTATTTGGATTTCCAACAAAACTTTACAAGGAAGCTCGAAAAGAGTCTCGCGTTAAAGAACATCTTCCAGTCAAGTGGATGGCAGGGGCTGACGTTTCGGGTATTGGTAAAATTAGAGATATCAGCACCTCGGGTGCCTTGATTGAAGCAAAAGCGATGAAGCCGTTTGGAGACGGCACAGTGCTTCAGTTGGATGTTGATTCTCCTGCTCAAGGCGAGTTTGTTCCAACGCAAGGGCGCATTGTTTGGTCGAGACGAAAAAGTTTTTTTAATCAAAGTTTACTTTGTGGTGTTGAATTTATTAATCCCGCTTCTGAGGTTATGGAAAGATTGAAAGAAAGAGTTGGAGATCGTATTTCAAGAATAGAGCGTTTTGATCGATTCGGGGATATTTTAAACATAACTCTTTTTATTGTTGTTGTTGGATTGGGCATTGTTGTTTTGCGTCAGCAGTCTTCGATCCAGAAGACAATCGAGAAGTCGAATCATTTAATGCTTGGATCTTCTAAGAAACAAGCGGATCTTTATCGCATGTCAATAGGTGCGTATCAAGCGCAGGAACTGATGCTTGGTGAGCTTACAAAGAATTATAATACGACCAAGGCTTTGCTTACGCAGACAGAAAGCTTGCTGACACAAACGCAAGAAGAGAATAAATTAGTAAAAAAAGAAGTCAGCACTCTTAAGTCTTCGTTGGCACAAGCGCGCATTGCAGAGTTAGATAATTCAAAAAAAGTATTAATTGGTGAACGAAATGATTTAAAAATGCAATTGGCAGGCTTAAGAACAGAGATCAATCTTTTATTGCAAGAAAATCCTGACTTGTTTTCTTCAAAGGCATCCGTTTATCAAGATCGTATTGATAACATAAATATTCAGATGCAGGATCTAAAGTATTCAACATTGCTTGTTAATATTCGAGATCATAAAAAAGCAATTCGAGAATCTCATAAAAAGATTTCAGCATTAAAGCAGCAAGCGCAACAGGCAAAAAAAGAAGCCTTGCGTCAAAGAGATGCTTTGGCTTTGGCTCAAGGAAATCAGGGGTACATGATAAAAGAGGGACAGGTTTTTTCTTCGCAAAAAATAGTAAGTGCTCCAGTTGGTTTGTCTGGTACGCCAGTAAAAAAAGTTAATATCAATGTTTCGTTTTTTGAATAATTAGGTCACGTGAAAACAAAGAATTGTCAAATTGTAACCGCAGCCGGACCGCTTTCCTATGTTTTTGTTCGATCTCCTCGACGAAAAACTATTGCTATTCAAATTGATCAAGATTTAGTGGTGCGTGTTTTTGCGCCATCTTTTTCAAATGAGCAAGAGGTTATTAAATTTATTCAGGACAAAGCGTTTTGGATTCAGCAAAAAATTAAAGGATTTCAGAAGCGATATTTTCGATCAGAAAAGCGATCATTTGCCGATGGAGAGGAATTTTTATTTTTAGGCCAAAAGAACAGACTTTCTTATTGTCCAACTCGAAATAAAAAAGTATCAATTTCTTTTTTGTCGGATTATTGGAAAGTGGATGTTCCTACTTCTATGGCAGAAAAAGATATCGAGTCTTCCGTTAAGAAGGCATTTATTCGATGGTATCAGAAAGAGGCAAGAGAAATCTTGGCAGGTCGTATTTTTCATTTTGCACGATTTCTAAAAGTAGACCCTAGTAAAGTTAGCGTTCGCGCACAAAAAAAGATTTGGGGCAGTTGTCATCATTTGACAAAACGAATTAATTTGAATTGGAAAATTGTGATGGCACCTTTTCGAGTTATGGATTACATTGTTGTCCACGAACTTTGTCATTTAAAGACGCCAAATCATTCTAAGAAGTTTTGGGATCGCGTTCAAAAAGTTTTGCCAGATTATAAGGAATGCGAGGAATGGCTTCATGCTCATTCTGGGTTAATGGTTTTGTCTTGAAACATATATGAGAATTAATATAAAAGTTATTGCTTCAGCTAAAAAGAATTTAATAAAAGAAGAAGGCGATATTTTGAAGGTTTATTTAAATGCTCCTGCTGCTGATGGCAAGGCAAATAAGGCTTTATTGGCTTTTTTAGCCAAATATTTCAAAGTTTCAAAGGGAAAAATAGAAATCATAAAAGGATTGAAATCTAGAAACAAAACAATTATGATAGAGGGAATTTAATAGTCAATTTTGGCCAATAACGTAAGGAATACAGATATGTTAGAGCAGCAAATTTTAAAGGATTATATTCAGGCTATGAAGGATAAGGATAGTTTGAAAAGTTCCGTTTTAAGTTTTTTAAGGGCACAGCTAAAGAATGTAATCATTGAGAAAAAAGTAGACGAACTAGAAGACCAAGAAGTGATTGCTGTTATTAAAAAGCAGGTCAAGCAAAGACAAGATTCGATTTCCCAGTTTGAGCAAGGAAATCGTCAAGATTTAGTTGAAAAAGAAAAGAAAGAATTAGAAATTTTACGTTTATATTTGCCTGAAGAAATGCCTGAAGAAGAAACAAAGAAGATTATTGATCAAGTTGTTCAGGAGCTTGGCGCAAGTAGCATGAAGGATATGGGGGCTGTTATGAAAGCTGTTGGTTTAAAAACTCAAGGACGTGCTGACAATAAGCTTGTGAGCAATTTAGTTCGTCAATCGCTATCTTAAATTTGAGGGAATTTTATGAAGAAATTTGAACGAATTATTGTTATTGTAATTCTTTTTATTGTTATCGCTGGGACATACGGGGCAGAGCTTTATGGTAAATATACAGTTCCGATTATTATGTATCATAATGTTGATGAATCTGAAGATTTTCATCATTTAAGTGGGGTAGCGCTCAAGAAGTTTGAGAGTCAGATGTCTTTTTTAAAGCGACATCGATATAATGTTATTAGCTTGAACGCGCTTGTTGATGCGATTACTGGCGAAGATAAGATTTCTCATAATACAGTTGTACTGACTTTTGATGATGGGTATGTTGATAATTATACTCGCGCATTTCCTGTTTTAAAGAAATATGGATTTCCGGCAACAATTTTTATTGTTCCAGAGAAAATTGGTCAAGAGGGTTATTTGACTTGGGGTCAGATTAGAGAAATGGAAAAGTTCGGCGTCATGGTTGGGAGCCATACGTTTTCAGAGGCTTATTTACCGGGGCTTTCTGAAGAAGAGCAAATGAGAGAAATTAGAGATAGTAAAAGGGTAATTGAACGAAAAGTTGGTCATCCTATTTATAATTTTTGTTATCCTTCAGGTGGTTTTAGTGAATTCACAAAAAAGAAGGTTGAAGAGCTTGGATATAAATCTGCTTGTACAACAAATCGTGGGTACGATCGATTTAATAAAGACGTGTATCAACTTAATCGTGTTCGATTTGGAGACAAAGATGATCCAGGACCTGTTATATGGGTTAAGCTAATAGGATTTTATAATATTTTTAGAAGCTCTGTTGATCCTTATTAATTAAATTTACTTAGAAATAAGAGAGAAAAATGACCACAAAAAAGAAAGAAGAAGTTCGGTATTATTTAGATCAAGAAAATCGATTTGTTATTGAAAATTATAGCAATGCAAAACCGTTTACAAATTTTTTTCCTGGGATTGCTGGAGTTTGGGGAATACCGATGTGGATTTTTTATGTGAATCGTGGGCAATGTATTTCAAGTTTTGGCGTTGAGAGTAAAGATAAGTCGATTATGGAGTTTCAGCCAGCAAATAAGGCGTATCGCGATGTTTCTCTTCAAGGTTTTCGTACTTTTCTTAAAATTAAAGATGGCGCCAAAACAGTTTTTTACGAACCTTTTCAAGAAAATTTGATTAATTGTAAATTTAAGCGTGTTCAGAAAATGGCGATGTCAGCCCATGATTTAACAATTAAAGAGATTAATGAAACGCTTGGCATTTCTGTTGAGGTCACTTATTCAGCGCTTCCCGAAGAACAGTATGCAGCATTGATTCGAAGAGTTTCTGTTAAGAATTTATCAAAAAAGAAATATGATATTGAGATTATTGATGGGATGCCTGTCATTATTCCTTATGGATTAAAGTATCAGCTTTTAAAAGATATGTCTCGAACCGCTGAAGCTTGGATTCAGGTTAGCAATTTAAAGATGAAAGCAGCGTATTATAACTTGAAAGTCGTTGTTTCTGATAAGCCATGTGTTCAAAATATTACGGAAGGTAATTTTTATTTTAGTTTTCAAGGAAATGGAGAATCACCAAAACTTTTAGATCCGATTGTTCAGCCATCTTGTATCTTTGGAAGATCAAAGGATTTTATCTATCCAAAAGCGTTTGTTGATCAAAAGAATTTCAAATCTCCTAAAGAACAAAAAACAAGGAATAAGACTCCTTGTGCGATGAGTTTTGCAAAAAGTTCTCTTAAGCCAGGACAAAAAACGGTTGTCACGTCTATGATTGGATATATTCATAGTAAGCCCGAACTTAATCGAATTGTTAAGAAAAGTATTGCGAGTAGTTATTTGAATGCAAAGATAGAGCGAAGTCGCGAGATTATTGATGAGATCCGAAATCTAGTCTTTACTAATAGTGATTCGCGTGAATTTAATTTGTATTCGTCTCAAACGTTTGTTGACAATGTCTTGCGTGGTGGTCTTCCAATTTCGATTAAGACAGAGCAGGGCAATGTTGTTTTTAATGTTTTTAGTCGAAAGCACGGCGATCCTGAAAGAGATTATAACTATTTTGTTCTAAATCCGACATTTTTATCGCAAGGAAACGGAAACTATCGAGATGTTAATCAGAATAGACGGAATGATATTTGGTTTAATCAGGATCTTAAAGACACAGGCATAATTAACTTTTTATCATTAAGTCAAGCTGACGGATACAATCCTCTTGTTGTTAGGGGAACAGCGTTTGGTTTGTCTGATCCAAATCTAGCTGATCGGTTGGTTAAGAAATATGTAAAAAGCAAGAATGCAAAACTAGTTAGCGCGTTTTTGAAAAAAGATTTCTTTCCAGGTGAGCTTTTAAAATTTATTTTTGAAAATCATATTAAACTTACAACAACACCGAAAGAGTTTTTAACAACGATTCTTTCTTTTTGTCATATTCGCGAGCTAGCGGATCATGGTGAAGGGTTTTGGACAGATCATTGGACGTATAATTTAGATCTTATTGAAAGTTATTTAAATGTTTATCCTGAGAATTTAGGAAATTTATTTTTAGATAAAAAGGCATTTAGTTTTTATCATAATAATCATTATGTTTTACCTAGACGACAAAGATACGTTTTAACAGATCGAGGACCGCGTCAATATCAATCTGTGACGAAAATGTCCGAGACCATGCTTTCTTCTAAGAGGGATAGCAAGCTGAGAGTAAAAAATGGACAAGGATCTATTTATTTTACAAATTTGACAACAAAGCTTTTATGTCTTGTTGCTAACAAATCAGCTTCGCTCGATCCTTCTGGTGTTGGTGTTGAAATGGAAGCGGATAAGCCAAATTGGTATGATGCTCTTAATGGCTTGCCAGGACTTCTTGGATCTGCAATTTCAGAAGCATTAGAAATAAAGAGATTTTGTTTGTTTTTAATAAATTCTTTTAAGGAATTGAATGTTTCTGATCAAACATCAGTTAGCATGTTTGAAGAGCTAGTTGGTTTTATTTCGAAGCTAACAGGTGTTCTTTCGACTCAGAAGAACGCTTTTTTTTATTGGCAAGAATCAAATGATATTAAAGAAGCGTATCGAAAATCTGTTTTATTAGGTATTACGGGAAAAGAAAAATCTATATCGGTTTTAGAGATAAAGAAATTTTTAAATCTTGTGATTAAGAAAGTAGACAAGGGTGTTTCTCTTGCCAAAGGTAAAAAGGGAGTGCTTGCCACTTATTTTAGTCATCAAATTACAAATTATAAAGAGATTAAAGATGGTAGTGATCAAGATGTGTCTTTTGTTATTCCTACGAAATTTAAAAGACATGCTTTGCCGCCATTTCTTGAAGGATTTGTTCATGCTCTTCGCGTCGAGGCAAATCCAAAAGGTGCAAGGGAATATTATAAAGATGTTCGATCAAGTAATTTGTTTGATAAGAAGTTAAAAATGTATAAGGTTAATGCTCATTTGTCTGGTGAATCATCAGAAATTGGACGTACGCGTATTTTTCCTTCTGGATGGCTTGAAAATGAATCGATTTGGCTACATATGGAATATAAATTTTTACTTGAGCTGTTACGTTGTGGGCTTTATCAAGAGTTTTATTCTAACTTAAGAAATACGCTAGTACCATTTTTGGATCCAAAGCAATATAGCCGCAGTATCTTAGAGAATTCTTCTTTTATTGTTAGTAGCGCACATGAGGATCCTGATATTCATGGGCGAGGATATGTTGCACGTCTTAGCGGGTCAACAGCTGAATCTTTGCATATGTGGCTTTTTATGAATGCAGGATTAAAGCCTTTTACTTTAGATAAAAACGGAAAGTTGCAGCTTGAGTTTAAGCCAATTTTGGAAAAGTCTTTGTTTACAACAAAGCCAACATGTGTTCGTTTTTGTGATCACGCTAAGAAATGGCAAGATATAGCGTTTCCTAAAAATACGTATGCTTTTAATTTTATTGCCTCGACATTAGTTGTTTATCATAATCCAAAACGAGTTAATACATTTGATGTTTCGTCAAAGATTAAAAAAGTTGTTCTTGATTTTTCTGGTACAAAAAAGAATATTGAGCTTAACGATAAAGTGATTCCGTCACCTTATGCTGAGCGTATTCGCGCAGGAAAATGTAAGCGTATTGACGTTTTCTTTTAAGAATTGATATTATTTTAAAGTTTTATTTTTCCTAATAAAAGTTTAACAAAATATAACTAAAAATTTGAAGTCTGATAAATATGCAAGCAGTATATTTTATGCCCATGTCTTACTTGAAAATATAAGATTTTTGTGTAAAATTATATTATTGCAATATAAAAAAGAAAAAGATTAATATGGGCACATAGCAAAACGATAGAAGGAGGAGGAAGATGGCAGAAAAAAGTGACGTTACTGTTATTAACGAAAAGGTTAAGAAAGAAGGTTCGTTCTTAGATGGCATTCTTTTTGAAATGCAAAAAGTAATTATTGGCCAAGAATATTTGCTCGAGAGACTTTTGGTGTGTCTTTTAGCCAATGGTCATATTCTTATCGAAGGCGTTCCAGGATTGGCAAAAACTACTGCAGTCAGAACTCTTTCGGATGTTATTCAGGCAAAATTTCAACGGTTACAATTTACTCCAGATATGTTGCCTGCAGATCTAACAGGTACAGTTATTTATGAGCCAAAGACGTCAACGTTTAGCGTAAAAAGGGGTCCTATTTTTGCAAATATTATTTTAGCGGATGAGATTAATCGAGCTCCAGCAAAAGTGCAGAGTGCGTTGCTTGAGGCTATGCAGGAGAGACAGGTTACAATAGGAGAAGAGACTTTAAAATTAGATGATCCATTTTTGGTATTGGCTACGCAAAATCCTATCGAGCAAGAAGGTACATATCCTTTGCCTGAAGCTCAGGTGGATCGTTTTATGCTAAAAGTTAATATTACTTATCCGACAAAAGAGCAAGAATATAAGATTTTAAAACGCATGTCATTTACAAAAAAGGAGTTTGATGTAAAGAAAATTGTTACGCCTCAAGACATTATACGAGTACGCAGTTTGATTGATGAGATTTATATGGATGAAAAAGTTGAGCGGTATATTATTGATCTTGTTGAGGCAACAAGAAATCCTCAAAACTATAATCTTTCTGATCTGAAGGGATTGATTCAGTATGGAGCCTCGCCGCGTGCAAGCATTTATCTTGCTATAGCTTCTAAGGCCTATGCGTTTATTCAGCGACGTGGTTATGTGACCCCGCAAGATGTTAAATCCATCGGGATGGATGTCTTACGTCATCGTGTCACGCCAACCTACGAGGCAGAAGCGGAAGAAAAGACATCTGAGGATATTGTTAAAAGAATATTTGATGAAGTTGAAGTTCCGTAAACAATTAGAAGTTAGTCATGATTCCTAAAGAAATTCTAAAAAATGTTCGCCATATTGAGATAAGGACATCTAGGCTTGTTACAAATGTCTTTGCAGGGGCTTATCATAGCGTTTTTAAGGGCCTTGGTATGGAATTTGATGAAGTTCGTGAATACCAGCCGGGAGACGACATTAGAACAATTGACTGGAATGTTACAGCACGAACAGGAAAGCCTCATATTAAGAAATTTGTTGAAGAACGTGAAATGACTGTAATGCTTCTTGTTGATGCATCAAAGTCTTGTCAGTTTGCAACAGTAAATGAATTAAAAAGCAAGCTTGCTGCAGAAATAGCTGCTGTTTTGGCCTTCTCCGCTATTAGAAATAATGATAAAATAGGATTAATTATTTTTACAGATGGAATAGAGAAATTTATTCCTCCTAGAAAAGGTATTCGTCACGTGCTTCGCGTTATTCGTGAGGTTTTGTACTATCAGCCAAAAGGGCAGAAAACGGATATACGTGAGGCTCTTGAATATTTAAGCAGGGTCACAACGCGAAAAAGTGTATCTTTTTTGATTTCTGATTTTTTTGAATCTGATATCGTAGCTCGTCTAAAAAAAGATTTGGCAATAGCTAATAAGCGCCATGATTTAATAGCAGTTACTCTTAATGATCCAAGAGAGAGTGAACTCCCTGATTGCGGTATTATTGATTTGGAAGATGCTGAGACAGGAGAAATGTTTTCTGTTGATTCGGGTAATTTCGGAGTTAGAGAAGAATATCGTAAGAGCTCTAAAGAGAGAGTTTTAAAAAGAGAGGAATTGTTTCGATCGGTTGGAATGGATTTTATTAATATTTCAACGGATCGTCCGTATGCCAATGATTTAGCAAAGTTTTTTATTAAACGAAGAAAAAGGATTCGTTAAATATGTTTTTTGTTACTGAATGTTTTGCTCAAGAATCTGAAGGACTTCGCGGGATTAAGCCGCCAGTTGAATTTCCTGCAAATTATTTTTTTTTACTTGTTATCGTTTTCTTGGCGTTAGCCTTAGGAGGATTTTTCTTATTCCGCTATTTTTATCTTAAGAAAAGAAATAAGCTGCAGGCTCCTGTTGTGACCAGGCCACCTTATGCTATTGCTTGTGAGCGTTTAGAAAATTTAAGGCTTAAGGATTTTCCTCGAGAAGGAAAGATCCAAGAGTATTATGTTGAGCTCTCAGATATTGTTCGAAGGTATTTAGAGGGTGAATTTTTGATTAAAGCACCTGAAATGACTACTGAGGAATTTTTAAGGGAACTTAAGCAGGCTCCTTCTTTGGTTGCATCTCAAAAAAGTTTTTTACGTGAATTTCTAGACTCTTGCGATATGGTAAAGTTTGCTAAATATGGTCCGAAGATTGATGAGATGGAGAATAGTTTTTTATTGGCTAAAAAATTGATTGATCAGACAAGGCGAACAGATAATGGAATTTAAAGATCCTTGGATTTTATTTATTGCACCTGTTGTTCTTGCGCTGGTTTACTTGAGGTATAAACATAAGAAGAAGCCAACGCTTAGGTTTTCTTCTGGTATTCTTTTAAAGGATACTCTTGGAAGCTTTAAAGTTACTTTGAGTCAAAATCTTTTTGTTTTGCGCTTGATTACTGTTTTATTCTTTTTGATTGCGTTGGCAGGTCCGCGTCGAGCGCTTGAGGAAACCAAGCATAAGACAGAAGGGATTGATATTATTTTGGCCGTTGATGTCTCGGGTAGCATGGGGGCAGAAGATTTTAAGCTACAAAATAGACGTGTGAACCGCTTGGAAATTGTAAAAAACGTTGTTAAGGAATTTGTCGAAGGGCGTAAGGATGACAAGATAGGTATTATTGCGTTTTCTCGTTTTGCTTATACGATTTGTCCGTTAACTTTAGATCACGAATGGCTTTTAACAAACCTAGAGCGCTTAAGACTTGGCTTGATAGAAGATGGTACTGCAATTGGATCGGCTATAGCTTCGTCTGTGGCGAGACTTAAAGATAGTAAGGCAAAAAGCAAGATTGTAATTTTGCTCACTGATGGGGTTAATAATGCTGGGAAAATTGATCCCATTGAAGCTGCAAAAATAGCTGAGACCAATAAAATTCGTATCTATACAATAGGAGTTGGCACTAAAGGACCAGTTCCGTTTCCTGCTAAAGATTTTTGGGGTAGGACGGCTTATCAAAACGTCGAGATCAATTTAGATGACCATACTTTAAAAGAGATTGCAAAAATAACGTCTGGAGAATATTTCTGGGCAATGGATACAGAATCTTTGAGAGATATTTATAAAGCTATTGATAGACTTGAAAAAACAGAGATTGAACAATCTGGATACAGAGATTATCAACAGTTATTTTGGGTTTTTGTTGCCTTAGGATTAGTTATCTTGTGTCTTGAGATATTGTTATCTAGAACATTGCTTTTAAGGATTCCTTAGGAATGAGATTTGCAGAGATTCAATATTTAAACTTTTTGTGGTTTTCTGTAGTCGTAGGTCTTTTTTTGTTTTGGGCATTTAGGCGCAAAAAAACAATAATAAGAAGATTTGTTGCAGAAAATTTAGTGCCATATATTGCTGCTAATAAAAATCAGCAATTAGAAATATTAAAAGGTATTATTTTAGCTTTGGTTTTTGTTTTTGTAGCTATTTCTTTTGCAAGGCCACAATGGGGATTTAAATGGCAGGAAGTCAAGAGGCAGGGACTGGACATTATCGTTGCTATTGATACATCAAAAAGCATGCTTACTGATGATGTTAAGCCAAATCGATTAGAACGTGCGAAATTAGCTGTCAAAGATCTTGTGAAGAAGCTTCAGGGAGATCGAATTGGATTGATTGCTTTCTCTGGATCCGCGTTTTTGACATGCCCTTTAACTGTTGATTATAGCGGTTTTATGCTTGCTTTAGACGACTTAAGTCAGAATACAATTTCTCGAGGAGGAACTTCGCTTGCAAGTGCTATTAATGAAGCCATGAAGGGATATGAAAAGGTTCCTAGTCAGTACAAGGCGGTTGTAATTATTACGGATGGTGAAAATTTAGAAGGAGATCCAATTGCTGCGGCTAAACAAGCAGCGCAGAAGGGTATTAAGATTTTTTGTGTAGGCATAGGTACTCCTGAAGGTGAGCTGATTCGCGTTCAAAGCGATGATGGTAATTATGAATTTTTAAAGGATAAGAGTGGTAATTTTGTAAAATCTAGATTAGATGAAAATATGCTTAAAAAAATAGCATTGTTAACAGATGGGGCCTATGTTCGTTCTAGCGGTGCAGAATTTGGGTTAGATTATATTTATGAAAAACGTTTATCAAAGATGGAAAAGCGTGAAATTGAAAGTAAGATGAAAAAGCAATATACAGAGCGATTTCAAATTCCTTTGGCGATAGCATTTTTTTTATTAGTTATGGAGTTTTTAATTTCAACAAGACAAAAAATATGAGAATAGTTTCTTTTGTAATTATTTGTTTGCTGTTTGCTCCATGCGCCTTATTTGCTGGGGAAGTTCAAGATGTTAAGAGCGGGAATAAGCTTTATCATGAGGAAAAATATGAAGAAGCCTTGGAGAAGTACAAGAAGGCTTTGAACAAGCAGCCAGATTCTGATATTATTAATTTTAATATAGGGGCTTCATTATATCAGCAAGAAAAATTTGATGAAGCGCTTTCACATTTTCAAAAAACCTTGTTAAGTGACAATGAAATTCTTCAAGAGAAGGCACAGTATAATTTGGGTAATGCTCTTTATGAAAATGGTATTTTAAAAGAAAAAGAAAATTTAGATTCTGCTATTCAATCGCTTGAGAAGAGTCTTCAATCTTATGAAAAAGCAATGATTCTTGATGAGCAAGATGAAGATGCAAAGCTTAATCATGATTTTGTAAAAAAAGAGCTTGAGAGATTGAAAAAGAAAAAACAGTCACAGCAAGATAAACAATGTCCTTTGCCAAATAAAGAGAATCAGAAAAAAGATAAATCAGATCAGCAAAGCCAAGAGCAGCAGAATAAGGGTGAAAATAAGGAAAGCAAAAATAAAAAAGAGCAGAAGCAAAATCAGTCGCAAGATAATAAGGAGCAACCTAGCGATAGTCAAGAAAATCAAGAGAACAAAGAGAGTAAGCAAGATCAGTCTTTGGAAGAAAAACAGCAGGAGCAGAGTCGAGAGTCTGAAGATCAGTCTTCTAAGAATCAGGAAAAAGACTCTCAAGAACAGAGCAAGCCTCAGTCTTCAGAAGCTGATCAGAAAAATCAAGAGCAAGCTCAAGGGCAGCTTAAGGATCAGTCTAAAATGTCAAAGCAAGAGGCAGCTATGAAGCTCGGTAACTATGAACAAAATGAAGAGCCAAAAGGTCTTCTTAATTTAGCTCCACAAAAACGTGACGCATTTTCTGTAGAAAAAGATTGGTAATTAATTAATGTTAATAAAAAATAAAATATTGAATCGAATACTTTTATCTTGTGTTTTTTTTGTATTTTGCTTCTGTCAGGTTGCATTGGCTCAAGATATACAGTTTGCCTCATCTGTCAATAGAACAAAAGTTGCTTTAGATGAGACCATTCAGCTTAGTTTAACTATTGCTGGGACTCAGAGTGTTTCCCCAATTAAGTTGCCGGAGATCGATGGGTTTCAATCAAAATATTTAGGACCTTCCTCAAGCGTTTCTATTGTTAATGGACAGCAGTCTTCATCAATATCATATCAGTATATTTTGTTTCCTCAAAGTCTGGGCCATTTTAAAATTCCAGGTTTTCGTATTTCCATTGACGGTAATAAGTATTTTTCTAAACAAATTGATCTAGAAGTTGTTGAAGAAAAGAACGCTGCAACTTCGCCTAATGCATCAAGTCCTGACCAGGGGAGTATTAGTGATAAAATATTTTTAACATTGAAAGCAAAGAAGGGAAAAGCATACCTTAATGAAAAGATTTCAGTAATGATCAAGCTTTTTTATTCAGGAGTTTCTGTTCAAGATATTCAATTTCCTCAGATTGATCAAGTAGGTTTTGTGTTTGAAGAGTTTCAGAAGCCTAAGCAATATCAAGATGTTCTAGATGGTATCCATTATAATATTGTTGAATTTAATGTTGTTGCGTATCCCTCTCGAACTGGTAAGGTTTCTTTGGGTCCTGCAGAGCTAGCATGCAATCTTTTATATAAAAGCGATTCATCGAGAGGGTCATTTTTTGATGATTTTGGATCTTTCTCTGGCTTTGTCTTCGATAACTTTTTTGGGTCGCATGAGACTCGTCCAATTAAACTTACGTCAAAATCGTTTGAGATGGATGTGTTGCCTCTGCCTGAGGGTGCTCCTGATAATTTTTCGTTTGGCGTAGGAAATTTTAACTTTTCTGCTTCTGTAAGTCCCAAGGAGGTAAATGTTGGTGATCCTCTGACAGTTAAGATGACTGTCAGAGGCAACGGAAACTTAAAGGTAGTAGCAATGCCAGTTCTTGAAAATAATAAAAAATTTAAGGTTTATGACCCTCAAATTAAAGAAGAAAATGGAGTTAAGACATTAGAACAGGTCTTGATTCCTAAGACTAAAGACATAAAAGAAGTTTCTGCGATTAATTTTGTATATTTTGATACATCGAGAAAAAAATATCAAACAATCATGCAAGGTCCTTTTTCTCTCATAGTTAATAAGGCCAAAGCTGATCAGCCTTTGAAGCTTGTAGAGCTTTCAGGACAGCAGCCTGTTTTAGCTCAAGATGATCGCTTGGGGCGCGATATTATTTTTATTAAAGATTACCCGGGAACGTTTTTTTCTTTAAAATGGGCTATGTGTCAAGATGTTCGTCTTTGGTTTTTTGTAGTTTTATATTTTTTGATTATTATATTTTTTTGTTTTGTTTTTGTGCAAAGGCAAAGAATTGAAACAGACACTGCTTATGCAAAGCGTCTACGCGCTCCAGAAAAGGCGCAAAAGGGTTTGCAGCAGGCAAAGCAATTTATGGATCAGGGCAAGGTGCAGGAGTTTTACGATACTGTCTTTAAACTTTTGCAGCAATATTTTAGCCATAAACTTGCTATGCCTGAGGGTATGATTACCGATAGAGACATTAAGGAATTTTTAAGTAAAGAAAATGTTTTGTCTGACATAGTAATTAAAACGCAATCTCTTTTATCTCAATGTGATTGTGTTAGGTACGGGGCGGTTTTAGGAGGAGAAGGAAGCATGAAAATGAGTTATTCTGATGTTCGAGATATTATTGACTTTTTTGAAAGAATATAAAATGAAAATTTTTAGAATAATCCTTTTTTTATTATTTATTTTTAGCATTTTTGCATTACCGGGTGATGCTCACGCGATTTCTCAGGATGTATTGTCAAAGTTTTATGAAGCAAATCTTGCGTATAAAGAGGGAGAATACAAGAGAGCTGCTGAGCTTTATGAAGGCGTTGTTCGTTCTGGATTTTCTAGTGGAGCGCTTTATTATAATTTGGGCAATAGTTATTTTAAAATAGGTAATCTCGGGATGGCGATTGTGAACTATGAACGTGCAAAACTTTTTATTCCAAGAGATGGTGATCTTGGATCAAATGAGAATTATGTTTATTCTCTCACCCAGGCACGTGATTTGTCTGCAAAAAGAATATTTTTATTTCATGTTTTAGATAGAATAAAAAATTCATTTACATATAATGAATTCACATGGTTTCTTTTGATCTTTTATGTTGTTTTTGGACTTTTTATTGCTTTAGGCGTGATGTTAAGATTGCCAAAGAAAAATATTTTTGTCATTGTTGGGTTATTTTTTGTTGTTATTATTTTTGTTGCTTTTATGCTGATAAGCAAATTAGCAGCGGGAGATCAAGCGGCGATAATCACTGTTGACACAGATGCTAGGTTTGAGCCGCAAGAGGATGCAACAGCGCATTTTCTTCTTCATCCTGGCTCTAAGATCAACGTTCTTGTGATGCAGGATGGTTGGGCAAAAATTAAGCGAGAAGATGGAAAAATTGGGTGGATTTCTGCTAAAGATTTTGAAAAGATTCATATTTAGAAATATTTTTGATATTGTGAATTTTAATTTGCTAAATAATAAAAAGCGATATAATAGATTTAAGGAGTTTAAAAAGTTTTAAGATTGGAAGAGTCATGTGGAATGTTTTGATCGCTGAGGATGATCCTCAAAATAGAAAGAAATTACTTGATGCTTTAAAAGGCCGAGCAAAATGCATCGATGTTTCAAACGGTCAAGAAGCATTAGACGCTTACAAAGACAGTCTTTCTAAGAATGTTCATTTTGATTTTATCCTTCTTGATGTTACGATGCCTAAAGTCACCGGATTTGAAGTGCTAAAGGCAATTCGAACTAAAGAAGAAGAGTTGACTTCACCTAAAAAAGAAGCTTTTATTGTCATGATTACTGCCTACAAAGACTCGTTGATGGAAAAGTACAATATGGGCTGGGATGATTTTATTACAAAACCAGTCGACAAAGATGTTTTAATCAAGCACATGGAGCGCCTAGCTCATCCTACCGGGTCATAATTTAAGCAAATATTATTTATCTTAAGGAAGAAAGGATTTCTTTTGCTGCACGCATGCTAGCGCCTGGTGCGCCTAGAGCATTCTTTACTTTAGTAAGATCGCTTTTGATTGATTTTGTCTTAATGGGATCGCTTAGGATGGAAATTGTTTCTGATACAATCTTTATTTCTGTGGCATCAAGTTGCACGCATTCAGGAACAACTTTTTTTTGAGCGACGACGTTGACAAGTCCAATATAGGGAATCTTAATCAATAGTTTTGCAAGCGCCCATGTCAAAAAAGATGTTTTGTAAATAACAACCATGGGTTTATCAAAGATGGCAACCTCAAGCGTTGCCGTTCCTGAAGCAACAAGGCAAAAGTCTGAAGCATTAATGCCATCGTAAGAGCGATTGTTTAAAATTTTAATTGGAAAATCTTTGGATAAATACTTGTTTAGAAGATTATCTGAAATAGTTGATGCTTTTAAAATGAGAAATTGTAAATCTTGGTTTTTTTGATAAAGATTTTTTGCAGCGTTAATCATGACTGGCAAAAGGCGTGTGATTTCTTTTTGTCGCGAACCTGGCAAGAGGGCAATTGTCTTTTTTGATTTTTCTAATCCCGTTTCTTCCATAACTGAATCGCGAGTTTCATTTGCTTTTGCTTCATCAACAAGAGGGTGGCCGACGTATACAACATCTAATCCTTTCTTTGCATAAAATTCTTTTTCAAATTCAAACAAAACAATCATTTTATCGACGACATTTTTGATTAATTCGACACGTTTTTCGTTCCATGCCCAAACTTGTGGGCTAATGTAATAGATAACCTTGATGCCCATTTTCTTTAATTTTTTAGCGAGTTTAAGATTAAAGCCTGGATAATCGACTAAAATGACAGCTTTTGCATTTGTTTCTCTAGCTTTGATTAAGATAAGATCAAAAAGTTTTTTGAATTCGGAGTAATGCTTGAGGACTTCGATAAAACCAATAACGGCAATTTTGGTGAGGTCGGCGTAAAGTTCGACTCCGCTTGAAGCCATTCTTTCGCCACCAAGACCGGAAAACGTTACGTTAGAATCGAGATCTTTAATAGCATTAACAAGGCAGGCAGCATGTGCGTCTCCAGATGCTTCTCCTGCGACAATAATTAAGTGGTTTTTTTGTTGTTCCATATTTGATTTGTTATTTCTAAAGCTAGCATAAGAGCGTCGCGGCCTTCAACACCAGAAACAATAGGTTTCGTGTTGTTTTGAACACAATCAATAAATGATTCGAGCTCTTTTTTAAGAGGCTCTTCTTTTTCAATTGGAAGGGAGTGCTTGGAGATAAGTTTGCGATGTTTTTTGTAAATAAAGGCTTCTTGTTTAACGTAATCAAGGGAAATATAAGCATCTTCGAGAAAAATACGAATTTTTCTTGTGACTTCATCAGAAACGCGGCTTGCTGTTAGGTTGCAGACGCATCCATTTTCAAAGGTGACGCGAGCATTGGCGATATCTTCCATTGGCGTTAGGACTTTTACTCCAACAGATCGAACTTCGCTTACTTTTGAACTAGCGAGGCCCAAAATGATGTCAATATCGTGGATCATGAGATCCATGACAACGCCAATATCGAGCGATCGGTTTGGAAAATGATTAAGCCGATGACATTCAATAAATTTTGGATTTTTAGCAAAATGCTTGATACCTTCAAATGCGGAGTTAAACCGTTCAATGTGTCCAACTTGCAAGATGCGTTTTTTTTCTTCAGCAAGCTTAACAAGCTCATCTGCCTGAGCAACAGTTGTGGTAATGGGCTTTTCGACGAGAGTGTGGACGTTATTCTCTAGAAAGTATTTGGCAATATCAAAGTGAAAAGTCGTTGGGGTGCAGATATTAACAGCATCAACCTTTCCAATAAGATCTTTTGGGTCAGTGAAAAGTTTTACCTTGTAGCGATCGGCAAGTTTTTTGGTTCGCTTTTCTTTAATATCGCAGACACCAATAAGATTGATTTTGTCAGAAAGTTCATGATAAACCTTGAGGTGACGTGAGCCAAGATGGCCAATGCCAATAACAGCAACATTCAATTTATTAGTCATAATATTACTCTCTATAAATTAGTTTTTATAATGTGGACACTATAACAAATCACTCGACAAAAGTCAATCAGTATGCTATTATTCAGCCCTTAGAAAATCTATATCTATATATTTGTATTACTTATGAAAAATTATTTCAAACTTCTTAAATTCTTAAAAGGCCATGTTCGGGTCCTAGCTGCAGCAACAGGTTGTATGTTTGTTTCGGCGATTTTTGATGGATTTCAATTATCGTTAATAGTCCCGATGGCTGATAAAATTCTCGGAAAAGGGGAAATTGCGTTGCCTAGCAAGGCGCCTGCCTTTGTGATGAATTTTATTGATTCTGTTAATGCTATGCCATCTGAAAAACTTTTGTATATCGTTTCTTTTGGCATGTTAGGCATATTTTTTCTAAAAGGCATTTTTACATTCTTGCAGGGTTATTTGATGAATGATGTTTCGCAACGCGTCATGAGGGATATCCGCTATCGCCTTTATGGAACAATTCAGAATTTATCGTTAGATTATTTTAGTAAAAAAAGAACTGGAGAGCTTGTCTCGCGTATTACAAATGATGTTTCAGTCGTCGAGAATGCTGTTTCTTATGGGGTTGCAGATCTTTTTTATCAATCATTTCGCATTCTTGTTTTTACCTCGATTATCCTTTTTATTTATCCTAAGGTTTTTATTGTCACGCTTGTTTTAGCTGCTGTCATTGCTTTTCCTATGAAACAAATTGGAAGGAAATTAAAAAAGTTATCACATCAGTCTCAAGGAAAAATGGCTGATATCAATTCGCTTTTGCTTGAAACGATTTCTGGGGTTCGCGTGGTTAAGGCTTTTGGTATGGAAGATTATGAGACAAGCCGTTTTGAGAGTCAAAATCAAGATTTTTATAATATTAAAATGAAATCAGTTAAGCGGACTTTGATCATTAGCCCGATTACAGAATTTATCGGAGCGGTTTTTGGTGCTGGGGTTTTGCTATGGGTAGGCCGACAGGTTATTGCTGGGGATGTATCTTTTGGTATTTTTGGGTTGTTTTTAGGAGCATTATTGTCGATGTTGAATCCAATCAAGAAGTTAAGTAATGTTAATGCACTTGTTCAGCAGGCATTAGCTGCAAATGAGCGAGTATACGATGTTCTTAATTCAGAACCAACGGTCGTGGAAAGTCCAGAGGCAAAAGGTATTGGCGTTATTAAAGATAAGGTAAGTATTAAGAATGTTGATTTTCATTATGATGATGAAGCAAAGCCTATTTTACAGGATATAAGTTTGGATATTAATGTTGGAGAAATTGTGGCAATTGTCGGGCCCACTGGAGTTGGCAAATCAACGCTTGTCAATTTGATTCCAAGATTTTATGATCCAATTAAAGGCGTTGTTGAGATTGATGGCGTGAATCTTAAAGATGTTAGTTTTAAATCATTGCGTGGCCAGATCGGTATTGTTACTCAGGAAACGATTTTGTTTAACGACACAATACGCGCTAATATCACATATGGACATCTTGAGGCGTCTCAGGATCAAGTCGAAGAGGCTGCTAAAAAGGCTTTTGCGCATGATTTTATCTTAAAATTACCAAATGGATATGATACATCGATTGGAGATCGAGGTTTTCGTTTGTCAGGAGGAGAGCGTCAGCGTATTGCGATTGCTAGAGCTATTTTAAAGAATCCACCAATCTTACTTCTTGATGAAGCAACATCACAGCTTGATTCGGAATCTGAGAAATTTGTTCAGAAAGCAATTGATGAGTTGATGAAGGGGCGTACGGTTGTTTCAATCGCACATAGGCTTTCTACAATTAAAAAGGCGACTAAAATCGTTGTTTTAGAAGATGGAAAAGTCGCTGGAATGGCTCCTCACGCGAGACTTTTGGAGGAATGCGCTCTTTATAAAAGACTTTATGAAACGCAGTTTCAGGCCTAAAAATAGTGAAAAAATGGCTATTTTTGATAAAAAAATAGCTAAAAATTAAATGTTGCATTTATATTCATTCTTAGTTATACTATGTGAATTAATTTTCTAAAGACGATAAAAAGCTAAGATTTTTATCAAAAAACAGTTAAACGGAGGAAGGATGACAAACGAGTTGATCAAGAAACTGCTAGAAGCAGGGGTTCACTTCGGACACCAAACAAAAAGATGGAACCCAAAAATGAAACCTTTTATCTTTGGCGCCAGAAGCAAGATTTATATCATTGATCTGGAAAAAACTGCAGAGTGTCTGAATCAGGCCAAAGATTTTTTGCAAGAAGTTGCAACAAAGGGTGGACGCGTTTTGTTTGTAGGGACAAAAAAACAAGCGCAAGATGTGATTGTTCAAGAAGCAAAGCGTTCGGATATGTTTTATGTTAATTATCGTTGGCCGGGTGGTCTTTTAACGAATTTTGAAACATCCAAGAAATCTTTGGCGAAGTTATTTAATTTAGAAAAGATTTTGGAAGATGGCACTGCTGAAAAGTTAACAAAAAAAGAAATTGCTCGTATGGGTAAAGAGCGCAACAAGCTTTCACGTGATCTTAATGGAATTCGGGAAATGAAAGATCTCCCTCAAGCAGTTTTTGTCGTTGATCCAAAAAAGGAAGACATCGCTGTGCGTGAGGCAAAGAGGCTGGGCATTCCTGTTGTTGCCATTATCGATACAAACTGTGATCCAGATATGGTTGATTATCCAATTCCAGCTAATGATGATGCTTTAAAGTCAATTCGTTTGATTTTAACGCTAGTCACCGACGGTATCATTGAAGGTCGAAAAGGATACATGACAAGTGTTTCCGTTCAAAAAAAGGCAGAAGGAAAGAATGAAAGTCCTGTTGTCGAAGAAAAGCCTCAAGAAGCTGTTTCCAAAGAATAGTTTAATTCAGGTGATCAGAAAAATAATTTAATGAGTTATAGTGACACGATATATATGAAAGGAAGCAATATGGGCACAGGTGTAGATGCAATTAAAGAATTAAGAGAAATGACTTCTTGTGGTGTTATTGAATGCAAGAAAGCTTTAGAAGAAACTGGCGGAGACCTCGAAAAGGCTAAAGAAGTTTTGCGAAAAAGAGGATTAGAATTAGCTGCGAAAAAAGGAAGTCGCACAGCCAAAGAAGGACGCATTGAGGCATATATTCATTTGGGTTCAAAAATTGGAGTTCTTGCTGAAGTTAATTGCGAGACAGATTTTGTTGCGAAAAATGATGATTTTATTCAGTTTTCCAAAGATGTTGCCATGCATATCGCTGCAATGAATCCAAAGTATGTTCGGAAAGAAGATATTCCTGAAGATGTTTTGGCTGAGCAGAAAGATAAAAATGCGTTTTGCAAAGAAGTATGCCTTTTAGAGCAGCCATTCGTTAAGGATTCTAAGCTAACAATACAAGATTGTCTTAATAATCTTGTTGCAAAGATTGGTGAAAATATGTTTGTTAATCGATTCGATAGATATAAGGTCGGGGAAGTTGAATAAAAAACCAATCTATAAGCGTATTCTTTTAAAATTGAGTGGCGAAGCCATGCAAGGTGTTCAAGGTCATGGTATTGATGCCGAGATTTGCGTTTCGCTAGCTAAGCAGATTAAAGAGATTTGGAAATCTGGCGTTAAGGTTGCTTTAGTTGTTGGAGGTGGCAATATTTTTCGAGGGCAGGTTGAATGCGAGAAATTTGATCTTAATCGTTCCGTAGCAGATTATATGGGAATGCTTGCAACTGTTTTAAACGGGCTGGCGCTTCAAAATGCATTAGAGCATGTCGGTGTGTCGTCAAGAGTTTTGACGGCGATTGATATGCATGCGATTGCAGAACCGTATATTCGTAGACGTGCTATGCGTCATTTGGAAAAGGATCGCGTTGTTATTTTTGTCGCTGGAACAGGCAATCCTTATTTTACAACGGATACCGCAGCCGCACTTCGCGCAAAAGAAATTGGAGCTGAAGTTATTCTAAAGGCAACAAAAGTAGATGGCGTTTATTCGGCTGATCCTGTTAAGGATAAAAATGCAAAGAAGTTTAGAACTTTGAAGTTTATAGATGTTTTAAGAAAGAATTTAAAAGTTATGGATGCAACAGCGATTAGCATGTGTATGGACAATAACTTACCAATCGTTGTTTTTAATTTAACCAAAGTCGGCAATATTAAGAAAGCGGTATTTGGTGAAAAAATTGGAACAACCGTAAAATAAACGGGGGTGGGTAATGATAGGGAAAGAAGTCGTTCGAGAGACAGAAACAAAAATGAAAAAGACAATCGAATCGGTTGCTCGGGAATTTTCAGAAGTTCGAACTGGACGAGCTCATCCAGGTTTGATTGAAGGGCTCCATGCGGATTATTATGGTACGCCAACAATGATTAAGCAGATTGCTTCTATTTCAGTTCCTGATGCACGCACGGTTGTGATTCAGCCGTGGGATCCTACAGCCATTTTAGCAATTGAGAGTGCTATTAATAATTCAAAGCTTGGGATTATGCCATCTAATGATGGAAAGGTTGTTCGTTTAAGTATTCCTCAACTTTCTAAGGAACGACGAGCAGAGCTTGCCAAAGTTGTTAAGGATATGGCAGAAAAAGGACGAGTGTCGATTCGATCCATTCGTCGCGATGCTAATGATAAAATAAAAAAGCTAGAGAATGAGAAGAAGATTTCTGAAGATGATAGTTTTTCTGGACATGAATCTGTTCAGAAGTTAACAGATAGATTTATTAAAGAAGTTGATGTAATTTTAGAAGCTAAAGATAAAGAATTAGAAGAGTTTGGTAAATAGTTCTTTTTAAATTTTTTGACCCACTAGCTCATCCGGTAGAGCACAGCCCTTTTAAGGCTGGTGTGCCGCGTTCAAGTCGCGGGTGGGTCACCATTTGGGGCAGAGCCTTTTTTAGGCTCTGCCCCAATAAAACAATCTTTGTTCTTTTAAATCGATTTTTACGGGCGGATGGCGGAATTGGTAGACGCGCTAGTCTTAGGAACTAGTGGGGCAACTCATGGAGGTTCAAGTCCTCTTCCGCCCATTTAATAAAAATTTATTTTAGAAATCATGCGGCGGTAATTCAGTGGTAGAATGCGTCCTTGCCAAGGACGATGTCGTGAGTTCGAGCCTCATCCGCCGCTTTTATTTATATTAAATTGATCAATAATGCATCTCAAGGAGGAGTTAGATGAAGTTAAGCGAATTTTTATGTAAGAAGGCGATTTCTGTCGATCTAAAACAAAAAACAAAAAAAGAAGTTATCCAAGAGCTTATCGGGCTTTTGGTTGATGCAGACGTTGTTGAAAAAAAGAATAAAGGTAAAATTTTCGATGTTATTATAGCCCGAGAAGAATTAGGTTCGACGGCTATTGGTCAGGGCGTGGCGATTCCTCATGCTAAGTTTGACGGGATGAATAAACTTGTTGCAAGTCTTGGCATTAGCAAAGAAGGCGTTGACTTTGATTCTCTTGATGGCGAACCTGCGCATATCTTTTTTCTTCTCATTGCACCTGTCGATTCCGCCGGGCCACATTTGAAAGCTTTGGCTAGAATTTCTCGCCTTTTAAAAGATAAATTTTTTAGAGATAGCTTAAAATCAGCTGATAGCACAAAAGCTGTTTTAAAATTAATTGCGCTCGAAGATGATCGTATTAGTTGATAAAAATTGATTTTGTAGCATTAATTTATATTATAAAAAGTTAAGAATATGAGCGACAATGATCACGGCATGATTGGAAGTATCGTCAAGTGGTTTTATCCTGGCATGAGGGTAAAGCGATGGCTTTTAACATCTGTTTTGGGAATTTGCATTGTTGCACTTGGGTCTGTTTTTGCTGCAACATCGTACGCAATGGTAAGTGTTTTTGGATTTGTTATTATTATTTGTGGAATTGTTCTTGTTGTTTTAGGTGTTGGGAAAGTTATTGTTTCTTTGATTACGGTATTTTTGCCAGAGCGTGAACGCGAACTTGTTAATATTTTATATCAGCGTCGATATCTTGAGAGAGGACCAAAGGTTGTTGCGATTGGTGGGGGTCATGGGCTTTCGAATCTTTTGTTAGGTTTAAAGGAATATACATCAAATCTAACAGCCGTTGTAACTGTTGCCGATAGCGGCGGATCGTCTGGACGTCTTCGGGAAGAGTTTAATATTGTCGCACCTGGGGATATTCGGAATTGTCTTGTCGCACTCGCGGATGCACCGGCCTTAATGGGTGATCTTTTTCAGTTTCGTTTTTCAACAGAGTCTGAGCTTAAGGGGCACAATTTTGGAAATCTTTTTTTAACGGCAATGGTTCAGTTAACGGGTGGTGATTTTGAGAAGGCGGTTAAAGAATCAAGTAAAGTTTTAGCCATTCGTGGAAAAGTTGTTCCATCGACTGTAAACAACGTTCATTTGGTTGCAGAATATATGGATGGGTCAACCACAGAGGGTGAAGCAAAGATCCCAAAGGCAAAAACACCAATTAAAAGATTGTATTTAAAGCCTGAGGATACTAAGCCGACAAAAGAAGCACTTGAGTCTATTGCTAAAGCTGATGTTATTATCCTCGGTCCGGGAAGTCTTTATACAAGTATTATTCCGAACTTAATTATTAACGGGATGACTGAAGCGATTGAGAAGTCAAGCGCATTTAAGATTTATATTTGTAATGTTATGACTCAGCAAGGTGAGACTGAAGGGTATAGCGCAAGTGATCACGTGAGAGTTTTGATGGAGCACACGAGCCAGAAAGTTGTTGATGTTGCTCTTATCAATAATACAAAAGCACCTGGCGATGCTTTGAAGCGTTATGAAGAAGAAGATTCTCATCCTGTCGAGGATGATTCGGATAAGATAAGGGAACTTGGAGCAAAAGTTGTTGCAGAAGATTTGTTGGGTGTTGATGATTATGTGCGTCATGATGCACATAAATTAACACAAGCCCTTATTAATTTAATTGAAAAACATCGCGTTATTAAGCGTTAGGCAGATATGTTAAGAGTTGAAAAAGAAGTTATTGTTAAGACGGATCAAGGGTTGCATGCGCGCCCTGCAGCGTTGTTTGTTCAGATTGCTAATAAATTTGATTCTGAAATTACTGTGCGCAAAGGACCTGAATCGGTTAACGGAAAATCAATCATGGGCATCTTAATGTTAGCTGCCGAAAAAGGAAGTAAGCTTATTGTTTCTGTTGAGGGTGATGATGCTAAAGAGGCATCAGTCGAGCTGGTTAATTTTTTAACAAATAACGTTTCGGAATAAAAATATGACAAAAACAAAAAAGAGAGAATTGATTTTAACAGGAATTTCGGCAGCACCTGGGGTTGCTTCGGGGCCAGCGTTTATTTTAGACAAGCAGGACTTGTATATTTCTCCTCGGTCTATCATGGAAACAGAAATTCCGATTGAAATTGCACGTTTTGAAGAAGCGTTGATTAAAACACGAGAAGAAATTCTGAGCGTTCAGACAAAGATTTCAAAGGACATGGGTGTTCGACACGCGCAAATTTTTGATGCACATTTGCTTGTCTTGGAAGATCGAACAATTATCCAGGAAGTCATTAAAAATATCAAGAAAGAAAAGATGTGTGTTGAGTATATTTTTTCTCAGGTCATGAAGAAATATATTAAAGTTTTTTCTGAGATTGAAGACGAGTACTTGAGAGATCGTACAAGCGATATTAATGATGTTAGTAAGCGTGTTTTAAAGAATTTGATGGAAGAAACAAAGTTGCATGATCTTAACGATTTGACAGAAGAAACGATTGTCATTGCTCATGATTTTTCTCCTTCAGATACGGCGAGCATGTATAACCAGAAGATTTTAGCATTTGCAACTGATGTCGGAGGACGCACTTCCCATACAGCCATTATGGCGAAGTCGTTAGGAATTCCTGCTGTTGTCGGTCTCAAGGACGCTACGCTTCGCATAGCTAACCAAGATTATTTAATTGTTGATGGTCGTAAGGGTTTGGTCATTGTTCATCCATCTGAAAAAACGAAGCAAAAATATAATATTGTTAAAAGCAAGATCGCAGCATCCAAGACACGTTTTGATGATATTAAGGATTTGCCGGCAGAAACAACAGATGGCAAGCGCGTTTCTATTATGGCAAACTTGGAGCTTCCGGAAGAAATTCCAGTGATCTTAAAGCAAGGTAGTAGTGGTATCGGTCTGTATCGAACCGAATATCTTTATATGAATCGAAGCGATTTGCCAAGCGAAGAAGAACAGTTTAAAGCATATAAATACATTTTAAAGAAGATGGCGCCAAATCCAGTTGTGATTCGAACCCTTGATCTTGGTGGAGACAAATTTGCTTCAAGTGTTGAAGTGCCTAAAGAAATGCAATCGTTCTTAGGATGGCGTGCTATTCGTTTTTGTTTAGGCCGTCCTGAAATTTTTAAAACGCAGCTGCGTGCTATTTTGCGAGCATCGGTTTATGGAAATTTAAAAATGATGTATCCAATGGTTTCGGGTGTTTGTGAGCTTAGAGAAGCAAATGCTATGCTACAAGAGGTAAGGAATAGCTTAAAGAAAGAAAAGATTGCGTTTAAGACTAAAATGCCTATTGGCGTTATGATAGAAGTTCCTTCCGCTGCAATGACCGCTGATCTTTTAGCAAAAGAAGTTGATTTTTTTAGCATTGGAACAAATGACTTAATTCAGTATACATTAGCTGTCGACCGAACAAACGAACAGACAGCAAATCTTTATCAGCCAGGACATCCAGCAGTCTTAAGGCTTATTAAAAAAACAATTGATGCAGGCCATGAAGCTGGCATTGAGGTTGGTTTATGCGGGGAAATGTCTAGTGAGCCGGTTTTGGCATTCTTTTTACTTGGAATGGGATTAGATGAATTTAGCATGTCGTCTTTTAATATTTTACAGGTTAAGGAGCTTATTCGTAGCGTCAGCTACGCAGATGCACAATCTGTTGCAAAGGAAGCATTGACACTTTCGACAGCTGATCATGTTGAGGATTTCTTGAAGATGAAATTAAAGAAATATGCTCCTCACGTCTATAGCGGAAGAAAATAAGAATTTTATGAAAGTTTTAATTTTATCAGCAGGTTATGGAACACGATTATATCCTTTAACAAGGAATCAGCCTAAACCATTGCTTCCTATTGGCGATAAGCCGCTTATTGATTATTTGATTGAAAAAGTAAAGAATGTTTCAGCTTTAAGCGAAATTTATGTTGTTACAAATGATAAGTTTTTTGAAAATTTTAAAAGTTGGGCTGCTCAAAAAGAAGATTTTTCATTTCCGATTACGGTGATTAATGATAAAACAAAAACAGCGGAAGATCGACTAGGATCTATTGGTGATGTTCAGTTTGTTGTGAATCAGCGTGACGTTAAGGAAGATTTGCTTGTTGTTGGAGGTGACAATTTATTTGATTATGCTTTAGATGATTTTTTGAGTTTTGCTCAAGATCAAAAAGATAAAGTAACGGTCGGTCTTTATGACGTCAAGGAGAAAGAGCGGGCAAAGAAATTTGGCGTTGCCATGATGAATGGAAATCGAAATATTACTGTTTTTGAGGAAAAGCCTGAAAATCCAAAAACAAGTTTGATTGCGATGTGTCTGTACTATATGCCGCAACAAACGCTTTCTTTGATTGCCGAGTATATTGAGGAGTCTGGGAAAGTTGATTTGGCAGGAGATTATATTAATTGGCTTTGTCAGGCAAAGAGACTTTTAGGATTTCAGTTCGAAGGAAAATGGTGCGACATAGGGAGCATGGATGCATATGCTCAAGCACAAATTGATTTTAGAATAAATTTTTAAATTGTAAAGGGAGGCATTTGAAGTGAAAGGAAAATATTTTATTACATCTGAATCAGTTGGAAATGGACATCCAGATAAAGTTTGTGATCAGATTTCCGATGCTGTTTTGGATGCTGTTTTAAAGAACGATCCAAAAGGACGAGTTGCTTGTGAAACGTTTATCACAACAGGTCTTGTTGTTGTTGGTGGGGAAATTACAACAAAAACATATGTTAATATTCAAAAGCTGGTTAAAGAAGTTCTTTTAGACATTGGATATAGTCATGATAAATATGGTTTTTCAGCACATACATGCGCTATTTTAAATGCAATTGTTAGCCAGTCTCCAGATATTTCTCAAGGTGTTGATTCTGGCGGAGCAGGGGATCAAGGCATTATGATTGGTTATGCTTGTGACGAAACGAAAGAGTTGATGCCATTGCCGATTATGCTTGCACATAAATTGGTAAAAAAGGTTGAAGTTGTTCGAAAATTAAAGAAATTGGATTATCTTGGCCCAGATTGTAAGAGTCAGGTAACGATTGAATATAAAGATGGAAAGCCGATGCGTGCAGACGCTGTTGTTTTGGCTTGCCAGCATACAGAAAAGATTCTTGATAAAACGGGTAAGAAGATTACAGATAAGTCAAGAAAGCAAATGATTGATGTTATTATTCGACCTGTTTTAGGCAAGCTGATTGATAAGAAAACAAAGTTTTATGTTAATCAGACAGGGAAGTTTCTTGTTGGTGGACCTCAATCAGATACAGGTGTCACTGGTCGAAAAATTATTGTTGATACATATGGCGGCGTTGTGTCTCACGGTGGTGGTGCGTTTTCGGGGAAAGATCCAAGCAAAGTTGACCGATCAGCAACATATATGGCACGCTATATTGCCAAGAATGTTGTTGCAGCAAAGTTAGCCAAGAAATGTTGGGTTGAGCTTGGTTATGCGATCGGTAAAGCTGAACCTGTTAGTATTACAGTTGACACAATGGATACAGGGAAAATTTCTGAGCAAAAGATTGTTTCGCTTGTGAAAAAGAATTTTGATTTAACGCCACGCGGTATTATCAAAACGCTCAATCTTTTAAAGCCAATTTATAGAAAGACAGCAGTATATGGTCATTTTGGGCGAAATGAATTTTCTTGGGAAAAAACAGATAAGGCTGCAAAGCTTGCTAAAGAGCTTAAGTAAAAATAAACGAGGAGTACGATGACAAATTCGAAAAATAGTGCTCAAGATTATAAGGTTAAAGATATTTCTTTAGCCGAGTTTGGGCATAAAGAAATTGAGCTTGCTGAAAAAGAAATGCCGGGGCTAATGGTTCTTCAAAAAAGGTATGGAAAAGAAAAACCATTAAAGGGTGCCCGCATTATGGGGTCGCTTCATATGACAATTCAAACGGCAGTTCTTATCAAGACTCTAATTGAGCTTGGCGCTGATGTCCGCTGGGCGAGCTGCAATATTTTTTCAACACAAGATCATGCGGCTGCGGCTATTGCTGATTTGGGTGTTCCTGTTTTTGCTTGGAAAGGGGAAACATTAAAAGAATATTGGTGGTGTACGCTTCAGGCGTTATCTTTTCCTGGATATAATGGTCCGACATTGATTGTTGATGATGGAGGCGATGCAACTATGATGGTGCATAAAGGTTGTGAAGCCGAAGATGACGCATCGATTTTAGATGTTAGTGTTGATACCGAAGATGAAAAAGAATTATATGCTTGTCTTAAAGAAATTTTAAAGCAGGATAAAGATAAATGGCATCTTATGGCCAAAGATATCAAAGGTGTTTCGGAAGAAACAACCACAGGCGTTCATCGGTTGTATCAGATGATGACAGAAAAGAAGCTGTTGTTTCCAGCGTTTAATGTCAACGATTCTGTAACAAAATCAAAGTTCGATAATCTTTATGGTTGCCGCGAATCTTTAGCTGACGGTATTAAACGCGCAACTGATATTATGATTGCAGGCAAAGTGGTTGTTGTTTGTGGCTATGGAGATGTTGGAAAAGGATCAGCACGTTCAATGAAGAGTTATGGAGCGCGCGTTATTATTACAGAGATTGACCCTATTTGCGCACTTCAAGCAGCGATGGAAGGGCTTGAGGTTAAAACGCTAGAAGACGTTTTTGATATTGGTGATATCTATGTGACAACAACGGGTAATCTTGAAATTATTAAGGCAGAACATATGTCGAAAATGAAAGATGGTGCGATTGTTTGTAATATTGGTCATTTTGATAATGAAATTCAAGTTGCAAAACTTGAAGCTTGGCCTGGAATTAAAAAGATTAATATCAAGCCGCAAGTTGATCAATATTGTTTTTCTGATGGACATTCTATTGTTCTTTTAGCAGAAGGGCGTTTGGTTAATTTGGGTTGTGCGACAGGTCATCCATCTTTTGTTATGAGTAATTCATTTACAAATCAAACATTAGCGCAACTTGATCTTTGGAAAAATGATTATGAGGTTGGTGTTTATCGGTTGCCTAAGAAATTAGACGAGGAAGTTGCTCGGTTGCATCTTGATCATGTTGGTGCAAAGCTTACAGTGATGACTGATAAACAAGCAAAGTATATTGGTTATCCAAAAGAAGGACCATATAAACCGGAACATTATCGATATTAATATGACAAAATCAATTAAGAAAATAGCAGTCTTAACTTCTGGCGGTGATGGGCCAGGAATGAATGCCGCAATTCGAAGTGTTGTGCGTAGTGCACTTTATAATGGATTAGAAGTCAAAGGCGTTATGCATGGCTATGACGGTTTGATTAATGATGAGGTTATTGATCTTGATCATCGATCGGTAGCAAATATTATAAGTCGAGGTGGAACGTTTTTAAAAACAGCACGTTCTCCAGAATTTAAAAATGAAGAGGGTCAAGAAAAAGTTGTTAAAACATTAAAGAAATATGGTATTGACGCAGTTGTTGTTATTGGTGGTGATGGAAGCTATGCGGGTGCTTTTGATCTTTATACCAAGTGGAAAATTCCAACCATTGGCCTTCCAGGGACAATTGACAATGATCTTTCCGGAACAGATCAAACCATTGGATGTCATACAGCGGTAAATACTGCTTTAGAAGCCATTGACAAGATTCGTGATACATCACATAGCATGGAACGTATTTTTGTTGTAGAAGTTATGGGAAATCATTCAGGATATATCGCACTTCAAGTTGCTCTGGGTTCTGGTGCGGAAGATGTTATTGTTCCTGAAAAAGAATTTGATTATGATGCGATGTACGAAGATATTAAAAAAGGCCATGCTAAGGGAAAAATTAGCTGGATGATTGTTGTTGCCGAGGGTGCTGGAAAAGCACATGAAGTGGCTAAAAAAGTAACGGAGGTCACAGGTTTTGAGAGCCGTTATGTTGTTTTAGGGCACGTCCAAAGAGGAGGAGCTCCAACGGCATCTGATCGTATTTTAGCAACGCGTGTAGGTGCCGCAGCTGTTGATTGTCTTTTGAAAGGTGAATATGGAAAAGCTGTCGGCGTCGTACAGGATAAAATTAATGTTGTTGATTTAGGTCAAGCGTGCAGCATGAATGTTGTTTCTATTGATGAATATTGTCAATTGATTAAGATTTTGACATAAAGTATAAAATTAAGAATTAACGAGAGGAGTAGTAAAATGGCAAAGATTTATTATGAAAAAGATGCAAGTTATGATTCAATTCAAGATAAAATAATAGCAATTATTGGTTACGGTATTCAAGGTCGAGGACAAGCGCTTAATCTTCGCGATAGCGGACTTAATGTGATTGTTAGCGAGCTTGAAGATACAGAAAATTATGCTAAAGCTGTCGAGGATGGATTCAAGCCTCTTGATGCTAAAAAAGCAGCTAAGAAAGCGGACATTATTCAAATTTTAACACAGGATCATGTTCAAGCGATGCTTTATAAAAAAGCAATTAAGAGAAATTTAACAGCAGGCAAGTCGCTTGTTTTTTCTCATGGATTTAATATTCATTTTGGTCAAATTATTCCGCCGGCTGATGTCGATGTTTTTATGGTCGCTCCTAAGGGACCAGGCGCTCTTGTGCGAAGCCAATATGAAGAAGGCAAAGGTGTTCCTTGCTTAGTTGCGATTCATCAAGATGCCACAGGAAATGCTCTTAAAACAGCGTTAGCTTATGCTAAAGGTATTGGTGGAGCACGTGCCGGTGTCATTGAAACAACTTTTAAAGAAGAAACCGAAACAGATTTGTTCGGTGAGCAAGCTGTCTTATGTGGTGGCGTTAGCGAACTTGTTAAAGCGGGTTTTGATACGCTCGTTGAAGCTGGTTATCAACCAGAAATTGCTTATTTTGAATGTCTGCATGAGCTCAAGCTCATCACAGATTTAATTTATTCAACAGGTATTCAAGGGATGAGAAAACGTGTTTCTGATACGGCTGAGTATGGCGATCTTTCTCGAGGAAAGCGCGTCATTAGCGATAAGACACGTAAAGTTATGAAAAAGATGTTAACGGAAGTCCAGTCTGGTAAATTTGCCAAAGAATGGATCCGAGAAAATAAAAAAGGAAGACCAAATTTTACCCAATGGCGTAAAGAAGCAGATGAGCATCAAATTGAAAGAGTTGGTAGCCAGCTTCGTGATATGATGCCTTGGATGAAATAATTTTTTTATAGAGGTGCATAATGAGTAAAAAAGACAAAGTATTTATATTTGATACGACCTTGCGCGATGGAGAGCAAGCGCCAGGCGCGAGCATGAATGAAAAGGAAAAGTTGGAAGTTGCTTTTCAGCTAGAGCGTTTGGGTGTTGATATCATTGAAGCAGGATTTCCTGTGATTTCAAAAGGAGATTTTAATTCTGTAAAGAGTGTGGCAAAGCACATCAAGAAGTCTCGTGTATGTGGTTTGGCTCGATCAGTTAAAAAAGATATTGATGCGTGCTACGATGCGGTAAAAGGTGCAAAAAGACCACGCATTCACATATTTCTGGCGACATCTAAAATTCATCTTGAATATAAGTTAAAACGAACTAAAGAAGAAATTTTAAAGATGGCTGTTGATGCGGTTAAGTATGCGAGAAAGAAGACAGATGATGTTGAATTCTCGCCAGAAGATGCATCAAGAACAGATAAGGATTTTTTGTTCAGAATTGTTGAAGCTGTTATTAAAGCTGGTGCCAAGACGGTAAATATTCCGGATACGGTTGGCTATGGTGTGCCAGATCAGTTCGGGCAGTTGATTTTAGACATTCGAAACAATGTTCCAAATATTAATAAATCGATTATTTCTGTTCATTGTCATAACGATTTAGGAATTGCAGTTGCAAACTCATTGGCAGCCATTAAAAATGGTGCACGTCAAGTAGAGTGTACGGTAAATGGTATTGGCGAGCGTGCAGGTAACGCGTCGGTTGAAGAAATTATTATGGCATTGCAAACACGGTCAGATTATTATGGGTGTTCGACGGGAATTAAGACACAGGAAATTTGTAGAACTTCACGATTGGTTAGTAAATATAGCGGTTTTGTTGTTGCACCAAATAAAGCGATTGTAGGCGCTAATGCTTTTCGTCATGAAGCTGGCATTCATCAGGATGGTGTTTTAAAGGAAAGAACGACTTATGAAATTATGAAACCAGAAGATGTTGGCTTCGTCGAAACGGGATTGGTTTTAGGAAAGCATTCTGGTCGACATGCGTTTCGTGTTCGCTTAAAAGCGTTAGGCATTGATTTAAAAGACGAAGAGTTAGATCGCGCTTTTAATCGTTTTAAGAATGTTGCGGACAAGAAAAAAGAAGTTTATGATGAAGACTTGATTGCTATTGCTGAAGATGAGGCAAAGCTGGTTCCAAAGGCATGGCAGCTAGTGAGCCTTTCCGCTACAAGTGGAACAAAAATTGCACCAAAGGCAACTGTTTCTATTAAATCAAAAGGAAAGACTTTTGAAAAAAGTTCTTCTGGAGATGGTCCTGTTGACGCATGCTATAAAGCGATTGAAGGCATTGTTAAAGTTAAAGGTGAGCTTTTAGATTATTCTATTCAATCTGTTACGCGAGGCAAAGATGCTCTAGGTGAGGTTACCGTTAAGGTGCGCATCAAGGGTAAGAATTATATTGCTCATGGCGCAAGCACAGATATTTTAGAAGCGTCAGCGAAGGCATACCTTAATGCAATCAACAAAATGATTGTACAGTCGAAATAAAAATAATTTATGAATGAACAAAAATCTACTTATGGGTTGATAGGCTATCCGCTAGGCCATAGCCTATCGCCTTTAATGCATAATGCTGCTTTTGAAGCATTAGAAGTAGATGCGACATACAAGCTTTTTCCTCTCAAAGAAGATGAGTTAGATTCTTTCTTGAAAAATTTAAAAGAAGAAGACAGCCCTATTTTTGGTCTTAATATCACTGTTCCCTATAAAGAAAAAGTCATTTTTTATCTCGATAATCTTAATCCTTATGCGCAAAAAGTTAAAGCGGTTAATACGATTGTTGTTGGAAAAGATAGAAAACTTACAGGGTATAATACCGATGGGCCAGGATTTTTGGCGCATCTTACAGAGCTTGGATTTGACTCAAAGTCAAAGCGTATTTCTATTTTGGGTGCTGGAGGGGCTGCGCGTGCGATTCTTTCGGTTTTTTGCATGGCTGAAGAGAAGTTTGAATGGATTAAGATTTATGACATTGATTACGATAAGGCAAAAGCTCTTGTTTTAGACTTATCTGAGAATCTGAATTGTCAAAATGTTGAAGTTTGTCAAAGTATCGATGATTTAAATATTGAACTTTCGGATCTTTTGATTAATGCTACACCGATTGGATTAAAGGATTCAGACGATGTTCTTGTTGAGCCTGATTTGTTGCATGCAAATATGTTGGTTTACGATCTAATTTACAATCCAGCGGAAACAAAACTTTTAAAAATGGCAAAAGAAAAAGGTGCGAAAGTCTCTAATGGACTAGGTATGCTTTTTTATCAAGGTGTTTTGGCATTTCAGCATTGGGCTGAAATTGATTTGCCAGAGATTGTTCGAAACAAAATGAAAGCAGCACTTGAGCAGGGGATTAAATAATTATGATGACAGAGCAAAATTTTATTTCAATTTTATTCTTTATTTTTGGTTCTCTTATTGGTAGCTTTTTAAATGTTTGCATTATTCGTATGGCTAAAGAAGAATCTGTTGTCACTCCTCGTTCTCATTGCGTGAAGTGTAACAAATTAATTGCATGGTATGATAACATTCCTTTTATAAGTTTTATTTTGCTAAAAGGGAAGTGTCGTTCATGCGGAGAAAAGTTTTCTTTTCGATATTTCTTTATTGAACTTTTAACAGCTCTTTCGTTTTTAGGGCTTTATCGGTATTTTGGATTGCAACCGATCTTGTTTCCTTATTTAGTAATGGTTTCAGGATTTATCGTTGCAACATTTACGGACATTGATGAGCGGATCATCCCTGACGAGATTAGCGTTGGAGGGATGGTTGTCGGTGTTATTTTGAGCTTTGCTATCCCGAATTTGCATCATACGGATTTTTATTTGTTGTCTTTATGGCGATCGGTTTTAGGTGTTGTAATTGGCGGAGGCTCGATTTATTTGATGGGGCTTATTGGCGATTTTCTTTTTAAAAAAGAATCCATGGGCGGTGGCGATGTTAAACTTATGGCGATGATTGGAGCTTTTTTAGGATGGAAATTAGCGTTGTTAGCATTCTTTATCGCTCCATTCTTTGGCGCGGTTTTTGGTATTATTGAAAAAATTAGAACTAAAGAAAGTCTTATCCCATATGGCCCGTTTCTTGTTATTGGCGCTTTGATTGCGCTTTTCTTTTCAGATCCAATTCTCAACTGGATTCTCAATGGCTACGGCCTTTATTAATATGTATATCCTCACATATTTATATTAATCACTATATCTGTACGTAAAGTTGTTTTTTTGTTTAAATATGCTATCTTTTAAGTAAATATCAGGATAGATAACATATTTATACTCTTTTTATTATGAAAAACAAAATTTTTGCTAACAAAATTTTATTTTTGTGCATAGGTGTCCTTTTTACTCTTAACACCGTTTTGCAAGCTGCCCCATTAATTGGATCTAATTTAGCATTTGGTCCAACCTTTTCTTTAGGTCAGGTTTTTACTCCTCCGCTCGTAACCGGGATTCAAGTTGACGACAAGAATCCATTCTTGTTTGATTTTTTCGTTCATCCAGGCGATCAGAATTTATCAGGTGAGAATTTAGATGAAGAAGCAAAGAAAATGATTAGATATTTTTTAGCTTCTTTAACAATTCCAGAAAAAGATTTGTGGGTCAATCTTTCTCCTTATGAAGAAAACCGCATTGTCGAAAAGAATTTCTCAGAAACAGACATGGGGAGAGATCTTTTGGCGCAAGATTATCTTTTAAAGCAAGTCGTGACCACATTGATTTATCCAGAGGGAGAGATAGGAAAAAAGTTTTGGGAAAAAGTTTACAAGAAAGCATATGAACTTTTTGGTACGACTGAAGTCTCTGTTGATTCCTTGAACAAAGTGTGGATTGTTCCTGATAAGGCTGTTGTTTACGAAAGAGGAAATATGGCTTTTGTTGCAGAGTCGAATCTTAAGGTTTTTATGGAAAAAGATTATTTGGCATCGAAAGAATATCAAAAAGATTCTTTAAGCAAGGAAAAGTTAAACGTTGATCAGAAGCCTAAGCGAATGGATTTTTCAGATCAAATCGTTCAGGAAGTCATCATTCCAGAATTGGAGAAAGAAGTAAATTTTGGGAAAACTTTCAGTCCTTTACGGCAAATTTATCATGCTCTTATTTTGGCAGATTGGTTTAAAAAGAAATTATCAAACAGTCTTATCAATTATGTTTATACAGGCAAAGGAAAAACTTCTGGAATAGATGTTTATGATCAAAAGGAGGCTGGAAGAATTTATTCTCAATATATTGAGAATTATAAAAAAGGGACTTGTGATTATCTTAAAGCAGAATATGATCCATTTTTAAAAAAATATGTTCCTCGCAAGTATTTTTCGGGTGGAGTAACTTGTATGAATGTTGATAGCCAAGTCCTAGACAATCCCGACGACCTTTCCTCTTCTAATTTAAAGAATATTAAAAGGGATGCCGTGAAGTATCATATTGCTTTGCAGCAGGCACCTTCTCAGTTATCTAGCTCAATTTCTTCAGATGCAATTCTTCCTAAGGATGGATCGATTTTCAATAGTGAGTTTGCGCCTGGCGAATTTGTTCGTCAGCTTCCTGAGGAAAATCGCGAGTGGCATATGGAAAACTTAAAGGAGTGGATCATTGAGAACGCAGAGAGATATTTGAATGAGCGGCTTTCCGGTGCTATTCGTTGGGATATTTTTATGAACCACTCCTTGCCTTATTTTGGGTTTTCGAATGATCAGATATTAGAAATTGTTGATCGTCTTAAAGTAGAGGAGAAGTCTTTAAAGATTTCTTCTGAAGGTAATCGTCCGGCTGAGTGGGAAATGATTGAATCCCTTAAGAGTTCGGCGTGGCCCTATACACAGATAATGGCAAAGAATATCATTGCTTATTTAAGGTTTGAAGAGAGTGAATCTGCCGAAAAGGATTTTTCAGAGATTTTTAGGAGTGGACAAATTTTTAAAGAGAATATTATTTTTTCAATTTCTGGAATAAAAGAAAGCTACAAGCTTTATCCGTATTTGCGACAAATTATTAAGGATACGTTTTTTTTATCGAGTTCAAAAACAGAAAGAATTGATAAGTTAATGCGCATCGCAGAACGTGAAGTCAATGTAAGCACGCACAAAGGACAAGACCTTTTGAATTTTTCTAACTTAAAGAAAATATTAGAAAGTAATCATCAAAGACGAAGAACGGGACCAAATGCAACCTATGATCCTGAGGTTACGGAGGCTCTAGAAGAGTTAAAGATTCTGGCAGCAAGCCTGATCGATAAAACACCGGGGGCTATTGATGATGTTAAAGAAATTGTTAGCATATATTGCGATCAAGACATCTTGCTTAGACTTGAAGATGCTGTCGAGCTGTTTTCTGGCGGAGATAATCTTGAGGCGATTCTTGTGTTAACAAATATTAGGTCAGATCTTTATTTGTTAATTGTCGAGCAAATAAAACAAGCAGATAAAATTAATCATAGTCGTCAGCAGCGCTATGGTCCCCATATTTCTCAGTCTCAAGAGAAGGCAACAATAGCTTATAAGCTTATGGAGGCAGATATTTTGATTGAGCAGATGATTGTTGATTCTTCTACGGAAGCTTTTTCTTTGGTTAGAAGCAACGCAAGTTTAAAATCTTTTTCTTTAGAGAATGTTAAAGATATTATCTTGTCGGTATACATTATTGCTAAAAATATGTCTCATTCGATCGGTGCGCAGCCAGCGTTAAATGTTTTTGCTGATAATTTAATCAAGCTAAGAGATTCTGACCATCTTGGCGAAGAAAAGGAATATTATAGAATTTATGGGTTAATTCAGCAGATTGAAGCTGAGCTTGCTGATAATGTTGATAATTTGGTGAAGGAATTTAAATTTCGCGTTGAAGCCATGCAAAAGAATCAAGGTGTTAATGATTATGAAGATACGCCTGAGTCCCTAGGGTTTGTTCAGGATTTTCTGATTTCAACGATGTTAAGGCAATTTAGCGAACGATTTCTTTTGGATTGTAGGAAAATAATTGATGAGATGGAGGGCCCTCAAGATTTGACGATGACAGTCGATTCGGTTTCTCAACGAAAGGTTAGAAAGATCGTAAACGTTCCTGTTGATCTAGATCACATTCCTTTAATCGTTAGTTTTGAGTCAGCAACAGAAGATCAAATGAGGAAGATTGGATCTAAAGCCTTTGGCCTTTACATCATGAAGAAATTGGGTATGCCTGTTCCCCCGTGGTTTGTGATCCGGGCAAAGCCTCGAAAGGATATTTTTGATATTAATGAAGTCCGAGATGAGCTGGAAAACCAGATTAAGGAAATTGAAAAAAGTAGCGGAACAAAAATAGGAGACCCAAAGAATCCTTTGTTGTTTTCTTTGAGATCAGTATTTCAGGTTTCTATGCCGGGAGAGTTTCCAACAGTTTTAAATGTAGGGATGAATCAAGAAGTTTTTGAAGGATTGAAGGAATCTAGGGGTGAGAAATTCGCTTTAATTAGCTATCTTGCTTTCTTAAAAACATATGCAGATATGTTATATCCTAATTTATCAGATAGAGTAAATATGGATGATTTTTTAGGAGACGATCAAGATATTGATAGTTTATTGGATTTTTTAAGTGGACTTAAGATTTTTTTAAAGCAGTCTAAAATCAAAATTCCCGAAGATCCTTGGCAGCAAATAGAAATTATTGTAGATCATATTATGAATAAATCAACGACACCAGAAATAGAGAATTTCTTGGCTTTGCATGGTCTCCCAGATTCTTGGAAAGTGAGTGTTATTTTTCAGAAAATGGAGTTTGGCTATTTAAACGATGAATCTTATACGGCAGTTGCTCACACGAGGGATGTGATGACTGGCGAAGATAAATTTGACATTGAGGCGATTTATGGAGCAACAGGAGAGTCTGTTGTTGGGAAAAGAAGCTCTGCGCGCCAAGTTCATAATATTCTCCCGGTGGAGGATGAAGAAATGCTAGAAATTTTTAAGCCGCAGTTAGAAAAAATATTTGGTGGCCCTGTTGAGCTTGAAATTACCAGGGGCGAAAAGCTTCATTTCCTTCAAGCTAGAACAGGACATCTTGGGGCGCAAGCGCTAAAGAAAAGCTTGAACGATTTGGTTCAAGAGAAAATTTTAACAAAGGAAGAGGCGGCTTTTCAGATTGAAATTGCTGAGACCCTTTCTGGCAAGAATGAAATCTTTCCTAACGCAGAGTCTTTGGTTATCGCTGGTGGAATTAGCGGGGGCGTCATGGCAGGGCCAATTTGCTTATCTCTTGATCAGGCAAGGAAAGCCATGAGTGACGGGGAAAATGCTATTTTAATTCTAGAAAATACACCTGATAGAAATGATAAATCTTATTATGGAAAGAACCTAGGGGTTGTCACGGCTCACGGAGGCCCATCTCAACATTTTTCTGTTTGGTCAAGACAATATCACATGCCTTACATTTCGATGGTAAAAGACATTGAAATTGATCTGGGCAACAAAAAGATTAAAATGGGAGGCAGGCAGTTTAAAGAGGGAGATGTTGTCACGATGGATGGTTATCGTGGATTGATTTTTAATGGAAATGTTGTTAAGAATTCTTCTCCAGCGGGAAAAGGGGTCGGATCCTCTGCTGTTGGTGGTATCGACTTGAGTCGGACGTTTGAATCCTTAAATATAAAGATGGATCAGTCTGGATCACCTTTGCCTGTCGAGTTTCAAGATATTGATCAGATTCATATTCGAGGATTGATTCCCGTGATTATTAATGTTGTGCCTGTTCAGAATGTATCAACGCTTCTTGGGATTAACGCAAAAGGTTTAGTTGGATTCTAAGGTAAATCAGAATTGCTAGAATTTTTTATTAGAAATCTTGTATTTTATTTTTATCTTTTTTGAAGAACTTTTTCAAGCCTGTAAGGCATTTGCTGTGAGTATGTTAGAATATAGACATTTACTAGGACTGTGAGATATTGAGCTTCAAAACCTTGCTTTTTCTTAGAAATATGCTATATTTTTACAAACGTTTTCAAAAGAAAACGTTTTCAAAACCCTGACATTATTTTTATAATTTTTTTTCTATCAGTTAGGGGCAAAAATGCCACGATTTTATATATTTTAAAATAAACAAATAACAATTAAACTTCATTTCTCAAATTAATTCGCCACGGAGAAAAAAAGGAGTAAATTCATGATCAGTACATTCGAAGCGAGAAAATCAACTTTCTCTTATAAGGCACTTTGTGCGTTTGTCGCATTCGCTTTTTTTGCGACAATGGTTATTTTCCCTAATACAGCTCAGGCTCAAGGTGTGGCTAGTTTGCCGGCACCTGGAACTATGATCGGTATGACACCGGCATTTGCACCGCCAATTATTAAGGGTGTGCAGATTGATCCGCAGCATCCATTCCAGTTTAATTTTGTTCTTGATACTGGAGATGACCATGTCTCAGGCAAAAAGCTTGAACGCGAAGCCGACAAACTTATCAAATATTTCTTAGCTGCGATTACTGTTCCTGATGAAGATTTATGGGTGAACCTTTCTCCATATGAACAAGACCGCATCGTTCCAGAAGAATTTGGAAAAACAGAAATGGGACGTGATCTTTTGGCTCAGGATTATATTTTAAAACAATTTACGGCATCCTTGATTTATCCTGAAGATGAGCTTGGAAAAACGTTCTGGGATCGAGTATACAAAAAAGCATATGAAAAGTATGGCACAACGGATATCCCTGTTAATACTTTTAACAAAGTATGGGTTATTCCTGAGACAGCCGTTGTTTATGAGCATGAAGGCACAAGCGCTTTTGTTGTTGAAAGACATCTAAAAGTTATGCTTGAAGAGGACTATCTTGCCTTATCGAATAATTTAAATAATGAAAAAATTGGAACAAGCCTTCAGGGTGAGGCTGAATCTAAAGATGTGAATAGTATTTCTTCTGAGATTGTTCGAGAAATTCTTATTCCAGAGATTGAGAAAGAAGTTAACTTTGGAAAGAATTTTGCTAACCTTCGCCAGATTTATAATGCTATGATTTTATCAACTTGGTACAAAAGACAGTTGCGCGAAAGTGTTTTTGCTGGTGCGTATGCGAATAAAAATAAAGTTTCTGGTGTTGATATTGCCGATAAAGCGCAAGCGCAGAAAATTTATAATCAGTATTTGGAAGCGTTTAAAAAAGGTGTTTGCGACTATATTAAGGTAGAGCAAGATTCTCAAACGGGAAGAAATATTCCAAGAAAATATTTTTCTGGTGGTTCGAAGCATGTTTCAAAAAATGTTCGTGTTAAAAAGAATTTATCGTCTTTGACATCAAGACAAGCAGGAGAATTCAGCGCGAGCGCTGGACCTTTGGCTGTTGTTAAGGGTTTTGCGGATCCGGCTAACATTAAGTCGGCAGGAGAGAGAGCAGTTTTAGGATACAGAGGTGCAAAGGATGATGTATCGGGTTCTCCAATAGTTGTCGATGACATAGATGGTAAGGATGAGTACGTCCTTCAAGTAGGAAGTGAGGGAGTTTTTGTTAAGGATAAAAATTGGGTTCAATTTATAGGAAAGAGATTGAGGCCAATTCAAGCATTAGAGAAAGCAATCGATGTTTTTCTCTCTAAGCATTTTTCTAAAATAGATTATGAAAGTATAGTTTTGCAATGGGATCGAGCTCAAACTCGATTAGATGGGGTTGATGTTGTCTCATTGTCTCAAGGGAAGATAGATCAGATATCGGAATCGTTAAAAAAGGCATCAAAACGCAGTCAGAGTCTAGACACAGATTTTAAGATTATGATGGATAATTTAAAATTTTATCAAGATCGACTTGAAAAAATAGTTGGAGACCTTGCGTATGAGGTGAGTAATGGCAAGAAAGTTTCTGAAATAAATTCGAACGATCTTTTGAGAAAGGCCAGAGAAGGGGAAAAAGATACAAAAATTTTAGATGAATCTGGTTTGACAAAATTATTCAGGAAAGTAAGTGGATTTTTAAGGCTTGAACAATTTACAGCGATTAATGTCGCTGTTTCTCTTCATAGTATGCTTTTAAAATTTGCTGGAACAGATGCTCCTGGTTGGCAGTGGGCTTTGTGGGCGTTAGCTACCTTTTCTGTCACAACCATTATTCATGAGTTAGGTCACTGGTATCAAGGTCAGAAATCTAACACTCTTACATTGGAAGAAATTCCTTTTAAGATTATAAGAGATTCAGGAAAAATAAAGGATTCTTTGCTACTAAAATATTACAAGAATCAATCTGTTCTAAAACAATCGATTGAGGAGAAGATGCTTAAAGATAAGCTTTTTAAAGAAGAAGTTGAAGATTTTGTGAAAGGCCTTGAGTTTAAAAGTGTTTCTGGAGATAAACTGATTTTTGATGTTAGCGAAATTGATAAAAAACTTTCTGATGGAAAGAAAGAAAAGTTTTTTGAATATTTTGAAAAAGATAGCTGGCTGATGGATTCTAAAAAAGAGCACGAAATGCGAACAGGTATGGCTAATTATTGGGAAAAGACAAAATTGATTAACCGTTTAAAAAGACATGATATTATTAAGGGGTCAAAGTGGATTCCAGAATGGCTGACTTTTAACGCGCGAGGCTTGCAAGTTAATTTTAGCCGAACAACTTTGCAAAATCTTGCCTATGGGCCTCTTTTTAGCGCTTGGATGACAGGGGGAGCGATAGCGGTTTTGTTGGCTTCTCTTATTGTTCCTGGACTAGCCACAACATGGGTTCCTGGACTAGCGCTAACAACAGTTGTCATTGGGCTTTTTAATTCCATTTTTGCTGATAATTCAGCTCTTTTAGATTTAATAAAAGAAAAAAGGTTGGACCGAGCACGTAAAAAGGCAGTTAAGGCAGGTGTTGGCAAAGAAGAAGCAAAAACCATAGATGTTGATTTGCTTGTTAAGGGTAAAGATGGCAAGATGAGATCTTGGAGCATGATGAATCCTGAAGATATCAGAAGCATTGTGCGATATGATGAAAAAAAGAATGTTTATGTTCTCCCAGCAATGATTCATTGTAACGTTATTAATGGCGGAAAACATTCAGACGGAAGCGCAACATTTCAGGAGTGGATGTATTTGCCTCTTGGGTCTGAGAGTGTTGATGAGGCCTTAGAAAAATTAACTGACCTTTTTGATGCATTAAAACGAATTGTTCGAGCTGAATATGGGACATTGGGGGAAATGGGGAAAGAAGGAGGAATTGCCCCTATTTTACCAAACCAGAGAGAAATCCTTGTTTTGATGCGTAAAGCAGGAGAATTGTGCGGTTATGTTGAAGGAAAAGATTTTGCATATTCGCTTGATATTGCGGCTAGTGAGATGGAAAATGCGGCAGAAAAAGCGGGTGAGCCGGGACAGTATCGAATGTTCAAAGACAGAAATCCAGTGAATTTACAGACGGATCAATTAATAGACGTATATGGAGAATTAATAAAAGAATTTTGTATTATTTCTATTGAGGATCCTTTTCACGAAGATGATGTGGAAGGGTATACGAAATTTACAAAACTTTACGGAAAGAACGGAACACGTCTTGAGGGTCTTCGTTTTCCGATTCAGAAAAAAGGGATACAGATTGTTTTAGATGACATCTCTGCGACGAATCCTATGTTAATTTACGCATTGAAACAGGCAGGATGCGGAAATTCTATTTTGATTAAGCTTAATCAAATAGGGACGGTAACTGAAACGATTAATGCCATCAAAATTACGGAAGGCAATGGCGTTCCATTATTGCAAAAGGAAAAAGATGGTAAAGAATATGCTGATTCCTATGGAACAAAAATTTCACATCGTTCTGGGGAAACTGAGGACACCCTTCTTGGAGATTTTGTTGTTGGAATGGGTGGTGGCCAGCTTAAAACCGGATCGGTAAATCGATCAGATAGAATGGGAAAATACAATCGATTGAAGAAAATAGCACATTTTTTAGAAGCGAATGTGGCCAAGAAGCGATCGTTATTAATTAAGCCGAAAGGTGAAATTATCATTACGGATGCTTTGGCAACAGATACCTATGATTCTAATGGGAATCCGACAGTAACGCTTGAACTTTATTTTTCTAATGGCAGTAAGCAGGAAGCAACGGTTCCTTCTGGAGCTTCAACTGGTAAAAGAGAAGCTCAAGAATTGCGAGATGGTGACAAAGAACACCATCGAGGAAAAGGAACTAAGAAAGCGACAAAAAATGCTGCAGACTTGGCGGAGAAAATATTAGTAGGAAAGAAGCTTTCAGAGCTGAACCAATTTGATGTTGATCAGGCTATGCTGAGAGACGAGTTAGAAAAAGGGAAAGTAAACAATTATCAAGAAATTAAAAAAAGAGGAAAAAATCCTATTATTAATTTAGAGCGAGATGAATATTTAAATACGGTTGAGCAACAGCTTTATAAAACAGAGAATGGGGCTAATGCAATGTTGGCTGTGTCTATGGCGTTTGCGAGAGCTAAGGCATATTCTGAAGGACTTGAGCTATTTCAATATTTTGCCGAATTGAAGAAAGAGCCAATGAGGCAGGATGAATTGTATGGTGTAAAGGTTCATTTTAATCCTCTTGATGCGAATGTTGTCTCCTCTGGAATACCTACAAATGTAAAAACATTAGATAGATCAGTATCTTTTCCACCTGTTGCCAGCGTTGGCGCAATCGACAACAATGAATCTCTTGGTGGTATTAGCATGAATTCTGGATTATTGGATCTTCAAATCAAGAGAGATAGCGCAGGTTCACCGCTTCCAATCAGTCAGCAACCGATTATGAATATGAATATTCAAGGGTTTAAATTTAATATTATGACAATTACGCCAATTACAACAACGTTGCCGATGTATTTGGGGATGAGTGATGGTGATTTGTCGATTGCAATGTTGTAAGATTTGATAGTTTAGTAATGTTTTAAAGGCCGCTGCTTAGCAGTGGCCTTTTTATTTTTTACCTTTTACCCGATACCGTTTTTCTGCTACAATCCAACTATGGAGAAAAACATTGCACTCGTTGGTTTCATGGGGTCAGGAAAGTCTGTTGTGGCCAAGCTCTTGGCCAAACAGCTTGGGCGTAAGCTTATCAGCACGGATCAGTTAATTGTTGAACGCGAAAGAATGGAGATTACGGATATTTTTTCGATTAAGGGAGAAAAATATTTTCGTGATGTTGAAGAAGATGTTGTCTTTGAGGTAAGTCAAGGCGAAGGACTTGTGATTGATTGCGGGGGCGGTGTTGTTTTAAGAGAACAGAATATAAATAATTTGCACTATAGAAGTATTATTGTTTATTTGAAAACCTCTTCAGAGGCTATCTATAGCCGGATTAAAGATCAGATGCATCGGCCGCTTTTAAATGTGGAAGATCCAAAATCTAAAATTGATGAATTGATTGCTCCACGCTTATCGTTTTATGAGAAAGCAAACTTGACTGTTGACACGTCTAAGAAAACAATTGATTTTGTCGTCGATGAAATTATAAAAAGTATTTCTCAATGACCGAACTTGATTCTCTCGTTATTCTAAATGCCATTTCTGGTCTTGGTCCAATTCGAATTAAAGAATTATTATCTTATTTTTCATCTGCCAAAGAAGTTTTATCAGCTTCTAAAAAAGAAATTCTTTCCTTAAAGCGTATTCCGGAAAATGTGGTAAAGAATATTTTAGAATTTAGACAAGATGAATTTCTAGAAAAAGAACATGCTTTAATTAAAAAACACGATGTTAATATTTGCGTGATCTCCCAAAAGCAATTTCCAAAAAATTTAAAAAATATTATTGATTCTCCGATTGTTCTTTATGTCAAAGGAACGTTTGATCCTGTGGATGCAAATGCGGTTTCGATTGTTGGTTCTCGACGAGCTTCGATTTATGGAATATCCATGGCAGAAAAATTTTCTATGCAGCTTTCCGATTTTGGTATCACCGTGGTATCTGGGATGGCACGGGGAATTGATTCGGCAGCTCACAGAGGAGCTCTGCGTGCCAAAGGAAGGACAATTGCCGTTTTGGGAAGTGGGATCGCACACATCTATCCTCCAGAAAACAAAGAATTAGCGCAAAGCATTTCAGGAAGCGGTGCCGTTATATCTGAGTTTCCAATGACGACAAAACCTTTAGCTGTAAATTTTCCAAGACGAAATCGCATCGTAAGCGGATTGTCTCTTGGCGTTATCGTGGTTGAGGCTGCTAAAAGAAGTGGTGCGCTCATCACAAGTGATTTTGCGCTTGAGCAGGGAAGAGAAGTTTTTGCGATTCCAGGAAAAGTAGATATGCCAAGCGCTCAAGGTACGAATAATCTTATAAAGCAAGGCGCAAAACTTGTTACTTCAGTTGAAGACATTTTAGAGGAGCTTCAGGTGGATCTTAAAAACGCTCGAGTAAAAATAATTGAAAGTAATGATCAAATTTCTCTAAAAGAGCTTAGTGATGTTGAACAAAAGATTTTTGGTCAAATTTCTTCTAAAGCTCTTCATTTAGATCAAATTCTAGAAAAAACAGGGCTTTCCATCTCTCAGATATCCTTAGGATTGCTTAGCCTAGAGCTAAAGCGGCTTATTAAGCAATTGCCCGGAAAACTGTTTGTCAGAACTTAAAAATCCTATATAATAGTCCTACTTATATTAATATGTATACACTAAAGGATTATTATGGCAAATTCACTTGTTGTTGTTGAATCTCCTGCAAAGGTCAAAACGATTAATAAAATCCTAGGCAAGAGCTTTAAAGTTGTCTCTTCGATGGGGCATTTAATCGACCTTCCTAAGTCAACGCTTGGTATCGATGTTGAAGACAACTTTAAGCCTAAGTTGATTATTATTCGTAGTAAGCAAAAATTTTTAAAAGCCCTTAAGAAAGAAGCTTTAAAAAAGAAAAATATCTATATTGCCACTGACCCTGATCGTGAGGGAGAGGCAATTGGATGGAATCTTGCTAAGGAAATTGGCGAAGGGAAAAAGGTCTATCGCGTGACATTCCACGAGATTACCAAGGACGCTGTTTTGAAGGCATTTGATCATGTGCGTGAATTTGATGAAAAGAAAATTGATGCACAAATAGCGCGTCGTGTTTTAGATCGATTAGTGGGATATCAGCTTAGTCCGCTGCTTTGGAAAAAAGTTGGTTCGGGCTTAAGTGCTGGACGTGTTCAATCTGTCGCGCTCAGGCTTATTGTTGAGCGTGATCGCGCCATCACTGCCTTTAATCCTCAAGAATATTGGCAGATGTCTGTTGATCTAAGAAAGACTGATAGTCAAGATATTTTAAATGCTTCGTTAGATAAGATTGATGGAGAAAGAATTGATTTAAAAAGTAAAGAAGAAACTGATCAAATTGTTAATGAGGTTAAGCAACAACAATTTTCTATTTCAGATGTAACCGAAAAAGAAGTGCGGCGAAACGCATTGCCACCTTTTATTACGAGTACTCTTCAGCAGGAAGCATTTAACAAGCTCAATTTTAATACAAGCCGAACAATGATGGTCGCTCAGCAACTTTATGAAGGCGTTGACCTTGGTGACGGAGAGACAATCGGTTTGATTACATATATGCGTACAGATTCTGTCAATATTGCTGATGAAGCCAAAAAAAGAGTCCGCGATTTAATTCAACAGCAATACGGCGAAGCGTATTTGCCAGAAAAGCCTAGCGAATATAAATCAAAAAAACGGGCACAAGAAGCTCATGAGGCGATTCGCCCATCCGATGTTTTTAGAAAACCAGAGGACATGCGGTCTTTCTTGACAGAGGAGCAGTATAAAATTTACGAGTTGATTTGGCGAAGATTTGTGAGTTGTCAAATGACACCAGCTGTTTATCTTCAAAAAAGAATTTTAATTAGTGCCGGAAAATTTGATTTTAGCGCATCAGCTTCTAGTTTAAAATTTGATGGATGTCTCGCCTTAGATCAGAGTTCAAAAGATAAAGATTCTGAATTGGATCTTTCTCAATTCAAAAAAGAGGATGCGCTTGATTTGGCTGATGTTTATCCCACGCAGCATTTTACAAAATCTCCGCCACGTTATTCTGAAGCTACGCTTGTTCGTGCGATGGAAGAAGGCGGCATAGGTCGACCGAGTACATATGCGCCGATTATTAAAACACTTGTTATGCGTAATTATGTATATCGCGAAAATGGATATTTTAGTTCAACAGAGTTAGGCTTTACCATCATAGATCTTCTTGTTGAGTATTTTCCGAGAATTATGGATATTAGTTTTACGGCGACCATGGAAGAGCGTCTTGATTTGATTGAAGATGGTGAGCTTGATTATGCGAAACTTTTAAATGAGTTTTATGCGCCTTTCAAAGAAGAGCTTGATTATGCGACAGAGAATATTGAAAAGATTACAACTTTAACTGATCATAAATGTCCTGAATGTCAGAAACCTTTAGCTATCAAATGGGGACGCAATGGAAAATTTTTAAGCTGTTCAGGATTTCCAGAATGTAAGCACTCACAATCATTTCTAACGGGGGTTAAGTGTCCTGAAGAAAATTGTGAAGGGGAATTAGTTGAGCGGCGTTCTCGAAGAGGGACGACTTTTTATGGGTGTAGTCGATACCCTGAGTGTACGTTTACTAGCAGGCAATTGCCTAAATAATACGAGATTATATGAATAGATATGTTGAAAAGTTTTTGTCATATCTTGATATTGAGAAAAATTATTCAAAACACACGATTTTAAATTATAAAATTGACCTAGAAGAGTTTTTTATTTTTTTGAAAGATACATCTATAGAGAGAGTTGATTATTTTCATCTGAGACGTTATTTGGCAAATCTGCGTACAAGGGAGTTTAAGCCAAGGACAGTGGCGCGTAAGCTTTCGGCTTTGAGAAGTTTTTTTAAATTTATTTATCGCGAAGGATTGATAGGAAAGAATCCTGCCACTCTTTTGATGACGCCAAAGCTGGATAAAAAATTACCACAATTTTTATCCGAAAAAGATGTTGAGCGCTTAATAGAGGGACCAAAAGAAAAAGATGAGCCAAATCTTCGAGACCGCGCTATTTTAGAAACACTTTATAGCACAGGTATGCGCGTTAGCGAACTTGTCTCTTTGGATTTAAATCGAGTTGATTTTATTAGCAATATTGTCAAGGTGGCAGGAAAAGGAAAAAAAGAACGTCTTATTCCTATAGGTGAAACAGCACTTAAAGTGATTCGAGAATATGTTGATAAAAGAAAGAATAAATCAGAAGCAGTTTTTTTAAATCTGAGAGGTGCGCGTCTGACAGATCGAAGCGTGCGCAATATTGTTGATAAGCATATTCGTCAGGCAAGCATTCAAAGCAAGATTTCTCCGCATGCATTAAGACATTCGTTTGCAACACATCTTTTAAATGCGGGAGCAGATTTACGTGCTGTGCAGGAGTTGTTAGGACACGTGAATCTATCAACGACCCAAATTTATACCCATATGACTACAGAGAAGCTTAAAAAAGTTTATGATAACGCGCACCCGAGAGCATGATGACCATATTATATAATTTAGCATTTTTTATTTTTTCAATTGTTTATTTGCCATATCTTTTGATTAAACGTAAATGGCATAAAGATTTTTCAATGCGTTTTGGATTTCTTAAAGATTTAGAAACTTCAAGCGCACCTCGTATCTGGATTCATGCTGTAAGCGTAGGTGAGGTTGTGGTGATCAAAAATCTTTTGGATGAAATTCGCCAAAGATATCCTGAGAATCCTATTGTGATTTCCGTTGTCACTCAAACAGGCTTTGAAATGGCACAAAAGATTTCAAGCCAAGAGGATCAGGTTATTTATGCGCCTTTAGATTTTAGTTTGTCAGTGCGCCGATACATTGATGCGATTAATCCGAGGATCTATATTAATGCTGAGACAGAGATTTGGCCAAATTTATTGACGCAATTGCATCGTCGCGGTGTCCCTATTGTTCAGATCAATGGACGCATTTCTGATCGAGCGTTTAAAGGATATCGATTTTTAAAGTCAGCGATTAGTCCAGTCCTTAATTATATTAGTTTTTTTTGTATGCAAAGCGATCTTGATGCTAGTCGAATTAAAGAGCTTGGGGCATCTCAAAAGCGTATCGAAGTCGTTGGCAATATGAAGTTTGATGATATCTTAGATTCTAATCAAAAAGAACTTCCAAATTCAATTGTTGATGACATTGAAGAGTTTTTTGTAGCTGGAAGCACGCATCCAGGTGAAGAAGAGATTATTTTAGATATTTTTAAGAAAACTAAAAGTCGTTTTGAGAATTTGCGTCTCATCATCGCTCCTAGACATCCTGAGCGCGCCAATGAGATTGTTGAGTTGGTTCAAAGAAAAGGATTCAGGGCGGTTAAATTTTCTCAGATGTACGATTTGATTATGGATCAAGAAACAGTTGTTGTGGTTGATACTATCGGACACTTGCGCTCATTGTATCGATTGGCAAAAGTTGTTTTTGTGGGCAAGAGTTTGACGGTGCAAGGGGGTCACAATATTATTGAGCCTGCGTATTTTGAGAAACCGATTATTATCGGTCCTTATATGCAGAATTTTAAAGATATTACAGCGTTATTTCTACAAAACAATGCCATTGTTCAAGTAAAAGATAAAAAGGAATTTGGAAAAGAGCTTGAACATCTTCTGGGGGATTCGGTGCTTTGTGAAGAACTTGGCGTGAGAGCAAGAGAGGTTATTGAGCAGTACCGAGGGGCAAGCGAAAAGACGTTCGACATGATTTCAATTATTTTGAGTAAGGCTAAGGAATGAAGAAATATCTTTATGAACTTATGACAGATCAGCGTAAAGATTGGCTAGCGCAAATCTTTAAGATCGTTTTGTTGGTTTTGTCTTTTTTGTATTGGGCGGGAATCAAAATAATTTTATGGATGTATCGTCAAAAGATTTTAAAGACAAAACGGTTGCCAAAGCCTGTTATTAGCGTCGGCAACATTACCATTGGTGGTGTTGGCAAAACGCCTTTAGTTCGTTTGATTGCAACAATGTTTCAATATCACAGCCTTAAGCCTGTGATATTGACTCGAGGTTATATGGCAAAGGGTACGGGTTCGGACGAAGCTGAGATGCTTAGAAGCCAACTAAAGGATGTTCCTATTTTAGTCGGAGCTAATCGATATCAGGTAGCTCAAGATTTTTTAAGAGCGAACAGAGCCGATATTTTTATTTTAGATGATGGATTTCAGCATTGGTCGCTTCTTAGAAATTTTAACATTGTTGCGATTGACTCAACGCGTCCGTTTGGAAATCTTTTTTTAATTCCGCGTGGAATTTTGCGTGAACCAATGGATTCATTGAAGCGAGCAGATATTTTTATTCTGACAAAAACAGATTTGGGAAAAGAGAATATAAAGAAAATTTGCCAGAAGATAAAGCAATTTCAGCCTGCAGCGGTTATTGTAGAGACAGTACATAATCCTGTGGCTTTAATTAATATTAACAATTCTGGAGACAGACGGGACACGTCTGCTATTTCGGGTCATTTGGCATGTCTTTTTTCAGGCATCGGAGATCCTCGATCTTTTGAAGGAAGCGTCGAATCTCTCAGGGTTGATATTAAAAAACATTTTATTTTTATGGATCATCATTGTTATTCTAAAGATGACATTGAGCGCATTGTTCATTATTGTCGAGTTCACAATATTAAAACATTAATTACAACACAAAAAGATGCTGCTCGATTGCCTGGGTTATTGCATTTATTCTCAAGGGAATTGAATGTTTTTATTTTGGAAATTGAGATGAAAATTTTGAAAGGAGAGCAAGATCTTGAAAAGCGAATTTTCTATTTTCTGGATCGTTAAGATTTTTGCTGCGTTTGTGCGTTGGCTTCCTGTGTCAGTTGCGCTTTGGTTGGGGCGTGTGATTGGGACGATAGGGTATCTTATAGATCATCGACATAAATCGCTTGCATATGCAAATTTAAAGATTGCATTTTCTTGTCAAAAAAAGACAAGCGAAATTAAAGGTATTTTAAAGAAGGTTTTTCAGAATTATGCGCAGAATTTTATTGAACTTTTGCGTCTTCCAAAGATTGACCCACATCAATATATTACGCTTGAGGGAAAAGAACATGTTGATGAAGCTTTGAAAAAGAACAAAGGACTTATCTTGCTTGCAATGCATTTTGGCAGTTGGGAGCTTTGTAACTTTATGAGCAAGCTTTTAGGTCATCCATATCGAGTTGTTGTCAATCCTCAAAAACGACATCAAAGGCTTAATGATTTGCTTAATTCTTATCGTCAGAAGGCAGGGGCAAGCCTTGTTGAGCCAGGTTCGGGAACGCGTGATTTTGTAAAAGCTTTGCGTAATAATGAAATTGTTGGAATGGTTGTTGACCAAGGAGGAAAAACAGGAAGTCTTACTAAATTCTTTGGAAGGGAATCTTCGATGTCTTTAGGCGCGATTAAAATGGCGTTAAAGCTAGGAGTCCCTGTTTGTTTTTGTACGATTGTCCGTGATCCTAAGGCTGCGCATCATAAGCTTAAAGTTTTTTCGCCGTCTCAGTTTGAGATAAGCGGTAATAGAGATCAAGATATCGCTGATAGTTTAAATAAAGTTGTTACTCAGATGGAAAAAGTTATTGTTAAATATCCTTCTGAGTATATGTGGTTTTATAAAATTTGGAAGTATTCAAAAGAATCCACCATTGTTGTCTTGAGCGATCAAAAATTTGGACATTTAAATCAGTCAAGGGCATTTTCTGAGAAAATTAAAAAGGCATTAGCGGAGCGATCTATTCGATGCCATATCGAGGTCATCGATGTTGAGTTTAAAGATGAAGCAAAAAAAACAATGTTTGCAGCACTTAGCTTTGCTATTCATGAAAAGACCTCACAAGGACGTCTTCGATATTTAAAATGGTTCTTAAAGCGTAAATCGTTTTTAGAGGTAATGAGCGTTAAAGGGGATTTTGTTGTATCATGCGGTTCGTCTATTGCAGGTGTTAATTATTTTCTATCTCAGGATTATCGTGCTAAAAGCATTGTTCTTCAGAAGCCAGGAATTTTAAGTTTTAAACGGTTTGATCTTATTCTTTTGCCAAAACATGATAAGAAAAGTTCTCAGCAGTATGGAGAAAATGTTGTCTTTACGAATTTGACGCCGAACCTTATTGATCAAGAGTATTTGCAAAGCCAAGCAAGCAGGTTGATGGCAAAGTTTCCAGACCTTCATCATCGCAAAAGTCCAACCATTGGCCTAATGATTGGTGGAGAATCAAAAAATTATTTTATATCAAATATTCAGGTTGAAAGTATTGTTGAGCAGGTCAAAGAGGTGGTTGAACAACGGCAAGGTCGAATTTTAGCAACAACTTCAAGGCGAACTCAAAAAGATGTTGAGATTGTCGTTAAAGCAGGATTGTCTGATTTTAATCAATGTCCGTTTTTGGTTATCGCGACTGAAAATAATGTGCCAGAAGCGGTTGGTGGTATTTTAGGAATTTCTGACATTGTTATTATTTCCTCAGACAGCATCTCTATGATTTCAGAAGCTGTTAGCTCTGGAAAAACTGTTATTGTATTTGATGCAGAAAAGAGAAAAGTTAATTACAGAGGAAAGCATGAAGTTTTTGCTGAGAATTTGTTTAAACAAGAACATATTTTGAGAGCGAAAACATATGAAGTTGGATTGGTTTTAAATAACGTCATTGAAAATAATATTAAAACTAAGCCTATTTGCGATCAACAAGTTTTGTTTGAGGCTGCACGCCAAATTATATGAGAATACTTCAAATTCTTCCAGAATTGCATGTCGGCGGTGTTGAAACAGGAACTGTTGACTTGTCTCGTTATTTAGTTGAACATGGACATCAGTCTTTTGTTGTGTCTAATGGAGGCGATCTTGTTTCAGATTTAGAAAAAACAGGGGGAAAACATTTTAAGCTTCCTGTGCATAAGAAAAATCTTTGGACTGCAATTTATTCAATTAAAAAGCTTAAAGAAATTTTTGTTGAAGAAAAAATTGATTTGGTTCATGTGCGTTCGCGCGTTCCGGGATGGATTGCATATTGGGCGTGTCGGAAAACAGGAACGCCTTTTTTAACAACATGCCATGGACACTATTCAAAGCATTTGTTTAGTCGTGTGATGGGGTGGAGTAAGTTTGTTATTGTTCCAAGTCAAGTCATTGGGCAGCACATGATTCAAGATTTTGGTGTTTCTTCAGAAAGTATTCGCTGTATCCCCAGGAGCGTGGACCTTCGTAAGTTTAATATTCCCCATAAGAGCATTTCTGGAGGATCAGAATACGTTGTTTCAATTGTGGGCCGTATTACCCCGCTAAAGGGGCATGAATATTTTTTAAAATCTATGGCGCGTGTTGTTCGGCACTTTCCGTATATTAAGATTTGGATCATCGGCGATGCTCCAGCAAAGAAGCAGTCGTACAAAGAAGGACTTGTTGCGTTAACTAGACGTCTTGGACTTTCGGATCATGTTGAATTTTTAGGGAATCGTCGAGACATTCCAGAGCTTTTATCAAAAACAGATGTTTTGGTTCTTTCGACAGTGACACAAGAATCGTTTGGTCGCGTGATTGTCGAGGCCCAAGCGGCAGGCGTCCCTGTTGTTGCGACAAAAGTAGGAGGCGTTGTTGAAATTATTGATCATGAAAAAACAGGACTTTTAGTTTTACCAAGGCATCCAGAAGAAATGGCTGATGCCGTTGTCCGATTGTTGGAAAATAAGGAGCTATCTGCGCAATTTGTTGCTAATGCAAAACAAAAAATATTATCGAATTATACGCTTGAACATATGGCGAGCCAAACGCTTGAAGTTTATGATGAGCTTTTAAAGAAAATTAACATTCTTGTTATAAAGATTAGTGCAATTGGTGATGTTATTCTTGCGACACCTTCTTTGCGTGCATTGAGAGAAAAATACCCTTTTGCTAAAATATATTGTCTTGTCGGAAGACAGGCTCGAGAGATTTTGCAGCGATGTCCATATATTGATGAGTTGATTGTTTATGATACAAAAGATAAGAATAGAGGGTGGTGGGGTATTTGGAAGCTCGCGAGGAAATTGAGAAAATATAAGTTAGACAAAACGATTGATTTTCAAAATAATCGAAAAAGTCACTTATTAGCATTTTTAAGTTTTTGTCCGCAGCGATATGGGTACAAGAATAAGAAGTGGGGGCATCTTTTGTCGAACGGCATTTTAGACGACGATGGTCCGATGCCAGCCGTTGCGCATCAGTTTCGTATCCTAAGAGAGATTGGCATTTCTCCTCAGAATCAATTTCTGGAATTGTGGCCATCCAAAGAGGATCAAAGAGAGGTTAAGGAACTTTTGCAGGGACAATGGGTCAATGAAGATGCCCAGCTTGTTGGGATTCATTTGGCTGCATCAGAGCGTTGGGCAACAAAATCTTGGGGCCTTGAATATATTGCACAACTTTGCGATATGCTGGCCGCGCAAAATATTCGAACTGTCATTACTGGATCAGAAAAAGATATTCCTTTGATGCAGAGACTTTCGAAAATTACAAAGGCAAAACCAGTTGATTGCGTTGGCAAAACAAGTGTTCTGCAGCTCGCTGCACTTATCAAGCGTTGTTGTGTTTACATTGCGCCTGATTCAGCACCGCTTCACATTGCAGCAGCCGTACGAACACCGTTTATTGCATTGTTTGGTCCAACGGATCCAGCGCGCCATATGCCACCTGCAAAAGAGTTTAGAATGCTTTTTCAACGCGTTGAATGCGCTCCATGCTATCAGGGTCAGTGTCCAATCCACACTCATGTATGTATGGAGAAAATAACACCAGATCAGGTTTTAGAAGAAGTCGAACAGTTGATGCAAATACGAGCAAGATTATGAACATTTTAATTCTAACAACACATTTTAATACTGGCGGCATCACAAGCTATATTTTAACTCTAGCAAAGGGTCTGACGAGAAATGATCATAAGATTTTTGTTATATCGAGTGGTGGAAATATGGTTGGTGATCTTGAACGGGCAGGTGTTAAGCATACATACTTTGATATTCGCACGAAATCAGAGGTAAGTCCAAAACTTTATCGAGCGCTGCCTAAGTTGATGCGGTTTGTTAAAGAAAATAATATTAATGTTATTCACTCGCAAACAAGAATTACGCAAATATTAGCTACAATTTTAACTAAAATAACCCAGGCTAAGCACGTATCAACATGTCATGGATTTTTTAAAACACGTTTATTTAGACGAATTTTTCCATGCTGGGGAGATGCGACAATTGCAATCAGCCGTCAGGTTGAAGATCATTTGATTCATGATTTTCATGTTTCGTCTGATAAGGTTTTTTGGGTTATTCATGGTATTTCATGTGATTTAAAACCTTTGAATCAAAAAGATCTTTTGGAAAGACGACAAGAGTTCGGAATTGCACATGGTCCTTTGGTAGGAATTATCGCTCGGCTATCAGGTGTAAAGGGTCATGATATTCTGATTAATGCTATGCGTAAAGTTGTTGATGAAAAAAAGGATGCACGGCTTCTTGTTGTTGGTCGAGGAAAAACAGAAGAGCCTTTAAAGGCCATGACCGAGAATTTAGGCCTAGAGAATAATATTGTTTTTTTGCCTGTTGTTAATCAGGTAGATGCTATTTTGCCCATTTTAGATATTTTTGTCATGCCGTCTCGACAAGAAGGTCTAGGTTTGTCTGTCATGGAGGCGCAGGCGCAAGGTTTGCCTGTTGTTGCTTCAAAAGTTGGAGGAATTCCGAGTCTTATTGAAGATGGTACTACAGGAATTCTTGTGCCACCAGAAAACGTAGATGCGTTAGCTGAGGCTTTGATGTATTTAATTGAAAATCCAGATCAAGCAAAGCAGATTGGCCAGAGAGCTAAGATTTTTGCTAAAGAAAATTTTTCTGTTGGACGCATGATTGATCAAACGTATGCTGTTTTTAAAAAGGTTTGTGGAAAATAAATGAAAAATATTCTTGTTGTTAATGTTAACTGGCTAGGTGATGTTATTTTTTCATCACCAGCATTTAAAGCGCTTAAAGAAAAATATCCGGATAGTCGTATCACATGTTTGGGTGTGCCGAGAGTTGTCGAGGTCTTAAGTCATATCGAGGGAGTCGATGATATTTTTTGTTATGAAGAAAAAGGATGTCATGCGAGTCCGTTGGGAAAGCTGAAATTGATCGGACAACTTCGGAAAAAACGCTTTGATATCGTTTTTTTGTTTCACGGGTCATTAACGCGTTCCTTATTGGTTTTTATGGCAGGAATTTCAATTCGTGTTGGCTACAACACTAAGAAGAGAGGTGTCTTCTTAACGCATAAAGTCGAGCCATTAAGCGGCATTGTTCATCGAAGTGATTTTTATTTAAACGTTATTGAGTCTTTTGGAGTTGCGGTTAGCGATAGAGAATACCATTTGATGGTTTCTGGTGAGGACGTTAAATTTTCTGAGAAAATTTTTCATGATAATAAAATAGAAGACAATGATTTTGTAATTATTTTAAATACGGGTGGCAATTGGGATTTGAAACAATGGCCTGAAAAGAAGTTTTCTTTGCTTATTAATAAAATAGTTAAAGAATCTCAGGCTAAAGTAGTTATAGTCGGTGCGCTAAAAGATGCTGAGCGTGTTAAAAGAATTATTGCTGACACAGGGGTGGATGTTGTTAATTGTGTTGGGCAAACAAGCTTTTCGCAGCTTATGGGAATTATGCAGAAAGCAAGTGTGGTCATTTCAGCGGATTCAGGGCCTTTACATGTGGCAAGCAGCATTGGAACGAATACAATTGGGCTATTCGGGCCAACGAGTCCGAAAATTACGGGCCAACGTGGGTTGGCAAGAAATCAGATTGTTTTTAATGATGTTGGGTGCAACAAAAAACCATGTTACAACCTAGCTTGCCAAGATAATGTTTGTATGAAATCAATTACAGTGAGAGATGTTATTGAAAAGATTAGAGAAATACGAAATTAAAAAGATCCTGGTCATTAGCTTAAGTAATATCGGAGATGTTATTTTAACCTGTCCGGTTATTGATGCGCTTTTGCATCGGTTTCCGCTTTCTGAAGTTTCGGTTGTCGTTGGGCCTAAAGTCAAAGGCCTTTTTGATGGAAATCCGCACATTAAAGATGTTTATGTATTTGATAAGCATCAGCCGTTTTACAAGATGGCGAGCTGGGCCTTTTGCTTAAGAAAGAATCGTTTTGACATGGTCATTGACTTAAGGAATACAGCATTGTCTCTTATTTTAGCTCCGAGGTATTCCACGCCGCTTAGGGCGCATAAGGCGTTAGGGCACATGAAAGATAAGCATTTGAGTCGGCTTTATAGCGTTGTTAAGGACGCCGTACCGTGCAAAAACCATCATGCGATTTTTGTTGATTGCAATACTCAGGTAAAGGCAGATGAAATTATAAAAAATCAAATTGGTCGAGATTTAACCTATTGTATTATTGGCGCTGGAGCAGCTGATCAAAAAAAGCAGTGGACGCAAAAAGGTTTTGTTGAAATCTGCGATTGGCTTTTTGAGAAATATGGATTAAAGAGTGTTTTTGTTGGTGATCAAAGCGATTTCTTTCGTGCTGAAAATATTATAAAAGAAACGAAGACCGGAGGTGTTAATCTTTGCGGACTTGCCAGTCTTTTAGAATCTTCTTGGATTTTAAAACATAGTCGTTTTGTTCTTTCGAATGATAGTGCGGTTATGCATATGGCAAGTTATTTCGATATTCCTACTGTTGGGCTTTTTGGCCCAACAGATGCAAGAAAATATGGTCCGTGGGGCGAAAATGCAGCTGTTGTTCAGAGTCCGTGCACGGTAGAGAATCAACAGATGGTTATGGCAGAAATTCTTCCGAAGAAGGTTAGAGAGGCAATTGAGAAGTTGTTATGACAAAAAAACAATATTATAAAAATATTTTAATTGTTCGCACAGATCGCATCGGAGATGTGGTTTTAACAACGCCAGCGATACAGGCTTTAAGAGAGACTTTTCCAAGTGCAAAGATTTCGATTCTCGTTACACCTCAAACAAAGTCGATTGTTGAAGGGAATCCATATTTAGATGAAGTTATTGTTTATGATGCAAAAAGTAAAGATAAAGGATTTTTTGGTTTTTGGTATTTTGTTTTTAAGTTGATGAAAAAACATTTTGATTTGGCGATTAATTATCATCTTAAGAATCGAACAAATGCCTTGATTTTTCATGCTTGTATTCCATGCCGGGTTGGTTTTGAGAACAAAAAAATGGGATTTTATCTAAACCGAACAATTTCCGATTCAAGAATTGAGGGCATAAAACATGAATCTGAATATTGTCTTGATCTTTTAAAAGATTTAGGGATTGACACAGCTAAGAGATATCTGCTATGCGTTTCTGTTCAGCAAGACTCTGAACAATGGACAAAACAATTATTCCAAGAGCATAATATTTCATTAGAAGATAGAGTTGTTGCCGTTCATCCAGGCGCAAGTTGTATTTCAAAAAGATGGCCTCCAAAACGTTTTTCAGAAGTTATTGAGCAAATTTCGTTAAAATATAAAGCAAAAATAATTTTAATTGGATCTGGGGATAATCGACTCATTGCGCGAGAGGTTCTTATTGGAACACGGGCGCCTGTGATTGATTTAACTGGAAAAACATCAGTGAGTCATTTGATTAGTCTTTTGAAAAGATGTTGTCTTTTGATTTCAAATGATTCTGGACCAGTACATTTGGCGGCAGGCGTTGGGACGCCAGTCGTTTCTATTTTTGGTCGTAACCAGCCTGGGTTATCTGTTATGCGTTGGCGACCGCTAGGTCATAAAGATATTTCACTTCATAGAAGTGTAGGTTGCAAGCAATGTTTGGCGCATAATTGCCAAATAGGATTTCGATGCTTAGATGCTATTAAAGCTGAAGATGTTGTTGATGCAGCTGATCGGATTTTAAATTCTTAATTTAAGAAATAAGAGAAAATATTAATCTTGGAAAAAAAGGAAATATTATGAATGAGCAAATAAACAAGCGTGAATTTATTCGTATTCCAGATTCTTCAGAAATTGCTTATGAGAGCGTGTCATCTGGAAAAAAGAAAAAGACAGAAACAAAGAATATTAGTGAGCAGGGTATTTGTTTCTTTAGTGAGGAAAAGTTTGATTTAGGTTCTATTGTTGAGGTTTCTCTAGCACTTGAGCGTTTAGAATTTTCCTTTACATCAAAGGCGGTGGTGCGATGGGTTAAGGAAATTGTAAGAAATCATCGCTATGAAATTGGAGTTAAATTTATTGATATTTTAGAAATTGAAGCAAGAAAGCTTATTAACTACATTAATTCGGCTAAGCGTCTTGATAAATATGTATAGAAGAGCAAAGGTAATATCGAAAATTTCTATTTTCGGGATAAATTTGTCCGGCAAGCTTACGTTCGCAAAAAGCTCTGTAAGTTTAGGGCTTATTTAAAGGAGTTTTTTATATTTTTTGGCGATGTTTTTTATGGGCTTGCCATTGTGTCGCTTTTAGTAAAAAGAAATTAAGAAATTTATGGGGTGAGATATGAGTCAAGAAAAAGTTCTTATTGTTGAAGATGAAAAGGAGTTGAGAGTCTTGATTGCTCAGTCGATTGAGAAGCTTGATTACCAGGTGTATCAAGCAGGTGATGGTGAAGAGGCTCTTAAGGTTGCAGAGCAAGTTCTGCCAGATCTCATCATCACGGATGTTGTCATTCCAAAGAAAGATGGAAATCAGCTTCTTAAGGATATTCAAAAAACAGCGTTTGGTAAAAATATTCCTTTTATTATTATGACAGCAAGAGCTGGAATGCGGGATTATTTTGAAGTTTTAGAGGGGGTTTGTGGGTTTTTGGAGAAACCGTTTAAAATGAAAGAATTAGTCTTAATGATAGAGGAAATTTTTACCGGGAATTCAAAGCGGGGTGGCGCGAGGTTCAAGAATAAAAAGAATATTAAGACTAAAATTGATAAAGAAAAGATTGCGATTAAAGACGAGGCTATTGTTAAAAGTGAGATTCTTAAACACGAAGAAAATGTTAGTCATGATGATCATTCGTTATCTTTAGGAGAAAAGAAGGAAGGCGTTAAGGAAAATAAAAAGGAAGAGTGTTTTTCTGAGGATTTTTTTATTGGTAAAAGAAAAATTCTTGTTCTTGAGAATGAGAAAAATGTTTTTCAGTATTTTAAAGCATTTTTTCCAGAAGATGCGTATGCTATAGAGCTTGTAACTTCGTCAGATCATATCGCTGGTCGCGCAAAAGAATTTATGCCTGATTTGATCATTCTGAAACATATTGTTGGTCAGGCAAATAGTGAAATCGTTGCAAATTATTTAAGAGAAACTTTTGCTCTTCAATGGACACCGATTATTATTTACGATAGAATTATTGATCGCGTTTCTGGCGATCAGAGCATGCCAGCGCATTCCAAAGAATTTAGTCTAAACTCGGAAGGCAAAGAATTAATCAAAAGAATTAAAGAATTGCTTGGCGTATAGCTTTTTAATCGATAGGAGAATGATGAGTATTGTTATTCATTTTTTAGGGGTTTTTGTTCTTATGGCTTTTTGGGCAGCTGTTTTGTCTTTTGTTCCAATCACTTTTTATCTTCTTGCAAAAAATCCACCAATTCAAAAAATTGATCGAACTCGTTCAAAAATGATTTTTATTTTAAATCAAGAATCGTATCTTAAAAAAGCTCGAAAATTACGAATAAAGACAATTTTGCTTACTTATACACTTTCTTTAACGATCCTTTTTGGTGTACATTCTTTTAATTTAAGATCTCATGGCACAGGAATTGGTCCATTTGATATTTTGTCAGCTTTGTCTATTGTTTTCTTCGGGTTTTCAATTTTTTCCTATGTGCCAATTTCAGTTTATTTGGCGCTGCGGAATCCTTGGAAAGATAAAGATGAAGGAGTCTGTTTAACTAAAATATATATTAGCTATGGTGTGGCGATTTTGTGTTTTTCAATCGCTTTTGCTTTATTTTGGCTAAAAAAACATAGCATCTCTTTCGGACTATTTCAGATCGTAGCTCCCTTAGGCTACATGCTTCTTTCCTCTGTTTTTGTGGCGTATTTGCCAATTCTTTTGTATATTTCTTTACGTATTGGAAATATTTCTCGTCAGAAGAAAATACATCCAAATATAATTTTTATTATTTACAGTCTTAGTTTTTTATTATCTTCTGCGGTATATGTTGCTTCTTGGATCAAGTCTCGAGGAGCAGGGTTAGAGAATCTTTTTTAAAAAGGAGAAAACAATGTTAAAAAAAAGAATTTATTTTGGAATTTTTAAAGTGGTGGCAGTATTTTTATTTTTTGCGATTGCTCTATTTTTTGTCGCGGCTAATGTGTCTGCACAGGATAAGTCTGATATTGATCTTTTCGTCAAAGGAAATAATCGTTTTGCTTTGAATCTTTACGGGGAACTTAAAAGCGATGAAGGAAATTTGTTCCTCTCACCTTATAGCATTTCAACAGCGCTTGCCATGACATTTGAAGGGGCTGCTGGGGAAACCCAAAGGCAAATGGCTGATGTTTTGCATTTTGATATGTCGAAAAATCGGGTAGGGCGAGCATTTCTTTATTTAGCGCAAGGTTTATCAGCCTCGGCAAATTCAGATGGATACGAGCTTAATATTGCGAATGCGCTTTGGGGAGAAAAAACCTATACGTTTTTACCAGAGTTTCTTAATCAAACAAAGGAATTTTATGGTGGAGCGCTTCGTAATCTTGATTTTTTAAATGAAACGGAGAAGTCACGTCAGATAATTAATGCTTGGGTTGAAGAGAAAACAAAAAATAAGATTAAGAATCTCATCGGACCAGGAGTGCTTAGTCCTGCAACAAGACTTGTTTTGACTAACGCTATTTATTTTAAGGGAGATTGGATGACTCCTTTTAAGAATTCAGATACATTTGACAGACTGTTTTATTTTTTATCAGGCGAGAGTGCCTCTGTGCCAACAATGAATCAAATGGCACATTTTAATTATGCAGAGGATGGAGATGTTCAAGTTTTGGAAATGCCGTATAAGGGAAATCGTCTTTCTATGGTGATTATTTTATCGAAGGAAAGAGATGGCATCAGTGCATTAGAGCAGAAGTTGACTGGTCAGAATTTAGCAAAATGGATTTCGAGTCTGAAATCGCAAGATGTGAATGTTTCTTTGCCAAAGTTTGAGGCAACAGTTGAATTTTCTTTAGCGAAGACTTTAGAGGGAATGGGCATGAGAGATGCGTTCTTACCTGTAGCCGATTTTTCTGGTATGAGTGGGAATAAAGATCTTTTCATTAGCGATGTGATTCATAAAGCATTTGTTAAAGTTGATGAAAAAGGCACAGAGGCAGCAGCAGCAACGGCTGTTGTAATGACTTTTAAGGGAGTGATGATGCCGCAGGAAACAAAGAAATTTACAGCAGATCATTCTTTTATTTTTATGATTCGAGACATGCAAACTAAAAGTATTCTATTTATTGGTCGCATTATGGATCCGAGGAGCTAAAAAGGAGAGGACAATGTTAAGAAAGACAATTTATTTCTTTGTATTTAGAAAATTTGCAGCATTTTTATTTTTTACGATTGCTTTATTCTTTGTCGCGGCTAATGTGTCTGCACAGGATAAGCTGGATATTGATCTTCTCGTTAAAGGTAATAATCGTTTTGCTTTGAATCTTTATGGAGAGCTTAAAAGTGATGAAGGAAATTTGTTTTTTTCACCTTATAGCATTTCAACAGCATTGGCTATGACATTTCAAGGCACTGAAGGCCAGACACAAAGAGAGATGGCTGATGTTTTGCATTTTGATATGTCGAAAAATAGGGTAGGGCGAGCATTTCTTTATTTAGCGCAAGGTTTATCAGCCTCGGCAAATTCAGATGGATACGAGCTTAATATTGCCAATGCGCTTTGGGGAGAAAAAACCTATACGTTTTTACCAGAGTTTCTTAATCAAACAAAAAAGTTTTATGATGGCGGGCTTCATTCAGTTGATCTTATAAATGAACCTGAGAAAACACGTCAGGTAATCAATGCTTGGGTTGAGGAAAAAACAAAGAATAAAATTAAGGATCTTATTGGACCAGGGGTGCTTAGCTCTACAACAAGACTTGTTTTGACTAACGCTATTTATTTTAAGGGAGATTGGATGACTCCTTTTAAGAATTCAGATACATTTGACAGACTGTTTTATTTTTTATCAGGTGATAACGCCCCTGTGTCAACAATGAACCAGACGGTACATTTTAATTATACAGAAGATGATGATGTCCAAGTTTTGGAAATGCCTTATAAAGGAGATCGCCTTTCTATGATGATTCTTTTGCCAAAGAAAAGAAATGGCATAAACGCATTAGAGCAGAAATTAACTGTCCAAAAAATAGAAAATTGGATTTCAAACCTAATCTTTCAGGAAGCAGATGTTTCTTTGCCAAAGTTTGAGACAACAGTTGAATTCTCATTAGCAGATATTTTGGAAAGAATGGGTATGAGAGATGCTTTCTCGGGTGCAGCTGATTTTTCAGGAATGACAGAAAACAAGGATCTTTTTATTGGTGCTGTTATTCACAAAGCATTTGTTAAGGTTGACGAAAAAGGAACAGAGGCAGCAGCAGCAACAGCAGTTGTGATGGAAAATTTGGCTATAATGCCACAAGATATTAAAAAATTTAACGCAGACCATCCATTTATCTTTATAATTCGAGATATGCAAACTAAAAGTATTTTATTTATTGGTCGCATTATGGATCCGAGGAGTTAAGAAAATGAGCAAAATTAATGAATTAATTGAATGGGATTTCTTAGGTTCACATTGTAGCCTTTATATAAAGCATTTTGTCGATGAAGAGGGAAAGAAGGGCGTGACCATGATTTTTGAAGATGTAACCAAGGAAAAAGTAACTGAAATTGTGATTCCAGCGCGAAAATATCCAACATTTTTACGTATCATCAATGATGGCAATCGGTATTCAAATAGCATCATTTAGTAGTTTTAATATTGACCTTTATTTCTTTGACGCTTTTGGGAAACTATGCTAAAATCCTTCGTTTAGAAGAGCTCCATATGTATATCTATTATTAATTATAAAAATTAGGAATTTTCATAACATGAATGATTTCAACAAGATTATTGCGTGCTTTAAGGGTAAAAAGATACTCGTTGTGGGAGACGTGATCCTGGATCAGTATATTACGGGTAGTGTTTCTCGTATTTCTCCTGAAGCGCCAGTTCCAGTTGTTAAACAAGAAGGACAGCCTCATTATACGCCAGGTGGGTCAGCTAATGTGGCGAATAATTTAAGCGCTTTAGGAGCGAAGGTTTTTTTGGTTGGTCGAGTTGGCCAGGACAGAGAAGAAAAGATTCTTAAAAAAGAGCTTAGAAAGCGCAAGATTGATGTTACAGGGCTTTTTGTAAACAAGAATGTTCCTACGGCCATTAAAACTCGGATTATTGCCCAGCATCAGCAGCTTGTTCGTGTTGATCGAGAGGATACATCTGTGCATAGCGCTGATGGCGTTGCAAATAAAATTCTTCATTTTATTGAAAAGAAAATTAAAAATATAGACGCTGTTATTATTTCAGATTATGGTAAAGGCGTGGTTACAAAGCCGCTTGTGACTAAGCTTTGTGCGCTTGCTCGTCAAAATAAGAAAGTGATTACGGTTGATCCAAAGGTTGAACATTTTAATTTTTACAATAAAGTGACATGTATTACGCCGAATAAAAAAGAAGCAGAAAATGCAATCCGCGATATTATTATTTCTCACCATAAAGGGCGAGCTCTTAAAATTAAAGACGATAAGCTTATAAGTTTAAAAGATGTTAGAAAAGCAGGCTCTGAGATTTTATCTCATTTAAGTCTTGAATCGCTTTTAATTACTCTTGGTGAAGAGGGTATGTATTTGTTTGAAAAAGGTAAAGAGCCATTTTTAATTCCAACGAAAGCTAAGGAAGTTTTTGATGTTTCAGGTGCAGGGGATACGGTTATTTCAGTTTTAACATTAAGCTTAACGGCAGGTGCGACTAAACAGCAAGCGGCACTTTTAGCAAATTATGCTGCAGGCGTTGTTGTTGGAAAAACAGGTGCCGTTGCTATTAAGCCTAAAGAAATTTTAGACGTTATTGATGAGGCAAATCAATGAGATCAATTGGAGTGATTCCTGCTCGATATGGATCAACAAGACTAAAAGGGAAGGTGTTGGCTGATATTTTTGGTAAACCTTTGATTCAGCATGTTTGGGAGCGGGCGAAGAAATCTAAGTTGCTGGATGATCTCATTATTGCTGCTGATGACGAGCGTGTAAGCCAAGTGTGCGAAGGATTTGGCGCTAAAGTTGTGATGACAGATAAAGAATGTGCATCCGGCTCTGATCGAATTGCGCAAGCCGTTAAAAATATAGATGCAGGCATTGTGATTAATATTCAAGGTGATGAGCCAATGCTAGACGCATCGATTATCGATGGACTTGTTGATGTTCTTAAAAAAGATAAAGATGTGCAGATGTCGACGGCTGTTGTGAAAATGAGAAAATCAAAGGACGCACAAGATTCTAATGTGGTTAAAGCTATTGTTGATCGAAAAGGGTATGCGATTTATTTTTCTCGATCACCTATTCCATTTGATCGGGAGGGCAAGGGTGCTCAGTATTTTAAGCATTTGGGATTCTATGGATATCGAAAAAGTTTCTTACTTGGATTTAAGGATCTTCCACCATCTGTCTTAGAGCAAGCTGAAAAGCTTGAGCAGCTTCGTGTTATCGAAGCTGGATATAAAATTAAAGTGATTGAGACAGAATTTGATACGATCGCTGTTGATACAAAAGAAGATTTGAGTAAAGTTAAAAAAGCTCTCAAGAAGAGTGGAGGTAAATAATTTATGTCTAAGATTATTAAAGTTGGAAATATTTCTATTGGCGGTAAAAATCCGTTTGTTTTAATTGCAGGACCATGCGTTATCGAAGGGCGTACATTTTCTATTCAATTAGCAAAAGCGCTAAAGAAGCTTGCCTGTGAATGTAAGGTTCCATTTATTTTTAAAGCAAGTTTTGATAAAGCTAATCGAACATCTATTAATTCTTTTCGAGGACCAGGGCTTAATAAAGGGTTGGCCATTCTTAAAGATATTAAAGAAAATGTCGGTGTTCCTGTCTTAAGTGATATTCATAATGTTGATCAGGTTCAAGAAGCAGCCAAGGTTTTAGATGTTATTCAGATACCAGCGTTTTTATGTCGACAGACAGATTTGGTCGTTGCCGCCGCAAAAACAAAGAGAGTGATCAACATTAAAAAAGGACAATTTTTAGCCCCTTGGGATATTACGCAAGTTATTAAAAAAATTGAATTTGTGGGAAATAAAAAGATTCTTTTAACTGAGCGTGGCGTAAGTTTCGGATACAATAATTTAGTGAGCGATTTTCGTTCACTCAATGTGATGGCAAAAACAGGTTATCCTGTTGTGTATGATGCAACTCATAGCGTTCAGCAGCCTGGCGGATTAGGTGCTGTCTCCGGCGGAAATAATGAATATGTGCCTTTGCTGTCTCGTTGCGCTGCCGCTGCAGGTATTTCTGCGCTCTTTGTTGAGGTGCATCCTCATCCAAAGCAAGCATTGTCGGATGGACCAAATTCCTTGGCTCTAGCTAAATTAAAAGAACTTTTAAAGACATTAACGCAAATTGATCATATTATTAAAAAGTAGGGTGAAAAAATGGTTTTAAAACGCGCAAAATCAGTATTAGATATCGAAGCTCAATCCATTAAAGATTTAAAAAAGAATCTTGGAAAAGATTTTATTAAGGCAATTGATTTACTTGCAAGTTGTAAAGGGCGTGTTGTAGTTTCTGGTATGGGAAAAACAGGTCTTATTGGGCGAAAGATTGCAGCTACAATGTCTTCGACAGGAACTCCAAGCACATGGTTACATGCTGCTGAAGCGCTGCATGGAGACTTAGGGCAAGTGACAAAGCAGGATGTTGTTATTTTAATTTCACATAGTGGAGAAACAGAAGAGACGAAGAGACTTATTCCGTTGATTAAGAGAATTAAAATAAAATCAATTGCTTTAACAGGTAATTCTCAATCATCGTTAGGAAGATATTGCGATGTTACGCTCAACGTTGGTGTCAAGAAAGAGGGTTGTCCTCTCGGGTTGGCGCCGATGGCATCAACAACAGTAACGCTTGCTATGGGTGATGCTTTAGCTGCTTGTCTAATTGATCGTAAAGGATTTAAAAAAGAAAATTTTGCATTTTTTCATCCCGGAGGTTCTTTGGGACGTAATTTGCTTTTAAGAGTAGAAGATATTATGCGTACTGGCAAGTATTATTCGATTGCGAAACCTGACGCAAAAGTAAAAGATGTCCTTTTGGCAATCACAAGAGCTCGATGTGGATCAGCTTGCATTGTCGACAACAAGGGAAAGCTGAGAGGGATTTTTACAGACGGTGATTTAAGACGACATTTAAAAAGTGATGCGAATCTTTTGAATGCGCAAATTAAAAATGTCATGACAAAGAGCCCAACAACTGTAAGTAAAGATCAGCTTGCGGCAGAAGCAATGCGGACATTGCAGGAAAAGTGCATTGATGAGGCGCCAGTTATTGATCGTAAAGGAAAATCAGTTGGACTTTTAGATGTTCAAGATTTATTGAAAGCAGGCATTGTTTAAGATGGCAATATCAAAATTATTAAAAGAAAAGATTAAAAAGATTAAAGTTCTCGTGATGGATGTCGATGGTGTTCTGACAGAGGGAAAATTGATTTTTGATGGACAGGCGAGAGAATTAAAAGCTTTTAATGTTCAAGATGGCTATGGAATCGTTATTTTGAAACGAGCAGGAATTAAAACAGTGATTATTACGGCTGGAAATTCGAAAGTTGTAAAAGTTAGAGCAGATTATTTACATATTGATAAGCTTTATTCTGGCGCATATCCAAAGATTATTTCTTATGAGAAATTACTGAAATTTTTTAAGGTTAAGGATTCAGAAGTTTGTTTTGTTGGCGATGATTTGACAGATTGTCAAATTCTAAAACGTGTTGGGCTTGCAATTTCTGTCAAGAATGCTGTTGCGGAAGTTAAAAGGATAACGGATTATACGACGAAACGTTGTGGTGGTGATGGAGCGATTCGAGAAGTGATTGAGCTTCTTTTAAAGACGCAGGGCAAGTGGAATTCTTCTATTGCTCAAGATTTATAAATGAAAAAAAATACTTTTTTCTCTATTTTTATTTTTGTTGGTGTGTTATTTTGTGCTTCTTGCTTTGCTCAAGAGGGTGCGCAGGAATTTGAAGGGTTTGATTTAGTGGGTTATGGTGAAGGTGGCGAAAAGGCTTGGGATTTAAAAGGTGATACAGCGATAATTGAAGGCGATAATGTAAGCATTACAAATGTTGACGCAAATTCATATGGTAAAGAAAATATGAATGTTGTTGCAGAGGTTGGTAGGGTTGATAAAAAAAGTGGTAACATGCGCCTTGAAGACAATGTGGTGGTTACATCAGAGACAGGCATGCAGCTGTTAACCGATTCTCTTGATTGGCAGAAGGATAAAGATTTGGTAACGACACAAGATGATGTGTTGATTTTGCGTGACAATATGAAAGCGACTGGAAAAGGTGCGACAGCTCGTCCAGGCTTAAACGCTGCACAGCTTAATAAAGATGTTAAGGTTGAGTATGAGCCTGCTCCAGAAGATGGCATGGAAGGCACTGTTACGATTACGTGTGATGGTCCGATGGAAGTTGATTACGAGAATCAAACTGCTTTTTTTAGTGATAATGTTGTTGCGATTCAAAATGATCGCAAGATTGTTGCCGATCGAATGGAATTATTTTTTGATGGGGAAACAAAAAAGATTAAAGAAATGATTTGTATCGGCAATGTTTTGATTGTTCAGGGAGAGAATACTTCTTTTTCTGATCGAGCGATTTATAAGGCACAGGAACAAAAAATTGTTTTATCAGGTCGGCCAAAACTCCTTATGCACATAGAATAAGACGAGGACAGCGATGTATCTTTTGGAAACTAAGAATTTAGTTAAGATTTACGGTGGACGTCGAGTTGTTGATGGGCTGAGCATCAGAGTTGGGCGCTCAGAGATTGTTGGACTTCTTGGTCCTAACGGAGCAGGAAAAACAACCACATTTTATATGACAGTTGGTATTATTAATCCTGATGAAGGTCAGGTTCTTTTTGACCAGGAAGACATAACAAGAAAACCGATTCATGATCGTTGTCACTTAGGGATGGGATATTTAGCACAAGAGCCATCTATTTTTCGAAAACTTACTGTCGAAGAAAATATTATGGTTATTTTAGAAACATTAAGAATTAGTCCTCGAGAACGAAGACGACGACTTAATAATCTTTTAGAAGAATTAAATATTGGGCATTTAGCAAAAAGTAAGGCTTTTACGCTTTCTGGTGGAGAGAGAAGGCGTCTTGAGATTACGAGAGCGCTTGTAACAAATCCGTCGTTTTTATTATTGGATGAACCATTTTCTGGCATTGATCCTATTGTTGTTGCGGAAGCGCAAGAAATAATTAAGGATTTAAGAAGTAGAGGTTTGGGGATTTTATTGACGGATCATAATGTCAGAGAAACATTGTCGATTACAGATCGAGCGTATTTAATTGCGGATGGACGTGTTTTAATTTCTGGAACGGCTGATGATCTTGTTAATGATCCGAAGGCGAGACAGATTTATTTGGGTGATAAGTTTAGGATGTAACATTTTAAAAAAAAGGATAAGTGGAAATAGAGATGAAAGTAGAATTAAAAAAGATTGATGCAACAAAAAGAGAGCTTAAGTTTGAAATTTCTAAAGAGCGTGTTTCTAAGAAAATGGAGGAAGTTTTTAAGGAAATTACAAAGGCTGCGAAAGTAAAAGGGTTTCGTCCAGGGAAGGCGCCTCGCCATATCATTGAAGCAGAGCATGGAAAATTAGCTCAAGAAAAAATGATGGAGGAGCTGATCCCCGAATCTTATCAAGAAGCCTTGCAGAAAGAGAAGCTAAATCCAATTGATTTTCCTGAGATTTCAGATGTTAAAAATAAAGACGGTATTTTAACATTTAAAGCGTCTCTGGATATTCAGCCAGAATTTACTGTTAAAGATTATAAGGGCATTAAAGTTAAAAAGAAAAAATCTGAAGTAACGGATGATGAAATTAAGAAAACGTTAGATTTTTTTAAGACGGCTCAAGGAAAAGATAAAAAGGATATTAAGATTGATGATGAATTTGCAAAAGGATTAGGATATCCAAGCTTAGATGAGATGAGGTCGTCTTTTAAGAAACAGATGGAAATTGAAAAAGAACGACAAAATCGTGCTGATGTTGAAAATCAGATTGTTGATTTTCTTGTTAAGAATACAAAGCTAAGCGTTCCTAAAACAACGGTTCAGCGTCATGTTGATAGATTAGCACACGATACTCGACATCGCATGGAGAGCCAAGGTGTTAAGAAAGAGGACTTAGATAAACGTGTTGATGAATTTGTTAAAAAGATTAAGCCGAATGCTGAGCGCGATGTAAAAGCATATTTTATTTTAGAAAAGATTGCACAAGAAGAAAAAATAACTGTTTCACAAGGTGAGAATTTATTTCAAAAAGTTATTGGCGTTCTTTTAAAAGAAGCCACATGGGAGGGGAAAAAATAAAATGGAAACACGATCACAAGTTTTAGTGCCGATGGTTGTTGAAAAGACAGGTCAAGGTGAACGAGCCTATGACATTTATTCTCGGCTTTTAAAAGATCGCATTGTGTTTATTGGAACAGCGATCGATGACAATGTTGCCAATCTTATCATTGCGCAGCTTTTGTTTTTGCAGTCAGAGGATTCATCCAAAGACATTAGTATTTATGTTAATTCTCCAGGCGGTTCGGTGACTGCAGGTTTGGCGATTTATGATACCATGCAATTTTTAAAACCAGATATTCGTACGTATTGTATTGGTCAGGCTGCAAGCATGGGTGCTGTTCTCTTAACGGCTGGAGCAAAAGGTAAGCGATATGCGCTTCCATATTCACGCATCATGATTCATCAGCCTTGGGGCGGTGTTCAGGGAACGGCGAGTGATATTACGATTCAAGCTAAGGAAATTGGACGACTTAAAGAGAGTTTGCTTAATATTTTAGCATCTCATACGGGTCAGTCGATTGAAAAGATTACAGCAGATTCTGATAGAGATTTCTTTATGAGTGCGGAAGAGTCCAAGAATTATGGGCTGATTGATGAAGTGATTGTCAGCTCAGATAAAATGTAAGAGTGTAGTAAATTTAGAGAAGTGTGCTGAAATGAAAATTTTAATTAGTGATAAGTTGCCTTCAGCTGGTATTGATATTTTAAAAGGTGTTCAAGAATTTGAAGTCAATTGTCAGTTTGGGATTAGTCCATCTGATCTTAAAGAAATTATTAAAGACTACGATGCGCTTATTGTTCGCAGTTCAACAAACGTGACAGCAGATATTATCGAGGTTGCTGGTAAATTAAAATTTATAGGGCGCGCTGGTGTTGGCGTTGATAATGTCGATCTTAAGGCTGCAACTCAAAAAGGGGTTGTGGTTATGAATACACCTTCCGGAAATACGACGGCAACAGCAGAGCAGACCATGAGTCTTATTTTGGCCTTGTCTCGCAATATTCCTCAAGCGTGCGCTTCTTTGAAATCAGGAAAATGGGAGAGATCCCGCTTTGTTGGCGTTGAGCTTTATGGCAAAACGCTTGGCATTATTGGATTGGGACGCATTGGATCCACGGTGGCAAGAATGGCGATACCGTTTGACATGAAACTAATTGGATTTGATCCTTTTATTTCTAGAGAGTCCGCAGAAGAAAATGGAGTCCAACTCGTAAGTCTTGATAATTTATTTAGGCAATCGGATTTTATTACAATTCATGTGCCGAAGAGCACAGAAACTAAGAGTTTGATTTCGGATAAAGAATTTGATTTGATGAAAAAAGATGTTCGCATTGTTAATTGCGCGCGTGGTGGTATTATTGATGAATCTGCTCTTGTCCGTGCCTTGAAAAGTAATCGCATTAAAGGGTGCGCTTTGGATGTTTATGAATCTGAGCCACCTGATTTTGATTCAGAGTTATTTAGGCTGGACAATTGTATTACAACGCCTCATCTTGGCGCGGCAACATCAGAGGCAAAATTAAATATTGCTGTTGAGATTGCAGAGACGATTAAGAATGCTCTTTTAGGGCATGGAATTTCAAATGCAATTAATTTTCCATCTGCAAATTTGGCAAGAAATATTGAACTAGAAGCAAAGAAAGGGAGTTAAAGAAATGAAACGATTTTTTCTCGTATTAACGATCTGTGTATTTTTTGTATCGGTAAGCGTAGCCTGTTTAGCTCAAGAAGTACAAACGGAAATAAAGCAGCAAGAAGAGATTGTGCCGCTTTGTCGTTCGAATCAAGATTGTATGCGTCCAGGAGTTGTTGGTGTTTGTCAATCTCCAGGGGAGAAAATTGCTCGCTGTGTTTGGCAAGAGGTCGCACAAATTCCTTTAGAGATTATTGTGCCCAATAACTGTCGAACATGCCAAGCGGAGTCAACAATCGCAGGGATACAGCAGATTTTTTTTGGTGTTAATCCAATTTATTTAAATGAAGATGACGAAAGAGCCAAAGATTTTATTAAACGTTTTAAGATTGAAGTTTTGCCAGCGTATATTTTTTCACGTGAAATAGAAAGAGATCCTAATTTTGAGAAGTTTCAGGAAATGTCGATAAAAGATGAGGACCGATATTATTTAAAGCCCCAGTTTTCGGGTGTTTCTTATTTTTCAAATCGTAAGTTTAAAAAGAATCAGCTTGATTTGTTTTTATCGATAGGTTCTCCAGGAATGTTTCAGTCAGTTAAAATTGCCGAAGAGATTAGTAAGGGTAAAAAAAGTAATATAAAGCTAAGTTTTCATTTTTTAGGAATAAAAAATTCTGATACGGGAGTTTGTGTTACGCCTGGCGGGCAAAGAGAAATGGAAGAAGAAAAAGTTTACGCATGTGTTGATAAATACTATCCCAAGAAATCTTTTGATTATTTGTCGTGTCGATTGCTGAAAATTAATAGTATTTGGATCGAAGATTGCCTGATTCAAAACGGTATTAAAGTTAATAAAATAAAGAAATGTGCTCAGTCGAATGAAGGTCAGAAGCTTTTTGAGAAAATGATTCAATTGTCACAAGAGCTAGATATTCGGTATGCACCAATTTTTTTAATGGATAATGTAGAAATCTTTGGAGTGACTGATCAGACGACCCCAGAAGAAATTATGACAGCGATTCAGTCCTTTGAAGACAAGAAATAGAAACGTATTAAATTATATTTTAAAAGAAAGAGTGGTTTTATGAATATTGTTGTTGGTGGAGCCCAGTGGGGAGATGAAGGAAAAGGAAAATTAATCGATATTTTATCTGAGAAAACAGATATCACAGCGCGATATCAGGGTGGAAACAATGCTGGCCATACGGTTGTCGTTGGAGATAAGAAATATGTGTTTCATTTGATTCCATCCGCAATCTTACGAAAAGAAAAAATTTGTGTCATTGGAAATGGTGTTGTCATCGATCCTAAAGCGTTGTTGGTCGAGTTGGAAGAGCTTCGGGAGCAAAAAATAAGCGTTAGTTCAAAGAGACTAAAGATTGCCGCTAATGCGCATGTCATTTTGCCATATCATCGCATTTTAGATGGCCTGCGCGAATCAAAGCGAAAAAATAAGATTGGAACAACAGGTCGTGGCATTGGACCCTGTTACGCAGACAAGGTTACACGTTGCGGCATTCGTATGATTGATTTATTGAATCCCAAAGTTTTAAAAGCTAAGCTTGAGGATAATTTAAGGGAAAAAAATGAAATTTTTAGAAAAGTTTATGGTCAGAAAAGTTTTCCATTTGGAGATATTTATAAAGAATATTTAGATTATGGAAAGAAATTACGTAGCTATATTTGTGACACGGCATTATTTTTAAACAAAGCTATTGATGAAAAGAAAACGGTATTGTTTGAAGGAGCGCAAGGGACTTTTCTTGATATTGATTTTGGAACATATCCTTTTGTTACATCTTCAAATTCGATTGCTGGAGGGGTGAGCGCCGGAACAGGTGTGGCTCCAACAAAAATTGATCAAATGATTTCAGCGGTTAAAGCCTATACGACACGCGTTGGCGAAGGGCCTTTTCCAACTGAGTTTTCGACACATCTTAAAGATGATATTCGAACTAAGGGTAAAGAGTTTGGAGCGACAACGGGTCGGCCAAGACGCTGCGGTTGGTTTGATAGCATTTTGGTTCGTTATGCTGTTATGGTTAACGGAACGACAGAGTTGGCTATTATGAAGCTGGATGTTTTAGACGAACTGAAAAAAATTAAAGTTTGTGTCGGATATAGATATAAAGGGAAGATTATTAAGGATTTTCCGCTAGATTTAGAGGTTTTGCAAAATGTAAAACCTATTTATAAAGAGCTTGATGGATGGCAAAAACCAATCAGCGGAATCCGAAAATTTGAGAAATTGCCGAAAAATGCTAAGAAATATATCGATTTTCTTGAAAAAATATTGGAAACACGAATTAAATACATTTCAATCGGGTCTAAAAGAGATGAGATTATTATTCGCTAGGAACGCATCTTGTTACAAATATTAGGGTTAGTCAATTTTCTTGACTTTGATTAGGCCTTATGTTAATGTGAGTTATTATAAAAAGGAGGAAGAAATGCGTAGTTTTTTATCAACATTTGTTTTCATTTGTTTAGTGGTTTTATTGAGCATGAGCGTTATTGGGTGTACTGTTGTTATCCAAAAAGGAAGATCTAGTGATATTCAGAAAATATCAAGCCTAAAGCGTGAACTTAGCAGTCTTGAGAGAGCTAAGCAAGAGCTTGAGAGTAAGCTTAAAGGGGAAATTGATGATCGTCAAGTGTCTGTTGAAATGCTCGAGCGAGGTCTTGTTATTACGTTTGTTTCAGAAGTTTTGTTTGATTCTGGAAAAGCAAAGCTTCGTGGTGATTCTTTAGAAAAATTAGACAAAGTTTCTGATGTTCTAAAGACAACAGTTAAAGATCTTGATGTTGGGATTGAAGGACATACAGATAATGTTCCAATTAAATATTCTGGGTGGAAATCAAATTGGGAGCTTTCTTCAGCACGTGCGATGAGTGTTTTGCATTATCTTGTCGATGATGACGGAGTGAACCCGGGACGTCTCGCTGCAACAGGATACGGTGAATTTCGGTCAATCGTTTCAAATGAAACAAAAAAAGGACGACAAGAAAATCGTCGTGTTGAAATTGTCATTTTGCCAAACACGGTTAAGGAAAAAAATTCAGTAGAAGTCATTGAAGAGAATTTAAAATAATCTTTTATGAATAAGCAGTTTAAAGAAAAAACTTTTGGTATTTTTGCTGTTTTAACCATAGCTTGTCTAGGCGTTGCTATTGTGGCGAGTCAGAAATTCGGCACAGCCAAAGAAGGTTTAAATGAGGAGCGATATCAGCGCATGGTGGCAGAAGAAAAGTTGGAAAAAGCCAAAAGCAAAAACCGTGTGCTAGAAACAAAATCGGAACAAATGAAAAAAGAGCTGGATCAGCTTAATGCATTATTAAAAGAAGATAAAGGCGCGATTGCCGATTTAAAGATGGAACTTGAAAAAACAACGCGACTTAGTCTAATTTTGCAAAAAGAGCTTAAAAACGCACTTGTTACCGACAAGTCAACCTCAAAAACGCGATGAATGAACTTGTGAGCATAAGATGAGATAGGGTAATTTGGCTGAATGACGATTTTGCGGCATCGATACGGGGGATAACTATCCCCCATTTTAATTGGCAACAGCATTATGAATAAAGTAAGAGTACCTCAGCATGTAGCGATTATAATGGACGGCAATGGGCGTTGGGCTAAGGCCAGGCGCATGCCGCGTTCTTATGGTCATCTAAATGGAGTTAAGCGTGTTGATGAGATTGTTGCGGCAGCGCAGAGAATGGGAGTTAAGGCGTTAACGCTATTTGCTTTTTCATCTGAGAATTGGAAGAGACCTAAGGCTGAAGTTTCGATGCTAATGAAAACGTTGGCCTCTAATCTTGATAGGAAAGCTAAGGAACTTCATCGGCTTGGGATTCGTTTTAAGGTCATTGGGCGAAGCGAAGGTGTTCCAGATCTTGTTTTGAGAAGTTTGGAGAATGCTCAAGAAAAGACTCATGGCAATAATGGGATGACATTAAATTTGGCGTTTAATTATGGCGCACGGCAAGAGATTGTTGATGCGGTGCGTAAGATTGCATCGGATGCTAAAAAGGGAAAATTAAGGGTTGAGAAAATTGATGAAAAAACTGTATCAGACGCGCTATATACGAAAGATTTACCAGATCCAGATTTATTAATTCGAACTTCTGGAGAGATGCGCATTAGCAATTTTCTTCTTTGGCAATTATCGTACGCAGAATTTTATTTTACAAATAAGCATTGGCCGGAATTTACGGAAAAGGAATTTCAGAAAGCAATTTTAGATTTTCAAGGTCGACAGCGACGATATGGAGCGGCTAGATCTAAGAAAGGGTAGACAGAGAAATGTCTTTAAAGAGAGTCTTAAGTTCATCAGTTATGATTTTGTTAACAATTTTGGCTGTTGTTAATAAGTGGTTTTTCATTGGGTTTATTGTTTTTTTGACAGCGGGAGGGCTTTATGAGTTCTTTTATTTGATTAAGAAAAAGGGGATTCCTATTTATAGTTATGTTGGGATTTTTATTGGAATCCTTATTCCGCTTTCAATTTTTACAAACTTCCAGCTTACTAAGAATTGGGAACTTTTATTTATTGTTATTGGTTTTTTGATGCTTTTGCTTTTACAATTTGCACGTGAAGATAACCGAAACGCTATTGTAGGGATATCAACCACGCTATTTGGTGTTTTATATGTTTCTTGGTTTTTTAGTTTTTTAGTTAAGATCCGACTTATGATTCCAGGGATTAACGGGGTGAAGCTAGTAGGGTTTATTCTTATCGTAACAAAGGCTGCCGACATCGGTGCTTTATTTATTGGAAGCAAATTTGGAAAGCATCCACTTTTGCCACGCGTAAGCCCGAACAAGTCAATAGAGGGTTTGGTTGGAAGTTTGGCGTTTAGCGGTATTGCTGCAATCTTGGCGAGATCATTTTTACCAGCAGCATTAAATTATACGGTGATGCAGGTTGTTTTAATAGGTGTGTTTTTTGGGGCTATTGGTCAGTTGGGAGATCTTTCTGAATCGATGATTAAACGTGATTGTAACGTAAAGGATTCTGGTAAATTGCTTCCAGGACTGGGTGGCATACTTGACGTGATTGATAGTCTTTTATTTTCGGCCCCAGCTTTTTATTTATATATGAGCTCTGCTCTAAATACATTATAGGATGAGTTTGAAAAAAGTTGCCATATTAGGATCAACAGGATCTATTGGGATTAGTACTTTAAAGATTATTGAGCGGTTCCCAAAAAAGTTTATTGTGACAGCGCTTAGTGCGCATAATAATGTATCGCTCCTTGAAAAACAAATAAAGAAGTTTAACCCGAAATATGTTGCGCTTCAAAAAGAAAAGATTTCAGATCTAAGAAAAAGAATTGGCACTTGTCGTGTTAAGATTTTTGATTCTGGCTCTGAGATTGCATCTTTAGTTAATCGTAAGGATATTGATATTGTTATTTTAGGCATTCAAGGGAGAGCTGCTTTAGAACCTTTTTTGGAGGCTACTCGTTGCGGTAAAGTCATCGCTCCTGCAAACAAGGAGGCATTGGTTATGGCCGGTGACATTATCATGAAGGAAGCCAGAAAGCACAAGGCGACGGTTATTCCTGTTGATAGCGAGCAGAGTGCAATTTTTCAGTGTTTAGAGGGTCGAGACAAGAGTGAGCTTAAGAAAGTATATTTAACGGCTTCAGGTGGTTCTTTGAAAAATATAAATCAGGCAAGATTTGACAAAATGACTGTTAATCAAATCTTGAGTCATCCTCGCTGGAGTATGGGAAAAAAGATTACAGTTGATTCTGCAACATTGATGAATAAAGGTTTAGAGGTGATTGAAGCAATGCGATTGTTTGACTTACCGGCGGAAAAGATCGAAGTGATAATTCATCCAGAATCCATTATTCATTCAATGGTCGAATTTACAGATGGCGCGATTATTGCCCAACTGGGCGTGACTGACATGCGCATACCGATACAGTATGCAATGACTTATCCGAAGAGGATGGAGACGGGACTTGCTCCTCTAGATTTTGTAAAACAAAAATTTTTGACGTTTCAAAGGCCAGATTTTAAGAAGTTTCCTTCTTTAAAATTATGTTATGACGTTGCTAGAAAATCTGGAAGTTTGCCAAGCGTTTTGAACGCAGCCAATGAAGAGGTCGTTGATGCGTTTTTAAAGAAAGAAATAAAATTTTCACAGATGTATAAAATTGTTCAAAAAGTTGTTCGACGACATAAGACGATAAAGAATCCTAATTTAAGGATGATTCTGGAGTCAGATAGATGGGCGCGCGAGCAAACGCGAAAGGAAATAAGTAAGTAAAATGGGAACATTAGTTTTTATTGTTGTTTTAAGCGTTTTGGTTATTGTTCATGAGTATGGGCATTTTGTTGTCGCAAAATCTTTAGGAGTCAAGGTTGAGCGTTTTGCGATTGGGTTCGGGCCAAAGATTATTGGGAAAACATTTAATGGCACAGAGTTTTTGATTTGCCTTGTTCCTTTAGGCGGTTATGTCAAGATGGCAGGTGATGAGCGAAGCGAGTGCAAAGGCGAAAGAGATGAATTTTACTCTAAGCCAGTGGGTTTAAGATCTCTGGTGGTTGTGGCGGGTCCGATTGTAAATTATGTCTTTGCTTTTTTATGTTTTTGTATTGTATTTTTTGTTGGATATCCGACTATGACAACGCAAGTTGGAGAATTGGTTGATGATTATCCTGCGGTGAAGGCAGGACTAGCCGTTGGTGACAAGATTTTATCAATTGGTTCTGAGAAAATGGATAGCTGGGAAGATGTTCAGAAATATATTGCAAATTCTAAAGATTCAAAGCTTGATATGGTTGTTTTGAGAGGGAGCAAGAAAGAGAGCATTCTTTTAGCATCTGTCCTTACGACATCGGAAAATATTTTTGGTCAAAAGATTGAATCGCGCGTTGTTGGTATTAAGCCAAAAGAAGAGATTGTTTTATTGCGCTATGGTGTTGCTGAATCAATTTTGAAGGCTTTTGAAAAGTTAAAAGACATTACATTTACGACGTATAAGGCGTTGTATTTAATGGTGACAGGATCAATGTCTGCTAAAGATGCGGTAACCGGTCCTATTGGAATATTTTATATTATTAAGAAGGCAGCGACGATGGGATTTTCTTATGTCATGTATATTATGGCGGTGATATCGGCAAGTTTGGCCATCTTTAATCTATTGCCTTTTCCTGTTTTAGATGGAGGACATTTGCTTTTGTTTGGAATTGAAAGAATAAAAGGAAAACCATTATCGCAAAAAGTTGACGACGTGATTCATCGTGTTGGATTTAGTTTTATTATTTGCTTAGCTGTGTTTGTTTTTTATACGGATTTTGTTCGTTATGGAATATTTGATAAAATTATTCAATTTGGTCATCATTTAGGGTTTTAATAGAAGCTCAAACCTAAGGAGAGCGCAAATGAATCTCGACAGAGTTAGAAATCTTGTCCAACAGCATTTAATCACGAAAACAGATTTTTTATCTGTTAAAGATAAATTGGATGAAGATCAGTTGCGCTTGCAGACAAAGAGTGCCATTGATTTTATTTGTGCTCAAAACGAGATTGTACTTACGGATGAAGAGAAAGGAAGCTTGATTCGTGAAATGGTAAGCTCTGTCATTAGTCTTGGACCATTGCGTCCGCTAATGGAAGACGATACAATTACAGAAATTATGATTAATGGGCCAGATACGATTTATCTTCAAAAAGATGGAAAGATTGAGCTTAGCGATGTTAAGTTTGCTGATTCAAAAGAATTGATGCATACTGTTCAAAAGATTTTGTCTGCATCGGGATCGGGAAGGCGAGTCGATGAGTCTTCGCCATATGTTGATTTTTCTTTTCCTGATGGATCGCGTGTCAATATTATTTTACCGCCAGTTTCTCTGGTTGGTCCGGTCTTGACCATTCGAAAGTTTTCATCTCAGATCGAAACTTTAGAGGATCTTCTAAAGTTAGAAATGTTAAGCCCTGAAATGGGAGATTTTTTAATCGCTGCGATTAAAGCAAAGCTCAACATTATTTTTTCTGGAGCAACTGGAACAGGAAAGACAACAGCGTTAAATGTTCTTTCAAAATATATTCCAGAAGAAGAGCGTATCATTACAATTGAAGATACGGCAGAGCTTGGGCTTAAGCAGAGACATGTTGTTCGGCTCCAAGCAAAATCGTCAAACATTGAAGGAAAGGGCGTTATCAGTATTCGAGATTTATTTATTAATTCGCTTCGTATGAGGCCTGACAGAATTATTATTGGTGAGGTTCGCGGATCAGAGGCGCTGGATCTTATCCAATCAATTAGTAGCGGTCATTCTGGGTCGCTTGCGATTGTGCATGGCGATTCTCCTCGAGATTGTTACAATCGACTTGTTACGATGCTTTTGATGAGCGGTATTCATTTAAGTGTTGATGAAATCAGGCGTCAAATTGTAAGTGCGATTGATTTAATTGTTCATGTAGAGCTTTTTGTAGATGGTAAAAGACGGATAACACATATTGCTGATTTACAGCATGATAAAGAAAAGAATGAAGTATCGTTGCATGACATCTTTTATTATAAGCAAGAGAAGATTACAGATGAAGGGAAAGTGCTCGGCAATTGGTTTGTTAAAAAACGCAAGCCATCATTTCATGATAAATTTGTTAAACGTAACGTTAAGTTAGACAAAAACTTTTTTGAATAGAGGAAATCTTATATGCGATGGTCAAAGTTTTTTATACCAACATTAAAAGAAACACCTGTTGGAACAGAAGCAGTTAGTCATCAGCTTTTGTTGCGTGCGGGTCTTGTTCAAATGCTTATTTCTGGCGTGTATTGTTATTTGCCGTTGGGTTTAAAAGTTTTAAGACAAATTGAGAAGATCATTAATGAAGAGATGAATGCCGTTGGAGCACGAGAGCTTTTTCTTTCATGTCTTCAGCCGATGGATTTGTGGAAGAAAACAGGGAGAGATGAAACGTTAAAAGATGTTATGATCAAGTTTAAAGATAAAAAAGGTCGTGCGATGTGCTTAGGCCCTACGCATGAAGAGGTTATTACGGATTTGGTTAAGAATCATATTCAATCATATAAGCAGCTTCCAGTTGTTTTTTATCAGATTCAGACAAAATTTAGAGATGAAATGAGACCGCGATTTGGGATTGTTCGAGCTTGTGAATTTATTATGAAAGATGCGTATAGCTTTGATCAAGATAAAGAGGGGCTGCAAAAGAATTATGATTTGATGTATGAGGCATATAAGAAAATATTTACGCGTTGTGGACTTGATGTTGTGATTGTTGGTGCAGATTCAGGTGCGATGGGTGGCGATGTTTCGCATGAGTTTATGGTTCCTGCGGAAATAGGGGAAGATCAGGTTTTTTGTTGTTCTGCTTGCGGTAATGCTTTAGGCATTAATGAAGCAGATGAGAAAACAGTTTGTCCAGCGTGTAAGAAAGAAAAGTTTAAAAAAACACCTGCAATTGAGATTGGGCATATTTTTCAGCTTGGAACAAAATACAGCAAGGCATTAGACGTTTCTTTTGTTGATGATAAAGGTAAAAAGCAAACTGTAATTATGGGTTGTTATGGAATAGGAGTAAGTCGTTTAATTGCAACGATTATTGAGAAAAATAATGATGAGGCTGGTATTATGTGGCCCAAAGAAGTGACCCCTTTTGATATTGAGATATTACCACTTCAAGTGTCGGATAAAGATGTAATGGGTGCAGCTGAGAAATATTATGAAATATTTATGAAGAATGGCATTGACGTTCTTATGGATGATCGAGATGAAAGCCCAGGAAGAAAGTTTAAAGATTCTGATTTAATTGGAATTCCAATTAAAATTGTTATTGGAAAGCGGACATTGGCACAGAATAAGGTTGAGATTAAAAATAGGCGAACAGGTGAAACCGTAGAAGTTGGATTAGATGCTGTTCAGCCTAAGATTCAAGAAATGATTGGATAAATATTTATTAGGAGAATGTCGGTGAGTCTTGTTAAAGAAAAAGTCGAGCAAATAGTTAGTCAATTCTTAGAGTCTCGAGGATTTGATCTAATTGAGATTAATATGAGTAAGAAAAATAATAGTTTTATGGTTCAAGTTTTAACAGATAAGCCAAAAGGTGGAATCATTGTTGATGAATGCGTTAGGCTTAACCGCGAAATTCGAGAGATTTTAGAGAAAGAAAATTTAATAACAGATGATTGTTTTTTTGAAGTCGCATCTCCAGGACTGGATCGGGACATTCAAACAAAAAAAGATTTTTTACGCGTTGGGGGTCGAGAAATTTCTGTTTATTTAAAAGAAGCCGTTGACGGCAAAATAGAGTATCAAGGAATTATGAAGTCAGTAATGGCAGGTGCGATTCGCATCATTTGTAATAATGATGAAGTTGTGTTGCCATTTAAAATGATTAACAAAGCAAAGCAAATAATTTGAAGGAAGGAATGTTTTTATGGAAAGTGAATTATTAGTTATTTTAGATCAAATTGAGCGTGACAAAGGTATTAACAAAGAGATTTTAATCGAGGCTGTTGAGACGGCGGTTGCATCTGCGGCGCGTAAAGTTTGGACAATCGACAAAGAACAAGAGATTCAGGTCGTTTTAGACCGTTTGACAGGAAAGTTGACAGCTTATGCAGATGGTGAAGAGATTAAATCGAGGGACTTTGGGCGCATTGCCGCGCAGACGGCGAAACAGGTTGTCATTCAGAAAATTCGTGAGGCAGAAAAGGATGTTATTTATAGTGAGTACTATGCTCGCATTGGTCAGCTTGTAAACGGAAGCGTGTATCGCATTGACAAGGGAAACATCATTGTCGATTTAGCCAAAACAGAGGGATTTATTCCACGAAGCGAGCAATCAAGCAAAGAAGAGTTTAAGCAAGGTGATCGTATTCGTGCTTATGTATTAGATGTTCGTCGAGAAAGCAAGGGGCCTCAAATTGTTTTGTCCCGATCGCATCCAAATCTTGTTAAGCGACTTTTTGAGCTAGAAGTTCCTGAAATTTATGATGGAATTGTTGAAGTCAAGGCGATTGCGCGCGATGCTGGGGAGCGAACCAAAATTGCCGTTCATTCAAAAGAGGAAAGGGTAGATTGCGTTGGCGCTTGTGTTGGCATGAGGGGATCTCGTGTTAAAAGTATTGTCACTGAACTTCATGGTGAGAAAATTGATATTGTTCGACATGCAGAAGACAGGAGAACATATATTCAGGCCGCTCTTTCTCCAGCCGAAATCGTGGAAATGCATTTAAATGCTGAAGAAAAAAGAGCAGATATTGTTGTTCCGGATGATCAGCTTTCAATTGCAATTGGAAAACACGGACAAAATATTCGTCTTGCTGGTCAACTTCTTGGTTGGCAGCTAGAAGTTTTTTCTGAAGAGCAGTGGAAAGAGCACTCTGGAAAGTTACCAGAAAAGGCAACAGAGTCTATGGTTAAAGATAAGGGTCCTTCTGTCGCGGATTTAAGTGGTGTTGGTGACAAAGTCATTATGGCGCTTAACGAAAATAAGCTTTCAACTTTAGAGCAAATTGCTAAAAGTTCTGTTGAGGATTTATCTCAGATTAAAGGGCTCGGAAAAGTTAAAGCAGAGAAAATGATCAAAGAAGCAAAGAAACTTATTAAACAAAAAAAGAAAAAAGGATAGTGAAAAATTATTATGCATGTATCAGAATTAGCGAAAGAATATGGCCTTTCAGTCCAAGATATCTTGGGTGAATTGAAATTTTTAAAATTAAAAGCAAAAGATGGTAAGCAGGAACTTAGCTCGGCTGCCTTAGCTGTTGTTAAGCGATCTCTTGAGAAAAAAGGAAAGAAGATCGTGCCAAAGCTAAAAGAAGAAAAAAAGGCTGTCGTAAAGAAAGAAGTACTTGCAAAGGCACCTGTAAAGAAAAAGCTTGCTAAGCCTGATAAAGAAAAGACATCAAAGCCAAAGGCTAAAGAAAAGGCAGCGGCTCCTGCTAAAGCAAAAGAGGTGAAGAAGGCAGTAAAAAGAGTACAAGCTAAGAAGATTGCTAAAGCAGAATCAAAGCCAGGTGCAAAGAAAGCAGATTCTGTAAAATCTAAGAAAAAAGTCGTAGAAACAAAAAAGATTAAGGATGTTGCAAGACCGAAAAAGGCTGCACCTTCAAAGACAGTAGACCAAAAAGAAAAAAAGGTTGTTCCAAAGGCCAAGCAGGCTGAAATTAAGAAAGCGTCTCCAGCGGTCAAGGAAGAGCCTGAGGCAAAAGAGCCTGTGAAAGTGCTAGCTGAAAAATCTGTCGAAAAAGCTCCTCAGCCTGTTGAGCAGAAAAAGTTTGTTTACAAAAAACCTTTTAGAAGAAAATTTGGACATGGTTCTTCTCGTCGACATTCACAGAAAGCAAAGGTTGCTGATGTTCCAGATCCATCGCAAGGGTCTAAAAAAGATATCGAGATTGATTTTCCCGTTAGCGTTAAGGATTTGGCTGTTAAATTGCAGCAGAAATCGAGCATTGTTCTTAAACTTTTGATGCAAAAAGGAGTTTTTGCAACGATTAATCAGACTTTAGATGAAGAAGGTGTCAATAAAGTTTTGGAGGATTTAAATTTTTCTTATGTTAAGGCAAGAACGCAAGAAGAGCAGCTTCTTGATTTGCATGAAGAAGATAAGCCGGAATCTTTTAAGGGCAGACCTCCGGTTCTTACATTTATGGGTCATGTTGATCATGGAAAGACATCGCTTCTTGATAAGATTAGAAAAAGCAATATTACTGATAAGGAGCATGGAGGCATTACGCAACACATGGCAGCGTATTCCGTGAAAACGCCAAAGGGATCAATAACGTTTCTAGATACTCCTGGCCACGCAGCTTTTACTTCGATGCGAGCACGTGGTGCTCATATTACAGATTTGGTTATTTTGGTTGTTGCTGCAGATGAAGGCATTATGCCTCAGACTGAGGAAGCGATTGATCACGCACGTGCGGCAGGTGTTCCCATTGTTGTTGCGATTAATAAAATTGATAAACGTAATGCGGATATTGATAAGGTTAAAAAGCAGCTTGCTGATAGAGATTTAGCTTCAGAAGACTGGGGAGGAAAGACTACTGCAGTTGGTGTCTCTGCTGAAACAGGAGAGGGTGTCAGTGATTTATTAGAAATGATTATTTTGGAAGCGGAAATGCTCGAGTTAAAAGCCAATCCAGATCGTCCTGCTTCAGGTATTGTCGTTGAGGCTCATTTAAGTCATGGCAAGGGAGCTATTGCCTCGATTATCGTGCAGGCAGGAACTTTAAGAGATGGTGACGTTGTTGTTGTTGGTCCATATTTTGGAAAAATTAAGGCTATGCTTGATGATCATGAGCGCCCACTCAAAGAAGCGCCTCCTGCAACGCCAGCAGAGATTTTAGGTCTTTCCGGTGTTCCAGAGGCAGGTGAAACATTTTACGTTGTCCCGGATGAAAGAAAAGCTAGAGAAATTGCTTCAAAACGAACGGCAGAGATAAAGAATAAGAAATTGCAGGCATCTCAGAAAATTACCTTGGAAGATTTGTATTCACAAATTCAGCAAGGTAAGATTAAAGATCTTAATATTGTAATGAAAGCTGATGTCCAGGGATCTTTAGAGGCTTTAAAAGATTCTTTGGGTAAGCTTTCTAATAATGAGGTTCAGATTAAATTTATTCATACGGGAATTGGTAATATTAACGCGGCTGATGCTATTTTAGCTGGTGTTTCTAATGCGATTATTGTTGGTTTTCATGTTGATACGGATGCCAAGGCAAAGGAAGAGATTAAGAAACAAAGCGTTGATCTTAGGCAGTATCGCATTATCTATGACGCTGTTGATGATATTAAAAAGGCGTTATCTGGACTTCTTGAGCCGAAGATTAAGAAAGTTTTCTTAGGGCGTGTTGAAGTTAGGCAGGTCTTTAAGTTAAGCAAGTCTGGCATTGTTGCTGGCAGCTTTGTTCAGAAGGGAAAAGTTAATCGTAAGGCAAAAATTACAGTATTGCGTAACGGGCAAGAAGTTTTTTCTGGCGAAATTGATTCTTTAAGGCGTTTCAAAGATGATGTGCGTGAAGTTCGCGAAGGATTTGAATGTGGCGTTACAATTAAAGGTTTTGATCAGATGCAGGCAGGCGATATGATCGAGGCGTATGAATTAGAAATTATTCAAAGGGAATTATAAAAAATAGTTTTCAAAAGAGGATTTTTATGAAAAAGAAAACAATTTTTAGCGGAATGCGTCCAACAGGAAAGCTTCATTTAGGGCACCTGGTCGGAGCGCTTCATAATTGGGCAGAGCTTCAGAAAGAATATAAATGTATTTTCGGCATTGTTGATTGGCATGCACTTATGGGCGAGTATGAGAATAGTGGATCAATTAAAGAAGATATTTTGGATATGGCGATTGATTGGTTGTCTTGTGGAATTGATCCTAAGGAGTCAATCATTTTTGTTCAGTCGGATGTTCCTGAGCATCTTGAGCTTCAGATGTTCTTTTCTTGTTTTACTCCATTAGGATGGCTTGAGCGAAATCCAACATACAAAGAGCAGCTGCGTGAAATTAAAACACGTGACCTTCATACGTATGGCTTCTTGGGATATCCTGTCTTGCAGGCAGCGGATATTTTACTTTATAAAGCACAGGCTGTTCCAATCGGAGAAGATCAATTGCCACATATTGAGTTAACAAGGGAGATTTCTCGTCGGTTTAATCGTCTCTATAAGACGGATATTTTTGCGGATTGCAAGGCGATTTTGACAAAGACGCCACGACTGCTTGGACTTGATGGCCGAAAGATGAGTAAAAGTTATAATAATACAATTAATCTTTCAGACCCAAAAGAGGTTGTTGAGAAAAAAGTGAGTACGATGTTTACAGATCCAAAACGTCTTAGATTAAATGATCCAGGACATCCTGATGTTTGTAATGTTTTTAGCTATTATTCTGTTTTTGCTTCTAATAAAAAGGATGAGGTTTGCACGTGGTGTACAAAAGCAGAAAAAGGATGCACAGATTGTAAAAAGATTTTATCGCAAGAAATTCTTAAGACACTTGCGCCGATTCAAGAAAAAAGAGCGGTATTTCTTAAAGATAAAAATAAGGTTTTAGATATTTTGGAACAGGGCGCTAAAGATGCTAGAGTTCTTGCCCAAAAGACAATGGCCGAAGTTAAAGAAAAGGTTTTTGGAAAATAATGAGTTATCGTATTAAATTAGAAGTTTTTGAAGGCCCTCTTGATTTGTTGCTTTATTTAATTAAAAGAGATGAGCTTAACATTTATGATATCCCGATTGCTCAGATTACAGATCAGTATTTAGGATATCTTGATATGATGCAGCTTTTGGATTTAGATGTCGTCGGTGATTTTCTTGTTATGGCTGCAACTTTGATGCAAATTAAATCTAAGATGCTTTTGCCTCCGGATCCAACAGAAGAAGAGCAAGAGCCAGAAGATCCTAGAGATGAGCTTGTGCGTCGGTTACTTGAGTATAAAAAATTTAAAGAAGCCGCGGAAACATTGCATGAAAAAGCGCTTGTGCGTCAGGATTTCTTTCCTCGTGCTGTAGATGAAGAAAAAGTTAAGGAAATGAAGGATGATGCAACGGAAGTTTACTTTGAAGCAAATTTGTTTGATTTGATTTCAGCATTTTCGAATGCGCTTAAGAATATTCCTAAAGATGTTTTTTATGAAGTGATTAAAGAGGAATTTACGGTTGAACAAAAAATTCACGATATCCTCCACTTGTTTATGAATAAAACAAAAGTTCTTTTGGGCGAGTTATTTGAAAGAGCGCGGAGTAAAGATGAAATTATTGTTACATTTATGGCGATTTTAGAGTTAATTCGTTTGCGAGAAGTTGTTGCAATGCAAAAAGGTGTTTTTGGAGAGATTGAAGTTATGCGAAATCGTGAGAATTTAGCTCCTATCGAAGAGCAGACGGAACAGGTGGAAGAAGAAATATCTGAGCAACAGAACAATGGTCAAGATGCTGAAGAAAATCAGACCCAGGAAGATTCATGTCAGACGAGCGAAGAAAGTTAGTTTTAAACAACGAGACAGAAGAAGATGCGGTTGTTAGCCTATCTCTTAGACCCTCAAAGCTTGAAGATTTTGTTGGTCAAAAAGATTTAGTCGAAAGCCTTCGTGTTTCGCTCCAAGCAGCAAGACAGCGAGGAGAGCCTATTGAGCATATACTTTTTTCTGGACCGCCCGGACTAGGTAAGACATCACTTTCGTATATTATTGCGCATGAAATGAATTCTCGGGTTACTGTCACATCGGGCCCTGCGATTGATCGTGCTGGTGACTTTATTGGGATTTTGACAAATCTTGAAGAAGGAGACATTCTTTTTATTGATGAGATTCATCGCCTTTCAAAGGCAGTTGAAGAATTTCTGTATCCAGCGATGGAAAGTTTTCAAATTGATTTTGTTGTCGATAAGGGACCGTATGCTAAAACAATCAAATTTAATTTAAAGCCATTTACACTTATCGGCGCAACGACGCGCAGCGGACTTTTAGCGTCTCCTTTACGAGATAGGTTTGGCATATTTCATCATTTGGATTTTTATGGCATTGACGATTTGGCACAAATCATTATTAATTCATCTAAGAAACTAAATCTTCAGATTGATTCTGCCGCAGCCTCGGAGATTGCGAAAAGATCGCGGGGGACACCTCGTATCGCCAATCGACTTTTGCGTCGAGTTCGTGACTATGCACAAGTTAAAACAGATTCTGGACAAATTACCTCTGACATTGTTCAAAAAGCAATGGCAACATTGGGCATAGATCGGGAAGGTTTAGATGAAACAGATCGAAAGCTTTTAAATGTTATCTTAACGCATTATAAAGGGGGGCCGGCTGGCGTTGAGGCGATTGCCGCAACGCTAAATGAAGAAGTCGATACGATTGTCGATGTGGTCGAACCTTTTTTGCTCAAAAAAGGATTTTTAAAGCGAACGCAAAGAGGTCGCGAGCTTACCGAAAAGACACTTAAACATTTAGGGTCTTCCTTTTCTCAAGAAAACGATCAAAAATAACTCTTTTAATATTTCATTTCAGATGATCAAAAGATTCCTTATACTTTTTTCTATAGTTTGCCTTTGCTTAGGATGTAGCATTTCAAGCCAATTGGTTTTAGATGACTTAACGCCAAGGCAGATTGTTCGCGTGGCTGTTTTGGATGACGTTAAGGAATTTTCTTTAAAAGTTAAAGGACCTTTTAGTGTTCTCGATTTTTCTAAGAATTTAGTCTTAATAGAAGATGAAGGCCTAGTAGCTTCGATCGTTCGTGCAAAGGATACTGATATCCAGATTGGGAATAATTACTATGACGCTTATCATTTAAGAATAACGCCTTATTATGATGCGAGTATTTATGTTAATGGATTGCGTTTTAGAGGGCGCGTTGATATTGTTCTAAACAAGGATGACCTTTTAACAGTCGTCAATGTTATTAGCTTAGAAAAGTATATCAAAGGTGTCTTGTATCGAGAAATTTCTGATCGCTGGCCTCTTGAGGCAATTAAGGCTCAGGCCGTTGCCGCTCGAACATATGCTGTTTATATTAAGGAGAGAAGTAAGGATCAATCTTATGATTTGAGAAGCGATATCTATTCCCAGGTTTACGGAGGAAAGAACGCAGAGCGATATCGAACAAATTTGGCTGTTGATCGAACAAAAGGTTTAATTTTAAAATATAATGGTATGGTTTTGCCAGCTTATTATCATGCGACATGTGCAGGTAAGACAGAAGATGCTAAATTATTATGGGACCATGACATCGCTCCTCTTAGAGGAGTAACGTGTAATTTTTGTAAGAAATCTCCGCATTATTTCTGGAAGAGAAATGTTCAGCTTAAAGATATTCAAGATAAACTTAATGAGAACGGATATGATTTATGGCTTATTGAGGAGATTCAAGTTGTTGATCGCAATGAGAGTGGACGAATTAACATATTAAAGATTGTTACGCGTGATAATAAAGAAATTATTATATCCGGAAAAGATTTTCGTCAGATTATTGGTCCGAATTTAATTAAGAGTAATAATTACGTTGTTGATATGCAAGGGTATTATGTTGATTTTTTAGGCAAAGGGTGGGGTCATGGTGTGGGCTTATGCCAGTGGGGCGCAAACTTCATGGCTCGTGATTCTTATCGATTTGACAAGATTCTTGGATATTATTATCCCGGCGCGAAGATGGTTGAGTATAAATAGTGTATGCGATTAGATGATTTTGATTACGATCTTTCTGAAAAGTTAATTGCGCAATATCCGCTTAAAAAACGAGATCATGCAAAATTAATGATTGTTAATCGCAAGACACTAGAAATTACTCATGATTACTTCTTTAATTTAAATCGATATTTACCTCAAAAAAGTATTTTGGTCTTAAACGATAGCAAGGTTGTACCAGCGAGGCTCTTTGGTAAAAAAGAATTTGGAGGCAGAGAGGTAGAAGTATTTCTCTTGAAAAAGCTTCCAGATGGATATTGTTACGAAACATTAATGCGTCCATTGAAGAAAATTAAAGATAATGAAAAGATTTTTTTTAATGACACAACATTGTACGCTAAGCTTGTTGATCGAGAAAAGATGATTGTTCGATTTAATCGAAAAGATGTGATGTCTCATTTAAGCAAGATAGGACACATTCCGTTACCGCCTTACATCAAAAGGGCAGATGAAAAATCTGATCATGTTGACTATCAAACAGTTTATGCAAGGACGCAGGGATCGGTTGCAGCTCCGACGGCAGGATTACATTTTACAAAGACTCTTTTGACTAGAATTAAGAAACTTGGTCATTTGATTAAGAAAGTAACTTTGCATGTGAATTATGGTACATTTCGTCCTGTTGAGGAGAAAGATATTGTATCGCATAAAATGCACAAAGAAGATTTTTCAGCTTTAAAAGGAACCTGGGATTCTATTTTAAAAGCCAAAAAGAATAGTCAAAAGGTTGTTGCTGTTGGAACCACGAGTTGTCGTGTTCTTGAAACAATTGCAAGAACAAAAAAGCTTAAAGGCGCATCCGATCTTTTTATTTATCCAGGATTTAAGTTTCGTGTTGTAGATGCACTTTTAACAAATTTTCATCTTCCTAAAAGCACGTTGTTAATGCTTGTTTGTGGATTTGCAACGCGTGATTTGATTATGAATGCATACAGCGAAGCGATAAAGAAAAAGTATCGATTTTATAGTTATGGTGATTGCATGCTTATTATTTAAAGGATAGAAATGTTTACGTTACATCATCAAGATAAAAATACAAAAGCAAGAAGAGCAGCTCTTAAAACATCGCATGGAGAAATTCAGACGCCATTTTTTATGCCCGTCGGAACAAATGCTACAGTGAAATCGTTGTCTAATGAGGATTTAGAAAATATTGGTTCACAGGTTGTGTTGTCGAATACATATCATTTATTTTTACGTCCTGGCATGGATGTCATAAAGAATGCGGGTGGACTTCATAAATTTATGAATTGGAATAAGCCTATTTTGACTGACAGTGGAGGGTATCAAGTTTTTAGTCTTTCGCAATTTAGAAAAATAACGGATGAAGGAGTAAAATTTCAATCGCATTTAGATGGATCCTCACATTTTTTGACTCCTGAAGATATTGTTTCTATTCAGGGTATTTTAGGATCAGACATGATGATGCCCTTGGATGAATGTGCGCCATATCCTTGCGGAGAAAAAGAAGCCAAAAAGGCAGTTGAACGAACAACGCTTTGGGCAAGGCGTTCGAGAGAATTCTTTCTCGCAAGTCCTTTAAAAGGAAAGCATCTTTTGTTTGGGATTGTTCAGGGATCTAATTACAAGAATTTGAGAGAGCAATCAGCTAAAGAAATTGTTGATATTGGTTTTGATGGGTATGCCATTGGCGGTGTAAGCGTAGGGGAGCCTATTGAATTTATGTTTCATGCGATTGCGCAGGCAGGACCTTTTTTACCAAAAGATAAACCGCGTTATGTTATGGGGATCGGTCTTCCAGACCAGATTGTTAAAGCTGTTGGAGAAGGTATCGACATGTTTGATACCTGTATCCCGACGCGCTATGGTCGCAATGGTTCAGCCTTTACGTCTCGAGGCCGTCTTGTTGTTCGCAATGCTGAATACACCTCCGACTTGCGTCCATTGGATGATCAGTGTGATTGTTATGTTTGTCAAAAATATTCGCGTAGTTATATTCGACATCTTTATAATGCGAATGAAATTACAGGTCTTTATTTAATTTCTTATCATAACGTGCATTTTTATATAAAATTAATGCAGAGAATAAGAGAAGCAATTGAAAGTGATTGCTATGATCAATTTCAAAAGGAGTTTTTATCATGTTACGGTTCGACATTATAACGATTTTTCCAAAAAGTTTTGATCCTGTTATCAACGATTCCATCTTAAAGCGTGCTCGAGACAAAAAAAAGGTTAAGATTTGCATGCATGATCTGCGTGACTATACATTAGATAAGCACAAAAAAGTTGACGACAGACCTTTTGGTGGTGGACCAGGCATGGTCATGCAAGCAGAGCCAATTTTCAATGCTATTAAAAAGATAAAGGGTCGACGCAAGGCTAAGGTTTTACTTATGACGCCATCAGGAAAGACGTTTACGCAGAAAAAAGCAAAAAGTTTTTCGAAGGAAAAGAATATAATTATAATTTGTGGACATTATGAAGGGATTGATGAGCGTGTGCGTATGCGACTAGTTGATGAATGCATCTCGATTGGGGATTATGTTCTAACCGGGGGAGAAATTCCGGCTATGGTTTTAATTGACAGTATCACAAGATTGATTCCAGGTGTTTTGGGTAAGGCTGAATCACTTACAGATGAGTCTTTTGAGTATAATTTGTTGGAATATCCACAGTATACAAGACCTGCAAATTTTAATGGCATGAACGTTCCAAGTGTGCTATTATCTGGAAATCATCAGCACGTAAAAGAGTGGCGAAAACAACAAGCTATTCTTCGGACAAAGAAAAATCGTCCTGATTTACTAAAATAAGAAAAATAAAGCTATTTTTAAGGGGGTTATGATGGTTACAAACATTGGACAAACAATAAAAAATGTTGAGAGTAAGTACAAGAAAGATTTACCAGATTTTACTGTAGGCGATACAGTAAAAATGATGATCAAGGTAGAAGAGGGAGATAAGGTTCGTCGTCATCCATTTGAAGGAACTGTAATTCGAAAAACAGGCCGCGGCGTTAAAGGAACATTTACGTTACGAAAGATTTCTTTTGGAGAAGGCGTTGAAAGAACATTTCCGTTAAATTCACCTCTGATTGAAGATTTAAAGGTTTTACGAAAAGGTGTTAATAAGCGCGCGAAATTGTATTATTTAAGAGGTCGCGTTGGAAAATCTGCCCGCGTAAAAAAAGCAGAATAATTTAGTTTTTAGTTTTTCAATTCTATTGGCCTTTCATGTTATCCTACGAGCGTAAAGCAAAAAAACACGGGTTTCAGACAATTGTTGGAATCGATGAAGCGGGACGTGGTCCTTTGGCCGGCCCTGTTGTTGCTTGCGCTGTTTTGCTCAAGAGTTATGACTTTGAGTCTATCATTCGAGATTCAAAGAAAATGACGCCGAAACAGAGGCAAATTGCTTATCGTGAAATTCAGGAAAAAGCTTATGTTGGCACAGGGTTAAGCGATGCAAAGCTCATTGATCACATCAATATTCTCAAAGCAACGTTTCATGCGATGACGCTAGCCGCTGAAGACCTTTTTTCTAAATTGCCAGAATCTAAGGCTTCAAGAAATCAGCTTCAAAAACAAACATGTTTGTTTGTTGACGGAAATGCGTTTGAAACACATCTGCCTTTTAAATATCAAGCGATTGTTCAGGGCGATTCTTTAAGTCTTTCAATTGCATGTGCATCCATTGCTGCCAAAGTGACGCGAGATCATATGATGGAAAATTATGATAATGCGTTTCCAGGATACGAATTCAAGACACACAAAGGGTATCCGACAGCACTTCACAAAGAAAAGATTAAAGAGCTTGGTCTTTCTCCAATTCATCGAAAAACATTTAAATATTGGAAATAGATGAGCGTTAAGCGTAACCAGATTGGCCGAGAAGGCGAAGATTTAGCTCAAGATTTCTTAATAAAAAACGGCTATAAGATTTTAGAGCGAAATTATCGCAATTCTTTAGGCGAGATTGATTTTATTGCTAAAGATAAGAATGTCACTTGCTTTGTGGAAGTTAAAACTCGGTCAAACGAAAGCAAAGGGTCGCCAATGGAGGCGGTCACATTTCAAAAGCAGCGTAAAATTTCTCAAGTTTCACTAATGTATTTGAAAAATACCAAAACGATGGATAAGGAAGCCCGTTTTGACGTTGTTTCAGTTCTAAAGCGACCCTATGATGAGCCAGAAATTGATATTGTCAAGGACGCTTTTCCGCTGTCAGAGCCCTATGCTTATTAAATATATATACTAATAAAACTAAGAAGATAATTGCAAAAATATTGAAATTAAGTTATTATAATCACGCATCATCTTCTATTCCTACAGGTTGCATATAATCATAGATTCGATATGACACAATATAAAAATTATTCATTATCAAAATATTTGGACCGTCTTTCGTCAAAAGATCCTGCACCTGGAGGAGGATCTGCATCAGCTTTGGTTTCGGCAACGGGAGCAAGTCTTGTTTCGATGGTGGCTCGTTACTCTTTGGGGCGCAAGCAGCCTAAATTTGTTGAATCAAAGATTAAGAGCATTTTGAGTAAAAGCGAAAAGATTCGAAAGCGTCTATTGGTTTTAGTTGATTTGGACGCACAGGCATATCTTCAGGTTGTTAAGGTGCGCAAAGGAACAGAAGCGCAAAAAAAGAAGGCTAAGAAAAAAGCATGCGATATTCCTTTGGAGATTTGTCGACTATCCTATGCTGCGATTCAGCTAGCACCATTTTTAGTTGAAAAGGGTAATCCGTATTTGTTGAGTGATGTTAAATGTGCGATTGAGATGCTTTTGGCTGGATTTCAATCAGCACTTGCCAATGTTGAAGCAAATCAATAGCCGTACAAAAGAGGTTTTATGAGCGCACAATTATTGGACGGAAAAATTTTAGCGAAGAATTTAAAAGAAGATCTTTGTACAGAAATCGTTGGTTTAAAATCTAAGACAGGGAAGGCTCCTGTTGTGGTTAACATTATGATTGGCGATGATCATGCGGCATGTGCGTATGCAAAATCTCAACAAAAAGTTGCTGAATATATTGGCATTGATTATAGGCTTAATATTTTAGGTAAAGATATAACTGAAGACAATCTTTCAAAGCACATAAAAGAATTAAACAGCAATCCTAAAATTAATGGCATTATGGTTCATAAGCCGGTGCCAAAACAAATTAATCATCAGACGGTATCCAATCGTATTGATATGGTAAAAGATTTAGAAGGGGTGAATGTTGGTAATGTCGGAAAAATGCTTTTAGGTCAGACGAATATTATTCCTTGTACGCCTGCAGCAGTTATGGAACATATCAAATCAACAAAGATCGATCTAAGAGGAAAAGAAGTTGTTGTTGTTGGTCATAGCGAGATTGTTGGAAAGCCACTTAGTCTTTTGCTCCTTCAAGAAATGGCAACTGTGACTGTGTGTCATGTTGCAACCAGCGAAGCGGGAAAATTAGTTGATCATATTGCAAGAGCTGATGTTTTGATTGTTGCTGTTGGAAAAGCAGGATTAATTAAAGGGGATTGGATTAAGCAAGGTGCTGTTGTTATCGATGTTGGTATCAATCAGGTCGGCTCAAAGATTGTTGGCGATGTAGAATTTGATGTTGCTAAAAAGAAAGCCGCATTTATTACACCTGTTCCAGGAGGAGTTGGACCTGTTACAGTTGTTATGTTAATGAAAAACGCGATCGAAGCGTTTAAGTGTCAATTAAAGGACGGTTAAGATTTATGAAGAAGATTGCGATAGTTGGTAATTCTTTAATGAGTATTGCAGCGATTGAAGAGATTCGTAGCGTCGATCAAGAAAGCAAGATTACTCTTTTTTGTCCTGAAGGCATTTTGCCATACGACAGAGTTCGCTTGCCATCAGTTTTGAGTGAGCAGATTTCTTTAGAAGATATTTATTGTAAGGCGCAGAGCTATTTTGATGAAAAAAGAGTAAATGTCGTTTTGAATAAGAAAATTGTTAAGGTTCATCCAAAGCGAAAGCGTGTTGTTTTTGAAGATAAAGAGCAAGAACCTTTTGATGTTTTGATGATTGAAGATTCTGGTTCTTTTGAGCCTTCAGGGGCCAAAAGCGCAAAAAAACAGGGTGTTTTTACTTTGTATGCGGTAAGTGACATTGAGGAAATTTCAAAAGCTGCTCCGCTATGTGACGTGATTGTTATTCAGCCCAATAATCTTTTAATGCTAGAGGCTGCTGTTTATTTAAGAAAGTTTAACAAAGAAGTGATTGTTGTTTGCTCTGATGATTCGTTGCTTTCTAGTGTCGTTGGTAAAAGTGCGGGCGATTTTTTAGCAAAACGTTTAAGGGAATTTGGAATTCGTGTTATCTTAAACAATGCAATTGCTGAAGTTTTAGGTGAATCTGAAGCGAAGGCTATCCGGCTGAAGACCGGAAAAGTTTTGGAAAGCCAAGTTATTATTTTAGGAGAGGTCAAAAAGAATTTATTGCTTTTGTCTATTGATGAGACTTTAGTTGAGCGAAATGATTTTTATACAAAATTTGAAGACATTTTCATTAACAGCGCAATTGAAATTTTGAGCAAGGAACAAGCAGTAGAAGATGTTAAGGCATCAGATCTTTCCCTTGGCGATAAAGGAAAGATGGTAGGAGCTGCGGTTACAGGTCATCAACAATCGTATCAGCAGGCATTTAAAAAAGTTATTTTTAGTTTAGGTGATTTAAAGGGTTGTGTCTTGGGCAGTCTAGAAAATGAGAATGCCATTGAGTATGAGCGAATTGATAGGCCTAGCAAGACTTATAAGAAAATCTTTGTTGCTGATAATGTGATTACAGGGGCGGTATTGATCAACCTTGATCAGGAAGTTGCCCAAATAGAGGATGTTGTGAAAAATAAAATTAATATTTCACAATTATCCAGTCATGTATTAGAATTAGATCAGAGCAACGAACCGGCTCAACAAAATTCTTTTCAATCTAATTCTTTACTAGAAACAGAACAAATTCCTGCTGTGGATAAACAGCAGAATCCTGTTGATATGGTAGCGTCAAGCGATATTTCTGAAGTTCGGATTGAAGACAGTGCGCCTAGCGCAGAGTATTAAAAAAACTTGTCAAAATGACGAAAATATACTATTCTATGTATAAACAAGTATCTTTTATGAGAATCTTTTCTTTAGCCCTTATCCTATTTTTAATTCCTATTATTTCTCAAACACAAGCGTTTGGCGGTACTAACGAAAAGTTTGAGAAATACCGTATGCGAGGTCTTATGGCCCAGCAGGAAGGACTACTTCAAGAGTCTCTTGAATATTATAGGAAAGCTTTGAAAATTGATTCAACGACTCCAGAAATTTATAATGATATTGGTATTGTTAGCGAGCGCATGGGTGATTTGTATGAAGCAAAGCGTAATTATTTTAAGGCGCTCGAAATTAATGAAAATTATCTTCCTGCATATTCAAATCTTGCTTATTTGTATAAAAAGCAAGGAGATTTTATAACAGCGATTGAATATTTTAAGAAACGTATGAAATTAGGCGGCCCAAAGGATCCTTGGACGCAGGAAGCCGGTGATCAGCTAAGGTATTTAAGTGAGTTTTCACCTGAGCTAAAGAAGTGGATTATGGCCATTGAGACAGACATGCTTTCAAAAGAAGTCAAAGAGGTATCTAATGTTTTGGCTGAAGTTGAAAAGAAGAAGTTTGACAAACAAGTTGCGGATGTAAAGAAGTATGTCGATCAGGCACAATCATATGAAGAAGAGGGCCTTTATAAAGCTGCCCTTGCAGAATGTGACAGAGCTTTATCTCTTGTCCCAGAGAATGCTAAGCTTGTAGAGTACCGAAAGAATATTGTTTTTAAAATAAAAGCGGAGGAGATCAGAAGCAGAGTCAATACAGCATTAAAAAAGTTAGAATCCGGAGATACCGATTCCTCAAGAGAAGACTTTCGCACGATACTTACCATTATTCCAAGCGAGTAAATCAATTTTTCTAAGAAAATAAGATATTAAATAAATCATCATCATAAAGTTTTAACAAGATGCCAAAACCTCGTCTCTTTTTAATTGATGCGCATGCGCTTTGCTATCGATCTTTTTTTGCGATCAAGAGCTTGGCGACAAGTTATGGTCAGCCAACCAATGCTGTCGTTGGGTTTTTAAATACGCTGAAAAAGATTTTAAAGGACTATAAGCCAGAATATATTGCTGCGTGTTTTGACGTTGGGAAAAAGACGCATCGTCAGGAAAAGTTTTCTGAATATAAGGTAAATCGTCCATCGATGCCAGATGATTTGATTAGCCAGATTCCTTTGATTAAGCAGTTAGTTTTGGCGCATAATATTCCGTTTTTTGAGTTAGAAGGATTTGAAGCAGATGATGTCATTGCAACGATTTCAAGAGAAGCCGTTAAAAAAGGCGTTGAAGTTGTTATTGTTAGTGGTGACAAAGATATGGTTCAGCTGGTCGATGATTGCATAAAAATTTTTGATTATCGAAAAGGGGAGATCATAGACATTGAGAAAGCCAGAAATATTTATGGATTTGACCCTGAAAGGATTGTTGATTACATCGGCCTTGCAGGAGATAAGACGGATAATATTCCAGGGGTGATGGGTGTCGGAAAAGTAACGGCCACACAGCTCATTCAATCATATGGAGATCTCGAGAATATTTTAAAGAATCTAGGTGAGTTAAAATCTCAGAAGGTAGCTGAGAAAATACGTGATCAAAAAGATCAAGCTATCATGAGCAAAGAATTAGCCATTCTAGATGATTGTGTTCCGATTAATTTTAAACTGAAGAATGCTAAAAAGATTGAATCAGACAATGAGCAGTTGTTTAAATTATTTCAGAAGCTAGAGTTTCGAAAACTTGCTGAAGAAGTGGCTGCTCCTTCGACAAGCAATAAGAAAGTTTCGGTTGTATCGGTTAAGACAAAAAAAGATATTGATGCTCTTTGTCAGAAAATTAAGAAAAATAAGATATTTTCTTTTGTGATCAATAAGATAGAAGATGATTTGCTTAAGTTTACGGAAATTGCTATTGCCTGTAATAAGACAAAAGTTTTTTCTGTTTCCTTAAAGGATTTAAAGAAATTAAAAGAGGTTTTTGAGTCTGAGGATATTATCAAGGTGTGTCACAACGTCAAAGAAGATTTAAAGATTTTATCGGCACAGAATATTGATCCTAGAGGTGAGATATTTGATGTTCTTTTGGCAGGGTATCTTTTGGAGCCATCTCAGGTGGGAAAAGATATTGCATCATTGTTATGGAAATATTTAAAAATATCTATTTCAGAAAAAGATGATGCTAATATGCAAGCTGGATATCTGATTAGCTTATTTTTAATTCTTAAAGAAGAGCTAGGCAAGAAATCTCTTTTGAAGTTGCTTAATGAGATCGAGATTCCTTTGGCGCGTGTTTTGTTTTGTATGGAGCAAGAAGGAGTTTCTCTCGATACAAAATTTTTGCATCAGCTGTCGCTTAAAATGACAAAAGAGATTGGCCGTTTAACAAAAATAATTTATAAATTAGCGGGGGAAGAGTTCAATCTTAATTCGCCAAAACAGCTGAGTCATATTTTGTTTGAAAAGCTGAAGCTCCCGGTTGTTAAGAGAACAAAAACCGGATTTTCAACAAATGAAGATGTTTTGCATCGACTTGCAGAAAAACATGAATTGCCGCATTTAATTTTAAGTTACCGGCAACTTGCGAAATTGACATCAACATATGTTGACGCACTGCCAAGATTGGTTGATTCAACAACATCGCGTATTCATGCTGAATTTGATCAGGCGGGAACCGAGACAGGTCGGCTAAGTTCGCGGAATCCAAATCTTCAGAATATTCCTATTCGGACAGAATTTGGTCGGCAGATCCGAAAAGCGTTTATTGCACGAGATAGCAAGCATGTCATTATTTCAGCGGATTATTCTCAAATTGAGTTACGCATTTTAGCGCATTTATCGAAAGACAAGGCTCTAATTGATGCGTTTAAAAAAGACGAAGATATTCATACTTTTACAGCTGCTTCGATTTTTAATGTAAAAGAAGCTGACGTTGACTCTGAGATGCGTGTTGCGGCTAAGCGAGTCAATTTTGGTATTGTTTATGGAATTAGCGCTTTTGGTTTAGCAAAAGATTTAGGCGTTAGTCAGCCGGAAGCTCAAGAATTTATTGATAAATATTTTTTACGTTATCCTGGTGTTTCTAAATTTATGCAGAAAGAAATTGAAAAGGCTGAAAAAGAAGGATTTGTTTTAACGCTTCTAAATCGACGGCGATATATGCCAGAGATTCATAGCGACAATATGATGGTTAGACAATTTTCGCAAAGGCAAGCGATCAATACGCCTGTTCAAGGGTCGGCGGCCGATTTGATTAAGCTTGCGATGATTAATGTGCAAGATGCCATTGAAAAGAATAGGTTAAAATCAAAAATGACAATTACAGTTCACGATGAACTTGTTTTTGATGTTTTGAAAAGCGAAGAAGATCAAATGGTTCATTTGATTAAAGAGGAAATGGAAAGCCCTCTAAGCTTATCGGTTCCGATTAAAGTCAGCATTAAGGTGGGGAATAATTGGCTTGAAATGAAGGAGGTAGCGATTTGAAGGTTGTTTTTTGTGCATCAGAGGTTATGCCTTTTGCAAAAACCGGTGGTCTTGCTGACGTTGGTGGATCTTTGCCGATAGCGTTAAAAAAAGACGGAGTGGACATTTCCGTTGTTATGCCATTGTACGGATGTGTTGACCAAAAAGCCTTTTCGTTAAAGCCAATAGCAAAAAATGTTTTAAAGGCAAAGCTTGATAATGTTGATGTGTATTTTATAAAGAATGATAAGTTTTTTGATCGTCAAGAGCTTTACGGAGAATCAAAAGGAGATTATCCAGACAACCTAGAGCGGTTTTCATATTTTTGCAAAAAGACATTAGAATTCTTAAAGGAAATTGATTTAAAACCAGATGTTTTTCATTGCCATGATTGGCAAACAAGTTTGATTTCTGTATATTTGAAAAGCATTTATGCGCGTGATCCATTTTACGCGGGAACAAAAACGATTTTAACAATTCATAATTTAGCATATCAGGGTGTTTTTGATGCAAAGCAATTTTCTTTGCTTGGATTGGATCAGCGGTTTAATAGTCCTGATGCGTTAGAATTTTATGGAAAAATTAATTTGTTAAAAAGTGGAATTGTTTTTAGCGATCGAGTAACAACGGTAAGTCCTCAATATGCTGAGGAGATTCGCAAAAAAGAATTTGGCTGTGGGCTCGAGGGCGTTATTAATCATCGCGATGATCATGTTTTTGGCATTTTAAACGGAATTGATGTTGATAGCTGGAATCCAGAGACTGATGATTTGATCGTAAAGAAATATTCAGCGCATCGCAATGACGGTAAGGCGGAGAATAAGAAGGCATTGCAAAAAGAGTGTGGATTGGATGTTCGCGAGGATATTCCTATTTTTGGATTTGTTGGTCGTCTTTCAGCTCAAAAAGGTGTTGAATTGTTGTCGGAAGCGTTGCCCGAAATTATTGAAATGGATGTTCAGCTTATTTTTCAAGGTGTGGGAGAAGAAAAGTATCAAAATCTTCTCAAGAATTTGCAGAAAAAATATCCAAAAAAGATAGCAGTCCATATTAAGTTTGATGAAAAAACAGCGCATCAAATTTATGCGGGATCTGATGTTTTTTTAATCCCGTCTGTGTACGAGCCGTGCGGCTTGAGTCAAATGATAAGTTTTCGTTACGGCACGATACCGCTTGTTTATAAAACAGGGGGATTGGCGGATACTGTTTCTCCTTTTCGCGTTGGCTCTGAGCAAGGGGATGGTTTTGTTTTTGTGCGTTATGAAGAAAATGCGATTGTGACTGCCTTTAAGTCTGCGATTAGCGCATATGGAAAGAAGGATGTTTTCAAGAATTTAATTTCAAAAGTTATGAAATATGATTTTTCTTGGGCGACGTCTGCCAAAGAATACAAAAGGCTTTATAAGCAATGAGCATCATTGGGATTACAGGAAGTTTTGGAAGCGGCAAGACAGTTGTTGCTAATATGTTTCGTCAAAAAAGAGTGAAGGTTCTGGACGCCGATAGGATTGCGCATGATTTGATGCGTTCTGGCAATCCGTGCTTTAAGTCGATTGTGAGTTATTTTGGGGAAGAGGTTCTGAAAAAAGGACAAATTGATAGACGTATTTTAGGAGATTTGGTTTTTCGTAATAAGAAATATTTAAAGAAATTATGTTCAATTGTTCACCCCGAAGTTATTAAGGAAATAAAAAATAAAATTCGATTTTTGAAAAAGAATAAAAGATTTAAAAATATCGTGATGGACGTTCCGCTTTTATTCGAATCTGGACTTGACTCGCTATGCGATGTCATTGTTGTTGTCAAGGCAACTCAGGGAAAGCAGATTGAGCGTATTCAGAAGAAAACTGATTTAACAAAATCTGAAATTTTAAGACGCATCCGATTTCAGATGCCGATTCAAAAAAAGATTCAAAGGGCAAATTGTGTTATTGATAATACAAAAATTTTTAAACAAACAAAAAAACAAGTAGAGGATTTATGTCAAGAAATATTGAACAAGTAAAAAGAGGAGAAAGAAAAATGGTAAAGACAGCCGGAAAAGGAACAGATAAGCTTTTTATCGATGAGCTAAAAGACAAAAAAATGTCTGAGCTTGCTCAGCTTGCAAAGGACATGAATGTTGAGGGATTAAGCGGGATTAAGAAGCAAGATCTGATTCTTAAAATTTTACAAGGTCAAGCTGAAAAAGAAGGTCTCATGTTTGGTGCTGGAACTCTGGAGGTTTTATCGGAAGGGTTTGGTTTTTTAAGGAATACGAATTATAATTATCTTCCATGTCCGGATGATATTTATGTTTCCCCATCACAGATAAGAAAATTTGAATTAAAAACAGGGGATAGTGTCAGCGGTCAAATTCGTCCGCCAAAAGAAGGAGAAAAATATTTTGCACTTCTTAAAGTTGAGGCTGTTAATTTTGAAAGCCCAGAAAAGTGCAAAGAAAAGATTCTTTTTGATCACCTGACACCGCTTTATCCGCAAGAGCGATTTCTGCTTGAGACATCTCGCGAAGAGGTTTCAACGCGCGTGATGGATCTTCTTTCACCGCTTGGAAAAGGTCAAAGAGCTTTGATCGTCGCACCTCCCTATAGCGGTAAAACGGTATTGATGCAAAAGATTGCAAATGCTATTACAAAAAATGATCCTGACGCAATCTTGATTGTTTTACTTATTGACGAGCGACCTGAAGAGGTTACGGATATGCAGCGTAGCGTTAAAGGTGAAGTTATTGCCTCAACGTTTGACGAGCCGGCAGAGCGTCATGTTCAGATTGCTGAAATTGTTTTAGAAAAAGCGAAGCGACTTGTCGAGCACAAAAGAGATGTTGTTATTTTACTTGATAGCATCACGCGTTTAGCACGAGCTTACAATACGGTTGTTCCACATAGCGGAAAGATTCTTTCTGGTGGTGTGGATTCTAACGCACTTCATAAGCCAAAAAGATTTTTTGGTGCGGCACGAAATGTTGAAGAAGGTGGAAGTTTAACGATTATTGCAACAGGGCTTGTTGATACAGGAAGCCGAATGGATGAAGTTATTTTTGAAGAGTTTAAGGGAACAGGAAATATGGAGCTTCAGCTTGATCGATCGTTGTTTCAACGCAGAATATATCCTGCGATTGATATTAAGCGATCAAACACGCGACACGAAGAGCTCTTGATTCAAGAAAACGATTTGCAAAGAATTTGGCTTCTTCGAAAAGCGCTTAATGATCTTAATTTGGCAGAAGCTATGGAGCTTTTAATCGCAAAATTAAGAAAATTTAAATCAAATGCTGAATTTTTGGATAACATGAATAAAGCTGACTAATTAATAAGTAGGAGGAAAGAAAGAAAATGAAAAAAGAAACACACCCAAAATACGAAGACACAACAATCGCATGTGCATGTGGCGAGCTTATTCAAACACGCTCCACTAAAAAAAACATCCATGTTGAAATTTGTTCTAAATGCCATCCGTTTTTTACGGGAGACAAAAAGTTTGTTGATACAGCTGGACGTATCGATCGATTTAAAAAGCGTTATTCTAAAAAAAGCAAATAAATTTTGTTTATGAACCTTGAAAAGATTAAAAAAGTTCAAAAGCGCTATCAAGAGCTTGAACAGCTCTTGTCAGATCACGACGTTATCGCGGATAATAAGAAGTGTCAGGCACTTGCCAAAGAAATGTCTGATATTACAATTCTTGTGACGATATCGCGTCGGTATGAAGATGTCGTTAAGCAGCAAGTAGATCTTGAAAGTCTTTTAAAAGAAAAGCATGATCAAGAATTTGAAGAGTTGGCGCACTGTGAGCTTAAAGATTTGGAAGAAAAAAAACAGGCCTTAGAACTTAAGCTCAATGATCTTTTAAATCCTAAAAAGGAAGAAAAAGATCGCGATGTTATCCTGGAGATTCGTGCTGGCACAGGCGGTGCGGAGGCGTCACTTTTTGCAGGTGATCTTTATCGCATGTACACAAAATATGCTGCCGAAAAAGGATGGAAGGTTGATTCGATCAGTAGTCATCCTGCCGAGGCTGGAGGATTTAAAGAAGTTGTTTTTAGTGTTAGTGGCAAAGGAGCATGGAAGCGTCTAAAGTGGGAAAGCGGAGCGCATCGCGTTCAGCGAGTTCCTTCAACAGAGGCATCGGGGCGCATTCATACTTCTGCTGCAACAGTTGCTGTTTTGTCTGAGCCAGAGGAAGTTGAGCTTAACATTGATCCCGAGAATTTAAAAGTGGATGTTTTTCGCGCTTCTGGTCCAGGTGGACAAAGCGTTAACACAACGGATTCTGCGATTCGCATCACGCATCTTCCGACAGGAACCGTTGTTATTTGTCAAGATGAACGATCTCAGCTTAAGAACAAGATGAAAGGAATGAGAGTTTTGCGTGCACGAATCTTAGATCGTCTTCAGCGGGAGAATCAAGATAAAGAAGCGCAAGATCGAAAAGCAAAAGTCGGCACAGGAGATCGTAGCGAGAAAATACGTACGTATAATTTTCCTGATAGACGAATAACAGATCATCGCATAGGGTTTACAACGCATCAACTTCCAAGTGTTTTAGATGGAAGTTTAGATGAGCTTACTGATGCGCTTAGAGAAGCTGAAGAAAAAAGCGAGAATGCGTAAATGACTGAACAAGAATTGATTTTGACTTCTGTTTTAGATTGTCGTCGCGTTGATCTTTATGCAAAAAAGATTTGTCTTTTGGAGAATCAAAAGAAGAAGCTTGGGATGATTAAAGAAAGACGACTTTGTGGTGAACCTGTTCAGTATATTTTAGGATTTTGTGATTTTATGGGCCTAGATTTTTTGGTGAATTTAGATGTTTTAATTCCTCGCCCGGAAACAGAGATTTTGGTAGAGAATGTTTTAAAAAGTGCTGATTTATTATCTGAAAGAAATTTAAGAGTTTTAGATATTGGAACTGGATCTGGAAACATTGTGATAAGTCTTGCCAAGGCAAGGGAGAGATTAGAGTTTGTGGCAATCGATATTTCGCAGGATGCATTAAATATTGCTAAACAAAATGTTCAAAGACATGGCGTTGGCGATAAGATTAAATTTATTTGTTCAGATGTTTTGGAAAATCAAGAATTTTTAAGGAATGAAGAGAAATTTGATATAATAATCTCAAATCCGCCTTATATCAAGTCAGAAGATATTTCGGGATTGCCTAAAGAAGTTCAAAAGGAGCCAAAATTGGCATTAGATGGTGGAGCTGATGGGCTTGATTTTTATCGTGCGATTGCAAAAAAAGGAAGCAAGCTGCTGAAAGGCAAGGGGCTCGTCTTTTTAGAGATAGGTGATGGGCAAGAAAAAGAAGTTGAATCTATTTTTAATGCTACAGCGCATTTTGATTTAAAAGATTGTCTTTGTGATTATTCGAATACAAAACGAATTATAATTTTGGAGAAAAGAAATGTATAAGTTAATTATTGAGGGCGGAAAGTCGCTAAAAGGTGAAGTCAAGATAAGCGGAGCAAAAAATTCTGCTTTGCCGATTATGGCGGCAACTCTTTTGACAGATGCGCCTTGCGTTATTCGCAATGTTCCAAAATTGCGCGATACACAAACTATGGTTAAGCTTTTACAGTCTTTAGGAAAAACAGTAGAAGCGCGAAATAATGTGATTAAGATTTTTTCTAATGGGCCACTCAAAGATACGGCAGGCTATGATCTTGTTTCGACGATGAGAGGGTCATTTTGCGTTTTAGGTCCTTTGGTCGCAAAATTAAGACGAGCTAAGGTGTCTTTGCCTGGTGGATGCGTTATCGGGGTTCGACCTGTTGATTTACATTTAAAGGGGCTTAAGGCACTTAACGTAAAGATTGAGATTGAGAATGGTTATGTTTTTGCTAAAGCAAAGAACCTGCGAGGTGCTCAAATTTATTTAGGTGGAGTTTTTGGATCGTCAGTCTTAGCAACAGCAAATATTATGATGGCAGCGGTTATGGCTCAAGGGAAAACCATTATCGAGTCTGCTGCCTGCGAGCCAGAGATTGAAGATTTAGCAAATTTTTTAATTAAGATGGGAGCTAAGATAAAAGGCCAGGGAACGCCGCGCATTACGATAACCGGTGTTAAAAAGCTTCATGGAGCCGATCATCGGATTATCCCTGATCGTATCGAGGCAGGAACTTTTATTCTTTTGGCAGTTGCAACAAGGAGTGACATCATTATCAAGGGAGCTTGTTCGAGTCATTTATTGGCGCTTATTGATACATTGCAAGGAGCTGGTGTTAAATTTAATTGTACTGACGATGTTATTCGCGTTAAGACCAAGCGCAGCATAGCACCTGTTAGTATTACAACGTATCCTTATCCTGGATTTCCAACGGATTTACAAGCGCAATTTATGGCACTTATGGCATTAACGCCTGGTATCAGCGTGGTCACGGATAAGGTGTATCCGGATCGTTTTATTCATATTGCAGAACTTAATCGTATGGGCGCTAATATTCGGCGAGAAGGAATCAATGGGATTATCCAAGGCGTAAAGCGTATTTATGGAGCTCCAGTCATGGCATCGGATTTAAGGGCGTCTGCCGCACTTGTGATTGCAGGTCTTGCGGCTAAGGGGAAGACAGAAATTCATCGTATTTATCATCTTGAACGGGGATACGAGAATTTAGAGAAAAAGTTAACACTTCTTGGTGCAAAGATAACAAGGAAAAGAGAGTAAGATATGATTTTAATGATTGATAATTATGATTCGTTTACATATAATTTGGTTCAGTATTTTGGAGAGCTGGGTGCTGATTTAAAGGTTTTTCGAAATGATAAAATCACGCTTGATCAGATAAAGAAAATGAAACCAAGCCGCATTGTTATTTCTCCAGGTCCAGGTCGGCCAGAGGCTGCGGGCGTATCGGTTGATTTAATTAAAGAATTTTCGTCTAAAATACCGATTCTTGGTGTTTGCCTTGGGCATCAAGCTATTGGCTTTGCATTTGGCGGAAAAATTAAACATGCCAAGAAATTGATGCATGGGAAGACATCATTTATCTATCATGATGAAAAAGAAATTTTTAAAGGGTTGAAAAATCCTTTTGAGGCAACGCGATATCATTCCTTAGTGATTGATCCTAAAACGCTTCCCCGTTGTTTGGAGGTGACGGCTAAAACGCAGGATAAAGAAATTATGGGTTTACGACACAAGAAGTTTCCGCTTTGGGGTGTTCAATTTCATCCGGAATCTATTTTAACCAAAGAAGGAAAGTCGTTGTTAAATAATTTTTTAAATGAGGGCACAGCTTACGGAATGAAACGAACGTAAGTTGTGTGTCCGAATTTATTCTAAGAGAGCGATAGCGACCGCGGGATTACCTTAATTTTAATAATGAAAACGTATATTGAGAAAATTAAATTTGGTCAGAATTTAAGCGTAGAGCTCATGCAAGCTGCTATGAAAGAGATTATGTCGGGAGCGGTTTGTGAAGACGATTTATCTTCATTCTTGTTGGCTTTGAGAGAAAAAGGCCCAACAGTTGAGGAGATTACCGGCGCTGCGTTAACAATGAGAGAATTTTCAATTAAAGTGAATAGCCAGAAACACAAAAATATTCTAGATACTTGCGGAACCGGAGGGGATAAGCTCGGAACATTTAATATTTCAACAGTTGCTGCTTTCGTTGCTGCTGGTGCAGGAGCCATTGTCGCTAAACATGGAAATCAATCGGTCTCGAGCAAGTGTGGAAGCGCAGATGTTTTAGAATCCCTAGGCGTTAATGTTCAGATGGATGTCAGTCGTCTGGATGATTGCCTGGACAAGGTTGGTATTGTTTTTTTATTCGCTCAAAAACTTCATCCAGCAATGAAACATGCTGCGCCGGTTCGAAAAAGTCTTGGGATTGAAACGATATTTAATGTTTTGGGGCCGCTTACGAATCCTGCAAAGGCCACGCATCAAATGATGGGTATTTATAAACAAGATTTTGTTGAACCTATGGCACATGTTTTAAAGAATCTAGGACTTAAAAAAGCACTTGTTGTTCATGGTATTGACGGACTTGATGAGATCACCACAACAGCGAGGACTTCTGCCAGCGAGTTTAACGGAAAAGAAGTTGTGAATTATACTATTTCTCCGGAAAAATATGACATTCCATATGCTTCTTTAGAAGATATTGTAGGGGGTGAGCTTGATGTTAATACCCAGATTGCTTTGGATATTCTCAATGGAGGGCAGGGCCCTAAGCGAGACATCGTTGTTTTAAATGCAGGTCATGCGTTGTATATCGGAGATCTTGCGAAGAGTGTTGAGCAGGGCATTGAGATGGCTATTGAATCAATTGATTCCGGTAAAGCGTTAAAGAAGTTGGAGCTTTTAAAAGGATATACGAACTAATAATGAACGATTTTCTTGATAAAATTTTGTCGCATAAAAAAAAGCTTATCTTAAAAAAGAAAGCTTTTTTTAATGCTCTTAAGAATAAGCTGAAGGATCGAAAACATTCTCGCTATTCGTTATTTGAGAAATCGATTTCTATTCCTGGAAAGATTAATTTAATCGCTGAGATCAAGAAAGCTTCGCCGTCAAGAGGTCTTATTTGTAAAGAATTTAGTGTCGCTGGTCTTTCTAGAAAATATGTGAATAGTGGCGCTGCAGCCATATCGGTTTTGACAGAAGACAAATTCTTTTTAGGGAAACCTCCTTATGTTCGTGATGTATCTGAGCATTTTAGCCTTCCTGTTTTGGCGAAAGATTTTTTTATTGATGAGGTCCAAGTTTATGAGGCATTTTCTCAAGGAGCAAGCGCGATTCTTTTGATTGTTGCTATTCTTAAGGATGAAGAAATTAAACATTTGATGAAAGTGGCTCAGGATTTAGATATGGATTGTTTAGTTGAAGTTCACGATGAGAAAGAGATTAAGAGGGCTATTAATTTGGGTGCAAGAATTATTGGGATTAATAATCGTAATCTTAGAACATTTAAAGTTGATTTTAAGACATGTGAAATGTTGATTCCAAAGATTCCAAAGGATAAAGTTATTGTTGCTGAAAGTGGTATTAAGCAGCATTCTGAGATTCAAAGGTTAAAAGAATTGGGTGCCAATGCGGTTTTAATTGGAGAGACGTTTTTACGCTCTGCTGATGTTGAGGAGAAAATTAGGGAGATTATGAATGGCTCGAATTAAGATTTGTGGCATAACAAACAAAAACGATGCGTTGGCAGCAAGCTCACTTGGGGCATGGGCTGTAGGGTTTATTTTTTATAAAAAAAGCCAACGCTATATTAAGCCTGAAGAGGCTAAAAAGATTATTGAGTCTTTGCCAAAGAAGGTTTTGTCTGTCGGTGTTTTTGTTAATGCTCCGAAAGAAGAAATCGACGCGGTTGTCAAGTTTTGCAAGTTAAAAGTTGTTCAGCTTCACGGTGACGAGACGCCATCATTTTGCTCTAAGCTTAAAGGTGTTAAAACAATCAAAGCTATTCGAGTTAAGAGTAAGATGGATGTTGCAAAGTCTTTAAAATATAAAACAGATTATTTGCTTTTTGATACATTTAAAAAGAATGTTTTTGGCGGAACAGGTGAAACTTTTGATTGGGATATCCTCAGGAGTCCTAAACTTAAAAAGAGAAATGTTATTCTTTCAGGTGGCTTAAGTTCAAAGAATATTGCTCAGGCTACTTTGTCTATTAAAGCTTATGCATTTGATGCATCTAGCGGGGTTGAGAGAAGGCCAGGAAAGAAATGCCAGCGGCTTTTGAAATTATTTTTTAAAGAAATTAACGGAGGCAAAGCGTGAGCAAGATTGTTTTTGACATAGAGACATGTGGGCAAGATTTTGATTCTTTAGATGAAAAATCACAAGATTATTTCTTAAGATTTGCAAAAACTGATCAAGAAATTGAAGATGCAAAGAATAGCCTTTCGTTTTATCCTGTGACAGCTCAAATCATAACAATCGGCATGTTGGATGTTGACACGGATAAGAGTTTTGTTTTTTTTCAAAATAATGGAAAGGCAGAGAAAATTCAAGAAGGAAATGTGACATATGTTTCTGGAAATGAAAAAGAAATTTTAGAACATTTTTGGAAACTGATTGATAAGGCGAGCATTTTCATTACATTTAACGGGCGCATATTTGATTGTCCATTTGTTATGCTTCGTTCTGCTATGAATTCAGTGCGTGCAACAAAAAATCTTATGCCGTATCGTTATGGTCAAGGACCGCATGTTGATTTGATGGATCAGCTCACGTTTTATGATGCTATGCGAAGAAAGTTTAGTCTTGATATGTGGTGCAAAGCTTTTGGTATTCAAAGTCCGAAAGAAGAAGGAATTACTGGGCTCCAGGTTAAAGATTTCTTTAAAGAAGGCAAGCATATGGACATCGCTCGTTATTGTGCTAGAGATCTTGTGGCAACAAGAGAACTCTATATATATTGGGATAAATATATTAAGCCATAAAAATCTTGCTTACCTTGTTATTTAATTTTCTATGTGCTATATTTGAAGTGAGCCGATAAAGGTAAACTCGGGGAAACCCGGGGGCACAAAACCACAGGCCTTAGTTGTCTGAAACATTTTGCGCCCTTTGTCCGGAGTGGCAGAAGGGTGAATCAAGCCGATTGGGTAGACGTGGATGGCAAAATGGTGGCTGGGTTACCGGAAAGTAGTTGAAGGGGGGATAGAATCCCCAAGCTTTGTCGGCTCTTTTATTCTCATCCCTGATGGAAATCAGGGTATTTTTTTATGTAAAATGTGAGAATCGCTATATTTATTGATTTGGGTTTTATTATTTTTTAGCTTATTGACTCGCAAATTTGTATGAATTGTGGGTTTTTTTTATTTTTAGAGCAAAAAGCATTATATTTCAATGGTTTACGTTATTCGAATTCAGTAGCTAAAACTTGTAATCTTCAAAAAATATGCTATATTTGTAAAAAGCATTTTAAGAAAACGCTTTCTTTTTTAGTTTTCATGTCATTTATTTTATCTATTTTATTCCCGCCACGGAAAAAATTTTATTGCGACCCATTCTTTAATTTAAAGATGCGGCGTAAATTATTTTGACCAACTTAATTAGAAAAAGGAGAAACCCATATGATTGTTTGCCTAGAGAAATCCAGACAAAAACTTCCGTCTAAAATTGTTTCTATTTTTATTGCTATCTGTTTTCTTTTTAGCTCTATTGCACCGGCTTACGCCCAGAGTCTGTCCGCGCTTCCTGTACCAGGGACCATGGTTGCTCCAACGCCTGGATTTTTTCCAGTTTTAGTTAGGGCTTTGGAGATTAATCCAGACAATCCTCTGCAGTTTGGTTTTATTGTGGATAATGGCGATACCGGTCTTGAGGGTGATGAGCTTACCCGTGAAGCTAAAAAACTTATTCGCTATTTTTTAGCGTCTTTAACAACGCCAGAAAAGGATATGTGGGTCAACCTTTCTCCGTATGAACAGGATCGTATTGTTTCTGAAAATTTAGGGCAAACACAAATGGGCCGAGATCTTTTGGCTCAAGATTATATTTTAAAGCAATTGACGGCTTCTTTAATTTATCCAGAAGATGAATTAGGTAAAAAGTTTTGGGATAAAATTTATAAGGCCGCTTATGAGAAATTCGGCACAACTGACATTCCGTTGAATACGTTTAACAAGGTATGGATTGTGCCAAAAACAGCTAAAGTTTATGAGCATGACAATAAGGTCTTTGTTATTGAGAGTAAGCTTGAAGTTATGATGGAAGAAGATTATTTGTCCCTGATGGAAAATATGGGCAATAAATCAATTGGAGCCGATAAGCAAAGCGAATCAACATCAAAAGAGATAAGTGCAGTTTCGTCTTCGATTGTACGTGAAATTATTTTGCCAGAAATTGAAAAAGAGGTAAATCAGGGCAAGAATTTTGCCAGTCTTCGCCAGATTTATAATGCGATGATTTTGGCGGCTTGGTACAAGAATAATCTTAAAGAAAGTCTTTTAGGCAAGGTGTATGTTGATCAAGGAAAAACCAAGGGCATTGAACTTAATGACAAGCAGGCGAATCAAAAAATTTACGACCAGTATCTAGAAGCCTTTAAAAAAGGCGTGTATGACTATATTAAGGTAGAGAGCGATCCTCAAACAGGAAGAAATATTCCAAGAAAATATTTCTCTGGTGGCGTTGTTTCTGTTTCCTCAAGCGGTGTTCCTTTGAGTGGCATGGTGCAGAATGTTGTGCCATACGCAAGAGATATAGTTCAAAAAGGGGATGTGAATCGCTATAATATTGGCCTTGTTGAGAATACAGATGATGTCATCAGCTCGGGCATAAAGAAAAAGAAAGCCCTTCCCGGGCAGGCTGTATTTGCGATGGGAGCTTTAAATGCCTACAACAATCGTTTCAAAGATAACCCCGCAACTATCCCAGCATCAAAAAGAAAAGAAATGGAGTGGCCGTCGGTTCTTAAAGATCCGGATAATGCGGTTAATATAGCTATTTCTGGTATCGGAGCAATTGGAAAACTTTTGATCCGACAATGGCGTCTTTATAACAACCCCAACATGAATGTCGTTGCCATTATTGGCAAGTTAGCAGATCCAAGAAAATCAGAAGACGAAAATCTTCAGTACCAGCTAGCAAATGCAAAAGACATTGTTGAAAAAACAAAGTTTAGCTCAGCTCACGGAAAGTTTGATGCTGCGGAATTAGAGGCCGGCATAGATGATAAAGGTGTCTTTATCAAGATTGACCCAGACACATCCCGAGAAAAACGTATCAGCGTTGTTGATAGGCAAAAAGACGCTGCTAATTATCCATGGAAATCACTCGATGTTGATATTCTTATTGAGGCTTCGGGTAATGCCACAGAAGTGTCCCAAGCCCGCAAGCATGTCGAGGCAGGTGCCAAGCGCGTTCTTATTGCTGCTCCTGGTAAAGGGGTAGAAGGTACGTACGTTGTTGGCGTTAACGAAGAAAAATTTGATCCAACAGACCCCAAGCAAGTTGTTGTGTCTAATGCATCTTGCACCACCAATGCCATTGCTCCGGCGATGAGTGTTGTTGAAAAAATAGGCTTTGTGGCCGGAAGCATGAATTCAACCCATGCCGCAACAAACAACCAAAGGCTTTTGGATTTTTCGTTCCTTGCAAAAACTGAACAGGGATGGGGTGCGTTAAGAAATATTAGTCTCACCGGCACGGGAGCCTCTAAGGCTCTTAAGCAGTTAGGAAAGAGCCTATGGGCAAGAATGACAGGTTCGGCTTATCGCGTCGGCACAGCAACAGGTTCTGTTATAACGCTAGATTGGAAATTAATAGATCCGAATACAACCGTTGAAGATATTATTAAGGAATTTGAAGAAGCGCAAGACGGATATCTTAAGGGAATACTAAAAATAGATAATAGCCTTTCAACGCGAGACATTCTTGATACTACCGAGGGGGCTATTGTTTCAAGACAATCCATCAAGATTGTTAGAGACGGTGATGATGCCATGGCGCATGTCCAGATTTGGTATGACAATGAGTATGGATACACGACTCAGTTGATGAAAATGATTGATGAAATAGCAAAAAAGACGGAAATGCAAAAGAACGGGGAAAAGATTATCATTAAAAAAGACGCCCCTGTTGAGCTTGCTCCTGTTGCTTTAGCAAAAGATATTGCAGAACCAGAAATTCCAGATAACATTCTTGAAGTGCGCAAGCCAATCAAGACTCTTAAGCGTCCGGTTAAAGTTGGTCTCAATGGCCCGGGACGCGTGGGCCGGTTATTTATTCGCGATTTAGTTGGAAATCCAAATATTGATTTGGTGTCTATTCCTTATTCTAAACCTTCTGATTTAGCTAGAATGATAAGCATTGATACGGTTCATCGTAGACTTGATGCAGATCTTGAGTTTAACGATACAGAGCGCTGGATTTCAATTAACGGAAAGAAAATTCACGTTCCTTATCGCTCTGTTGAACAACCAAGTATTGAAGAGATTCTTGATGAGCTTGGTGTTGATAAAACACGTGAGGACATTAGTGTAGATAGTAAAAAAGGAATTCTTAAAGTTGGAAAAAAAGAGCTTCGTATTTGGTCCGAGAGGCCAACAGAGCCGGCTGACATTGATTGGTCCGCTGACGGCGCAGAAATCGTTATTGATGCTACAGGCAAGTATGTTGAGCCAGGAATGCTCGCAGGCCATTTAGGCGGAACTGTTAAAAAAGTTATTTTAGCAGCCCCTGCCAAAAGTCTCAAAGAGCCAGGAGCTCCGGGAATTGATGGCACATTTGTCTATGGTGTTAATGAAAAAGATTTTGATGCCAGAAAACAGGCGAGCCTATCCAATGCCTCTTGCACGACGAATGCATTAGCCCCTGTTGTTAAGGTTATCCAGGATGTTTTTGGTGTCAAGATCGGGATGATGTCAACAACGCATTCTGAAACTGTAAGCTATTCTAATCTTGACTCACGCAAAAAAAGCGCAAGCAGAGAGCCAGGCAGTCCGGATAATATTACTTTAACAACAACAGGCGCAGCCAAGGCATTAGGCCTTGTTATCAAGGAGCTTAAAGGTAAGCTTGATGGTGATGCTTTGCGCGTCCCTTCACCTGATGGTTCTATTATCAATTTAACTATCGAAACTAAAAAACCTGTTAAAGATGCTGCTACATTAAATAAAGTTTTAAAAATAGCGTCCGAGGGTTACCTTAAAGGCCTTCTCGCTGTTGAAAAAATAGAAACCGTCAAGCATGTTATTGGAAGACTTGAGGCAGCTGTTGTTGCCGAGCAAGGAACATCTGTTCAGCAGCTCCCTAACGGAGGAAGTCTTATAAAAATACATATTTTCTACGATAATGAAAGAGGTTACAATGCTCAGCTTATCCGTTTCACGGAATATGTTGGTCAAGAAAGCCTCGCGGCAGGAGTTCTCCTGGCCAAAGTTAGCTCCGCTATTCCAGGAAAAGATTTTGCGGATGTTGAATCGTTCTCGATTAATATGCCAGAAAATGAAATACGCACTCTTATTGAAATTGAAGGTGGACTAAAGATAAAAGAGATTCGTTCGTCAGACTCAAGAAAAGTGAAGAGCGATGACGATGCGGTTCGCTATCTCTATGGCACTGGGAATACTGTTCGCAAAGATCATGACACGTTAGATGTTATTTTTGAGTCAGACAAGGTGGGTGCTTTTGTTGAATACAAAAGAGACAATGAAGCAGGTTTATGGAAACGTGTTCGCGTTAGCTCAAATATTGCTGCTACTAAAGAGGATGCTCTTCAAAGCAAAGTGATCGAAATTCTTCCGTCTCATGGCTTAAGTCCAAGAATAAAGGGCAAAGACGAAATTAAACGCTTTTTAGAAGGAAAGCGTGATCGTTCTGGTCTTAGTATTATGGGGATTTTACGTCAACTCGAAACTGATTACGGCATTGAGCGTATTGATATTCAACCAGTCCCCCTTCGCGGAACGGTTGCAGAATTTATTAACTATATTTCTAAGAATGCAAAGATCAACAGTTCCAGCAGAGAGCGAACTGAGAATATGATTAGGCAGGCTGTCGTGAAGGTTTCACCAAAAAAGTCAGTTGAGTTAGTTTCCCAGATTGATCTTGCAAAAACACCTGAAGATTATGGCATAGATTCTGACAATTTCATGTTTCTTTCTTATGAGATCGAAAGACTTTATGGAGTTGAGGTTGATGATGCCTTTTTGCAAATGCCAATCAATGAACTTGTTTATGTTGTTGAGACAAAGAATTTAAGAATTCCAGCGGAAAATATTATTAGCGATTCTTTTAGTCAAAAAACTTTTAAAATCGATAATAAAATGCGTACTTTTGATGGACAAATCACAAGCTTGTATTCGCCGAAAGTAGATCAAACTTTAAAGGTCCGTTCTATTGGTGTAAACAGGGATGTCGTGGAAGCATACATAGAAGAGGGAAATACTTTAGATGAAGAAGCAATGATGTTTAATCCGCCTGAAGGTGTAGTTGAGATTAAAAGCGATATGGTTCTCGGGGTTGTTCGAAATGAGATTTTAAGAAGAGGGCTTGATAGTGTTAGAGAGAAATTTCAAGGACCTATTATTAAGACAATGGTCGGGCGAACAATATCAGGAAAGGACGCAGTAGTCAGCTCCACGCTGACTTCTGAGCAAGAAAAACAGATAAACGCTGTCTTCAAGAATTTAATAGCTTCTGATATCCTAGAATTAATGACTGAAGAGGAGCAAATGTTTGTTGATTCAGCTAAGGATTTCGCTCAAAGATATCTTTTGCCTAACAGATTGTATTGGGATGAAGAAGGCGCGAAGAATGAGAATGGAAAAATTATTCTTCCTGAGGGCTATCAAGAAGCCTTGGATAAATTTAGCGAATTAGGTTTTATGAGCCTTATTATTCCAGAAGCGTATGGTGGTATGGGAATGGATTTTTCAGTTATTTATCGAGTGATTCTTGAGCTGGCTAAAGCCTCTCCGAGTTTTTCCGTAACTATTGCGGTCAATACATCTGTTATTGCTGCGATTATGGAGCATGGCACAGACGAGCAGAAGGAGAAATATTTACCTTTAATAGCTGAAGGAAAATCGCATGGTGCTATGGTTATTACTGAGCCTGAGGCGGGATCTGATGTGCAAGCGATAACGCTCAAAGCGGAGGATCAGACAGATGATCTTATAGCTAAAGAAAAAGGTGAATTTTATATTCTCAATGGCACAAAGCATTTTATTACCTCTGTTGGTATCGCTGATGTTTACATTGTCTTGGCTGTTACAGGGAAAAAGCCCAACGGCAGAAAAGAAATCAGCGCTTTTTTAGTCGATGCTAAAACTCCAGGAATATCCACAGGATCTGAGCTGCATCATAAGCTGGGACAAAAAGCTTCGCCGACAGCTTTTTTAGGATTTGATAACGTTAAGGTTTCAAAAGATAATCTTCTTGGAAATCGCGGTAAGGGTATGGGTATTATTTTATCTATGTTAACAGACGGTCGGATTACCATTATGTCTTTGGCTGTCGGTATTGCCCAAGCAGCTTATGAAAACGCCGTGCAATTTGCTTCAGAAAGAAAACAATCAGGCAAGTATATCAATGAGCTTCCGGCTATTCAAAATAAGCTCGAAGAAATGGAGTGGGCGGTTTCGGCTGCGAAACTTTTGCTTAATTATACGGCCTCTATCAATGATGATTCGGCTGAAAATCTGGTCAAGAGAAGTGCCTTAGCATTAGCTGCTTCTTCGGGGAAAACATTTGCTGGCGAAACGGCTGAAAATGTGGCGGATCACGATATTCAGATTCATGGAGGTCCTGGATATATGGTGGATTATATCCCTCAGCTGTTGTGGCGCGATGCTCGCATTACAACAATATACGAAGGGACATCAGAAATCCAGCGCTTAATCATTTTGGGTACGCTTTTGAATCTTTTTACCGAAAAGGAAAAAAGAGGAGGAGGAGTAACGGATATTGCGCAGATGGATATTTATACAAAATCTGTCAGCGATTATTTAAGTGTGAATTTGGAAAAAGAGACAGCCCCAGAAGAGCTTAAAGAAATGTATAAAGTAATTAAGACATTTGAGGTTGGATTGAATAAACAATTAATGGCTTTAAAGGATGATCCAAATAATAAAGTGTACGAAAAAACTATAAGTGATCTATTCACTTATTGGACCATTGCGCGTCTTACGCTTTTGGTGACGCTAAAACTTAATGAAGAGGAGCTTAATTCAGTTGCGTCCATTTCCAAGCTTCGCGACAAATATCAAGAACATGCTCGCGTCGCTACAGAAAAGCTTCCGATTGCCTGGCGTCTTTACAAGCAGCAGCAGAAAACAGTGGCAAGACGTCCTGATACTGCTATTAGCTCGGGGATTGTTATTGATTGTCTTTCTGGAAGATTTGATGTTAATTATCTTGTTTCAAAAATTACGACAAAAATGAAAGATTTTTCGTATTTTGAAATCAAAGAAGATAGTTATTTAGATCAATTTGTTGAATTGGGCGCGGGCGTTGTCGTTCAAGACTTTGCGGAAGGAATAAAGCTGAATAAAAATGATGAATTAATTCTAGGATTTCGGAAAAAAGGAGAAGAAGGTAAGGAGTTTCCTTATTTTATTAAGATAAAGCAATCTGATTTTAAAATTACTATTGATTTGCCGAAGATAGATGTGGCTGCAGGAGAAGCGGTTGTTCAGATGTTTGAGGAGATGCTTAAGAGCGCCAGCTCTACGGTAGTCTTTCAAGATAAAGTTGAGGCGAACAGCGTATACGATGTAGTTGCTTATATCCGAAATTCCAAAAAAGGTAATTATGGAATTCCTTACGAGATCAATCTTTATGGCAGTGATCACTTCATGAAGGGCAATGGCTTTCCTGGCAATGTAAGAAAAGGAAAGTTTAATGAATTTTTTGATAAGGAGAAAAGTGAAAATTGGCATCTGACCAAAGAGGAAGAAGTTGCTTCAATTGTTTTTATTTTTAAGGTTAAGCAGGGTCATGATGGTGTTGAATTTTATGAGAAACAAACAACGATTACTGCCACACGTGTAGCTGGCACAAATTTTTGGAAGCTTGAGGGTGAGGGCGAATGGGACAGAAAGGTGGTAGGATTTAAAATTGCTAAAACAAAAATGAGAGAAGCTGCCCAAATTATGGGAGGCCAACCAGCTATCAAGGTTGTGGAAGCTTTTAAGCCTATATTGAATGATATTTTTGAGATTAAGGATAGTTCTATTCAGGTTACTATTGGTGAAGGACAGAAATCTCTAAAAGTTCAAACACCATCCGTAGATTCAGAATGGAAAGGTGGGCTTGAAGAATGGTCCTTAGAGAAATGGACGGAAAAGAAAGCAAAAATCAGTTCGAATGTTGTTCTTGATAGGATGAATAAACAAATAGGAGAGAAGATTTCTAAAGGTTTGAGTCCGGAACAAGCTCAACAAAAGGCTATGGAGTTGGTTAAAGGCCTTAAAGCTGGTTCTCTCGGTGGCAACTTCTTTGATTCTTACAATAACTTTGGAATTGGTTATCGTTTTATGATTTTTGATGGATCTTGGCGAGCGGTGACAGTATATGATGCAAAAGACAGAGTGAATATTGATGCAAATAAAGCTAAAAAGTATACGGAAAAAACCAGCTCGGCTTTTCCTGTTGGCGGTATCAATTTGGATTCAGGGCTTCTTGATCTTCAGATTGAGCGTGACGGAAACGGCGTGCCGCTTCCTGTATCGCAGCAGCCAATCGAGACAATGAACATACAGGGTTTTTCATTTTACATTATGAGCATTACTCCTGTGGCAAGTCTATTTTTGCTTTCAGGGATTTTTGATCCAAATAAGAAAGAGGCGAGTTTAGATCTTGATCAGGATTTGCAAGCTAAACTTTCAGATAGGTTTCAGGCAGAGGAACCACGAAGAGTGAGTGCGTTAAGTTAATAGGGTAGGTTTTTTGAGTGGGCCCCCGGATTTCCGGGGGCCCTTTTTTTTGGCTCAAAAATCAAGTTTATGTTATAATGCTCCAATATTTGATTATTTGAAAAGGAAAAAATATGAGTGAAAAATTAATACGTATTTATAAAAAATTTCATACCGATGAAATCAAAGAACACGTCTTGGTTTGTGGCGACTTATTCGCGAATTGTTCAAAATGTAATGCTGTTGGGATTAAGACCAGTGCTGATAAGTGTCCTGAATGCTCAACACAATTTAAGTATGTGACTTTTCGAAACGTCAAAGGAAATATGCCAAAGATTCATAAACTGATTGATGAAAGATCAGATTTGATTTTTATTGATTACGATGATTTTAAGCGCGCAACAGGCTCGCTCAAGATTGAAGGATTATTTAATGATTAAAGAAAATCGGCTTATTAGCCTTACGCAAAAAGTCTTGCAGATCAACTCTGAAAATCCTCCTGGAAACGAGCTCGTACTTTCAAAATTTATTGAGAAAGATATGCGATCTTTAGGACTTACGGTTAAGACGTATACTTTTGCAAAGGCGCGTCCGAATGTTGTCGCTGTTTTAAAGGGAAAAAATAAAAAGCTTGCATCAAAAAAAGCGATTTTAATCACGCCTCATTTTGATACAGTCCCGTTCGGCAAAGGATGGAAACACGATCCGCTTGGCGGAGAAATCAAAAATGGACGCATATATGGCCGAGGCGCAACTGACGACAAAGGAAACTTGGCGTGTGCTATGGAAGTGATGCGTAGTCTCGTTGAAGATAAAGTAAAGTTTGACTATGACATTATTTTTGCAGCTACTGTTGATGAAGAGACAGGAAGTCGTTATGGCATTATTCCGCTCCTTGAAAAAGATATTATAAAACCAGAGGCAGCGCTTGTATTGGATTCTGATGAATTTTATTCGATTATCGCACAAAAAGGTTTGATGCACGGACGCATCCAAGTTTTTGGCAAGAAATCTCATGGGGCTTACAATTGGCGAGGAGTTAATGCCATTGAGCTTGCTTCTAAGATTATTCAGGACTTTAAGGCGCTTAAATTTAAACATAAGAAGCATCATTTCTTGCGTCCACCAACAATGAATATTGGAACGATTACGGGTGGAGATAAGGTAAATATGGTTGCTGATTTTTGTGAATTTTCTTTTGATTTTCGTTTTATGCCGGATATGGATCCTAAGAAAAGTATTAAAAGATTTAAGTCTGTTGTGGCTCGTCATGCCAAGAGAGCAAAGCTTATTATTGATGATCTTCAGATGCCTTATGAAATTGATCCTACGCATGATTTGGTGAAAATTTATGAAAATACTTGTAAGAGGATGAAGCGACCCACAACGCTAAAGGGGAGCGAAGGTGCAACCGTGATTACGTTTTTTCAAAAGAAAAAAATTCCGGCGATTGCTACAGGATATGGAAGTTCAAAAACAGCGCATACAACCGATGAATATGCGCATGTCAAGAAATTGTGCGATGGTGCAAAGGTGTTGGAGCAATTTTTAAAGGATTTTGACGAGCGATGAAAAAGATAATCTTTTTATTCATTTTATTTACGTTGTGCCTTGTGCCTGCACAAGCACAAAGCGCAGGTTTTTCTTACGATCAATTTATCGGAGAGACCATAACATATCGCATAAAAAGTTTAGGCGTTAAAGCCGGCGATGCAACGCTTTCGTTTGATGGATCGGCGAGTATCGATGGTAAAGATGTTTATGTTTTAACATTTAAAGCGACAGCGATGAATTTTTTAGATGTCGAAAAGATTTATGTGGATAAAAAAGATTTTTATCCGATTCGTGTTGATCGTGATCTTAATATTGGGGGTTCTAAAGAAAAGATAGTAGAATCTTACGATCAAGAAAATTTTGTTGTGATTATTGAAAAAACAGTCGAAGGCAAAGATGCTCCTGAAAAGACAGTGATTAAAAAAGAAGACCGAATTGATAATATTTATTGTTTTATTTATCGAGTTCGAAACAAGAATAGTTTTAAAGTAGGAAATTCATTTAAAATGAATTTGCCTACAAAGGATGTTTCGGTTAAAATAGCTAAAAAGAGAAAAATTAAAGCTGCAGGTAAACGATATTGGGCCTATTATTTGCACACCGTTCCAGCACAGTATCGTCTTTGGTTTACAGAGTCAGACGGAGAAATACCGATTCGCATTGACAAGCCGGCAGCTTTTGGCGGAACGTCAATGTTGATGACAGAATACAAAAAGTAAAAGGATTTTAACGAATATGCAAAGACCTGATTTAAAAGGAAATTTTGAAGAATTTGGAGGACGCTTTGTTCCTGAGACGCTGATGTCTTTGGTCGTCGATTTAGAAAAGACATTTAATGCTCTTAAGAAAGATAAAGGTTTTAAGAAAGAGTTTGCCTTTTATCTTCGCGAATATGCTGGGCGACCAACAAATTTGTACTTTGCTTGTTCGTTAAGTGAGAAGTTAAAGACGCTCAAAGTTTATTTAAAGCGGGAAGATTTGCTTCATACGGGCGCGCATAAAATCAATAACACGCTTGGACAAATTTTAGTAGCTCGCCGGATGGGAAAAACACGTATTATTGCTGAGACTGGCGCTGGACAGCATGGCGTTGCGACCGCAACGGCTGCAGCGCTTTTTGGATTAAAGTGTGATGTGTATATGGGGGAAAAAGATATTGAGCGTCAGGCCTTAAACGTTTTTCGTATGAAACTTTTGGGGGCAAAGGTTATCCCAGTGACAAGTGGATCAAAAACGCTTAAAGATGCCATGAACGAGGCGATTCGTGATTGGGTGACAAATGTAAAAAATACATTTTATATTATTGGTTCTGTGGCAGGGCCTCATCCGTATCCTATGATGGTGCGTGAATTTCAGAAAATTATCGGAATAGAGGCGCGCAAACAATTTTTAGCTAAAGAGAAGAAGTTGCCAGATTACTTGGTTGCCTGTGTTGGTGGAGGCTCTAACGCTCTGGGGCTTTTTCATCCATTTTTTAATGACAAAAAAGTTAAGATGATAGGCGTAGAGGCGGCTGGTTATGGGCTAAATACAGATAAACATTCGGCAGCTATTTTAAAGGGAAAGACTGGGGTTTTGCATGGCAGCAAGAGTAAGCTTTTGCAGACAAAAGATGGTCAGATAAGAGAAGTTCATTCTATTGCTGCAGGTCTTGATTATCCAGGAGTAGGTCCAGAACATGCCTATTACAAAAAGATTGGCCGAGCTGATTATGTTGCGGTTGACGACAAACAAGCGATTAAAGGATTAAAGTTGCTTTGTAAGACTGAAGGCATTCTTCCCGCTCTTGAAAGTTCACACGCTATTGGGTATTTAGAAAAGTTGGCTAAAAAAGTAAAACGCAAATCCAGCGTTATTGTCTGTCTGTCTGGACGAGGTGATAAAGACGTTTATGAATTAAAAGAAATCGTTTAAAGGAAATTCCTCTAGCGTTCCGTAGAATTGGAGCTCATTTATGAATCGAATCGATCAAAAATTTGAAAGTTTAAAGAAACAAAAGAAAAAAGCTTTTATCGCGTTTATCACCGCTGGTGATCCGAGCTTGAAAGTAACTGAAGAGCTTGTTTTGGCGTTTGAAGAAAGTGGTGTCGATATCGTTGAGCTTGGGGTTCCGTTTTCTGATCCTTTGGCAGACGGACCAACGATTCAAGCGGCGTCTTATCGTGCTCTTAAAAATAAAATTAATATTCCGAGAATTTTTAATCTTGTAAAACGTATCCGAAAAGTTTCTGATATCCCAATTTGTCTGATGACGTATTATAATCCGGTATTTTATTGTGGAGATGCAAGGTTTGTGCGAGAGGCAAAAAGCGCTGGTGTCGACGGTGTTATTATTCCAGATCTTCCTCCGGAGGAGGCAGGTGCGCTGATTAAAGAATCGAAGAAAAAGGATTTCTCAACCATATTCTTTTTATCGCCGGAAACAAAGAAAGAGCGTATTAAGATAATCGAAAAAGCATCAACCGGGTTTGTTTATTATGTATCAATCGCAGGTGTGACAGGTGCACGCAAAGCGTTACCGAAAACCCTCAAAGAAAATTTAAAGAAAATAAAGCGCGTGGTTAAAAAACCTCTATGTGTTGGTTTTGGTATTTCCACCGGATCTCAGGCTAAAGAAATTTCTGAGGTGTCTGATGGCGTCATTGTTGGAAGCGCGATTATCAAGCAGATCATTAAGAATAAGGGTAAAAAGAATTTAGCTTCTAGCGTTGCTCGATTCGTGAAAGGTTTAGCTAAAAATGTATAAGCGTACTGATTTAAAAAGTAAATTAAGAGTTATTAGTCATCAAATGAAGGATCGCAATAGTGTTGCCGTCGGTCTTTGGGCAGGCGTCGGAGGTCGTTATGAACACGAACAAAACAAAGGAGCGGCACATTTCTTAGAGCACATTTTATTTAAGGGAACAAAAGATTATAAATGTGCAGCCATTAAAGAAGAGATTGAAGGTATTGGTGGAAGCCTGAATGCTTTTACATCAGAAGAGTGTACGTGTTATTTTGCTAAAGTTCCGTCGAAGAATGCTGTTAAAACATTTGATGTTTTGTCGGACATGATCATTCAGCCCCTCATTACAAAAAAAGATGTCAACAAAGAGCGTGGTGTTATTTTAGAAGAAATCAAAATGTATTACGATCTCCCTCAGCATTTAGTCCGTGATCTTTTAGACGAGCTTTTATGGTCAGGTCATCCACTGGGTCAGAACTTGGCAGGAAGCCTTGAAACAGTGGGAGCGATGAGTTATCAGGATTTAAGAGATTTCCATCGAAATTATTATATTCCATCTAATATTGTTGTTTCGGTTTGTGGCGGTATGGAGCATGGTAAAATTCTTAATCTAGTGAAAAAGAAATTTAAAGGTGTCACGCGTACTGGAAATATTCTTTGCCAGAAAGTAAAAAGTGCAGAAGCGGGACCTAAGGTCAAGTTTTTCAAAAAAGATATTGAGCAGATGCATTTGGCCCTTGGCGTGATAGGTCTTGATCGCCAACACAAGGATCGATACGCACTCGGTGTTTTAAATATTATTTTGGGTGGCAATATGTCTAGCCGGCTTTTTAATGAAGTTCGAGAAAAAAGGGGCCTTGCGTATTCGGTTTCTTCAGGAGTTAAATCCTTAAAAGATACGGGTGCCTTTATTGTGCGGGCAGGCGTTCATAATGAAAAGATCGTTGATGCGGTTGATGTGATCCTAAAAGAGCTTAAGAAAATAAGTCAAAAAAAGGTTGGGGCAAGTGAATTTAAAAGGGCTAAAGATTATCTTTTGGGCCAGACCCTTTTAAGCCTAGAAGACACTGCTGAGCATATGTTTTGGCTGGGAGAATCTGTTGTTTCAACCAATAAGGTTGAAACTTTAGAGAGCGCAATCAAGAAGGTAAGAAGCGTTACTATGGCTGATGTTCAGCGTGTTGCCAAAGCCCTTTTTAAGAAGGATCATATGAATTTAGCTCTTGTGGGGCCTATCAAAAAGGATCAAGAGAAAAAAATTCAGTCTCTACTCGGTTTGTGAATTCTCAGAGTTTCATTTTTACATAAGAGGACGAGCGTTTTATAGTCATTTTGATTTGACAAAATCACAAATATCCGATAGACTTTATACAATTAAGTTACTACATAAACGAAAGGAGTTTCAATGGAAGAGTTATCTTTTTACGATGTTAAGTCAAAGGCAAAATTCAACGCATCTGAATACGAGGTTAGAGAAAAAAGTGGCCGTTTTTTTGCTGTTGCAAAATCTCAAAGCGGAACACACGAATGCTGGAGAGTCCTTTCTAAGGACCAAGCAGCAAAATTAAAGAAGTAAATAGGTTAAAGCGAATTTATTTATAATACACTGTAAGATTTTTCTTACGGGCAAATTGTACATTAGGCTCGGTTAAGAATTGGTAAAAAAATCCTCTGTTACTACTAAGCAAACCCAGCGGACCGCAAAGAAGACTATTCAATCGATTGTAGAACTTGCTTTAAGCAAAAAAGCAGAAGATCTGGTTGTGCTTGATATTCGGAAAGTGGCAAATTTTTGCGATTATTTTATTATTTGCTCTGGAAATTCTGATCGTCAGGTCAAGGCTATTGCAGATGGGATAAGGGAAGGCCTTGGAGAACAAGGTTCTTTTGTGGCACGTGCGCAAGGTTATCGGGACGGCAAATGGGCTATTCTTGATATTGGCGATGTCGTGGTTCATGTCTTCGAGAAGGAGTCTCGGGAATTTTATGGGTTAGAACATCTTTGGCAAGGCGGAAAAAAAATCGACTGGCAAAATTAAGTTTCGCTCATGCTAGCAAATTTAAAGACCCAACTAGAAGATCTTATCAAAAAATCGCTCAGGGGAGCCTTAGAAGGCTCCTTTGAACTTCCTTCCATTGAATTAGAAAAACCAAAAGAAAAATCACATGGCGATTTTTCATGCAACGTTGCTTTACGTTGTGCAAAAATTCTTAAAAAAAGTCCTGTTTCTATTGCTGAAGAGTTTAAGGGGCTTATCGCTCTGACTCTTGAGAAGTCTTCCCTAAAACATAAGATTAAATCCATTGAGATTAAGGCACCTGGATTTATCAATTTTTCTTTATCTAATGAAACATTTTCCGATATTCTTACAGATATTTTACGCTTAAGCATTCAATTTGGAAAATCAGACATTGGAAAAGGTCAAAAGATTCAGATTGAGTTTGTGTCGGCTAACCCTACGGGACCTTTGACGGTTGCACACGCACGTCAGGCTGTGGTTGGAGATGCGCTTGGCAATATTCTAAAGTTTATAGGCTTTGAGGTTAAGAAAGAATATTATATTAATGATGAAGGTAATCAGGTCAAGATTTTAGGTCAATCTATTAATTTGAGAGCCCAAGAAGCGCTTGGCGAGACTATTGATTTTCCAGAAGATCATTATCAAGGAAGCTATATTAAAGATATTGCGAATGAGTTTTTAGAGAAGAATCAGATTAAGAATGTTCAAGGGCTTGAAAAGAAGAATGAAAAAGATTTTGAAGAATTTGGTGTTTCTTATTTGTTAGACAAGATAAAGGATGATCTTAAAAGTTTTGGCGTTCAGTTTGATGTTTGGACGTCGCAGGCCAAGGTTGCCACGCAAAAGAATATTGAAAAAGCTTTAGAGTCTATTGATAAAAAAGGATATATCTATGATCAAGATGGCGCAACATGGTTTCGCACAACAGAATTAGGTGACGATAAGGATCGTGTTATCAAGAAATCTGATGGTCAATATACATATCTAGCACCAGATATTGCGTATCATAAAGATAAGTTTGAACGTGGATTTAATCGTGTTATTAATATCTTAGGCCCAGATCATCATGGATATATTTCGCGATTGAAGGCGGCTGTTGAAGCGCTTGGATATGATTCGAAAAATTTAGATGTTTTGATTGTTCAGCTGGCAACGCTTTATCGTGAGGGCAAGCCTTTATCGATGTCAACGCGCAAGGGAGAGTTTATTAGCCTTCGCGAAGTGATTGACGAGGTTGGTGTTGATGCAGCTCGATTTTTCTTTTTAATGCGGCATATTAAGGTTCATTTGGATTTTGATTTAGAGCTCGCCAAAGAGCAGTCTTCAGAAAATCCTGTTTATTATATTCAGTATGCGCATGCTCGTATCAATAGTATTTTTGCAAACGCAAAGGAACAAAATTTAAAAGCTTCAAAAAAAGAATTTTCATTTCTTCAGGCTCCCGAAGAAATTGATTTAATCCAAAAAATGGCATCGTTTGAGGATGCACTTTCAATCTGTTTGACTCAGCTTGATCCGTTTGGAATGGTTTCGTACTTGATGGATTTAGCAGGTTGTTTTCATAAGTTTTATGATAAGTATAAAGTTATTGGAGATGATCCAAAATTGTCCTCAGAGCGTCTTGCCTTAGTTGAGGCTGCGCGCATTGTGTTTGCCAGTGGACTGAAGCTTTTAGGCGTCAGTGTTCCGGAAAAGATGTAGCCATGCCCAAGAAGTGGTTTATCAAAACTCCCAATCCTCATTTGCAAGTTCGACTAAGTAATGTCCTTAATATTCATCCCATTGTTTCTCAGCTTTTAATCAATCGATCAGTCGAAACTCCTGAAGATGCTAAACGATTTTTGTTTAGTGATTTTAAAGATTTGCATGATCCCTTTTTGTTAAAGGATATGGACAGAGCTGTTGAGCGCATTAAGCAAGCGAAAGACAAAGGGGAAATTGTTCTTATTTTTGGTGATTATGATGTTGACGGGGTGACCTCTTCCGCGATTTTAGCAAAAGCCCTTAAGAAGTTAGGCATTAAAGTTATCAATCATATTCCTCATCGCTTAACAGACGGATATGGATTAAATCATGAGATTGCAAAAGAGGCAAAAGAAAAGGGCGTGAGTCTTTTGATTTCTGTTGATTGCGGAATAAGTGCGATTGAAGAGGCTGAAACATTGAAGGCGCAAGGGATTGATCTTATTGTTGTCGATCATCACGAACCCTTAGAGGGAAAAGTCCCAGATGCCGTTGCGGTCATTGATCCAAAGCGCAAGGATTGTCCTTATCCGTTTGGTGGTTTGGCTGCGGTTGCGCTTGCATTTAAATTGGCACAAGCTTTGCATGGCGTTCAATACACTGACGATCTTGATTTGGTTGCGCTTGGAACGATTGCCGATGTTGTTCCTCTTTATGGAGAAAATCGAATTTTTGTAAAATCAGGATTGCCGGCTATTGAAAAAACAAAGAATTTTGGACTTCAGGCTCTTATCAAGGGCGCACGTATAAAAAAGAAATTAACACCGCGTCATGTTGGGTTTATTTTAGGACCTCGTATTAACGCGATGGGTCGCATTGATTCAGCAGAAAAATCTTTGGATCTTCTTTTAAGCGATAGCTTAGAGGAGGCAACAAAGATTGCGCAGGTCCTAGAAGATCATAATCGTCAACGTCAGAAGATGCAAACTGAGATCATTGATTCTGCATTAAAGAAGGTAGAGCAAGAAATAAATTTTAAAACAGATCGCGTTATTGTGGTTGGAGAGCAAGGATGGCATAGAGGAGTTGTTGGTATTGTGGCCTCAAGAATTATGGACACATATTATCGTCCCACGATTGTTCTTTCCATTGAAGATGGAGTAGCCGTGGGGTCGGCAAGGTCTATAGAGGGATTTCATTTTTTTGATGCGCTTAGTCAATGTGCATCGCTGTTGGAAAATTATGGTGGACATAAATATGCTGCAGGTCTGACAGTAAAAGAAGAAAACATTTCTACCCTTCGAGAGAAAATGAATCAAATTGCTTGTGAAACTCTTTGCGCGGACGACCTTATTCCTAGCCTTTCAATCGACTGTGAAATTCCATTTTCAAGTGTGAACATGGATCTGGTCAATCTTGTCAATAAGCTTGAGCCGTATGGAGAGGGAAATCCAGAACCGATATTTTGTTCGCGCGCTGTAACCGTTCAAAGTCCACCCGTAGTGTTGGCTCGTGGGACTTTAAAATTTTGGGTTACGGATGGTATTAATGTTTTTTCAGCCGTTGGGTTTGGAATGGAAAGTTATCGCAGTGTTGTTGAGAAGGGAAAAAAGATAGACATCGCCTACAAGATTTCTATAGACGATTGGAATAAAAAACCGACAGTTCAATTGGAGTTAAAAGATATTAAAGAGGTGCTTTAAGCTGCTTTTGTGATTTTTCCGGCTTTGATGCACTTTACGCAGACAGAAGCCCTTTTAACGGAGCCTTTTAAGATAATTTTAACGCTTTGTAGATTTGGGGTAAATCGTCTTGGAGATTTTCCAACGATTTTCTGACCTGCACCACCTTTTCGAACAGCCATACCACGTCTTTTGTATTTACGTCCAGCGATCGATGTTTTCCCGCATATTTCACATGTTTGTGCCATAATTCTTCCTTATTTAAGTAATGAGCCTCCAATTAGGATGCGAGGCTGAAATAGAAGTATACTAAAAAATGACGTTTTGTCAAGCAGGAAATTGGTCTAAATGCCCTATAAAACTAGGGTTTTTTTATTTTGGTATATCTGCTATAATGACATCTATAAATTTTAGATGAAGATTTTATAAGCGAGGAGACTATGAAAAGAAAAATTCTTTGGATTTTAATCGGTTTGATTATCATTGGTACCGTTGCGACGCTTTTAGTTATGCGGTCAAAATGTATGTCAGCATGTGTTGCAAGTTTTAAAGGAGCTTATCCTGAGATTGCTTGTAAATACGAATGTTCTATTCTTAATAAGTTTAAAAAACCATCAAAATAATATAGGCTATGTCTAGCGAGATTGCCGCAAAGCTTAATCCTGAGCAAAAAAAGTCTGTCATTCACGGTGATGGGCCGCTTCTCATTATTGCCGGAGCCGGCACAGGCAAGACAACAGTCATTACCCACCGTATTGCACATCTCATTGTTGATGAAAAAATTAAACCAAGTGAAATCCTAGCGTTGACGTTTACAGATAAAGCAGCCTATCAAATGCAGGAAAAAGTTGACATCTTGGTTCCGTATGGTTTTACGGATACTTGGATTTCGACATTTCATTCCTTCGGAGATCGCGTTTTAAGAGAAAATGCTTTAGAAATTGGACTTGATCCGGATTTTAAAGTTTTGACTCGCCCACAGGCCGCTGTCTTTTTTCAGGAAAATCTTTTTAAGTTTCAACTCAAGCATTTTCGTCCTTTAGGAAATCCTATAAAATTTGTTGATGCGATGATTTCTCTTTTTTCGAGAGCACTCGATGAAGATGTTTCGCCACAAGAATATTTGGTGTACGCAGAAGATTTAAAAAAGAAATCAGCGGAAAATCCAAAAGACGATGCACTCGCCCAAGAATCAGAACGTCAGATGGAGTTGGCGGTTTGCTATAGACAATATCAGGATCTTCTTTTAAAAGAGGGGAAGCTTGATTTTGCGAATCAATTTTATTTATCACTAAAATTATTGCGTGAGCACCCACGTGTTTTAAAGCGATATCAAAATCAGTTTCGTTATGTCTTAGTCGATGAATTTCAAGATACCAATTATGCGCAGTTTGAGCTTGTGAAACTTTTGTCAGGTGGACATCGCAACTTAACTGTTGTTGCGGATGATGATCAGTCGATTTATAAATGGCGAGGGGCAGCGGTTAGCAATATTATGAATTTTGTAAAGATGTATCCTGATAGTGAGAAAATAGCATTGACGCAAAATTATCGATCCACACAAATCATTTTAGATGCGTCTTATCGATTGATTCAAAACAATAATCCAGATCGTTTTGAGGTTCAGGCCAAGATTGATAAGAGATTAATTGCACAAGACAAAGCCGGACAGATACCTAAGCATATGCATTTTGATACGTTGTCTTCAGAAGCAGATTGGGTGTCTGAATACATCGAAGAATGTTTGAAGAAGAAAAAGTATGAATATAAAGATTTTGCTATTCTTGTTCGATCGAATGCAACGGCCGATCCTTTTATTCGGGCTTTAAATATGCGTGGCATTCCGTGGCAGTTTAGCGGCAATCAAGGATTGTATTCTCTTAAGGAAGTTCGTTTGTGTATTCATTTCTTGCGCGTGATTGCGAATCCTGCGGATTCGCTGAGTTTGTTTTATTTGGCAACATCAAATATTTATCAAATTCCAACGGTTGAATTAACGCAAGTGATGCATTGCGCGAAAAGACGCCTTTGGGATTTGTTTTTTACTTTAAAGCGCATTGATCAGATAGAAGAGCTTTCGGAGTTGTCTGATGAATTTATTGAAAAGAAAGATCAGTTTTTAAAAGATGTTGAGCGATATATTGATTGGGCAAAAGATTATGCAACCGGAAGGTTGCTGTATACGTTTTTAACTGAGACGGGATTTATTGCGGGTCTTGTGAAAGAGCAAAATATAGAAAACGAAGACACCTTAAAGAATATTGCAAAGTTTTTTGATATTGTTAAGAATTTTGAACACGTCACAAACGAAGATCGAGTTTTGTATTTTATTCAATACTTGGATATGATGATTAATGTCGGTGATGATCCGGCTGTTGCCGAGGCTGATATGGATACGCCTGCCGTCAATGTGATGACATTGCATAAAGCCAAGGGTTTGGAATTTCCGGTTGTTTTTATGGTGAGCCTGATTGAAAAAAAGTTTCCGTGGCCACGGCGAAGCGATCCGATTGAGCTTCCTTGTGAATTGATTAAAGATATTTTGCCTTTGGGTGATTTTCATATTCAAGAAGAGCGAAGACTTTTTTATGTGGGGATGACACGTGCCGAAAAAGAATTATTTTTAACATCGGCTATTGATTACGGAACGAAGCAGCCTAGAAAGGTCAGTCGATTTGTTGTCGAGAGTGTCGAAGAAAAAAAAGATGTGCAAACAATCAAGGCAAGCGCTTTGCAAGCTATCGAGCGTAATGCGCCAAACGCAACACCGCCTGTTTTAAAGAAAAGTGTAATCGCTTGCGAAGAAATTTTGAAATTAAGCTACTATCAAATTGATGATTATTTGACGTGCCCTCTAAAATATAAATATATTCATATCCTTCGTGTGCCGATTATGACGCATCATACCGTTGCCTACGGAAAGGCGTTGCACGACGCGGTCCAGCTTTATCATCAGAGAAAAATGGATGGTCGCAGCGTTACTCTTGATGATGTTGTTGAGGCATTTGAGAATTCATTGAAAAAACATGGATTTTTATCGAAGGAACATATTGATCTTCGTGTTCAGAGTGGAAACCAAGCGCTTAAGAATTTTTTCTTGGAACAAGAGCGATTAAAAATTATTCCTTTGTTTGTTGAAAAAGAATTTTCGTTTATGATTGAAAATAATCGCATTGTTGGAAGATGGGACCGCGTGGATGTCCTCGATGGCGTTGCCACGGTTATTGATTTTAAGTCCTCTGAAGTTAAAACACAAGTTGATGCCGACAAAAAAGCAAAAGCAAATTTGCAGCTTAATCTTTATAGTCTTGCTTATGAAAAAATGACAGGAACTTTCCCTGATTTTAAAGAGCTCCACTTTTTAGAGACGGGATTAATTGGACGAGCACAAGTAACGCAAAAGGATATCGAAAAGATATTAACGGCCGTTGAAGATGCCTCCGATGGTATTCGAAAAGGAATCTTTGAACCAAAGCCAAATTATTTGGCGTGTTCCTATTGTGCGTATAATCAAATTTGTCCAAAATCGTCGGAGGGAAAGAGGTAAGGAAATTCCGCAGTTTTCGCTTCGCTTCGCAAAGCGAAGCAAAATAAAGCAGTTGGGGCTCATTTTAAAGAGATGATAATCATCTTTTTTAAAGATTAAGAAAAAACTAGAAATATCCTAATGAGTTATTTATCTAAGAAAAGATTATTTTGCTCAAGTAAAAAAGAATATTTGAGATTAAATATTTTATCTATTTTCAAAAGTCCTTATTTTTATGTTCTTTTTTGCGCTTTTCTTATGATTGTCCCATCTTTGCAATGGTCTTATTTATTAGATGATATTGATAATTTTTATCTTGTTTCTCAGATGAAAGGAGCAGAGGATTTTTTTGGATATCTGCTGCTTCCTGGGGATGGACATTTTATTCCTTTTTTTCGTCTTTTTTATTTTATTTGTTTTAAGTTATTTTGGCTTAATCCTTTGCTTTCTCATATTATTGTTACATTCTTTTTCTTTTTGTCAGGAATAATATTGATGAAACTCATTGAACAGCTGACACGTTCCCGGGTGGCGGGCATTTTTGCGGGAATTCTAGTTCTTCTCTCAACGGGTTACAAGCGATGCCTAGAAATTGCTTTTTCGCATTCTGTGTTTAGCTTACCGATTATTCTTTTTGCGCTTTATAGCTTGATAAAATATCAGCAAACGAAGAAATCATGTTGGCATTTTTTCGTTATGGCATGTATTGTTATTGCACCTTTATTCTCAGCAATGGGAATTTTGACTGGGGCATGGGTTATTCTTTTTACGTTTTTGTGCCTTGACGATAGGAATTGGAAAAAAACATTGGCCGGACCTTTTGTGGTCTGGGTTTTAAGCGTTGTTCTTTTTCTAATGGAAACAAGGGCTATTTCTACGATTGCAAATCCCATCGAGCGTTTATTGAATACTGCCTTGTTGACAGGCAAGGCCCTCTGGATTTATACTTTGCCCTGCTTGACCTCCTATAAAGATTTGTCTTGGTTTTTGTGTGTTTTTTTCTTTTTGATGATATTTGTTCAAAGAAAAAGGATTAATTTTAAGATAGTTACTTTCTTTATTTTGTGGATTATTGGTAATTATTTCTTTGTTTATTTTGGACGAGGCAAGTGGGGGATGCGGCTTATTTATTCTCCGAGATACGCGTTCTACCCCTCTTTTGGGATCGCGTCCATCATTTGCTTAGTTCTAGGATCCATTGTGCAAAGTAAAGAATGGATTTATTCTCTTAAATGTAAAAAGAAGATATTAATTCCTATTCTTATTTTTCTTGCTGCCGCACATGTTGCTTATCAACATAAACTAATTTTGCAGCAAACAGAAAAGAAAAAAAGTCTTTTTATTATCGGTCTTAATATGGAATCCGCACTGGAACATTATTTGCAAGAAAGCGGTAATAAGCAGATTTTTCTAGAAGATAAGCAAACGGGCTTGAGAAGTCTTTTTCCTGGTCCACGTTTGATGAGCTATTATACGTCTTTTTTATTAAGAGATGACTTGAAGGGGAGCATTGTTTGGACAGCTGATAAAACAGATTGGGATTTTCTTCAATATATTAAAATGAAACAAGCCCAATATTTTGAATTCTTTGAATTATTGCAAGATGCGCAATATTTTGAAAATGAGAGAGTTTTAAAGGCACGAGATTCGTAATTTATGAAGAGTCTCAAGAGTTTTTTGGCGGACTAGGTAGTGTTCCATAAACCTGGATCTCCTTGGGATAAATTTTTTTGTCGTTTTGTTTTTGTTGAAGCAAAGCAAGCGAAGTAACAGGGCTCATTTAAAAAATGTTAAATGATGAAAAAATACGTTATGACGAATTGCAAAGCAGGCAGCAGCGCGATTGGGAAGATCGTTGCCTTCATTGTGGTGCGTGCTGTGGCATAAAGGATGAGGATCCTTGTGAGCACCTTCAGATAGACAACGAAGGGAAATCTCGTTGTCATATTTATGAAAATCGTTTTGGTTTTCACAAGACAAAATCAGGGAAAAAGTTTCGTTGTGTTCCCGTTAGAGATATTTTGCACAAAAGCTGGCCTGGAGATGATCAGTGTGCCTATAAACATAATAAGGACTAATGTTGACAGGACGCATCTCTCGCCTTAAAATAAGTTTTAATATTCGTTTAGTTGACTGTAATGGAGGCGTACTGCATGTATAGAGAGCAGCTTAAAGTTTTAGATTGCACAATTCGTGATGGGGGGCTGATTAATAATCATGATTTTGATATTAAGTTTGTTCGGGAAGTTTATAGGGCTGTTTCTCAGTCTGGCGTTGATTATATTGAGCTTGGGTATAAGAATTCAAAAAAGCTTTTTTCTGAAAAAGAATATGGGCCTTGGAAGTTTTGCGATGATGATGTCATCAACCAGGTTGTTGATGGCATTGAGTCCGATGCCAAGGTGTCGGTTATGGTGGATATCGGGCGTGTTGACATCGCTGACGTTAAGCTTGCAAAAGATAGCCCCATCGATATGGTGAGAGTTGCGTCCTACGTAAAGGATATTGATAAAGCGATTGCTATGGCTAATGATTTTCATAAAAAGGGTTATGAAACGACGATTAATATTATGGCTATTTCGAGAGATCAAGGTCTAGAGCTTACGCAAGCTTTGCATCAGATCGAAAAGGAATGCGAGGCAAAGGCAATCTATATCGTTGATAGTTTTGGATCTCTTTATCAGGAATCGACTGAAGACTTGGTAAAACAATTTAAAGATATTTTAAAGACAAAAGAGGTTGGATTTCATGGGCACAACAATCAACAGCTTGCGTTTGGAAACACAATTGAGGCGATTATTCACGGAGCCAATTTTTTAGATGCGACTGTTTATGGCATCGGACGCGCTGCTGGCAATTGTCCGTTGGAGCTTCTTGTCGGATTTTTAAAGAATCCAAAGTTTGATATTCGGCCGATTTTAGAATTAATTTCTAAAGAATTTATTCCGTTACGTGATAAAATTGAATGGGGATATATTATCCCGTATGCGATTGCTGGAATGCTCAATGAGCATCCTAAGCTTGCTATGGCGTTACGAAAAAGTGAGCATAAAGAAAATTATCGTGAGTTTTACGAAAGCCTGACAAGCACGGAAACAGAATAATTTAAAAATAACGGAGGGCCTCATGCCTAGAAAAAAAGTTGTTATTTTTGATGATGAGATCGACATGCTGACAGTTACAGAAACGATATTGACAAGTCATGGATTTGATGTTGCGGCGTTTGATTCGCCTAAGAATGCGATTGAGGATATTAAAAGAGAAAAACCAGATTTAATTCTTTTGGATATCAATATGCCTCATAAAGATGGATATCAGGTGTGTGACGAGATACGATGCGATGATGAGATCAAGCATATTCCAATTATTGTTTTTACGGCTCAGACCATTGAAAAAGATTTAATTGATAAAGCCCATGAATTTTATGGTGCGGATGATTATGTTATCAAGCCTTTTGAAGCTAATGATTTAGTTGATAAAATTAATAAGAATATTGCAGGAAGCGACTGATGGAAAAGGGCATGTATAAAATCTTAATCGTTGAAGATGACGTTGATCTTGCAACTGTTTTGCAGATGAATCTTGTATCAAAAGGGTTTGAAGTTTTTATCGCACACGACGCAATTTATGGCACAAGTTTAGCACACAAAAAAGAACCTAATTTGATTATTTTGGATATCAATTTGCCGGGTGGTGGAGGCTTAACGATGTTGAAAAATGTGAAGATGTCAATTAATACAAAGACGATTCCTGTTATTGTTCTTTCGGGGACAGAAGATGAACAGCTTATTCATGAAGTTTTGCATGGCGGAGTAGAAGATTATATTAAAAAACCTTATGACCTTGAAGATTTATGTAAAAGAATTAGGCATGTTTTGCATATTGCTGAATAGTTTTGAAAAAGAATGTTATGTTTAAAAATCTTAAATTAAGACCTAAATTTTTTCTTTCCTTAGTCATCATATCGATTATTCCTCTTGTTGTTATCAGTTTATTTAATTATTTTTATACAAAATCTGAGTTGAGAGAAAGTACGGTTGCGAATTTGCGTGCTCTGAACGATTCTCGCGTTGCTCATATTAATCAATTTATCCGTCTTCGTCAGGAGCAAGCTAAGGAGCTTGCTGGTACTTATGTTATACGCCAAATTGATCCGCAGGGAGCAAATTCACCTCGAACAGTCCAAACTGTTCAAAGCGACATTGAATCCGTTTATAGTGAAATTAAAAAAACACCTCGAAGTGATTATCGGGATATTGACCTTGCGTCATCTATTGCCAACATCAGCGTTTGGGATATTCATGGTAATATTATTGCCAATACAAATCGTTCTCTTATCGGAAGAAAAATGCCGTTTAAGTTTTTACATATTCTCTATAGCAAGGGAACGTATTTCATGGGATTTGAAAAAGATCCTTTGACGAATGAGCAGTTTTTAACAATTTTGGAAGGTGTTCGAAATTGGCAGACTGGAGAATATTCTGGTGTTGTTTTCTTAAAAAGTGATGCCAACGTTCTTGACGAGATTACCGCAGCGCGAAAAGGATTAGGAAAAACGGGGGAGACGTATATCGTTAATAAATCAAGATTGATGATTACAGAATCTCGATTTGTTAACGATGCGATTTTAAATTTAAGTGTAAACACGAAAGCTATTGATGCTTGTTTTGGTTCTGAAAAAGGGGAAAATCCAGAAATTTACAAAAATTATAAAGGCAATATCGTCTTGGGTGTTCAGAGATATTTGCCAGATCAGCAATGGTGCGTGGTTACGGAAGTAGCGGCAGATGAGGCGTTTGATCCTGTGATTGCATTTCGTAATCGTATTTTTGTTGTGGTTGGGTGTTTAATTATTTTAATTTTATTCTTAGTTTATGTTGCGGGGCGTACTTTCGTTCGGCCTATCTTGCAAATCAGAGATGCTTCCCTTAAGGTCGCAAGAGGCAACTATGATGTTTTAACAGAGGTGAATAGCGAAGATGAACTTTATGATCTTTCTCGATCATTTAATCAAATGACTAAAGTTTTGGCAAGCACAACCGCGCAGCTTGAAGAAAAGAATGAAATTTTGGAGAAGCAAAAAGAGGAGCTTAAGAAGCTCGATGAATTAAAATCAGAATTTGTTTCCATGGTTTCGCATGAGCTTCGAACGCCAATGGCAATTATTAAGGGGAGTCTTTCGCAGCTGGCTGATAAAACCGTAGAAAATACTGAAGAAATACGGCAACGACTTATTTCAATTTCTTTAAATAATATTAGACGTTTAACGGAGATGATTAATAATTTGTTGGATTTGTCTAAAATTGAAGCTGGAAAGATTGAGCTGCGCAAAGAAAATGTTGACATGGTAAGTGTCCTTAGAGAAATATCTCAAACGTTTGAATTAAAAGCCAAAGATCATAAAATTGAAATGCGATATCGCTCTTCTCCTGAAAGTATTATGATTAATATTGATCGGGATAAAATTATTCAGGTTTTTATGAATTTAATCGGTAATTCTATGAAGTTTGTGGAAAAAGGTTTTATTGAAATTTCGGCTGAAGACAAGGGAGATCACGTGCTGTGCATGGTTGAAGATTCTGGTCCTGGCATTTCAAAAGAAGATTTAGAAAAAGTTTTTAGCAAGTTTCAGCAGCTTGGCCATAAAGTGGTCAATGATCCTGGGACAAAAGGAACGGGCTTAGGCCTTTCCATTTCAAAAGGTTTAGTTGAGCTTCACGGCGGAAGGATTTGGCTAGAAAGTGAGTTTGGGGTTGGAACAAAGTTTATCTTTACCCTTCCAAAGAGAGAAGTAGATTTTATTGACAGTTAAAGATAGGAATGATTTAAGAAAAATGAGTGCAGGCAGATGTGATTTTTTTACAGTTGCCCATATTTTTTAAGCCTAAATTTCCCTTGTAAAAGAAAATAGAATATAGATAATATAAGAATACTTTCTACACAAAAGGATTGCCTTATGAGCGATATTGTTGCAAATATTCAAAAACTCAAGAAAGAACGTAATGCCGTTATTCTTGTGCATAATTATCAGTTGCCGGAGGTTCAGGATATTGCTGATTTTACAGGGGATTCGCTGGGATTAAGCATTGAGGCCTCCAAAACAAATGCGGATGTGATTGTTTTTTGTGGAGTTCATTTTATGGCTGAAACAGCGAAGATCTTATCTCCTCAAAAGACTGTTTTGATTCCAGAGCCTAACGCAGGCTGTCCGATGGCGGATATGATCACCAGAGAACAATTGCTTCAATTGAAGAAAGAGCATCCCAAGGCAAAGGTTATTTGCTATGTTAATACATCGGCGGAGGTGAAAGCTGAGTGTGATTATTGTTGCACATCTGCCAATGCCATTGAAATGTTAGAGAATGCCTTTGATGAAGATGATGAAATTTTATTTGTTCCAGACAAATATTTAGCATCTTATGCGGCATCAAAGACAAATCGTAATGTCATTATTTGGCAAGGGTATTGTCCGACACATGTAAGGATATTGCCTGAATACATCCAAGAGCTTAGAAAACTTCATCCGGAATCTAAGGTGATGGTTCATCCAGAGTGCAGCGGACCTGTCATTCAGATAGCGGATCAAGTTTTATCAACATCAGGAATGTTGCGTTATGCAAAAGAATCCAGCGCAAAAGAGTTTATTGTTGGAACAGAAGTTGAAATGGTCTATCCTTTGAGTAAGGAGAATCCAGATAAGATTTTTTATCCTGCAACAGATTTAGCCGTGTGTCCCAATATGAAAAAAACGACATTAGAAAAAGTTGAAATCTCTTTAAAGAATATTGTTCATGAAATTATTTTGCCACAAGAAATTATTGAGCGCGCGAAAAAACCGATTGATAATATGATTAAGTTTAAAAAGAATGCACAAGCAACAAAAAAATGAAAAAAAGAAAAGTTTATTTAGATAATAATGCGACAACACCTCTTCATCCCGAGGTTAAGAAGGCATTGATTGAGGCGATGGAAGTTTTTGGTAATCCTTCTAGTATGCACGAATTTGGAAGAGAGGCGAAGGCTCTTTTGGATAGCGCACGTGAAAAAGTTTCTTCTTTTATAGGGGCAAATACCGATGAAGTTGTATTTGTCGGCAGCGGATCGGAAGCGAACAATACAGTTCTTTCTATGATGGCATGCCCTTCAAAGCATTGCTGCAATTTTCAGAGTGTATCAAAAAAAATTATTACAACTAAAATTGAACATCCGTGTGTTTTTGAGGCAGCAAAATGTTTACGTGATCGCGGTATTGAAGTTGAATTTTTGGATGTCGATGAGTACGGAATAGTAAATCTTCAGCAATATAAAGATATTCTTTCAAAAGGCGGTGTTTCGCTGGTCTCTATTATGATGGCGAACAACGAGATTGGAACAATTCAGGACATCAAAGCGTTATGCCATTTGGCACATAAGCATGGAGCTTTGTTTCACACAGATGCCGTGCAAGCTGTTGGCAAAATTCCAATCGATGTTAACGATTTGAATGTTGATTTTTTAACACTTTCTGCGCATAAGATTTATGGGCCTAAAGGCATTGGGGCTTTGTATGTCAAGAAGGGGATTAATTTTTGTCCGTTGATCCGTGGGGGGCATCAAGAAAAAGGTCGTCGAGCTGGTACGGAAAATGTGCTTGGTATTATTGGTCTTGGAAAAGCTGTTGAGATGCGCACAAAAGAGATGCAGGGGGAAGAAAAGCGTCTTTTAAAGTTTAAAGATTTATTGAAAAAGGGGATCGCGAAGAATATCCCTGATATTCGATTTAATGGTCATCCTGAGGATTGTTTAGCTGGGACAGTAAATGTTTCTTTTTTTGGAGCCGAAGGGGAGGCGATTTTGCTTTATCTTGATATGGAGGGCATTAGTGTTTCTACAGGGTCAGCGTGTTCTTCTGGATCTCTTGATCCCTCTCATGTTTTGTTGGCAACTGGAGCTGGTGCAGAACAAGCGCATGGCTCAATTCGCGTAAGCCTTGGACGCGAAACAACCGAAGAAGATATTAAATATTTGATAGATGTGTTTCCGAAAGTTATTGATAAAATACGCCAGATGTCAACAGCGTATGGAAAGAAAGATAAATGATGGAACCCAATTGGGTTTATACAGAAAAAGTTAAAGAACATTTTATGCATCCAAGAAATGTTTTAAAGGATGAGGAAGGCTTTAAAGCAGACGGTGAAGGAATGGTCGGTAACATTAAATGCGGCGACCAGATGATGATGCTGATTAAAGTTAAAGATGGTGTTATTGTCGATTGTCGTTGGAAGACATACGGATGCGCATCAGCGATTGCAAGCACATCTGTTCTTTCTGAAATGATTAAGGGAATGAGCCTCGAAAAAGCATTTTTATTGACGCCTAAAGAAATTATGAAACAATTGGGATCTCTTCCGGAGCATAAAATTCATTGTTCTGTTTTAGGAGATAAAGCATTGCGTGCGGCCATCAATGATTATTATCAAAAAAATGGTATGGCAGGTAAAGTGCAAAAAGAAGGTGCAAAGATTATTTGTCAGTGCATGAATGTGACAGATCATGAAATCGAAGATGCTGTTTTAGAGGGGGCGCGGACATATTATGAGCTTCAGGAGCGAACAAAGCTTGGGACGGTTTGTGGTCAGTGTGAGATTCCGGCAAAAGAACTTTTAGAAAAATACATCAAAGAGCATTTTAACTCATAAACCTAGGGAGGGCGTATGAACAAATTAGATGCAAAAGCACTTGGATTAAGTTGTGGTATTCTTTGGGGAGGGGCAATGTTGTTTCTTGGAATTTTTGATATTTTTTCAACATGGGGAATAGGGATAACAAATTTGATGTCAACGCTTTACATTGGATATCAACCAACAATTCTAGGAAGCATTATTGGAGCTGTTTGGGGATTTTTTGATGCTGGCGTTGGAGGGTTTATTATTGCGTTATTATATAATAAGTTAGCGAAGTAATCTAAAGAAATTCTAAGAGGGCGGCCTTTTTTTGGGCCGCCCTCTTTTTATCTTTTTAATAAAACTTAAGACTTTCTTGTCGAGCAATAAATATCTATGTTATAATGATACATTATTTCGTATATTTTATAAAGGAGACCGAATTTGTCTAAAAAGTCAAAAATGACATCTTTTGAGAAATCACCTTTGATCTCTCAATTTAACATATTTTTTATCTTGATTTCTGTTATCCCTCTTGGGATTCTTTGGTATATTTATTTTCAGATTAAAGAATCAGGAAGCCTTCAGATTACAGTCGACAACTTTACGATAACACTTATTTTAGTTGTTATTGGAGTTGCGGTTGGTTATTTTGCAATGAATATGGTTTTAAAGAGGTTGCTGCGCTTAACGAAAGAAAATCAAAATGTTTTGCAAGATTTCTTAGACGATGAAAAGGTCGTGGAAATTCAGTCGAGTAGCAACGAAGTTGCTGTTTTAACAAAAACATTTAGTGAGATTCGTTCTAAGCTGGAGCAAAATGTTGAAAAGCTTGAGATGGCAAAAAGCACTCTTCAAACCGTTTTGGCTAAAGTGGGAGAAGGCATCTCTTCTGTTCAAAACATCGATGCATTTTTAGAGCTTATTTTTGAGACAATTGTCGACGCTGTTGGAGCTAAATCTGGAATATTGCTTTTCTTGGATTCAGAAAAAAGCGAGCTATATGTTCGCACGCTGCTAGGAGAAAATTTAAAAATTAAGCAAAGTGATCGTTTTAAGCTTTCTGAGTCTATTTTTGAAGCAGTCATCGAAACAAAGGAAAGTTTAATTATTCCAAGAATGGAATCTGTGGCCCTTAAATCTATTGTTAAGCAAGATTGTTTTGAATTTCCGTTAGTATGCGCACCGCTATTGGTTCACGATAAGGTGTTGGGTCTTATTGTTATTTGCGGGCGGAAAATTGATACGAATTTTACGCATGATGATGCGTCTCTTCTGACAAGCATCGCAACGCAAACGGCGGTAGCGGTTGAAAACGATAGACTTAATCTTGATGCGGAAAAAACATATTTTGATATTATTTCAGCGTTAGCTTTAGCTGTTGAAGCGAAGGATCCATATTCTCGAGGCCATTTAGATCGTGTTTCTGACTATGCACTAAAGATTGCCGAAGAGTTTGGTCTTAATGATGAAGATAAGAAATTATTGCGGGATGCGGCACGATTGCATGATCTTGGGAAGATTGGAATTACAGATGACATTCTTTCTAAAAATGGCCCTTTAACAGAACAAGAATGGGTCGTCATGAGAAACCATCCTGAAATTGGTGAAGGTATTGTGAAATCGGTCAAATCGCTTTCTGGGCTTTGCGACATTGTTCGTCATCATCATGAAAAGCTCGACGGGACAGGTTATCCAGATGGGCTTAGAGGAGATGAGATAAGCTTGCTGGTACGTATTTTAGCAGTTGCAGATATTTGTGATGCGTTAATGACAAATCGTCCTTATCGAAGAGCTTTAAGCATTGACGAGACAAAGAAAACTTTAAGAGAAATGGGCGAGAAGATTGATCAAAAAGTTGTTGATACGCTTATTTCAATTCTTTAGAGTATCCCCTTAGAAAAGTTTTATATTAAAGGAGTAAAAATGGAAATCGGAATTGTTGGGCTTCCTAATGTTGGAAAGTCGACATTGTTTAATGCTTTAACTGGCGCTGGTGTTGCCGCGGAGAATTTTCCGTTTACAACCATTGAGCCGAACGTCGGGATTGTACCACTTGCAGATTCTCGGCTAACGGTATTAGCTAAAGAGTGGGAGAGCAAGAAGGTGACTCCGTCTGGAATTCGTTTTGTTGATATTGCAGGTATCGTAAAAGGTGCGAGTCAAGGTGAGGGACTAGGCAATAAATTTTTGTCAAATATTCGCTCTGTCGATGCCATTTGTCATGTTGTTCGATGTTTTCATGATGAGAATGTTGTCAATGCAACAGGAGACTTAAATCCAATTGAAGCGGCTGAAACGATTGAAACAGAGTTTTTGCTTGCTGATTTGCAACAAGCTGAAAAAGCATATGAGCGATACATCAAGGTTGCAAAGTCAGGGGACAAAGACGCCAAAGAAAAGATTGAAATTTTGAATCTTGCGATGAAGGGTTTTAACGACGGGAAGTCTGTTCGCACGCAAAATCTTCCGCAGGATATTATCAAAGATTTTCAATTTTTAACGGCGAAACCAATTCTCTATGTTGCAAATACAAGCGAAGATGATCCGTGTGATGATTTATTGAATCCTTTAAAGGAATTGGCTGAAAAAGAAAAAACAAAGGTTGTTGTTTTGTGCTCAAAGCTTGAAGCAGAAATTTTAGAACTTCCTCAAGAGGAAAGAGAAAGTTATTATGAATCTGCTGGAATTACGACACCGGGCTTAAACGCGCTTGCTAAAGCTGGCCAAGAACTTCTTGGGCTTGTTTGTTTTTTTACGGCGGGCGAGACGGAAACAAGGGCTTGGCTTGTTTTAGAAGGGACAAGAGCTGTCAATGCCGCCGGTAAAATTCATACAGATATTGAACGAGGCTTTATTCGTGCCGAGGTTTATAAATTTTCTGATCTTGAGGCGTTAGGAAATTATCAGGCGGTTAAAGGAAAGAATCTTGTTTCTCTGGAAGGAAAAGATTACGAGGTGAAGGACGGAGATGTTGTTTATTTTCGTTTTAATGTTTAATTTAAAATGAACGAGGGCTTAATGAAAAAGATTTCCCAGTGGCAGATTTTATTTGGAGTCAGCTTGGTTTTATTATCGGCAGCTGTTTACGGCGTTCATTATTTAATTTTTAAAGATGCACATCATATTTTTATCTATTTGGTTGGCGATATTGCGTTTGTTTTTCTTGAGGTTTTATTCGTAACGCTCATCTTGCACCAGGTTTTAAGTCAAAGAGAAAAGCGTTTGATGCTCAATAAGCTAAATATGCTCATTGGAATATTTTTTAGTGAAGTAGGGACAGATCTTTTAAGAAAATTTATTGTACTAGACAAAGAATCTCAGAAAATAAGTGAAAAGTTTTGTGCAATAAGCAATCGGACGCTTAAGGAATTTTCTTTAGCGGTGGATAAATTAAAGAATCATCACCATGATATCGATATAAATGAGCAAAGTCTAATTGAGATAAAAGATTTTTTAGCTTCTAGGCGAGATTTTTTAGCTAATCTTTTAGCAAATCCCAGCATGCTGGAGCATGATTCTTTTACAAATCTTTTATGGTCGGTTTTTCATTTAATGGAAGAATTGTCACAGAGGAAAGACCTTGAATCATTATCTAAGGCGGATTGCGCGCATCTTGCATCTGACCTTGAGCGTGCGTATCGCTATTTGCTTTTTGAATGGCTTGAGTATATGAAGCATCTTAAGAGATCTTATCCTTATCTGTTCTCTTTGGCTGTAAGAACAAACCCGTTTGACCCAACCCCTTGTGTTGAAATCAGATAGAGTTCTGATATCATTTATTTCTTTTGCTTAAAATCATATTTCTTGACATATGTCATAGCAAAGAGGTAAAATACCTTTCGCCACGGGAGGAAAAAATGTGCAAGATACCATTAGAAGAACTTTTAAAAGATAAGAGAGTAGTTGAGGAAATCCAACGCCACCAATGGTTTGAGAGTGAGAAGAAGGGGCGAGATATCGGATTCAACGCGGCCGCAAAGGATTGGCACAAACGATTTGCTCAAGAATGGCTTAAATATCACGATCTAGAAATCCCTGCATAAAATTCAGATCCTGTTTGTTTTTCAAGCACACCCTTCAAATTAATTCAAAAAAGTTTAACAAAAGTCATTTTTTATGTACAATGATTAAGCATACTATAGGTACTTAAATTATTAGGAGTAGAAATGTCATTAAAGCTAGAAAAATTTAAAGATTTTAAAGGACGCTCCGGACCTCTTTTGTTTATTATTATGGATGGGGTTGGGATTGGAAAGCAAGATGAAACGGACGGTGTTTTTAGCGCAAAGACGCCTTGTCTGGATCAGCTTTTTAAAAGTAATCTTTTTACAACGCTTCAAGCACACGGGACGGCTGTAGGGCTTCCTTCAGATGATGATATGGGCAATAGCGAAGTTGGGCATAATGCACTTGGTGCAGGGAGAGTATTTGCACAAGGAGCAAAGTTAGTTGACGCATCAATCAAGACCGGCGAAATTTTTAAAACTCCTATTTGGGAAAAATTAACAAAAAATCCTGCTGAAGATAATGGCACAATTCATTTTATTGGACTTTTTTCTGATGGTAATGTGCATTCTCACATTAGTCAGCTTTTTGCATTAATTAAACAATGTGCGAAGCAGAGTGTTAAAAAATTTCGTTTGCATATTTTATTGGATGGACGTGATGTTGGAGAAAAGACGGCGTTGATATATATTAAGCAAGCAGAAGAGCTTTTTAAAGCAATCAATGATGAATTTGGGCTTGATTTTCAGATTGCATCTGGTGGTGGACGCATGATTACGACAATGGATCGCTATAACGCAGATTGGAGCGTTGTCAAGAGAGGGTGGAATACCCATGTGCTTGGAAAGGCGCGTGCATTTAAATCAGCGAGTGAGGCTGTTCAGACCTATTATGATGAAGATCCAAAGATTACAGATCAATATTTAGAATCATTTGTTATTGAAAAAGATGGAAATCCAATTGGTACAATTAACGACGGTGATTCTGTTGTATTTTTTAATTTTAGAGGGGACAGAGCTATTGAGTTGTCACGTGCTTTTGATGAAAAATATTTCAATGAATTCGACAGAGAGCGCTATCCAAATGTAATATTTGCTGGAATGATGGAATATGACGGAGATCTTAAAATTCCTAAGAATTATTTAGTAAATCCTCCAAAGATTGATCAGACAATTGGTGAATATCTTTGCGATGAAGGAGTAAAATCATTCGCGCTTTCAGAAACGCAAAAGTATGGACACGTGACATATTTCTGGAATGGAAATAAGTCGGGATATATTAATGAACAAATGGAAAAGTACATTGAAATTCCGTCTGATAAAATTCGTTTTGAAGAAGCGCCAAAAATGAAAGTTTATGAAATTACTGAAAAAGCGATTGAGCTTTTAAAAAGTGGTGAGTATAAATTTGGACGTATCAATTTTCCAAATGGAGATATGGTAGGGCACACTGGCGTCGTGGATGCGATTAAGGTATCTGTGGAAGCTTTAGACGAATGTGTTTGCAGGCTTATTGAGACGGTTAGCTCTCTTGGCGGGATTACAGTTGTGTCTGCAGATCACGGAAATGCAGACGAGATGTTTACAGAAAAGAATGGAAAACGGATTGTCAAGACGGCGCATACATTAAACCCGGTGCCATTTATCATTGTTGACCCTTTAAATGAGGGAGAATATAAAATGGCTGATTTAGATAAACGTGGATTATCAAATGTGGCCGCAACGTTGTTTAATCTTCTTGGGTTTGAAAAGCCGAAGGGCTATGACCCATCTTTAATTTTGTTTGAATAATGACGGTTGATAAATTTAATAATTTTCTTTTAACTCTACATGTATACGATATACTAAGAGATAAGAATATTTGATATTACAATGACTAAAAAACAAAGCGAACTTCAAAACGAGAGATTTCGATTAATTTTTGAGCATTCTCCAATTTCAATCTGGGAAGAAGATTTCTCATGTTTTATTGAATTGAGAAATCAGCTCAAAGAGCAAGGTGTTGTTAATTACCAAAAGCATTTAAATCAAAATCCCCGCATTGCTGCCAAGGCATTCCAAGATGTTAAAATTTGTGATGTCAATAGAGCCGCACTCCGCCTTTATGGCGCTAAGAGCAAAAAAGAGCTTATTGAACGTTTTGGGCAAACGCTTACCAAAGAAGATGTTAAAGTTTTTATTGAACAATTTGTTGCCTTAGTTGGTGGTGAGAAAATTTTCGAAGTGGAGTTTGCTACCAAAGGGTCTAATGGAAAGCGTTATGATTTATGGCTTCGCGTTGCCGTTCCCAACGAATACGAAGAGACACTGTCTAGGGTTGTTGTCACGATTGAAGATATTACAGAGCGCAAAAAGAAAGAAAATTATTTAAAACGTATTGCGCAAGAAGACAGCTTGACGGGTCTTTTGAATCACAAAATGATTACAAAACGTGTTGATGAGGAGCTTAATCGCTGTCGTCGGTATAATACACCAATGGCGTGCTTGATGGTTGATATTGATTATTTTAAGCCAATTAATGATAATTTTGGGCATCAGATTGGTGATCGTATGCTTAAGCAAATTGCAGGTTTTTTAAACAAGCTTTTACGAAATACGGATCTTCTTGGGCGATATGGAGGAGACGAATTTTTGATTATTCTAACAGGCACAGAGCAATCAGGGGCTTTTGTTGTGGCAGAGCGCATTAGAGAAACAATTGCCAGCAAACAGTTTAAACTTAATAATAAAAGTTCGATTAAATCGACATTAAGCATTGGAACAACATCTTATCCATCTAATCATGCAAAAACGACCAAGGAATTCATCCATCTTGCTGATAAAGCGCTGTATCAGGCTAAGGCAGATGGGCGAAATTGTGTCCGTTCTGTATAAATTTTACCCATTCAAAGACCTATATAAGACTTGACTATAATATATATAGATAGTATAATGGCCCAAATTTGATAGATTTATAATAAAGAAAAAGGAGGAAAAGGAATTGGTTTTATTGAAAGAAAAGAAAACAGAGTTGATTGATAATTTTAAAGTCCACGCAAAAGACACAGGGTCTTCAGTGGTTCAGATTGCACTTTTAACTGAAAGAATTACTGATCTTTCAGAGCATTTAAAGGTTCATAAAAAGGATTTTCATTCTCGCCGTGGTCTTTTGGTTATGATTGGTGCCAGAAGACGCCATTTGGCCTATTTAAAGAAAAAAGATCCCCTAAAATACGAAGAAACAATTAAAAAGCTTAAATTACGTAAGTGAGGTTAGTTAATGAATATTGAACGCATTGAGGTTCCTTTTGGGGATCAGAATATTATTATTGAGACTGGAAAATTAGCGAAACAGGCTAACGCGGCTGTTACGGTGACATGCGGAGGAACCGTTGTTTTAGTTACGGCATGTATGGCAAAAGAGGCGCAGGAAGGTGCTGGATTCTTTCCATTAACAGTTGAATATAAAGAAAAAACATATGCCGCCGGACGCATTCCAGGTGGATTTTTTAAACGAGAAGGACGTCCGTCAGAAAATGAGATTTTAACTTCTCGAATTATTGATAGGCCGATTCGACCACTTTTTCCAAAAGGATTTTTTAATTGTGTTCAGGTTGTTGCCCTTGTTTTAAGTAGCGATTGTGAAAACGCGCCAGATGTCCTTGCTCTTATGGGAGCTTCTGTGGCGTTGTCTATTTCAGACATTCCATTTGATGGACCAATTGGTTCTGTTCGTGTTGGACTTGTTGATGAGGAATTTGTTTTAAATCCAACGACTGCACAAAGAGAAGGAAGTCCTTTGGATTTATTGATTGTTGGATCAGATGATGGCATCGTCATGATTGAAGGTGAATCTGCGGAAGTTGCTGAAGACGTTGTGGTCAAAGGTGTTTCTTTTGGAGCTGAAAAATTAAAGAATCTTATTGCAGTACAGAAAGAATTGGTGCGTAGCATTGGAAAGCCAAAAGCGGTAGTTGCGCTTCAGGAAGTTAATCCTGGATTAATTAAGAAAGTTAAAGAGCTTGCAGCAGACAAGTTTTCTAAGATTTATAAAATTGCTGACAAAGAAGAGCGTCAATCAGCGGCTGATTCTTTGGCCAAAGAGTTAATTGGAGATTTGTCTGTTTTTGACGAGTTTAAGTCTGAGAAAAAAGATGAAGTTTCGGTTTCTGATGTTAAGAAGGCGCTTGAACAAGTTGAAGAAGAGGAGTTGCGACGCATTGCTTTGGAAGAAAATAGACGAATTGATGGTCGTTCTATGGAAGATGTTCGGCAGATTTATTGTGAAGTCGCTCTCATGCCTCGGACACATGGATCGGCATTGTTTACAAGAGGCCAAACGCAGAGCTTATCTGTTGCAACGCTCGGAACAGGTCGCGATGAGCAAATGATCGATGCGCTAGAAGGAAAGACGAATAAGTCATTCATGTTGCATTACAATTTTCCTTCATTTAGCGTTGGCGAAACACGTCCAATGCGTGGCCCAGGTCGTCGTGAGATTGGCCATGGCGCTTTAGCTGAAAAAGCATTACGTGCTATTATGCCAACAAAGGAAGAGTTTCCTTATACTATTCGCGTCGTTTCCGAAATTCTTGAGTCTAACGGATCTTCTAGTATGGCAAGTGTCTGTGCTGGAACACTTTGTTTGATGGATGCAGGTGTTCCGATTAAAGATCCTGTTGCTGGAATCTCTGTCGGACTTATTACAGGTAACGGTAAAGAAATCTTGCTAACAGATATTCTTGGTATTGAAGATCATTTTGGGGATATGGATTTTAAAGTTGCTGGCACTCGTAAAGGCGTCACTGCTATTCAGCTTGATCTTAAGATTAAGGGAGTTAGCGTTGATCTTTTAACAAAAGCTGTTGAGCAGTCTAAGAAGGCTCGCTTTGAAATTCTTGATAAAATGCATGCGGCATTACCATCATCCAGAGAATCTGTTTCTGAACATGCTCCTCAGATTGTTGAGCTTCACATTGATCCTTCTAAGATTGGTGAGGTTATTGGACCTGGAGGAAGAATTATTAAGAAAATCATTGCAGATACAGAAGCAGCAATTGATATAGACGATACAGGTACTGTTGTAGTCTCATCGTCCAGCAAGGAGGCATGTGACAAAGCAGTTGCGATTATTAATGGCATTGTAGTAGAGCCTGAAATCGGAAAAATTTATGATGCTGAGGTTAAGAAGATTATGAACTTTGGTGTTTTTTGTGAATTCATGCCTGGCAAGGACGGCTTGGTTCATGTTTCTGAATTAGCGAGTGAATACATCAAGGATATTGAGTCAGCTGTGAAAGTTGGCGACAAGTTTAAGGTTAAAGTTATTAAAATCGATGAACAGAAGCGTGTTAATTTAAGCAAAAAACAAGCTGAATGAAATCTCAGTATGTCAACGAGATAAAAGGTGTTATCATTCTGGCCGTGGCGTTAATACTCCTGGCCAGTTTGATTTCTTTCGATCCTGCGGATCTTTCGTGGTACACGTCTAATCCAAATGTTCCTGCTCACAATCTTATTCGAATCTTTGGTGCTTTCTTAGCCGGAGGCTTGTTGCTGGTTATCGGATATAGCGCATATTTTATTGCGCTTTTTTTATTTTTTTGGAGTTGGAATAAGTTTGCAGATCGAGAAATGCAGTTTTCAGTTTCAAAGCTAGTCAGCTTTGGCGTTATTTTTATTGTTTTAAGTTCCCTATTTAGTCTTATTGGCCCACAAATAGAAAGTATGCGCTTTGCGCGTTCTGGCATTGTGGGCATTTTTGTTTCAAATTTTCTTGTAAAATATTTTGGTTTGGTTGGTTCATATATTATTTTAGGTGCTCTTGCTGTTTTGACATCTATTGTTATTGGAGAGTTTCTAATTTATCCGTTTATTTTAAAAGTAGTTGAGGCGACTAGAGAATTTATTGATTTCTTAAAAGAAAAACGAGAAAAGAAAAGAAAATCGCAAGAAGAAAGCTTAGCGTCTCGTCTTCGAGAAAAAGCGAAGGCGCAAATGGTTCAAGCCAAAAAAGTATTTACAAAGTCTAAAAAGCAAGAAGACGATGAAGATGAAGAAGAGGAAGATGAAGAAGTTTCTTCGGCGCCTCGTAAACCAAGAATCCGAATTGCAAAGCCACAGCCTTCTTCGTCAAGTGATGAGGCAGATCAGGAGCCTAGATACGTCGGAGAATATAATTTACCAGGTTTAGATTTATTAAAAGATGCTCCAGCTGTTTCTGCGCAAAAACAAGAGGATGATTTATCGGGGGGAGCAAAAATTTTAGAAGAAACGCTTGCTCAGTTTGGTGTTTCTGTTCGAGTTGTTGATATTGAACAAGGACCGGTGATTACGCGTTATGAGCTTGAGCCTGCGCCAGGAGTGAAGGTGCAAAGGATTACAGCTCTTTCTGATAATATCTCTCTTGCGATGAAAGCATCTTCTGTTCGTATTTTAGCTCCAATCCCAGGAAAGAATCGTGTTGGAATTGAAGTGCCGAATGGATCATCAAGCATGGTTTGTCTTAAAGAAGTTTTATCGCAAGGAAATTTTACGGCATCGAAGTCTCGTCTTACGTTAGCGCTTGGAAAAGATACGGCTGGCAAGGCTATGGTTGCGGATTTAGCAGAGATGCCGCATCTTTTGGTTGCTGGAACAACTGGATCTGGAAAAACGGTTTGTTTAAATAGTATTATCTTGTCAATGCTTTATAAATATGGTCCTAATGAAGTAAAGTTTTTGATGGTTGATCCAAAGATGGTCGAGTTAAGTCAGTATAATCCGATTCCGCATTGTTTATGTCCAGCTGTAACAAATCCAAAGAAAGTAACGGCAGCGCTTCATTGGGTTGTCGGAGAGATGGAGTCGCGGTATTCACTGCTTGCAAAAACAGGATCTCGCAACATTGTTGATTATCATAAAAAAGGTAATGGGATGCCCTATATTGTTGTTGTGATTGATGAGCTTGCTGATTTGATGCAGATTTGTCCTAAAGAAGTCGAGAGCGCAATTACACGCTTAGCGCAATTGTCACGAGCCGTTGGAATTCATTTGATTTTAGCGACGCAGCGACCATCAGTAGATGTTATTACTGGTGTTATTAAAGCAAATTTTCCAGCGCGTATTTCATTTAAGGTTGCATCAAAGATTGATTCTCGAACTGTTTTAGATATGAATGGAGCTGAAAATTTGATTGGGAAAGGTGACATGCTTTTCTTGAAGCCTGGTGAGGCAAAACCAATTCGAGGGCAGTGTTGTTATGTTTCTGATGATGAGATTGCAAAGGTTATTGATTTTATTAAAGTTCAGCAAGAGCCCGTCTATGATGATAGCATTATTGCAAAACAAAAAATTTCTGCAACTGGTGTTTCTAGTCAGAAAGATGAGCTTCATGATGAGGCTGTGCGTTTGGTTATTGAAACAAATCAGGCATCTGTTTCAATTTTACAGAGGCGCATGCGTTTAGGGTATACGCGGGCAGCAAGATTGATTGACATGATGGAACAGGAGGGAATCGTCGGACCATATTGCGGAAGTAAACCCCGAGAGATTCTTGTGAATCGTGAAGAATGGCTTATGAAAGACATGGAAGAGAATACGGAGAGTGAAAATGGATGATCGTGCCCAGAAAGGTTTGATTTTAAAAGAAGCTCGAGAAGCAAAAGGGATTGCCTTAGAGACGGTTCACGAGGCAACAAAGATTCCTTTAGATGCATTAAAGGCGATTGAAGAGGGATATCGTGTTCGGACGATGACAGATTTTTATTATAGGGCATTTGTGAAATTGTATACAAATTATTTAGGAATTGAAATTACAAAAGTTTTAGAAGATTACCAGCCTGAAGAAATCCCAAAGCCGATGGCGTTTCATCGTGGAAAGAATTTTTGGGAAGACGAAAAACCGACCATTTTTACACCAAATGTCGTTCGCAATATTATCAAGGCAGTTGTTATTATTTTTGGGATTTTTATTGTTATTCGAGTTGGAGGATGCATTTTTAAGCGAATACCAGAAAGCAATTCTAAGAAAACAACACGAGCTAAAACCGTTAAGAAAAAATCTACGCCTATTGTTATGTCAAAGCCCATTGTGGCTAAATCTAAGCCAGGAGAAAAAAGTTCTCGTATTTCTGGAAAAAAGGTTAATCTTGTTGTGCGCGCCAAAGAAAGAACATGGTTACGTGTATCCACAGATGGAAGCGAAGTGTTCCGTTCTTCGTTATCTAAGGGTGCTGTTGAGTCTTGGGATGCGAAAGAAAGAATTGAGTTGTCCGGAAAGAATTTGCGAGGCCTTGAACTAGAGTTAAACGGAAAAGCGATTAGATCTTTAGCCGATGGCGTTCGAGGTATTCATAAGATTGTCATAACGCCTAACGGCTTTACCGTCGAAGAATAACATTTAAATTACTTGTGCAATTTTCAAAAACCCCAATCGTTGATCAAATCCCGAAGGCATCAAGCGTACGGCTTATTAATTTAGGTTGTGCTCGAAACTTAACTGATGCGCAAACCATCTTAGGCCGGCTTAAGAAAAAAGGTCATCCTATCGTTCATAATCAAAAAGCAGATGTTGTTATTTTAAATACATGTTCTTTTATTGAGAGTGCGAAAAAAGAGACAATTGATTTAATTTTAGAGCTTATTGATTTAAAGAAAAAAAGAGTTATTAAAAAGATTGCAGTTGTTGGATGTTTTCCTCAACGTTATCCAAAACAAATGCGCAAGGAGTTTAAGGAAGTTGACTTTATCGATGGGGTTTTGGCTTTAGAAAAAGAAGAAAAAGAGGATAAAGTTATTTTAACGCCGAAATCTTATGTGTATTTAAAGATTTGTGAGAGCTGCTACAATCTTTGCCATTTTTGTGTGATTCCTAAAATTAAAGGTAAATTTGCTTCACGTTCAATAGAGTCAATTACAGAAGAAGCCACGAAATTTGATAAAAAGAGAATTAAAGAAGTTAATATTATAGGGCAAGATATTACTGCTTATGGTTTTGATATTTATAAGCGTAAAGCGCTTGTTGATTTGCTCAAAGGTTTGTTGAAAAGTACTAAGAATATTAAATGGTTTCGTCTTTTATATGCATACCCTACGCATGTCACAGATGAATTGCTTGATCTTATGCAGGAGCAAAAACGTATTTGTCAGTATTTAGATATTCCTTTACAGCATATAAATGATAAAATTTTAAAGAATATGAATCGGAATTCTTCGAAAAGGAAAATAATCGTTTTAATTCAGAAGATACGGAAGAAAATGCCTCTTTGCTGTCTGCGCACCTCTTTTATCGTCGGATATCCTGGTGAGACAGAAGTTCAATTTAAGGAGTTATGTTTATTTGTTAGAAAGTTTCAGTTTGATCGAGTCGGTGTTTTTATGTATTCAAAAGAAGATGGAACGAGAGCCGCGCGTTTACCTAGTCAAGTTTCAAAGAGCGTTAAACAAAGACGTTATGATGTTTTGATGAAACTTCAGCAGGAGATTTCTACTCGCAAGCTTAAGAATTTTGTTGGTAAGAAACTTTCTGTTATCATTGACGAAAAGATGAAGAATGATAAGGGAGTATACGTTGGTCGCAGTCAGTACGATGCTCCTGAAGTTGATGGCGTTGTTTATGTTGAAACAAAAAAGAAAATAAATCCAGGTGATTTTATTACAGTTGAAATAATGGACAGTTATGAGTATGATTTAATAGGTAAATATTAATAAGACCAGGAGCTAGAGAAATGAATCTTGCAAATAAACTAACAGTATCACGTGTTTTCTTAACGATTTTATTTATTTTCTTTATCCGTCAGGAAAGTTTGACGTTTGCCGTCTTGGCGACCGCGACGTTTATGTTAGCATCATTGACAGATTATTATGATGGGTATATTGCTCGAAAATATAATTTGGTTAGCGATTTTGGAAAATTAATGGATCCTATTGCAGATAAGTTTTTGATGCTGGCTGCTTTTCTTGCGTTTGTGCGAATGAATATTGTCGGCGATTGGATGGTTGTTCTAATCCTAGGAAGAGAAATTATTATAACGGGATTAAGAATTTTTGCTTTAAGCAAGCAAAAGGTATTGGCTGCTGAAAAAGGTGGAAAACACAAAACTGTTTCGCAGGTGGCAGCTATTTTTATTATTTTGGGATTTATTATTTTTAAGCGATCTGTCACGATTATCTCAGGATGGTCCGAAGATGTTGAATTTTGGTGGAAAGTAGGCATCAATGTCTCAATGCTTGTGACAGTTGCCTTGACGTTAATTTCTGGAATTTCTTATGTGTGGCGAAATCGACATCTTATAAAAACACAATGAAAAATACATTAGTAAAAATAGTATCAACTTTTTTTGGAATTGGCTATGCGCCTATTGCGCCAGGTAGCGTTGCAAGTGTGGTTGCGGGAATTTTGTCCGTCAGTCTTTTTGGAAATATGTATCTTTACGTCTTTGTCTTTTTAGTTGTAACAATTGTCGGATTTCTTATTTCAGGGAAGATGGAACCTATCGTTAAGGAGAAAGATCCATCGTGCGTTGTTATCGACGAGGTTTCTGGTGTGATGATTACGTTTTTCATGCTGCCTAAAACATGGCCTGTTTTAATTACAGCATTCTTTTTGTTTCGCGCATTTGATATGTTTAAGATTTATCCTGCGAACTATTTTGAGAAAAAACCAGGCGGCGTTGGCATTATGATGGATGATATTGTAGCTGGGATTTATGCTAATTTTGTTATGCAGATTTCTTTGCTTATTCTAAGATAGAATAACTTTTAACAATCCCGGAAACTTTGTTTTCGGGATAAATTCGCGCAGATAATTTACGTTGCAATATTTATTAATATCGTTAATCCCGACACGTTGCACGTGCGGGATAAAGTTCAAAAATCTAAATGTTTAATATCCCGACACGTTGCACGTGCGGGATAAATTCGTCCAGAAAGTTTACGTTTACTAGCGTTCCGTAAGCTTGGGACTTATTTGAAGGAGGTATTATGAGAAGATCATCAAATCCGACATTGAATCCGGCAATATTTTCTCAGCTTGAGGCTGCGGGAAGTGAAGGAGCAATGACCGTTCAAGGAGCGGTGAATAAAATTTTTGTTTTGCTTTTTTTAGTTATGATCACGGCATCTTGGTCATGGGGGAAAATTTTTCAGCCTGCGTCAGATCTTGGCTTAAGTCAGGAAGCTGTGCCGATTTCTGGCACATCGATTGGGCTTATTACAGTTTGTGCTATTGTCGGTTTTATTATCGCATTTGTAACTATTTTTAAAAAACAATGGTCTCAGTTTACTGCGCCAGCATACGTGTTGTGCGAAGGTGTTGTTTTAGGTGGGCTTTCTGCAATTTTCGAAATGCAATATCCTGGCATTGTTCTTCAGGCTGTTTGCCTTACGTTTGGAGTGCTTTTTGCCATGCTTTTGATTTATAAATCAGGACTGATTAAAGTGACGCAAAAGTTTCGTATGGGTGTGGTCGCAGCAACTGCTGGAATTGCCGTTGTTTATTTCTTGAGTTTTGTCTTGGGTTTTTTTGGAATACATTTGCCTTTTATTCAAGGATCGAGTACGATGGGAATTCTTTTTAGCTTGTTTGTTGTTGGAATTGCCGCACTAAATCTTGTTTTAGATTTTGATTTTATTGATCAGGGTGCTGCTCATCGTTTGCCGAAATACATGGAGTGGTATTCTGCTTTCGGTATCATGGTTACCTTGATTTGGCTTTATATTGAAATTCTTCGATTGCTTTCAAAGTTAAGAAGAAGGTAACAAGACTTACCTATGTTTACTTTCTGTTACCTATATTTATCTACTTATATACATAAATAACTATTCACAGCTGATAGTATAAATCTCTATACATACTTATACTTACCGGTAGTTACTTAATTTATATCCAATTATATAATAAATTCATGTATAATGAATTTGAAGGTATCGTATATTATCTTACATTTACCCAGACTTACTTGTGCTATTATTATGTTGCAATATAATGCATGATAGACTATATAATGTCATATATTGCAAGGAATGCAATATGTCGAGTTTTGAAATTCTTTTTTGATTATTCTTGAAGAAGAACGGAGAGGAGACCAAGGGATTTTTTACAGGCTTGAGACTTAATTGTTTTTCGAGATCCTTTGAATTGACACTGGATGCAAATATCATGTTTTTTCGAACTCGCAGCGATAAAAGCAAAACCAATGGGTTTGTTTTTTGTGCTGCCGGTTGGGCCAGCGATTCCTGTGATTCCAATCCCGTAGTCTGAGCTAAGTGATTTGCGTGCGCCATTTGCCATTTTTATTGCAACTTGAGAGCTGACAGCGCCATGAGTTGCGATTAGCTTGGACGGGACTTTCAAGAATTTTGTTTTTGCCTCGTTTGAATACGCGACGATTCCAGCCTTTAGGAATTTAGAGCTTCCGCTAATATCTGTCAGGAAATTTGAGAGAAGGCCACCAGTGCAGGATTCGGCCAAAGATAATGTTTTTTTATTTTTAATAAGAATTTTTGCGACTTCTTGTTCTATTCGCATATCTTTATTATAAAGAATAGAAAAACATTTACAACATAAACATCTTGAATTTTTTGTCAAAAAGACTTATAATTCGTGATGCTCATTTGATTAGATTTAGAGTATATATATTAAGACTAATAATACAAAGGATGGAGTGCTATGAGTAATTCAATTGAAGAAATTATTAAGGATCTTCAGCAAGGGAAAATGATTATTGTTATTGATGATGAGGGCCGTGAAAATGAGGGTGATCTTTTAATTGCAGCAGAATTTACTAATCCAGATCATATTAATTTTATGGCACGAGAAGCCAGAGGCCTTATTTGCATGCCAATGGAAGGCAAAAGACTTGATGAGCTTCGGCTTCATCCAATGGTTTCTACCTTGAGTGATTGGCAAGATGAGGGAAACACCGGATGGACAGTTTCGGTCGATGCCGCTAAGAATTCGACAACTGGAATTTCAGCTGCTGATAGAGCGCAAACAGTAAAGGTTTTGGTTGATCCTGAAACAGAGCCACAAGATTTGATTCGGCCGGGACATTTGTTTCCATTGAAGGCAAGAGAAGGCGGCGTTTTGGTTCGCGCTGGACATACTGAAGCGACAGTTGATTTGATGAGAATCTCTGGACTTTATCCAGCTGGGGTTATTTGCGAGATTATGAAGCCAGATGGAACCATGGCAAGAACTTCTGAGCTTAAGGAATTTTCTAAAAAGCATAGTTTAAAGATTTGCACAATTGATAGTATTATTGAGTATCGAAGAAAAAAAGATAAATTGATTGAAAAGTCAGGCGAAGCAAAACTCCCAACAAGGAATGGCGATTTTCAAATGATTGGCTATGATTCAACAGTTGATGGAGTTACGCATGTCGCACTTGTGCGAGGCAATGTTTCAGGTAGCGAGCCTGTTTTAGTCCGCGTTCAGTCTGAATGTTTAACTGGCGATGTTTTTGGATCAAGACGATGCGATTGTCGCGAACAATTAGATGCAGCTTTAAGTGCTATTGAAAAAGAAGATCGTGGCATTATGCTTTATATGAGACAAGAGGGTCGAGGTATCGGATTGCAAAATAAAATTAAAGCATATCACCTTCAAGATCAGGGGATGGATACCGTTGAGGCGAATGAAGCGCTAGGGTTTGGTGCTGATTTGCGGGATTACGGTATTGGAGCGCAAATTTTAGTTGATTTAGGTGTTAAGGAAATCAGGCTTTTAACAAATAATCCAAAAAAGATTGTTGGGCTTGAGGGCTATGGTCTTAAGGTTGTTGAGCGTGTTCCTATCGTTATTCCACATAATGAAAAAAATAAGAATTATTTAAAGACTAAAAAAGAAAAGCTGGGTCATTTCCTAGAGTCTTTGAGGTTTTAATATGGCAAAAGTAATTCAAGGGGGCAAAAAAGGAAAAGGCATTAAGCTTGGGGTTGTTGTTTCCAAGTTTAATGATTTTATTACATCTAAACTTTTAGATGGATGTCTTGAAGAGTTATCCAAAAATGGTGTCAAGAAAAGTGATGTCATTGTTGTCTGGGTTCCGGGGGCATGGGAGATTCCTATTGTCGCACTTCAATTGGCTAAAAAGAAAAATATACACGGCGTCATTTGTCTCGGTGCTGTAATCCGCGGAGAGACATCGCATTTTGATTTTGTTGCACGCGGTGCCTGCGAGGGCATTCAAGAAATTGCGCTTTCAACAGGCAAACCCGCGATTCTCGGTGTTTTAACGACAGATACAATTGATCAGGCATATAAGCGTTCTGGGAAAAATAATAACAAGGGACATGATGCTGCAATAGCAGCTATTGAAATGGTTGATGCTTTAAAGAAGTTAAAGAAAATATAGTTTTGGGTCTTTGATTAAAAACAGAGTTTATAAATGCGAAAACGAACATTAGCTCGTGAATTAGTTTTAAAAGTTCTTTATCAGGCTGATATAAGAAAAGAGCCTGTGTCTGCAATTGCCCAAAGTTTTTCTGACCTTTCCGAAATCAACGATAGTGAAATTAAAAGTTTTGCCCAAACTCTTCTCTCGGGTATCGAGATAAACTCAAAAGAAATCGACGCAAAGATTCTTAAATATGCCTCCAATTGGGATTTGGACCGCATGGCATTTATAGATCGCAATATTTTAAGAATGGGTATTTTTGAATTGTTGTATATGCCAGATGTTCCATCAAAAGTTTCCATCAACGAAGCTATTGAGCTTGCAAAAAAATATGGCGATATTGAATCAAGTAGATTTGTAAACGGAATCTTAGATAAAGCGCACAAAACAAATCCAGTCGTGAAAGATAAGAAATCGTGACGTTGTTTGCTGATCTTCATATACATACAAATTATTCGGATAGTAGCTTAACGCCAACGGAAGTTGTTCGAGAATCTTTGAATGCTGGGCTAAGCTGTATTGCAATTACAGACCACGATACATTCGAAGGTGTGGCTCCTGTTAAAAGGGCGGCTGATTCAAAGAAACTAGAAATTATTTCTGGTGTTGAGTTTTCTTCTGAGCTAGATGGACAGGATATTCATATTCTGGGATATTGTCTTGATCATGAAAATAAAGCACTTTTGAATAAAATTGATGCGATGCAGAATGCGCGAATTACTCGCATTGAGAAAATGATTGAAAAGCTAAGAGGGGTTGGTGTTGACAATATTGAATTGGGAGAAGTTTGTTCTTTGACAAAAACGAAATCGGTAGGACGCCCTCATCTAGCATTTGTGTTGAAAAAGAAAAAATGGGTAACGTCTATCAGAGAAGCATTTGATCGGTTTTTGGCTGATGGCGCTGTGGCATATGTTAAGAAATATAAGCAAACACCTCAACAGATTGTTGATCTTATTCGATCGTCAGGTGGCGTGGCTGTTTTAGCGCATCCTATGGCTACAAATCGTGATGAGATTATTCCTGGACTTGTTAAAGGGGGGCTTCAGGGGCTGGAAGTTTATTATCCAAATTGTTCCAGATCTGTGATTGAATACTATGAAAATTTGGGAAAGAAATATAAATTAATTTTAACAGGCGGATCTGATGCGCATGGAGAAGGAAAAGAAAATACATTTATCGGAAAAGCAAAAGTGCCATACGAAACAGTTGAGCAATTAAAAGCACTGGCAAGCAACTGATATGAAATTAAATTCTGACATAACTTATATGAAGATGGCACTTGATCTTGCGCTTAAGGCAAAGGGTAAGACTTCGCCTAATCCAATGGTTGGAGCAGTTATTGTTAAAAATAATCGTGTTATTGCAAAAGGATATCACAAGCGTTGCGGGGCTGATCACGCAGAGAGTGAAGCTTTAAAAAAAGCAGGACGCCTTTCTAATGGTGCGAAAATGTATGTTACGCTTGAGCCATGTGGGCATTTTGGTCGAACACCGCCTTGTGTTGATGCGATCATTAAATCTGGCATCAAGGAAGTTATAGTTGGAACAAAAGATCCTAATATGAAAAATAATGGCAAATCAATTCGAAAGCTTAATGGAGCTGGCATTAAAACAAGAGTAGGGATTTTGGTCGATGAGCTTCTTTTGGCAAATGAAGTTTTTTTAAAATATGTGAAAAAAGGAATGCCGTTTGTTGTTGTTAAGTGCGCTCAGACAATGGATGGAAAGATTGCAACTGCTAGTGGGCATTCTAAGTGGATTACAAGTAAGGAAACGCGAAAATTAACGCATCAGTGGCGCAATGATTTTGATTCAATTTTAGTTGGAATTAATACAGTTGTTAAAGATAATCCGTATTTAAACGCAACTCAGAAATCAAAGCAGCTAAAGAAGATCATTATTGATTCGAAATTAAGAATTTCTTTGAGTGCGAATTTGTTTAAAAAAACAAATTCGCACAATATCTATATCGCAACAACAAAAGCGGCAAGTATTAAGAAGATAGAAAGTTTTATAAAAAAGGGTGTGCATGTTGTTGTGTGTTCAGATAAGGACGGGCGTGTAGACTTAAAGAAGTTTTTTAAAGTTTTGGCGAAGAATGAAATAACGAGCGTTCTTGTTGAAGGAGGAGCGACTATTATAGGCAGTATTTTAAAGCAAAAACTTGCGGATAAAATATGGATTTTGATTGCGCCAAAGATTGTTGGAGATCAAGAGGCAAAAAGTTCAATTGCAGGACTTGGGATAAAAAATGTTAATCGTTCTTTAAAATTAAGCAATATACGTTTAAAATGTTTTAAAAGCGATATTTTTATTGAAGCATATATAGGATAAGTTTTAACCGAAAGGATTTTGATGTTTTCAGGAATTGTTGAAGAAAAAGGTATTGTTCAAAAGATTGAGCGAAAAGAAAATTTAATTGTTTTATCCGTTAAAGCTAAGAAAGTTTTAAGAGGAATTAAAATCGGCGATAGCATTTCTACCGATGGCGTTTGCCTTACTGTAACGAAATTAAAAAAAGATGTTTTTACTTTTGATATCATGAAAGAAACAATGGATAAGACAACCTTGAAATATTTAGAAGTTGGGAGCAAGGTTAATCTTGAGGGTGCGCTTCGCGTTAATGATCGGCTGGGAGGCCATTTTGTATCAGGCCATATTGATGGGGTTGGGATAATTAAGAAAAGAATATCAATGGAAAATTATGAAGAATTTCAAGTAACGATTCCTAAAAAACTTGCACGTTATTTGGCGGCTAAGGGTTCGGTTTGTATTGACGGGATTAGCTTGACCCTTGGCGAAGTAAAGGGAAATATGTTTTCTGTTTATATTATTCCTCATACGCTCAAGGTGACAACATTGGGTTTTAAAAAAGATAAAGATAAAGTGAATATTGAAACAGATCTTCTGGCAAAATATATTTTGTCTGCGCGCGAACAAGATTTAATTCTTAGAAAGAGTAAATAAATTAAATAATGAAAAAAAGAATTCTTATAACAGGGTTTGGCATTTTATCGAGTATCGGCAAGGGACGCCAAGAGTACTGGAAGTCTCTTAGAGAAGGAAAACCAGGCTGGGCTTCGGTGACTTTATTTGATACTTCTGATCTTATGGTTCATCAGGCCGGAGAGGTTAAAGATTTTGATCCAAAGGTGTATATGGGTCAAAAAGGTTTACGGTCGCTTGATCGCAGCACAAAGTTATTGGTTTCTGCAGCAAAACTTGCCATTGAAGATAGTCAATTTACCATTACTGAAGAAAATACGGATGATTTAGGCGTGTCTGTTGGGACAACTTTAGGAAGCGTTAAGAGTATTAGTGATTTTCAAGAAGTCACTTTGCGTGAAGGCCCTCGCTATACCAATCCAGCTTTATTTCCAAACACAGTTATTAATTCTCCTGCTAGCCAAGTTTCCATTTGGCACAACATTAAAGGATTTAATTCGACTATTTCAACTGGGTTTACAGCTAGTCTTGATGCAATGAAATATGCATATGATTTTATTCAGCTTGATAGGGTTAAGATGGTGTATGTAGGTGGAGTTGAGGAAATGTGTCGACAAACATTTCTTGGATTTCATGCGCTTAAGTTTTTGTCGGGATCAATAGAAAATAGTCAGTTTATTAGCTGTCCTTTTGATAAGAGAAGAAATGGTATTGTTTTTTCTGAGGGCGCGTGTTTGTTGGCGATGGAAAATTATGATCACGCGATTAAGCGTAAAGCACCTGTTTTAGGAGAAATTTTAGGATTTGGAACAAGTTTTGATCCGTATCGAATTAATAAATATAATCCAAAAGCAGAGGGATTGCAGCGTGCGATTCAGCTTGCCCTAAAAGAATCAAATCTTAAAACAACGGATATTGATTTTATTGTGTCAAATGCAAATTCAACGCCGTCAGCCGATCGCATCGAGACTTTTGCTATTAAAGAAGTTTTTCAGGAACATGCTTATAAAATTCTTATCAGCGCGCCAAAGTCGATGACTGGTGAATCTTTTAGTGTTTCGGGTGCACTTTCAGTGTCTGCAGCTCTATCGGTTTTTGATGATGATTCTATTTTTCCAACAATCAATTATAGGAAAAAAGATGTTGATTGTGATTTAGATTATGTTGTGAATAAATCACGAAAAGCAAAGGTTAACAATGTTCTTGTGATTATCGCATCGCCAAGTGGAAACAATACGTGCGTGGTGTTGAGGAGGTTTATAAAATGAATTTGATAAAAGGCAAGGTTGCAATTGTAACAGGTGGTTCCAGAGGAATTGGTCGCGCAATTTGTTTAATGCTGGCTGGTCAAGGTTGTCATGTCGTATTTAATTATGCTAAAAACAAGGAAGCTGCGTCTGCGCTTGAAAAAGAGATTAAAGCGCTTGGGGTAAAAGTAAAGGCATCGCAAGTCGATATCAAAGATTTTGATAAAGTGAAGGAGTGGATTGAAAGTATTAAGAAAGAATTTGGTACGTTCCATCTCTTGATAAATAATGCAGGCATCATCGCTGATAAAGCGTTAATGCTAATGGCGCAGGAAGACTGGCAAAACGTTATCGATACAAATTTGACAGGGGTTTTTAATATTACGCGTTGTTGTATTACGACTTTCTTAAAACAAAAAGAGGGTAACGTTATTAATGTTTCTTCGGTTAGCGGGAAGATTGGTTTGCCAGGACAGGTTAATTATTCGGCGAGCAAAGGAGGGCTGGATGCCTTTACCAAAGCGTTAGCTAAAGAGGTGGCTGCATACAATGTGCGAGTCAATAGTGTTGCACCTGGTTTTATTGAAACAGATATTTTAAAAGAGTTTTCCTCAGAAGAGCGCGAAAAGATTAATAAGCTGATCCCAATGGGAAGGGCGGGAACGCCTGAAGACGTGGCTGGATGTGTTAAGTTTTTGTTGAGTCCAGAAGCACAATATATTATTGGAGAAAATATTCAGATGGATGGTGGATTAGCCATTCGATAAAGGAGAGGTTTTATGCAATTAAATATTCAAGAAATTAAAAAAATTATTCCGCATCGATTTCCATTTTTGCTCATAGATCGTGTTGTTGATCTTGTTCCAAACGAGAAACTTGTTGCGATTAAAAACGTGACTGCCAATGAGCATTTTTTTGAAGGACATTTTCCAAATGAAAAAGTGATGCCAGGGGTCCTCATTTTGGAGGCTATGGCGCAGGCAGGATGTATTTATTTTTATTATAGTCGCGATCTTCAAGGAAAAAATCTTTATTATTATCTTGGTAAGGCAACTGTTAAGTATTTCGCACCTGTTGTTCCGGGTGATCAGCTTAAAATAGAGGTCACCACTATTAAGTTTTTGAAGAACACCGGGGTTGTCAAGACTCAGGCTTTTGTTGGAGAGAAGCTTGTCACCGAAGCCGAGATTGTTTTTTCAACCAAAGAAGCTTAAATTTCTTCAAAATCCTCAATTGACTCATCTTTCTTTAAGTGATAAACTATTGAAAAATATCATTATTGTTAACTTCGTGAACATAAAACACGATAAAACGGGAAGTAGCGCAGCCTGGCTAGCGCGCAACGTTCGGGACGTTGAGGTCGTGGGTTCAAGTTCCACCTTCCCGATTTAATTTATGGTACAAGCAAGTATTTTTTATTCTGGAGTTGTTCAAGGTGTTGGATTTCGTTATACAACGCAACGAATTGCGTTAGGTTTAAGCCTATGCGGTTGGGTTAGAAATCTTTCAGATGGTCGGGTTGAAGTTTTAGCTGAGGGACCTAAAGAAAAAATTGAGCAATTGATAGTTGAGCTTAATGAGCACTTTTTACAGGATATAAAAAATCATCAGATTAATTATTATTCGGTTACAGGAAAGCATTATGGATTTTCTGTCGCACCAACATATTAGATTGAGGTAAGTTTTTTATGCGTTACGCTATTTTTTCAGATATTCATGGGAATCTTGAAGCGCTCAACGCCGTTATCAAAGATCTTCAGAGTCAAAAGATTGATGGTTATTTTTGTTGTGGAGATATCGTTGGTTACGGGGCAGACCCTTCAAAATGCATTCAAAGAATTCAAGAAATCAAAGCAACAAGTATTGCTGGAAATCATGATTGGGCTGTTGCCGGGAAACCCGTATTGTCTCGTTTTAATGCATTTGCAAGACAAATTATTGGTTGGACAGCGCAGGTAATTTCGGATGAAGAAAAAGAATTCTTATCAGAGTTTCCGCTTACTTTTAAAAATGATGATTTTGTATTAGCGCACGGAACATTGCATAATCCAGAAATGTTTCATTATTTGCTTAGCTTTCTTCATGTTCAATGGACGTTTGATTTGCTTGATCGAGATGTTTGTTTCGTTGGACATTCGCATATTCAGGAGATTTTTTGTAGAAAGGATAATACGATTAAAAAAAATGATTTATATACAGTCTCGCTTGAAAAAGAGTGTTGCTATCTTGTTAATGTTGGAAGCGTTGGTCAACCTCGAGACAGGCAGCCTGATGCGGCGTATTGTATTTATGACACGAAAGCAAAGACGATTGAATTAAAACGCGTTGTTTATGATATTGCTAAAGCACAAAAAAAGATTATTGCAGCAGGTTTTCCAGAGGCTTTGGCCTCAAGATTATCTTTAGGGATATAGCTATGAGTGATCAAATAAAAAAGAAAATTGAACAACTATGTAAAGAGCTGGAACATCATAATCATCAATATTATGCTTTAAGCGATCCCGTTATTTCGGATAAAGAGTATGATGATTTGCTTAAAAGATTAATTGATTTTGAGAAAAAGTTTCCTCAATATTTTTCCGAGAATTCTCCAACTCAGCGCGTTGGCGTTAAAATGGAATCTTTAGGCCAAAACGTTACACATAGCGCGAAGATGTATTCTTTGGATAATACTTATTCGATTGACGAACTTTATGACTGGAAAGGAAGAATTGAAAAGAATTGCCCAGATGAAATAATTCAATATGCCGTTGAGCTTAAAATTGATGGTGTCAGCGCTTCCTTAAGATATCGAGACGGGCAGTTTGTTTTGGGGGCAACAAGAGGCGATGGTACAAGAGGGGAAGATATTACGGCGAATTTAAGAACGATTCGTTTTGTTCCGCTTCAGGTTATTCCGGATAAGGTCGATAAGGCGCCAAGGAATTTTGAGGTACGCGTAGAAGTGTATATGACAAAGCCTGATTTTGAGAAACTCAACGAAGGACGTAAGAAAAAAGAGGATCCTCTTTTTGCCAATGCGCGCAATGCAACAAGCGGATCAGTAAAGCTTTTAGATTCAACGATTACTGCCAAAAGACGATTGAGTTGCTTTGTTCATTCTCGAGGTATTTTTGAAGATAAATTAAAGGTAGAGTCGCAATGGGATTTCTTGAATTTAATGAAGAATTGTGGTTTTTGCGTCAATCCTTATAGTCGATTGTGTAAAAATTTTAATGAGGTTATTTCTTATTGTAAAAAATTTGAAGAGAAAAGAAATGAAATTCCTTATGAAGTTGATGGGGTTGTGATCAAGGTCGATTCTTTTAAACAACAGGAAAATCTTGGCGCAACTTTAAAAAGTCCTCGATGGGCTGTTGCGTATAAATTTCCAGCGCATCAAGCAACTACAAGAATTAAGGATATTGTTGTCCAGGTTGGGCGTACTGGAGTTTTGACGCCGGTTGCTGAGTTAGAGCCTGTGGAATGCGCCGGTGTTACAATTTCTCGAGCGACACTTCATAATTTTGATGAAATCGAAAGGCTTGGCGTACAAAAAGGTGATCGTATTTTGCTTGAGCGTGCTGGTGACGTTATTCCTAAAATTATTAAAGTTGTTGATTCTTTAAAAAAAGAAAAGCGTACGCCGTTTTCTGTGCCTAAAAAATGTCCTGAGTGTAAGGGTGCAGTTGTTAGAGAGAGCGATATTGAAGTCGCGTATCGTTGTGTTAATCCGTCTTGCCCAAAACAAGCTGAACGAAGGTTTATTCATTTTGCATCACGCAACGCAATGGACATTGAAGGTTTAGGTGAATCTGTTGTTAAAGAATTGCTGGAAAAGAAATTAGTCCAAAGTTTCTCAGATATTTATACGTTAGAAAAGAACGACCTTCTAACATTAAATCTATTTAAAGAAAAAAAAGCAGACAATCTTTTTGGTGCCATTGAGAAGAGCAAAAAACAATCTCTTTCGCGATTGCTGTTTGCTCTTGGCATTGAGCATATTGGCGAAAAGGCAGCGTATGTTTTAGCAGATAATTTTTTCAATATGGATAATATTTGTAATGCAAAACTCGATGATTTTATTTCTATTGATGAAATTGGTGGGGTGATGGCGAGGTCTCTTCAGGATTTTCTAAAACAACGTTCAACGAAGAGTCTTTTGTCAAAGCTTAAAAGTTGCGGTGTTAATATGATGCAGCCAAAGGAAAAGAAAAAAGGCAATGCCTTGAGTGGGCAGAAATTTGTTTTGACTGGAGAGCTTAAATCTTGGACTCGGAGCGAGGCTATATCTATCATAAAAAGATTAGGAGGGAACGTTGTCGGATCAGTGAGCAAGAATACAACTTTTGTTTTAGCCGGAGAAAATCCTGGATCGAAATATCAGAAGGCCTTAGAGCTAGGCATCCCTATTTTAAATGAAACTAAATTTAAGGAGAGGATTAATGCATAAGATAAAAATACAAAGTGCAAGCGTCATGGTTCTTTTGCTAGTATTTGTTTTTTCTATTTTGGCATCTGGATGTGAGCCGCTTAGAAAAAAGTTTACTCGAAAGAAAAAGACGAATGTTGAAAGTCAGGAGTTTGAGCCAATTTTGGATCCAATAGAGTATCCGGAGAAGATCGAGGATCCTGATGCGGATTATCGATATCGATTTTCGCTTTTTCGTGTTTGGCAAAAAGAATTCGTTTCAGGCATTGAGGATAAAGCGCACAACAAACGCCTTCAGTATCTAATGAACAGTCTTATTGCTCAACTTGAAGAAATGCAAAACCTTTTAGCCGGAGAAAAGAGCACTAAGTTGCAAAAGAAAATTCAAGTTTTTAAGAAGTTTCAGGCTGAATTAAACCAGCCAGAAGCTTTTCAAGACTTGCAATCTATGAAGCGAAAGATTAGAACAACATCTAATTTAATTATTTCTGATTTTTCGTTTAGCTCTGTTGAAAAGGATATCAAAAAATAAGCGTTTTTTATGAAAGATTATCTTCAGGAATTTCTTAACCATTTATTTGTCGAGCGAGGGTTAGCTAAAAATACAATTATGGCTTATCAGCGGGACCTTATGCAATATGTTCAACATTTTTCTCGTAAAGGCATCAAAGATCCAGATGCGATCAAGAGAAGCGATATCACAGGATATATGCAAAAGCAAAAGACACGAGGTCTTTCGTCTAGCTCGATTTGTCGTAGCTTGGCAGCGATACGAATGTTTCATCGGTTTTTGGCTCGAGAGCGACTGGCTAAAGAAGATCCGACTCATCTTTTGGAAACTCCAAAGATGTGGCAGAGAATCCCAGATGTCTTAACAGTAAGCGAAATTGAAGAGATTATTAAGACTTCTCAAGGGCGCAAGTGGCAACAGATTCGAGACAATGCTATTTTGGAGCTTTTGTATGCAAGCGGTATGCGTGTCTCTGAGCTTGTTGATTTGAAGGTGGAGAATGTTAATACGGAAATCGGATATGTTCGATGTATTGGAAAAGGTCAGAAAGAGCGCATTATTCCGATTGGACGAAAGGCAAGAGATTCCGTTGTTAAGTATTTAGAAAAAGTCCGAGGTAAACTTGTCAAAACAGATTTTAATTTTTCTTTATTTGTAAGTCGTTTGGGAAAGAAGATAAGTCGTCAGAGTATTTGGAAAATTATTAAGCGTTATGCAAAGTTTGCAAAAATAAAGAAGGAAATTAAGCCGCACACATTTCGTCATTCTTTCGCAACTCATCTTTTAGAGCATGGCGCAGATTTAAGATCTGTTCAGGAGATGCTGGGACATTCTGATATATCAACAACGCAGATTTATACTCATGTTGATAGAGAGCGACTAAAATCGATTCATAAACAGTTTCATCCAAGGCCGTAGAATGACAAAAATATGTTTTAAGAAATTGCCAGGTAATATTTTAAGCTTGATCAAGAGCATTGGAGCGCATGCCGATAAAAAGAACATTTCAGCATATCTTGTTGGTGGAATTGTACGTGATTTAATCGTGGGAAAAGAAAACTTTGACATTGATGTTGTTTTAGAGATTAATGCTATTGATTTTGCAAAAGCATTCGCTGAAAAGAATAATTTTTCTTTTATTGCGTATCCAAAGTTTATGACGGCAACAGTATTTCAAGAAAATGGTGTTCGGATTGATTTTGCAACTGCGCGAAAAGAAAAATATTCTTCACCTGGCGCACTTCCAGATGTTTTGCCTGCAACAATTCAAACTGATCTTTTTCGAAGAGATTTTACTATTAATGCGATGGCTGTTTCTATTAATGAAAAGAAATTTGGTGAAATTATTGATTTTTATGATGGACAGGGAGATTTAGAGAAAAAGAAGATTAGAGTATTTCATGATAAAAGTTTTATTGAAGATCCGACTCGAATTTTAAGAGCTGTTCGCTTTGAACAGCGTCTTGATTTTGAAATAGAGCCTGATACAAAAAAGTGTTTAAGAAATTCTCTAAAAAAGAATATTATTCAGAGTGTGACCTTAGGAAGATATTTTGAGGAATTTAAGAAGATTTGTGAAGAGAAAAATCCTGTTAAATGCTGGAAGAGGTTGTCTGAGCTGGATGCATTAAAAGAAATTTTTCCAGATTTCTGCTTGAGCGAAGATCGAAATAAATTGCTTAATTTGGTTGAAGAGTATTTTAGCAGTTTGAGGGTAGAGAATTTTTTGTTGTCTCGATGGCTTGTTTATCTTATGGCGTTTGTTGATGATGTTTCTTTAGATGATACGAGAGATTCTTTGAATAAGCTTTTAATTGCAAGAAAAGATCAGCAGAAAATTCTTTCTTCTAAGACAGAATTTGATATTGTAAAAAGGGTGTCTTGTGAGAAAGTAAGCGTAGATCAAGCGCAGCGTGTTTTAAAATCTTTGAGCAGAGAAGAGTTGGTCTTTTTTTACTGCAAGAGCGATGATTTTTCTGTCAAAGAATATATCAAAAGATTTTTAATTTAATATTATAACTATGACATTGAAGGAGATTTTATGGAACGAATGGATCGCGTTAATCAAATGGTAAAAAGAGAAGTTTGCAATATTGTTCAGAGAGAGATGGAAGATCCAAGGCTTCACCTGGTTTCGATTAGCCGAATTGAAGTGAGTCGGGATTTAAAGCATGCAAAGGTGTATTTTAGTGTTTTAGGAGAAGAGGAAAAAGTTGAAAAAGCACAGGATGCTCTTAATAGCGCACGTAATCTTATTCGAAAACGCGTTGCGCAAAGAGTGCGTTTAAAATTTATCCCAGAGTTTGATTTTTATTATGACAAGTCTTTAGGCTTTAACATTGAACTTGAAAAGGAAGTAGAAAGGTTGAACAATGAACATTAATAAAATCTCTAACGTGATTAAGAAATCGAAAAGAGTTTTAATTACGACTCATATTAATTCAGATTTAGATGCGCTTTCTTGCGAACTTGTCATGGCGCGTTATTTGAAGTCGATTGGCAAGAAAGTTTTAATTGCTAATGCGGATTCTTTGCCTGATATGTATCGATTTTTAAAAGGTGGAAATCAGATTAAGAAGACAAAGAAATTATCTGGTAACTATGATTTAATATTTGTTTTTGATTGCGGAGATTTAAATCGGATAGGATGCGTTAAGGATATTTTACCTAAAGGTGTTCCGATTGTTAATATTGATCATCATGTGACAAATAAATCGTTTGGTACATATAACCTAGTTAAGCCAAAAGCGTCATCGAGCGCTGAGGTTTTGTTTGAGTTTTTAATAAAAGAAAAGTTTGTACTCAACAAGGACACCGCTGAGCTTCTTTATCTAGGAATTTTAACTGACACAGGATCTTTTCGGTATCAAAGCACAACAGCATATACGCATGAAATCATAGCAAAGCTTTTAGGGTTTAATCTTTCTGTTTCGAACTTATATAGCAAGGCTTATGAGAATTTAAGGGCTGATGATTTAAGAATTTTAATTGAAGCTTTAAAAAGTTTTTCGTCTTATAAAGGTGGGAAAATTCTTTTTGTTGATTTGAAGAAAAGAGTTTTGAAGAAAGTTGGAGATAAATTTGATTTAAGAGATAAGATTTTTTCTCTTCTTCGAATGATTAAGGATACCGAGGCTGTTGTTATTTTTTCAGAGGATTCATCGAAGCTAACGAAGGTTAATTTTAGATCTTCTGGAAAAGTTAATGTGGCATTTGTTGCTGGGCAACATGGAGGAGGAGGCCATAAAGCTGCAAGCGGTTGTCGATATTCAGGTAATTTAAAGAATGCTAAAAAAGATATTTTAGCTCTTTTGAAAAAACAGTTTTAGAATATAAGGATAAAATGATTAATGGTATTTTAGTTATTAATAAGCCTTCTGATATGACATCTCATGATGTTGTTGATGTTATTCGTCGAAAATTTAAGATGAAGCGAGTAGGTCATGCGGGAACTCTTGATCCTTTAGCAACCGGTGTTTTGGTTATGTTGCTTGGAAAAGCAACAAAGAAGTTTGTTGAGTTTTCATCTTTTGATAAAGCTTATTTGGCTACTATGGCGCTTGGCCGGACGACGGATACCGCGGATATCAGAGGAAAGGTGATTGGTGAGAAACCATTTGATCATATTGATGAAAAATCGTTTCGAAATGTACTAAAAAATTTTATTGGAGAGATTGATCAAATTCCTCCGATGGTTTCTGCTCTGAAGTACAAGGGAAAACGTTTGTATCAGCTTGCTAGAGAAGGTGTAAAGGTTGATCTTAAGCCTAGGCGTATTTGTATTTCATCGCTTGATCTTATTGATTTTTCTCTTCCGAATGCAAAGATTTTTTTGGAGTGCTCCAAGGGAACCTATGTTCGAAAAATCGCTGAGGATATCGGTACGCTTTTGGGTTGCGGCGCGTGCATTACTCAAATTCATCGAACAAAAGTTGGGCCTTTTGACATCAAAGAGGCTAAGGATCTGAAAGATATATCTGTTGCAGATGTTCAAAATATAAATGAGAATGATAAAATTGTTTATAGATTATGAAAATTTTAAATCACTTATCAGAAATAAGAATTAAAAAGCCTGTTGTTGCAATGGGTGTTTTTGATGGAATCCACCTTGGCCATCAGACGCTGATTAAGAAAGTTGTCCGAAGGGCTAGGATAATCAAAGGGACACCTGTTGTCGTGACGTTTTTTCCTCATCCTGTGCAGGTGCTTAATAAGAATGTAGATGTTTCTCTTTTGGTTTCTTTAAAGCATCGATTGCAGCTTATTGAGGATTTAGGAGTGTCTGCTTGTGCGGTTATTCGATTTACAAAAAAGTTTTCTTTGCTGGAGCCAAAAGATTTTATAGAGAAATATTTGATGGGATCATCTCGGCCAGCTGAAATATTTGTTGGCGATGACTTTCATTTTGGAAAGAACGGATTAGGCAATGGACGAATTTTAAAGCAAATTGCAAATACATTTGGCGTCCGAGTTAAGATCGTTCGATCTGTCGAGCTTAATAAAAAAAGGATTAGCAGCTCTCTTTTGAGAAAATTGATTGCGAAAGGGAAGCTGGGAGATGCAGAAAAATTCTTAGGGCGAAAAGTTTCGACGCTTGGCAAGGTTGTGCACGGTGACCATCGAGGGAAGCGCATCGGAACGCCAACCGCAAACATTAATCCGGGAAGAGAGATTTTGCCTCCGATGGGAGTTTATGCGGTATGTGTTAGGTTGGGATCTCAACTTTTTAATGCGGTCGCCAACATTGGCCAGAGACCTTCATTTAAAAAGGAAAATAAAATTAATCTAGAAGTTCATATTCTTGATTTTTGTAGAAATATTTATGGTAAAGAGATTGAAGTTTTGTTTTTAAAGAAAATTCGCAATGAACACAGATTTAAAACAACAAAGCTTTTGATTGAACAAATTGAGAAAGATAAGAAAAAAGTGCTTCGATATTTTCTTCAAAAGAAATCTTCGTAAAATTCACTCCACCTTTTTAACTTTTATATAAATCGTACATTACTAAACATTTCTTTTTTTTGTCCAAAATAGTACAATATCTAGCATTTAGGTCCATAATTTACACAACCTATTGTATTGCATGAAAATACGAAAATTATGTATTGACATGCCCATATATATTCTATATACTCATAACAGTGGAACAAAGTGGAGGAAAGTGGAGGAAATAAAAAATGTTTTATGGTGAGCATACGCATGGAATAGACCGAAAAGGTCGCCTTATTCTTCCTGCTCGTTTTCGGGATGTTGCTAAAGAAAACGGGATCGACTGTTTTTTTCTTACGCGCGGTTTAGACAAATGTGTTTTTATGTTTACGGAATACGAGTGGGCTGCTCAAGAACAAAAGTTTAAGAGCATGTCTTTTACAAAACGTGAGAGCCGTAGTTTTAATCGTATGTTTTTCTCCGGGGCTGCTGATGTTTCTCCAGATAAGCAAGGCCGATTTATCATTCCCGCATATTTAAAAGATTTTGCTCAAATTAAAAAAGACGTTATTGTTATTGGCGTTTCCAACCGTATTGAAATTTGGGATCAAAAAGTTTGGAAAGATTTTTCTAGCGAATCACAAAATTCTTTCGAACAAATCGCAGAAAATATATTGGACATTTAATTATGGTTACCATGGCAAACGAGATTAAACACGTTCCAGTTATGATTAAAGAAATTCTTGAGCACTTGAATCTTTCAGAAGGTTCTTGTGTTTTGGACTGCACGCTTGGACTTGGAGGTCACAGTAAAGAAATTGCAAAGAAAATAGGGTCTCATGGTCTTCTGATTGGAATCGATCGAGATGAAGATTCGATCGTAAGAGCTCAGCAAAATTTAGAAGATTTTTCCGGTCGCTGTGCATTTGCTCAAAAAGATTTTAGAGATTTAGACGCCGCGCTTGATAATTTTGGTGTTAGCCAAGTTGATGGTATTCTGTTCGATTTAGGAGTTTCTAGTCTTCAGCTTGATACGCCAGAAAGAGGATTTAGTATTCGCGCTAATGGGCCTTTGGATATGCGCATGGATCGAAATAGTTTTATCTCGGCATATGATTTGGTTAATTCATTGTCGAGCAAAGAAATTTCTTCAATTCTGAAGAATTTTGGGGAAGAACGGTGGCATGAGCGAATCGCAGATCATCTGGTTAAGAGTCGCGTTAAGCATCCAATAGAATCAACAGAAGAGCTTAAAAATATTATTTTAAACGCAATTCCACATCGTTTTCAGGATCACCATATTCATCCGGCAACACGAACTTTTCAGGCTTTTCGTATTGCTGTTAATCGTGAGCTAGAGGCACTTGAGATTGCTCTTAATAAAGCAATTCGATATCTGCGACCAGGGGGAACGATTTGCGTAATATCATTTCATTCGTTAGAAGATCGTATTGTTAAAGAGAAATTTAAGTATTTTGCTAAAGAGGAAATTTTAGAGATCATTACAAAAAAACCGCTTCGTCCAACGGAAGAAGAAGCAGAGTGCAATGTTCGTTCGCGCAGTGCGCGTTTGCGTGTTGCAAGACGAATTAAGAAATAGAAAAGGAAAGAATGAATTTTAAGAAATTTTTAACTGCAATCGTATGCATCACAGCTGTTGCGCTAATTTATATTCAAATGCAGGTAAAAATTTATGATCTTGCCTACCAAGGAAAACACAGAGAGAAAGAAATCTTTAAACTTATTGATGATAGCGGTCACGTCATTTATAATATTGCTAAGTTAAAGTCATCAAGCTCATTAGGCGAAAGATTTTTGGTAAAGAATTCGGATGTCGATTTTTTAGACTCTCGAAAAGTTGTTCATCTAAAAGTATCAACCAAGCTTGCTGCCAATAAGCTTCCGGAATGGGAATCAGTGCTCAAAAGAACAACTGGTCTTTTGGCCAGCGTCTTTTCTCTGAAGTCTGTAGCGGAAGCAAAATCAATACGATAACATTAATATAATAAAAATTCGTGTATTTTAAAAGACACTCACTCCGATTTGTTTTTTTATTCCTTCTTTTTTTCTGCTTATTAATATTTTTTGTCGCGAAGCTTATTTTTATTCAAGTTTTTAAGTCAGACTATCTCTCAGGACTTGCTGATCGACAGCATAGCCATATTTTACGTTTAGAGCCTAAAAGAGGGACGATTTATGATCGAAAACTTCGGCCGTTAGCTTTAAATGTTACAGCGTATTCTTTGTATGCTTCGCCACGTACTATGAGCGAGGAACAAAGAGATAAGGCTATCAAAGCTCTTCAAAAAATGTTAGGGTTGGAGGAAAGTTTTTTGAAAGATCGAATGAATCGAGATAAGAATTTTATATGGATTGCGCGCAAGTTGTCACCTGAACAGGCGGATAAGGTAAAAGCTTTAAAGATTAAAGGTTTAGATTTCATGAAGGAGAGTAGGCGCTATTATCCCGGTCAATCATTGGCGGCACATATTATTGGTTTTGCGGGTATTGATAATTATGGACTGGAAGGCCTTGAATTAGAATACAATGAATTTCTGCGTGGACAATTTGGAATGGCGCAGATCTTGCGGGATGCCAAGCAGCGAGAACTTTTAATCCAAAAAAGTTTCTTACTTCCAAGAGATGGATTTGATTTAGTTTTGACGATTGATGAAACGATTCAGTATTTTGCCGAACAGGCTCTGGATAAGGCTTTTAAAAAGCATCATGCAAAAGGTGCCAGCATTATTGTGATGAATCCAAAGACGGGAGAAATTCTAGCGCTTGCGAACCGACCAACATATAATTTGAGCGACATAGGGTCAAGCGCTTTAGACAGTCGTAGAAATCGTTCTGTAAGCGATATGTACGAGCCTGGTTCTGTTTTTAAGATTGTAACTGCTTCTGCTGCACTGGAGGAGGATGCATTCGGCGAAGATGATGAAATTTTTTGTGAAAATGGAGAATATAGAGTAGCAAATCATATTTTGCATGATCATCATGCCCAAGGGACATTAACCTTTAAGGGGGTTATTGAGCAATCAAGCAATATTGGAACTGTTAAGGTTGCTCAAAAAATTGGGGGAAAAATTGTTAACCACTATGCGAGGCTATTTCAGTTTGGAAAAGCAACTGGTATTAATTTGCCAGGTGAAGTTCCAGGTGTTTTAAAGCCTGTCTCACGCTGGTCTGGAACTTCAATTGGGGCCGTTCCTATTGGCCACGAGGTAGGCGTGACGCCGTTGCAACTCGTATGTGCTGTTTCCGCTATTGCTAATGGTGGTATTTATATGAAACCGTTTATTGTTCAGTATATTCGAGATCAAAAGGGAGAAGTTATTAATGGGTTCTTTCCGCAGCCAATTACGGAAGTCATTAGTCAAGAAACCGCAGAACGTGTTAAAAATATTTTGGTTGGCGTTGTAGATAATGGGACTGGTCGAAGAGCGCAGATTAAGGGTGTGAAAGTTGCTGGTAAAACAGGAACGGCTCAGAAAATTGTTAATGGTGTTTATTCGCATAGTAAATATTATGCAACATTTATTGGATTTGCACCAGCAGACGATCCTAAGATTGCAATGGTTGTGTTTTTTGATGAGCCTCACCCTAATCATTATGGTGGAACAGTTTCAGCTCCAGTTTTTAGAGAAGTTGTAGAAAATGTGTTAAAATATTTAAGGGCAAACGACGTAAAATAAGGGAAGAAAAAGTGAAGCTAAAGGATTTGATTAAGGATATTTACCAAAAAGAGATTGAGGATCGTTTTTTGATTTACGATGTTCAGTCTGTTTCATGCGATTCTCGAACTGTTAAACAGGGAGGGCTTTTTGTTGCGATTAAGGGAGTTCGACAGGATGGCATCGACTATGTTGATGAGGCTATTGCAAGAGGTGCAATTGTTGTTGCTGTTGACAACAATCAATTTATGGATATTTTGAATAAGAATATTTGTGTTCTGAAGGTCGATGATACGAGACGGTTTTTAGCCGATACGGCAAAGCGAATTTATGATTTTCCATCAGAAAAAGTGCAGTGCTTCGGAATCACTGGCACAAACGGAAAAACAACAATTTCATATTTGATTGAATCAATTTTTAAGACCGCTGGGCAAAGATGCGGTGTTATTGGGACAGTTAATTGTCGGTATGGTGAGCATGTTGTTCCCATTGAAAACACAACGCCTAACATCGTCGATATTTGTCGCTATTTAATGGATATGAGTAAAAATGGGTTTTCGCATTGCGCGATGGAAGTTTCTTCTCATGCGCTTGATCAAGGTAGAGTTTTTGGCGTTGATTTTAAGGTGGGTATCTTTACAAATTTGACACAAGATCATCTTGATTATCACCATAGCATGGAAAGCTATTTTTTAGCAAAATCAAAACTTTTTTCTTCTCTTTCAGCTGATTCTTTTGCCATTGTTAATGTAGATGATTTTTGGGGTCAGAAAATAATTGAGCGAACAGATGCTAAAATCATTTCTTATGGAATTCACAACAAGGCTGATGTGATGGCTTTGAATATTGAGCCAACATTGGTTGGGTCGAGATTTGTATTAAAATTAGGCAAAGATGAGGCAGAACTTGAAACTACGCTTATTGGAGAGCATAATATTTATAATATTTTAGCTGCCGCAGCGACTAGCTATTATGCGGGTGTTAAATTTGAAGATATTCAAGCAGGAATTGAATATTTTAATCATGTTCCAGGAAGACTTGAGCCTGTTATAAGGGGGCAGGATTTTTTTGCCTTTGTAGATTATGCACACACAGAGGATGCTTTAAAGAATGTTTTAAAAAGCCTTCGAGTGGTTAGTCAAGGAAAGCTGATTGTTGTTTTTGGTTGTGGCGGTGATCGCGATAAGACGAAAAGGGTCAAAATGGGAAGCACTGTAAGCGCGTTGGCGGATTTTGCAATTATTACAAACGATAATCCTCGTAGCGAGAATCCGGATGATATTGCGCATAAGATTGCATCAGGTTTTGAGCATGATCGATATCAAATTATTTTGGATCGTCGCCAAGCGATTCAAAAAGCATTTTCTATGGCTGAGAAAAATGATGTCGTTTTGATAGCCGGTAAAGGGCATGAAAATTATCAAATTTTAAAGCATAAAACAATTCGTTTTGATGATCGACAAGTTGCCAGGGAGTGCTTGTCATGATGAATGTCAAAGAGATTATCGAAGCAACAGGCGGACATTTTTTATATGGAGATCCGAATAAGAAAATTAGCGGTGTCTCTATCGATTCTAGGACGATTCGTCCGAGAAATCTTTTTATTGCGCTGAAAGGGAAGAGATATGATGGGCATAGGTTTTTATTATCTGCAGTTCAAAAAAAGGCGAGTGTTGTCCTAGTTTCCCAGAGACCAAAAAAGCATATTTTAAACGTTTCGATTATTGTCGTTGAAGATACAGCCCGCGCCTTAGAAGATTTGGCTCAATTTTACCGATCAAGATTTTCTATTCCAATCATTGCAATCACAGGAAGCTCTGGAAAAACAACAACCAAAGAGCTGATTGCGTCTGTTCTGTCAAAGAAATTTAATATATTGAAAAGTTTATCGACGGAAAATAATTTTATTGGAGTCTCTAAAACATTGTTAAAACTTAAGCCTAAGCATGATATCGCAATCTTAGAGTTTGGGACAAATCATTTTGGCGAGATTGAAAATCTTGCCCGCATTGCACATCCTACTATTTCCGTTTTAACAAATATTGGAGAATCGCACCTCGCGTTTTTAAAGACACCGGCTGGTGTCTTTAGAGAGAAGAAGGCAATTTATAAGAATTTAAATAAGAATGGAATTGTTGTTTTTAATAATGATGATTTTTTTCTAAAGAAAATTAGTTTAGAACGCAGCAAGGCAAGAAAAGTTTCTTTTTCAATTCAAAGACGATCGAGCTGTCAGGCGAAGAGCGTGAAGCGAACAGAAAAAGGAATAGAGTTTTCTATAGGATCGAAAAAAATCTTTATCAAGGCATTTTCCTCTTCTTATGTTTACAATGCTTTGTGCGCAATTGTTGTTGGTCGATTATTTAAGATTCCATCAAAAGAAATAAAAGAATGTATTGCGCGTAATCGTTTACCAAAGCAACGGCAACATTGTTATCGAACGAAAAAGAAATTTTGGATAATCGATGATACGTATAATGCAAATCCGTTGTCTGTGAAGTCTGCCATTGAATCGCTTGCCTGCTTTTCTGCGAAAGGAAAGCGTGTTTTTGTTTTTGGTGACATGAATGAGCTTGGCCTAAAAGCAAAAGCGGCTCATGAATCGGTTGGGCGACAAGTCGCCAAAAGCAACATTGATTGCTTTGTCACTGTTGGAAAGAGGGCAAAACTTGCGAGCAATTCCATAAAGAATAAAAAGATTATAAAAGCAAACTTTTTATCCTGTAGTCCTGCCAGTAAATTTCTAAAAACACTGATTGCTCCTGATGATGTTGTTTTAATTAAAGGGTCTCGTAGTGTGCGTATGGAAGAAATTGTCCGGAAAATCGGATGATTAAATCCTAAGTAAATTCTTTTATTTTCTTTCCGTTACTATATAATAGGATTAATATTCTTACTAAAGGAGTTGCTATGCTTTATTTCTTGTCTACCTTCCGCGATGCTTTTTCTGGGCTTAACATTTTTCGCTATATCACTTTCCGCGCTGGTGCAGCTGCATTTACTTCGTTTTTGCTGTGCATTATTATTGGACCGCTTGTTATACGAAAACTTAAAAACGATAAAATTAGAGAGGATGCGGGCCGTGAACATTGTGATAAGCTTTCTGAGATTCAGAAGCATAAGCAAGGTACTCCGACCATGGGAGGCATTTTTATTATTGGCAGCATCTTAATTTCTGTTTTACTTTGGTCTGATTTAAGCAGCCCGTATGTGCTTATAACAATTTTAACGTGTATTTGGTTGGCTATTCTCGGATTTGTGGATGATCATTTAAAGGTTGTACAGGGCAATCAGAAAGGTCTTCATGCGCGAACAAAATTAATCTGGCAATCGCTTTTAGGATGTCTCGTTGGTTATTTTATTTTCTGGCATCCTGAAATTTCGACTAAGCTCGACATTCCTTTTTTCAAACTGTCTGTTTTGAATTTGGGTATTTTCTATATTCCATTTGCAATTTTAATTATTGTTGGAAGTTCAAATGCTGTCAATTTAACTGATGGGCTTGATGGCCTTGCGATTGGTTGCGTTTTGATTGTTGCTATGGGATTGGGTTCTCTTTCGTATATATCGGGACATTTTAAGTTTGCAGAATATTTATTTTTACCATATATCCAAGGGGGTGGAGAGCTTTCAGTTTTTTGCGCTGCTATTTTAGGGGCAAGCTTAGGATTTTTGTGGTTTAATTGTTATCCGGCGTCTATTTTTATGGGCGATACGGGATCTTTGGCTCTTGGCGGAACCTTGGGGATAATTGCTATTTTAATTAAGAAAGAATTACTTCTTGTTATCTTAGGCGGCATTTTTGTCATGGAAGCATTATCAGTTATTCTGCAAGTCGGATCCGTTAAGCTGAGAAAGAAAAGGATGTTTAAAATAGCTCCGTTTCATCATCATTTGCAATTTTTGGGATGGAGTGAATCAAAAATTATTATACGATTTTGGATTATTGCAGTTATCTTAGCACTTTTAACATTAACGACGCTTAAGATTAGGTAGTCTTGTGGACGTAAGAAATAAAAAAGTAACAATTATTGGGTTTGGCCGTAGTGGGTCTGCAATTGCAGATTTGGTTCTGCAATTAGGGGGAGTCGTTCAGATTTCAGACTCGGCCCCAAAAGAAAAAGTTCAAGAAATGATTGCGCAGACAAATCTTGAAAGCAATATTTGTCTGGAATCAGATCATCATACCGAAGAATTTATTAAAAATAGTGATTTTGTTGTTCTTAGCCCTGGAGTTCGATTTGATTCTCAGGTTGTTGCGTGGGCAATGGAGGCAAAGATTCCTTGTTTTAGCGAGATTGAGTTTGCCTGGATGTTTTGTAAGAATTCAATTGTCGCCGTGACAGGGAGTAACGGAAAAACAACTGTTTCTACTTTGATTAGCCAAATTCTTGAGAGTGCTGGCAAAAAAACATGCCTATGCGGCAACATTGGTTCTCCATTTACAAAGCATGTTCTTAACCTCACTAGTGATCAAGTTGTCGTTCTTGAAGTAAGCTCATTTCAGCTTGAGTCAATTGAAAGGTTTCGTGCGCATGTCGCTATTTTTCTGAATTGTACACAAAATCATCTGGATCGTCATAAAGATATGGATGATTATTTTTTAGCAAAATCAAAGATTTTTTTGAATCAGGATGAAAAAGATTATGCTATTGTTAATTTTAATGATGATCGAACAAAAGGCATCGCTTCAAAGATTAAGGCAAAAATTGTCTATTTTAATGATCCTCAACAATTGAAGAAATTTCCAGACGAAAATCTAAATTTTCTTGCGGCTCGATGTGTCTGTCATGTTTTTGGCGTTTCGGATGAAATCATAGATGGTGTGTTAAAAAAGTTCAAGGGTGTAGAGCATCGCCTAGAATGGGTTCGATCTATTGATGATATCGATTTTATTAATGATTCAAAGGCAACAACAGCTGAAGCTGGACGCTGGGCTCTGGAAAGAGCGGAAAAGCCGGTTGTTATGATTTGTGGTGGTCGGGACAAGAATATTGATTTTACAGTTTTGCGGGATCTTATAAAGGCAAAAGTAAAAGAGATGGTGGTTATTGGTGAGTCGAGGGATAAGATTAGAGATGCTTTTTCTGATGTTGTGGATGTTGAGCTAGAAGATTCTCTAGAGGGTGCTGTCTTAAAAGCAAAGGAATTCTCGCAACAAGGTGATTGTGTTTTATTTTCACCGATGTGCACAAGTTTTGATATGTTTTTAAATTTTGAAGAACGGGGAAAAGTTTTTAAGGAAATTGTTGAGAGTTTATAAATGCGAGATTTAAGAATATCAATTGCAATTATTGTTACGGTGCTTCTTAGCGTGGGCGTTATAATGATTTTTAGTTCAAGCGGAATTTATGCGCTACAAGAATTAGGCTCGAGCACATATTTTTTGCAGCGGCATTTAGTTTATTTATGTGTAGGATTTATTCTTATGGCGCTTGTCATGGCTATGGATTATCGCTTGCTTTCGCAGTATTCGAAACCAATCTTGATACTTTCAATTGTGACACTTGTTCTTGTCTTGATTCCAGGAATTGGAAAAGAAGTTTATGGAGCCCGGCGTTGGTTTCGATTTCTTGGTTTTGGATTTCAGCCTTCTGAGTTTGTAAAATTGGCGGTCGTAATTTATATGGCAGATTTCTTGGCTCGCAAACAAAATCGAATTAAGAGTTTTTTCTTTGGTTTTATCCCCGTGTTGTGTGTCTTAGGCGTTGTTTCTTTGCTCATTTTAAAGCAACCGGATCTTGGAACAACGGTATTAATTGCTATAGTTGTTTTCATAATGCTTTTTATTGCAGGAACGCGGATTGGATATTTGGCGAGCATTGTTTTTTTAAGCTTGCCTGCAGCATACTACTTAATCGCACTTGTTCCTTATCGGTTAAGACGCATCCAAGCGTTCTTAGATCCATGGAGCGATAAACAGGGCGCAGGTTTTCAACTTGTTCAATCTCAGATTGCTTTAGGCTCTGGGGGGATTTTTGGAATTGGGCTTGGAAAAAGTATGCAAAAATTGTTTTACCTTCCGGCAGCACATACAGATTTCATTTTATCCATTATCGGTGAAGAGCTTGGGCTTTTGGGGACAACAGCAATCGTTTTTCTTTTTGCTTTATTTGTTTGGCAAGGAGCAAGAATTGCTAAAAGAACGGAAGATCCATTTGGATACTTTCTGGCTATTGGGATTGTCGCTATGATTGGTTTGCAGGCGATTGTGAATATTGGTGTTAGCATCGGCGCTTTTCCGACGAAGGGTTTGCCGCTGCCGTTTATTAGCTATGGAGGCTCTGCGCTAATCATGCAAATGGTTTGCGTTGGAATTTTGCTTAATATTTCTAGAATACAAGATTTATTATAGAAAAAGGATGTTTATGAAGATTATCATTGCAGCAGGAGGAACAGGAGGGCATGTGTTTCCTGCTGTTTCGGTTGCCAGAGAGCTAGTTAAACAAAACCAAGTTATTTTTTTCACAACGGATGGGATTGCTTTTCAAATCATTAAGGATTCTGGGTTTGAGCCTTGGGCTGTATGCCAGAGAGGAATGTCGTCTGGAAATATTGTGATGTTTGCAATAAGGATGATTCAAGCTATACGAGAATGCCTTTGCATTATTCTAAAAGTGTCACCTGATGCTGTTGTTGGCTTTGGCGGGTATCCGGCTTTTCCTATCGTCTTTTCTGCTTGGCTTTCAAGAATTCCCGTGTTGATTCACGAGCAGAACATTGTCCCTGGTAAGGCAAATCAGATGGCCGGTATGTTTGCAAATAGAATTGCAGTCAGCTTCCAAGAGACTAAGAAATACTTTTCTGATCAAAAATGTGTTTTAACGGGATGTCCATCTCGATTTCGTGACATAGAGAAACCAGCAGAGGAAGATTTTAGAAAGTTTGGTTTTAAACAAGAGAAGGTAACAATTTTGGTTTTTGGCGGAAGTCAGGCTAGCCAAAGAATTAATAGTATTTTTTCGGATGCAGCGGTTCTTCTGAAGGGAAACTTTAATTTTCAATTTATTCATCTTTCTGGAAAGGGTGATTATTATGCGTTGTATAAGAAGTATTTGAATAATAAATTGAATTTTAAACTGTTTGATTTTCTGCAGGATATTGCACCGGCTTATCGCGTTGCTGATTTGGTTATCGCTCGTTCAGGAGCATCGACAATTTCGGAATTGATTGTTTTTAAAAAGCCTTCAATTCTTATTCCTTATCCATCTGAGAAAGTGCACCAAAAAGAAAATGCTTTGGTTCTTTCAGCGGCAGGTGTCGCTACGATCATCGAGGAGGCAAACCTTTCGGCATCACGTTTACACAACGAAATTATATCTTTTTTTAGAAAGAAAAGGTCACAGGCAAATTTTATGAAAAGTATGCAGCAGCTTCAAATGCCAGATTCAGAAAAGAAGTTGTCTCGAGAGATCGGTAAGCTAAAGAAATGAAGCGAATCACATATCTGTTACTTATAATTTTGTTTTTTGGTGTCATGCCGATATCGTCGGCATCTAATGAGTGGAATGATTTAAAGAGTCGTCATTTTATTATTTATTATAAAAATGCGCCTCGCGAATTTATTAAAACGGTCGAGCAGTCCGCAGAGGATTATTATTTTGATATTGTTGACGAGCTCGGTTTCACACGTGATCAGATTTGGACATGGGACGAGCGTGTAAAGATTTATATTTACGACAATCAGCAAGACTATCTCACATTAGCTCGACAAGCTAGCTGGTCTGCCGGATCAACAATGCTGGGATCAAAAGTGATTCGAACATTTCCTTCGGCGCACGGATTTTTTGACTCTTTATTGCCGCATGAATTAGGGCATATTATTTTTAGAGATTATGTTGGTTTTGAATCCAATATCCCGCTTTGGTTTGACGAGGGTGTTGCGATGTATCAGGAAAAGGCAAAGCGTTGGGGAGCAAATCAGGAGGTTAAATCTGCTATTCAGGATAAAAGTTTTTGTAGTTTATCCGATTTAAGGCTAACACGAAAATCATCTCAAAGTGATGTAAATTTGTTTTATGCAGAATCAGCCAGCGTCGTGTATTATTTAATTTCTGAATTTGGAAGCTTTAAATTCTTAAATTTTTGTCGTAATTTAAAAAAAGGTTTATCATTTAACCGAGCACTTAAGAAGTCATATTATCGCTTTGAAAATGTTAATGACTTGAATAAAACATGGGTTGGTTATTTAAAAAATGAATAAACATTATCACTTGATCGGTATTGGCGGTATTGGCGTTGGGACGCTGGCGTCTTTATTTTTAGATGACGGATTCGACGTGAGCGGATCTGATATCAAGGAAAACGACATGACAATGTCCTTGAGAGAAAAAGGAGCTAATATTTCTATAGGGCATAAGGCGGAAAATATCTTAAGTCCGGATTGCGTGATTTACTCTTCAGCCATTTCAAAGGATAATTCTGAGATAGCAGAGGCGCAAAGGAAGAATATTCCTGTTGTCAAAAGAGGGCAAGCTCTCGCAGAGCTAGTTCGAACTAAAGAGGCAAGTGTCATCGCCGGAGCTCATGGCAAAACAACAACAAGCGCTTTGGTTGCACATATTTTAAAAGAGGGAGGGCTTGATCCTGCGGCTGCGATTGGAGGCGTTATTGAAAATGGTGGATACAGTGGGCGTTCAGGAAAGGGTAAGCATTTTGTTGTTGAAGCAGATGAGAGCGATGGATCGTTTTTATATTTTTTTCCAAAATATGCCATTATTACGAATGCCGATCTTGAACACGTAGATTTTTATGAGAATTGGGATAATATCATAAAGGCGTATGCAAAATTTATTGCGCAGATTGATCTGAATGGACATCTTTTTTATTGTGGAGACGATTCGGTTTTACGTAGTTTAGCTTGTGAATTTAAAGGACAGAAAACAAGTTATGGATTCGATAAGGACAATGACATTTTTGCCGATAAAGTGATGTGTTCCGGGTTTCAATCAAAGTTTTGTTGTATTTTAGGCGGAGAAAGAAAGGGAGACATTCAGCTTAATATTCCTGGACGTCATAATATTTGTAATGCACTTGCGGCTATTGGTCTAGCTTTAAAATTAGGTGTTTGCTTTGAATTAATACAAAAAAGTTTAGAAAGTTTTAAAGGTGTTCAAAGGCGTTTTTCCCATCATGGTGATTTTAATGGCATTTCCGTTGTTGATGATTATGCGCATCATCCTAAGGAAATTCTTTCGACTATCGAGGCTGCGAAGACATTTGACAAAAAAAGAATTTTTGTTATCTTTCAGCCGCACCGGTATTCTCGAACAAAATATTTTAAGGATGACTTTGTTGATGCCCTAAAGGAGTGTGATCAGCTTGTCATCACAGATATTTATAGCGCCAGCGAAAAAGAGCAGAAGCAAATCACGCCAAACATGATTTGTGAAGACATCAATAGGGCTAAGGCGGGGTTGGCTGTTTATAAGGAGTACAATGAAGTTGTTCCGCATATTTTAGAGAATGCTTTGTCTGGCGATTTGGTTTTATTCTTAGGCGCAGGGGATATTAATCGGCTTGCTGATGAGCTGGCTAATCAGTTAAGAAAATAAGAGAAGAATTATGTTTTATATGAATCAGGATTTTAAAATTAATAAAGACATTTTCTCAAGACGCGTTGGCGTCTTAATGGGAGGGTGTTCATCTGAGAGGAACATCTCGATTAAATCAGGAACAGCGGTTGCTAAGGCCCTCAAAGATGGCGGATGCAATGTTGTGTCGATTGACATCACTTCTGAAGATAGGACAAAAGTGATTGAGCAATTGGTTGCTGAGAAGATTGACATTGCATTTATCGCCCTTCATGGACGATTTGGCGAGGATGGAAAAATTCAAGAAATTTTGAAATCTTTAAATATTCCATATACTGGATCTGGGCCAAAGGCTAACAGCTTAGCGATTAGTAAAATTTTGACCTATCGAGCGCTTAAAAATGAGGGAGTTTTGGTTCCGGCGCATATTGCTCTTTTTTTAGAATTTGATGATTATCAGAAAATCATTAGTGAGAAATTTCAAGGGCACCCAGTTGTAGTTAAGCCTTGCTCGGAAGGTTCTAGTATAGGTATTAGTATTATTACAAATTATAATAATTTAAATGATGCGATAAAGAGAGCTTTTTGCTATGATAAAGAAGTTATTGTTGAGCAATATGTTTCAGGGAAAGAGCTTACAGTAGGAATTTTAGGAACACAGGCTTTGCCGGTTGTCGAAATTCAGCCAAAAAATGATTTTTTTGATTTTTCAGCTAAATATGAAGCCGGAACAACTGAATATATCGTTCCTGCTGAGATTGACAATGCCCTATCAGAAAAAGTTAAAGATATTGCTCAAAAAGTGCATCAGGCTCTGGGATGCGTTGATCTTTCTCGGGTTGACTTTATTTTAGATAAAAATGATAATCCGTATGTTTTGGAATTGAATACAATTCCAGGGATGACGGCCACAAGCCTTCTCCCAAAGGCTGCCTCAGCAGTGGGTATTGATTTTGTCCAACTTTGTTTAACACTTATACATTTGACCTATGGCACGAAAACCAAAAAGACGTAAAAAGCAAAAATTTAGTTTTTCATTTTTCGGAAGCCCGATTATTCGCTATGCGGTTGCATTTCTTTTTTTAGCATTCATTGTTTTTGTTTCCGCAAGAAAAATTTATTGGATGTTTAAGGATTTTTCTTATTTTCAAGTTCAGAAGATTATTTCTTTGTCGGGAGAGAATTTTAAAGATCAAGAGCGTTTTTCTTATTTAAAGGGAAAAAATATTTTTGAAATTGATTTAGTTGAGCTTCAAAAACAGCTCAAGTGGGCTTATCCTCAGGCAGAGCGCATTCGGGCATTAAGGCGTCTTCCAGATGCGATTGCAATTGATCTGATTGAGCGAACGCCTGCCGCTTCTGTTTACATTAATCGGGTAACCGTTGTGGTTGATTCAGATGGATTTGTTGTTTCAAAAACTTTGAAGAATAAGAGGCTGCCATTAATTTCGGGTATTCCAAATCGTGCTGGCAATGTCCTTGTTGGACGAGCTATTCCAGACAAAAGCCTCCAGACTGCACTTTTGATTTTAAAGACGTTTGTAAAAGAATCTATTTTTTTAGATGTTCATTTGAAAAAGATTAATGTTGGGAATCTATCAAAGATTTATTGTTATTTTAGCAATGGGATTGAGATTATTGTTGACCAGGATGATATTGTTAAGAAAGTTAAAAGTTTAAAGATGATTGCTGGTAAGGCAAATCTAGAGATTTCTAATATTCGTTATATCGATTTGCGTTTTAAAGAGCCGGTTATTAAAGAAAAATGATTAAAGAAAAAATATATTGTGGGCTTGATTTAGGGTGTCAAAAAATCAAGGCTAGTATTATGCGTGCTCAAAAAGATCATGTGGATCTTCTGGGCGTTTCGCAGCTTAATACGCAAGGGCTGACAAGTTCATCCGTAAGTGATTTGCGAGAACTGTGCGACTGCATTCATAGAATTTTATCCGGTTTGGCAAAGAAGACTGGAACAAAGGTTAAAAATATTAATTTGGGTTTTGGGGGACGTCTGATCGATAGCCGAGAAAGTCATGTGGTTGTTCCTTTGACAGACAGAGGAAGCAAGGTGATCACCTCGTTCGACCTTCGAAAAATTAATCGGCAAACTTGCCTTTTAGGTGTTGATTTGGATGAACGATTATTCCATAATTTTCCGACGAAATATATTATTGATGGGTTTAATATCGCGACAAACCCTCTAGGGCTTTATGGACGCAAGATTGAGGCTAATAGCCTTTTGCTTGTTGCAAAGAATAATCTAGTTAACAATATGTACAAAGCTGTAAATCAAGCTGGCTTTGAGGTTTTGAATGTATTTTTTTCGTCTTTGTCGGCAGCAAAAGTTTGTCTTTCATCTCAACAAAAAAAGGATGGCTGCCTTTTTATTAGCATTGGCACAGAGGCAACAGATCTTTTATTTTTTAAGGACTATCTTCTCAAGGCCGTGCGCATTATTTCTTGGGGAGGGAATCATCTGACAAATGAAATTAGTGGAGCGCTTGGCCTTCCATTTGATTTGGCGGAGGATATCAAGCGCTCGTATGCTGTTGTTCCAGATCGTAGCAGCGAACAGGAAGAAGGTGAAATTTTAGTTAAACGGGATTCTGGATATATTCCAATACAGCGTTTAGATATTTCAAAGGCAATTTGTTTTTCTGTGAAAGAATTTATTTCTCAGATTTGCGAAGCTATAAAGAGTGTAGAGATTGGTAGTCATTTATCGGCTGGAATTGTTATGAGTGGAGGGGGATCACTTTTACCTGGATTGCTTGAATGCATTGAGAAGGAAACTAAGCTTTCAACACATATGGGAAAAGTTAGCGTTGAGTCCAGACGTTTAAGTAGCCCGTCTGTTTATGCGGCTTCAATAGGGCTTGCGCAAGAGAGTCGTAAAGATTTGTTGAATAATATTTTTTCATCAAACGGGAATGCGTTAGTGTTTAAGCGTTTTTCGAATAGAGTTAAAGAAATTTATCAGGAGTATTTCTAAAAATGAATGATTTAAAGAAATCGCGTGTTGCAGTAACTGGCGGAGCAGGATGCATTGGTTCTTTTGTTGTTGATGAGGTGATTAAACGAGGGGTTAAGGAAGTCGTTATTGTTGACAATTTTACTCGAGGATTAAAAAAGAATATTGAGCCAGCGATAGCTTCGGGTTGTGCTCGGCTAGTCGATGGAGACATTAGAGACTTTGATTTAATGAAAAAAACATTTAAAGGAATTGACTATTGTTTTCATTTGGCGTCATTAAAGATTATTCAGTGCGTTGATGAGCCGCGTCACGCCTTAGAGGTAAACGTTGATGGAACATTTAATGTTCTTGAGGCTTGCGCAGACAATAATGTGAAGAAAGCTGTATTTTCGTCCACGGCGTCCATTTATGGACAAGCAGATATTTTTCCTATCAAGGAAACACATCATCCTTATAACAGTCACACGCTTTATGGTGCGTTTAAGGTTGCAAATGAGTTGATGTTTCAATCTTTTTATCAGATGAGAGGGCTGAAGTTTAATACGCTTAGGTATTTTAATGTATTCGGTCCTCGCATGGACGCGCATGGAAAATATACAGAGGTTTTAATTCGATGGTATCGCTTGATCAAGGAAGGTAAACAGCCGTTGATTTATGGTGACGGAAAGCAAACGATGGATTTTATTTATGTTGAGGATGTTGCAAGGGCAACCGTTTTGGCGCTTACAGCAGATATTTATAATGGAGTTTTTAATTGCGCAAATGGGAAAGAGACGTCGCTAGAGGAGCTTTGTTGTGCATTGCTTGAGGTGATGGGTTCTGATTTAAAGCCAAAATATGTGCCGATACCAGAGGATCGAAATAAAATTGAAGTGATACGTCGCTTGGCAGATGTTTCAAAGGCGAAAGAAGAGATTAATTTTAAAGCACAAGTGACCTTAAAAGAAGGATTAAAGGAATTGGTGAAATGGCTGGAAACTCAGAAAATGTAAAGAAAATAATACCGATTACACGTCCGTTTTTTGGTGAAGAGGAGGTCGGTGCGGCATCCGAAGTCATTCGTTCAGGGTGGGTGACGCAAGGCCCTAAGGTAAAAGAATTTGAAGATGTTTTTGCTTCTTATGTTGGGTCAAAACATGCATGTGCTGTATCAAATTGCACAGCCGCACTTCATTTGGCTTTGTTAGCCGTTGGTGTTAAGCCAGGAGACGTTGTTATTACGGTCAGCCATTCTTTTATTGCAACGGCTAATAGTGCACGATATTGTGGCGGTGAGCCAGTCTTTATCGATGTTGAAAAAGATGGTTTTAATATGTGCCCACAAGCCTTGAAGCAATTTTTGTCTAGTGAATGTGAGAAGCGGCCAAGCGGTTTGTTTTATAAAAACGTCAGCAAGCTTATTCGAAGCGAGTCGCCTTTATCGAGCCTCATTGGGGATGATAAAGGAAAGGTTGAGAATTTTGGGCGTATTGCTGCCATTGTTGTTGTTCATCAACTTGGCATTCCGTGTAATTTAAAAGAAATTTTGCCGATTGCGCAATCATATAAGATTCCTGTTGTTGAAGATGCAGCGTATGGAACGGGAAGCGAAATATCTTTGGATGATGGAAAAACATGGGAAAGAATTGGAAAGCCGCATGGAGATATTGCTTGCTTTTCATTTCATCCAAGAAAGCCTATCGTGACAGGAGAGGGCGGTATGCTAACGACGAGCAATGAGGAATATGATGCATTATTTCGTCTGCTGCGGCATCAGGGCATGGCCGTATCCGACCTTGTTCGGCATCAATCAAAGAAAATTATCATCGAAGATTATATTGTGACTGGATATAACTATCGAATGACAGATATTCAGGCTGCTATTGGTATTGAGCAGTTAAAGCGATTGCCAGAGATGATGTGTCGAAAAAAAGAGGCAGCTCGGTTTTATTCTGAAAATCTCTCAGATATTTCTTGGCTAGAAATATTTAAAGATTTATCTTATGCTCGCAGCAATGCGCATAATTATCCAGTTTTAATTGATAAGAACTCGCCAATGGATCGTGATTCTTTGATGCAGCACCTATTGGATCGAGGTATTTCAACGCGCCCATGTGTTATGAATTCTCACTATGAAATTCCATACCGGTCCGATTTATGGTCGTTGCCAAATTCTGAAAACGCAAGGGACAACGGTCTTCTCTTGCCTATGTTTTATGAAATCACCGATGATGATCTTAAGAAAATAGTTGAGGAATTTAGAAATGTCTAAGAAATTACTCTTGTTTCCTTTTGGAGGTAGTGCGCGAGAAGCGTTTGTGACAATTCAGTCTTGTCCAGCCTTAGCGACCGAGTGGGATGTCATTGGTTTTGTCGATGATAATCCAGAAGCAAGAGAAAAAGAATGCTGTGGCGTTAAGGTTTTAGGAGGGCGCGAAGTTTTTGATGAGCATAAAGATGCTTATGTTTTAGCTGTTCCGGCACATCCAGATATTTATTTAAAAAGAAAAGAAATCATTGATGGACTTAATATTGATTCCAAAAGATGGGCAACCATTGTTCATTCGTCTTGTGTTGTTTCTGAAGATACCAACATTGGAATAAATACTATTGTAATGCCTTTTGGCTTTGTTAGCACAAAAGTAAATATTGGAAATCATTGCGTTGTTTTATCAAGATCTATTATTTCACACGATGTCCGTATTGCAGATTATTGTTGTTTTGGAGGGCATGTTACGATTTCTGGATCTGTGAAAGTTGACGAACAATCTTACATTGGGTCGTCTGTTACGATTCGTGAAAATATTCATATTGGAGAAAAGAGTTTAGTGGGAATGGGTTCCAATGTGATTTCAGATGTTGGCGCAAAGACAGTTGTTGCAGGAAACCCTGCAAAGGAAATTCGAAAAGCCGAATAACAAAACAAATTAATCAAGGAAGCGCATATGATTTCAATTATTTTTCCCGTATTTAATGAACAAGAAAATTTAGAAGAGTTGTATCAGCGTGTTCTTGCTGTTGCTTCAAAAGTGGATGGACATGATTTTGAGCTTGTTTTTGTTGATGATTGCTCGTCAGATCAAACGCCAGAGATTTTGCGAAGTTTGCATTCGAAAGATAAGCGCGTCAAAGTCATTCGATTTGCTCGCAATTGTGGCGGACATGCGGCATTGACCGCAGGTCTTTATTATTGCAAAGGTGATTGCGCAATTACTTTAGCTGCAGATTTGCAGGATCCCCCAGAGCTTATTTTGGATCTAGTTGCAAGCTGGAAAGATGGTGCCAAGATTGTTTGGGCAGCTCGATCCAAGCGAGAGGGAGAAAGCCTTTCTGTGAAGGTTTTTTCAAAGCTTTATTATGCTTTTATTAACTTATTGACGGATGTGAAGATGCCAAATCTGGGGGTTGATGTTTTTTTAGCTGATCGTGTTGTTGTCGAATCACTTAAAAGTATGCCAGAAAAGCACAGCTCTATTTACATGGCTTTAGCTTGGCTTGGATTTCCTCAAACGACAATTGAATATGTTAAGGTAGCAAGGACAAAAGGTGCCTCTAAATGGAGTTTAGGCAAAAAGATAAAGCTGATGATTGATTCGATCTTGTCTTTCAGTCATGTCCTTATTCGATATATGAGCATCTTGGGACTTGCGACAGCATTTGTTGGATTTGTTTATGCTGCATGGGTTGTTGGTAAAGCAATCTTTTTTGGATTGGCGGTTGAAGGGTGGTCTTCTTTGATTGTGGCCATTCTGGTTGTTGGTGGTGTCCAGATGATGATGCTTGGTGTTTTAGGAGAGTATTTGTGGCGAACATTTGATGAATCAAGACGAAGACCACGTTTTGTTATTGAATACAAAATTGATTAAAATTTTATGAAGCAAAAACATTTTATATTTTCAATAAGCGTTCTAGCGCTTATGATGATCTCGCTTGTTGTCAAGCATCTCAGTCCGTCTTTAATCGAACATCTTTATGCAAATAAGCAGCTGCTTGTCCTAAATCTTTTTTCAGGTAATTTTGATGTAACTGTGCAATCGCTTGATTTCTATTTAGGGCGATCACGGGAAGTTGTTTTTGGACCGCTGAGCATGGTTTTATCCGGAATAGCGCTTATTCTATTTTGCTTGCGATACTTAAAACAATTAAATTTCTGGAAATTTACCGCTACTTTTTTCATTTATTTTGTAATCACAAAGTTTGAAGTTTTATTTTTTCCTCCTTATGGGGATTCGGCAAGCGGTCCTGTCATTGAAGCGATTTGGCTTTTGCATAATAATTTCAACTATGCAAAGCTGGCTGGAGAAGAGGTGTTTGTTCGCGGAGGACCAAAGGTTTATTTGTTCTCGCTCTACCCAACGTATTTGGCATTGTTGATGAAAATGATTCCTCATACCAAGACATTTTTGGCAGTTAATCATTTAATCATTTTTGGTCTAAGTGCTGTGATTTTTTCTTTTTTCCGCTCAATCGCACGCAAGATTTTTGATGAGAAATTGTCCGTCCTGTTGTCTATTTTTCTTTTATCTTTGCCGTTAGTTCAGAGTCAGATTGAACAAATCAATATGGAGATTCCTGTTTTATTTTTTATTGTATTGTCACTTTATTTTTTGTCCGAAAAAAAGATTTTGCATGCATCTATTTTTTCTGGTTTAGCCGTTTTCACTAAGCTTTATGCTGCGTATATGGGTGGGGCTGTGTTCTTTGTTGGGTTGTATTTATTTTTCTTTGGACAAGAACAGAAGAAAGATTTTAAGGTTCTTGGATCGAGCATTCTTTCTATATTCTTTGTGATCACAGGAGCCTTGTGCCTTTTTCTTTTTATGGATCTTGGCGGGAAGATTGATAAGGTAGGTGCGTTTCAGGGGTTTGCTCTGATGAAAACATTTCCGATTAGTTATTTTTATTTTTTAAGTTTAGTCGCATTTATTGCTTTTGCGTTTCGTGTTTTAAGGGAGCAAGGGAGGAACTCTTTCGACAATGTTGTCAATTTCTTAAACGATCATTACAGAGTAGTGGTTTTGTTTGTTTGTTCGACAGGATGGTTTGTTTTGTTCTTAAACTCTGGGTGGATCCCTCCACGGTATACATTTATTTTGTTGCCGTCATTGATTTTAGGAATTTTTTACGTAATTCATATTCTCATCAGGAATAAAGAAATTGTGGCGCACGGAGTTATGGGTTTGATTCTCGTCGAATTTTTGTGTTCATACGGTCTTGCATATACTCCTGTGACGATTCAAGATCATGCCATTGTGGAAAGAAGCCTTGAATATCGTAACGATGTTATGTTGCATATGGAGCTCGCTCGTCTTGTTGAGCAAAAATATTCGAATTTAATCGTGGCAGCGCCTTTTACGTTTGCGCAAGCGTTGGCTTTTCCTGAAATGGGTTTCACGCGAAAGAAATTAGATGTCATGATTTATTTGTTTCCCTGCACCTATGAGGGCATTAGGCATTTTGAAGGACTCGAGAACGTAAATCCAAGAGATGTTGTTTGGGTCGGAGTTAAAACGCCTTTTATGAAAATTGAATATCTCCCCAACGGGCCACATGACCTTGTCATTGAAGAATTGCAAGTTGGTAATAAAAGTGCGAATTTATTTATTGGCGGGTTTTCTGTAAACGCTCTATATCATTATGGGCAGTCTTTGGTTAAGCAACTTGAGGCGCAAGGTATTAAGAAATTAGAGCTTAAAGCCTACTAAGAGTCCTCACTCCAGAACGAATAAAAACTAAAAAAGACAATAGTCGGAAGAAGATAGAAGGCAATGCGACTTGCCGTGCATTCTAGGCGCCAGGTAAGGTCGAAGTGTGCGGTTGTCAGGTAGACATATAATAAGGTGATAAAGAAGAGAGCGAAGAATGTCAGGAATATTTTGTTTTCATTTCGAATGAGGTTTTTAGGTCTAAAGATTCCAAGAAGGACAACGAGCACCCATATAAAATTCCATCCTCGATTCAAAAGTTCTGTTTTATAAAACCCTACAGTGGTAAGAAATCCCTTGATGTTACAGAATTCCAGCTCTTTTGTTAATGGATTAAATAAAACTTCTCTTGTCGGTGGCGCTAAGAATATTTTGAAAATAAGAGTCGCCGCTCCTGTCATTGCGATGCCTATAAATAAGAATTTAATGATAGAGATTGCATTTGCACGATTTAAATCTTTATTTAAAAGAAGGTAGGCGGATGTAAGCCCTGATAGAAAGACGAGCATAACGATGCCTTCATTCTTTGCAAACGGCATAAACCCTAAGAAAAGCCCGGCGAGAAAAGCAATCCGATGATTTTTTGTTCTAAGCATTGTTATAAGTAAAATGACACTTGAAAGAAGAAAATAGGATAAAATAACATCGGCATACTGTGTTGTGCTCCAGAAAATATAAGACGGTGTTGACATAAGAAGAATGGAAGCAAGAAAGGCGATCCATTTTTTTATGAATTGAGACAATCCTGCATAAAGAAGAAGTCCGCAGGAAACTGAAAATATAATAGATGTCATTGATGCCGCAGCAATCATCCCTCTTTGAAATACCGAAAAAATCCATGTATTAATAAGAGGTAGAAGAATGGGGTAGCTTGGTTGCGTGTGCCAGTGAACCTTTGCGAAGTCTTTCCAGCGCTCTGCACCAAAAATAAGAAATTTTGCTTTCATGTTGTAAAGGCCCCACGCATCCCATCCTCCGAAAGGATATTGCTTTGATAAAATAGCGATAATAATAATAACGATACTCCAGCAGATGCCGCAGGTGACATAAAATTTGATATTGCTTTTTTGTTCAAGAAGACTTTTGTCGTTATTGTCTGATGGAAAATAAAAGATATTGGCAATAAATAAGCCTAGCAATACGGTAAAATTGATTCCAAGGATAGCCGCTTGATTAAATTGGCCAAAAACAAAAAGGGAATAAAATGTCAACGTCGCAGACACGCCAATTCCAAGCCCAATAGAAAGGCAGAGTATGAGCGTCGTTGGAAGAGGTGGCTGATCTTTTAAAATAATACGAATGATAAAGAACCCAATGAAAAGCGATATAAGGTAGGTTAAAAGATCAATCATTATAGCGCTCCGAGATTATTTTTCCAAAAGGATTGATATAGGTAGGTTTCGCGCGAATAATAGATAAAATTGCTTTTGCAGAATCTGGAGTCGGTGCATTGATTATATTTATCTTATGGCCTGGATTGCTAAGATCAAGCAAAACAGGGGCAAGCATGTATTGGGCCATCATGAATTGTCCGTCGTTATCCTCGGGTGTCGGAGTTATATCGCTTAAGAACCCAACAGCAGTTTCGTCTTTCAACTTGTCCTTAAGGTCAAAGTATTGAAAACCAGGCTCAGTTGATCTGTTTCCAATCGTTGTGATTTGCGCCATGATGCTGACAAAGTTGACCGCAAGATTAATCGCAATCAGCAGAATAATAATTCCGATAATAAAGCTGGTTAAATATGATATTTTTTTATTTTTTATTTTCATGTTTTTAATATTTGTTGAAAAACATTATAGCCTAAAAAGAACGCAAACACAATTTTTACGAGTAATTTAGAATAAAGATGGTAATTTGAAATATTTTCTCAAGAAGCAACTTAACCTAAACAATCTGGATGTCAGTTGGCCATTTTTTTTAAAGATGGAGGTTCTAGATAAAGATTAACGCTAATAGCGTTGAAACAGTAAACGCTTTGCCTGTGAAAGCGATGGAACTTATGCCATTTGTTGTAATATATTCTTTGCAAAGCTGTAAAATCAGAAATATATTTTATGATAAAAGTTTTAATAAACGTTTTGGGAGAGAAATATTTCTTTTCTTTAATTCATTCAGATATTTTTCTGTTTCTCGTGATTTTCCTTCTCTTGAATAATCATAGAGAAAAAGCAAATATGCTCCGAGATTATCGGGATTAATTTCTAAGGCCTTATTTAAGAAAATTCTTGCTTCTTTTTTTCGATTTTGTCGATATCGTAACAGTGCAAAGCTTACATAAATATCATCACCGGAAGGGTTGTATTTTACTTCTAAAAGGAATTCTCTTTCCGCTTTTTTAAGGTCACCTTCTTGAGCGTAAAGGTTTCCAAGGTTTTTATGAATTCTAATAAGTCTCGGATAAAGTGATAGAGCATAGAAATAACTTTTTTTTGCAGCCTCTTTAAATCCCATCATTTCGTACGTTCTGCCTAAATTGGCATGAGCCGTTGGTAAGCTTGGCGAGCCTTGGACCGCCGCGTGCCAAAAATTCCAACTATTTTTAAGGATATTGCTATATTGAAAGGTTGTTCCGAAAAGCAAACTTATAGTAATAACAGTAAAAATAAAAAGTTTTTTTGGCTGTTGCACAAGTTTTTTTACAAGATTTGTTTCCATTAAAACAATTAGAAACCCGATTAAAGGAATATACATTCTATATTCATAAAAAGTAAGGCTAATGGCTAAGCCTGGTAAGAGGAACAATAAAAACCATAAAATTCCAAAAATGATATGCTTGATCCTTTTAGTTGGCGTTGCCCAGATAAGAAATCCGACAAAGAAAAAAACAATAATTCCAAAAATTAAAGAAGTGTTTTCGACAATCGGTGTTGGACAAAGGTTAAATGGTAAAATTGTTTTACCGAGATGAATTAGAAGGCTGGGCAAATTATGAAAAACAGATTTTAAAATAAGAAAAAGAGGCACTTCGGGAGATTGTGAAAGAACAGCGAAGCGTATAAGAAGCCAAGCACTAATAATCGATAGCCACGACAGCGGCAACCAAAGCTTTTGAATAAAAATCTTTTGTTTACAATATAAAAGGTAGGCGCAGAGCATCATTGCAATTGGGATAACGATGGCTGTTTCTTTTGTAAAAAGAGCAAAGATAAAAAAGAGTAAATGTCCAAAAAAATACCTTTTCTTGTCTGTTTCTAGAAAATACAAGAAATAAATGAAAGAAACTAAAACAAAAAAAGCAAAGAGAGTTTCTGTTCTGCCAGGAATCCACCCAACAGCAAGCGTCATCAAAGGGTGAACCGTAAAGATTAAAGAAAAACTAAGGGCAAGGGCTTTGTCGTATTTTAAGCGTTGAAATAAAAAGAAAACCAAACAGCAATTAATCGCGTGCAAATTTAAATTTGTAAGCCGATAGCCCCAAAGTGAAGCTTTGTAAATAATGGTGTCGCTCATAAAGGAGAGCGTTAGAATAGGGCGATATAAAAAATCAGTTACAAAATCTGGTCTGAAGAAAGCTTCCAAAGCTCTTGACCAATCTTTTAAGAACCAGTGATACCGTATTAGCCAGACTTCATCATCAAAATGTGTTAGATCAAAGAAGAGAGTTTTAAAAAATAAAAGAAATACGACAAAAACGATCCACCCATAAGGATGCCATGAAGAAAGAAAAATATTTGAAATGTTGAGAGATTTGTTTTCTTTTTTCATAGATTAAGATGGGAGAGAGGCTTGAACCCTCGACTTTCTGTTCTTAAAGTAGATGTATTGCCTAAGCTACGCTGCTCTCCGAATTATTAATTTTTATTATTATTTATCTGCAGTATCTGCAGTTAAATTTTTGATAGATAGATGCTAAAACCTTGGGCGCAATCTGTTCCGTGAGTCGAGGGACATTATATCACGAGAGTTCCAAAATCGCAATTCGAGTTTCTTAGAGGCGATATGTGCTTTAAAGCGCATGCTTTTAGTCTATTTAATTTTAAAGAAATTAAATAAAAAATTATTCTAAAGCTATAAGATTCTTAGATTGGATTTAGAAGAATGCCCTAGCTTTTTTGATAATTTTTATTAAAAAGGATTTTTGAGAATTTATTTGCAAATATATTTGTATCGTTAATGTTACTGGCGTTCGTTTTGTAAAACAGGCGTAGGACGAAGCCGATTTTTAGCGCTAATAGCAGGGACAGCTTCACTCTTTACACGACACGATAATTTTGGTATAAATAGTAACTATTTTTAAGGTCATGAATTGATATGATTTGCGCCTGGCCGACATTTTTTATAGAGAGCGAGGAAGTCGGCACGTGCGCAATTCATCTATGCATGAATTAAGGAATTTGCGCCTGCCTGATTTTTGTAGGTTTTTAATAAAGGCAATCAGTGCGTGTGCATTTCCGCTATATAAAAATTTAAAGTTATTGCGCCTGTAGCTCAGCTGGATAGAGCACTAGTCTTCGGAACTAGGTGCCGGAGGTTCGAATCCTCCCAGGCGCGCTTTTTTATTCACTTACCTTATAGCTTTTTTCAAAAAAGGCGAATAGAAAACCCCTTCAAGAGGGGTTTTATTTTTTGATATCTTTTTCCTCCAAAAAGAATAGTGAAATCATCTTTACAAAGACATCTTATTTTTATATGATGGGTTTATTAATTTAAACCTTTAATATCGACATAGATGCAATCTTCTCTACAAAAAACACCTTTATACAAATTTCATTGTGAGCTAAATGCGCGCATGGTTGATTTTGGCGGATGGCTTATGCCTGTTCAATATGATGGCATTCTTTCTGAATATCATCAATGTCGAGAAAGCTGTGCACTTTTTGATATTTCTCATATGGGAGAATTTATTTTTGAGGGTGATCTTAAGCAGGATGGATTGGACAAGATTTTAACATGTGAGACTTCAGGCATGTCCTTAGGCTCGTCTCGTTACGGGTTGATGCTTAATGAAAAGGGAGGCGTGATTGATGATTTGATTATTTTTTGTATTTCAGAAAAAAAATTTATGATCGTGGTTAATGCCTCGAATATTGAAAAGGATTTTGAGCATCTTAGAAACAATCTCTCAGACTCTTCTTTAATAACAGATGTTTCTAGTAAAACGGCAAAGCTTGATTTGCAAGGCCCATTGTCTAGGGATGTTTTAAAAAAGATTGTTTTAGGCACAGAGGATCTGGAATATTTTCGTTTTGATTCTTTCGATATTTTGGGAGAAGAGGGCATTGTAAGTCGAACAGGATACACAGGTGAGTTAGGATATGAAATTTTTTGTTCACCTAAGAAGGCAGAAGTTTTATGGCAAAAATTTCTAGACGACGATCGAGTAAAACCAGCGGGTTTGGGATCGCGAGATATTTTGCGAACAGAGATGGCCTATAGTCTTTATGGGAATGAGATAACAGAAGACACCTCTCCTTTAGAAGCGGGCTTAAGCCGTTTCATTTGTTTTGATAAGGAGTTTATTGGTAGAAATATTCTTTTGCAGCAAAAAGAAAATGGGATTAAAAGAAAGATTGTTTATTTTTTATCAGATAGTCGTCGCTCTCCTCGCCATGGACAAAGTCTTTATGCAAGTGATTCAAAAGAAATAGGCATTGTGACAAGTGGTATTTTCTCGCCGAGCATAGAAAAAGGAATTGGAATTGGATTAATTAATATTGACAGCGCATCAGATGGGGATAAAATATTTTTTGGAGATGAAAAGAACAAGATGCCTGCGATATTTACAAAAAGACCTTTTTATAAAAAAGGTTCTTTGAAAACTTAAAAGATTATTTTAAAAGGAGTTGTATTATGGGAAACGAAGAAGAATATTTGTATACAAAAGATCACGAATGGGTGTGTTTCGAAGATTCAATCGCATTTGTTGGTGTTGCTGATTATGCGCAGAATGCTTTAGGAGATATTACATTCATCGAGTTTCCAGAGATCGGAGCGGAAGTTGAGCAGTTTGAACAGTTCGCTTCGGTTGAATCGGTTAAGGCTGCAAGCGATATTTTTTCTCCCATTTCAGGAAAAATTATTGAGGCGAATCAAGACTTGGCGTCAGCACCAGAGCTGATTAACAAATCTTGTTATGAAAAAGGGTGGATTTCAAAAATTGACCCATCTGATCTTGATGAAAAAGATAACCTGATGACATTCGAAGATTACAGTAAGTTTTTAGAAGGGCTAGATACTTGAGCTCTTTTGTTGCCAACACAAAAAACGATGTCCAGCAAATGCTGAAGGTCATTGGGGCTAAATCCATTGATGATCTTTTTTTGGATATCAAATCTCGCCACCAACCAAAATCGTTTAACATTCCAAGCGGATTATCGGAGTTTGAGGTTCTTGAACGCGTTCGAGGCATTGCATCAAAGAATGATGCCCGGCTTGTTTCGTTTCTAGGGGCGGGATTCTATGATCACTATGTTCCAGAAGCAGTCACGGCACTTACGTCTCGGGCTGAATTTTATACAGCCTATACACCTTATCAGCCAGAAAGTTCTCAAGGTATTTTGCAAGCGCTATATGAATATCAAAGCATGATCGCAACTTTAACGAATATGGATGTCGTAAACGCTTCTCTTTATGATGGGGGAACAGCGCTTTATGAGGCGATGATGATGGCGATTCGTATTAATCGAAGAAAGAAGATTGTGATGGATGGAGGTGTTAGTCCGATTTATCGAAAAATTATTCGCAGCTATACATCAAATCTTGATATTGAGTTTAAAGAAACACCTATTGTGCATGGACGCGCCGATAGAGAGGCGATTAAGAATATTTTAGATGACAAGACATCAGCGATTATTTTGCAAAATCCAAACTTTTTTGGATCGATTGACGACCATACAGATATTATTAAACAAGCACATAAGCTAGGTATTTTAGTGATTGAAAGCGTCTATCCTATTTCATTGGGAATTTTGAAAACACCTGGTGAGATGGACGCCGATATTGTTACAGGAGAAGGCCAGAGTCTCGGGCTTTCGCTTAATTTTGGAGGGCCCTATTTAGGGTTTATGGCCACAAAAGAAAAGTATATTCGAAAAATGCCAGGACGAATTGTTGGGCAAACAGAAGATAAGAATGGTCGAAGATGTTTCGTTAATACTTTGCAGGCGCGTGAACAGCATATCCGTCGAGAGAAGGCAACGTCAAATATTTGCACCAACGTGGCTTTATGTGCTATTCAGGCTGCGATTTTTATGTCTTTACTAGGAAAACAAGGCCTTAAAGATTTAGCACAGCTTAATCTTGATAAAGCAGAATTTGCGCGCAAAACATTGGAAAAAATAGAAGGCGTTGAGGTTAAACGTTCTTCGCCAACGTTTAATGAATTTACGATCTGCTTGCCTAAAAAGGCTAAGGATGTTGTTGAAAAAATGGTGCAAAAAGGGTTTGCGGCAGGATTTCCTTTGTCACGATATTATCCTGAAATGGAGAATTATTTATTAGTGGCTGTTACGGAGAAAAGAACAAAAGATGAAATTGTTTTGTTTGCAAATAATCTTGAAGGAGCGCTATGCAGTTAATTTTTGAAAAAAGTGTACCTGAACGCAAAGGATTTCAAGTTCCAAAATCCGACGTTTCTATGAAGGCAACTATTCCAGGTGCATATATAAGGAAGATAGATTGTCTTTGGCCAGAGGTTTCTGAGCTGGATGTTGTCCGCCATTTCACAAGACTTTCAAATTTGAATTATTCTTTGGATGCAAATTTTTATCCTTTGGGATCCTGCACTATGAAATATAATCCAAAGTTTACAGAAAAGGCTGCAAGCATTAAGGGGTTTGCCAATCTACATCCGGTGTTACCTCAGCTAGACGGGTCGCTTGTGCAGGGTGGTTTGGAAGTTCTTTTTGAGATGGATCAGCTTCTTTCGGAAATTACAGGAATGGATAATTTTACGATGCAGCCTTTGGCAGGAGCACATGGAGAACTAACCGGCGTTATGTTAATGGCAGCATATCATCGCGCAAAAGGGAATAAGAAAAAATACATTATCATCCCAGATTCTGCCCATGGAACAAACCCTGCAAGCGCTACGATTGCTGGATACGACATTGTTTCAGTGCCGACAGATAAGAACGGTGTTTTAAGTTTAAAAGATTTTGAGGCAAAAATAACAGATGAATTGGCTGGCGTTATGCTGACATCGCCAAATACATTGGGGATATTTAATTCTAATATTGATAAGATTGCAGATGCTGTTCATAAAGTCGATGGGCTGATGTATTATGATGGGGCAAATTTGAATGCACTTTTAGGTCGTGCACGACCAGGCGATTTAGGTTTTGATATTGTTCATATTAATTTGCACAAAACGTTTGCAACGCCACATGGTGGAGGGGGCCCAGGCGCAGGTCCTGTGGGTGTTAAAAAAAGTCTATCAAAGTTTTTGCCGATATCGAGAGTTATCAAAAAAGATGATCACACCTATGCCCTTGACTATAATTATCCAGAGTCCATTGGATACGTTGCGCCTTTTTACGGAAACTTCTCAGTTATTTTAAAAGCTTATGCTTATATCTTGATGCTGGGCAAGGAAGGATTAAGAGAAATCAGCGATCACGCTGTTTTAAACGCAAATTATATTATGGCAAGATTAAAGAAATATTATGATCTTCCATTTGACCGCACATGCATGCACGAATGTGTTTTTTCAGCATCAAAACAAGAAAAAAATGGCGTGCATGCGAATGATATTGCAAAATTTCTAATTGATAAGGGATTTCATCCTCCGACGGTATATTTTCCTCTTATTGTGAAAGAAGCTATTATGATTGAGCCAACCGAAACGGAATCTAAGCAAGAAATGGATCCATTTATTGAAGCCATGATTGAAGCGGCTCAACTATCGGAAAGCCATCCCGATCAATTCAAAGATTTTCCGAAAAACACACCCGTTTCTCGTCCAGATGAAGTTAAAGCAGCCAAAGACATCATTTGTAATCATTTTTTAAAGAAATAAAATTGATGCGCCTTAAAACCGTTTCGTTTTCAACCCCTAAAGAAAATATTTTGTTTGATGATGTTTTGCTTGAATTTGCTGAGCAACAGAAGGCACCAGAAACGTTGCGTTTTTGGGAGTCGAATCAATTGTTTGTTGTTTTAGGGAAGACATCAAAAATTGAAGATGATGTTTTTGTAGAGCTGGCGCGAAAAGATAATGTTTCAATTTTGCGCAGAAGTTCTGGTGGAGGCACCGTGCTGCAGGGTCAGGGATGTCTTAATTTTTCGTTGATTTTATCAAAAAATTATCACCCAGACCTTCAGACAATTAGGCGATCGTATCAATTTATTTTAAGGAAAATCGTTGTCGCACTAGGCAGTCTCGGGGTCTTGGCTGAATGGCGATCAATATCTGATATTGTACTAAAAAACACAGATCAGAAGATTTCAGGCAATGCGCAAAAAAGGGCAAAAAATTTTATTTTGCATCATGGAACAATTCTTTACGATTTTAATCTTTCACTAATTGAGAAATATCTAAAAATGCCTAAAGTTTATCCTGATTACCGCGCAAATCGATCACACGCAGATTTTGTCTCAAGTGTCCAGATCAGGTGCGATGATATCCAGAGAGCGATTGCTGAACAATTTTCAATTTCTTTAAAGGAAGAGGATTTAAGTGTTGACGAGGAATATCACTTGAAGGAGCTTTGCAAGAAACGTTTGGAATGCATTTTATAGTGAATTTTTTGTTTAAGATATGTTTTAAGAGCTCGTTTAAGATGTTGACAAGATTGATGTAAATTATATAATAGCAATAGGATTGACAGGTAAACTTTTTTATTCTTTAGGGAGAGCTTATGAGACGGAAATTTATTATTTTGACATCACTCTGTATTTTTGCGCTCATGTTCTGCTTTGATTGTTTTGCTGGCTTGATTGATTGGGAACGGCGTAATCGTTATCTTAAAGACAAGCAGCAAGAGTTAGGGTCTGAGGGTGTTCTTAGTGAGGATGCGCTTCCGGAGTGGATGAGGAAAGAGCCAAGGGTTAAGACGAAAGATGAAAAGCGACATGATATCAATCGTGATGGAAAGCTTCAGCCTGCAGAATCCAAAGTTTATTTAAGGCGTGTTATTCGAAAAGTAGAAAATGGAGGCAAGGTGGTATCGACATCCGAAATTCTTAAAGAATATGATAAGAATAAAGATGGTGTTATAACTCAGACTGAAGTTATTGAAATAAGAGGGGATGTGTTTTAAGAAATATTTTAAATTAAAGAGAATTCTAACTCGCTTAATTATTTTTAAGCGAGTTTTTTATTGTGTTTAAAAAATTTGCAAAATCGATATATAAGTATATATATATGCTATAATATCCTCATGAAAAATAAAAGGGTCAGTTTATTTTTAGGTTTTTCCTTTCTTTTTTTATTATTTGTTGTAAATCTTTCCGCGAAGACACTTCCAGGCCAGAATTCAGAAGAATACAAAACTTATCGAAGCTATCTAGATTTTTTTGAAGAAATTTATGAGACGATGGAGCAAAATTATTACTATCCTGTCAAACGAGAAGATTTTGAGCGTTTTATTGATAAATTTGATGAGGAAATTTATGGCAAATTAGAGCAAAAACAATTATTTGATGAATTTGTCAATGTACGTTCTGGCGCCTTGGTCGTTGATTTTTTAAAGACAAAAGAAGATATTTTTTCGAGGTTATATCCATCGCAGGTTGTTGATGATTTTAAGGAGGAGGTTCTGGGAAAAAGGTCGGATCTTGGCATTGAGGGCCAGCTTATTGATGGTGAGTATAGAGTTAGTTTTATTGAACTAAGATCAGATGCTTATGCTAAGGGTCTTAGGGAGAATGATATTGTCATTGCTATAGATAGAACAAAGGTTTCTGAATTGACACAAGATGAGATTGTTGAGAAATTGACACCTGAGATTGATTTGGTTGTAAAGATTGTTTATGTGAACAGTGAGAGCCAAAAGAAAAAAACAGTCTCGGTTAAGGCTCAAGAATATTTTAAGCAAACGGTATTTCCCGTCATGATTCATATCCCTGATGTGTATTGCTTTCAAATTCAGCGTTTTAATCGTAAAACGTCAGAGGATTTATCTCGCTATTTACTCGTCATGAATCAGCAGGGTCCCACGGCGTTAGTTTTGGATTTGCGGGGAAATCCTGGGGGACCTCCTTTGGCCGCGCGTGAAATTGCGTCATTCTTTTTGACGCCGGGTGATGAATTTGCTTATTTTCAACACAAAGGGGACGAGAAAAATGTTTTGGATGTTCCCAGGATTCCAGATCAATATCTTTATCGTGGTCCTATTGCGATTTTGATCGATAAGGAAAGCGGAAGTGCATCTGAGCTTTTTTCTGGTATTATGCAAAAACAAAATCGGGCGCTTTTATTTGGTAGTCGAACCGCGGGTCAGGTTTTTTTAAAAAGTATGTTTAATCTTGAGAATGAATCGATGCTTGTCTTGGTAACGGCTAGAGGTCATTTTCCTGATGGAGATATTTTTAAATTTGAAGGCCTTATTCCACAGTTTTATGTTGATGATACGGGATCGGACCTTGTTTATTTTGCTGCTGGTTTTTTGACGGCTGCACTTAGACAAAACAAAATGGATGTAAAATAGAGGTGCAAGAATGCTTATTATTTTTTTAAAGTTATTTCTAATGCAGATCGTTGTTGGTGCTGTTGTTGTCTTTATTCTCAAGAAAGTGCTGGATCATCAGCTTGTAGAGCTAGCCATCAAAACGTTTAAGAATGCAAAGCTTGAGCCAGATGACTTAAAGCTTGGAAGTATTCTTGCCAGTTCTCCGGGTAGTGTATCAAAAAAGATTCAAGATCGTGTTTCTCAAGTAGCTGAGAAAAAATTTGGTCGACCAATGTCCATTGTCATAAAAAAAGACAAAAATCTTAAAGGTGGATTGATTATTTATTTGAATAGTTCGATTATTGATTATAGTTTAGTAGGGCGCCTGAAAGAGGGCGGAATTATTAGAAAAATATGAATTCAAAAGTCTTAGTTATTATTCCAGCGTTTAACGAAAGTGATAACATTGTTCACGTTATTGAGAATATAGAATCATCTGGGTTTGCTTGTGAGATTTTAGTGGTGGATGATGGGTCTTGTGACGACACCTCTTCGGTCGCGCGATCGTGTGGCGTTGGGGTTGTTCGTTTGCCATTCAATTTGGGTATTGGTGGGGCCGTGCAAACTGGGTTTTTGTATGCGGCTCGATACGGATTTGATATTGCCATTCAATTTGACGGTGATGGGCAGCACGATGCTCAGTTTTTCAATAAGCTCATTGAGCCAATTGTCGCTGATCAAGCGGATGTGGTCGTTGGTAGTCGATTTTTACCACCAAATTTGGGATATCAATCTTCGTGGATCAGGCGCATTGGAATTCATTTCTTTTCATGGTTGATTAGTTTTCTGACAGGCATGACAATAACTGATCCAACTTCCGGGTTTCGCGCCTGCGGCCGAAAGGTGATTAAAGTTTTTGCTTACGATTATCCTTTAGACTTTCCGGAGCCAGAATCGATCATAGAGGTCAAGAAAACTGGAGCACGCATTGTTGAGATCCCCGTTCAAATGAAAGAGCGAATTTCAGGGCATTCTTCCATTCGATACTTAAAAACTTTGTATTACATGGTTAAGGTTACATTTGCAATTTTATTGCGTATCATTCAAACTAAAAAACAGGTAGGTGATCATGATGATTAAAACATTAACTTTTTTCTTATCAATTATAATCCTTTTTGTTATTATTGATTTTTCTCGGCGCGGAAAGCTGACATTCAAATATGCGATCGGTTGGCTTTGCTTAGGTGTTCTAGGTATTTTATTTACGGTATTTGACCAGCTTCTTTTTTCCCTATCGGATTTTTGTGGGTTTGCATTGATGAGTAATTTTATTTTCTTCTCATTGTTTTGTTTTTTTGTTTTTTCAAGTCTTCTTTTATCAACGTTTTTATGTCAGCAGAATAAGCGAAATGATATCATGGCGCAAAAAATTGCTTTGTTGGAAAAAGAAATAAAAACACTTAAAGGGGAATAGCTTTATGTCAGATGGATTAGTCTCTATTGTCATTCCTGCCTATAACGCACAGAAAACACTAGGGCTAACGCTCCAAGCTGTTTTAAATCAGACATATCATGGGCCAAAAGAAATCATTGTGGTGGACGATGGTTCGACAGACAAGACGACAGATTTTGTTAAGTTATACAAGGATGTTGTTTACATTCACCAAAAAAATGCAGGTCCAGCAACGGCGCGCAATAGAGGCTTTTCGGCATCCAAGGGCGAATTTGTTTTTTTTACGGATTCGGATTGCATTCCAAAGTCGGACTGGATTGAAAAATCGCTTGCTGGATTTTTAGACTCTTCGACAGGCGTTGTTTGCGGTAGCTATGGAATTGCTGATTCTGAAAGCTTGCTTGCCCGATGTATTCATAAGGAGATTGTTTTCAGGCACCATCATCTGATGCGAGTGTTTCCAAAGTCCTTTGGTGGTTATAACTTTTGCGTCAGAAGAAATATTTTTGAGGCGGCTGGCGGTTTTGATGCAAGTTATCGAAATGCAAGCGGGGAGGACAACAATTTAAGCTATAAGATTCTAGAGCTTGGATCAAAGATTTATTTTGAGCCGAAATCGTCGGTCGATCATTTTTTTCCAACGTCAATCAAGAAATATTTGCTTGAACAATTTCGACATGGATTTTGGCGCGTTAAGATTTATCTCGATCATCCTCTGATGACCAAAGGCGACGATTACACTTTTTGGAAAGATATCGTTGAGCCTCCTGTTGTCTTTGGTTTGTTCTTTCTTTTCGTTGCTGGGCTATTTGGCCTTAATGCTGATCTCGCGATCCGCATGATTGTCTTTGGGCTTTTGGCCTTAGAGCTTTTTTTTGGAATGTGGATGACCAGAAGCTTTAAAGAGGGAGTCTTCTTTGGCCTTGTTCTATTCTTTAGAGCATTTTTAAGAAGCCTTGGATTTGCTTGCGGAATGACACATTTTACTCTCCAGAAAGTGTTTCAAAAAGAACAATAAGTGCTTGCAAGATTAGGCACTTATGATAAGATTAGCGTATAAAGAATATAAATCTTGTTAAATCTACTTAACTTATTATATTAGCGTCCTATGGCTTACCATACATTACTTGGATTTAAAAAAGAACCTTTTTCTACGAGTCCAGACCCGCAGTTTTTCTATCTTACTAAAGAACATGACATGGCATTAACAAGTATCCTGATTGAACTTCGATTAAGGCGAGGCCTGACCGTTATTCTTGGTGATATCGGAACGGGAAAAACAACCCTTTCTCGAAAGCTTGTCCAAGAGCTAAAAGATCGTGGCAATATGATTTTCCACATGATTTTAAATCCAGATTTTGAAACAGAGGAGCAATTCCTAACAACACTTTTACGTAATTTTGATGTTGAGCTGACCGATGAATCAATGTCGGACATGGCAAATATTTTAGAGCTACGCGATTCTGTTGAAAAATTCTTAATCCAAAAAGCTGAAGAAAAACAAACCATTATTTTGATTGTTGACGAAGCGCAAAAGTTAAATTTAGTCACGCTTGAAGTTTTGCGTGTTTTGCTAAATTTTGAGACGAATGAATATAAATTAATTCAGCTTGTTCTTTTAGGGCAGCTTGAACTTTATTCAAAAATTGTTTCCATGCCAAACTTCATTGACCGCGTAAGCTTTAAATATACGCTCAATCCTCTTGATATAGACGAGACCAAAGCGCTCATTCAGTATCGCATCCGGCAGGCTGGATATGAGGGGCATATGCAGCTTTTCAATGATGATGCGGTGAGTGAGATTTATAACTATTCGCGAGGGTATCCAAGACACATTACGATGCTTTGCCATAAAGTTTTAAAGGAATTGATTTTGCAAAATCGCGAAGCAGTTGACAGAGATATCGTTTTAAATGTTTTAGAAAAAGAGCGTCGTGTCGGATGGGGACGTGCGGAATCTTTTAGGCGAGGAAATCCGACATTTTAACATAAAAGCATAGAACAAAAATGGCTAAAAAAGAAACCGCAGAACAAAAGCTTTTAAAAATTATCGAAGGCGATTCGGAGACACCGGAACAATCTTCGGGTGAACAAACGTCTGATCAATCACAGCAAGTCGCTCAAGAGGTTGCCTCTGCTGTTAAAGGGACTGGCGTTTCAGCGCCACCTATTTTTTCTGCTGTTTTAGATAGAATGAGGGATTTGCAGATTCCCATTCCTAGTTTAAAATCGCTTGGCCTCAGAGAGGCTAATTTTGTGCTGATGGTTATGATTATTTTTTCTGTTTTAATCTTAGGTTCCGTGTATCAATCGGAAACAAAAAATATGTCGAATAATTTAAATTTTGTCGAAGATGTGATAAAGCCAAAAATTGCAAAAGCCGTAAGCATCATGCCAGAGTATCAAAATCTAGCATCGTTTTTAGAAACAATTTTAACGCGTAATATTTTTAGGCCTTACGAAGAAAAGGAATCCGAGGTAGCGAACGGGATTCCACTTGGAACGCAAAAGATTGCATTAAAATTGGAAAAGTTAAAGTTGGTCGGAATCTCTTGGCTTGATATGCCAAATTCGGCATCAGCCATGGTTGAGAACGCTGACGGGATGACGTATTTTCTGAAAGAAGGGGAAAATATTAATCAAGTAACGATTAAAGCCATTTATGCTGATCGTGTTGTTTTTAGCTTTGAAGATCAAGAAATGGAAATTCGTCTATGACAAGCAACAAGGGGCATTTGAAGCGTATGAGAATTATTCAGTATTTTGTTTTGTTTGTTTTAGCCTTTGCGGTATGTTCAACAAAGACTTTTGCTGTTGGTCCTATTGATCAACCTAAGACGATTGTCTTTGAGGAAAAGCAGGAACCCTTCGAGGAGCGCATTAATCGAAAAATCACTTTGGATGTTCGCGATATGAACATCCTTGATGTTATTAAGTTTTTGGCCATCAAGGGTGATTTTAATGTTGTCACAAGCAAAAGCGTAGAAGGGCGCGTTACTCTGTATTTGAAAAGCGTATCGATTAAGGACGCGCTTGATATTATTTTGATATCAAATGCGCTTGCTTATCAAATTCAAAAAGATATTGTTCATGTCATGTCCGAGTCAGAATATGTTGCAACATATGGACGAAAGTTCAACGACCAAAGTATTGTCAAAACAATTCATTTGAATTATTCAAAACCAGAATATATTTTATCAACACTTGATAGCATTAAAAGCAGTTTGGGAAAAATTGTTATCGATGAGGACACAGGCACGGTTGTCATGATTGATACGCCTGAGGCCATTGCAAAGATGGAAAAGGCTTTAAAAGAAATTGAAAAGCCAATGGAAGCATATACTTATACTTTGCAATATGCTAAGGCTGACGTGCTGGTTGAGAAATTTAAAGGTCATCTTGAGAACAATGCCGTTGGGTCTATTGTGGCCGATGAGAGATCAAATCAAATTGTTGTGCGAGCCTTACCAGGTCGACGAGAAGAAATCATGAAAGTCATAAAAGATCTTGATACAAAAACCAAAGAGGTTTTGATTGAGGCGCAAATTGTTCAGATTACGTTTCGTCCGCAATACGACATGGGGATTGATTGGAATTTGGATTTTCTTAATAGTTCTGATAAAGAGATCAGAAAGCTTAGCTTTGAAAATGTTTATCTTGATGCGGATAATTTAACAACATCAGATCCTTTATTTTCTCAGTTTGGGAAAATTGCGTTTGGTAATATTAGTCAGGATCATTTTCATGCAAACATTCGCGCTCTCAGGCAGGTCAGCGATACAAAGATTTTATCTAATCCACGAATACTTGTTACAAACGGGCAAGAGGCCAAGATTCATATTGGCGACACCATTCCCTATATTATTTCAACAATATCTGGAACCGGAGATAGTGCGATCACCAGCGAAGATGTTCGTTTTGTCGATGTAGGATTAAAGCTTGTTGTCTCTGCCAATATTAATGACAAAGGATTTGTCACGATGAATTTAGCGCCAGAAATTTCGACGGTAACAAGTTATGTCGACTCGCAAGGCGGCGGTATTCCACAGGTTAACAAAACAGAAGTTGAGACATCTGTTATTGTTAAGGATGGCACAACGATTGTCATGGGTGGACTTAAAAAGGATGATAAAAAGCACATCAAAAAAGGTTTTCCGTTCTTGATGGATATTCCTTTTTTGGGAAATTTTTTTAGCGCAACAAGCGATGATATCACAACAACAGAAATTGTTATTTTTATCACTCCGCACATTGTGTCTGGTGAGGAACATTATTTAGATGCAAGAGGGACCATCAAGCCGTACAAGTCGTATTAAAGAGATGATCTTTAGAATTTTTAATTTTGGTTTATTAAATAAAGAGGAGAGAATGAAAAAATCTTTTTCAAAAAATTATTTTCTGCATTGTCAGAATTTTATTCTGCCGTTGATTGCGCTTGTATTTTTGTGTTCGCCAGCCTTTGCTCAAAGCGATTCAGCGATGAGACCCAACAAGGTTATCGAGACAGAGATTGACGCGGATCAAATTATTGATAGCGCAACGCATGAGGACGCGAGGAGCGAAAGGGTGACAGTTTCACGAGAAGAAAATCAAATGGCACGGATCAATAAGAGCTTGAGAAATCTTATTGATGAAAATCAAGCCTTAATGAAAAGCGGTGAAGCGCTGCAAGAAGAACTTGAGAGATTAAGAGGTGAGAGAACCATCCAGGACAGCCGACTAAATGTGCTAGCCAAGGAAAGAAGCAATCTCCTCAAGCAATCAAGAGAAATTAACAATATAAACCAGACGTATGAAAAACAAATTGCAGATTTGACCGCAAGCATTGAGCGAACAAAGGGTTTAACCCCAGAAGAAATTAGAATGCTTACTGAACTTGAATCAATTGTTGAAAAAGATGCGCCAGCTGCTTTTAGCAATCAGGCAGTAGAAATTGCCGTAGAAAACAAGGATGTGTCGCCGCGCTCTCAGATTTCTGTTGCAAAAGGGGTCGGGGAAATGGCTGAAGAGTTAGATGATCTGATTGAAGAAAATCAAATTTTACGAAAAGACACCATTAAACTTCACTATAATTTAGCCAATTTATTTTTTGAACAAGGGAAATATGAAATGGCAGCCGCAGAATACAAGCGCGTTTTGGATTTGATGCCACAGGATGCCGCAACGCACTATAATCTTGCGTTTGTCAGTGAAGAATATTTAGATGACTACAAAACCGCGTTAAAACATTATCAAGAATATTTGCTGATTGCTTCAAGCGCAGAGGATATCGGCGTTGTTAAAAATAGAATTTTGGAATTAAAATTAAAAATTCAAAATAAAATTAAATCGATTATTGATAAGGAAAGACCATATTAAGAAGTTTTTTTTTATGTCTTTTGCTTTGAATAGGTTAAATGCTTTTTTGAAATGAAAACGTTTTCTTTAGATCGCTTGTAAAGTATTTTATTTTCAGCAGTTTAGGTTGAAATGGTGTAGGTTATGTTTTATACTTATAACGGAAGAAAAAGGTAAAATTTATTTACTTATATTATTTATTATGATGAAAAAACAACGCAATTATTTATTTCCTATCTCACTCGTTTCTTCCAAGCAGGATTTTTTAAAACTAAGGCGCATTTTGTCCTTTGCGCTTTGTCTTGTTTGGGGATCTCTCCTTTTTTGCCCAGTATCTTTTGCCCAGTATGCTAGTGGTTCTGGTACGACGTCTGCGGTGGCCACCTCTGATGAAATGAGCTATGCGTATATCACTTTTGCTACTGAACCGAGCACAATTCTTGCTGGAGACTATATGAACTGCACCCTTAATCTTGTCAGTGGTCAAGGTGTTTTAGTTAACACGGGAACATGGTCTGATGACAATGTCATACTTAGCATTTACAACAATCCTTCCACTTCTACCTTAGTAGGAACAACCTCTCGGCTTTTTTCAAGTGGTGTGGCGGCTTTTAACGATAGTTATGGATTGACGATAGGTTCTCTAGGTGAACTTTTTACGCTTAAGGCCACACTTACTAGCTGTCCGACTATTTATGGTATTTCGCGTGCGTTTGATGTTTATCCGGTTGACAGCGTTGATGTTGTTTCTGAAGAAGTCGTACTAGATACTGTTACCAAAGATTTTGCTGTGGAAGGTAGTACTCTGGAAGGCGATACTCTGGATATAGGAACGCCGGCAGAGACAGGGGAGTATGATACGCGCTTTGATAATCTTGATGCTGCCGTTGCGGCTGTTGATTCTGCCGTTGCAGATGTTGATGCTGCCGTTGCAGTTGTTGGTGCTAATGTTTTAGTTGTTGGTGCTAATGTTTTAGTTGTTGATACTGTCGTTGACAATGTTGCTACTGACCTTAAAACTGTTGATGGTAATGTTGATCTAATCCTTGCCGAAATCGTCGGAGGAGGAACCCAAGATTTAGGTGAGTATGATGCGCGTTTTGATTCTATTGATGCAGCCCTTGCAGCTATGGGTGTTGTCGATTGGGCTGATATGGGAGATATGGTTGAGGATTATCGAGCGGGGGGATGGAGTTCCGTCGAGTGGCAGCTGTTGGATCATCAAATGACTCAACAGGGAATGGGGGGATGGCATTCGGATGAATGGACCAAGTTAAGATATTTCGTTGACGGTTATGGGAATTCTGGCTGGGCCACTTTGGATTGGAACAATTTAGAGAGTATCGTTACGCAAATTACATCTGAAGGCGTTTGCTGGAATGATGTGCAGAATTTGGCCGATGACTATTCTGATTCTTACTGGGATGCAACTGACTGGAATTATCTTGAAAGTCTTGCCACTAGTTATGGGAATGCGGGCTGGAACACCTACGATTGGAATTCTTTGGAAAATATGGCTTCTGATTATAACTCGGGAGGATGGAATGCTACAGATTGGAATAACTTAGAATCGGTGGCGCAGAACATAATGACACAAGGTGTTTGCTGGAATGATGTTCAGAATTTGGCCGATGACTATTCGGATTCTTTATGGGATGCAACTGACTGGAATTATCTTGAAAGTTTTGCCACTGGTTATGGGAATGCTGGCTGGGCCACTTTGGATTGGAATTATCTTGAAAGTTTTGTCACTGGTTATGGGAATGCGGGCTGGAACACTGCGGATTGGAATGCCTTGGAAGGTGTTAGCTGGACTGGGTTACAAAATTTGGCTTCCGATTATACTTCGGGGGGATGGGATGCTACAGATTGGAATAATTTAGAATCGGTGGCGCAGAACATAATGACACAAGGTGTTTGCTGGAATGATGTGCAGGCACTTGCGAGCGAGTACGCTGCTTCAAGTTTTAATGCGACAGATTGGAATGAATTGCAAACACTAGTTACCGATTATGATGACTCTACTTTTGTTTTAGCGGATTGGACTCAGCTAGGAGATATGGTCACAGAGTACGCAGGAGCGGGATGGGCAACAGCTGATTGGGATAATTTAGAAAATACGATGCAGAACATTGTTACCGAAGGCGTTTGCTGGGATGATGTTGAGTATCTTTCGACCCAAGCTGCCGCTGCATCATTTGCTACGGCTGATTGGGATGCGCTAGAAGATTTGGCTACAGATTATACGTCTGCTGCATGGGATACAGGAGATTGGAATGCCTTGGAAGATTTGGCTACAGATTATACTGGGGCGGGATGGGCTACGGCAGATTGGGATGCCTTGGAAGATTTGGCTACAGATTATACTGCGGCGGGATGGGCTACAGCCGATTGGGATGCCTTGGAAGATTTAGCTACTGATTATTATGGGGCGGGATGGACCACTTACGCTTGGAATTCCTTGGAAGATTTGGCTACGGATTATACGGCTGCAGGATGGTCCACGGCGGATTGGGATAATCTTGAAGGCGTTATGCAGAATATAGTTACAGAAGGTGTTTGCTGGAATGACGTGCAGCAATTAGCCGATGACTATGCGGATTCTCCTTTTGATTCGGGTGAGTGGGGAATGATGAGCCAGGTTATAATTGGAGCCTGGATGGGTGGTTTTAATAATATGTCAAATTGGGAAAAACTTGGAACAATTGTCAGAGACATCACAGCCGAAGGCGTTTGCTGGGATGATGTCGAGTATCTTTCAACTCAAGCTGCTGCGGCATCATTTTCCACGGCTGATTGGGATGCACTCGAAGATTTAGCTACCGATTATACGTCTGCGGGATGGTCCACGGCGGATTGGGATAATCTTGAAGGCGTTATGCAGAATATAGTTACAGAAGGTGTTTGCTGGAATGACGTGCAGCAATTAGCCGATGACTATGCGGATTCTCCTTTTGATTCGAGTAGGTGGGGAATGATGAGCCAGGTTATGATTGGAGCCTGGATGGGTGGTTTTAATGATATGTCAAATTGGGAAAAACTTGGAACAATTGTCAGAGACATCACAGCCGAAGGCGTTTGCTGGGATGATGTGCAGGCACTTGCGAACGAGTACGCTGCTTCAAGTTTTAATTCGACAGATTGGAATGAATTGCAAACACTAGTTACCGATTATGATAACTCTACTTTTGTTGTATTGGAAGGTCCTACCTGGACTGGGTTACAAGATTTGGCTAACGATTATGCTGGGGGGGGATGGAATGCTACAGATTGGAATAACTTAGAATCGGTGGCGCAGAACATAATGACACAAGGTGTTTGTTGGAATGATGTTCAGGCACTTGCGAGCGAGTACGCTGCTTCAAGTTTTAATGCGACAGATTGGAATGAATTGCAAACACTAGTTACCGATTATGATGACTCAACTTTTGTTTTAGCGGATTGGACTCAGCTAGGAGATATGGTCACCGAGTACGCAGGAGCGGGATGGGCAACAGCTGATTGGGATAATTTAGAAAATACGATGCAGAACATTGTTACCGAAGGCGTTTGTTGGGATGATGTCGAGTATCTTTCGACCCAAGCTGCTGCGGCATCATTTGCTGCCGCTGACTGGAATAATTTAGAATCGGTGGCGCAGAACATAATGTCGCAAGGCGTTTGCTGGAATGATGTTCAGAAATTAGCTGATGATTATGCAGATTCTGGCTGGGACACTTACGATTGGAATTCTTTGGAAGGTGTTAGCTGGACCAATCTCAACCTTATTGCTAACAATTATGCTACGGGGGGATGGGATGCTACAGATTGGAATAACTTAGAATCGGTGGCGCAGAACATAATGACACAAGGTGTTTGTTGGAATGATGTTCAGGCACTTGCGAGCGAGTACGCTGCTTCAAGTTTTAATTCGACAGATTGGAATGAATTGCAAACACTAGTTACCGATTATGATGACTCTACTTTTGTTTTAGCGGATTGGACTCAGCTAGGAGATATGGTCACAGAGTACGCAGGAGCGGGATGGGCAACAGCTGATTGGGATAATTTAGAAAATACGATGCAGAACATCGTTACAGAAGGCGTTTGCTGGGACGATGTTGAGTATCTTTCGACCCAAGCTGCCGCTGCATCATTTGCTTCCGCTGACTGGAATGCCTTGGAAGATTTGGCTACAGATTATACGTCTGCTGCATGGGATACAGCAGATTGGGATGCACTCGAAGATTTGGCTACCGATTATACTGGGGCGGGATGGACTACATATGATTGGAATAAATTAGAGGACCTAGTTTTAAATTATACATATTCAGGGTTTAGTAGTGCTGACTGGAATGCCTTGGAAGATTTGGCTACCGATTATACGGCTGCGGGATGGGAAACAGCTGATTGGGATAATTTAGAAAATACGATGCAGAACATCGTTACCGAAGGCGTTTGCTGGGATGATGTTCAGGCACTTGCGAGCGAGTACGCTGCTTCAAGCTTTGATGCGACAGATTGGAATGAACTGAGGGTATTAGCTACCGATTATGATGACTCTACCTTTGTTTTAGCGGATTGGACTCAGCTAGGAGACATGGTCACAGAGTACGCAGGAGCTGGATGGAATGCAACGGATTGGAATAATTTAGAAAACCTTGCAACTAATATGTATGCTGCAGGTGTTAACTGGGTGGATTTAGCTTACATGACAGGTGCTGATGTCAATTGGGACGAAACTATTAATTGGGACAACTTAGCTGAACTGACTACGGCTGGAACAAATTGGACCGAACTAAACGTTATGGCAAATACCGGGCTCAACTGGGAAGGCCTTAGTGTTATGAGTAAAGCAGGCATTAGCTGGTCAGATATTGCTGATATGAGTAGTAAAGGTATCCTCTGGCAAGATATTGATGATATGACTCATAAAGGTATCGACTGGCAAGATATTGATGATATGAGTCATAA